>ERZ1643247.66-NODE-66-length-136894-cov-156.723003_pt1 | contig 136894 bp, 131 predicted proteins | sample MGYA00579264_ERZ1643247 | MGnify/ENA primary metagenome ERZ1643247 (study PRJEB29033, sample SAMEA4952262) | chicken gut metagenome | biome: Broiler Chicken; feature: Gastrointestinal Tract; material: Caecum | place: Ireland | collected 2018 | study: Broiler... | reverse complement strand
TTCTCGCCCTTTAGGGCTTCTTAAAGCCCCCACTTTAGTGGGGGATAGTTACTTATAATTGACGGCGGGTCTATTATGACTTCTATCGTTTTACATAGGATATGAAAAATGATCGGCTCGTTTTCGGTTGAAACGATTATTTCAAAAAAACACAGGTCTTTCGGCCATTCACCTTTCAGTTCAATCTCTTCCCCATATTTTTTTTCAATAGCCGTTTTTACCGTAAAACCTTTCGGAAGCGTTATTGTAAAGCCATCGGTCTTTATATCCAGTCCAAAAATTTCCGAATAGTCGTCTTTAAATTCATCGTTATTCCACATCCAACAAATTTTTCCGTTTTTTATAAACGAAAAATTATTTTCTTTATTCGATTTAATTTTTACCGAATAATTCACCGCTGTTCCCGTCGATGAATTAACAAAAAATTTATACGAGCTATCGGGAAAAACAGAAAGAATTCCACTCTCGCCGCTTTCATACTTTTTCCCCGCATACTCAACGTAATATACCGGTTCCTTTGAACAAAGAGACAGGCATAAAATCGTAGTTATTAAGACGAGTAAAAACATCGCGGCGATTGAGGCTTTTATGATTCGCCCTGTTGAGCCGTTTACTTTGTTCATTTTTGTCCGCCTTTATATGATTACATTCGATTCTTCAAAAGAAACGCCTGATACCGATACAACGAGCGCTGAATTATTAAAGTGAACAGGTACAGACTTTTCAAACCTGCTGTATTCTCCCGTCGCTATAAAAGTGAATGAGAAAAATGAGGGGCCTGTATTTTCCCTCAACCATTTATAAACGGCTGTCTTTGCTGCTCCATGTAAATACGAATCGTTAGTTTCGTAAAACATATAATCGAATGCGAACGTAGAACCGATGGTAGCAGAAGATACTCCTATCGTATAACCGATGTCTCCGTTCATTTGGGACAATACACTTTCATTCGCAGTAACTTTTACCTCGACTTCAAATCCATCATCGACTGTAAAATCCGTATAACTGCATACCGTTTTGACCATCGAAGAAGAATTTAACTTCATACCCATCGTATAATTTGAAGAATCCGTAGAAACAGTTTCTGCATCTCCCTGCAGGGGAGTCAGCGTCATTTCAATTTTTTCGACGCGCTTTGCAAAATCCACAATACATTCGGCGCTTGCAGAGGCATCATCCTGGCTTGTTACGGTTGCCGTTATTTTGACCTGTTCTCCTAACGGTTTCAGACATTGAATAATTGCATCCGTACTGTTTTCCGTCGTCTGCTTTACGCTTAAAAAATCCGATACATTCTTTCCTTTTGCCCATACGGAAGCCGCATTTACCCAAGTTGCCGTATAGGTAATCGACTTTATATCCGTCTCTACCGGCGTCACTTTTATTCGGACTGTTACGCTGTCATATTCAGCATCTTTTCCGTCCAGCGATGTCGCACTCCTAAACGTCATGGCTCTCGGCAAATTTATAATTTCATCATTTGGCAACTGAGTTCCGTTTTCGTCTGTAACAGGTTTTTCGTTATCTTTTTGATCGTCATTCGATAACTCCGTTTCTACCGTTCCTTTCCCCCAGTTATCGAACCACGTTTTTATATCTCCGTTCTTAAACCAATTCGACCCTACGCCGCATACAATCACCATAGCAATCGCGACGATAACCGCTACTAATCCGCTTATTGTTGCTTTCTTCATAAAAAAATCTCCTTTTTCTTTCTATTTTTTTGATTTTGTTCAAGCTATTTCCGCAAATTATATTCACGAAAAAGCGTGTGTATCGCCTTCAATTCTTCCATAAACATTAAACTGCTTCTTAATCTATTGCTACTTCATTTTATCACCCCCTATCTTTTTGAAATGCAGTTGGCGGCGATTCCTTAAAAATTTAACGATATGCCCTAAATATTGCAATAAAGAATCCCCGTCTATTCCCGTCAGCGCAAGCAACCCCAACGGCAAAAGCGTTACAATCATCACGATAATCCGAACCGTTTCCTGCATCGGAATGAGTTTCAATTCAATAAAACCGAATCCGACAATTAATACGACTGCTTCGATTAAGTTACGCAAGGAAAGAATCCCGCCTAAAATCTTGCCTGAATCCGTATAATTTGACGGTATCACATAGCTATTATCATACTCTTTATTGTCCATCAACTTCTCCTCTTCAGTCGGAGGCAAGCGTCATTCGTAACGCCTCCGACATATAATCAATTGCTTCACCGTAAGATATATCAAATTCTCCGTACTTTGCTCCCAAATCGATATCGAATGCCTTAAGGAAAAACTGATTATCAAACGGATGGATGACGCATTTTACATAACTGACTATTTTAGTTCCGATGATTTCCATAAGATCCGACAATATCGGAACTTCTATTTGTAAAACTTCATAGGTCACACGGAACATTTCATCGATTATGTTCCGCATTTTAAGCATCATATTATCGGCGCTCGCATCTGTCTGTTTCATCGATGCGGAATACGCCGCCAGGACATAACAGACATCATAATCGGCTTTGCCGCCCGACTGATCCGACGTCGCCTTTTTCGATAACTCATAATCATACCCGCCTTCGGCAATAATACCGTCCACTTTATCCAGTGCATACCGATACCCTTCCTCCACCGTACTGTGTACGCTTGTTTCAAGCTGCGCATATGCAGCATGAAGCGAGCTTCCGGAATAATCTTCCGGAAGCCCGAATATGCTGTCAAATATTATAGAAGGCAATGAAATAATAAGCACTACAAAAAAGACGATGACTAACCCAATACAGACTAAAATCTTAAACAACGTATGCCGCATAGACCATGCTGCAGAGATTATCGCACCCCACGGACCGCCGGCAGCAGTACCCGCCGCAATTTCCGAAACAGCTTTCCCCGTCTTTATTCCTGCTTTTACTGTATTCGTTGCGGCGTTCAAGGCGGCTTCTGCACCTCTTTCTGCCGATATCTGTTTGGCAGCATTTGTCATTTGTTTAGCCGCTTCGCCAAAGTTGTCTTGTCCGTCGCCTATCTGTTGTTTTGTCGGTTCCGACATCTTATCACCCCCTTCTTACTTCCTTTTTGGCGGATGAGATTCAAAGTTTTCCTTGGCTTTCGGTTCGCTATACCGCGAAGGCGTTGTACGATACCGTACCGTCTCAACCGAAACAGTCCTTACGCTATCCCCGTCATAAACAGGTTTCCCCGCCTCATAAACGGGTTTACGCTCTACTGAAGCTTCACCGTAAACTGCATACCAACGATTGCCGCTCATGTCTTCATAAGTCTGATAATCGCCGCGCGGCGCGCTATATCTTGCCGCATCGTAAAACATCGTTCCGGATCCGTCACTATGCCGTACTTCAAAATGACCTTCCGAACTATACGTTCCGTCTACCGTCGTAATTTCCCGTTCGTATCCCGGAATAAATTCTCTGAACTGAGCGCAATTATAGTCTGTGGCCTCAGCGCCGTGTTCAAATACAGGAGGTTCCGCATTCGGTTGCATCGCATACCAATTTACGCCGTCCGATGACTGTATCACAGTATGCGGCGCGGTCGGTTCTTCGTAATGCATGCCGCTGTACCATAGCGAATTACCTGCGGGCGAATTTGCTTCAATAACTCCGTTATCTACCGTCCGAAGGCTTGTACCCGTTTCAATTCCGGGGAAAACAGCCGAAATTTGTCCGGACTCGCTCGACGAACCTGTAAAATTCGGCGTTTGATAAAAAACGCTTGCACCGTTTCCGCTCGCCAACTGATACCATTGACTTCCGTCCGATGCCGTAACCGTTGAATACGGCGTACTCGGTTTTTCGAATTGCGCGGCATTATATAAATTCAGAGACGTTTCCTTACCGTCTGCGCCGACTGCCGTCGTACTGATCTGCCCTCCGGTGATTTGCGTATTGCGCAGCGTCTGCCCTTTCAGATGCGGCATATAATTACCAAGGCTTTGATCGGCAATGCTTCCGGCTATTCCCCCCGACTGATTCGGCAAACGGTCAGCTACCGAAGCAATGGATTCGCCGTTGAGCGTCGTGCCTTTTTTTGCGGCTATCCCGCCGAACGCTCTACCTATAAATCCGATAGGCCCGCCTGCTCCCATCCGCATACCGCCTTGAACTACCGCATCCCGCACATAAGAGTTGCCTTTGAACCTATCGCTGAAGCTCCCGGTAAAGCCGGACATCCCTCCGCCGGTCGGACCGTTTCCGCCACCGCGGAACATACTGCCCGCACTGCGAAACCCTCCGCCCATTCCTGTCAGCACGCGGGACGCAAGCAATAATTCCATTCCTAATCCTGTTCCCGTCTGAGCGACGTTTAATCCGATAGACCCCAGATAAGAGTCAAATCTCTGAGCAACTTTTAAAAAAGCCAACGCGCAGAATAACCATAGAAAAACACTGCCGTGTCCGTTACTGAGCGCGCCGCCTGAACCGATATAGTGTCCGACCGAACTGTTAAAGGCACGAAGGAACCAAACATTCATAACAAGCAGCAGCAACTGTGAGCCTACCATGCGGCACCAAGACTTGAATACCTGATTCGTATCCTTCGATACCCCCATTGAATAAGCCAATGGCGAGGTATAGCAAAGAACGCCAACCACAATATAACGCTCTACAACTTCCAACAGCAATTTAAAGTAATTCCAGCCGAGAGCAATCATAAGAATAATAAGGAGCAAGGAGCCAATAACGGTAGAAAACGAAACAAAAGAAATAAGCCCGCTGCGGAGAACCGATTCTATTCCCGCAAACGTAAACATATCCTTTCCCGTCGATAAATCCATCAATGCCGTATAAGGTGCCCGTGCCATTTCCAACACGAACAAGAAAATCGGCTTCGCAAACCAAATAAGCAACGCAAACAGAACGGAGCAACCTAATAACGTCCACGGGTTTTCAGCCTCAGTAATCGGTCCACCAAATGAGCGAAACAGTTTCCATACCGTAATAATGAATAACAATGCCCACGCTGTATATTGTATAATCGTAAAGGCTTGTATAACAAATGGAAAATACTCCTCCATCGCCGTCATATCGGTTCCGAGTGCCTCTAAAAACAGACCTGAAACGGCATCCATGAGCTTTGTTACCGTTTTGCTTACCCAACTGACGATGCCGTCAAATATCCAATCAAGCAATAATTCCTCACCCCCTTAGTAGTCAATCCATCAGCCTCCATAATTGCCGCCGGCTATCAACGGTTGGATATAGGCAACAATAAAACCAAGCGAATTCAATATAATCCATGTGATCACAATACGCTTAAGCCAGCTCGTTGCTTCATCCACTGCACGTTGGTTCCGCGATACCAACCGTACAATCAATGCGACAGCTGCCATCGTAACAGCGACAATCGTACTGATCGTAACAATCTGCCCGTAAAAATCCCGCATTATGGTACTGAAGCGATCCCAAATTGTCTCCGAGGCGGCAAACGTCGGTTGTATGACAATCATTAACGCAACCACTATTGCAACCATGCTCCAATAGCCGACGCATATACCCACTCCCTTCCTTTTCTGATTCAACATAATACAGCCCTCCTATAACGAATTTTCCAAAAGAAAAAGCCGTCTTCGAAATACTGATCCCGAAAACGGCTCGCTGGTTAATCCCACTTTTGGATGGTATCATTATAGCATAATCTCATTTGCAATGCATCCGCTTTTTACTGCCTATTTTTTGCCTTTATCGTGCCTAAATATCGTTATTATTTTTACATTCTAACTTGACTAACCCCACTCAACAAGATTTTCTTCGGAGCTTTTCAAATTGACAACTTTTTCCATCTTTTAAAGATAAACGGTAAATAAAAAATCCTTTGTAAGACATTTACTACAATATAAAACATGCTTTCGCATTTTAAATGTAGCTCCCCAAAAGGTAGTAATAAATAAAATTCATCAAAAAAAGGCCTACGTATTTTCGTAAGCCTTTTAAACTGCCAATTTTAATATAATATTTCTGTACCTTTACGTATTCATAGAAACATAACCAATGATTTCTTACTCTTTTTTCGCCAATGTTCTGATTAGCATTTACGGTTTCTCTTTCGATAATACATCCATCAAGTCGAACACCATTTTACGCCTGTCCTTCGGGACTTTCTCGAATTTTTCTAATAGGACAAGTTGTTCGTTCGTCAGATCGTGTTCTTCTATACCGCCATAAAACTCGGCTACGGTTATTCCCATTGCTTCGCAAATACTTACAATAGATTCGCGGCTCGGTGTATAGCCTTTTCCACTAAACCAGTCGTTGATTGTCGTAATATAAATTCCTGTTTCTTTCGCTAACCTGTACTTCGTCCAGCCTCGTTTGTCCATTAACTCTAAAATTCGTTTCTTTACATCCATAGTATACCCTTCTAAATAGCGTCACTACTATTAGTTTACTATGTGCAAACAAAATTATAAGAGGTTGTAACACCTCTGTTTTTAGTTGTAGAAACAAAATTTTTCTGCTATAATTAAGAAAAACAAAGGAGCGATATTTTATGAAGTTAAAAGGCATTAAAAACTTACAAGACGAAAAACTCATAAATGAGTTTATGAATCATATGTTCCGTAAACTTATTCAAGATTATACACTTGAAAATGTGGTTTTAGGATTTCTGAACCCCAAAGACAAAATCCCTTATGACCGATTCATCAATGACTTACATTTACAGGAAACCAACCCTTATTCGCTGATGGAAGCAATCAAAGGCGGTTTAATTGATGACGATTACCGTATCATAGAGTTAGATAAGAAAAGAATTTTAAGATGCTTTTTTTGCACTTCTATCGACGATATATTTCATTTTCCCCTGATTAAGCCATACAGAGAAAACGAATATCATTTGCCGTTCAAGATAAATAAAACATTGAATATTTTTCTTACCGAATTGTTTGAGGCATTTACACAAATCGCGCAAACCCCGGTTTCTTACGAATGTTTCGATATTCTTCCGGACTTCAACAATAGAGAGGATTATCTGCAACATTTTCAGAAGTCACAAAAACTGCCTGCCGCCATCCTGAAAAACAAAATTAAGTTACACGGCAATATAGATACCTATATTGCACCGCTGTCCTTTATCCCTCCCCTGTTCATTTCTTTAATCGAGAAACGGGACGCACACCACTACTTGATCAATAACGATATACATACCAAACAATATAAAGCAGCACTTATATCGATGTTCCGTTTTATGCGACACGAAGATTACAAAGTCTTTGAACTAAAAATCAAAACATGGCTTAAAAACGATACTAATCGGTAATGTCGTCAAATAAAGGATCGTCAAAAAATTTCTTGAGCGGAATACCTAATGTAGCCGCAATCTGATAAATCGTATCTATTTTAGTCGTGTTGCGTTTTACCCCGACAACAACGTTTATCGTCGAGCGCGGAATGCCACCGCGTTGCGATAATTCGTACTGCGTCATGCCGCGTTCTTGTAACAGGTTATCTACTCTTTTTCCGATAGCTTCCACAAGCTTCATTTTTTTACCTCCGCAGGTTTACTACCGTGAACGTCCACTATGGTAAATTATATCCTATGAAGCTATCGAAATACGTTTATCGCAGTCAACGCTTGACGTACTTTTTCAATGTGTTATACTGATAATAACAGAGGTTTTAATATGATTTGCTGCTGTACGGGACATCGCCCGCAGAGATTTCCGTGGGCATATAATGTTGATAAACAAAAACACCAAAATTATAAAAAAGAATTATTGTCTATCATCGAGTATCTGATAAAAGAAAAAGATGTTTCGGAATTTATTTCGGGAATGGCGCTCGGCACGGATTCAGACTTTGCCGAATGCGTTCTGACTTTACGTAGAAAATATAAATATATTCGTCTGCGATGCGCTATTCCCTGTCGTGACCAAACAAGGTTATGGAATAAAAAAGACGTGTTGCGTTACGAAAAAATCCTGAAGCGTGCCGACTGTTCCGTTGTTCTCTCGGAGCATTATACTCAATCTTGTATGTTTGAACGAAATCGCTATATGGTCGATAACAGTGATTATGTTTTAGCCGTTTGGAACGGAGAGAAAAAAGGCGGTACTTGGTACACTATTGATTACGCAAGAAAGAAAAACAAACCTGTTGAGGTACTTGATTTGAATAAAATATGAAAAAAATTCTTTTATTCTCTATCGTCATATTCTTTTTGATTTTTACTCCTGTATATGGTTGCTCTTTTCCAGAGGCAAACGCCGTAAAGATGTCAAATCTTATGCCGACCTACTTATTGGATTTCAGCAAGATAGACGGCATTCGCTCCGTCTGCCTTTCTTCCAATCTTGACGCGGATTCTCCCGTTTTGAAAACGTCCGTTTCCATTAACGCGAAAACCGAGCAGACAATCCGTATCCTTCTTCCTGTTTACGGGCAGCTTTATACAATCAGTGCGGAAAGCGCCTCTCTTTTATTGAACGGAAAAAAGATCACGCCTTCTCTTTCTTATGCCTCTGATCCTTTCGGACTGTTGAGCAGCTTGTCTTATAAAGAAATCCTTGATTTGAATATTACCTCCGAACTGCCCGATTTGAATATGCCTTGTTACTATTATACATTCAGTACAGATACAAACGGTACCGCGACGTTTACTGTTCCTAAAGGCGCGGTTCTTTTCACTTCTTTTTACAGCCATTCTTATTCTTCTTTGACAAACGAATATACATTGACATTAGAAAAAAACCGTCCGCAATCTCTGCTTATTTTCGATAAAGATATTCTTTTATCGGATACAGAGAACTGCCGAGCAGAAAAACAACCCCTTATCTGTTCGGACGTTCTGAATTATGCTATCGATACGGCGCATCTGTTAAGCGATAGTATTGAAACAGATTCGGAAATCATAACCGAAATCGTAAAAGCAAAATTTTCTTATTGTTTCGTATCGAAGCAAAGAACATATAACTTTTTCGACGAAATAATAAATGCTCCGTTCAGATTCGGAATCGCGTTTTTGAATTATTCCCTCACGATTCCTTATGGTTCGTCTGTGATTGAAGCGGAGCAACGCTTCCTTTCTTCGATTGACGGGACATACAAACCGCCTGTTCAAAATTTTTATGTTGTTTCTCCCGAACTTCAAACGGTAACAATAGATTTAACGACTTCGCGTTTTCTTCTAAACTACGGAAAAACAGATTTTGAAAAAACACATCAAGGATATTTCTATAAGGGAGAACTATCAGGGAATTTTGAGGTCGGTCTCTGTACTTCCTCCATACCTTCATCATTATATCATCATAAAACTACAAACATAATACCCGTTTGGTTGATCGTTGTTCTTGTCATCTTATCCGTGTGTCTTCTTTTTTGTTTATCTTATTGGATATATACCTTTGTAAAAGATACGCGTAAAAAATAATTAACCTAGCAAGAGGCACCATTCAAATATGAATAGTGCCTCTTACTCTCTATAATATTCCCTATTACTTTTTATCTTTCGAAAAGTAATCCCTGTCTTTCAGAGAATCCGGAAGATATTGTTGGTCTACCCATCCGCCATAATCATGTGGATACTTATATTTCTTACTCGCTTCCGTATGATTCTTCAAATAGTCAGGTATATTATCGTCGGGATGATTCCGAGCATCATCGATCGCCCGTTCCATTGCGACGATCACACGGTTGTTTTTAGGAGCCTCGCAGACTTCGATAATGGCGTGCGACAATATGATATTCCCTTCTGGTATTCTTAAAAATAATAATTATTTATTAGATTCAGTCACATTCAATTTCTGTAAAAATCTTATCTCGGTTAGCATCTTTGATATGTTCGTCGCTTAATTCTTGCAATAATTGAGCTGTCACAGGATATTGTAAACTTATACTGTTCGCATCGCTTTTAAGTCTATCCGCGATCTCAATTTGATCACTCCCGTCTTCTACTACTCGCCCTCCTTCACTATGTCTTTTTCCAACGATAAAACTCTGATTTAAGTCTTGATTTTTATATTTTTCAATGATTTTTCGAGCGAACTCGTGAGGAAAAATTCCATCCTCTCCTTTAATAGATCGGCCTAAAATCTGTCCAACTATAGCAAACGCACAATCTTTATCTTCCGTACAATTGATTATGATATCGAAAAAAAGTTCACACTTAGTAAAAGCTGTGTATGCAATTTGCGGTAACGAAAAATTGTACAAAAAATCAAGATACACTTCATATTTTTTATCTTCATTATTTAATTGCTCGACTATTTTTTGCGGATTGAAAAAATAGTACTTCCTCATTCCCTCCAACCAGCCGCTAATCAGTTTTCTTTTGTAAAAATCCCATTCCAATATAGCTATATCTTCGGAATAAACTGACTTATCCAAATTTTTTAAAATTGTATCTAAATAACATCTATTTCCGCTATCCCTTATATCGACATTTAGCTCTTTAATCCGCTTCAAGATATTTACTATCTTTTCGATATTATCGATTTCATTCTCATTATCAGCATAATAGGAAAGAAGTCCAGCGGGATTATACTCCAATAATTTTTTATAAAATATTTCATCGTATTGGTACATAATTTTATTTGTCCAATAGGCTTCCTCATTTTCGGTTGTATCCAACAGATCAAAAATATCTACTCTTTTGATTTTTGATAAAATTTTAATTTTTACATCTGGTGTAAATGTATTAAATATTTCGGAAAACAAATCAAGGGATAGCTTATCTAATACACAGATCAATATCTGGTATTTAGCTAATTCGATACATCTATCACATAAATTTTTTATATCGATATCATCAACTTGAAGCCAAAATTGTCCCCAAATGGATTCATCACTCATAAGACTTAACAACCGAACATATAAATCTTCGCCATATTCTTTTTTAAGCTCAGCATAAATCTTTTTTCTGTATTGAATTTTCCTGTCGCATTTCCAAGAATAGTTAAATTCTGCCTCATCATAATCATCCTCATCAAACAGCGGACAATCATCCCAATTCTGGAAATAGGAAGAATATCGCAAAAACAAATCCGGACTTTGCAGTTTTTTACTGTATTTTATAAAAATATCTATATATTTTTTATTTATTTCATTCTTCTCATGGTGATATATTCTCTTACACCATACTATTTGCTCTAACACAACAAAATACGCCTTCTGCATCTCTTGCGGATCATATTCATCGCAAATTATACGACTTATCAAACTTTCATATATTTCAATCTTTACAACACGACTTGACTTAATAAATTTAATCAATAGTTCTGTTGATTTTGTAGCTATTATAGCATCTGCAATTTTAGAATCCAATGTATAGATTACGTCTATCAGTTCGCCGTAGGTTACTACATTATCTTTATGAATATCTGACTTAAATTCTTCAACCCCCACAGACCGACTGTAATGGTTTTTTCCCAATAAATCCAATGTAAAAATCCCCATCTGTACCGGCTCGTCTTCTAAAAATTTTATAAGAATTTTTTCCTTATCCTTTAAATAAAGAGCATTTTTTGTATTCCAAAGGCACAGCGCATTTGATAATGTTTCTTTCGGAGTATTTGAAATACTATACCGATAATTGCGCAAATATAAAATTTTCAGGGCTTCACAAGCCTGACCTTTGCTTTCGTCAAAATTTAGAAGTGATTCGAGTGCAAATAATATTTTACAGTAATCATGCGTATAACTTTGATTTGAAAAAAGAGAATCTATTTCGCCACCGATTTCTAAATTTTTGATTATGAATGATATTATTAAATTTGGAACTGCATTAGCTAAAATTCTTAAATACTCAAGCAATCTACCGCGATTGCCTTCTTCTTGCAATTCCTCCAAAATATCTTTCACATCTTCCGCCACTCTTGATTTCTCAGTCGGACTATTCGATGCAAAGTAGATTAAATTTTTAAACAGATTTTCTAATAAAGTGTCTTGTGTATTGAAAAAAAATTTATTATCTTGCGGTATCTGATTTCGCAAGATTTTTTTAATCAGCTCTATTAATGTCTGATAACATCTATGCGATGTGCTTAATCGCAAAATATTCCATACTTCTTCATAGTGTATAAGGGCAAAATACCTATCTACAATTTTGATAGGACTATCTTCAAATCTTGCCAAAGCATTCATCTTGTTTTCAAATTCATTATATTCTACGCCAAAAAACTTGACCAAACTTCTATCTATCTGGCTTTCCCGATTAATACTTCGCATTAAAAGCATTGGTTCTAAATATGAAAAATCAATTTTCTCTACCCAATCGGGCTTAGCAATATTTATTGTTCCCGGTATTTTTCTTAATAAGGCCGCTACATTTCTATCCGTAAATTTAGTAAAACGACAGGCTTCAATATTATCTAAGCCCATCTTTTTTAAAGCATCCTCAAAATTATTTTTCGAAAGTTTATTTAGTTTTATATCCGGTACAATACTGATATCGGCATCACTAAAACATAGAATAACGGAATTATTGTTATCCAAATTCACATCTCCGCCATACGGAAATGTGAAAATAAATGTCTGATCTTCGACAACCCTGTTTAATTTTTTAAAAGTTATTTCATCTTCTACAACAATAAAAATTTCTCTATTTTCTTTATGTGAAAGCACAGACGCAATAGTAAAACCTAAAGCCTCGACAAAACTATTGCCTTGCACTCTTGTTATAGCCTTACTTTTATTTTCATTAAGTAATTTTGTTTCCCCCTGTCTGCCAACCAAAAATAAATCCTGCGTTAAATTTGGTTCTGTTCTCTTTTTAAACTTTTCCCAAGCTTGGTTCACGCTTGTAAACGATAAAAGCTTCTCATCATAATAATTTTCGAACACCCAACAGCATACCGAAGGTATTGAATTGATCCAATCGCATAATTCGCTCGCATCGATAATATGTATTTTTTTCCATTCCCCTTTGTGTTGATTCTCCCATGCTTCCATTCCAACAGACATTTTCCATATTTTTGGTATAACCAAATAAAACGCTGTTGAGGTTTTGTCTATTCCTAAAGCATCTTGATTGCGCTTTTCGTAATCTTCATTGATTTTTTTTAATGAATCTTTATTGGTACCAAATTCCCAGACACTTTTGCCCGAACATACATATTTAGTACTTTCTGAACATTCAATAATCCCGTCAAATCCTGGCGCCCATACATCATCTTTACAGGGAATACGAATGCTATCAATATTTTTTATACTGGACAGAATTAATCTTTTAATCAATTCTGGCAATAAACTTTCAGATAAGCGTTTATCCCGTGACACAATAGATTCTAAAATTTTACTGTTCAGCAATTTCATTTCTCCCCTCTTCAGTTATAGCCGACTTTCTTTGTTATTTTTATCCGACGGCCTTTTTCTATTAAAATAAACTATTTGTTCTCCTTCTTAAAGTAATCCCTGTCTTTCAGAGAATCCGGAAGATATTGTTGGTCTACCCATCCGCCATAATCATGTGGATACTTATATTTCTTACTCGCTTCCGTATGATTCTTCAAATAGTCAGGTATATTATCGTCGGGATGATTCCGAGCATCATCGATCGCCCGTTCCATTGCGACGATCACACGGTTGTTTTTAGGAGCCTCGCAGACTTCGATAATGGCGTGCGATAGGATAATATTCCCTTCCGGCATTCCCAAATTATTAAGCGCGTACAAGGCGTTGCATGCCGTATTCAGCGCTTTCGCCGAACAGCAGTCCTCGCTCGCGTGCGCTATCGTCCGCCTTGCCAAAAGCTGTGGCTCACAACCCGCCTCGATTAACCGATTTGCATAATATAAAGCCGCCGTCGCATCGCTACCGCGAAGGCTCTTGCAGAATGCACTCAAAATATGATAGAATACGTCGTCGTTTAGACTCAAAGCCTTTTTTTGAAGGCATTCCGCGGCGATATCTTTCGTAATCACTGTTTCACCGTCTTTATTCAACTTGGTGGTCAGTGCACCTATTTCGAGACCGTTCAATGCACTGCGGACATCGCCGGCACAAGCTGTTGCAAAATACGTCAACGCCTCGTCATCTATTTTTATATTGAAAGACTTCAATCCGTTCGGATCCTCAATCGCCCTTCTCAACGCTTTTTTTATATCTTCTACTCCCACCGGTTTAAATTCAAACAGTGAACAACGACTCACGATAGCACGGGTCATACTATAGGTCGGCGACTCTGTAGTTGCCCCTATCATGATTAATTTTCCGGATTCCAGCACTTCAAGCAATGAGTCGCTTTGAGCCTTATTCCATCTATGCACCTCATCCAACAAAAGATAGGTCTTTTTGCCGAACATCTCAAAAGTTTTTTTAGCTTCGCTAATCACCCCTTTGATATCTGCGACCCCGCTTGAAACTGCATTCATAGCAACAAAGTTGCCACCGGTCGTCTGAGCGATGATATGCGCAAGAGTCGTCTTGCCTGTTCCCGGAGGGCCGAAGAAAATACAGCTCGGGACTTTTTTGGCTTGAATCAGTCGGCGAAGGAGTTTTCCCTCGCCGAGAATATGTTGCTGACCGACAAAATCGTCCAAACTTATCGGGCGCATTTTTTCGGCTAACGGTTTAAGATTGTCGTGCATATGTGTAAATAAGTTATCCATTTTTCAACAGTTTCCTATAATATCCTTTTCCTTTTTCTGTATTTATTAATCTTCCGTCATCTATCATCGTTTCAACAATCTTTTTAAATGAAGTATCGTTCAAGTGAAATTCTTTTTTTATTTCGTATACATACCGAGGTACGTTACAAAACGATATAATATCTTCATCGGTTACATTTTTCTTAGTTACGGCATCATTGGTCAAACCCTTTGCTTTAATTTTTCTGTACCAGCTTCTTGCTTTTTCGGTATACACCAATTCTCCCGTAGCAAACAATCTATCTAAATGTTTCTTACATTCGTAATTGGTAATGCCAAAATTATTTATAATCTCTTGTATTAACCTCGGCTTCCGACAATATGCGATGAGATCTTCGTCTTTCAGTTTTGTATCGTTTAGCATTTTCACTAATACAGGATCATTTTTTAATACTTTTCTCTTGTAACTTTTTGTATCCTCCGTATATACCAATCTACCGTCTTCAATTAGTCTGTCAACAATTTTTTGACAAGTCCGAGTAGATATTTCAAATTCTTCCCATAACTCACGATGATGACGCGGAATTTTGCAGAACTCTATAATGTCCTCATCTGTAATTTTTCGTTTCTTGATTATTACTTTTTGAGGATTTTCGTTCTTCACCAATTTTCTGTGTATTATATTCTTTCCAATCCTTGTGCTTTTCGTATAAGTCAACTTTCCTTCTTCTATAATCGGATTCAAGAATTTGTAAAGCAAATCTTGCCCAATTGCAAAATGCTCCTTAATTTCTTCTTTGGTCCGCGGGGTTGAGCAAAATAAAATTATATTCTCTTCCGTAAGCGCAGGAAAATCAACCAGGGCTTCCGCTATAACATACTTTTGCTTGACATAAAACGGATCATGCGGATAGAGCAATTTGATTTTGCCTTGATCTATCAGCGGCTGTACTGCCCGCTTTCTCACAATATCGTAACCTGCCAACCCTACATGATCTTTAATCTCTCCCAAACTACGCGGCACTTTACAAAACTTTAACGTCATCCGTTCCAGTTCCAAATGCCTTTCCGTCTTAGCCAATTGAACCATTGTCTCTTGCATTTTCGGCGTAATATCCACTTCGGTATTCAGATATCTTTGCCAGACACTCGTTGGAGATTCCGGATAAATAAACTTCAACTTTCCTTGTTGCATTAAGGGTTTCGTAAATCGCGCTTGGATGCTCTTCTTGTCCTTGATTCCCAAAAACGCCTTTAAGTCGATAATGCTTCTGGGAAACCTGCAATAATCCAGCAACTCTTCTTCTATCGTCCGTCCCGTCTTTTTATTGACGGTTTTCAGAGTCTTAAAGACATCTAATTGTATATCACGGGTAATATAAATAAATTTATGTTTGTACAAGGTAGGTGCCAATGTCCAACACACTCAATAAAGTGTCACTTTGGGCTTTACTCCATCTGTGGCATTCGTCTAAGAGGAGGTAGGTCCTTCTTCCGTACATCTCGAAGTTTTTCTTCGCCTCCTCTATAACGACCTTTACTTCAGCCACTCCGCTTGAAATCGCGTTCATCATGACGAAGCTGCCGCCCGTCGTTTCCGCGATGATGCGCGCGAGCGTGGTTTTGCCCGTGCCGGGCGGGCCGTAAAAAATACAGCTCGGCACTCGCTTTGCCTCGATCAGACGGCGCAGCAATTTTCCCTCTCCGAGAATATGCCGCTGCCCAACAAAGTCGTCCAAACCCGTCGGGCGCATCCTCTCGGCCAAAGGCTTTATATCGTTGTGCAGATTCGTAAATAAATTTTCCATCGTTTTGAAATGATCCGTTTATTCTTCCCCGTTTGCAAAGGACAATATGTCCGCCGCCTGCGCCGCTATTTCCGGAAACGGGCGGACGGCGGAGGGCGAACGGCCGTAGGGCGCGATATTCTTTTCGAAGTACGCCACGCTGTGCCACGCGCCGCCCTTGAAACCGCTGTTATGCAGCACGCCCACGCGCCGGAAACCGAGCGATTCGTGCAGGCGCTCGCTGTGCGCGTTGGGAACGGTAACGATGCCGTAGACCGTTTTGATCCCCTGCGCGGCGCACAAGCGTATGAGCGCGGAATACAGTTTTTTGCCGATGCCGCGGCCGCAATACTCCTTGCCGAGATAGACGGAAAGCTCCGCATTCCACGCATATGCCGCGCGCTCCTGCATGCGGTGCGCATAGGCATAGCCGACGCATTCGCCGCCCTCCTCGCAGACCAGCCACGGATAGAACGCCGTAACCGCCGCGACTCGCTCGGAAAACTCCGCGGCCGAGGGCAGCGCATATTCGAACGTTACGGGCGTATCGATGTACTGCGCATAAATCTTCAAAAGGGCGGGAATATCCTCGCCACGCACGGTGCGAAAGAGCATATGCCACTCCTCAATCCTTCAAAAGTTCGGCGATCTTCGCCGCGTTCTCCTTGCCGAGCGCATACCCCGCATCGTAGGCGGAGTCGTGGTACTTCATCTTGTATTGGCTCACTTCGGGCATCTTCGGTTCCAGCCAAAGGTCGACAACGCGGCGGCTGCGGCGCCGCTCGTCTGCCGTGCGATGCGCGTCCATGATGTCGTACACGCGCGTAATGAGCGAGATCATGTTCGGGACCTTATCCACCTGCTCGCACTTTCCGAGCACGTCGACCGCGACCACGACGTCCGCACCCATCGCCTTGACCTGCTTTACGGGAACGCGGCAGAGCACGCCGCCGTCTACGAGGAGCATCCCCTCTTTTTCCACGGGGCGGAACACCGTGGGCATGGAGCTCGACGCGAGGATCGCATCGATCACGCTGCCCTCATCGAACAGTTGCAATTTGCCCGATATGATATCCACAGCGACGCAGGAGAACGGTATTTTCAGATCCGAAAATTCGCAGTTTTCCAAAAAGGAGGAAATGAGGCGGCGCACTTTCGTCCACTTCATGAGCCCCAATTTCGTCAAGGGAAGTATGTTCAAATCTAAAATGTCGTTCACTTTCAACTGTCGCATAATGTCGCGCATTTCGTCTGCCGACATCCCTTTGGCATAGCAAGCGCCGACGATGCTGCCCATCGAGGAGCCGGAAATAAAATCCGGGCGGATATTTTCCTCCTCCAAAGCCTTCAAAAACCCGACGTGCGCCACGCCGCGCGCACCGCCCGCACCGAGCGCCAAACCCAATGTTTTGCTCATAAAATGCACTCACCCTCCATATTGTTATAGTATGGCGAAAACGAAAAAATACGCCGCGATCTCGGCGGCCGTTCTGCTGTTGATTTTCATGCTCGCACTCTCCCCCGCGCGCTATGCGGCGGCGTGCATGGAAGGGCTCAGCCTGTGGGCAAAAGCCGTTTTGCCCGCGCTGTTCCCCTTTTTTATTTTGACGGCGATCCTGACCAAACTCGGCGCCGCCGAAAAGCTGGCGGACAAACTCACGCCGCTGACGAGAAGATGCAAACTGCCCGGCATCGCCGCCTATTGCTTTTTGATGAGCATTTTATCCGGCTATCCCGTCGGCAGCCGCATCATCGCCGACCTCGCGGCAAGCGGTTCCATCACGCCGGCACAGGCGGGGCGCATGAGCGTTTTGTGCTCCACCTCCGGCCCCATGTTCCTGCTCGGCAGCGTGGGCAGCGCCATGTACTGCAGTGCGAAAGCGGGCGCGATCTTGCTCGCCGCGCACCTGCTCGCCGTCCTTCTCGTGTGCCTGCTGTGCCTGCCCTTTGCCAAGCCCCTGCCCGACTCTCCGCCGAAAAAAACCTTGCGCTCCGCCGACAATATCCTGTACGAAAGCGTGCACGGCGCGGTGATCTCGATCCTGTGCGTGGGCGGGTTCATCGCCGCTTTTTACGTTCTCTCCCTCGCCCTCTCCGACCTGTATATCCTCTGGCCGATCGAACACTTTTTCGGGCTGTTCCTGCCCGAACAGGCGGCAAAGGGGATCGCCGCGGGGCTGTTGGAGGCGACGCACGGATGCGCCCTGCTCGCCGCGAGCGGAAGTCCGCTCGCCCTGCCGCTGACGGCCTTTGCCGTTACGTTCGGCGGCGCGTGCATCCTCGCACAGCAGCTCGGCTATCTCAAAAGCGCGGGCGTAAAGGCGGGGCCCTTTATCTGCATGAAAGCGCTGCAGGGCGTTGCCGCCTTTCTCCTCTGTTGGGCGCTCATCGCTATTTTTTGAATATTTTCAGCATTTTATGCCATGCATAGTACTATGCAACCGCTCAATAACAGCCTAAAAGTTTGAAGTTTTTGGTATATTCTTCCAAACGAGAGAGCGCGGCGCGCACATTCTTATCCGCTACATCCCCTTTAAATTCAATGAAAAAGCAGTACTCGCCCGGAGAGTTTTTGATGGGGCGCGACTCGATCTTCGTCATGTTCAGATCGTACACGGAGAGGATCTGCAACATCTTCAAAAGCGCGCCCGGCTCGTGCGGGCAGGTCGCCGCGAAGTAAATATGACCGCTGTGTTCGGGCAGGGCTTCCCTGCCCTTTTTAATGAGCAAAAAATGGGTAAAGTTTTTCGGTTCATCCGCAATGTTGCCGCCGATAAAGGCGAGGCCTTCCGCTTGTACATGGGAACCGACGATACCAGCATCCCCCGCCTCGGATATGCGCGAGATGCTCTGCATGGTCGAATCGGTATAGACGATCTGCACCTGCGGAAGATTTTGCGCGATGAATTTACCGCATTGCAAAATAGCCTGTTCGTGTGAGAACAGGCGGCGTATATCCGAAAGCGACGTACCCTCTTTGGCGATCAGGCGATGATCGATCTTCAAAAGATATTCGCGCACGGCAAAAAGCTCCGTATGCGCGTACAGCAGATCCAAATTCTGCGTGACGGCACCCTGCAAAGTGTTTTCGACGGGCAGAACGGCGCAATCCGCTTCGCCGCTTAAAAGCGCCTGCACCGCCGCATAAAAGCTGCCGCACGCGACGCCTTCCCCCGCAGGGACAAGTTCTTTTGCCGCAAGGGAAGAATAGCTGCCGTCCGGGCCGAGATAACTGACGCGCCCGCTCGGTTGTTTCGGCTGCTCTGACATATATTGCCCCCCTTTTTAAACTTTATCGGCGATATCGAGCACGAGGCGCTCGGTATCCGCCCAGCCGAGGCAGGGATCGGTGATGGATTTGCCGTAAACGACGTCTTCCTTTTGGCACCCCTCCTCGATAAAGCTTTCGATCATGAATCCTTTGACGTACTTTTTGAAATCCTTGTCGTACAGGCGGTTGCCCAAAACTTCCTCCACGATGCGGATCTGCTGTTTGTACTGTTTGCCCGAATTGGAATGATTGGCGTCGATGACGATGGCGGGATTTTTCAGCCCCGTTTTGGAATACCCCTCGATAACTTTCATCACCGTTTCGTAATGGAAGTTGGGGATATCGTTCCCGTAGCCGTCGACGGCGCCGCGGAGTACCGCGTGCGCGAGCTCGTTGCCCGTGGTGCGCACCTGCCAATTCTGGTATTTGAACACCTGCCCGCCGCTCTGCGCCGCATAAATGGAATTGAGCAGTACCGGGATAGAACCGCTCATCGGGTTTTTGATGCCGACGGGCAGCTCGATGCCGCTGGAAACGAGGCGGTGCATCTGGTTTTCGCTCGAACGCGCGCCGATGGCGATATAGGTGAGAAGGTCCTCCACATAGGCGTAATTTTCAGGGTACAGCATCTCGTCCGCCGCGGAAAGCCCGCTCGCGCCGATCGCGTCGATGTGCAGGCGCCGGATGGTCAAAATCCCCTTCAAAATATCCTCGCGGCTCTTGGGATCGGGTTGGGTGAACATACCCTTGTACCCGACGCCTTTCGTGCGCGGCTTGTTCGTATAGATGCGCGGCACGATGACGATCTTATCCTTGACCTTTTCGTTGAGTTTGCCCAGCCGCTCCACATAGTCGAGCACAGGCTTGCTCTCGTGCGCGGAGCACGGCCCGATGATCAGGAGCAGTTTATCCGTTTCGCCGCGGATCACGGAGGAGGCGAGCGCGTCGCGCTCCGCCTTGATCTTTTTCAGTTCCGCCGGGAGCGGGAGGGATTGCAAGATCTCCTCCGCCGATGGGATCAATTCTTCTCGTTTGAACATTGTTTATTCGCCTCTTGCATGTATTTCTTCAAATCCCCCCGTATCTCTTCCGGAACATACTTGTCCACGTTTTTGTTGAACCGCAGCGCATCCTTTACCAAGCTGGAACTGATGTGCAAAAATTCCTGCCGCGTGGGCAAAAAGACAGTGATCATCTCTTTATACATATCCATGTTGATATAGTTGAGCTGTGCCTCGTAATCGTAGTCGGTGCCGTTGCGGATGCCGCGGACATAGAACTTCGCATTTTCCCGCCGCAGCAGATCGACCGTGAGCCCGTCGTAGGACAAAACGCGCACGTTTTTATACCCCGCAAACACCTTGCGGAGCATGGCGAGCCGCTCCTCCTCACCGAAAAGCGGCTTTTTATTCGGGTTGATGAGGATCGCTACGATCACCTCGTCGAACAATTCCAAGCATTTGAGCACGATGTCCTTATGCCCCAACGTGGGAGGATCGAACGTGCCGGCAAATACGCATCTGCGCATAAAGCACCTCCTTGCCGCCGAAAAGACGGTTTCAATAAAAAAAGACGAACCGCGCCCTATTGCGCGCAGCCCGTCTAATCGGGAGAGAAAAAGGTGAGATAGGTGATCCCGTACTTTCTCTCGTCGTAGCGGACCAAATTTTCAATTTCGCCCGAAAACGGCTTATCGCTCTCCAACACGGCGACGCCGCCCGTATTCAAGAGATTGCGCGCCGCGATACATTTGAGCGCCTCGACCCCCGCGCCGCTCTTGTACGGAGGATCGATATAGATTATATCGAACGTGATATCCAACCGTTCGAGCAGCGCCTTATAATCGAGATTATAGACCAAGGCATCCGCCTTCAAAAGCGCTAAATTTTTCTTCAATACGGCGAGGCTTTCCTTCGATACGTCGTTAAAAACGACGAGATCCGCGCCGCGCGAAAGCGCTTCCAACCCCACGCTGCCGCTGCCGCAAAACAGATCGAGCATATTGGAGCCGTGTATTTCGGGGGCGAGTATGTTGAAGAGCGATTCCTTTACCCTGTCTGCCGTGGGGCGGATATCCTGCCCCTTGAACCCGGCGAGCACCCTGCCCCTGTATTTACCGCCAATGATCCTCAATGCTTTTTCGCTCCTTTTTTGCCGTTCTGCACAGAAGGCTTGCCGCCGTTTTGCGCATGAGGTTTACCGTTGTTTTGCGCATGGGCTTTACCGCCCTTCGGCGCATTGGAGTTATTCGCCTGATGGCGGGCGATCCCTTCCTCGATGGATTCCGTCTGACGGGCGAGAACGTACTGGTGCACTTTTTCTTTGGTGGCACCGAGATAGTATGCGACGACGACGAGAATAAACTGTATCCCGATCAGCACAAAACTCCACCAAACGGAAGAATACAGATATGCGTCGACCTGCTCGGCTTCCGTTCCGAATACCGTTTGATAAATGGAAAAGGGCGGCAGATAACACCAGCCGCAAAGCAGCATCAGCGTAACGCGCGCTCCGAGATTTTCCCCCAGAGCACTTACCAAGGTGAGGATAACGGGGATAAGATTGACCGCCGCCGCGAGGATAAGGCCTTTATACCAGCGATATTCTTTGCTGACGCGATAGGTACCTGCGTCCTGCGCCGAGCCCGTAGGCCTGTTTTCACGGATAAGCTGGCCGATCACCTTCATCTTATAAGCATTTTCGCCCGCCGCACGCACCAAAATAAACACGAGCAGGCAATCCGCCGCGGCTATGACGAACATCAGAACGAGTTTTAACTCGACGATGCTGATGGTGGAAATGGCGAGCATCGTCATTCCGAACATGAGATTCATAAAAAAGGGAGTCACCGATCTGCGAAAATACTCCCAAATACTCCATCCGATCTTCCCGATCAATTTTTTAACCTCCGATTTTTTTACGTACAAGGACGCCCGCATCTGTCACGAGCATGTCCAAAAGGATGTCGTGCCCTTCCGACGGCACCCTGTCGATCAACTGAAAATCATAGCCTATTCCGATCTTCAGCATATCTTTTCCCCGAACGGCGAGAAACCTGTCGTAATACCCGCCGCCGTAACCGAGACGGTGAAACTGCCTGTCCGCCGCCAGCAACGGCAATATACACACGGCGGACCCGATGGACCCGATGGACGGAACACCCTCCCCCGCCGGTTCAAAAACGCCGAAGCGCCCCCTCTGCAAAGGCCCGCCTGCGTAACGGACGAAAATCATGTCTTTCCCCTCCGTCCGTGGCAGATATACGCGCTTATTCTGCGCCAAAAGTTCGCCGATGATACGGTGCGTATCCGCTTCTTCCGGCAGAGAATAATAAATGAAAACATCTTCCGCCGCTGAAAATGCCGGCACGGAAAACAGATTTTTTAAAATTTCCCCGTCGGGCACGGCGCGGTCGGGTTCGGCTGCGCGCCGCGCTTTCATCGTGCGCCGCAGCGCAGCCTTTGCGGAGCCGACCTCCGCATCCATCCGTTTTTCCATCGTTTTATCCGTTCGTATATTCCTTTACGGCACGCCGCCCCGCATTCACGAGCACTTCATACGAGATCGTACCGTGCAGGCGGGCGTATTCTTCCGCATCCGAAAGCACGCACACCTCGTCGTATTTCCGCCGCGGCACTTCCTCGACCGCCGCATCCATGCACAGCGCATTGCCGCGCTTTCCCGCGCAGCGGCGGAAAAACCCGTCCGCATATCCCGCACGCACAACGGAAAGCCGCTCTTGGCGCGGAACATAATCTCCGTACCCCGCGCCGCCGAACGCATATTTGCGTTCGCCTGCGACCGTCGCATACACGCGCATCGCGGGAGCGATGCTCCCTTCGGGCAGGGAAAAGCCATCCGGCAGATAACCGTACAGCCCGATGCCGATGCGAACCATGTCCAAACAATATTTCTCCGAGGCGAGGACGCCGCCCGTTGCGGCGATGTGCCGCACGATCTCTCCGAACGCGGCCCGCGCCCGCGCGCAAAACCGTTCGAAGAGCGCAAACTGCATATCCGCCGTCGCCGGATCTTCCGGGCGGTAAAAATGCGAATAGATGCCCGTTACGCGCACGCGCGCAGACAAACGCCCGGCAAGCAATTCTTCAAAATCGGGAAGATCGAACCCGAAACGGTTCATGCCCGTATTCGCTTTGATATGGCAGGAAACGCACACACCATACTTTTCGCACGCCGACGCAATGAGCGAATAATCGGCCGCGTCGGAAACGGTGAGCGTCAGGCCGTGCCGCGCCGCGCGCAAAACATCTGCCCCGCACAGCGGCGGGCAGAGAACGAGCACATCCTCCGCAACGCCCGCATGGCGCAACTGCGCGCCCTCTTCCGCGAGCGCGACGGCGAACCGGTCGGCTATACCCGATAGCGCCTGTGCAACGGCCGGCGCGCCGTGGCCGTAGGCGTCCGCTTTAACGACGGCGCACAGCTTTGCCCCGCACGCGCGCGATTGAAAAAACAACGCATTTTTCCGTATACGGTCAAGATGCACGACCGCCCTGTTTTCCTGCATACACACGAACCTCCGCGGCCCGCGGCCGCATAACCAATATATGCGGAAAAACAAAAAAAGGCGACTTGCGTATTCAAAAAAAATTATAACACAAAGCCGCCGTTTTAGCAAACATTATTGTATCATTTTATCTTTATTTCGTCTTTTGCGCGCGCAGGAGGAACCAAAACACCGCCAGCGCCTGCACAGGCACCGCAACGACGAAAACCAACCACATATATTGGACGGAATGAGTCAAATACAGCGCGAGCGCGAGCGTCCATATGAGCGCGGACACGGAGATCGCGCGGTGGTAGCGGTTCCCCCAAATACAGGAAAAAACGACGCATACGACGCTCGTTGCCGGCAACGACCAAATAAATGCGAGCCACAGCTTGCCTTCAACGCCGCAAATGCGCAGGACGGAAAAGACCGCCGTAGCGACCAGCCAAACCAACAGGCAGCTCATCACCGACACGATGGCATGGCGCCGCCGCTTATCTTTCCGCACCGCAGGCTTGCGCGAATGCTCGTGCACGAAATAATCGAGAGATACCCCGTACAGCAGGGAAAGTTCGTACAGGACGGCGATATCGGGCAAACTTTCGCCCCTTTCCCATTTGGAAACCGCTTTGTCCGAATAATTTAATTTTTCCGCCAGCTGCAACTGCGTAAGCTGCGCCGCCTTGCGGCACTCGACAAGATTTTTTGCCACAATTGCTTTCAAATCTTCCATACGCTACTATTATACCATAATTTTTCGGCGTTGCAATCGAATTACAGCGTACGCGGCGCAATTTTTACAGAGATTTCGCAGTTTTTTTGTCAATTTTTACCCAACGAAAAACAAACTCTACCCACAGTAGAATCGTTTTTTTACCACTCTACCGAACGATTTTGAACGGTATAGTCAGCCTCCGCAAGAGTAGTTTTACTTTTTTGCCGCAATGCGGTATGCTATAAATGAAAAGAACAAAACGCCTTTACACCGCTATCCGAAAAAATAAAAATTTCATTTAAAATCGTTTTCGGAAAAATGCCTATCCGAAAGGCGGCATAAGGTACAGGAACTTGATACATGATTTTTTATGCCGCTTTTTATGACTTTGGGTACATAATATTTGGTACATAATATTATGTACATAATATTTGGCAGGATAACAGAATGAATAAACAAGTCTTTTCAAACAGCCATAGTACTCTTGCCGCGGCGCTGCGCAACGGCGTTACCCTATTCGGCGACTCCATCTCTAAGGGGCTGTACCTCGAAAACGGACGCATCTGCCGCATCGAACGAAGTGCCGTCGCGCTGTTGCAAGCGCGCTATTCGGTACCCGTGGAAAACTTTTCCGCTTTCGGCCAAACGTTGAAAAAGTGCGAGCAAAAGGGATTTTTCGAGCAATTTATGCAGACCTCTCCGCACGGCGCGCCCGTGATCGCGCTCGGCGGAAACGACTGCGACTACCGGTGGGAAGATGTGGCCAAAGCACCCCTTGCACACCATGAACCAAACACGCCGATCGAAGAATTCGGGGATATTTTGGAGCGTGTGATCGCGCGGTTGGCGGAACAAGGCTCCCTGCCCATATTCATGTCGCTCCCGCCCATCGATTCCGAACGGTATTTTAGAAACGTGATCAGCAGACGGGCAGACGGCGAACGCGTGATGGAATTTTTCGGCGGCGACGTAACGAATATCGCCCGCCACCAGGAAGCGTATAACGCCGTCATTATGCAAAAGGCGATCGGTCACGGCTGTATCTTCATCGATTTCCGTACACAGCTGCTCCTGAAACGCAATTTTTTGGAGTACCTCTCCGACGACGGGATACACCCCAACCAAAAGGGGCACGAAGAGATCGCGCAGCTCATCGCGCAATTTGCCGACCCGATCTTTGCGGGCGCCCCTGCCGATCAAACCTTATAAGGGCGCAAACCCGATGAGCGGACGCGTATCCGTCGGGCTTTCAAATTGCCCCAACGGATCCGGAAACAGACGGCCGCAGAAAAGGCGCTCCCTCAAAAACGGTACGCGCAAAAAACGTTTACACGGCGGCATTTGCCGCATTACCCTAAATGTCAGAAGCGGGAACCGCGGGCAGATACTGCCCGCGGCTCTTGCACCTCTTTGCATATATTTCCATCTTTGCCTGATACGATAAAAAAGCGCCTTGCAGCCAAAGGAACATTCCTTTACCCGCGCTCTGCCGAAATCAACCTTTCCCGACCGCACAATTTTCGGCATGCGCGTCTCGCTCCCCGCACCGCGGCAGAACGCCCCTGTTTTGCAAAAAAACGCCTGCAAATATACCGCGATCATGCAGGCAAACCGATACGCTCCGCCCCGATATAGCAAAAGCGCCGTTCCGCACTATGCGGAACGGCGCTGCTTATTTGACGGAAATTACTTCAATTCGGCGAAGTATTTGATGGTGCGGACCATCTGGCTGGTGTAAGAGTTCTCGTTGTCGTACCAGGAAACGACTTTCACGAGCGTGGTGCCGTCGCCCATGGGCATGCATTTGGTCTGCGTGCCGTCGAACAGCGAGCCGTAGGTGATGCCGATGATATCGGAGGAAACGATCTCGTCCTCGGTGTAACCGAAAGAATCGGAGGCCGCAGCCTTCATCGCGGCATTCACGCCGTCTTTATCCACGTCGCCCTCGACAATCGCAACGAGCTGCGTCAGGGAGCCGGTGGGAACGGGCACGCGCTGTGCGCAGCCGTCCAAAACGCCGTTGAGTTCGGGGATAACGAGGCCGATCGCCTTCGCAGCGCCCGTGCTGTTCGGGACGATGTTGACCGCAGCAGCCCTCGCGCGGCGAAGATCGCCCTTGCGATGAGGCCCGTCGAGCGTCATCTGGTCGCCCGTGTAAGCGTGGATCGTGGTCATATAACCCTTTTTGATCTTCGCGAACTTGTTGAGGGTGTTCGCCATGGGTGCGAGGCAGTTGGTCGTGCAGGACGCCGCCGAAATGATGGTATCGGAGGGTTTGAGCGTCTTTTCGTTAACGCTGTACACGATGGTGGGAAGATCGTTGCCCGCAGGAGCGGAGATGACGACCTTTTTCGCGCCGGCGTCGATATGCGCCTGGCTCTTCGCCTTGGAGCAGTAGAAACCGGTGCACTCCAAAACGACGTCTACGCCGACCTCCTTCCAGGGCAGGTCTTTCGCGTCTTTTTCGGCATAGATCTTGATCTCTTTGCCGTCGACGATGATGGAATTCTCCGTCGCGGAAACCTTGTCCGCCAAAGCGTATCTGCCCTGCGCGGAATCGTACTTCAAAAGATGCGCGAGCATCGCGGGGCTGGTGAGGTCGTTGATAGCGACGACTTCGTAACCCTTAGCGCCGAACATCTGACGGAACGCCAGACGGCCGATACGGCCGAAACCGTTGATCGCAACTCTTACATTAGCCATTAGAATAGTCCTCCATTTATAAAACTCAAATTTTTGACCGCTTTTTGAACTAGCGATATTATTATAGCAAATCACCGAAAGTTAGTCAATGATTTGCGCAATTCGTGCATTCGAATTTACAAATTTTTGCAAAATTTATGCAACCCGCCCACCCTTTCACTTCAAATTTTCAGGATTGAGGCATTGCAGCTCTTCGGGCACGAACCGCCCGTCTTTGCGGATGAGAACATCGTCGAACCAAATTTCGCCGCCGCCCCATTCGGGCGTTTGAATGAGCACCATATCCCAATGTACGCTCGATTTGTTGCCGTTGAACGCATCGTCGTAACAGCAGCCGGGCGTGAAATGAATGGAACCGGATATCTTTTCGTCGAACAAAATATCGAGCATGGGCGAAGTGACGTACGGATTGACGCCGATGGCAAATTCCCCCACGTACCGCGCGCCCTCGTCGGTATCCAAAACCGCGTTGAGCGCCTCGGTGTTGGAGGAGGTCGCCTCGACGATCTTACCGTCCTTGAAAACGAGGCGCACGTTCTCATGCTTGATGCCGTTTTCCAGCGTGGGCGCGTTGTAGGTGATGACGCCGTTCACGCTGTCCTTGACGGGCGCGGTGTACACCTCGCCGTCGGGGATATTCATGTGCCCCGCGCACTTGATCGCGGGAATGCCCTTGATGGAGAAGGTGAGGTCAGTCCCCTTCGCCACAAGGCGCACCTTGTCCGTCCTCTCCATGAGCGCCTGCAAAGCGTCCATCGCCCTGTCCATTTTGGAATAATCGAGGGTGCAGACGTCGAAATAGAAATCTTCGAACTTTTCGGTGGAAAGCCCCGCGTTTTGCGCCATCGACGGGTTCGGATAACGCAGCACCACCCACTTTGTCTTTTTCACGCGGATCTCGTGATGCACGGGGAAGGAAAACGTGCGGTCGTACACCTGCATATTTTCGGCGGGCACGTCGGAAAGTTCAAACGTATTGCTGCCGCCGCGGATGCCGATATAACAGTCCATATCCTCCATGCGGTACTTTGCATATTTGGCGCGGAGCTTGCAGTGTTCTTCGCCCGTTCCCATCATCAGCGCGCGTTCCACGCTCAGATCGATGACGTCGGCAAAGGGATAGCCGCCCGCCGCAAACACCTTTTCGATACACGCCTTGACGAGTTCCGCATCGATGCCGCGCGCCTCGATGAGCACCTTTTCGCCCTTTTGGCAGCGCACCGAATAATTGACCAAAACGTCCGCCAAAGTATCGATCCTGGGATCTCTCATAGAATGCCTCCTAACCGTTCCGGCAGGCGGATAAACGCCCGCCGGATTTCTCTTTCCTTATTATTATAGCATCGGCGCGAAAAAAAATAAAAGCGATTTCAAGATATTTTTTAAAATAATTGATTTTTGCGCGCTTTTGTTGTACAATATTTTAGAAAGAAAAATTTTTCGGAGGATCATTTAGTATGCCTTTGGTTACATCGACCGAAATGTTCAAAAAAGCGTATGCCGGCGGTTACGCGATCGGCGCGTTCAACGTCAACAATATGGAGACGATCCAGGGTATCGTCGAAGCGGGCAAGGAATGCAACTCCCCGTTGATCTTACAAGTTTCGGCGGGCGCGAGAAAATATGCCAACCCCGTATACCTGCGCCATCTCGTGCAGGCGGCCGTAGAAACGACGGGCCTGCCCATCGTGATGCACCTCGACCACGGCGCAGACTTCGAGTCTTGCAAGGCCGCCATCGAGGACGGATTCACCTCCGTTATGATCGATGCGTCGCATCATTCCTTTAAAGAAAATATCGAGATCACGAAAAAAGTCGTCGAGTTTGCGCACGACCGCGGCGTAGTAGTTGAGGCGGAGCTGGGGCAGCTCGCGGGCATCGAGGACGCGGTAAACGTGAAGGCGGAGGACGCCTGCTTTACCCAGCCCGACGAAGTTTGCGAATTTACCGAAAAGACGGGTTGCGACTCCCTCGCCATCGCCATCGGCACGAGCCACGGCGCGTATAAGTTCAAACCCGGACAGAAACCGCAGCTCAGGTTCGATATCCTCGAAGAGGTAGGCAAACGCCTGCCCGGATTCCCTATCGTTCTGCACGGCGCATCCTCCGTTCCGCAGGACAAGGTTGCCATCATCAACCAATTCGGCGGCAAAATGCCCGACGCGATCGGCATCCCCGAAGAGATGCTCCGCAAGGCGGCGACGATGGCGGTCTGCAAGATCAATATCGACTCTGACCTGCGCGTTGCGTGCACGGCGGCCATCCGCAAGCACTTCGTCGAACATCCCGACCACTTCGATCCCCGCCAATACCTCGGCGATGCGCGCACGGCGGTCAAAGAGCTCGTCAAACACAAGATCATCGACGTTTTGGGCAGCAACGACAAGGCATAACGCACCTGTTTTGCAGGTATATGACTTTAATATAAAAGAACGGTTCGGAAATTCCGAGCCGTTCTTTTTTTGCCCTGTTGCTTTTTTTGCCCTGTTGCTCCTTCTTTCTGCCGATCAAACGGAAAGCGTTTTTTGCAGACGTTCCAAAAAAATTTGCGCGGGTTTCGAAAATACCGCATACTTTTTCCAGACGATATCCAAGCGCGTTTCCAGCCGCGGAGACAGCTCGCGGAAACACAGCTCGCTGTCTCCTTCCGTATTTATCAGCTTCGCAAGGCTGATCGCATACCCCATCCCCTCTTTCACCAACAGCGTAGCGTTGTAGAGAAGATTGTATTTCGCATTCACTTGCAATCCATCGATATCCCCGCCGAACCACTCGACGAGCTTGCTGCCCTTGCGGTACGACTGCATCGAAAAAATCAGCGGTTTATCGCGCAGATCCTCCGCCGTAACTACCTGCTTTTGAGCCAGCGGACTGTCCTTTCGCATGAATACGCCCCAAACATCTTTTAACGGCAGAGGCAGCGAATTATATTTCGGCTTATCCGCCACGTCGACCAATATGCCGAAATCGAGCAGCCCTTTATCGAGCAGCTCCGTCACTGCATCGGCGTCGCCGCTGAAAAAATTAAAGCGTATGGCCGGATATTCCTCCTGCACCGCGCGCGCCGCCCCGGCGACCGTTTGCACGGCATAACTTTCCCCGCCGCCGATGAACACTTCGCCGCGCACCTCGTCGGGCGGAACGGAAATCTCCCGCTCCGTCTTTTCATAGAGCGCGAGCATCTCCTCCGCACGCTTTTTCAGCAGCCTGCCCGTTTCCGTCAATGTGATCTTCCTGCTCCCCCGATCAAACAGAGGGCGGCCGACCTCCCGTTCGAGGTTCTGCATCTGCTTGGAAAGGCTCGGCTGCGTTATAAACAAAAGTTCCGCCGCCTTCGTGATACTCCCCTCCCGCGCGACCGCCAAAAAATAGCGCAATTCTCTCAATTCCATCGCCTTGCCTCCTGCACAATGATTATAGCATGCAAAGGCGCGGACGTCAAGCATGGTTTTACGCCTGCGGTACGGCCGTTGTTACACAGGCGTTACGGCCGTTGCGCCGCTCATCGGAGAATATCGAAAAAAACAGACAGCCGAGAGGCCGCACAGCCTCAAAGCCGTCTGCTTTTTTCGTTTATCCGCATCATTCAACAATTTTCCGGCGCCCCGGTTTTCTCGGTTTCGGAGCGGGCCATGCCACTGCGATATGCCCTAAAATAACAAAACAGCGCGCGATATAATTTTCGGGTACGCCCCATTCTTGCAGAAAACGTTTTCCCGTTTCGTTTTCAAACGTTTCCTCGCCGCGCGCAACGATGCAAGACGCCAACCCCAAAGCGGTCGCCTGCAATGCCATATTTTCCGCCGCGCGTCGTATATTCTTTGAGCGAGATCGGCAATTCGCTGCGCCCCATCATCGCCGCCATGCAGGAATGGGGGACAGAATATAAGGCGTTGCTGTAAAACTTTCGAAAAACAGACGCAGTATAAAAGCAGGCGGGATCCGATTTTTCGGATCCCGCCTGCTTTTCTGTACAAATGAATGGATATTATTTCTTTTTCGTAAAGGAAAACACGCACGAATCGTGCCCTGTGGCGATCCTTCCGCCGCAATCGACGACGATGATCGAACCAAGCCCCTTGCCGAACGCGATGCGCTCGTAATCGCAGAACACTTCGCGCAGTTCCGGGCAGCCGAATTTATTGCAAACCGTACAATACAGACATTCGCGGATGCGGAACGTGATTTTTCTGCCGCGCACCTTCAAGTCGGAATACGCCCAGCCGCGGCCGGGAAATTTGTACTCGATAAAATTTTTGATATTCCTCTTAAAGGCATGATACGGAAAGATCGGGCGCATCTGGCTCGCGAGCACGTCGGCACAGACCTCGGCCGCCTTTTCCGTTTCGTTGCGCACGAGGCCGAGCGCCGAAGAAGTCTTGTACCCGAACGCGAGCAGCGTCTTATAATACGCGATTACGGGAAAAACCAACCTGCGCAGCTGGCGCTCGTATGTTTCGCTCTTTTGATAATCGGTCGTCACGGCGAGCTCGGCATACAACTTGGAGGCATGCATGAAAATTTTGCTCCCCTCCTCGTCGCCGAATGCCTTGCGCACGTCTTTTTCTAAAAAATTCAGCTCTGTTTTATCGTAATTCATATTCGTTCCCGCAAAGGCCTCCCGTGCACTCTTTTCATTATTATTATAAATCAGAGCGGGGCTCCTTGTCAATATTTGTGAAAAATTTTTCTCAAAACTATTGACAAATTCTAAATTCGGTGTATACTATTAATTAAGAATAATTATCAATAAGAAAAATCATGAATCGCAGGAACACCATTCAAAAAAAATTGGTTGCCGAAACGGTGCGAATGCTCGATCATCCGAATGCGGAAGAAGTTTACGAGGCGGTAACCCGGCAGCACCCGCATATCAGCAAGGCGACCGTGTATCGCAACCTTAACCTGCTCGCGCAGCAGGGAGAAATCGGAAAAATATGCGTGAGCGAGGGTGCCGACCGTTTCGACTACCGGACAGACAGGCACTACCATATGCGCTGCCGCGCGTGCGGGCGGCTGTTCGACGCACCCATGTCGCTTACGGAAATGCCGCGCGAATTGCTCGGCGATACGGGCGGATTTACGGTGGAAAATTATACGATTGAATTTGTCGGGATTTGTTCCGACTGCAATAAAAATACATTTCGGAGGTAACTACTGATGGCAAAGGAACTCAAAGGCACTAAGACGGAGGCGAACCTGCAGGCAGCGTTCGCGGGTGAATCGCAGGCGAGAAACAAATATACATATTACGCGAGCAAGGCGAAAAAGGACGGGTTCGTTCAGATCGCCGCGCTGTTCGAAGAGACGGCAAACAACGAAAAAGAGCACGCCAAAATTTGGTTCAAGCTGCTGCACGGCGGCGACGTGCCCTCCACCGAGGAAAATTTGATCGACGCGGCGGCGGGCGAAAATTACGAATGGACGGATATGTACGCCCGCTTTGCCAAAGAGGCGAAGGAAGAGGGCTTTGACCATATCGCCTTTTTGTTCGAGAAGGTGGGCGAGATCGAAAAGGAACACGAAAAGCGTTACCTTGCCCTGCTCGACAACGTGAAAAACGGGCTGGTTTTCTCGCGCGACGAGGAATGCATTTGGCAATGCTCGAACTGCGGGCATATCGTGATCGGCAAAAAAGCGCCCGAAATCTGCCCCGTCTGTTCCCATCCGAAGGCATATTTCCAGCTGAAAGCGGAGAATTATTAAAAAAAACACTCGCGAAATTTGTTTTAAGCTGTTAAAACAAATTTCTGCGATTTTGAGGGGAAACCCGAACGGTTTTCCCCTCATGCCACGTCGCAACAAGGCAACGGAGGGCAAGCGGCGCGCATAGCTTACCGCCAAGCCCTCGTACACTTGTTGCTCCTCTTCTCCAAAAATCTCACACCGCTGCGCGCGTTGCGATTTTCGGGGACCCCGTTATTATTAAGCGCACGCCATTTTATATGCGCGGCGTTTTCACCCTTTCCGTGAGCCGAGGTATCGGCAAATTGTGTTGCGCCGCGGAAAAATGCGATTTTCCTTGCGCGAGTGATTTATTTCCCGCATTTCTCGCCGTGCTGACGGCTGCGAAAAACGCGCGAATAAAGGAGTTTTTTATGAATCAAAAAGCATTTCACGCCATGTCTTACGGCGTGTATATCGTTTCCACCTGGGATAACGGGCGGCCCACCGGCTGCACGGCGAACTGCGCCGCGCAGATCACATCTTCCCCCGCAACCGTGATGGTGAGCATCAACAAGGACAATTATACCAACAAATGCATAGCGGATTGCGGACACTTTGCTATTTCTGTATTGTCGGAAAATTCCGATCCCGCGATCATCGGAACATTCGGGTTCCGTTCGGGAAAAGACGTGAATAAGTTTGATTCGGTCGCGTACGCGGTAAAAGACACGCTCCCCGTAATTTCGGACAGCTGCGCCTATATCGCCTGCCGCGTGATCGATACCATGGATTCCCCTACACATACCGTTTTCCTCGGCGAGGTAATCGGCGCGGATGTAACGAGCGAAAACAAGCCCATGACCTATGCCTATTACCACGGCGTTATCAAGGGCAAAACCGCCAAAAACGCCCCGACCTACATCGAGGAGGAAAAGCAGGCAGGCAAATACACCTGCTCCGTTTGCGGGTATGAATACAGCGGGAATATCCCCTTTGAGGAACTCCCCGACGATTGGACCTGCCCCGTTTGCGGACAGCCCAAATCGGTTTTCCGCAAAAGCTGAGCACATTATAACGGAGAGACGCTTAAATCAAGCCCCTCTCCGTTGTTTTTCGCAACTCCCTTTGGGTGGCGCGAAATATCCGCTTTTTACCCGCTGCGGCCGATCGCTTGCTCCGCCCTACAATGAAAACGCGCCCGCCGAACCCCTCCGGCGAGCGCTATTTTCATTTCTCATTTGTTTTATTCCTATTCTATTCCGTTTCTTATTTTATCACACCAATTGGTGTAAAGTCAAATATTTTACACCAATCGGTGTAAAATAAGGGTATGTACACGAAAAAATTTGCGGAAAATCTGCAATACCTGATCGGGGACCGAAGCGTGAGCAGTGTTGCAAAGGAAATCGGTATTCCGCAGCAGACGCTGTGGCGCTATTTGCACTGCCAGCGCGAGATCGGTTTGGAAAATTTGTGCAAACTCGCCGATTATTTCGATGTTGTATTAGATTACCTGGCTGGGAGGAAGGAATTTTAACTTTAACGCGCGGGCAAACACATTGAGGGGCAACTGCCGTACCCCTATCTTTTTGTATACCCTTTATAAAAAACGCAAACAGAGAGGGGCGCGCCGAACGGCGCGCCCCTCTCCCTGCATTTTGCCTGCCTGCGGCAGGACTTTCGGTCATTCGCCCAAAATTTTCAGGGCGTTTTTACTGTATATCTTTTCATATTCTTCCGGCGAAAAATCCATGGCTTGCAAAAACGCGACCGTGTTGGCGGGGGTATCCCACGGGCAGTCGCTGCCGAAGATCACCCGATCGAACCCGAACGCGCGGATAGAGCGCTCCGCGACGGACGGCTCGACCGAGCGGGAAACAAAGCTCGTGTCGATATACACGTTGGTATCGGCGAGTTCGTCGATCGCCTCCTGCTGCATATCCTGCCCGCCGAGGTGCGCGACGATGATTTTTGCCTGCGGAAAGCGGAGCGCCACCCTGCGCATGCGGCGCGGCGCCGTTTTGACGGGCGGCGAAAATCCCCTGTCCGCCCCGCCGTGAAAGAGCATGATAAAGCCGAGTTCGGCGCACCGCTCATAGACGGGGAAGGCGATCTCGTCGTCCACGAAAAAATTTTGATATTCGTTATGGAATTTGATGCCGCGGATCCCCGCGTTTTTCAAACGTTCCAATTCGGAGAACGCGTCGGGAGAAGACGGGTGCACCGAGCCGAATGGCAAAACGGTATCCCCCCTATCCAGCAGCGATATCGCAAAATCGTTGACGTGCCGCTCCGTTTTTGGGGAAACGGCGATATTCAATACGGCAAAACGGTCGACGCCCTGCTCCCGCATCAGGCGCGCCGTGCCGTCCACGGTGCCGTCGCAAAAGGGCGTGAAATGCGCGCGCGCCGCGAGCGACGAAACCGCGTTCGCCGCGAGTTTATCCAAAAAGGCGTGCGCATGAAAATCGATCAGCATTGTTCCTCCTTGCCGCTGTCCCGCCGCATATTCGCAGAAATTTTTTTGCGCGAGCGCAAATAAGAAAACAGATTGTACCCCGAACCGACGAGATCGAATACGACGATAAAGACGGCATTCAACAGAAATTTGGTGCGGTATTCCCCGTCCTGCATATCCTGCGCGATCTTTTCAAAGGCGTTCGCCGCCCCGCCGAGGTCGGTATTCGCCTGCAATACGAGGCAGAGGAGGAACACGCCGCACATGAATACGAGCGTTACCGCCGCGCAGCTAAACACCTTGAAAAGGGTGTTTTTTCCGCCGAACTTGCCGTAGAGATAGCCGGCAAACAGCACGCCCGCCGCCGAAGCGAGCGCGGCAAAATTCCACCAAATGAACATGAGAACGAACAGCATCGCCGCCGCGAGCGACGCAAGGCAGGCGCCGAGCGTGCCCATCAGGCGCTTTTCGGGCGCGGCGAGTTCGCGCTGCTCCTTTTCCTTGGCGGCGGCAAACGCGCGCTCGTAGCACGCCGTATGCGCGCGGAACGGGATATCCGATTCCCACATATCCACCGCGCCGCCATCCAGCGCGGTACCGCAATACGGGCAGATATCCGCACCGGGGAATCCTTCTTTTTGTAAAAACCGCACGATCTTATTCAATATTTCCCCGATTTGGCGGAAAATATTCGCGTACAGCTGCGGGGCGACCATCAGCCCGATGCCGACCACGCCGTAATTGGTGAGTTTTAGCTCCCGCTTGTTCTTTTCGAGATATTTTTCGAGCGATTTATCCCGCCCCTTGGTGTCGGTAACGACGGTCACAAGGCAACTCGGATTGCCCATCGCGCGGTAGCGGATATGCACCCGATATCCCTTATACACCCCGTAACAGCAGTGCTTGCCGAGCGTGAGCCCGTGCTCGGCGGCAAAATCTTCCATTTTGTACTTTTGTTTACTCATCGTCGATATCCTTTTCCTCTCTGCCCGGCACGGGGCGTTTGAGCCGTTCGCCGCGCACGTCCATGCCCAGCACGCGCTTATCCTCGAACATGATGCCGCGCTGGATCTTGGAATAGCCGTACTTTTTGCGGATCTCCCCGACGGCCGCCTCCGCGCGCGCCTTTTTATCGTACTCCCCGGCGAGGGAATCGAAGGAGAGCTGTTCCACGCCGCCGTCGAACCCGCTCACCGTAACGCCCAAACCGCGCACGGGCTTTTCCGCCTTGTAGCGCGCAAGATACAGGGCATACGCCGTTTCCGCAATTTCGCCGCACAGCGCCGTGGGGCGGACTTTTTTCTGCCACGAATAATTTTCCATGTCGCAGTCACGCACCCACAGATGCACGGTATCCGCTTTTCCTAATCCCGCGTCTTTCACGCGCGCCGCAACGCTCTCGCTCAATGCGTACAACAGCCGCTTTATGTCGTCGTTTTTGCGTATATCTTCAAAATAGGTGAGAGAATTGCCCACCGATTTCAGTTCTTCCCGCTCATCGTCCCCGCGCACGGGCGAATCGTCTTCCCCGCGCGCATAGGCGGAGAGGGTGCCGCCCCATTTGCCGAGCCCCTGTTCCAGCAGATTCCTGTCCGCCGCGGCAAGCGCGCCGATGGTCGAAATGCCGTAGCGTTTCAACTTTTCCGCGGTGGCCCTGCCGACGTACAGAAGATCGGATATGGGAAGGTTGTACAGTTTTTCGCGAAAATTTTCGCGGTTCACGACGGTTACGGCGTCCGGCTTTTTCAGATCGCTCGCCAATTTTGCGAACACCTTATTGAAACTCACCCCGACCGAAACGGTGAGTCCGAGTTCCCCTTTGACCTGTGTGCGGATGCTCTCGGCGATCTCCTCGCCGCTGCCGAAGATGCCGCTGTGCGTAACGTCGAGCCAGCACTCGTCGATGCCGAACGGCTCGATGCGGTCGGTGAACCGTTCGTATATTTTGTGCACCGCGCGCGAATATTCGCCGTACATGCCGAACCGCACAGGGCGGACGATCAACTTCGGGCACTTGCGTTTCGCCTCCCAAATCACGTCTCCCGTGCGCACGCCGAACTTTTTCGCCTCCTCGCTTTTTGCGAGCACGATGCCGTGGCGCGCCTCCTTGTCGCCGCAGACCGCGATGGGCTTACCTGCAAGTTCCGGGTACAGGATGCGCTCCACCGAGGCGTAAAAATTATTCAGATCGGAATGCAGAATAACTCTGTCTTTCATCGCCGTAAAATATTTTTCGCGCGATCGCGCTTGTTTTGCCCGCCCTATCGCGCGGTTGCGGGCACACGCCGCAGCAGATCGCCCGCCGCCAGCGGGACCGGGCAGCGCAGGCGCAACTTCTGCATGACCAGCTTTGCGTCAAAGACGGGCTCACCCGCCTCGTCGGCGAGTTCTTCCACCGCAAAGGTACGGTTGAACGTATCGTTCGGGGAGAGGATCTCGAGCACGTCGCCCGCGCGGAATCGGCCGCGCATCTGCACGAGCGCATTCGTTCCGCCTTCCAATACGTCGGCAACGTATTCGCGCGTGCCGGCCGCCTGCGAATCGGAATAATGCACCGTTTCGGCATTTTTTCCGAACGCATACGCCTCCGTATAGGCGCGGTGGGCGATTTTATCCAGCTCCGCCGCAAGGAGAGCGGTATCTCCGCCGTCCAGCGCGCGGCGGTAGGCATTGATGACCGTGGCGAGATAATAGGCGCTCTTCATGCGCCCCTCGATTTTGAAGGAGCATACGCCCGCCGCAGCCAACTCGCCCAGATGCGCGAGCATGTTCAGGTCTTTGCTGTTGAAGATATAGCTGCCGCGCCCGTCCTCCTCGACGGCGCATTCGCCCCCTTCGCCCTCCTCACGCAGGGCGCGAACGGAATACTTCCAGCGGCACGCCTGCACGCATTCGCCGCGGTTGGAATCTCTGCCCGAAAGGTAGTTGCTCAAAAGGCAGCGCCCGCTGTACGAGATGCACATGGCGCCGTGCACGAACGCCTCCAACTGCAGGCCGGGGCAATAGCCGCGTATTTCGGCGATTTCGGCGAGCGAAAGCTCGCGCGCGAGGACCACGCGCTCCGCACCCTGCTCCTGCCAGAATCTGGCGGCGTACTTGTTTGTCGTGTTCGCCTGCGTGGAGATGTGCAGCGGCAATTTCGGCGCGACCTGTTTTGCGAGCGAAAAAGCGCCGGCGTCCGTTACCAGCGCCGCGTCTGCGCCGATCTCCTGCAAATAGCAGAAATAGTCGGCAAGGGCGGAAAAATCGGCGTTTTTTGCGAAAATATTCGCCGTAACGTACACTTTTTTCCCGCGCGCATGGGCATATTCTATCGCCGTGCGAAGCTCGTCTTGCGTAAAATTATCCGCGAACGAGCGCAGGGAAAAATCCTTTCCGCCCAAATATACCGCGTCCGCGCCGAACCGCAGCGCAACTTTCAATTTTTCAAAATTGCCCGCAGGCGCGAGCAATTCGATCGTTTCGTTCATTCGTTTCACCGTTTTACAGAGAGCGCCACGCCCTCGCCCACCCGCAGGATGCTCGTGATAAAATCGGCATCGGCGCTGACCGCGTTCAAATATTCGCGGATACGCAGGACGATGGAGCGGCGCTTTTGCGGCACGGGCACCCGCCCGTCTACCCAGCCGTAGAGCAGAACGTCGTCCGCAAACAGCACGCCGCGCGGCGGCAAAAGGCGCTTCAATACGGGAAGATAATGGATATACTGCGCCTTCGGGCCGTCCAAAAAGATGAGTTCGAACTGCCCTTCCAGCGAGGGAAGCACGTCGGCGGCATCGCCGAGTATCGCGTTCACGCGGTCCGCCACGCCGAATGCGGAAAAATTTTCCTTGGCGCGGAGCCAGCGTTCCTCCTCCATCTCGACGGTGGTCAGGCGCGCCCCCGCACACTCCTGCAGGAGCGCGACGGAAGTGAGCCCTTCCGCCGTGCCGACCTCCAAAATACGGGAAGGCGCGGCCGCCCGCGCGACGGCGAGCAGTAAATTGAGCGTTTCGTCCTCCGTGGCGGGATCCCGCCCCTGCGTTGCCGCCGCGCGCAGAGCGCGCAGGCGGGGATCGAGTTTCGGGCTGGCGGAAAAAACGCTTTCTTTCGTATCCGGCGTCATATATTTCACCGCTTTCCGTCAGATGCGGACGATATTCGCCATCACGACGGGGTTTTGCTTGGTCTTTTTATAGATAAAGTTCTTGACCGCCTTTTTGATGGCGGCGGCATATTCGGTATTGTCGGTATCGCCGGCGATATCCACCTGGTTGGCGAGATTGACGGCGATGCGGCTGATCTCGGAGGCGTAATCGGCGTTTTCGGGCATCACGAATCCGCGGTTGACGACGGCGGGCTCGCTCAAAAGATCGCCGGTCCGCTCCGAAACGCACGCCGTGATGACAAAGATGCCGTCTTCGGAGAGGTGTTTCCTGTCCTTCATGACGACGCTGTTTTCCTTGCCCTCCAAGCTGCTGCCGTCGACGAGGCGGGAACCGGAGGAGATGCTCTCCCCGAACTGCATATTATCCTTGGTCAGCTCCACGCAGTTGCCGATATCGGCGATGAGTATCTTATTTTCGCTCATTCCCAACTCGACGGCGAGCTGCGCGTGGCGCTTTAAGTGCCTGTATTCGCCGTGAACGGGGATGAAATATTCGGGATTGAGCAGGGAATGGAGAATTTTCAGCTCCTCCTGGCAGGCGTGGCCGGAAACGTGTATCTTTTCGAGCGATTCGTACACCACGTTCGCCCCCTTGCGGTACAGGTTGTTGATGACTCTGTAGATCATCTTTTCGTTGCCGGGAATGGGACTCGCGGAGATGATGATGGTATCGTTGCTGCCGATGGTAACTTTGTTGAACTCCCCGCTCGCCATGCGCGTGAGCGCGCTCATCGGCTCGCCCTGGCTGCCCGTGGATACGATGACGATCTCGCGGTCAAAATAATTTTTGATCTTTTCGACGTCGATGAGCACCCCTTCGGGGATGGTCAGCTCGCCGATCTTTGTGGCGGCATCGACCACGTTGAGCATACTGCGCCCCGAAAGCGCCACCTTGCGGCGGTACTTTGCCGCCAGATCGACGATCTGCTGCAAGCGGTGCACGTTGGAGGCGAAAGTCGCCACGATGATGCGCCTGTTCACGTTTTCGGAAAAGAGATGATCGAGCGTGGTACCGACCACTGTTTCGCTCATCGTGTACCCCTGCCGCTCGACGTTCGTCGATTCGCAGAGCAGGAGTTTTACGCCTTCCCGCCCGATCTCCGCGATGCGGGACAGGTCGATCGGCTCGCCCGCAACGGGCGTAAGGTCGATCTTGAAATCGCCGCTGTGGAAGATACGGCCGTTGGGCGTATCGATGCACAGCGCCACCGCGCCCGCGATGGAATGGTTGACGTTGATAAATTCGACGGTAAAGCACCCCAGCTTGACCCGATCGCCGGGGCGGACGGTGTTCATCTGCACCTTGTTGAGCCGATGCTCGCGCAGTTTGTTGTCCGCCAAAGCGAGGGTGAGTTTCGTCGCGTAGACGGGCATATCGATCTCTTTGAGAAGGTACGGGATGCCGCCGACGTGATCCTCGTGCCCGTGCGTGATGAGCAGGCCGCGGATCTTGTTTTTGTTCGCGACCAGATAGCTGATATCGGGGATGACCAGATCGATGCCGGGCAGTTCTTCGTCGGGGAAAGTAAGCCCCGCGTCGATGATGATGATATCGTTGCCGTACTCGATGGCGGTCATGTTTTTGCCGATCTCGCCCACGCCGCCGAGGAACATGATCTTGACCGGGTTCCTGCCCCTGCCCTTTTTAGAAAATTTTTTCTGTTTGCCGTTCGGCGCAAACGGCTGTTTCTGCTCTCTTTTTTCCTCTCTGCCCGCCGAACGAGCCTCTGCGCGTTCGGCCGCCGCACCTTCGCGGCGCACCTGTGCCTTTTGGGCGGCGTTTTGCCTGTTCGCGGCGTCCTTCGCGTTGCCGAGGAACAGCGGCATATCTGCCCTGCGCTTAGGCTGCGCCGCCTGACCGTTTTCTTTGGTAACCGTGCGGTCGTTTTGTTTTTGTTTCAAATTTCACTCCTTTTCGGTGCCGTTTCCGACTTTTTTCGCGCAAACATGAACAGAGGGCTGAACAAACCATTCAACCCCCGCTTATAACCGCGAATCCGGAAACAGACTCCGTTTTGCTATAATGCCCGCAAGGCCGACGTGCGGCCCTGCGGTAAAATTTCATTTATTTGACCCTGCTGTTCGCAATCTTTACGGCGAGTTCTTCCACAATCTGTTTGGACAGAGAATCGGGATTGTCGTCGCCGCCCAGCTTGATGCTGCGCTTTACCGTACGCAGGGGCTGCTCCGTCTTTTCCACTTTGTTGTCCTTGGAAGAGATGGCGGGGCGGAGCACTTTTTTCGGCTTTTTGCCGACCGTCGCCGGCTTGTTTTTGGAAAGTTCTTCCAGCTTGGCGCGGATATCCTCTTCCTTTACCTCTTCGACGGGCTCGTTCTTCTGCGACGCAACGCCAAGACGCGCGATCGCCTCCAAGATGACCTGCGTATCGACGGACGAGGCGGGCGCCTCCTTCTCTTCGGGCAGGGCGGGCGTCATGTCTACAAAGTAGGAAAGATTGAAAGACATGAGCTCCTTTTTCAGCTCCGTGAGGTTCATGATCTTGTTTTCGTCGTAAACGCCGGCGCTCTCTTCGCGGATCTCCAGCATTTCGGCGAAGGTATCCTTATCCATCGCCTCCATGTCGGAATCGCAGAACAGGTTCTTTTTCGCGCGGAGCACTTTCTGCACCAACTCATCGGAGGGCAGCGCAGGGCTCTGCTCAAACTCGCGCAGCGCGTCTTTGAACGATTCGAGGGCGTCTTTCGCATACGTTACGGGGAGATTGTGCTGTTTGACGGCATCGTCCACCGCCACCACGGCGCTCGAACCCCAAACGCTGACGCGCTCCAAACGCATACGCAGATCGGAAAGCATCGTTTCCCCGCGCAGGGCATTCCCGCTGACGATATAGCGGTTCGCGAGATCCTTGATGGCGTTCGCCGCGATCAGCATATCGGGAATGGAGTCGTAGGAAAGGGTGCGCAGATATTCTGCGATCAGCTCGTCGAGCTTTTTGAACTCAGGCATCTGCTTGACGCTCACCGCGCCGTTCAGCGTGTCTTTGAGTTCGTCTATCTTCTTCTCCATAGAGGAGAATTCGGCTTTATTGTCTTCCTGTTTGGGTTGGGGAGCATTGTTGCCCGTCATGATGCCGACGATGTGCTCCGCGAGCACGTCGTAATCGATGCCGCCGGTAACGACGCGGGAGGCTACTTTTTCTGCAATTTCTTCATAATCTACGGGACGGATGGCGCTCACCTTTTCGTCCAAAGCGACGATGCTGCCGCTGATCGAATCGATATTTCCGCTCATCGCGTCGAGATTTTCGCCCATCGGTTTGAGCGTTTCTTCGAGGGCGGAATTGTCTGCCTTTTTCAGCGAATCGATCTTTTCGGCGAGGTCGTCGTAGATCGCCATATCCTGTTTATAGGAATACTTCATTTCCTGCAAGATATCGTCGCGCATTTTTTCGATGTCCAAGGAAAGCCCTGTATACATACTTTCGATGGCGAGCGACGTGTCGCCCTTGCGGAAACTTGCAACGGCGCTGTCCTGCGAAGAGATGGCGAGCGAATCCACTTTTTGCGAAAGTTCGGAAATCGCCTTGTTGTTTTCCTGCGCCTGCGCCGCGGGAAGAGCCGCCGCACGTTCCAGCGCGCGCTTATCCTCCTGCAGCCGCTGTTTTTCCTGCATCAGCTTTTCCTTTTCGGCGCGGTCGCGCTCGGCACGCTCGGCATTGCGCTGTTCGCCGCGGGCGATCTCGTCGAGAATCGCGGCTTTCTGCTTTTCAAGCTCCGCGATAAATTTGACGACCGTTGAACGCTTATATCCGCCGAATTCGTCGGACGCGGGTTCGCCCCTGCTCTCGCGCAGAGCGGCGATCTCATCCATCGATTTGAGGACGTCGTTCATTTCCGCCAAATATTTGTCCGTTGCTTTGAGCCTTTCCACGGGAGAAAGGCCGTTCAGTTTCTGTTGAATGGAATCAGACATAAGTGCCCCCTTGAAGCCGCAGCCTCGAATTGAAGTATTACAATAATCTTTATTCTATTTTACAACATTTTTGGAAAAAAGTAAATACTTTGTCGCATTATTTTTGACAAAGATTGGAACTTTTTATACGAACGGCGCAAATTCGGCAAAAAAAATTTTTTCTTCCCCCTTTCGCCGCCCCAAAGACTTGATAAAATATGCCGAATATTATATAATGTTAAGGATCGTTTAGATATTTTACAAATTAAGGAGCAAGGTTATGAGAGTTTACAATTTTTCGGCAGGGCCTTCCATGCTGCCCCTCGACGTTCTCAAAGAGGCGCAGAGCGAGCTGCTCGATTTTGCCGGCACCGGCATGAGCGTTTGCGAGATCTCGCACCGCGACAAGGCGTTCTCCGCCATCGTCGAAGAGGCGGAAGCAAACCTGCGCGAGCTGATGAACATTCCGGAGGACTATTGCGTCCTGTTCGTGCAGGGCGGCGCGAGCCAGCAGTTTGCGGCGGTCCCGCTCAACCTCATGCACACGGGCAAAGCGGACTACATCGTTACGGGCAACTTCTCCAAAAAAGCCTGGCAGGAAGGCCAGATCTACGGCGAAGCTCGCAAAGTTGCCTCCTCCGAGGATAAAACGTACACTTACATTCCCGATGTGGACAAGATCGCGTTCAACGACGACGCAGACTATGTGCACATCTGCTCCAACAACACCATTTTCGGCACCCGCTATATCAAATTCCCGAACGTGAAAGCGCCCCTCGTCGCCGACATGAGCTCGGAGATCCTCTCCCGCGAGATCGACGTTACGAAGTTCGGCGTCATCTATGCGGGCGCGCAGAAGAACGTTGCCCCCGCGGGCGTTACCATCGTCATCGCGCGCAAAGACCTCATCGAAGATCCCCTGTCCATCTGCCCGACCATGCTCAAATGGAAGACGCAGGCGGAGAACGGTTCCCTCTACAATACGCCCCCCTGTTTTGCCATCTACATGGCGAACCTCGTGTTCCGCCACCTCAAAAAGCTGGGCGGCATCAAGGAGATCAACAAGGTCAACGAATACAAGGCGGGCCTGCTGTACGACTTCATCGATAACTCCAAATTCTACACCAACAGCGTCGTAAAAGAATTCCGTTCCATCATGAACGTGCCTTTCGTTACCCCGTCTAAAGAGCTGGACGAGAAGTTCGTGAAGGAATCGAAGGCGGCGGGGCTCGTTTCCCTCAAAGGCCACAGGCTCGTGGGCGGCATGCGCGCCTCCATCTACAACGCGATGCCCGTCGAAGGCGTGCAGGCGCTCATCGAGTTCATGAAGAAATTCGAACAGGAAAACGCATAAGCACATAAAGATAAGGAGATACAGCTATGCCCGAAATACTTAAATTAAACGAAATCAGCCCCGTTGCGGATAAAGAATTTCCCGCGGGCTATACCTTTACGAAAGAATCGAAGAACCCTGCCGGCATCATGCTGCGCAGCTTCAACATGCACGAATACCCCCTGAACGACGAGCTGCTCGCCGTGGCGCGCGCGGGCGCGGGCACGAACAACATCCCCATCCCCGCCTGCACCGAAAAGGGCATCGTCGTATTTAACACCCCCGGCGCGAACGCGAACGCCGTCAAGGAGCTCGTCATCTGCGAACTCTTCCTCGGCGGGCGCAAGATCGTAGACGCGATCGAGTGGGTGAAGACGCTCAAAGGCACCGAGGGCATCTCCAAAGCCGTCGAAAAGGGCAAATCTGCCTTCGTCGGGCACGAGATCCTCGGCAAAACGCTGGGCGTCATCGGCCTGGGCGCCATCGGCGTGATGGTCGCCAACACCGCGGTCGATTTGGGCATGAACGTCATCGGATACGACCCCTACCTCTCCGTGGCAGGCGCACTGCACCTCGATAACCGCGTAAAGACCGCCGACCTCGACACTCTGATGAAATCGGCCGACTTTATCACCGTACACGTTCCCCTCACCCCCGACACCGAAAAGATGTTCAACGCGGAGAGCATCGCGCGCATGAAAGACGGCGCCGTGCTCATCAACAACTCGCGCGGCGAACTCGTCGACGCGGACGCGGTGCTCGCTGCCGTGGAGAGCGGAAAGATCGAGCGCTACATCACCGACTTCCCCTCCGACAACCTCATCGGCGCGAAGAACGTGATCTGCGTGCCCCACCTCGGCGCAAGCACGCCCGAGGCGGAGGACAACTGCGCGGCGATGGCGGCGAAGGAACTCGTCGACTACATCGAGAACGGGAACATCACGCACAGCGTGAACTTCCCCGACGTATGCGCGCCCCGCACCACCCCCGCGCGCGTGTGCATCATGCATAAAAACGTGGAGGGAATCATCGCGAAGATCACTTCCGTCGTATCGGGCGCGAACGTGAACATCTCCAACCTTTTGGATAAATCGAAGAAAGACATGGCGTACATGATCCTCGATTTGGATCAGCCCCTGCCCGAAAAGGCGGTCAAGGAGATCGAGAAAGCGGACAGCATCCTCCGCGTGCGCGTAATCGGCTAAACCGTAAACACGCGTTTGCACCTATTATATTATAATATGATTTGAAAAGAGCGCAGGCTTTCTTGCCTGCGCTCTTATTTTATATAATGCCATTGTACAACCTGCGCGGCGATGCGTCAAGCGATGAATAAAAATCCCTGCCTTTGCCGATACTTGTGGAAAACCCGAACGAGGTGATCTTTATGGCAAAGAAGAAAAAGAAAGAAAAAGTGCGCACGCTGACCGACCAACAATACAACGACTACCTGATGGCGCTCAAGGACGAACGACCGACCATGCTCATCGACAAGGACGGAAAGCGCAGGCCGCAAAGATAGAAAGCCGCTTACGAAAGCGGTTTTTAGCGAATGTTTGTTCCTCGGCGCTGAAAAAACTAAAAAGCCGACGGCTTTATTTTTACAGACAGGCGTGGCGCCCGTAATTACGGGCGCCCCGCCTGTTTACTTTCTTTTTATTCCGCACGCAACGCATTACTGTGCAAACTGCGAATTGTACAGATTGTAGTAGAAACCGCGCCGCTCCATGAGCTCCGCGTGTGTGCCCTGCTCGATGACCGAGCCGTGGTTCATCACCAAAATAAGGTCGGCATCCAAAATGGTCGAAAGGCGGTGCGCGACGATGAACGACGTGCGCCCCTCCATGATCTTTGCGAAAGCGCGCTGGATGCGCATTTCCGTCATCGTGTCGATGTTCGAGGTCGCCTCGTCCAAAATGAGCATGGGCGGATCGGCGAGCATGACGCGCGCGATGCACAGCAGCTGCCGCTCCCCCTGCGATACGTTCACGTTGCTCGATAAAACGGTATCGTACCCGTGTTCGAGGTTGCCGATGAAAAAGTCGCAATACGCCGCCTTTGCCGCCGCCTCGATCTGCCCGCGGGTAGCGTTTTCCTTGCCGTAGGCGATGTTCCAGGCGACCGTTTCGCCCGTCAAAAAGCTCTCCTGCAAGACCATGCCGAACATTTTACGGTATTCGTCGAGCGGGATATCCTTTGCGTTCACCCCGTCGACGTAGATCGCGCCGCTCTTCAGATCGTAAAAGCGCATCAACAGGTTGATGAGCGTGGTCTTTCCGCAACCCGTGGGGCCGACGATGGCGATTTTGCTGCCCGCCCTGACGTTTACGTTCAGATTTTCGATGAGCTTTTGGTCGGGTTCGTAGGAGAAGCAGGCGTTTTCGATGCGGATATCGCCGCGCACCTTTGCGATGTGCTCGGTGCCCTCGAGATTTTCGCCAGGCTCGTCGACCACCTCGAACACGCGCGCCGCCGAGGCGTAAGCGTTCTGCATCTGCGTGACGACGTTGGAGACTTCGTTGAACGGCTTCGTGTATTGGTTGGCATAGCTCAAAAACACGGCGAGCATGCCCGGCGTGAACCCGCTCAAAACAACGGCGCCGAGCGTGAGCGAACCGCCGTCGCTCAAAATGCAGAACACGGCGCCGAGCACGCCGACAAACGCATAGATGACGGCGTTGACGAAACGCGTGCTCGGATTGGTGAGCGCGGAGGAATACTGCGCCCGCCAGCCGATATCGTACAATTCCGCATCGATCTGCTCGAATTTTTCGCGGGAATACTTCTGTTCGTTGAAGAGGATGACCGTTTTTTGCCCGCCGATCATCTCCTTGGCATGGGCGGCGAGCCTGCCCTGCACTTTGACCTGCGCGCTGAAATTTTTGAAAGTGCGCTTGGTGATGAACGCCGCAACAAAGAGGGAGAGCGGCGTGAGCAGGACCACGACCAGCGCGATGATATAGTTGATGACGAACATGACGACGAGGGTGCCCAAGATGGTCATGACGCCGGTAAACAACTGCGCCACCCCCTGCAAAAGACCGTCGGATATGATATCCACGTCGTTGACGACGCGCGCCATCACGTCGCCCTGCGCATGCGAATCGGCATACCTGACGGGCGCTGCGGTGAGGCTGTAAAAAGCGTCTTGCCGCAGATCGCGGATGAGCTTATAGCAGAGCGAATTGACGAAATTGTTCAAAAGTTTTTGGGATACGAAGGCGAGCAGAACGCACAGCGCGAACCCGCCCGACATGAAAAACACCTTTTGAAAATCGACCTGCCCTTCGCCGAGCATTCCGTCGATCGCCCAGCCGTACAGCACAGGGCCGAGCAGGACGAACGCCACATAGAGCAAGCTGCATATCGCCGCCCCGACGACATACCCCCTGTACGGTTTGACGTAGACGAGCAGGCGTTCGGTGAGCCCCTTTTTGATGCCTTGTTTTTTCATGACTCTGCCCTCGCCTGCGAATCGCAAATTTCCCGATAGAGCGGGCAATGTTCGTACAGTTCCTCGTGCTTGCCCCGGCCCGCGATCTTGCCGTCCTCCATCACATAGATGATATCCGCGCCGCGGATGGAAGACGCGCGCTGCGAAATGAGCACCGTCGTTACGTTTTCGAGGGCGGCGATGTTCGCGCGGAGTTTCGCGTCCGTCGCAAAATCGAGCGCGGAACAACTGTCGTCCAAGATGAGTATGCGGGGCTTTCCGACGACGGCGCGCGCGATGGTCAAACGCTGCCGCTGTCCGCCCGAAAAGTTTTTCCCGCCCTCGGCGACCGGTTCGTCCAGCCCGCCTTTTTCGGTTACGAAATCGTAGGCGCAGGCGACTTTCAGTGCCGCGTTGAACTCCTCGTCGCTCGCCTTGTCGTTTCCCCAAAAGAGGTTGGAGCGCACCGTGCCCGAAAACAGCCCCGCATTCTGCGGCACCACGCCGAACTGCTCGTGCAGGCGGCGCACGGGATATTCGCGCACGTCGTGCCCGAACACTTTTACGGTGCCGCGCGTCGCGTCGTACAGGCGCGGGAACAGGTTGACGAGCGTGGTTTTGCCGCTGCCCGTACCGCCGATGATGCCGACGGTCGCGCCGCTCGGAACGGTGAGCGATACGCCGCGCAGGGAGTATTTATCCGTTCCCGCATAAGAAAAGTCGACGTTTTCCAATTCGACGGCGGGCGCGGAATAATCGAATTCCGCGTTTCCGCCCTCGCCGATCGAGGGCTTGGCGTCGAGCACCTCGCTCACGCGGTTCATGGAGGCGTGCGCCTTCGTAAACAGCGAAACGAGGTTGGAAATGACGATCATAGCGTTGAGGATCTGCGCCATATAATTGATGATGGCGATGATATCGCCGCTCGTAAGGGAACCGGCGTTCACCTTATATCCGCTCACGAGCAGGATGACGGCGATGCCGAAATTGACGATGGCATAGGTGAGCGGGTTGAGCCAAGCGGAAATTTTTCCGATGACGAGGGAATTATCGAGCATATCCTCGGCGGCGGCATCGAAACGGGCGCGCTCCTTGCCGCGGCTTTGAAAGGCGCGCACAACGCGGGCGCCCTCCAAATTTTCGTTGGTGATCTGCGCGAGGCGGTCCAGCTTTTTTTGGTTGCGCGCGTAGAACGGGACGCTCTTTTTCATGATGATCCACAAGACGACGCCGACGAGGATCGCCGCCGCCGTTACGATGAGGCCGATCTGCCAATCCAATACGAGGCACAAAATGACCGAGCCGAGCGCGATAAAGGGCGCGCGCACCACAAGGCGGATGATCATCGCCACGGCGCTCTGCATCTGGTTGACGTCGTTCACGGTGCGCGTTACGAGGGAGGCAGAGCCGAATTTATCCAATTCGCGGTAAGAGAGGGTATTTATATGCGCAAACAGCGCGTTGCGCACGTTCGTGCCGAACCCCTGGGATGCGATAGACGCGCTCTTTTGGCAGTACAGCGCGCAGGCAAAACCCACTGCGCCCATCGCGAGCATGAGCGCGCCGCCCCACAAAACATAGGCGATCCCTCCGCCGCCGCTCACGCCCGTATCGATGATCTGTTTCATCACGAGCGGAACGAGCAGTTCCAGAACCGCCTCGATCCACTTGGAAACGGTGCCGAAGATGCACCGCCATTTGTATTGCCTTAAATATTGCCAATATCTCTTCACGGAATCAACTCTCTTTTACTTCTCTCCCTATCATTATAAACGGAAAGCGCAAAATATGCAAGCGAATGCCCGTGCCCGCCCGCGAAATTCGCCGCAAACAGGCCTGTTTTACGCTGTTTCCGCCGATATTTTGCCGCTTTTGTCCCATTTATCCCCTCGTCCGGTTTTACGGTGCGGCGCGCAGCGTTCCGCCGTCGGTCGCTTTCCGCGCCGAAAAATCAGCAAAACGAAAGGGCGAAGGCGGGCGCGGCAATGCCGCGCCCGCCTTCGTTACGGAGTTATCGCTCCCGCAATCTGCGGGAAGGTTTTTCAAAGCAGGATACAGATGACGCCGCCCTTGCCCTCGTTGACGATGCGCGTTACCGCCTTGCGGAGTTTCCCGCGCGCATCTTCGGGCATATTGCCGAGCTTTTCGTCCAGCCCGCCGCGCACCATATCCTTGAACGTTCTGCCGAACATATCGGTGTTCCACAGCGCGACGGGATCTCGTTCATAGCTGTCCATGATATTTTTCGCCATCTCCTCGCTGCGCGCGCTCTCGCCCGAAACGGGGCTGACCTCGCTGTGCAGGTCGACGCGGATAATGTGGTACGACGCGGCGTCCGCCTTTAACTTTACGCCGCAGCGCGCGCCGCGGCGCACGAGTTCGGGAGGCTGCAAGGACATATCGTCCTCCTTGGGGCAGACGATGCCGTAGCCGCTCTCCTCCGCCGCCTCCAACGCGCCCTTGAATTTGTCGTAAAAGCGCCTTGCCTCCTTCATCGAGCGGACGTACGCCATCAGACGGAGGTCGTCGCCGATGTCCGCGCCGCACTCTTCGCTCAAAACCGAATAGAACATCCCCTCTTTGGCGGCGAGGGTATAGTGCGCGCGGCCGCTCGCAGGATCGCTTTCGCTCGACGCGCAATACACGTCGCCCTCGGCAAACGCGCTTTCGAGCAGCGGACAATCGCGCATACTGCACACATTCGGCGCCACTTCGCGCACCTTGGCGAGGATCTCGGAAATGATCTTGCTCTCCGCGGGGAGAACACACATCCATTCGGGCAGGTCGATCTCCAACCCGCTGACCGGGAAAGAAAGGAGCAGCCCCTCCCAGATCGGCTCGCAATCGATCTGCGCCGCGCAGTTCATCGCATATGCCGCCGCGCCGTATTTTTCCTGCAATGAGGCGCGGAGCGCCTCGCAGTCGGGCGAGCCCGGCGCGGCGCTGTTGACGACGAGAATAAAGGGAATGCCGTTCCCCTTCAATTCCTTAGCGGCGCTCTCCTCCGCGGAGATGCAATCGCCGCGCGCGGGGCCGAAACTCCCGTCTGACGTTACGAGCACCGCGCACGCGCAGCGTTCGTCTTTTGCGGGGGTTTCCGCTACGGTGAACGCAAACACACCCGCGCCGAGGGGAACCGAACAGCGGGCGCGGAAATCCCCCTCCTCTTCCGCCGCGGCATCCGCCGAAACGGACGCGGCCAAGCCGCGCGCGAACAGCGTTTTCCCGCAGCCGGACGGGCCGACGACTGCGGCCTCGCAGCTGCCGCCCGTGCGGGCAGACAGCCCTTCCAAAAGTTCGTTCGTCATAAAAAAACAGCCTCCCATATACCAATCGTTCGGTATACGGAAGCCGTTTTTTATGCCATGCAAGCCCCCGTATCCGCCTGTTACAGTTCAGTATATGAGGGCGGAACGGGAAAAAATGACTGAATCGGAAAATTTAGCTCTCTTTTTTGCCGTGCGAAAGTTTTTTGACGGAGGTGTGGTGCTCCTCCCCCGCGAGCAACGCCACGATATTTTTTCTGTGCGCGAACCAGGTGAGGAAACAATCGAGCAGGAGCAAGAGAAAGATCGCCACGACGAACCCGCTCTGCATCTCTCCCCAATAGCGGAGATAAAAGATGACGCCCTGCGTGACCGCGAAAAAGGATACGCCGAGCAAACTTCCCATCGAACCCCATTCGCTCGCCCAAATATAAAAGAGGGTCAAAATGAGGATCGCGAGCGCGACGAAGATCATCCACCAATACTCGCAGCAGAGCGCAAAGGTGAACATTCCGAGGGTGGAGGCGATGCCCTTGCCGCCCTTGAACTTCATCGTTACGGGATAAATATGCCCGATGATGACGGATACGCCGCACACATACCGCGCGAGGTCGGAAACGAGCACGTCGGTCCCCTCGAACACATAGCCGCGGAAGATCAGGTAAGCGATGAGCAGGGGCAGGCCGCCCTTGATCATATCGCACAGCAGCGTGAGCCCGCCGATCTTCAACCCGAATTGGCGGCTCATGTTCATCGTGCCGGGGTTGCCGCTGCCCATCTTGCGCACGTCTTTATGCTTGATTTTGGAGATAAGGAGGGCGAAATTGAAACAGCCGACGAAATAGGACGCGACCGCCATCACGACAAACCAATACCAAATTTCCGAAAATGCGAGTTCCATATTTTCTCCCCTCTTACATCAGCCCGCTCTCGTTTTCGCCGCGGTTGCGCACGACCAAACGGATGGGCGTGCCCGAAAAATCGGCGGCGCGGCGCAGAACGTTTTCCAGATACCGCTTGTAGGAAAAGTGCATCAGCTGTTCGTCGTTTACGAACAGCACGAAGGTCGGCGGGCAGACGGACGGCTGCGAACAGTAATAGATGCGCAGGCGTTTTCCGTTTACCGACGCGGGCTCGTTGGTGCGCACGGCGTCGAGGATCAGATCGTTGAGCGTGCCCGTGGAGATACGCCTGTTCGCGTTTTCGTAGGCGGTGCGCGCGTACTTCAACACCTTTTCGGCGCGCTGCCCCGTTTTGGCGGAAATATATACGGACAGGTAATAATCCATGAATTTGAGGTTGGCTTGCAGCTTTTCCTCGAATTTATTGACCGTTTTGGAATCCTTTTCGATGAGGTCCCACTTATTCATGACGATGACGGAGGGTTTGCCCTGCTCGTGCACATAGCCGATGATCTTCACGTCCTGTTCGGTGAGCCCCTCACTGCTGTCCACGACCAAGAGGCACACGTCGGCGCGGCGCACCGCATCAAAGGCGCGCAGAACGCTGTAATACTCCACGTCGTCGGAAACGCTCCGCTTTTTGCGGATCCCCGCCGTGTCGATGAGGGTGTACTTTTGCCCGTCGCATTCGAAGGGAGTATCGATGGCGTCGCGCGTGGTGCCCGCAAGATCGGTAACGATGGTGCGCTCGAACCCCAAAAGCCGATTGACGAGGCTGCTTTTGCCCGCGTTCGGCTTGCCCACGACGGCGATCTTCAGGCGGTCGTGTTCCTCCTCGTCGCCGCCGTCGAAATGCGCGACAACTTCGTCGAGGATATCCCCCACCCCCTGCGAATGCTCCGCGGAGAGGGCAAACGGCTCGCCCAATCCCAAAGCATAGTATTCGAACAGCTTGTCGGGCGAGAAGTTATCGATCTTATTGACGGCGAGGATAACGGGCTTTTTGCTGCGGCGGAGCTTATCCGCCACGTCGTAGTCGGAGGAGGTCAGCTCCTCCTTTCCGTCCACCATCAGCACGATGACCTGCGCCATCTCGATGGCGATATCCGCCTGGCGGAGGATCTCCCGCCACATGGTATCCTCCGATTTGAGTTCGATGCCGCCCGTATCGACGATCGTAAATTTTTTGCCCCGCCACTCGGCGTCGGCATACAGGCGGTCGCGCGTAACGCCCGGCCTGTTTTCGGTTATGGAAATTTTTCTGCCCGCGACTTTGTTGAAGAAGGTGCTCTTCCCCACATTCGGGCGGCCGACGACGGCGACCAAAGGATTGCTCATGATCTCTCCCGTACCCCTTGCCGCATACGCCGCGGCGAGGTACAATTCGTTTCTATCCCCGCTATTATACAAAAATTTGCCGCGTTTGTAAAGAAAAAAGCGGCTTGCCGAAACAAACCGCCCTTTTGGCTTTGAATTTTTAGTTTGCGCCCAGGTTGATCGAGAACATACCGAGCACGCAGCCCGCTACATAGATAACGAGCGCGATCCAGAAAATGATGCGCCAAGCCTTGCCCAAGCCCCTGCTGTAAAAATAGGCGGGGAACCCGATCGCAACCAAAAGCGCGATCTTCGCGATAAGGTCTAAAATGTTGCCGGCAACCGAACCCCTGAACAATCCGCCGAAAGTAAAGGTGAACGCGGAAACAATGAGTGCGATGAACGCGCACAATTTGATGAAATCGCGGCGAGCCTGTCCTTCCGTTCTCTGTCTGTTAGCCATACGAAATTTTCTCCTTTCTTTTTAGTTCCTTTGTATTGTACCACTTTATTGTGCGTTTTTCAAGCAAACGTATGCGTTTTTTTGTAACATTTCCGCAAAAAATTTTGTCGGAAATCGCGGCATCACGTAAGGTTTTATTTTTGAATAATCAACTGCGCGTCCGAAAACCGCGCTTTGCGGAAAGCGCACCCCTATTTGCCGATACCTCGGCTTACAGAAAGGGTGAAGGCGCCCGATTATAAAATATGCGTGCCCTCAAAAATAACGGGGTGCATTTCGCAGGCGTCAGCTCGCCGAGAAATGCGAGAACTAAATACTTACTCGCGCAAGGAAAACCACGCTTTTCCGCAGCGCACCCCTATTTGCCGATACCTCGGCTTACGGAAGGGGTGAAGACGGCGCGCATAAAACAATCGCTTGAAAAAGGCAAAACCGCGCTTTTGCCTTTTTCCCTCAATTTGCCGAAAGGCTTTCGGGAAGAGAGTGAAGCCGCCCGATTATAAAATATGCGTGCCCTAAAAAGCGGGCGGCGAGAGAGAAACCGCCGTCAGGTGCGTAGTACCGGCGGCGGTGTCTTTCTCCAACTCACGGAAAAAAGTTTTATCAGCTTAAAACTTTTTTCGTGAACCCCTTTACTTGTCATATATATACACCGCGTCTTCCCCGTCTGTTTCGAGAAAGCGCACGGCAATGCCCTCTTTTTGGGAGGAAGGGACGCTCTTGCCCGTAAAATCCGCCTTGAACGGCAATTCGCGGTGACCGCGGTCGATAAGCGTTAAAAGCTGCACCTTTGCGGGGCGGCCGATCTGCATGATCTCCGAGATCGCCGCGCGCACCGTTCTGCCCGTATAGACCACATCGTCGCAGACGAGCACGGTTTTCCCGTCCAACGGAAAACTCAATTCGCTGCCGAAAAACTGCACCTCCGAATCGAGCGATTCCAAATCGTCGCGGTACAGCGCGATGTCGAACACGCCGAGCGGCACGTTTGCGCCCTCGATGGAATCGAGGTTCGCCTTGATGCGCTCCGCAACCGTTACGCCGCGCGTGCGGATGCCGATGAGCACCACGTTTTCCACGCCGTCGTTGCGCTCGACGATTTGATGCGCGAGGCGGCGGAAAGTGTTCCGCATCCCCTCCGCGTCCATCAGCTTTCCTTTGATCTTCATACACTTCTCCTATCCGCCGAGCGGCAGAAAATCATTCCCTTCGCCGCGCAAGGGCACACAAATTTACCCTCTTTCGCTGCGATCCAGCTTTTCGAGCACGGCGGCAAAATAATCGGGCAGAGGCGCCTCGAACGACATACGCGCGCCCGTTTTCGGGTGCGTGAGCTCCAGCCGGCACGCGTGCAGCAACTGCCCGTTCAGCTTGAAACGCTGCCGCTTGCTCCCGTACACGGGATCGCCCACGATGGGATATCCGAGATATTTGCAGTGCACGCGTATCTGGTGGGTGCGCCCCGTTTCCAAGCGGAAACGGACCAACGTAAACCCCGCCGCGTACCGCTTGACCACCTCGAAGTTGGTGGCGGCGTACCGCCCCTTTTCCTTGGGCACGACCGCCATTTTTATGCGGTCGGCAGGATGGCGGCCGATGTACGTTTCCACCCTGCCCGAATCCTCCTTGAATATCCCCTCGCAGAGGGCGAGATATTCGCGGCGGCAGGTCTTGTCTGCGATCTGCGCCGACAGGGAAAGATGCGCCGCGTCGTTCTTCGCTACGACCAGCAGGCCGGACGTATCCTTGTCGATGCGGTGCACGATACCGGGGCGGATCACCCCGTTGATGGAACTCAAACTCTTTAAACGATAGAGCAGCGCGTTCACGAGCGTGCCGGAAAGGTTGCCGCTGCCCGCGTGTACCATAAGCCCCTGCGGCTTGTTCACGACGGCGATATCCTCGTCTTCATACACGATATCGAGCGGGATATCCTGCGGCGTGAGATCCAAAGCCTGCGGCGCGGGGATCTCCACATCGATGCAGTCCCCCGCCGCGACCGGCTGCGACGCTTTTGCCCGTCCGCCGCCCACGGCAACATGCCCCTCTTCGATGAGCTTTTTGACGGCGGAGCGCGTCATGTGCAGCTGTTCGGACAAAAACACGTCTAACCGTGCGGCCGTCCCTTCCGCGACGATGCGCTCGCTATCCATTTTTTTCCGTATCGTCCGGCGGAACGGCGCCGAGGTCGTTGTCCGCCTCGCCCGCGCGGCCGTCCAATTCGGCGGCAGCCTCGCGCACCGCCTCTTCGTCCTTTTTCTTATCGCGGCCGAAACGGAAGAGCGCCTCCCTGTCCACGAACAACAGCGCGAGGATAAACATGACCGCGCCGACCGTGATGGCGATATCCGCCACGTTGCAGTTGAAGTTCAAAAAACCGATATTCCCCACGCTGACGAGGATAAAATCGCGCACCTCCTGCATGACGGCGCGGTCGATGAGGTTGCCCGCGGCGCCGATCATGATGAAGATGAGCGCGGTGCGCAAAAAGCGGCGGTCCTTTGCTATCTTCAAAAAGAAGACGAAAAACGCCACGAGCGCGACACAGGTAACGGCGATGACCGTCGGTTGCAGCCATTCCGCATCGGCAAAACTGCCGTACGCGATGCCGGGGTTGAGCGTGAAATGGAATTGAAGAAAATTCGGGATGACCTGCACATATTCGAAATTCAGCCCCGCCGCGAGCGCCTTGCTCAACTGATCCGCCAAAAGCACGAGAAAAAATAAAAACGCGTATGCCATGCATTCACTCCTAATCGTCCATTAAACCGAGGTCGCGGCACAGTTTTTCGAGGTCGAGCTCGCCCTTCGGGTTGAGCACGTCGTCGAGGTTGAAGCCCGTGTCCTCCTCTTCGCTCTCTATGTATTTGCCGATGACCGCCTTTGGATCGAACGGCTCCTCGTCGGGTGCGGAGTCCTGCGCGCGGAACTTGCCGCGCTCCTTGCCGAGCAGCGCCGCGAGATCGTCTGCAAATTTCGCGTACTTTTCCGCGTCGTCCTTCGGGATCACGCCCGCCATCTGCGCGGCGAGCCGCTTCCATTTGTCGGCAAACAGCTGCAAAGTTTTCCATTCCGTTTCCGCCGACATACGGTACAGTTCCTTGATCTCCTCGCCCTTTGTTTCCGCCGCGACGAGCGCCTTGCCCACCTTGCCCTCGCGGTTTTTCATCTCCGCCAGGCTCGCGCGCAGGCTGCGGTTTTCCGATACAAGCCCCTCGTTTTGGTATTCGAGGCGGCGTATCTTCGTTTCGTACGCCTCGCGGATGCCCGCGATGAGCTTTTCCACTTCCGCCTGTTTGAGTTTTCTACGCATTTTTCGCCCTTATCTCCGAAATCAATGTATTCTTTATATCGTACAGTTTCTGCGACAGGTCCACTTTGTATACATGCGGATTGTCCAGACGCTTGTACTCGTCCCAAAAAGTTTCCTTTTCCCGCTCGGCATAGTCGCAAACCTCCTCCAACGCAGGAAACTCGTATACGGGTTCCCCGCCTGAGAGGATGGGCACCGAAAGCGGCCGAACCGAATAATCGGTGAACGTGGTGCGTTTCCATGTATCTTTGGGGTGAAAGATCGTGAGCGGTTCGCGCTCGTTGATCCTTTCGCCGCGGACGGCGATGAGGTCCGCCTCCGCCTTGCCCGTCTTGTTGTCGTAGATGCGGAACACCTGCTTGAACGCGGGGTTCGTGATCTTATCCGAATTGTCGGAAAGTTTGATTTTTGGTATCTCGCCGCCGCCCGCGGGATAGAGCGCGGAGAGCTTGTACACGCCGCCGAGCGCGGGCATATCGGCACTCGTGATGAGTTTTGTGCCCACGCCCCAAAGATCGATCTTCGCACCCTGATTTTTGAGGGAAGTGATGAGATACTCGTCTAAATCGCCCGACGCGCAGATGATCGCATCGGGATAGCCGGCCTCGTCGAGCATGCGGCGCGCGCGCTTGGAAAGATACGCCAAATCGCCGCTGTCGAGACGGATGCCCTTCGGTTCGTGCCCCGCCGCGCGCAGTTCGCCGAACACGCGGATGGCGTTGGGAACGCCGCTCTTTAAGGTATCGTACGTATCCACGAGCAGCAGGCAGGCGTCGGGAAAAATTTCCGCATACGCCTTGAACGCCTCGTACTCAGAGGAAAAGTTCATCACCCAGCTGTGCGCGTGCGTGCCCGCGACGGGTATGCCGAACAGGCGCCCCGCCAAAACGTTGGAGGTGGAGCGGCACCCGCCGATAACTGACGCGCGCGCCCCGTACAGCCCCGCATCCGGCCCCTGCGCGCGGCGCAGTCCGAATTCCATGACCGTATCCCCCGCCGCCGCATAGGCGACCTTTGCCGACTTGGTGGCGATGAGCGTTTGGTGGTTGACGATGTTCAATAGCGCTGTTTCGAGAAACTGCGCTTCGAGCAGCGGAGCCTTTACAGTGATGATGGGTTCTTCGGGAAAGACGACGGTGCCTTCGGGCACGGCATACAGATCTCCCGTAAAGCGGAAGGTTTTCAGATAGTTCAAAAACTCTTCGCCGAACAGATCCAACGAGCGGAGATACGCGATATCCTCCTCGCCGAACCGGATGGAACGGACGTACTCCGCCGCCTGTTCCAACCCCGCCGCCACCGAATAAGTGATGGTGTTGTTGCGGCGGAAAAAGAGATCGAAGACCGCGATATCCTTTTCCTTGCCGTTTTTGAGATACCCGTTCATCATCGTGAGCTGGTATAGATCTGTCAGCAACGTAAGATTGCGGCTCATTTTTTATCCTCCTGCGCGCCTTCGCTGTCCGCGCGTTCAGTTCCGTCAGACTGCGCAGGGAGCTGAATGGGCGAACCGCAGTACGGGCATTTGGATATTTCGCCCTCCGCTACGATCTTTGCGCCGCATTCGGGGCAGCGCAGGACGCCGCGGGGAGGACGCTTTTCCTGCACGGCCTTGGCGGCTTTCGCTTTGGCGAGCTTTTCCTCCTCCATCTTTTTCAGCTGTTCTTTGGTAAAATACTGCGGCAAAATCGCGAGCGGCTCCCCCTCCGCCGCGCCGATCACGAGGCCGTATTTGCGGCGGTTGCAATACAGGAGCGCGAGCGCGCACACCGCCCCGCCCACGCACATGATGATGGAGAAAACGAGCGAAACGGGTATATTATAGCCGAGAATATACTGCGAATCGCGCAGCGGCTCCATGATGGAACGGGTAAGGCCGTAGCAGAAGAAATACCCGCACATCGCCAGCCCGCTCGGCTTTTTTTTGAACTTCCACATAAACGTGAACAGCAGCGCGAAAACAGCGAGGTTTATGAGGCTTTCATAAAAAAAGAACGCATAGTGCCATGTATGGGAATTTTCGATATAGACGGCGAACGGGAACCACTGCATGGCGGTGTTCGTAACCTCGGCGCCGTACACTTCCTGGTTGAAGAAGTTGCCCCAGCGGCCGATCGCCTGCGCGAGCGCGAGGCCGGGGACCACGCAATCCGCCACGCGGAAAAAATTGACTTTATGGATGAGGCAGAACAGGAGAACGCCCAAAGCGCCGCCGATGACGCCGCCGATGATGGACAGGCCGCCGTCGCGAAAACCTGAAAACCATTCGGTGATGGAGGTTCCGGGATCGGTTACGACAGAAAAAGTGCGCGCGCCGATGATGCCGAGCGGAAGAACGCACAAGATCAGATCGAACAGCCAATCGACGGGGATATTGCGCCGTTTGAACAGCAAACCGGCAGCCACGCAAGCCAGCAGGATGCCGATGACAATCATCACCGCGTAATAATAAATATCGAAACCGAATATCTCAAACGACCTCGGCGGGATAAAATAGTTGGGTTCTTTCATAAAAACAGGCTCCGAACGCCCGCCCGTACGGCGGGCAAAATTGGCTATATAGTTTTATTATAGCATATTCCTTGAAAAAATTAAAGTGTTTGCGCTATAAAATTCCCGCTTGAAATTCCGTTCTTCGGTGTAACATTAAATGCGAAAAGAGAAAAACTCTCTTTTCGCATATTTTTTTACCGCATGGAGAGATGAGCATGGCAAGGAATAGTTTTGCAAGAAACAAAAACGGCTTTACTTATCGGGGAGATTTGGAAGAATGTATCAAGTTGGCGCAACGCCGCATTGACAATCTCCACCTTGACGATGACTACATAACACGAATGTATAAGGACGCAAAGCGACGGTATGAGGCGCACTTCAAGGCAATCTCTACTGCAACAGACTTTATCGAATGCGCCAAAGCACACTTGGAAAAGCAAAAGCAAGAGGCGGCGCAGACGGAGGCAAAACCGTGAAAGAAGTTTTTGAACGGAAAGAGCGGGCGCTCGCTCTCCTTGTAAAAGAGATGAACGCAAAGTATTTTAATAAATCTCTGCCTTGTCTTGTCCCCCACTTCACGGAACGGCTGAAAGCCCGCGCGCGGTTTAACCCGCACCGCTATTGTTTTGTAGGTAACGGCGACGAACTTTCGGAATTTTTCGTAATCGAAATATCCCCGTCCATGTTGAACAATACGAAGTACGAGATTTGCGCGGAAATACTCATGCAGATGATTGTAGCCTTTTGCGAATTACACGGCATTTGCATTACTTCAAATGTCGGCAGGTACTATTCCTTAATGTTCCGACAGTTTGCCGAAAGCAAAGGCTTGCGCTGTACTTATGACCGCATTCGCGGTTGGGGCAATGTAACGCCGTCCGAAAAGTTCAAAGACTTCATCGACGGAATAAAGGTCAATTTTTAATAAGTCCACACAATACTCATCATTTTCTCCACGGCGGGCAAGGGCGGGCTATCACCTCCGAAGTTCGCCCCTGCCTTGCGGGGAACATGAGTATAAACATATCGGGAGGAAAAGAGATGAACGACGAGCGGGAAGTGACATTCACGGACGAAGAACGGCATTTTGTTAGAATTGCCCTCAACGCCAAAATCGAACAGTATGAAAAGGCAATCGACGAGGAGCGCGGCAAGCGTCATACCGAAGTACAAGCCCGCCGCATTGAAACATGGAAGTATTTTCTTCAAGGTTTCAAGCGAAGTTTAGCGAGAATGACCGAGGCAGAAAAGCGCGGACAATCTGAAACGGAATTTTCGGGGAAAACCGAAGATTTTGAAAAAATATTTGAAAAGGACGGTGGTGTTATTTGATTGTATTCCGATTTCTCGAACGGCGTCGTTTGAGAAAACTCATTGAAACGAGCAATCAAAAAATGCTCGACGAGGGGCTGTTTGCAATGCAATATGTCAGTTCGGGGAGCGTAACGGAATTGCGGGTGAACGGTCGCGTGCTTATGCTTTTCCCCTTTGGAAAGAAAGCGCGGGCGGCTATTCAATGCGTGACCGATTTAATTTGTTTGTTCAAAAATCTAAATGTAATCAGTTTACCAAAATTAAAGCAAATATCCTATGAAAGCGCATTAAACAGTTTTTAACGAAATCAACAAAAAAATAAAATCAAAAAGGAGTTTTATAAAAGAAATGGCAAAGAAAATTAGAGAAAACGGTATCGTATTGAGCAAATTTATCAAACCCGCAACGCAGCAGTTCATTATCGACGGGCGCGTTATCGAGGCACAGCCCGACCGCCCCACCGTTGTAGTCGCCTGCGGCGAAGTCAATGGCGACGACGGTATCAGCGAAGTACAGATTGCCCGCTTTGTTGTGGAACAGTCGGAATACGAAAAATTCAAGTATCTGGATACGGTGCAGGTCGCCTATGAATATAACGGCGACGGTAAAATCAAACCGCTGGAAATCAGCAAATTGCCGAAAGGAGCGCAGACAAAATGAAAGGCTTTGTCGAAATGACGACGCAAGACGGCACGCGAGTTCTTCATTCGGTTGAAAATATCGCTTGCGTGTTTCAAGACGGTCGCGGCAGTTTCGTCGCTTTGAAAGACAGCGCGCGCGACAATGAAAATTACGGCGGTTTGGAGGTGCAAGAAAGTTTCTCGGAGATGAAAGCCCGTATCTCCGAGGCGATTAAAAATTAAAAGGAGTACATTCAAAAATGGCAGGTCAAAGAAAGCAAAGCCCTATTGTCAGCATGGAAACGCGTTACGGCGGGAAGAAAACAAACGGCAAGCCCCGCAAAACGGGTGTAAACTGTGTCAACGCCGACGGCGAAAAGTTTACGTTGCTCAACCCGAGCGGCAAAAGCGCGAAGTATGCCGCCGAAATCAAGCGCGGCGTGCGTTATACGAATGACGGAAAAATCAAACGTGATGACAAAGGCAACGCGCAAAAACTCACCGCAAAGCAACGCGCATACCGTGCGGGGTATCTCGACCGCGGCAAAGACAGCGCGAAAGCCTATAACTCGAAGAAAGAAAAAAGAGCGGCGGCAAAAAATAAAAAGTTTTGATTTTACGCCGCTCGATATTCGGGCGGCGTAACTTCTTTGTGAGGTAACAATATGGCTTTTTTCAAACGAAGTGAAAAGGCTTTGGCAAGTCAAAGAGGTTTTCAAAGTTTGCGCCGCGACTATGAACGCACGGAGCAAGCGCTTGAAAACGCCGCGAAACGCGGTGATTTGCAAGGCGTAAAAAGAGCGATGAAAGAACATCACAAATACGAATACGCCTTGCTTTATAAAAACATGAAAAGAAAATAAGGAGTTCAAAAAAATGGCAAATTATAACAATTACAATTCGGGGCTGGGCTGGAAAATTCTTTCTCTGTTCCTTGCCCTCATTATCGTTGCAGGTGTTATCACGGGCGTTGTCTTTTGGCAGAAAGGCAATATCGTGTTTAACCCTGTCGAACAGGAACAGCCGAACGATGAAGAAGATGACGGCGGCGCGGTTATCAATGAGGGCGAGAGCAACGGCATAAAACTTATGTCGGCAAAGATTTCCCCCGAAAACTATGACGAGTACGGCATTTCCCCTATGGCAGAAACGGCATATCAGTTGACGGCGACTATCACGCCCGAAAACGCCACGAATAAGGCGGTCGATTGGACGATTGCGTTTGTCAATGCGGAAAGCGAATGGGCGACGGGCAAGACCGTTACGGACTATGTGACCGTAACTCCGACGGCAGACGGCGCATTGACCGCGAATGTCGAATGTCTGCAAGCCTTTGGCGAACAGGTGCGCGTCACGGTCACGAGCCGCGACAATACGTCGGTCAAGGCGAACGCTACCGTCGATTATACGGAAAAACTTTCCGCTGTCAAGGCGACGTTCGGTTCTACTGTTCTCACGAACGGCATGACGAAATCGTTTGATTTGGACGCAAGCGGTCAACCCGCCGAAGTGTGGACTTTTGACTACACTACTTCCGCTCACACGATTGCGGACGAATATACCACTACCGTGAAAATCTCTTTTGCGGACGGCGTATCGGCGGTTGAAAGCGCGGTCGGCGTTGAGTTCACTTGGGCGGGCGAAACGATTACGAGCGGTATGCCCTCTTTTGATAAAACTTTCTTTGACAAAGTTTTTGTAACGGAGAGCGGCGCGGTATCGTCGAACCCCACGCAGTACAATAAACTTGTGTCGGCTCTGTCGGCTGGGGTAACGCTCTTTGAAGTGGAAGTTTCCACAACGGGCGAATATGGCAGTAAAACGGACACCTATGAAATCAAGGTCACTTCGGACGGTTTGAATATCCGCGTCGAGGGTATCGAACTTGGCGACACGTCGATTATTTTCTAATCGAAAAGCAGAGAGCGGGAAAACCCGCTCTCTCCCCGAAAGGGAAAGGAGATAAAAGTAAATGGAAAGAAATAATGAACAGACAAAAAATATATGGAAACCGCTGTGTATCGTATTTGCGGCATTGCTTGCCCTTTCGTGGGTGTTCTTCGGCTTTTTGTATAGCAAGGGCGGCGTGAACTTTTCCACGTTGGAAAACCCCGAACAGAATTACACGGCAAACGGCGGCGGTGTGATAATCGGTGAGGGTGAAAATAACGGTGTTTCGCTTATGAGCGTTGAGATACCTGTTGAAGATTTTGCCGCAAATGGCGTTTCTCCTATGGCGGAAACGGCGTATCAGTTGACGGCAACGATTACGCCCGACAATGCAAGCGATAAAACGGTTGATTGGTCGGTTGCGTTTGTCAACCCTGCAAGCGAATGGGCGACGGGTAAAACCGTTACGGACTATGTTACTGTAACGCCCACAAGCGACGGCGCATTGACGGCGAATGTCGAATGTCTGCAAGCCTTTGGCGAACAAGTTATCGTGACGGTTACGAGTCGCGAAAACGATGATATATCCGCAAACTGTACAGTTGATTACAGGAAACGGCTTGAAGATATAGCTTTTTATTTTGGGAACAGCAACGGCTCAAAGGATGTGCCTTTCACGACTGATAGCGAATCGGTAACGATTGACAGCGACCAAACTTTTTTGCTGGTAGAGCCTGAGTATTCGGCTTACACCATCGACGATACGTTTGACTTCACGTTCGGAATGAAAATCGAGGACGATGCTTTTTGGTCGTTGAAGTATGAATACGACGCTTGGCTTGATTCGAGTGAGCAAAATGTATCGTTCACCTCTACATCGGATAAATACCACTTAAATTTTTACGGCATGTCGCTGTCAATGTATGATGATGATGTAGAATCTGCAATGCGGCAATATCTCGCAGACCATGACGGTGAAGGTCTGTTTGAATTTTCATGGTCGGCAACGGGAGCATATTCGACTTTCCCCTCGGGAACAATCTTAATCAATTTCAACATGGATACGATTGGCGAACCGGTTACGGGTATTGAGTTGGATAAATCTAATGTGGTATTTTAACGGTTTTTTAAGGACGGTGAACGGTTATGAACAAAGCAAGTAACGCATTTGGCAAATTTGTTGTATGGCTGTTGGTGGTTGTCCTCATTGTCGCCGTTGTCGGTGTTGCTCTGTTCTTTGCTTTGCGTGAGCAGGGTTTGACGAATTATGTCGAATATAACGGTGAGCGTTATATGGTCGGTTCGGACGGCGGCAGTTTTACTCTGCGGACGGGCGAAACGCACGAATTTTCCGTGAAGTCATTAACAGGCGGCGAAGTTGAATTTGACGTAAAAATCACGTCAAATTCCGACAATAATATTGCCTTTGCCTATAATGAAGAGTATCACAATTTTTATACGGGCAATGCCGAAACGGACGATTATTCGGACGTGTTCGGTTTGCAAGCGGAAACGGACGGTTTTTCCGTAACTATCCCGCAGGATATGACGGTTGAACAGGCAATCGAAACAAAAATGGGCGGCGATATAACGCTTTTGGACGAGATTTCGGACAGTACGGCGTATTTCGTCATTACCGTAACGGTGGACGAAAGTTCCGTCGATTTGCTGTTTGTGTTCGGCGTGGAAGTTTCGGGCGTAACGCTCAACCCGCCGTCGATAATCTTTTAGTGAGGTGAACGCGATGAAAAAGATTTTGAAAGTACACTTTCAACGGATATTGTCGTTGTTCGTCCTCTGTGTGTTGTGTGTGGCAATGTTTATGGGCGGTCAAATGACCGCCCCCGTTGTTTATGCCGATACCGCGTTCGGCGACGTGCAAATGGACAGTTCCAACGTCATGGACGATTTGCAAAGTTCCACCGTGGACGGTGAGCCGTTCGATTTACGCGATTATGCCTTTGATGAAAATGCCGAAACAAACGTGTTTGCCTTTGCGGAATACTGTTACAGTTTTTACAGCAATCTGCAAGGCAATTACGGGCTGTATGTCTATGTGCATAACCCGCGCGGGCTGACGTTCAATTTGAACTCTACACGCAATACAATACAATTCCGCGCAGGTGAACAGGAACATTCCGCAAAATATTCGCTTTTGTATCTTAATCAATGCGAGATACCGAACTATGAGGGTTTATTCCTCAAATTCAAAGTGTATTTGACGGGAGAGCAGAAAGCGGACATTTTAGCGAGTTTGAACAGCGCAGAACGTATTTACGACGTAACGGAAATTGAACTTGTAACGGCTGATACGGGAGAGGTTGAAAATTATAACGTATCGACGAACTACTATTATAGCGGTTATGCCGCTGGGTACGGTAGTGACCCGAACGCCGAAAACACGCTTTCTATCAAGAGCGAGCAGGCGGACACGCTTTCGCTTGTTCCTCATGCAACGGCATACCGCCCCGATGGTACGAACGGCAAAAATGATTATACGCAAGACAGTTTGCACAGCGTATATTTTGCCGTTCCGAATGAGTTTATCGAAATGTACGGCGAAATGTCCGCCGTTCATGCCCGCTGGCTGGACGCTGTTTTGAAACCTATCCTTGTAACGGGCAATCAAGCGGCGTACAACGCAATCTCCGAATATATCGGCAAGGATATAACCGCCGACGGCACAGATTTAGGATATTTTTATCTCGGTGCGCACCGTACTTATACAGTAGCGGGCTTGTCGACGACGGGGCATAGTTACGGTTATAGTTATAATAATGCTGGCGTTTGGATGAATAATGTTACCACGCATGATTATTACGGTGATACCGTCAATCCGTTGTACTATATATTCAATTCGGGCGACAGTACAGACAGCGCAGATAACTACACCGTATCGTCGGAAGATTTAACGGCAGAATTGAAAAAGAGCAAAGAACTGTTCGGCGGCGAGTTGGTAAATGACAGATATAGCCGTATCATCTTTGAAAGCGTTGCTGACGAATGGACTGACAAGAATATTGAACGAGAAACGGAATATCCGCTGACAAGCGAGATTATCTCTCAAACTTGGTGGGAAAAACTTTGGGGTAATTCTCATGTCGAAAGTTCCGAAACCTTTGACGGCATTCAAGCGATTTATGCCGTTGATACCGAAAACGATTTACAGGGTACAGACGATGAAGTATCGCAACGGCTTTATGTATCGGCTGGCGACGTGCAAGACTTGAAAGAGTTTTGTAACGCGCCCGAAAATGCAGATTGCACCGTTTACCTGTTCCGCTATCAGACAACGGACTACATAGCGCAGGAGGCTACGCTCTTTGAAAAAGGCGGTTTATATGGTTGGCAAGAGGTGGATACAAACGCTTATTTCTTTCAAGAAACGGTCAATCTCGATTTCGATATTATCGACGTTACTTTTTCCAACGGCGAGGTCGATACGGTTATTCCCGTTGCAATGAAACCTATCGACGTTGTTCCCGCCGCAACGCCGCCCGTGCATACGACAAGCGATGTTCATGCCTCATGGTGGGCGTATGTGATACTCGTCGTCGGTGAAGTTCTTATTTTGTGGCTTTTGCAAATTCTGCTCCATAAACTCTGCGGCTTGCCGATGTGGGTAATGATTATCCTTGTCGCTGTAACGGCGGTGCTGGATATATTCTTTATCCAAACGTGGGCGGCTGGCATAACGGAATTGTTAAGCCCCTATTTGGGCTGGTTGCCGTTCTCATAACGGAAATATAATTGGGAGGTGAAAAAGGAAAGAGCGGTTGATCGTGCCAACGAATAAACCGCTCTTTCCCTGTCGGTATGGATATTAAGCGAATGACGAGAAAAACAATCATCTATTACGGAATACCTCTTGCGGCGGTCGCCGTCGTCATCGGCATTTGCGCGCAGTCGCTCTTTTGGACGATTTACGGGCTTATCAAAAACGGCTTTTCCCCTGCCCTGCTTGTTGTGCAGGTTTTGTCCGTGCTCGCCGCCGTCCTGCTTGTGTTTTATTTTATCAAACGGCTTGTGCCGTTCTGCAAAGTCTTTTATTACATAAAAAAGGTAAATGACTTTCACTATTCCGTGAATATGTCAAACCGTTGCCTTATGCTGGACGGCGCGCCCGGTACGGGCAAAACCTTTTCTTCCATTTACTTGGCTTGCTATCAATCGGTTTTATTGTGGGAAGAACTTATCACGCAGTACCTGCTCCGTATGCCCTATGCGGCAAAATATAAGGACGAATACGACCGCGGCGTTTCCGATGTATGGGTAGCTTATAAAGCGGTGTACGACAGTATTATGTTTTACAACGAAAACGGATATATCCCCTGTTGTTACTCAAATATCCGATTTGTCTTTCAAGGCAAAGAACCGATACCGTTGACGCTTGCGCACTTTCAGCAACGGAAACGCTTTGCCGAATACAACGTAAAACTTTGCGACGAAATGGCGGAACTTCTGCCGAATACCATGCGGACAAATAACGGGTTTAAGGACACGCTGAACGTGAACGATATAAACAATTATCTTTCCATGTTTCGGCAGTACGACGAGGGGCATATGATACTCAACGACCAACGCGGAACGGAAGTATTCAAGGGCGCTCGCTCGGTGTTCAATGTAACGGACTATCTCATTGAGCAAGTATCTATCATGCCGCCCCGTTTTCTCAAATGGTTGTACGCCGCGATTATCGGCAGGCTGAAACGGAAAGGCATAAACACGAGCCGCAAGCTGACAGACTTTTTATTCCGCTTGGACGCGCTCATTAAGGATATAGGCTTTCGGCGGTTTTATTACGTTCGGACAGTCGGCGCGGAGGGGCGCATGAAAAACGATAAGGAAATTCATAGTTATGTGTTGCCCTGCGACGTGCCGTTCGAGTACGACGACAGGGCAAGGCGGAGCGAGTACAAGGCAAAGAATTTGCCGCTCGAAACGGAATAACGCTCGCCCGCGCGCGTCAGCGCGCGGGCTGTGTTGCGGCTACTTGACAGTTGCAACACATAAGTGCAGTTTTTAACACTTCATTTGTTAAACGTCGGGAGAAGATAGAGATGATAAGTATTGCCGATACGACGGTATCACGCAAACAGAATTTGTACCGCTTTCAGGTGGATAGTTACCCAAAGTATGACATTTTACGTCTGTACGAGAACAAGGGGCGCAAAGGAGGGAAAATACCGTCAAAACGATTTATGACGAAAAGGGCTTTGCGTACCTTGCGAGCCTCGAAACGGGCGAAATTCTCCGCGAAAAGACCGCCTCGGAAATTAAGAAATCGGTCGATACTTCCATTGCCCGCACCCGTAAAGTCATGCGCGAGATACTCTCGGCAAATACATGGAATTACTTTGTAACGCTGACCTTCAATAGCTCGGAGCAGGACAGAACGGACGACAAAGCTGTGTGCAAACAATGGACGAAATTCCGCAGGGATATTCGCGTCCGCTACCCTTCCATGCGTTAACCGTTACGATGACGGTACAGTTTTGGAACGGAATTAAAAACTATATTGCTGTAAAGGACAGCGAAACGCATTTGCGGAAAACAGATTTGTGGTTTAAGAACAGACGCTCGAATTTAGAGTGCCACTATAAGAATGCAATCGGCGGGCGAGCGTACTTTTGGAAAGTTGTTCAGCCGAAAGCCGTCCCCTGCCCTGCATTTGATTAAATGCTTGAATTTTTAGAAGAGAGGTGTTATACTATGAGCAGAAAGGTTAAGTTTCCGTTTTTCTATGTCGGAAAAAATAAGCCGAAAACGGATAAGCGGCAAAGCTGCTTTGAGGGTGAGGCAAATTCCAACATGGATAAATATGATAAGCGAAACGGAAAATTTGTAAGCCGCCGTAAATTCGATAAGGACGGCAAAGCCTATGTCGATTTGGACGCGGCAGATAAAAAGCATAAGAACGACCACGCGCACGATATAGACGTGAAGAAAGTACCGCCACGGTCGGAGGGGCGGGAAAATTTATCGAAGAAAGAACGGCGCGAATTAAATAAGGCAAAGAAAAAGCGGAGGCTTTGGTGATGATTAAATTGAGTAAGGAAAATTCGGAATATATAGCCGAACTGCGAAGAATAATCGCGGCGCATGATGAAACGGGTTTCGGCTATAACGGCATAGATTACGGCATTGACTACAAGGGCGGTAAAATTTGGGTTTATGAAAATACCGACGGCGGGAAAGATTACTACTTTGAAAACGCCGATGATTTCTTTTATCACTTCATGCTCGACGGCAAACCGTTCATCGAACGGCTCGACGATTTGACGGAATATTGAGAGGACGGAAAAACCGTCCTCTTTTTTTTGTATTGACAATTTTCCTAAAATGTTGTATAGTATCCATGCTACACAAATGAATACTTTTTAACTGGTGATACTATGTCAAAATGGTATCTCTTTTTGCGTACCAGTTAAAAGGTCATTTGTGTAGCAACAAAGCAAAAGGGAGTACGTTTTGGAGAGGTACGCTCTTTTGCGTATCTCTTTTTTTGTGGGGTGTTTTTATGAATTGCGAGTTTTGCGGGAAACCGAGCGGGCGCTATTCTCTTTGCCGTGATTGTTATGAATTGAAAGAAAACGGAGAGATTGAAAAATGCGAAGATTGCGGCGTATGGCATTATACTGATGAGCCTTGCGAATGTGAAAGCGAAGATGAAGTTGCTACACCCTGCATTATTTGTGGTGCGGAGGCGAATGGATATTGGTTTTGCCGCGATTGCTACCGCAAGTACAAAAACAAGGAGATACTTTTGCGTATTCGGAATTGTACCGAAGTTGAGTTTTTAGACGATACCTATGAGGGCAAATATATTTGCGCTGACGGGCATATCGTGAAAAGTAAATCGGAGCGGGAAATTGATAATTATTTGTTCAGTAAGGGAATTTTTCACGTTTACGAAAAGCCGTTCCCGATTGACGAGGACTCCGCGCACGATTTGCACCCCGATTTTTATTTACCGAAAGAAGATATTTATATCGAATTTTGGGGTTATGATGATACAAATATAAAGTACGCCGAAAGCAAAAATTACAAGTTGGATATATACCGCAAACGGAAAATAACGCTTATCTGTATGTACGAAAAGACGGACGCAAAGGATATAAATACTGCATTGGACAGAAAACTTGCTTTGTGTGAAAAAGGCAAAATCAATTTTGAGGAAAAGACAGCGGGAGATTTTAAGCAGCCAAAAAATGAATACAAACGGAAAAAGCGTAATTATGATGATTATGCCGACGGCGATGTACCATTCTAAAATTTTAAGGCAACGGGCTGGCATTGGGCAAAAATTTTAGAGGACGGGAAAATCTCCCGCCCTCTTTCATTTGTCGAAAGCAAATTCGCTTGTTACCTTGTTTCCGTCTGCGTCGAAAACGGTTGTATCATCTTCGGCAAAGTCGTAAAAGTCGATAAGGCTTTGCGCGTCCTCTTTCCCCCATTGGCTGTACGTTTCGGGGCGTTTCCCCTTCGGGTGCCATATGACTACATAAAGCATTGTTCTATCTCTCCCATTTTGATTTTTTGATGTCCTTTTCCGTTTCGATATTCGGATATTGCTTTTTGAGTTCTTCAAAGCGCTTTAATGCCGTGTGTCGCTCCGTGCCTTTGTATTCCTCGGAAAGTATTTCAATCGGTCGGGCGTTCGGCGCGTTTATGATTTTTGCGACGGTAATATCATAATATCGTTTATTGTGCCAACTATCGACACGGCGGCGCAAGGTCAATTTCATGGAATAATCGGCGGCGCAAAGTTCCTGTGCCCTCGCGTAAAGCGTTTTGCGGTATTCCGTCAAAAGCTCTATCCATGTATAAAGCGAAGTGATTTTTTCCTGCACGTCCTTGTCGGCTTGTTGTACTCTGTCAAAGGTTTCGATTTTATCCGCGCGGCGAAAGCAAAACCAAATTTTTTCGTTCATCTCGTCGGCGGGGTAGCCGTATCTCGTAAAAACTTCGTCAAGCGTTGCCATGTGTTTTACTTTCCTTTGATTGAATTGCGGGCGCGCATTTGCCGCCTTTTGTCAGATAGGGGCAAATATTATCCCCTTTCATGGTACAAGTTTCGTCTTTCCGATAAATGCAGGGAATAGGTACTAATTTTTCTTTCATCGTCTTTTATCTCCTTTGGGCGGCTATATTGCCGCCCGTATCTTTTTATAAGTGGGGTTCAGTTTCTTTTCCTCGTCGTCCTTTATCACGGTAGAGCCGTGCAAGCGGCGTATTTCTTCAAGCGTCAGTTTGTGGCGGTTTTCGGTCGGTTCTTCTGCCCATGCCCACGCCTGTTTTTTACTGCACCAAAAAAAGCCGAGTTCTTTCAGCTGGCGGCGGTACGGGTACGCATTAAATACCCATATCCACAAGCCGCAAATTTCGATTTTGCAATGAAAGCCGATGATTGCGTTTATTATCTCTTTGAAACGGTCGGGAACGTCGGCGCGGCTTTCTTCCTTTTTGGTGTAGGTCTTGCCGTCTGCCGTCTTGTGTATGTTTCGGACGGTTTTCAAAAGTTCGTCGTATTCGGCATTGATACGTTGCATTGCTGAAACGCTCCCGCCCTCGCGGTCGGGGTGGTATTTGAAAGCAAGTGTTTTATATTGCTTTTTCAGTTCCTCTACGCTGTCCACGTTTTGAAAATAAATGTATTTCATTTGTCGAAGTCCTCCCCGTTGGTTATGTTAAAGCCTAATTCGATACCCACCGCCGCAAGCGCGTTTCGCACCCCGCGAAAGTAGCAAACTAAATTTTGATTATTCGCCGCTTTTGCCCGCTCTGCGGGTTGTATGGTGGTTTTGTATAAATCGGTAAGCGCCTTTTTTACTTCCGCATTTGCTTTCATCTTTTTGCCTCCGCTTTGTAAATCTCCTGCAAGTTTTTGCAATACCGCCCCACGCCGCAATAATAGAATTTTTTGCCGCCGTCAACGCTTGTAAAAATTCGCACGTTGTACTTGTAGCCATGCGCCCGCGCGGGGTGGTTTTCTTCTAATTCGTCCACGATGATTTTTTTGATGCTTTCCATTTTGTAGCCCCTTTCCGCAGGACTTGCGCCGCCTGCGGTCGGCTGTTTTTTAATAGCGTTTGTATTGCGCTTTTATTTCGATTTTTTGAATTGAGAATAATTTTCCTTGTTCTCTGTCTATTGGTTGGACAGTTTCGCAAATATATTTGCTTTTATAGTCTATAAAAGCAATGTTTTCGTACCCTTCAATTTCGACAATTATATAATTACATTCGTCTGTTAAGTTTTGTTTGTCTATGTTTAAGCCGTCTTTTTCAATCTCATAGGCTACGTAATTTCTTAAATTTGCGATTGCTCTTTTATCTATGGCATTTGCTTTGTGTGGCGTTGTTTTCAAAAATTCGATAGATACCATTGCTTTTTACCTCTCAAAAAATATTTTTCGGCTTTTTGCCGTTTCGGTCTTGATTTTTCGCTTTTGTTGTGGTACAATCTCTATACAAGATTTGCACAGGGGGCGGGGCAGGTTGTTAGCCCCCTATGCGGGAGCCGTTCGGGGTGGCTTGGGAAAGTTGCGCACCCCGTGCGGCTTTTTGTGTTCTTTATCTCCTTTACTTGGTTATGTAATCAAGTAAATCGAGAATTTGTTCGGCGTTCCAACCGAGCGCGAGCAGGTACTCGCGCAGTCGCTGGATAGCCTTATCCGATAACCCGATAAAAATTTCCATTCCTTTACCTGCCTTATTTTATTTATTCCCCCTTGCGGGGTATCGACTTTCGCCCTGAATAACCAACCCGCCAAACGGCTCTTTCCATTTTTGCGAGCCTCGCGGGGTTTAAGGGGTAAGACCCCTTATTTTGTAAAACCGCTTGAACTCGTAAATTTATGGCTGGTTGGTTTTTCTTTCTTTCCACTTCCGTTCGCCTCGCAACCTCTACAACTTCAAGACGGGCAGACTGTCAAGGGGAAAATTTCGCCCGCGGAATTTTAGGGAAAAATCGCAGAAAAAATTTTCCGCCTACCCTCATGACGGACAGACGGAAAAATTTTTCAAGATTTTTACCGACCCTTGACAGGCGGAACGGCTTGAATACAATCAATGCGAGGCGACGAAGAAGGGAAAGATGAAAAACCCGACCGTAAGCGGCTGACGAGTTCAAGCATATGGTTTTACAAAAATGAGATAATCTCTACCACAGTAAACTCTGATTATCTCTACCATATCAGCAGGGCGTTACTCTACAAAGGGAGAACGCAGGATAATGGAAACAAAACAACGGCACTTTAATCATTTGTCTTTTACCGACCGTATGACCATAGAGGCGGGTTTGCGCGTCAAAATGCCGATAAAGAAAATAGCCGAAACGCTCGGCGTACATATCAGTACGATATACCGCGAAGTAAAGCGCGGCGTGTGTACGAAAAAAGAGAGTTGGCACGACCGATACAATTATGAAACGCGATACCGATACAAAAAGGTATATAGCCCCGATATAGCACATCAAAAATATTGCGACCACCTCAAAGCAAAGGGCGCGCCCCTCAAAATCGGCAATGATTACGCGCTTGCAAATTATATCGAGAAACGAATAGCCGATGACGGTTTGACCGTGCGGGCGGTTTTGGGCGAGATTAAGCGAAAACAAATGCCTTTTTCCACGTCCATATCGGTCAATACTCTGTATAGTTACATAGAAAAAGGCGTGTTTTTGCGGCTCTCGCTCAAAAACCTGCCTTTTCAAGGTAAACGAAAAAAAGCCGAACGCAATGAGCGTCCGGCAAAAGCACCTCGTGGGTTAAGTATAGAAAAACGCCCCGCCGATATAGCGGAGCGTAAATCTTTTGGGCATTGGGAAATGGACTGCGTTTGTAGTGTCAAAGATACGAAAAACGCATTGCTCGTTTTAACGGAGCGGGTAACGCGCAGGGAGATTATAATTCCCGTTCCCGATAAAACAACGGAAACAATCGTGCGCAAATTGGATATACTTGAAAGAAAGTTCGGTAGCCGTTTCGATAAAGTCTTTAAGACTATAACGGTAGATAATGGTTCGGAATTTGCCGACTGCAAAGGCATGGAAAAATCATGCCGTAAAAAAGGCAACCGCACTCAATTCTATTATTGCCACCCTTATAGTGCATATGAGCGCGGCACGAATGAGCGCATGAACAGGGAGATACGCCGAAAGTTCCCGAAAGGTACAGATTTTAGCAAAGTATCTCCGAAAAAAGTAAAAGAGGTTGAAACGTGGTTAAACTATTACCCCCGTGAAGTGCTGGGCTATGATACCCCCGAAAACCTCTTTAACTACTATTTGTCATGTCTTTGAAAAAATTTTTTAACTTTTTTCGCATTTACGCTTGACTTTTACCGCTTGAAATTCCGTCGCTTGCCCGGCACTGAAACAGTTCAAGGCCCGGACCGAGGGATCGCCCCTCGGTCCGGGCCTTGAAAAATTGCGAAAATGCAGCCGTTTATACCTCTACGCCGTACGCGCTCAGCCGTTTGAGCACTTCTTTCTTTTGCGAAATATCATAGACGAACTGCATTTTTACGAGGTCGTCCGGCCGCTGTATGCTTTTTCGGCAAAAACAGCCGCCCCGCGCAAACTGCGCGGGGCGGCTGTTTTTGCCGAAAATATTTTTTATTCGGAGCGCAGCGCCACCACGGGATCGCGCTTGGCCGCCGCCGATGCGGGGACCAACCCCGAAATAAGCGTGAGCGCGACGCTGATGACGACCATGACGAGCGCGCTCGACCAATGCAGCGCAGCAAGCCCCGCAATGCCCGTGAGCGGAGTTAATATCGCGTTGATGAGCAACTGCAACAGGTAGGCAACGGCCACGCCGAACAAGCCCGAACACAGACCGATGATGAACGTTTCCGCGTTGAACACATGCTTGATGTCCTTCTTTCTTGCGCCGATCGCGCGCAGGATACCGATCTCTTTCGTCCGTTCGACGACGGAAACATAGGTGATGACGCCGATCATGACGGTGGAAACGACGAGCGAAATGCCCGTAAAGGCGATGAGCACGTAAGTGATGGCGTCGAGGATGGTCTGCACCATGCCCATCAGCATGCCGACGGTATCGGTATAGGTAATATCGGTGCTGTCATCGTTTGCAAAATCGCTTGTAAGCCAGCCGTCGAGGTAGGCGATCACTTTTTCTTTCGTATTAAAATCGGTCGGATAGATGCTGATAGCGTTGGGCGTATCTTCGCCGCCGAGCGAACGCACCGCACTGTCGAAATAGATGCTGTTGGTAACGTAAACATTCAAGAGCCACTCAAAACCGCTATTGCCTTCTCCCGTGCCGGGATCGCCTTCGCCGCTGCCCGGATCGGAGACCATGCTCCCCAGCTGGGAATAATAGCTTTCGTTCAAATGCTGCGCGGGCGAACGGTATAAGGTCATACCCGCCATCTCCCCGAATTGCGCTTCGTTCGGTATGCGGAAAATGCCGCCGTCGAACATGTTCGCAAGCGTAGCTTCGGTATTCATCCATTGGACGATTTTGGACTGCATATTCGTCTGAATATATTCCTCGATGAGCTTTTCCGTCACGTTCAGTCCGCTGGAAAGGCAGCCGTAGGTCAGCCCTTCTTTCAGGCGCAGCACGGCCGAAACTTTGACCTTTACGCCGTTCGCGTTCCCGTCGGCGTCGGTCGTGACGTTGAGGTCATCGCGCTCGCCGTTATATTTGAAGGGATACAGGTTCGTTTGCGAAATGCCGCTGAAACCGACCTCCGTATAGACAGCGTCGTTGAAATACAGGGTGTACTCTTTGCTCATGAGCTCGTCGAAATCTACGGTCATGTACTTCGGCTCATCGTCGGAGGTTCCGCTTTGGCTGCCCAAATTGAACAGGGCAAGAAAATCGTCTTCGCTGATAAAGCCCAGCTGCGCGAGCAAAAGGTCGGTCATATCGTTGTTGCCGCCGACGACGATGACCGCCTCGTTCGCGGCGGAAGCCGCGGTAAATTCGCCCGCCAGCACGTCGTACTGCGACAAAACGAAATCGGTGTACCGTTCGGTATCGAAATTGCCCGAAGTGCCGGGCATCACGCTCACAACGTCGCCAAGGTAATCGACGAGGTACGCCAGCTGCGCGTACTGTTCATCCAGGTTGCTCAAAACGTTGATGTAGTACTGTTTGAGCTCGGAAAGGGACATATAGTGCGTACTTTCCGTATCTGTTCCGTCCTTGACGTCGACCGTCGTGAACAGGTTATCCACCAGATCCACGCCCGTATCGAAGTGGATGGCATTGAACAGCGAGGGATCCATCGCTTTGAGATAATCGATATATCCCTCCTGCGTGATATCGTTGGAAACGGTCATATTTTGGGCGATTTTCGTAAGGAAAGAGTTGACGTATACCTTGTCGTCCAGCTCCGAAAGGTCGGGCATATCCCCTGCCGAGGCAAAGCCGGACATGATCGCCGCAGGATCGAGCGCCGTATCCGTAATTTCAAGCGGATAGTAGGAGAGCATATCCTCTTCCATCTGATTTATGTAGGCGGAAAAACCGCTCGACAGCGCCAGCACGAGGCAGACGCTGATGATGCCGATGCTCCCCGCCACGCTCGTTACCGCCGTGCGCCCCTTTTTGGTGAGCAAGTTGCGGCCGCTCAGAAGAAAAGCCGTCCAGAAAGACATACTCGTCTTGTTTTTGCCCTTTTTATCTTTCCCGCCCTTTTTCGCGCGCGTTTCGCCCTGTTCGTCGCGGACAGACGCCGCAGGCACGGCGGCCTCCTCTTCGTCGTCGAACGGATCGGAATCGCTGACGATGAGCCCGTCTTTCAGCTCGACGATGCGGGTGGAATACTGCTTGGCGAGTTCGGGGTTGTGGGTAACCATGATGACCAGCCGTTCCCCCGCGATCTCCTTGATGAGATCCATGATCTGCACGCTCGTTTCTGTATCCAAAGCGCCCGTAGGCTCGTCGGCGAGGAGGATCTCAGGGTTGTTGACGAGGGCGCGGGCGATCGCCACGCGCTGCATCTGCCCGCCCGAAAGCTGGTTGGGCTTTTTACTGAGGTGCTCTTCAAGCCCCACGCGGCGCAGGGCCTGCTCGGCGCGTGCCTTGCGCTCCTGCGGGGAAACGCCCGAAAGGGTAAGCGCAAGTTCTACGTTCCCCAAAACCGTTTGGTGCGGGATGAGGTTGTACGATTGGAACACGAAACCTATGCTGTGGTTGCGGTACGCATCCCAATCGCTGTCTTTATAATGCTTGGTGGAGATGCCCTTGATGACCAGATCGCCGCTCGTATAGTGGTCCAATCCGCCGATGATGTTCAAAAGCGTCGTCTTTCCGCAGCCGGAATGGCCGAGAACGGAAACAAATTCCTTTTGACGGAAATTTAAGGTTACCCCTTTGAGAGCGTGAACGGTCATATCGGCAACTTTATAGTCCTTTGTTATGCCGTCTAATTTCAACATTGCCTTTGCCATAAATTTTTCTCCTTGTTTTCGGAGCGCGCTCCGCAAAAATTATCCGATCTTATGCTTGCGCGCCTGTTTCCGCAGAAGTCGCAACAACGCCGTCGAATGCGTCGACAAATTCATTCGCACTCGCCACGAAAGAATCTATCTTTTCATCTCCCAGCTTTTCGATAACGCGTCCGAGCAATGCGTTGAGCCTGTTTTTCATATCTTCGTAGATGGCGCGGGCGCTGTCGGAAAGCTCGATAAAGGCGATCTTGCGGTCCTTTTTGTCCGGAACACGCTTGACGATATTTTTCGATTCCAGCTTGCTGACCATCTGCGAAACCGCCGAACGCGTGATGCCCAATACCTTCGCCAGATCGCTCGATATGATGTGCCCGCCCGTTTCTTCCACGCGCAGTACTTCCCGTATCAGCTGCATCTCCGTGTTGTTGAACGGAAACGCATGGTTGAAAAGCTGTATATTTTCCAGCCTTTTTACGATATTGTACATCTCTCTGAATAACCGATTCGCATCCATCTCATATCCTCCGCGTGTTAAGCTCTTAATTGTTAATTATTGTAGTACTTTCCTTAACAAAAGTCAACCGCTTGTGCGGTCGTTTTGAGAATTTCACTGCAATATCACAGTTTTTCACACCCTGTCGATTTTCGCCGCCGAAATGCAGCGCAACGGCAAACAATGCCGCTGCGGCCGAAACCATAAAAAAAGAGCTCCCGTTCGGGTGCCCCTTCGCTTACCAATCCTGTTTTTTCAAGGATTTCGATTTTACGTCGTCATAATACTCGAAATATGCCGTTTTTGCGTCCTTTTTGCCCTCTCCGAGCAATTCTTCCAACTCTGCGGGAGTAAAATCGGACAGATCCGCCTCGCCGTCATAGGAAGAAAAAAACTTGTACAGATCGGATTCAGACATATGCTTTCCTCCGCGATAAAACTCACTTTTTGTTCGCACTGCGGTACAGGTACATAGACGTGCCGTCCGCCGCGGTGCCGATGCTGTATTTTTTCAGGTACGGCGTCAATTTTTCCATCATCTTTTTGAAAGAATTGCAGCCGAAGTTTTTGGGGATAAAATCCGAATACTTCTGTTTCATCTCCGAAGAGATCTGCGAGAAAAAGGCGCGGCCGTTGTTGTCGATCAGGCGGTCGATGATATTGTGCAGGTCGCTCTTCCGCTTGTTGTCGAGAACTTCTTCCTGCACGGGCGCGGGCGCGCTCGGCTGCGGCGCCTTGGCGCTCTGCTTGTTCTTCTCCTTTTTCGGGGTTTTCTCCTCCCCCGTATCGAAATAGATGAATTCGTTGAAGGCGTTCACAAAGCTTTGGTTCACATTCCTGCCGCCCAACCCGATCACCGTTTTGCTGCGCTCGCGAAGTTCACGCACGAGGCGGGTGTAATCGCTGTCGCCCGCGGCGATGCAGAACACGTCGACGTCCTTTTCGAACAAAATGACGAGCGCCTGAATGATGAGCGCGATGTCGATGGTGTTTTTGCGGGGCGTAACTTCAAACTGCTGGACGGCGGTCATCGAATAGCGGTTGACCTCCTCTCGCCAGCCCTTGACGGAACCTTTCGACCAGTCGGCAAAGATGCGCTTGACCACGATATTGCCGTAGTTCGACGCCTCGTCGAAAATTTGTTTTGCGTTCTGCGCGCCGACATTTTCGGCGTCGATGAGAACGGCGACGTTGTTGATCTTTTCCATGCGCCCTCACTTTTCGGGGATTCAGTCGCGGCGGAATATATCGCGGGTGTACAGTTTTTCGCGCACGTCTAAAAGTTCGGGCGCGCTGCGATTGGCGATAATGATGTCGCTGCGGCTCTTGAATTCTTCGATATCCTTTAAAATCGTATGCCCGAAATGATTCTCCGTCTGCGCGGTCGGCTCATAGATGACGATCTCCGCGCCGTACGATTCGAGGCGCTTCATCACGCCCTGGATCGCGCTTTGGCGGAAATTGTCTGAATCCTTTTTCATCGTCAGGCGGAAAACGCCGACGGTGACGTGCTTTTTCGCGGGATATCCCGCCTTTTTCATGATCTGCGCCGCGATAAAGTTTTTGCGCGTGCGGTTGGATTCGACGATCGCGCGGATTATATTTTCGGGAATATCTTCATAATTGGCGAGCAGCTGTTTGGTGTCCTTGGGCAGACAATAGCCGCCGTATCCGAAAGAAGGATTGTTGTACCCGTCGCCGATGCGCGGATCGAGGCACACACCGTCGATGATCGCTTTCGCATCCAGCCCGCGCGTTTCGGCATAGGTATCCAGCTCGTTGAAATAAGAAACGCGGAGGGCGAGATAGGTATTGGCAAACAGCTTGATAGCCTCCGCCTCCGTCGCGTTGATGATCAGTTTCGGGATCTGCTCTTTCAGCGCTCCGTCCGCCAAAAGCCCCGCAAACTCCCATGCCAAAGCGGTAAGTTCTTCATTGCTGAGGTCGGTCCCGACGACGATGCGCGAAGGGTACAGGTTATCATACAGCGCTTTGCCCTCCCGCAAAAATTCGGGAGAAAACAGTATCCTTTCGTATCCGTATTTTTTGCGCATATCGACCGTAAATCCCACGGGAATGGTCGATTTTATAACAAAACAAGCCTTTTTCGTGTATTTGAGCGCCGTTTCGATGATCGTTTCTACCGATGAAGTATCGAAATAATTTGTCTTCGTATCGTAATTGGTCGGCGTGGCGATGACGATAAAATCCGCGTTTTCGTAATCACGTTCGGGGGTGAGCGTCGCCCGCAGATTCAGTTTCGCATTTTGGAGGTACTCCTCCGCCTCCTTATCCACGATCGGCGCCTGCCGATTATTCAAAAGATCTACTCTTTTTTCGGAAATATCCACTGCAACAACTTCATTGTGTTGTGAAAGTAAAATAGCGTTCGACAGCCCCACATACCCTATGCCGGCAACGACTATTTTCATAAGCCCACCTCTCATTTGCTTCTCTCTGTTTGTGAAAAATCAATGCACATTTGCGATTTTCCTTTGTTTCATTCAATTATAGCACGACTCAATATTATTAGTCAACAAATTTTCTGTTTTTACCGACACACATTTGATAAAAATGTATATAAAAATAATATTCTGAATTTCCGCTTTTTCATACAATCCAAAACCCTCTGTACCGCGCACGGAAAAAATTAAAAAAATTTTGAAAAACAAGGCAAAAACGATTGAAAAATTTTTGAATACCTTGTATAATAAATAAGCAAATTGAACGGGGATGTAGCTCACCCGGTAGAGCGATACGTTCGCAACGTATAGGTAGTCAGTTCGAGTCTGATCATCTCCACCATCAAATAAAACCGCCTTTTCAGGGCGGTTTTTTGATTGCGCGGAAATGAAAAAACCCGCGAAAACCCCATACGCACCCAAACCTTAAAAACAAGAGGTTTCGGGCGCTTTTTTCGTTTTTGGGCACAAAAAATATGTTCGTTTTTTGAAAAAAGTTGCGGCATACCCCTTTTTTAAAAATTCCGCGGCGGATGGAAAATTTTTTCGATATCGCTTGAATTCCGCACTGCAATGTGCTATACTGTGAACGCGGCACATTTAAATATCCCGAAATCAGGGCATACTATGGGAAAAACGTATGCTCTTGACCTGGTTTTGGGTAAATGTGTCGCAACATGGAGAGTAACGTTTTTTCGTGCGCTCTTTATGGGCGCACTTTTTTATTGCTTCGGCCGTTTTCCGAGAGGAAAAAACATGAACTAAAATATGCGCTCGGTTATTCAATTTTTGCATAAAAATGTAGTACTGCAACGAATGTTTACTTTTATAAAACATATTCAGGAGGAAATTGATATGAAAAAGTTGATTGCAGGATTATGCGCCGCCATCGGCCTTGCGTTGCTTTTGAGCGGGTGCGCAGGCCCTGAAACAGGCACCGTCGACAATGACCTGATCGCTATTGCCGAAAACGCGCAGTACCTGCCTTCCCGCGAGTTGCTCGTAAAGCAGGCGAGCCGCCACGCTTCCCCTGCCGCCCTATCCTTGACCGACGGCGAAACAACTCCCGACATATTGTTGGAAAACGGGCTTTCGGAAAATGAGTACGACGCGCTCATCGAAGCCATCAGCCCCGTCGACAGCGCTTTCGACCGAAATTTGACCGTTTCGGATGTAAAAAACGAAGCAATAAAAATTCTTAGCTGCGGCGTTGTTTTCGACCGATGGTTTGAATATGCAGACGGAGAGCTGAGCGGGTACGGAAGCTATTTTGTTTCCGAAAAAGACGGCGCGCTGACAATTATGCGGCATTCTGCATTTCAGCCGTGGATATACGACGCGGAAACGGGTAAAATTCTCGATAACGACGACTTTTCGGAGGAAAAGCCGAACTATCCCATCCGCTCCGATCAATACTTAAAAATCCGCATCTATGAAGAAAACGATAAAGAGATCGTGGAATGCGAAATTGCGGAAAATTTGAGTTATTACGACGAAGTTACGCCCATTTCTTATCAATTCATGCGCAATGTAAAGGATACTTCCTTTACGAAATTGCAGGCGGTATCGCGCTACACGATTCCGGCGTCCCCCTCTTCGGGCGATTGGGGATACGATATCGACACCGATTTGCCGTACGGATATATGCGCAGTTTCACGCAATTGAATTACAGCAGCCCCGACGATATACAATGGCTGGAAGCGATACAGACATTGCCCTACGCCTTTAATGTAAAAGCAGAAAATTTTGTTCGGTTCGGAAGCCGCTCGCAGGCGGGAGGGTTTACTTTCGGGCTCGACGCATTGCTGAACGAGGGAGATTTTTCTTATACTCCGAGCGAAGAATATCTCTCTGTCCGCCTCGATGACGTCATCGACATGACGCTGACGGCGCGGCTGGAAAATACCGACGAGACGTACGCCAAATCACGCTATGCAAGCGAAGGAGCGGGCGCTATCGAGAACAATGCGCAAGTCTTTGCCCCCGCCGACCAAAATTTATTGAACGAGCAGTTTAATTCCGCGACCGACTCTTTGACGAAGCTGGCCGAAAGCGTTTCCGTTCAAGAGGAAACTTGGAGCGCCCTGACCGAAAACGCCGTTTTTGATTGCACGGCGCAAAACACCGCGTTTGAAAAATCCTTTAATCCTTGCTTTGACGCTGTGGCAAGGGCGGCGATCGATGGCAGCGACCTCGCAAAAGACTATCTCAACAACGAAATATACAACTTGGGCAAGACGTCGATCAATCCTGCCGCATAAAAATCATCCTTATTTTTACGGATATATGTTGATATTGTGAAATATATTTGACTCAAAAGCGGAAAAATATTATAATAACGGAAGTTTTTACTGCAAGGAAAATTTTTTATGCCAAAAGTTTACGGGTGGGAGCATTTTACTTATCTTGCCGTTTGCATCGTTGTTGCAGCCGCCGCAATATTTTTTGTTCGGAAATATGCCAAAACGGAAAAAACATTATCCATCGTCATGCGAGCGGTCGGCGGAGCGTTGTTCGCCTGCATTTTGTGGAACAGAATATCGCTTTGCATAAAGAACAGTAACGCACTTACCTTGATTCCGGATACCTTTTGCGGGATCAGCAGCCTGATCCTTTCCCTCGCGATGTTGATAGGAAAGCGCAACAATATCGTTTTTCATTTTATATGCTATTTGGGATTCGTGGGAGGTACCCTCACTCTCGCTTACCCGGATTTTATAGGGCAAGCGGCCTCCGTATTTTATCCCCCCACCATCAGCGGACTGCTGCACCATACCGTTATGGTTTTCGCCATAATCTTGATGCTGCTGACGAAATATTTTGTGCCGACGCTCAAAAGATGGTATGTTTTGCCCCTCGGACTGTGCTGTGTGATGACGTTCGGGATTTTTGAAATAACCGCGCTTGGTTTCAACGACGCGATGCAAATTTTTACTCCTCTTTTGCCGGATACGGTCTTTACTTGGTGGTTTTGCGGCGCTCTGCTGCTGCCGTTTTCTTACATCGTCATGCTCCTTTTCGATTACTTCCTTGTTTGGAGAAAGAAAAAAATACGCAACGAAGCTGCGGAACAATAAAACGTTGTAAACAAAAGGAATGGGTGCGGCCGTCGGCCGCACCCATTCCTTTTATGTTTTCGGCAAATTTGAACAATAAATATTGCGCACCCGCAAAGCATATTCAATCTTTGGGTTTATAGCGGGATAAAAAATCGTACCGCTCCCCGCGCGATTCGTATTCGATGAGGGTATCGACGCGCACGTTATAGGCGCTGCGGAAGATACTGATATCCACGTTCGGATTGGTCTTTTTCAGTTCCGCGATCAGCCTCTTTATTTCCAGCCGCTTGGAGTCCTCCTCGTGCACGGCGCAATTTTCGGTGAACTTGCACGCACAGCGCAAAAAGCGCAGCCCCCAGCGCTCTTTCCAATGCACGATATCCTGCTCATGCACATAGTACAGAGGGCGGATAAGCTGCATCCCCCTGTGGTTGGTGCTCCACAGCTTGGGAGGCATACCCTGTATCTGCGCGCTGTACAGCATCCCCATCAACAGCGTCTCGATCACATCGTCGAAGTGATGTCCGAGCGCGATCTTGTTGCAGCCGAGGCGGGCAGCCTCTTCGTACAGATACCCCCGCCGCATGCGCGCGCAGAGATAGCAAGGATTTTTTTCCACCTGCGTTACCGCGTCAAAGATCTGCGTTTCGAATATGTGCACGGGGATCTGCAAAAGCTGCGCGTTGCTCTCGATGAGCGCGCGGTTTTCGGGCGCATACCCTGGGTCCATGACGATGAATTCCAGCCCGAACTTTTTTTCGCCGTGCCTCGCAAGTTCCTGCATGCACTTGGCAAGGAGCATGGAATCCTTTCCGCCCGAAATGCAGACGGCGATGCGGTCGCCCTCCTCCACGAGTTGATATTCCTTGACCGCCTTGACGAACCTGCTCCAGATCCCCTTGCGGTGCGCGGTGATGAGCCCGCGCTCGATCTCTTTACAGCGATCCATCATGCAAAAACGCGGGGCGCCCGAAGAGTTTTACGCCCGTTTTCCGCTCCCAAGCGGCGATCTTTTCGTCGGTGCAATTTTGTTTGGCAAACTCTTCGCCGTACCCCTCGGCCTGAACGCACGCCACGAGCGGCGCACCGCCCTGTATCGCGCGGGCGATCTGCTCGGCGCCGCGCGCGATGAAATACGCTCCGCCGCATTCAAAAAAGGCGGGCTCGCCCTCCTCCTCGCCGCAGGGCAAAAGCCGCGCGGGGCAAAGCTCGTAGCGCGCGAACCGCTCCCCCGCCCTGTTCTTGCGGAAATGCGCGAGGATATGTTCCGCCACCGTTTCGGGCGGGATAAAGGAAGTATCCACGACGTAATCGTAGTTTTCGAGGTCCTTAATATTCACGCCGTACAAATTCGAATAACGGAACATTTCGCTCTTGCGTCGCTCCGCGATGGAGTTTACCGCCTCTTCGATGCTGGCGAACGGCTCGCTCGCCCTGTCCGCCTTCATGATCCGCTCGGCGGAAACGCGCGGCTCCGCCGCCATGTACACCGAAAAGGATGACGGCACAAAATGCCACGCCATGCGCGAATCGATGATGAGGTCCTTTTCCGAATTTTCCAAAGCGCGCAGGCCGTCGTCGATCTTTCCGTCGATCTCGGTATGCGTTTCCATATATTGGTTGAGCTGCAAAGTGGTCATGCCCATCTCGGTGGCGATCTGCCGCTGAATGGTGCCCGTGGAATATACTTCCGCGCCCAATTCGCGCGCCAAAATTTTCCCGACTGTCGATTTGCCGCTGCCTAAATCGCCCGCAAGCGAAATTTTGAATCCTTTCATAGTTTTTCCTTCAATACCGTATTACCGCGCTATTGTACCACAAATCGCGCGCAATGTAAATAAAATTCGGCTTTTTCAATATACTGTTGGTTTATCTTTTTAATAGTTCTTTTATACATTCACAGTTCTTCTTCGAGGTTAAAATTGTAATCTCTTTCGATTCATCCATAATTATATTGAGATAACAAAATCCGATTAACCAAATCAAAAACTGCGACGTAAAGATAACTTCTTTGAATTTTCTATATTCTACATTGAGCGTATCAATTATCTCAATATTATAAAATACTATATTTTTGTGATGTATTATAGTAATCCCATTTTCACCAATCGTAATTTTTTTCAAAAAAATTTTAGCTAACATATAATTCAACAGTACTATCAGAAGATATATAAATATAACAGCAATAGGCACATAGAAATAGCGAGGCTCTATTATTGCACAAATACTCGATACGATTAAAATAACTATATGGATTATCAGCCAATAAATTTGAATAGCCCCTAACCCTTCATAAAACTGCAATTCGCCGTTTTTACTTTTCAAGATTCACCACCCCCTCTTTCAAATCGAGATAATCCGCCTCCGCGCGCGTCAAGGTTGCGGCCTGCACATCGGAACGGATGCGTTCCGGCGCGGATGCGGAAAGTAAAGCGAAGGCGTTCAGCCCCTGCGCAAACAGCCAGCCGAGCGCGATTTGCGCCACCGTGCACCCTTTTTTTGCCGCGAGCCGCTCCGCCCGCGCGAGGCGCTCCGCGTTCTCCCTGCACCCGTACACCGGCCCGGCGGCGGCGAGCACCGCCTCGATCCCCTGCTCCGACTTCACCTTGCCCGAAAGAAAGCCGCCCGCCAAAGAGGAGTAGGCAAGCAACGGAAACTGCGTTTCGCGGTACCAGCTCTGCGCCGCGGCATTCTCCCTGCCCGCAACCGAAAGGCAGCCCATCCACGGATCCGCGATCTGCACCGCCAGCCCGAAATAGGGCGAGGAGGCCGCAAACGGGCGCAACCCGTGCGCCGCGGCGTAATCGTTCGCCTCCTGCAAGCGCGCATGCGTCCAATTGGAACCGCCGAACGCACGGATCCTGCCCGCTTCGGCCTGCGCGTTGAGCGACTCTAAAATTTCCCCGACGGGCACGGTTTCGTCGTCGCGGTGCAGCAAATACAGGTCGACGTAATCCGTTTTCAGCGCGTCGAGCGAGCGGAACAGATCCTCCTCGATGTACCGCTTTCCGACGCGGCGGGTGCCGTCAAACAGCGGATGGCAGCCCTTGGTTATGACGAGGACTTTTTCCCTGCGGCGCGCGGCGAGCCACCTGCCCAGCGATTCCTCGCTTTTGCCGTATACGCGCGCCGTGTCGAAGGCGTTGACGCCCGCCTCCGCCGCCGCGTCCAACAGATCGGAGGCGTCTTCGCCCGCCTGCATACGCGCAACTCCGCAACCGAACACGATCCTCGAAAAGGGGGCTCCTATCCCCGCTATCTTGCCGTACTCCATAATCATGCGCACTCCCGTTTTTTTATTTATTTTACCACGCGGAAAGGGAAAAGTCAAAGCGAGGACTGCCGCTCAAAAAAATCCGCCGCGGTACGGCGGATTTTTTCCCAACCCGAAAACTTCTCGAAAACTTGTCGGCAAGCACGCCCGACAGAGCGAATCGGGAATGCCCAACCCGATAAAAGCTATAAATGAGGCACAGCAGAAGTTTTGCCCAAAAAAACGGGCTTCGTTGCGCAAAAATGACCCGCCCGTACACCCCGGCAGAAAAAACCATCGTTTCCCTTTTAATTATAACATACCCTTTTTTGTTCCGCTTAAACTTTGATCGTTATATTTGCAGATATCCTTTCCGTTTATTGCCCTTTATTGAAGAAAACGGGCAAGAGGCGGGAGCGATGCTCCCGCCTCTTGCCTCCATCATATCCTCCATGCGCCGCTCTGCTTTTGCAGTTCGGCCATGCGCGCATACAGCCCGCCCCGCTCGCCGAGCTCGCGCGGCGTGCCCTCTTCTTGCAGTTTCCCCTCCGATAAAACGCAAATTTTATCCGCGTTGACGACCGTTGAAAGCCGGTGCGCGATCATCAGGACCGTTTTGCCTTTGGCTAACTGCTCAAACGCGCGCTGTACCATATATTCGTTTTCGGGATCGGCGAACGCCGTCGCCTCATCGAGCACGACGACGGGGGCATCTTTGAGCAGGGCGCGCGCAAAGGCGTAAAAATTATGTAAAAGATAAGGTCGACCGTAAACGCCGCATCCAACGCGCCGCCCGCTCCGATCAAGAACGTAGCGGCGATCAAAAAGGCAAAAACACTGTCTGCAAACAGCGTAAAAAACATCATCGGCTGCCGCAGTTGCTTTGTATAGGCGACCACCCATTTATGGTAGCGGTCTATGCTTGCTTTGAACCGGGCAAACGAATACACCGTCTGTCCGAATGTTTTGACGACGGGGATCCCGCGCACATATTCCACCGCCTCGTTGTTCATATCGTCGAGGGCGTCGGTGTATTGTTTCATTTTTTCCTGCATTCCCCTGCCCGTCATGCGGGTCATGACGAGGAAAGCGGCAAATACCGGCAATATGCTCGCAAGCCCCAGCCGCCAATCGAACACGAACATCATGACGAGCATCGCCAGCGGCGTTACGACCGCGCCGACAAGATCGGGCAAATTGTGCGCGAGATATGTTTCCGTCGCCGCGCTCGATTCGTCGATGACCTTTCGCACCTTGCCGCTGCCCGTTTCGTCGAACGTTCCGACGGGCAAACTGAGCGTATGCGCAAGCAGTTCCTTGCGGATATTCGCCGCCACCCGGAACGCCGCGATGTGCGAACACATCAGCCCGCCGATATACACCAGAATGGAAAGGACCGAAAACAATACCGCCATCCAGCCATAAACAGCCAAGTTCTGCGCCTCTTCGAAACGGGGCGCGGCGGCAAGCACATCGCGGACCATGAACCATATGTACACGAACGGCATCAACCCGAGCACCGCGCTCGCTCCCGACAAAAAGAGAGACGCAAAGGTCAGGTACTTGTGCCTGCCGGCATAATCGTACAACCCCTTGTGCGCCCTTTGATCTTCTTTCATGCGTCAACCTCCTTTCAGCGTCTATATTATACGCGAAAAAGATAGTTAACCAAAGTAAATTTTATATCCGAACGGGCAAACTTTCCGCCCAATCGGGCAAAATTGCGGCGCGGCGGTAGGCGCGGGGCAATGAGCCGCTGAATGCGGCGAACGCTTTCGAAAATTTATTTTCGCTTTTGAACCCGACCTGCCGCGCGATATCCGATATTTTTTCGTCGGTGCGCACCAGTTTGCAGGCGGCGACCTGCATACGGCAGGCATTGAGATAGGTGTGCACGGGGCAGCCGAACAGGACACGGAAATGACTCTTGAAAGAGCTTTGGCTCATGCCGGAAAATTCGGCAAGCCGCCCGATGGTCAAAGGTTCGGAGAGGTGCTCCCATAGATAGCGTTCGGCGCGCTTTAGGATATCCGACGTTTCCTTGGGGAGAGTATGCCCTTTCGAGCGGTCTTCCGCGAAGGAAATGCCGTTCAAAAACAGGAGCGATTCGAGCAGTTTCAGGCGAAAATAGCCCTTTCGGTTTTCCCCGGAAACGCGGTACATTTCCCCGAAAACGCGGCGGATACGCTCGCTTTCGCGCAAAACGATCACTCCGCCCGCCTCACGCGTGCGCCGCTCGATATCCGCAAAATCGATGCCGAACGCACTTAAAAAGGCTGCACCGTCCGTCTTGACCATCGCCGTGATGCCGCGATAATGGCGCAGGGGCATAGACGAATCGCCCAATTCGCCGTAATCCATGTTGTGCAGGCATATATCGCCGGGGCCGAGGTAAAACTGCCTCCCGTCGCAGAACCCCGCCTCGAACCGCCCTTCCAAACAGTACTCGACGACCAGCGCACACTTTTCGCCCGCTCCTTCGCTGAACGAACGCATACGCATATCGTCGAACAGCAGCGATACCCCGCCGAACAGCGCGTATTCCGTCACCGTTCCCGTCCCCGTTTCGTTTTCCAAGCGGTAAACGGTGCGTTCCTCCTCCGCGTCGATGCGCAACCTGTCTCCGCCCCGCAACCTATCCTGCCGATATACATCCATCGTTCCTTCCTCCTTTTCGCCGGCTCGGAGCAAAAAACCTCTGCCCTTTCTGCCTGCCGCGCCAATGGTTCGCATATGCGAACTTACTTGTATTATACACGGCGCGGCCGAAAAAGTCAAGGCATGAAAAAAGCGGGCCCGAATTTTTCGGACCCGCCCTGCACCTGAATTTATTTGTTGTAATTTACGATAACGGAAAAATCTTCCGCTTTCAAGGACGCGCCGCCGATGAGGCCGCCGTCGATTTCGGGCATCGCCATCAGCTCCTTGCAGTTTTTGGCGTTCATGCTGCCGCCGTACTGAATGCGCACCTTTTCGGCGCATTTGGGGCAGAACACTTCCGCGCACGTTTTGCGGATAAAGCCGATGGTCTCGTTCGCCTGTTCCGCCGTTGCCGTTTTGCCCGTGCCGATCGCCCAGACGGGTTCATAGGCGATGACGATTTTGGAAACGTCGTCCAGCCCCTTCAAGCCCTCGCGGATCTGTACGTCGAGCACGGCCTCCGTTTTGCCCGTTTCGCGCTCTTCGAGGCTTTCGCCCACACACACGATGGGGATCAGCCCCGCCGCCAAAGCCGCGTGCATGCGCTTATTGACCGTTTCGTCCGTTTCGCCGAAGTATTGGCGGCGTTCGCTGTGGCCGATGATGACGTATTCGACGCCGAACTCTTTGAGCATCGCCGCGGAAATTTCGCCCGTGAAGGCGCCTTTTTCGGCAAAGTGCACGTTCTGCGCGCCGACATGGATATTGCTCCCCTTGACCGCCTCGCTTACGGCGGGGATGTCGGTGAAGGGAACGCAGACGACGACATCGCAGTCCGCATCCTTGACGAGCGGTTTGAGCGCGTTTACGAGCTCCACGCCCTGCGCCGCCGTGTTGTTCATTTTCCAGTTACCTGCAATGATGGGTTTTCTCATAATGACCGTATGACCTCTTTACAAATTAAAAATTTAGAATGCAGAATTTCGGATCAATTCAATAAATACTCGCAAAAGCAAATTTACTCGCGCGAGCAATTACTCGCAAAAGCAAAAACCACGCTTTTTGCTTTTGCACTCAATTCGCTGAAAAGCTTATGCGGAAAGAGTGAATTTGCGCGATTTTGATTAAGGAGCCGTAAAAAACAACGGGGTCCCCGAAAATCGCAACGCGCGTAGCGGTGTGAGATTTTTGGGGAAAAGGAGCAACAAGCACACGATGGCATGGCGGCAAGCAAAGCGCGCCGCCCGCCGTCTGTCGCCTTGTTGCGACGAGCGCAAAGAGAGAAAACCGGCGGTTAGCAGCCGCAGCTGCGTACCCGCGGGTTTTCTTTCAAATCAAGCATTTCGCAGCATCTCTTTTGCGAGAAATGCGCGAAGCCGCTTTTTAGTCTTTATCGTTCAGGCAGGCGATGCCGGGCAGAACTTTGCCCTCCATCAGCTCGAGCGAAGCGCCGCCGCCCGTGGAGATGTGCGTCATCTTGTCCGCAAAGCCGAGCTGCTGTACCGCCGCCGCGCTGTCGCCGCCGCCGATGATGGTCGTAGCGTCCTTCGCATCCGCCATCGCCTGCGCGATCGCGACCGTGCCCTTGGCGAGCGTCGGGTTTTCGAACACGCCCATCGGCCCGTTCCAGACGACCGTCTTTGCGCCCTTGATCGCGTCCGCGAACAGTTTGCGCGTCTCTTCGCCGATGTCGAGCCCCTCCATATCCGCGGGGATCTGGCTTACCTTCACTGTCTTCACTTCGATCGGCGCGTCGATGGGGTTGGGGAAATCTTTCGCGATGACCGTATCGACGGGCAGGAGCAATTTTTTGCCCATATCCTTCGCCTTTTGGATCATATCCTTGCAGTAGCCGAGCTTTTCGTCGTCTACGAGGGATTTGCCGATCTCATACCCCTCCGCTTTGAGGAAGGTGTACGCCATGCCGCCGCCGATGATGAGGGTGTCGCACTTGTTCAAGAGGTTGGATATTACGTTGAGCTTATCCGCGACCTTCGCGCCGCCGAGCACCGCAACGAACGGGCGCACGGGGTGATCGAGGCTGTCAGCCATCACTTCGAGTTCCTTTTGGATAAGGAAGCCGCAGACGGCCGTCTTTACAAATCCCTGCTCGACGATCGCCGCCGTGGAGGCGTGCGAGCGGTGCGCCGTGCCGAACGCGTCGTTCACATAGATATCGCAATAGGAAGCGAGCTTTTTGCAGAATTCGGGATCTCTCCCCTCTTCGCCGGCATAGAAACGCAGGTTTTCGAGCAATACGCATTCGCCCTCTTTGAGCGCCGCGACTTTCTTTTCTGCGTCGGGACCAACGACGTCGGAAGCGAAAGTAACTTTATTGTCCAAAAGCTGGTTGAGCCTGTCCGCGACCGGTTTCAGCGTGAGTTTTTTGAGATCGCCCTTCGCCTTTTCGATATACTCGGCGGCAGCCTTAGCCTGCTCTTCCGCGGGCAGAGCCTCGACCGCCTTTTTCTCCTTTTTATTGAGTTTGATCTTTTCGTCGAAGATATTGTGCGGCTTGCCCATGTGCGAACACAGAACGACTTTCGCGTTGTGCTCCATCAGGTATTTGATGGTGGGCAGCGCGCCCATGATGCGGTTTTCGTCGGTGATCTTTCCGTCCTTCATCGGAACGTTGAAGTCCACGCGGACGAGCACTCTCTTGCCGCTTACATCTACATCGGTGATAGACTTTTTATTCATGACAGTTATCTCCTTGTTTTTTCTCTTTCCTATATTATGATACCCTTTTTTACATCTTTTGTCAATTTGTTGGCGGACTTTTCCTATAATTTCGCGTCGGAACGCGGCACCGCGGTGCGGAGGTGCCCCTTGAGCGTTCCCTCGCCGTAGCCGCACTGCCGCCATGCCTCGTACACGGCGACCGCCACCGAGTTGGAAAGGTTGAGCGAACGGATCTCCCCCGCCATCGGTATGCGCACGCAGCTCTCGTAATGCGCGGCGAGAAGTTCTTCGGGCAAGCCCCTCGTTTCCTTGCCGAACACGAGAAAGTCCCCCTCGCGGTACGCTGCGTCGCTGTGCGTTTTTGCCGCTTTGGTGGAAAAGAACCAAAAGCGCCCGTCGGGGTATTTTGCGAACAGTTCTTCCGCGCTGTCGTAATAGGAAATATCGACAAAATGCCAATAATCCAACCCCGCGCGCTTCAGATATTTATCGGAAACCTCGAAACCGAGCGGCCGCACGAGATGCAGGCGGCAGTTCGTCGCCGCGCAGGTGCGCACGATGTTGCCCGTATTCTGCGGGATCTCCGGTTCGACCAAAACGATATTGAACATGATTCTTTTTCTCCTTTTTTGCTCACATTATTGTACCGCTCCCGCGCCGATAAGGCAAGCAATTTTGCAAAACCCCGCGCATTTTTCGCTGCCTGCGGCGAAAAAAAAGGACTTTCCTCTCCGCACAGGGAACGGAAAAACGAAAACAAATCGCCGCAGGCAAAATTTGCGGAAAATTTTTCCGCAGCGATTTACAAACGCGCGAGGGGGCGGTATAATAGAGGCATGTACATAGCCGATCTACACATTCATTCCAAATATTCGCGCGCGACGAGCAAAGACGGGGATATCCCCCACCTCGATCTTTGGGCGCGGCGCAAGGGGCTCGGTCTCGTGGGAACGGGCGATTTTACCCACCCGAAGTGGCGGGAGGAGGCGCAGGCCGCGCTCGAACCCGCCGAGGAGGGGCTGTACCGCATCCGCGAAGAACTGCGTATACCCGACGGCTGCGGATCTTTTGCCGCGCCGCGGTTCGTGCTTTCGGGCGAGATAAGCTGCATTTACAAGCAGGACGGCAAGGTGCGGAAGATTCACTGCGTGATCTTGCTGCCCTCCTTCGACGCCGCCGAACGGCTCGCCTTAAAGCTGGAAACGATCGGGAATATACGCTCGGACGGGCGCCCCATTTTGGGGCTTTCGGCGCACGACCTGCTCGCCGTTACGCTGGACGTGTGCCCCGACGCGGTGTTTATCCCCGCGCATATCTGGACGCCGCACTTTTCGCTGTTCGGCGCCTTTTCGGGGTTCGATACGTTGGAAGAATGTTTCGGGGATCTTTCGCCGCAGATACGCGCTTTGGAAACGGGACTCTCCTCCGATCCGCTCATGAACCGGCGGGTGCCGCTGTTGGACGGGTACACGATGGTTTCCAATTCAGACGCGCATTCCCCCGCCAAGCTGGGCAGGGAAAGCAACCTCATCGACGCGGAGCTTTCCTACCCCGCGCTCAAACGCGCCTTGGAGACGGGCGAAGGGTTCGGCGGGACCATCGAATTTTTCCCCGAGGAGGGAAAATACCACCTCGACGGGCACCGAAACTGCGGTTTGCGGCTCACGCCCGCGCAGACGCTCGCTTACGGGGGAAGGTGCCCCGTGTGCGGGAAAAAGATAACGGTGGGCGTGCTCAACCGCGTGGAACAGCTCGCAGAGCGGGACGAAAATTTCGTGCCCGCGCAGGCAAAACCTTTCGAACACCTCATCCCCCTGTCCGAGGCGATCGGCGCATCGCTGGGAATATCTGCCGACGGGAACAAAACAGAGCAGATCTACCTGAAACTTTTGCGCGAACTCGGCTCGGAGGCGGAGATATTGCGCCTGCGCACGATCGCGGATATCGAGCGGGCGGGCGGCGAGCGAATCGCGGAAGGGATACGCCGCCTGCGCGCGGGCGAAGTGATCAAAACGGCGGGATACGACGGAGAATACGGAAAAATCGCCCTGTTCACGCCCGAAGAACTGAACAACGCGAGCGGGCAGCTCTCCTTTTTCGGGGAGATCGCCGTCGGATCCGCGGCAAAGGCAAAACCCGATCCCCTTCCTCCCCCGCCTCCGCCCGAAGTACGGCAGGATGCGCCGACGACGCCGAGCGGGAACAACCCCGCGCAGGAGTCCGCCGCGGCGGGAACGGCGCGCGTGATCGCGGTCGTCGCGGGGCCGGGCACGGGAAAGACGCACACGCTCGTCGAACACATCGTGCGGATGGTGGAAACGGGCGTAAAGCCGGAGGAGATCACCGCCGTTACCTTTACGGTGCGCGCCGCGCGGGAACTGAAAGAGCGGCTCGCCGCGCGGCTCAAACGAAAGGCGGACAAGATAACGGCGGGCACCTTCCATTCGGTGTGCTATTCCTTTTTGAAGGGAGAATTTGCCCCCGCGAGCCGCGCCCTGCAACTCAAAACGGCGCGCGAAGTTCTCTCCGAATCCGGGCAAAACGAAACGCCGCAAAAGTTTTTGAACGCGCTTTCCGCCTATAAAAACGGCAAAAGCAGCGAAAAACCCGCCGCCGCGGAGGAATACGGCAGGCGCCTGCGCGCGGCGGGCGCATTGGATTTCGACGATATGCTCGACGAAACGCTCGCCCGCGGCTGTACCGACAAGCGGTTCCGCCACCTGTTGGTGGACGAATTTCAAGACGTGAACGAGAGGCAGTACGCGCTTATCCGCCTGTGGATGGGCGAGAGCGGCTCGCTGTTCGCCATCGGGGATCCCGACCAGGCGATCTATTCTTTCCGCGGCGCGGCGGCGAACTGTTTTTCGCGGCTGCAGGCGGATTTCCCCGATCTCGCGCTCGTGCGGCTGACCGAAAATTACCGTTCCACCCCCGAAATACTCGGCTGCGCGCTCGCCGCCATCGCCAAAAACGGCGGAGAACGGGAGCTGCGCCCCACCCTGCCTTCGGGCGCAAAGGTGCGGCTGGTACAGTGCCCGAGCGAACTTTCGGAGGGGATATTCGTGGCGCGCGAGATCGGGCGCATGACGGGCGGGCTGGATATGCTTTCCAAGGGGCGGGAGGAGCGCCGCCGCGCCTTCGGGGAGATCTCCGTGCTCGCGCGCACCCACCGCCAGTTGGAAAACATACGGCGGTGCCTGCGGCAGGAAGGGATACCCTGCGCGGAGGCGCGGGCAGACTTTCTCGAAACGCCCGCGGTGAGCGGAACGCTCGCCTTCTTTGCCTCGCTTGCGGGAGGAGGGGCGGAAGAGGCGGAGCTGTTTTTGGGCGGGCGCGAGAACTATGTGCTCGCGCGGGAAAAATTTTTGCCGATGATGGGCGGCAAGCCGCGCAAGGTGCTCGCCGCATGGAAAGACTATCTGCATATCGAAAACGCCGATTTTTCAAAGCTGATCGACGCCGCGCACTATGCGCAGATGCAGGAGTTTTTGGACGCGATGCTGTTCGGCCGCGAGGGCGACGCCGTGGTTTCGGAGGGAAAAACGGACGCGGGCGCGGTGCGTTTGACGACGCTGCACGGCGCGAAAGGATTGGAATTTCCCGCCGTGTTCCTGTGCGGACTGAACGAAAAGGCCCTGCCCCTCGCCGCGCCCGACCAAAAGACGGACGAGGCGGAGGAACGCAGGCTGTTCTACGTCGGCATAACGCGGGCGAAGGAAGAACTCATCCTCACATCGGGCGGGGAACCCTCCCCTTTCCTTGCCGACCTGCCGGACGGCATCGCCCGCGAACGGGGCGGCCCCGCGCGGCAGTACAAACAGCTCTCCATGTTCTGAAAAATCACATCGCAAAATCCATGCTCCGAACGGCGCGCGGAGACTGAACTTGTGCGATACAAAGCGCAGGGAGGGGCACTCTTAAAAGAGTGCCCCTCCCTGCGCTTTTATATATCGTTAAGCGACCGAAACAAAGTCTCCCTCGGCGATCGTATATTCGGCCGATTTTAGCGGCTGGCTGTCGCGCTTATAATTTACATATACGGTATCGCCCGGACGGAAAGTATACAGGAGATCGGATATATCAAAAGTGCGTTCGATCGCATATTCCGTGCTCTCCCCGTCCCTCGTGAGCACGAACGACTGTATGATGTCGCCCGTCTCTAAACCGAGTTCCTCCGCGATGCCCCGCACCGCACCGAGCACCGCTTCCTCGACGATCCTGCCCGAACCCGAAGAGGAATCGTACACATACTTTGAATTTTGCGAACTTATGGCGCTGCTGGCCGTAAAATCCACCGTGTACAGCCCGCTCGTCGAATCGTCGCCGTCCTCATAAAAATGAATGATATTGTCGGCCACGCCCGTCACGATGGGGAGCGGGATGGCGAAATTGATGTTTTCCTCCGAGCCGTTGCCCGCGTTCGCGATGCCGATGAGTTCGCCGCTGACATTGAACAACCCGCCGCCCGAATTGCCCTGATACAGGGGCGTATCGATGCGGATGGAACGGTATTGGCGGGCAGTTCCGTCGATATCCAACGTAATGTATTCGTTATCCACGCTCACGATGCCCTGCGTGACGCTGATCCCCTCATTTTCGGGATTGCCGATGGTATACGCGGTATCGCCCACCTCGTATCCGTCCGCGAGCGCAACGGCGCAGGCGTCTTCGTTGACGGCGAGGATATCCTGCGTTTCCGCGCGCAGGACCGCGATGTCCGCCGCGACCGATCCGCCGACGTATTCGCAGTCGATGGCATAATCGCCGTAATCATAGAGCGTATAGCCGTAATCGTCGCGGCTGTTGGTCGACGAAGGCTCGCCCTCGCTGCCGTACAGATAACAGGTGATGCGGCGGGCGATATTATCGCCGTTTTCGTTGCCGTCCGCATTGCCGCCCGACGCATCGGCGTTGTACACGACGTGATAGTTCGTGAGGATATACGAGTATTCTTCGCCCATCGAATAAATGACCGCCCCGCCCGTATAGATGTATACGCCCTCTTGCCGGGATATCTGGCCGAACCCGCCGCTCACGATCGTCTGCTCTACAAATTCCGTGTAGACTTTCATGCTCGAAAGGAGCGTTTTGCCGATCACCGCCGAATTGTCGCCCGATTCGATGGTGAGGTACTTTTCCAAAAACTCCTCGTATTCTATATCGTCGCCCGTCTTTTCAATATAGGTCTGCCACAGATCTTCGGCAGTAACGTCTTGCCCGTCCTCTCCTCCGGAGATGACCAACTCCGTCGTGGAACCGTCTGAATATGTGACGGTGAACACCTCGTCGGAGCCGCGCGATTCCGCCCTTTCGATAGAAACGACGCTCGCCTGCCGCCCGCAGCCCGTCAAAACGAATGCGCACGACAGCATCAGAACCGCCAGCACCGTAACGAGCCATTTCATTGCTTTCCTCATTTTCAAAAGCCTCCGCCCGCGGCAAAAAACTTCCGCCGCTGATTTTCTGCTTTCATTATAGCGAAAAAACAAAATGTTTTGATTAAGGCTTTGTTAAAAACTGATGAATTTTCCCTTTCACCGATCGGACGGTTGCAACCCCTCCGACCGGCGGCAAAAATCCGCGCGGGCGCCGATCTCGATGCGTTTTATCGCTCGCTCTCCCGCAAGATCGCGCAGGTCGGCAAACTGCACGCGCAGGTTTTCGTAGCTCGTCCAATAATAGCGCAGCGTTTCGAGGCAGGCGGCGGAGGAGTATACGGTATAATCGTAGGGCAAAACGTTCTCGTCGTGTTCGGTAACGTCGGAAAAATCGTTCACGCGCACCATGCCGAGCGGAAATGCCGCGCACGAAAGCAGGCGGAACAGCCGCGTAACGCTCTCCTCCTCCGTTCTGCCGCGCACGGCGTATTCGCGCAAAAAGCTCAGCCGCACGAACCGCGAGGGCGAAGTGAAATCCCCCGGCATGCCGAGCGCGCCGCTGCCCGAAAAGCACTGCGGCATCTTCCGCCCGCCCATCGAAAAGCCGTCGCGGTCCAAATCGCGGATATGGACGTAATTTAAAAGATTTTGGCAATGCCAGCCGTAGCTCGGACTGTTCGTCATCACGCCGAGCGCATTGCGGTGCACGCGCACGCCGCACTCGTCCGGCTCGACGACGATGCTTTCGCCCGTGCGGTCGCAAAAGAACCAATGCAGCGGCGGAACGGCGCCGAACAGCGGTTCGTTCACGAGCGTGAGCCCGCCCAAAAATTCGCGCGCAGCCTCCTCCACGGTAGCGCACTGCGACAGGATATAGGTGAGAGCCAGCCCCGCCTGCACGGGCACGGCGCCCGCGCGCGCGGCGTGTTCGTAATGCGCCATTTCCCGATAGTACAGCTGACCGCCCGCAAGCCCTTGTTCGTTCACCCCGTCGTATAAAACGGGCGCGCCGGGGATAGAGAGCGTGCCCATTCCCAATGCGGCGCAGCGCGCGGGGAATACTTCGCACCGTTCCCCTTCCCTTGAAAGGGCGCAAATTTCCGTTCCCCGCGGAAGAAAGAGCACGCCGCTCCCCCTGTCGAGCCTGTTGAAATCAAAATTTCTGCCAAAATAATGCTTTCCGTCCTCGCCCGCCCAGCTCATCGCACTGCATCCCGCGGAAAAAACGTCTCGCTTCATATCCAAAGCCTCCTTTTCTCTCTGCATAGTTTGCCACGCGCGGAAAAAATTATCGCTCCGCACGGAAATGCGGTTGCCTTATAACGCGGCCGCACGGTTTATCCGGGCGGAAAAATTTTCCTCGCGTGCATAATTCTTCTTTTTTTGCGGCAAAGTAAAGGCATGCAAGGAGGTTTTCATGAAAAAACGTAAATTTTGGATCTTGATCGCGGCGCTCTGCCTGCTTTTCTGCATCGGTGCGGGCAGCCTGTGCGCCTTTGCGGAAACACAGCCGGCTGACCTCGGAGGGGCCTGCCTCATCGTGACCGGCACCGCCTCCGTAGAGGCGAAAGCGGATACCTGCACGTTCAACGGCAACATCGAAGCCGCCGGCAACGATATGCATACCGCCCAAGAAAAATGCGCGGAGATCTTCGCCAAGGCGCGCGAAGTATTCTCCGCATACGGCAGCGTGCGCGAAGAGCACTCCTCCGCCTATCCGAACGAAGGCACGGGCTACACAGCCGCAAAATACCTGACCTTTATCACAAACCAAACGGATAAGGCGGAAGAAATCCGCGCGGCGCTCGCCAAAGCGGGGGTATCTTGCCTCGACGGCGTTTGCTATTCGTGCAAAAACGACGCACAGTATAAATTAACCGCACTGCAAAAAGCGATCGAAGACGCGCGGCAGAAAGCCGCGGCACTGGGCACGGACGGCAAACTCGTCCGCGTGGAGGAAACTTGCTGCTACCCCTGTTTCCGCAACGAGGGCGCGGAGGAAACGGTGACGTATAACGCTTCGGTGCGCGCAGTATTCGTGCGCCTTCCGCAGCAAACAGAAAACAGCGAAAACAAAAGCGCTTGAAAAATCATTTGTTCGGAGCGGCGGGGATTCGGCTCTTAAAATCCCCGCCGTCTTTTCGTATGCGTTTGTTCCCTCCCGACGGCATCTTGCAATGTTTTAGGCTTCTTTTTTCCCGCAGGTGCGCTTCCCGCGTCTGTCCTCCACGGTAAGACGCACACAGAACGCAATCTATACGTATTTGCATCGAAATAAGCCGATACAGTTATAAAAACAAAGTAAAAATTGTAACATTTATGAAAAATTTGAAAAAAAAGTTCAATAAATATTGACTTTTCCGCAAAAAAGGATTATTCTATTTTAAATAAGAATTTAAAGGAGGGGATCGCTATGTATTGTCAGGATTGCGGAAACAAACTCGCTCTGAAATTTTGCGAAAACGAAGGCCTCGTCCCCTACTGCAACGAATGCGGTGAATTTAAATTCCCGCCCTTCAAAACAGCCGTCAGTATGGTGGTGGTCAACAGGGCGCAGGACCGCATTTTGATCGCCAAACACACCAACGGCGATTATCTGCTGTACGCGGGGTACGTAAAAAAAGGCGAGTCTGCCGAAAAGACGATCGTGCGTGAAATCAAAGAGGAAACGGGGCTGAATACGATCAAGTACAAATACATGAGTTCGCGCTATCACGAACCGCGCAACGTGCTCATGCTCAATTTTATCGTGGTCGTTTCCGACGGGGAACTGCGTTCGAATACGGACGAAATTTCCGAAACAAAATGGTGCACGTTCGACGAAGCGCTCGAAACGGTCTGTCATGACTCAACAGCCGAATTTTTCTTGAAAAATGCGGTTTCTGAACTGAAAAAAGGCAAAATTTAATAAATTTTGAAACGGAGCACTAAAATCGCGCTCCGCTTTTTTTACGGCAAAATATACATTTTTTACTGCGGCCTAAACTTTGCAATACAAGATAATTCGGCGCATTTTATTTTAAAATCGCGTTAAATTTTTGGTTTTACATTAACAAAGCGAGAGGCGTCCGCCCCCATCGGGAGCGGACGCCTCTCGCTTTGTTTATCTGCTCTTATAATTTTCGCAGCAGGTGCATTTTTCCGCATCGCAATCGCAGGTATTCCCCACGACGATTTTGTCGAGTGTGCAATTCTTTCCGTCGCAATTGAACATGCAATCGGAAACTTCGCAACCGATCGATTGATTAATCTTCATTATAATCACCTCCGCCATACAGTATGTGCAAAGCCCCTGCGAATATACACCAATTCCGTACGGTTGCAAAAAAGTAAATACTCTTTTCACTCACCCCTTTTCGGCATATTTCTTCCTTGTGGCGTTTCCGCCGCGGATATGCCGTTCTGCCAGATTCAGATCGAGCACCCTGCGCACCTTTTCGCACAGTTCCACGTCGATCTCCGCCAACCGCTCGGTTATATCTTTATGTACGGTCGTCTATCGTTTGAGCGACAGCACCGGCGCCGTTATCGGTCTTATCCTCCACAGAAACGGGGTACCGGATGCCGAGCTCGCTCAAAAGCCGCAGATAAATATCGACGTTTCCCTCCTTATCCACCTCGATGTGCTGCACGATTTTGCGCAACTGTGCGTTGTTCATCTGCGATACGTCCGCAACGTCCTCGATGCTTTTAAACGTCTTATTCAGAATACCTTCGAGCTGTTCCTGCTTGCTTAAACGGAGTTTTACGATTTTCAGCTCCCTTTCGAGTTCTTCCGTCCTCTGCCGCGAGCCCGCAAGTTTGCGGTTGAGTTCCTCGCGGGAAATGAGGTCGTCCGTGTACATATCCATATATTTTTCGCGCGAGGCCTGGAGCTTTGCAAGTTCGGAGGAGAGCTGCTTTTCATAATTCACGTTTTCGTCCTTTGCCCTATAGATGCGCTCGAACTCCCCCACGACGTAGGACACGACGTTTTTCCGATTGGCGAGGATATTGGCAAAGTATGCGTTCAGCGCGGCGATCAGTTCCGGTTCGCGGATGACCGTCTTGTTCGGGCAGGAGTCCGCGCCCCTGCCGTTCCGCCCCGAACACACCCATGTGACATACGTGTTTTTATAGCGGCGCTCCACGCGGCGGAACGACCAGCCGCATTCCCTGCACTGAATGAGGGTGGAAAACAGATAGCGGTTGCTCTGCCGCTTGTTGTTTACCTTGAAGGCCTGTCCGCGCGCTTTGAGAATATCCTGCACGGCATCGAACTCCTCCGGATCGACGATGCGAAGGTCGGGCCGCTCGACGACGAGCCATTCGGAAGAATCTTTCTTCTTCCTCTGCCCCGTCAGAAAGTCGGAAACCTCCTGTTTGCCGTTGATGATCTTGCCCGTATAAAGCTCGTTCGCGAGAATGCGCACGACCGCATTGGACGACCACGCACAATTTCTTTTGGTACGGATGCGCCTTTCGTTGAGCATAATGGCGATTTTTGCCGCCCCGAAACCCTCCTCCTTATACCATGCAAAGATTTGCCGCACCGTTGCGGCCTCGCTCTCGTTGATTTTCATGTCGAAGTACTCTCCGGGAATCTTGTCGTACCCGAATACGATATTCGGCACTCTGCCCTTTTCGGCGTTGACCCGCTTGCCGAACTTGACGCGCTTGGACGTATTGGCGCTCTCCTCCTGCGCGAGCGCCCCGAAAATTGTGAGCACGAATTCGCTGTTGCCCATGCTCGTCATGTTCGCCGTCAAAAACTGCGTTTCGATGCCGAGCGATTTGAGCCTGCGGATATTTTGCAGAAGGTCGACGGTATTGCGCGCAAAGCGAGAAATATCCTTGACGACGACCATATCGAAAAGCCCCGTATCCGCATCGGCCATCATCTGCTGAAATTCTTTGCGGTTTTTGATTTTTGTGCCCGAAAGCCCCTCATCGGCATATAAGCGCACGAGGGTATCCCCCGTGCGCTTGGTATATTCGGTAAAAAACTGTTTCTGCGCTTCCAGACTGTTCAACTGGTCTGCCTTGTCCGTCGAAACTCTGCAATACGCCGCAATGTTCATCCTATGCACCTCGCTCTTTATTCGCGCCCTTTGTTTTGATAGTTTCGCGCGTTTGCGCTCTTTTACTACTATATGATTTCCGTATCTACTTATATACAGTATAACATAGATACGCAGACTTTGCAAGCATTTTATTTTTATTCTTTGCGCCCTTCACCCTGTTTCTGTATTGCGTTTTCCTCTTTTTCCTCCCCTTGCGAACAAGCGACCTCCTCCAAAATCTGTTCAACGCGACCCCTATTCGCATCCACGCATATGTGCATGAGCGCAAGCGCCAACGTATTCGGGTCGTTCGGGTCGTGAAAGCGAAAATTGAGTTTACTCTGTTTGTCCAACTTCCGCCCTCCCGATGCCTTTTAACCAAAGCCTACAATATCTTATGAAACTTTTTCGACAAATAGTACTATTTTTTGCTCCTGTTTCTTTCACCCCTTTTCATTCTTATGCGGATACCCGGTCATCGTTTCGGATTCGTAGCCGTTGTTCTCTCATTGTTTACATACCATGCTCCGCATACTTTTCTCCTTTTAATTTTTGCTGTTTTGATTCAGTTGTCATCCCTCATAATAATTCAAAATTCCCCTATTTTGCGGAAAACAGAATTGCAGCGCTTATTTCCCGCAATGCTTCCGTTTCCTGCCTATTGCGCTCTGTTTCCAGTTCATCTTCGATTTCTTTTAAACGGTCGGTATAGTCCCTGCTCAAATATTCACTTTCTTCTCCGAAAGAAGAAAGAAAACCGCCTATGAGCTTTCCCACTTTATACCGCGAAATGGCGAGTTTTCGTTTCAAACTATTGTCGTTTACTTTGTTCCTGAACTTCCGCTCATAGATTTCGGGTTTGATATACTCGACCGCACGCAACACGATGTTGCCTTGCCGCCGTCTGTAATCTTCTTCCAGTTCCTGTATGAGCGTTATATTCTGCGGATCGATGGCGTAATGGTTGCCGCTCTTTATCGGTTCGCAAAGGTCGTCTATCTTGCGTTGTATCCCCGCAAGCCGTTCGTAAAACATCTTATCCGCTTTCCGTGCCCGCTTGTCGTAGAGCAACAGTTTGTTTACTGTTTTGTCGATATGCTCCCGGTACGGCAGCATATCCTTTTTGCTATAGAAAAAGCTCGCGTCTTTCGGTATCGCTTTGGCAAGCGCGATCAATTCTTTCCTCACTTCATCTTCGCTTACGATACTCTTGGGGAAGGTTATTCTTTTCAATTCCCGCAAAGCCTCGTTCCGCGTCATATACATCTTGTCCGTCCTTTCATCAGTAAAAGCGTTCAGCCGAACGTGCATACGGTCTATGACAGCTTTTTCTATCTTCCCCTTATGACGGTACTCCAACTCTCTTTTCCTGTACTTGCATTTCGGTTCTTTCTCGGCAAACCAAAAATGAATGTGCAGATGGTGCGGCTTATCCTTATGCAGTGAACATATTAGATCTATGTTCTTCGGATCAAGTCCCATATCCCGAAAGAACTCCCCGAATGTCCGCTTCACAAGCCGCATACATTTTTCGGGCATATCGATCTTGCGGCTCATTTCCTCGTTGAGAGAGATGAATCCGTGCCACAATATTTTGTTCGCCTTTGCGCGTTCCTGTATCGCTTTGAGTTCCTGTAATGAGATAAAGCCGTCCCCGTTGAATACGCCCGTAGACTTTTCAAAGTACGATATCATATCGCGCATTTCCGATTTAGAGTTTTCCCCGTTCAGTTTCCTGTCTGAAGTCATATATTTGTAGATGTTGTTTTCGCTATTACTCATCTCATAGTACGGACGTTCCATTTCAAACTTCGCTCTCTCCTCTGCCGTGGCGTTGCTCTTTAACTTCCACGGCGTATATGTAATATTAAATATGATCGGTTGATTGCTTATTGTTTTTCCTCCTCATATAAATTTTGCCGCAGGCAAACCGATGGCGGGTTTCCCGCATCGGAAAGCAAAAACGCAGGGATGCAACAAACTCTGCGTTTTTCTTATCCTGCTACAATTTCTCCCTAATTTGCCACCACGCACTCGGTTGTTTTGCTTACGGTTTTTGCATATATTTTTGCTCATAACTGCGCGCCAAGCGAAAGATATTCCGCTCTTTTTGCAGTTCCTCGTCCGTTGCACGCTTCGCGGCGACGTCGCTCCAATTGAGCTCTGACTTATACCGCTCCGCATTGCCGAACAAACTGCCTTGTATGTCGGAATGTGCGGCTCGGAAGTCCTCATACGTCAGTTTTTCCTGCGGTGCATCTGCTTGTATGCCCTGCGGCGTAGGTGTCGTATCTTCTGTCGAAGATACGGCGCAAACTTTCTTTTTCTGCGCACCTCCCGTGCGGCCGCTCGCCTTTCGTTTTTTAGACAAGTCCATCTTCCGTTTGCATAAATTAAAGTATCCCTGTATCGTCCTATCCGCAAACTTCGGTTCTTCGTTTCCGAACATATACGCACAAATCGCTTTTACAAAGACGCCGCGCTTGCGTACATTCAGTAGCTTCATTGCATTATAGTAGGTTTCGTAAAACGTAAAATGCCTGCTTTGCAGATTAAATTTCTTCGGTATCTTCCCGGCGTTTTCCGTTTCTTTGACCTCTTTCAAAAAATCCGCTATGTTGCTCCAATAAAAGTTCTCCTTGTCCGACAACTCTTCCGCCGGCTCTTTCTCCTCGAACTCATACGCGCAGATACAGCTCGCAAGTTTGCCCGCACTTATATCGTCCATACTTTGCAGAATGTCCGCATACAATTCATAAAACGTAAATTGTTCCATTCTTTTTCCTCCCTCCTTTCTTTTGCCGACGATTATGGCTCATCGGCTTGCCGTGTTTCTCCTTTTATCACCTCCAAAACGTTTTGTTTGTTCATACCCGTTTGCATCGCTCTGTTCGGGCAATGCAAAAGCCCGGCCGTTGTTCACGGTCGGGCTTTTCCTATTACGTTGATTAGCGATGTTTTCTTTCGGTACAAAAATGCAACAGTTTCTGCGGTCTTTTCCCCCTTAAAAACAGCGTAATTTCGGCTTTTATCTGCCATTCGTTCTGAATGCTGTGGCACAATTGCTCCGGCCGCATATCACTCCATTCTCATTTTTTTGTACTTTTTTGCGAATTTTCTGCCATACAGAGTGTACTCCCCGTTCTCGTCTTCCGTTACTTGTTTCGCAGTGCCGTCGTATAATTCCCATAACAGTTCCGAGAATATCGGGTGGTTTATGAACGCCGCATAGATGCGCCAGTCCGCCGCGCTGTTTTTCTCGTAATGCCGGAGTACAAGGATCAGCACGTTTTCATTCGTCAGCCATTTGGAAACTTGCTTATCGCGCTCCGCCTTTATATCCGCGATTTGCTCATACAGAACTTCCCGTTCCTGTTCATCTGCCGTCCGTATCGTCAGATACAGGCGGTTGATTCTCGCTTTACTCTCATCGATGATCTCTACAATTTTGTCCTTATGCCGGTATTCCGTGGCGTTTCCCGATCCTATATCATACGCTAAACTCGATGAGATCGGGAGGTAGTCGCCGCATTGCTCCCTGCCTTTCCGGAAATAGATCTTGTTTACGAGCGTATAGAGGTAGTCCATCGCCGTATGGTAAAAGGTATATTGCTTTCCGCGGCTCTCGTCGATCTCAGCAAAGAATTGCGGCGCGGGGCGTTTGTATTTCCTGCGCAATGCGGAAAGTTCCTTGCCCACATGAACGTTTTCAAAGGAGCGTTTTGCCTTGTCGATTTCCAACCCCGAAAGCACAGCGAGCTTGCAGATGTCCTCATAAACAGAGAGTATCTCTCGTTCATCTGCGCCGTTGTATAATTCATCCCACAGAATACTGTTGAGCTTTTGCGACAGGTTGACGATCTCCCCGATTTTATTGACGCTCGTATTATGGTCGAGGTTGGAGAGCGTTTGTTCCGTTTTTCCCTCGGCTCTGATATTGCACACAGGAACTTTGAAAAAGCCGTTGTATCGCTCGGCGGCGTTTACGAGCAGCATCTCCAAAACAAACACTCCTATTCTTCGAATTTTTCTTTTGTCTCCTCTTTTAACTTTTGCGCCAAGGCGTTGAACAATTTCTTTTGAATATAATCCACCGATCCGCGATTTATTCCGTGTTCCGCCGCGTATTTCCGTATACTCTTGCCCTCTATAAACCGCTCACGAAAATATTCTGCATATTTACTCAGTTCGTTTGCCAGGCAACTCTCTATAAATTCTACATTCTTCCGCGCGCGATCGTACTCCTCGCCAGGCAATCCTTCATTGTACTTGCGCACATCGTATAAGTATGTTTCACATATGTCCTTCGCATACGCCAGATATGTACTGCCCGGACTGTGATACGACGCCTTTTTCCGCTTTACCGTCTGTTCCGGCGGATACTCTCCACTACATTGATACACGCGCTCGGCGTCCTCTTCCGAAATCGCGCGGCTGGGCGAAAAGCGGCGGTATTTCGGGACCTTTTTGCCCGCCGTTTCAACGGTGCCCAAAAAGGATTCCCGCCCGATCACATAATAATGTTGTGCTTTCGGCGCATTAAAGCGACATACGACCATCTGCTCGCCCGTATCGATATCGTTCATCGTATCCAATACATACACGAGCTGCCCGTCATATCGCAGATAACACCCCTTCCAGATATTTTTCATGCTTTTTCGTGTAAAAATTAACTACAATATGAATGTATGGTTTAATTTTTCTTTAAAAATTCGAACAAAAAATAATTTCCTTTTCTATTCTGATTTTTTTAATATAGCGGACTCAATCGTTAATGAAATGCCTTTAGTTTTTCCCGCAATACCCGCATATATTTTTAGTTCTAACAAATCAGGATTATCATGCGATAAAAATGCTATTCGACAAACTTTTTCTTTTGCTGAAAAATTTTTTTGAAAAATCAAATAATTTTTAATCTTATCTTTTATCCCAAAAGTGAATAAATCAGATGTAGATCCTTGAATATTAATACCACGTAATTCCAGCACATATGTCGTATTGGGCAATAATTTATTAGTAAATACTTTTGCATTAAAGTCTGAATTATTGCTAAATACTTTCAGCCCCTTTATTTCCCAAACAACAGAATCTGCATTTTTAATTTCCGAAATAGACTTATCAAAATTACTACATTTATTTACCCAATGCCAATGGTTCTTCCATTGTTCACTAAATAGAAGATATAAATTTTCATAATTTTTAAGTTCATATTCATTATCAAAAAGATTTCTTAAAAATGAAATTTGAAAATATGTACAAAAATCTTCTTGTGCATTATGCGGTAAATCAGTTCTTGCATCATAGGCCCAAACAATCACGTTATTAAATTTAGTTATACCATATTTTACGGCAAACCCCAACTGTTGAGATAGTTTAACAATGTCCTCTCTATCCGCTCTACCCGCTATATTTTCAACAAATATATACCGTGCGCCTGTATTTTTTCGTATCCAATACTCTGTATCATTTCTATGAGTCCCATCTTCTTCCCCTAACTTAATCCCCGTTATTGATTCAAATGTAGGGCAATAATAATATTTATCCAAATAAATTTGAGGGTTGATCATGATGCAGGTACAACCTTCACCAATTAAGGACGCTATTTCCGGACACGCGGCACCGCCACCTGAAGACGCATATAAAATAATTTGGTTCTTTGGTAACTTTAAAAATGCTGCAATTTTTAGAATAATATCGACAATAATTTTACGATAATCAGTATTTTTGTCACCATAATACCACCCTATATAGAGATCATCATAATACTTATACATAGGATCTGCTATATTCAACATACTGCCTTGAAAAAACGGATACCATGACCAGCGCTTAAATTCGGGATAATTTGAAGTTTTCGCCCCATTTAATACAACTATTAACGGCATACCTGGTTTATAATTAAACATCATTTCAAAATCGATTCCCCGATAATGGCAGCGAAATCTCCCGTTAGGTATCGCTTCAATATTATCTAAATCGATGGTTACATGATTATCTCGTAAAAATAATCGATCGGCATTTTGCAAAAAAGCACGCTTTTTATCCAAAGCATTAATCGAATTTTGATCTATTATCTCAATATTTTTTAAATTATCAGCAAAAATATGATTTAATGATATATTACAATTCTTATCCATTCTTATACCCTTTGAGACAAAATCACAATATTAAATAACAAGATTTATTGACTAATCTTTGTATAACGGTTATGCGTACTTTCAATGATAGCTTTATCATCAAAATGTTTTATCGGTTCATCTCTAAATGATAAAGACTTAATCGTAAGTTCGCCATTATATATGCCATTAGAAATATTTTCATTAACTGATAAACGTATTTTTATTGCTTGCTGCATAGTTTTTTTTGCGCAAAAACAATATATTATCTGATTTGTTCGTTCATTAAATACATCAAACGATAAAGAATAGACAATATCATCATCAATAATTATTGAATAAGATACTATATTTTTGGGGGTAAAATGATGATATATTGTTAATAAATTAAATTCATAATAATATGAACGCCCTTTTACAATATTATTGTTAAAAATTAACTCACAATAATCACCTTTATTTAAATCATTTGATGAAAATCCAAAGCAAGCTCCATAATCTCTAATCTCATAATGAGCTTTCACCTCTCGCTTTTTATTATAAATAGAACCACTATTGGTCTTTACTTCTTTAAACGACGTATAACCAGTATTTTCTCTATCTAACAATGCGTAAATTTGCCTTCCGTCATTGGGCATTCGATATTGCAAGAGAGAAGGCCACAAACGATTTATTATTTCATAATATATTGTATCGTGTATACGCCAATATTCAGGAATACTTAGCCCAAAAGCTAATATTTTTCGAACATTAAACAATAAATAAGTATCACACAAGATATCATTATCGACCAATACAGACGCCCCTAACCAAGCCGGCAATCTATTCTCCCAGTAATGCATAACATTCAAGGGTGCCCAAAAAGGATTCCCGCCCGATCACATAATAATGTTGTGCTTTCGGCGCATTAAAGCGACATACGACCATCTGCTCGCCCGTATCGATATCGTTCATCGTATCCAATACATACACGAGCTGCCCGTCATATCGCAGATAACACCCCTTCCAGATATTTTCATGCTTTTTCGTGTAAAAATTAACTACAATATAAAAATTTTTCTAGCATTCGATCAAATGCTTTACCCAGCTTAATGTTATCCTCTCGACGATAATGATACGGCATGATTCCAAATTCTGCATTTACATCCGCAAAAACTTCCTCTGTATAATCAAACACAATGCTCTGTGGCGACAATTTTTCTTTCACATATCTTTCTAACTCTTTTAATAGCGGCTCTACTTCTATTTCCAATACATTTTGCGAAAAAGATTTTATCTCATTATTTTTATAATAATGATGCGCCGTCGAAACGGTCACAAAAATAACTCGATCCGGATCCCACAAAGCATAAATATCCGCTATAAATTTATCGAGTAACCGATACCATTCTTTTTTATCGATTTTGTTAAAAGTAACCTTATGATACCGCAAATCACCTCTACCATGTTGTATCAAATAATTTAAAGTATTGATCGCTGTTACATTTGCAACAATTCGTACTTTGGGATATGCATCAAGCTGAAGATATTCAAATCGAATATCTCCCACGTCAAACATAAAAAAATCTGCTTTCGGCTTACTCTCTTGAAATTTAGCCCACGTTAGTTTATTAATATCGTAATAAGTACAGCGCCTGCGAAATTCAGAATCCAACCACGGCCGAATCTGTTCTAAACTAATATCAATTGCATCTGCGTACATCGTTTGTATTGGATTTTGCAAAATGTAATTTCCCGCTTTTACTTTAATAGATTTATTGACGATCACTCTACTAACGCAGCACCCGCAAATATCGACCGTTGCTATATCGGGTAATACGTTTACAAAATACCTTTCAATTAAATCATAGGGATCAAATATTTCCTCGTTTCCATCTTGCAAATCTGAAGTCCAAGTTACACCGTTATTTATTTCTTCCGCTATATTTCCAGCAATTTCACATCGCTTTCCGTATTTTCCCTTTAAAACCGAATGGCTCCGTACTATACTGCCATCACCTATTACAGTATCCCCTACAACGCCTACGCCATCCTCCACTAAAACATGATTTCCGAATATGACATTATGACTTTTTCCGATATTTTTAAATGTGCCAATCTCAAATGTTTTATACTTTGAACACTCTATCCTGAATCTATTTCCCAAATAGCAATGTTCCCCGGTTTGAAACTTACTGCTATATTCCAAAGCAAGGTCTAAATTTTCGAATTTACACCAACGCTTAATATCGCATATATTGCTTCCGCCATAGAAAGTAATGCTATTTTTTCCGGATAAAACAACCGCCGTGCCGATTGAAAGCAAATTTTGTTTGCCTACAAACCTTATTTCTGCATCCCCAACTATATTTTTTGCTAATCGAATAATGTTTCCATTTATATCCGTATATTCACCGCGATTCAACCCGATCAGCGTACTGATATGAAATACGGCTCCTGCAATATGAAGAAGAATATGATCAAAATTGATTTGATATTGTTCCAACTGTTCCGCAATTTTTCTAAATACTTTAGGATCCCCCTCCGCCTTTGCAACCAAAACAAAAGGATCTTCCAACATGGCTATTTGCTCTACAGAGCTCAATATAGGTATATTTTGAAATTTTGCATATACTTGTCCATCCGGATAAATATAATCAATCTTATCTATTCCGAAGGAGTCTACAACATTTGTTAATAGCTGCTGCGCTCCCCACACCACGATATTTTTTGCCGTCGTATATGTTACCGCGCTCATTTTTATACCTTATCTTAGAATTTATATTTATTATCGAATTCGCGAAATGATTGCAATTTTTTATCTTTTTCCGCCAAAATAACTTTCTCGATACCGCCTATTTTATCTAACGGCCAGGCGACTCCGATGTCTGGATCATTCCACAAAATACCATCGTCATATTCTCCGTAAAACTTTTCAGCGCACTTATAAGAAACGATCGATTCTTCTAATACGAGATAGCCGTGTGCGCATCCAGCCGGAACCAAAATTGAATTGTGCTGTTCACCAATCAAATCAAAAGACAGCCATTTTTTAAAAGTAGGACTTTCTTTTCTAAGGTCAACAACCACGTCCCAAACATGCCCGAATATACAGCGGACAAGCTTCGGTTGCTGTTTAACCCGTTGAAAATGTAACGCGCGAATTACCCCTTTGTGGCTCGTTGTATAAAAAACCTCCGCAAGATTATGCTCAACGCCTTGCTGCTCGAATACTTCTTTGGAATAATCTTTTGTAAAACATCCCCGTATATCCTCTGCATTGAAGGGAGTAATCTCCCATAGTCCTCTTATTTCTGTTTCACGAAATGAAAATTTTTGATTCATTCTTTTTCCGACTCCCGTATCCATTCAAATGTACGCCTGACCCCTTCTTCAAAGGAAATTTTCGCAACAAAACCGCAATCTTCCTCAATTTTAGAACAATCAAATTTCGAAAGAGGCAAATCAACACCCGTAAAGGGTATGTTCCCGAAAATAAATTCTTTATTCGGTGCAACGGAACGATTTATTTCCAATACAAATTCACGCAACGGCCGAGCGTTTGAACTGCCAATAAGATAATGGCAAAACGGTTTGCCGTTTTTGCCAAGCAAATAAAATGCTTCCGCCACATCGTCAATGTACACAAAATCATAATTTTGCGTACCTGCCGTAAAAGTAAGCGGTTCATCTCGTAAGATTTTCCGCAGAGTCGTATTGATGAAGCGGGGAGAACTTTCTCCCGGCCCGTAGGCATTTGTAATTTCTGCCCATACAAGATCAATCCCTATCTCTGCGGCAACAGACATCGACATTGTGTGCGCAACCAATTTACCGCTACCGTAAATATAGCCGAGCCCCGGCCGGTTGCCCTGCCTATATGCAGCTGCCATTGTTTCGTGTTCCATAATGCTTCCGGCTGCAACAAATTTTTTACAACCAAGCAGTTTTGCGGCACGCAAGCTATCGATACACCACACAGCATTATTTAGTTGCAACGATGCATCCGTACGCATAGATCCGGCCGATCCGATCCATGCAAAATGATAGAATACATCGAATTCACGTTCTTTGATCAAATCAGGAAGCATTTTGCTCTCTCGTAAATCATAAGGAATAAATTTAATTAAATCGGAAGCCGGTAAGCGGTCATTCATTCCCGCAAGATCTAAGGCATACACTTCTATTCCTTTAGCTATAAGCGAACGTACCACAGCGGCCCCAACAAACCCGTTTGCTCCGCTCACAATGACCCGTTTCATTATACCCCCTCCCGATACAGCGCAATTTGCTTATCCATAACAGCGGAAACATCTTCTCCTGAAAGCCATGTCTTTGTCCATTCCACCGTTTTTTCCACCGCTTTCGAAATATTCCAACGCGGTTTCCAGCCAAAAACAGATTTTAGTTTGGAACAATCAAGTTTTAAAAAGTTCGCTTCGTGCGGTGCATTCAGCTCCCCTCTGTTTTCCCAACGTGCGTTGTTTCCCCATTTCTCACAAAACAATTCCACCAACGCCCCCGTCGTAACACAATCCTGTTCGTCAGGACCTACATTATACCAACCGGAATATGTTTTATCGCGATATTGTTCCGCCGCTATCATTAAATACGCAAAAAGCGGCTCCAACACATGCTGATACGGCCGAACAGATTGCGGATTGCGGACTATAATGGGGCTGCTATTTTGAACAGCTCGTACACAATCAGGAATAATTCGATCATTGGAAAAATCGCCGCCGCCGATCACATTTCCCGCGCGTGCCGTGGAAATTGCCGTTACTCCCTCGGCAAAAAAACATCGCTTATAGCTGTGTGTTATCAATTCGGAACACGACTTCGAATTGGAGTAAGGATCAAATCCATCCAATGGTTCATCCTCCCGATATCCCCACACCCATTCATTGTTTTTATATACTTTGTCCGTAGTAACATTTAAAAAACTGCGCACTTTCCCGCTTTTACGAACGCATTCGAGGATATTAACCGTCCCCATAATATTTGTTTCGTATGTATAGGCAGGATTTTTATAACTATCACGTACAATCGGCTGCGCTGCCAAGTGGAACACTATTTCTGGATCCGCCTCATTAAACGCAGCCGAAAGAGCATCTTGATTGCGGATATCATTTATTACGGAACGCATATTTCCGTTTATATCTGCCATCGAATACAAATCGGGCGATGTTTCAGGCAAAAGTGCATATCCCGTAACGTTTGCTCCCGCACCAACTAAAATGCGGCAAAGCCAACTACCCTTAAATCCTGTATGTCCGGTAACAAAAACTTTTTTCCCTTTGTAAAACGAAAGATCAAACATTAGTCTTTCCACACCCTCCAAGGCGCTTTGCCCTCTGCCCATAATTTTTCAAGCAGTTCTTTCTCTCGAATGGTATCCATACATTGCCAAAAGCCTGTATGCCGATATGCCATGAGTTTACCCTCTCGCGCAACTCGCTCCATCGGTTGCTTTTCCAATACCGTATCATCCCCATCGATGTATTCCAAAAATGCGGGGTCACATACCATATAACCAATGTTGATCATGTTCCCGTCGCCCTGCGTTTTTTCTCGAAACTCCAATACTTTGCCGTCGGCATTAATGTCAAGCACTCCAAAACGTTGCCCCGCATTATACGCAGACATCGTAACTAAACCGCCCGATTTCTTATGGAATTGCAAAAGATCTGCAATATTAATATCGGCAACCCCATCCCCATACGTCAATAAAAACGGTTCGTTGCCTATATACTCTTTTACTCGCTTTACCCTTCCGCCGGTCATCGTGTTTAAACCCGTATCGACAACTGTTACTTTCCATTTTTCCGAACTCGTATGATGCACAATAACGTCACTTTTACCATGCGTAAAATCATACGTTACGTCAGACATATGTAAAAAATAATCCGCGAAGTATTCTTTGATGATATGTTGCTTATACCCTGCCAAAATCACAAATTCGTTTATCCCATACGCAGAAAATGTTTTTATGATATGCCAAAGAATCGGCTTTCCACCTATTTCAATCATTGGTTTAGGCTTAAATTGGCTCTCTTCTGAAATACGTGTTCCATAACCACCGGCAAGAATAATTGCTTTCATAATACCCCCGTAGTTTAATTGCTTAATTTGTTTTTTGCAAAATAAATTTTTCTTTTAACTTTACGCATCGTTACCCGTAAACCTGAATTCTTTAGGCTAGCAAAAAATTTACCCGCCATTCGAAATGGCCATGTAAGCATTCTGCCCAGCTTATACGATTTGGAAGAACACGTTGCCGCAATTTCCTGCCTTAGCCGAATAATAGTGTCCTCTTCCAGCGAAATTACTTTCTTTTTGTATTGAGCCAGCTCTTTTTCTCGCTCCTTTAAAGTAAACTCTGTTCCCAACGCCCCGGAATTAGCATGCAATATGTCCAAGAAGTATTCGCTTTTCGCCGCATAGTTCCAAAATAAATCAGATTTTTCCATTGATACAGAATTCCACGGTTTAAATCGATCAGTAAAATGAAGAATATCCGGATGAGCATAAGCCTTCAAATATTCTTCTTTCCCCTCTACAAGATTTAATCCGTTATTATAGTGGTGCCATTGCACATTCCACGAAGAAGGCAGAACAACGGCATTCCCTTTGCAAATTATATTCAAAGCATCTTGATCAACGATCAAATAATCATCGCGATTATCCACAAGACTGAACGCTTTGCGTCGAATTTGTTCACGCTCAAAAACTTTGCTGTTAAACAGTAAAATTCCGCAATTGAAGTACGTTTTGGGATCTAATTCTAATTTTTTCGATACATAATTGAAAACGAACCCGTTCATAAAATTTCGAACAGCACCGAGCGGTTTTTCTCCCAAATCCGTTTTATAAAGTTCCGCCACATCACCCAAAACAACCGTATCGCTGTCAACAAACAGAATTTTATCGTAATTTAAAATTTCAGGCGCATAATAGCGATAATATGTTTCCACGGAAACATGCGTCGACATTTTGAAATGAAAGCCATCTCTCTGCAACAATTCATCGATATAAATTACGTTTACTCGATAATTTTGCCCACAAAACTTTTCGATCCTTTCCTTTTGTTCCGGCAATATTTTTGTTGACAAAATATAGATATCATAATATATATCCGAACTCCCGTTCGCCACAAGCGACTCTATCGATACCATCGTATATGGAACAAAAGAATCGCTGGATGAATATACGACGGGAACCACCGTACGAAATTTTTCCGTTTCAATAGCGGATAATGCGGAAAGCTGTTCCTGTACGGAAATCGCCCCGACAGTCGTACCGCACGAATTACGCGGCAAATTCTCCCGTATCATGCGCATAATATCTCGCTCATAGGAGGCCATTGACGCCTTTTCTTCATAAGCGCGCCGAGATGCTCTGCCCATTTTTTCCAATTCTGAGCGCCGATTTACGATACTTTTGAAGGCCTTTGCTAAAGAAACAGCACTTCCTGTTTGCACAATAAAGCCGTTTTCATGCGATACCATGTACTTTGCGCCAACATTTTCCGTAACAATTAACGGTTTTCCGTACATAGCCCCTTCCAACGCAACAAGTGAACAACTTTCATCGCGAGACGGAACAATAACGACATCCGCTGCTTTATATGCCGCACGTATTTCATCTTCCGTATTTAACACGCCAAGATACTCGACACACTCATCTTGTTCAACTTTATTTAATATATCTTGACCAAAAGTAGGTGCTGATACGAGACGAATAAATCTTCCCGCAAAGGCAAATTTTATACTTTTACGATACTTTTTGGGCAGCATCTGTAATGCATCAAGCACGACGTCGTACCCTTTTCGCGGTTCTACGGTCCCCAAGCTTAAAAAACGGATAATTTTTTCAGGCTTTTTAAACTCCCCGTCAAATAAATCTTCCACACAATTGTGCACGACTTTAACATTTTTATTGAACTGTCGGATATACTCAGCCGCATAGCCACTGACGCAGTATACTCGCTCCGCCTCGCGCAACGTCATTTCCATATCCGCCTTCATCTTAAAAAATATGGGGATATTTGTAGCTTCGCGAATATACCAAATCGTCGGAATCACTTTAGATACCTTTGCATATACATCGCTTGGTTCAATCGTATTGACAATGCATAATTCGAATTTTTTCAACTCGCGAATTTCGATATCCGCAGCAGAGATTATTTTTGTATAGATGCCAAAATTATGTATTTCTTCCTCGAATCCATCATATTTATTGCGACCGCCCCACATTTCTATATCCCAACCGCGCAATTTCAAAATTTTGGCGATACGTAATAAACTTCTTGGCGCACCAGACCAACTGAATTCGTTGGAATACAGTAAAATTTTTCGCGCATCGGTAAAACCATATGGATCAACAGGAGCGCTTGTCCTCAATAAATCATTCTTTTTAGGGGCATATAAATTCGGCAAGAATTTATTCATTCTATCATTCCAAAAGTCAATAGCATTGACAGAATAACCCATGCCAAGATCGTCTTCAAAATTCAAACAGCCGAATACTTTTTTATCTTCAGCTTTCGCCGCATTGATATAATACTCAAACGGCAACGCTAAATCAAAAGGCCGCGAGAAAAGGTTGTCCAATATATTAGAAAAATAAGCAAGCATGTCTTTGCAAAAATCCATCGCAGCGTTCTGCATGATTTCCGTCATCAGACACGTCTGTTCATTTTCATCAAATTTATCGAAAACAGGAATGAGTTCGCCATCCGAAGTAAAATCATATCCTACGGTAGAAGGAGCAAGCCGCATCAGCATATGCTCCCGCACGACCCCCGTTAAATTCGGGCGCCAATCATAAAAACATTTATTATGAAACCCTCCGTGTTTCGCCCTCTCTGAAAGAGTATCGTTTTTTGAATGGATATAATAGGAATTGACCGGATACCCTAAAATCGAACTTAATGCCAACTCTGCACGCCCTGAATAACCGACATCGAAAAGGACATCTCCTTCCTGAATTATTTTCGAAAAAGAGCTCTTTAACTTTGCTCGATATGTTTCAAAATCAAAACGACTTTCAAAATTTTCAATCAAACAGCGAATAAAATTATAAAATGATTCTTTTGAATCAAACTTTGTTTCATATGTTTCCGACCGTTCAAAAAAACGGCAAACATTTTCAAAATCCTCATCACGAATCACCGTTTTTAACACACGCAACGTTGAACAGGGTGAAAATGCATTGATGCTGATTTTATCAGATAGCGCATACAGATCAATACAAGAGCGCATATCCGCGGTTAAAAGAGCCTTCCTCGACACATATAGATAATTGGAGCGGGGAGCATTTTCAATATATTTGCTGTATTCGTCATAAAAACATTTCGGCATCCATCCGTCGCGCGCTACAAAGTGAATAGTCCCCACTCTCCCGCGCGTTTCATCCAACAACCATTTTGTCAGAGCCAAAAGTTCCAACCCTAAACAATAATAGCCAATCACATACGGATCTGCATTAAAATCCGAATTTTCGTTATAGCTGATATAGGGACTGTCAAACAACTTATTCGCAACCACAGCCATAAAACTCTGTGTTCCGAAAAAGGAATTTATTTCGCGCGACTCATTAAAATATATATTTTTTCGAACAAAAATATTTTTATATGTTTCTCCGGAATAAATACCCAAATTAGCATTTTTTATCAATTTTGACGCTTTTTCAAAATGGCTTGCTTTTAAGCCGATAGAACGCGGAATAACAAAATCGCTTCTGTAATCATCCCCGATATGATGAAAAAGTTCGGGATTGTCTTTCATTCCGAGATCGTCCAAAACTTTTCTGAATAAATTCCCCGACGCTTTGCTAAGCCTATATTCACAAGAAACATACAATTTATAATCGGAGTAACCGTTCTTTTCTAAAATTTTTCCAATCCATTCGGCGGATAAATACATATCCGAGATAATAACTATTTTTTTGCCGCATTCCTTTACAAAATCAAAAATTCTCTTTGCTGTACGCCGTGCAGTACAAAAGCGAAGCTCTAAATCCTGCTCTTTTTGTTTTAATTTTTCAGTGATCTCCTGCGAAAAACCATATGTAATTTCCATTTCGCGGTAGATTTCATCTAATGTTACGCCCTCCCAATCAGGATGTTCCTGTTTCATCCTTTTAACAGCAAGTTGCTCCGCTTCAAGGCGTATCTGCTTAAAATTGATGAGTGACTCCGCCCCCGTGATTTCCGCAAAATACTCATGCATTAGGCAGAACATGTCGGATGGCTCCATAAAAGGTCTTTGTATTAGGGTATCAAATACATCAAAACTGATATATTTCGTTTTAGCCCAACAGATACTTTCTAACAAACGCTCCTCAGCGTCGAACATATGCCCAAATTTTGTCTGTGCGGAGTAATAATATTTATCCGTTTGAGAAATATCCGCATATTGCGATATACCATAATTTTTGCTTATTTCCGGAAGGCAGGAATAACGCTTTTCCAATACACGTGCCTCATGAGCCAACATTTTGCCTTCCAATTGACACCACTTATCCAAATCGGACATACCTTTTGCGTCATCGCTTTCGACGAGTGCCCGAACAAAATCAAGCGCAAGGGTCCGATTTACCATTGCCCGCTCGATACTCACCACAGGATCATGTTTACGCCTAAAAAACCAAACACCGTGTACATTTACTAATTTTTGCGCGAACTTCCAAACCAAAGCAGAACAAACAATATGCTCCGAGCCCAAATATCCCTTGCCTTTGGACAATTCCTCCTGTATTCGCGGTTGAATTTTTTCTTTCCAAAACTTATTTTCTATCAATAAATTTTCGAAAAATGTATAGCCGAAAAAAAGACCTTTATTATTCAAATATTCCCGAAATATATCTTCCCCTTGTAAGCAATAATTCTGTAAACGAATAGGATCCAAATTATAGTAAAATCGTTCTGAAGTATCCAAAAGTTCTGCTATGTCACCCAATACCACGTCTGCGTTGTTCTTCTGTGCCGCCAAACGTAAATTACGATAAAAATCTATCGAAACTTTATTAAATCCATGTAAAAAAGTTATATACTCTCCCCTTGCTACAGCCGCACCGAAAAGATATGCCTGTAAGTAGCTGCTTGCTTTTTGCACCAACGGTTTTATTCTCATATTGGTTTTCGAAAAGCTGCGAACCGTCTCGATCGCTTTATCCTCTTCACTCACAACACATATTATTTCGATTTTTTTGATCGTTTGATTCAATAAACATTTTAAACAAGCATCGAGATGCTCGTCCGCCCCATCACATGCCACTACCAAGGATATTTTTATATCTTTTTCTTTCATCTTCAAATCAACCTTTTGAATTATTTTTGCAATAAATATTACCCGCATCTATTATTTCGAAATAATGCCAAGTTCGATAAGACGATGTAGATGATAATATAAACCGGATTTCTTCAATCCCGTTTCACCCAAAGCATCTTGTAGCGTAATCTGTTTTTTTCGAAATCTTTCTGCCGTATCTATAAATTCTGCACTATATTTCAGTTGCGGTCGTCCAAATCGTACTCCCCGTTCTTTCGCCGCTCGAATTCCCTCAGCCTGTAACTTGCTTTTCCCACGCTCTCTATCCGCCACACATTCCAATATTGCCATTACTATTGATGCTATTTCTTCTCCTTTTCGCGTATCCAATAAGGGCTTATCTAGTATTTTTATCTCGACTCCGTACTTTTGAGTCAATTCTCTCCATTCGCGCAATATACCTTCATAATTATATCCAAGTTTATCTAATGACGGTAAAACAATCAAATCCCCGCTCCGCAATTTCTTCTTTAACTCCATATATTCGCTCCTCACTTTCTTCAAACCCGGTTCATCGATAAAAAAATTTTCTTTCGGAATCGGATACTCGTTATAGAGGGCAAACAACTCTTCAGCCTTCTTTTTCTCCTCTCGTTTTATCCGCATATAACCATATACACTCAATTTTCACCTCAATCAGTAAATGTACACACTTTTAGAACAAAATAAACGATAAAGAATACAACAACAGGATCGGCTGAAGCTCAAAAAGCAACCAAAGAAATCTTCCACATTTAAGGAATATTCCCGTATGTTTGAGGTCAACCTTCGGCCGACGTTCGGGCATCTGCATTTGTGAGAATCCTAATTTGTTAACTTCCAAAGTTCCGTATATTTTAAATGCTATAAAACCTATTTCTTTGTTTGCATAGCAAACAAAGAAAGGGGGCTCCCTTTCTTTTATATGTCGATTTATAGTGTTTTTATTATAACACACTCCGTATATCCTGTCAATTTTTATCGAATTATTTATATCAAATACGTCTACTTTTTTCTTATTTCTATAATCATTGAAACACTATATATTGTTGCCAATCATTTTTCATTCCCTCTTGTGTCAGTAATATTTCCGCAGCAGAGTATTGTATATTCATCTGCCTTGTAATCGATCCTTTTAAAATAAAAAAATTGCCAAGATATATAATGTATTTAATACTAATGTCTATATAAACACAGACCGCCCAACGGCGGCCTGTTAAACGAATTTGCTACTTATTTACTTATTTTTTTATAAATCCCCTAAGACATCTAACCTTGCACTAAACTGTTTATAATAAATAGGGCTATTATTATTTACTGTTTATCAACCAATCCAAGGCGTTGATGCGGCGGATGCCGTCGTAATCGGCGGCGGGGTCTTCGTCCAGCGTCAAAAGGATTTTCGGGTAATGATCGCGTATCTTTTGCAAAGGCAAAAGCTCCCTCTGCAGCGTAGATTGCTCGCGCACCGTCGCCGCCACCTGATAATACTTGCTCCCCGTATCGCCCATGGCGACGAAATCTACCTCCTGCTCGTCCACCTTGCCGACGTATACCGCATATCCGCGGCGCAGAAGTTCCAGATACACGACGTTTTCAAGGATATGCCCCACGTCGGCATTGCGAGAGCCGAGCAGCGCATAGCGCAGCCCTATATCCACGGCGTAGTATTTTTCCATCGTTTTCAGATACTGCTTCCCCTTTACGTTATAGCGCCCCGCTCGGTACAGAATAAAGCTCTCCGTCAGGCCTTCGATCATCTTTTCCACCGTCTTGACGTCGATTTTTCTGCCGGCGGAGGTCAGCGTGTCCGCGATCTTTTTGCTCGAAAGCGGATTGCCGATATTATCGAACAGAAAGCGCGTCACGCTCTCCAGCATCAGCGTATCGGATATTTTTTTGCGCGCGGCGATGTCCTTTACGACCACGGTATTGTAGATTGCGTCGAGATAGGTTTTGATTTCTCTCGCATTGTCGCGCAATTCCAGCGTATACGGGAAAGAACTGTTCTGCAGATAATCCGCATACTTTCTGCCAAGTTCGGCAGTGCTGCCCGTGCTTTCCACATATTCCCGAAAGGAAAGCGGAAGCATGGATATTTCCACATACCTGCCCGAAAGAAGGGTCGCAATCTCCCCCGAAAGCATATAGGCGTTGGAGCCCGTCAGGTACAAATCGATATTCTTTTTGATATACAGGCTGTCAACGACGCGCGGAAAATCGGCAACGTGCTGCACCTCGTCCAAAAAGATATAATTCATCGCGCTCGGGTCGAGTCGCTCCTTGATGTAGGCATACAGCTTTGCCGGATCGCGCAAATCATAAAAATCATAGTCTTCAAAATTGACGGAAAGGATTCGTTTTTCCCCGACGCCGTCTTTTTTCAGATGCGACTGAAACATCTCCATGAGCGTCGATTTGCCGCAGCGCCGCACGCCCGTAATCACCTTAATGAGCTGTTTATCCTTCCATGCAAGCAGTTTGTCTAAATATTCTTTTCTTTCGATCAGCATAAACGCCCTCCCGAATTCTGTTACCTATATTATATCCAAAAACTTTCAAAAAATCAATACTTTTTGGAATTTAATCCAATAAATATAAAAATACACAAAGAAAGGGAACACAATCCGTATTCCCCTCGCGCCTTGGTCTATTTAATTATCCAAATGAAACGTTCTGTATAGTAACGACTGTATGTACGGTAGATTTGCTGATATTGAAATGCGCCGCACATCCGCGGACAGTTGTCCCCGTTGCCAAAATATATTCCGCGCACATCCGCGCGCGTTCTTCCATATACTCCCACATTCTGTAGCACCCCGCTTTAATGATGATACATTTTATGTCGAATTATGGGATTTTATGACAAATTTTTGCTGGAAACACGTCTGCTTTCGTACGCATCCGCTAAATCGGAAATGATCTTCTTTCGGTTTGATTTTCTGCTTATAATCTGCTATACTATTATGTCGGAAAAAGCGCATACTGTACTTATACAAATTCGGTTGCAGACTAAACGCAAAGGAGGATACTTCTATTTCATTGTTTCAAAAAAGGCTGCTCGTTATTCTGTCAGCAGCGTTTTCCATCTGTTTGGCAATCGGCATGATTGCCATGTCTTTCACATATATCTCAGCGGAAGCGGAAAAAGCAAACTGTACGCATCTTTCGGACAACGGTTTGCTTTCAGAAGGGTATTTGACAGCCTACCGCTATGGTACAAAACAGAGCGATTCTGCCTATATTTCGTCGTACACCGCAAATGGCGGCAACTACGGCGGAGCCGGAGGCAACACCTTAGAAAAGGCGTTCGACGGCAATTTTTCCACTTTTTGGGAGACAAATCGCCCGAATGCCGACAATTTTATCAATACTTTTACGGTCACTTTCAGCAAAGATGCACAAATCGACCGCATCATCTACGCGACGCGCCAAGACGCATATGCGGGGCGCGGCTATCCGTCGGTTTTGACGGTGTTCATATCTCCCGAAAAAAGCGGCGACGAATTTGAAAAAATTTGCACGATTTCCTCATCCTACGGCGGAAATAAAGTCATTTTCGACCTCGGAGATACCTACCAATGCCGTCGGATGCGTTTGGAGTTTACGGAAATTTCTTCGTCTATCCAATACGCTTCGGCTTCCGAATTGATCTTTTTGAAGCCGGAGGAATCTTCCGTACAAGCCCTGCGCGGCGCCTTTGCGGACTACACGCGGCTCACTTTTACCGATGCGTTCAAACAGCACGCCGAACAATATATTTCGGAAGCAAAAAAAACGGCGGCATACGCATACAGCGAGGAAGTAAGACTGCTCGCTGACCGTGCGGAAAGCGTTTTAAACGGCGAAATTTCGTTTGATCCCGCATTTGAACTGTCTACGGCGTCCGGGGCAAAAAATCCGATCGTACGGGCGGGCGATACGGCTGGCTATGCGCGCAACACGTTAAAAATGGTTTGGATGGGCACGAACAGGCAGGTAACCGGGATCGGCGCGAAAGCGGGCGCCACCCTCAAAGTTTTTGTGGACTGCGCAGACGGCGACCCCCTGCCCTCCCTCGAATGCACGCAGTTTTGCGGAACATGGCAGGGTTGGCGGAGCGGCGCGATCGCTCTGTCGAAAGGCATAAACTTTATCACGGTACCGAACTATTATCAAAGCGGTTGGACAAATACGGTGCCAGGCGGGCCGTTATATATCGTGAACCCCTATACGGAGGCGCAGCAAAGCGATTCCGTTAAAGTATATATCGAAGGCGGGTATGCTTTCCCCGTATACCGAGAAGGGACGGACGAGGCGGAATACCGTGCCGATTTGGAAAGTTACCTCGAAGCGATGGAGCAAAACCCCGATCTTTTGCCGAATATGACGGAAATCACGAATAAAAACGTTATTTTGACCGTAACGGCTACGCAGGCGCGCAAGCAATATATCGAAGGGAGCCACTCCCCCGCACAGGCGCTCAAAAATTGGGAGGACTATCTTTCCGCCCTGTACGACTTTTGCGGAGTTTATAACGCGGAACACGCGGATGCCCGCGCGCAGTATCTGAACGTGAATATACGTGTAATGCAGCCTTTGGCGGGTGCGGCGGCATATGCTTACGGCGAACACATCGGCATATACCCGAACGGCGATTGGGAAGTGACCTGTTTGCAGGCCGAAAATTTCGGCTGGGGCGTTTCGCACGAGCTCGGCCATATGATGGAAATTTCCGAACGCACATGGGGCGAATATACCAATAATATGTGGTCACAATTCAACAAATGCGCACTCGCGGGGGAGGAAGCTCGCGGGAATTATGCAAACTTTCTCGCCGCGACCGTGCAGGACGGCGTTCCCTACGAAGAGCGGGACGCTTACACAGACCATACGGACGCCGCGCTTTCGTGGTGGGTTATCGAGAGCCGCTACCCCGGATTTTGGGGCAGATTCGAGAACAATTACCGCTATGCGGACCGCGCCGGCATAACCGACAAGGCCGAACTGCACGTATATTTTGCCTCGCTTGCGGCGGGCACGGACCTTTCCTACTACTTTGAAAGGATCGGCTTTAATTGGAGCGGAAACGACCCGTTTTCGGGCTATGAAACGGCTTCAGACGCATTCCGTTCGGCAATCGACGCCGCGCTCACCGCGGGAAAGATCAAAAACGATCCGCTGAAACTATGGTATTTGGACGCGAAAGCCTACAACTATACCGCGCAATACGGGGATGAACTGAAACTGTATCGCAATTCCGACACCGTAAGATTTATGCTCCGGCAGACCTCGCAAAGCGCGACCTTGCTGATGAACGAGACAAAAGACTTCCGCCACCTCGGCTATGAGATCCTGCGCGGGAACGAAGCGGACGGATTCAAGGTGATCGGTTTTACCTACGGGCGCATCTTTACCGACCCTTCCCCCGCAGAGGACGGCGAGTACCGGGTGCGCGCCTATGACAGGGCGCTGGGCAGCACGGCGCTCTCCTCCGCCGAAAACACGGCGGGCGCCGCAGCGCGGGTAAACGGGCAGGACTACGCCACCCTCGCTGAGGCGGTACGGGCGGCAAACTCCGGCGATACCGTGTATATCCTCGCCGATGCGTTCGCCGCGGGCATCGCCATCGATAAAAATTTGACGCTTGCGCCGCTTTCCTCGGACGTGACCGTTTACCTCTCCTCGGCGTCTGCGATGTTTACCGTTCAAAAATCCGTTTCCCTGCTCTTGGACGGAAGCGCACATACCCTGACGCTCGACGGGCTGCAAACGGCTAAAAACGAGGCGATGATCGTATCGGACGGAACACTCGCCATGCGCGGAAAGGTGGTTTTGCAAAACAGCGTGAACGGCTCGGCAAACGGCGGAGCTTTGCGTGTTTCCTCCGGCGCGCTGAACATTGAAAGCGGCGTGATTTTCCGGAATAACCGTTCGGCAAACGGCGGCGCGATCGTGAGCCAAGCGGGTTCGAATGCGTCGTTCCGCATATCCGGCGCGCACTTTGCCGGCAATACTGCGGGCACCAACGGAGGAGCGATCTATGCGAACTGCGTATTGGATATTTCCGATACGGTTTTCGAGGATAATGCCGCAGCGAACGGCGGAGCGGTCTGCATAAACGGCGGCGGGATACTCACCCTTTCGGACTGCACGTTCGAAAACAACGCTGCGTCTGCGCAGGGCGGCGCATTGCGGCTGGACGGCAAGACCTCTTTCGCGGGAGAATTATCTCTGTTTTCCGGCAATACGGCGCGGCAGGGCGGCGCAATTTACGTGGCAAGCGAAAACAATGCGCGCCGCGCTGCCGTTTCCGCGGCTGAATTTATGGGAAACACCGCCGAACAGGGAGGCGCGCTGTATGTCGCCGGTTTTGCCGCGCTGGGCGCGGAGGGCACTTCCCTCACAGTTGCGGGCGCAGAGCAAAGCGGAAGCACGGCCCTCTTTATCGCGCAAGGCGCGAATTTGGCGGACATTGCGGGCAGCCTGACTTTGAGCGGAGGCGTTGTCCTCTATGCGCCGCTCACCTTCGGGGAGGGGTTTTCGGCGGAAAACAGCGCCGTAAACGCACTGTTCGCGTTGGCAGGCGGAGAACAAACCGTGATCGCGCGGTTCGCTTCGGCCGCCGATGCGATGCAGCTGCGCTCGTTCGCCGCCAAAGACGGGGCCGTTTACGCAGCCATACTCGAAAGCGGAGAAACGGGGCAAGTGCTTGCGGTAAGTTCGGTAAACGCCTATTTTGTGACCGTTGCTGACGGGCAGGAAAGCGGCTCGGCTTATTATATTTCGGGCGAAACGTTCGTACTCCCGCAGGCGGAACCGCCGCAGGGCTACACGTTCAAGGGTTGGCTGTGCGACGGAAAACTGTACGCAGCGGGCGAGGAGATAACCGTTGCCTCGGATATGACGTTTACCGCCGAATACGAGCGCATCCAGACGGATAACAAACCTCCGGAAGGCACGCCGGACGGCAGCGATGACGATACGCAGGGAGGCGAAAACGGCGGCAACGGTACCCGCATTTGGATTTATGTTGCGATCGGCGCCGGAACTGTTTTGGCCGTCGGAATAATCGCGGCGGCAGCCGTTCACGCAAAGCGGAAAAAGGGATAACGCGCGGTGCGCGAAAAACGGGGCGGATATTTTTATCCGCCCCGCTTTTATCATTCCTCCCCCGCACCATAGCGTTTGCGGAATTTTGCGGGCGTATGCCCCGTTTTTTCCTTGAACTGCAAGCAAAAAAATGCCGTCGAGGAATATTGCAGCAGGGAGGCGATCTCCTCCACGCTCTTATCCGTAAAGAGAAGGTACCGCTTTGCTTCCTTTATCCGCATGGATAAAATATACTCCTTTACCGCCTGCCCCGTGCTTTCCTTGACCAGTCGGTTCACCGTGTTTTTGTGGTAATGGAAGGCATCGCTCAACTCGGCGCAGGTCAGTTTTTTGCCGATATTTTTGGAAATATAGTCCAAAATCCCCTGCACGTCCGTTCTTTTTTTTATAGCGACGTTCTGCGTGCGCATGCGGAATATCTCCAACAAAAAGGCGTTCAGTATATCGGAACACATCTGCCCGCCGTATATCCTCTCGTAGAGGTACTCCTCGATCATCTTGCCGATGCACGCCTCCGCAAACTCGTTGCCGCGGATATTCACCTTTTCGGGCATATGCTCGTTCAAAAACGCGCCGTCGCTGACCGTAAATTCCAAGCCCGAAAGGATATAGGGCTCCTCTCCGTCGGCAAAAATCGTATTTTCTTCCCACGCGGGGCAGAAAAGGAGATCCCCGCCCTCGCAGCTGTGCCGCCGGCTGCCGATCTTGTATTCCCCTTTGCCCCCGTGCACATACAGCAGATACGGGTAATCGAACACGCGCGGCTGCGTAAAAAAACCTTTTTCGCAGGGGAAATAATTGATGACGTGAAATTGCGCCCTGAACATATCCATGACCAAACACCACCATGTGCAAAACTATAATTTTATAGTTAAAAAATGGATTGAATATAGTGCATTTATATTATATAATAATTTCAATAAAAAGTAAAGGAGCATTACGCTGTATGCGGATCGAAAAAGCACCGGAGCGCATGAGCGCCAAAGAGCGCGTACGCAAAACTTTCAACTTTGAAAAGACCGACCGCGTAACGATCGGGTACGACGCCAACGCAAATATCCATAAATATCTGTGCCGCGCCCTCGGCGTGCGGGAAACCGACTACGAATCGCTGTGCCAAGCGCTCGGCGTGGATTACCGCGCGATCGCGGCGCCCTATACCGGAAAAGAATTGTTCAAAGCGCCGCCCGACCGCATGGTCGACCAGCTCGAAGGCTGCGTTATGCGGTGGGTGGAGCACGGAACGGGCGGTTATTGGGATTTTTGCGATTTTCCGTTAAAGGACGCCACCGACGAGATGTTTGACAATTTCCCCGTGCCCGACCCCGACGACTTCGATTACGACGCCGCGCTGGAACAGGCAAAAAGCTATGGCGGGGAATACGGGCTGTACGTCGGCAACCCCGGCATACCCGATGTTTTGAATTCCAACGGCCGCATCATGGGCATGGAAGACGTGCTCTGCCATATCATGCTCGATGACGAAGCGGCCATGCGCTTCATTCGGCGGCGGGCAAAATTTCAGCTGGGAATGATGGAACGGCTGATCGAAAAATGCAAAGATCACCTCGATTTCGTTTGGCTGGGAGAGGATTTGGGCACACAGATCGCGCCGATGATCAGCTTGGAACTGTACCGAAAGCAATTAAAGCCCATCCATAAACAATTTGTAGACTTGGCAAATTCGTACAATCTGCCCACCATCATACACACCTGCGGGAGCAGCAGCTGGGTGTACGAGGATTTTATCGAGATAGGCGTTCGCGGCGTGGATACCCTGCAACCGGAGGCTGTGAACATGAGCCCCGCCTACTTGGCGGAAAAATTCGGCGGGCGGCTGAATTTCCGCGGCTGCATTTCTACGGCAGGCCCGCTCGCCTACGGTTCCGCCGAGGAAACGGAAAGCGTTTGCCGCGATACGCTGGATATCATGATGAAGGTGCGCGGGTATCATTTTGCGCCCACGCACGCCATTCAGGACAATACCCCCGTCGAAAATGTGATCGCCATGTACAACGCCGCCCATAAATACGGCAGATATTGATTTGTACAAAGATATTTTGATTGATACAGCGAAGGGGCAGCCGCTTAAAAGCGGCTGCCCCTTCAATTTTTATGTTTTTTCGGAAAAAATATTCTATCGATGCGCCGAATGCAGATGCCCGCCGCGTCAATGTTCTTTTTCCCCGCTGCACGCGCAATGCCCGCCCGCAGCGCAACATTCCTTGCCGTTCTTCTGCGGTTTTTTGCGGAAATCGATGCGGGTGCGAAAAGAATTGACGACTGCCAGCATCATCACGCCGACGTCGGCAAAGACGGCCAATCCGAGCGGGATCAGATCGAGCAGCCCCAAAACCATGACGATGACCTTGACCGCGATGGAAAACACGATATTTTGCGCCACGATCGAACGGGTGCGCACCGCCGTGCGCCGCGCGAACGGCAGCAGCGAAAGGTCGTCGCGCATCAGCACCACGTCTGACGCTTCGATCGCCGCATCGCTGCCGACGCCGCCCATGGATACGCCCACATCCGCTTCCATGAGTACGGGCGCGTCGTTGATCCCGTCGCCGACGTACATTAAAGCGCCCTTTTCTTTCAGCTTGCGCGCGATATTCAGCTTTTCATCGGGCAGCAGTTCCGCATACACGGTATCCGCTCCGACGGATTTTGCCACCGCCTCCGCGCGGACGGCATTGTCTCCCGTGAGTATGCAGCATTCGCGAAAGCCGCGCGATTTAAGTTCAGCGAGCGATCCGCGCGCGTTTTCCTTGATTTTATCCTCGATCTCCACGCAGCCGAGGTATTCCCCGCCCCGCGCAACATACACGAGCGTGCCGCCGGCATAGCCGGGCACTTCAAACCCGTGCGCCCGCATCAGCTTCGCATTGCCGACAAACGCGCGCTTTCCTTCGATATCGCACTCCAAGCCCATGCCCGCCGATTCGGTCACATTTTCCGCCGTGTAGGGCGTAGAAACGCCGCAAAACGCCGCCGCGAGGGGGTGGGAAGAATTTTTTTCCGCCGCCGCAGCGATCGCCAAAACTTCTTCGGCAAAGTCTCCGTGTACCCGCGCGATCTCAAAATCGCCGTAGGTCAGCGTACCCGTTTTATCGAAGGCCGCCACGCGCGCCTTAGCGAGCGCATCCAGCCCTGTGGAGCCCTTGACGAGAACGCCGTACTTTGCCGCAAAGCCGATGCCGCTGAAATAGGAGAGCGGCACGGAGATGACCAGCGCGCAGGGGCAGGACACGACGAGAAATACCAGCGCGCGGTTGACCCATTCGCCCAAATTCGCCGCATAAGCGCCCGTAAAAGCGGGTATGAGAAAGGCTACGATGAGCGCCGCCGCACACACCAGCGGCGTGTATACTTTTGCGAATTTTGTGATAAATTTCTCCGTTTTTGCCTTTTTTGCCGCCGAATTTTCCACTAAATCGAGAATTTTTGCAACGGTGCTCTCCGAATAATCCTTTTCGGCGCGGATCTCGATCACGCCGCCCGCGTTGATGCTGCCGCCGAGCACGGCATCGCCCTCGGCAACGTCGCGCAGCATCGCCTCGCCGCTGAGCGACTTCGTATCGAGTGAGGTGCGCCCCTTTACGATAACGCCGTCGGCGGCGATCTTTTCCCCCGCTTTGACCAGCAGAACGTCTCCCTTGCGTATCTCTTCGGGCGGGACGGTACGCTCGCCATCTTCCGTGAGAACGGTCGCCGTTTCGCTCTTCAGATCCATGAGCGAGGCGATGGAGCGGCGGGAAGAACCGACCGCCACGCTCTGCAGCAGTTCGCCCAAGCAATACAGCACCATGACCTCCGCCGCCTCGGCGTATTGTCCGAGCGCGATGGCGCCGATGGATGCGATCGTCATCAAAAAGTTTTCGTCGAAAATGCGCCCGTGCGCGATATTTTTGACCGTTTCGAGCAAAATTTTCCAGCCGACGGTAAAATACGCCGCGCCGAACAGCACATAGGATACGATGCGCGCCGCCAAAAAACGCTCCGCGAGCGTATATTCCAGCGCGATGCCCGCAACCAAGCACACCGCCGCCGCGATGAGCGCGATGATCTCCGCGCGGTGCTCCGCCCATGCGCCAGATTTCTGCTCGGCAGGCGAGGCGACCACGCGCACGCTTTCAAAGGAATTTGCCGCAGAAATCACGGCCGAAAGCGTGGCCTCGCTCTCGTATTCGAGCAAAATGCGCTGATGCAGAAAATCCACCGACGCAGAGTGCACGCCCTCGATTTTTGTGATCTCTTCCTCCAATTCCCGCGCGCAGTTGGCGCAGTCGAGATTTTTCAGCTGAATCTTTTTTTGCATACACTCTCCTTTATTCGCAGTGCTGGTGCGCCTTGCTCATCAGCACGATGCTCGCCACGTGCTCGTCTGCAACCGAATAGAGCACGTTTTTTCCGTCCTTGCGCGAACGGACGATCTTATTGTCTTTTAAAACGCGCAGTTGGTGCGAAACGTTGCTTTGGTTCCCGCCGACCGCCTGCGCGATGTGGTAGACGCACATTTCCCCTTCCATCAGCGCGAGCAGTATCTTCATGCGCGAAGGCTCGCCCAGCACACGGAACGCCCCGCACATGCTCTCCACGATATCGTCGGCCGGCATATTCTTGCGCGCGCGCTGCGCGAGCATCTCGTGCTCGCACACGTCGCTCTCGTTGTCCGTACAAATCTTTTTTTCCTCGTCCATCTCTCCCTCCTATGGGAAACGTTTTGCGTATTTTTTCCCTATATAAAAGGATTAAATACGGTTTACATATGAATTACTATTCATATATTAATATATTCATAGCGATATGTCAACCGTTCGGCAACAAAAAAACCGATACAACTGCGTATCGGTTTTTCTATGCGTATCGAATGAAAAGAAAAATGCGTTCAACGGCGCGGCTCGCGCGCGGGAAGGCTCGCGGAAAAGGAGGATACGAACGTTTTTCCGCCCAGGTAGGAAAGCGCGTCCGCAAAGGCAAAGGTAAGCCTTTTGGCAACGAGGACCTGCCGCCGAACGCGATATTTTTTGTTGAGCGCTTCCTCCCCGTACTTCTCGTCGCCGACGACGGGGTGCCCGATAAATGCCATATGCGCGCGGATCTGATGCGTTTTGCCGCTGTGCAGGCGTATTTCTACGAGAGAGTACTCGCCGAAATTTTCCCGCACGGTATATTCCGTTACGATCTTTTCGGCGCCGGGGCGCGGGCGGGAACTGATTCGTACGCGTGCCGCTTTCTCGTCCTTTTCGAGGTACCCGACGAGCGTTGCGTGTTCGGTGCGGAAGGGATAAAAGCAGAGCGCCTCGTAGATCTTTTCGGCGCGGCGCTCGCGGAATGCGGCGAGCAGTTCCGCTTCCGCACCATCGTTCAGCGCAAAGGCGATCAATCCGCTCGTGTTGCGGTCTAACCGATGGATAAAGCGGGCGCCCTCCCCTTTGAGCGCAAAGAACAGCGCTTCTGAACTCACGCCCGATGGCTTATCCGCGATCAGGATATTTTCGTCGCGGTAGACAATTTCATAAAAGCGCTTTGCCTCCTCCCGCGCGGTGGTGTAATAGGTTACCTCGTCGCCCGCACGGAGGAAGACGTTGCGCCCCACCCGCTCGCCGTTTACGCGGATATCGCGCTCGCGCAAAAGGCGCGCGAAAGCGAACGAACCCTGCGGGTACGTTTCATCGGTGAAATCTTTGAGGCTCTGTGCCGCTTGTGCGGTGAATTTTTTCATGCTTTTTCCAACGTTTGAAGAGAAATACGGCGGGAGCGGCGAGGAGCAGGAGCGCGGCGAGCAGAAGGGCGGCGAAAGCGCCGTGACCGAGCAGGCCGTACACCGCATACGCCAACAGAAAGGCGAGCGCCGTCTGTACGCAGGCGTTGACGAGCGCGCGCGCCAGACCCAATTCGCGCGCGGCCGCGGCGATGGCGGACACGCAGGGCGAACAGGTGAGGATGAATACCAAAAAGGCGACGGCGGAGGGCGCGCTCATCGCGGCGGCGAGGTTTTCGCCGTAGAACATGGCGAGCATACCCGCCACGCTCTCTTTGGCAACTAAACCCGAAACGGCTGCCAAGGCGACCTGCCACTGCGTTATGCCCATGGGATAAAAGAGATATTTCAGGCCGCGGCAGAGCACCGCCATCATGCTCCCCTCGCTTCCCGCGCCGACATATTTAAAAGTAAAGGAAAAGGAGAGCAGCACCCACATGACGATAAGAAACGCCGCCACGCTCGTTACGATCTTCATTATAAACTGTTTGACGGAAAATAGCAACGATTTTGCGGCGAGGCGCAGGGAAGGCAGCTGCGGATGCGCAAGCTCCAACACAAATTCTTCCCCGCCCCTGTCGATATTTTTCAGCAGCAGCGCCGCCGCGAGCGAGAGGAGGATCCCTGCGGCGTAGAGCGCGGCGACGGCGATAAACGGGTGCACGAAAAACGCGGAGGAAACGGCGAGATACACGGGCATCTTTGCACTGCACGAAACATAGGCGAGCGCAAAGATGACGCGCCGCTGCAACGGCTTGTTTTCCAGCCCGCGCGTAGTCAAAATGGCGGCGGCGGTACAGCCGAACCCCATCAGCACCGAAAACGCTGCGCGTCCCGTGAGCCCCACGCGACGGAACAAGCCGTCCGTCATGAACGCGAGCGCGGAGAGATATCCGCTCTCCTCCATGAGAAAGAGCGCAAAATACAGTATGGCGATCTGCGGAACGAAGGAGAGAAGCATCCCCGCGCTCGAAAAGAGCGAACGCACAAATTCGGCGGCGACGGGCGCGCCCGCCGCCGAAACGATGCGGGCAAAATTCTCCCCGACGCCTTCCGAAATGAGCGCCTCGCACCGATTTTTGAGCAATACGCCGGGCATATTCTGCGCGAACGCGAAAAAGAAAACCGCGAGCATGATGAGTACAAAGAGGGGCAGGGCGATATATTTGTTGTACAGCAGCTTTTCGAACACACCTTCGCGGCGGCAGCCCGCCGCGTAGATACCCGCGAGCAATTGCTCCGCGCCCGCATACAGCGCGGCGGGCGGGGGTAAGCTGTTTATCGGCAAACCGCGTTCTCCGCCTTCCGCGCCCGCCGCAAGGCGCCCGCTCTGCAACAGCGCCCCTTTGAGAAAGGTTTTGAGCGCGCGGATATCGGAGGGATCGTGCGCGGACACGGCGATCACGGGGATGCCGAGCCGTTCGGCAAGGGCACGCGTATCCAGCCTGCCGCCGCGGCGGCGCAAAAGGTCTGCCATGGTTACAGCGAGTACGGCGCGCCTGTTCCGCCGCAATATCCCCTGCAAAAGCGCAAAGGAGCGGGGAAGCGTGAGTGCGTCTGCCACGCACAGAACGAGGTCATACTCCCCTTCCTCGATCTCGCGGCGGGCGATCTTCTCCTCCATGCTGTACGCATCGAGCGAATAGATGCCGGGCAAATCGGACAGTTCCACCCTTACGCCCGCCAGATCGGACGGTGCGGACGTTACCCCGACCGTAACGCCGTGCCAATTGCCCGTTTTGGCGTGGGAACCCGTGAGCGCATTGTACAGCGTAGATTTTCCGCAATTCGGGTTCCCCGCCAAGAGAATGCGCGGCGGCCGAACAACGCCCGTTTCCGCGCTTTTTCTCGCGGGGCGCGACTTTCGTCTCCCTCGCTTTGCTCCGTTTTTATCGGCGCAGGGCGTTACCCCCGCCGCACGCTCCCGCTGTTTTTGCGCGGCAGACTCGGCTTTCCCCTCCGAAACGGATACCGTGCAGCCGTTCGGCAATATTTTTTTGTTCCGGTCAAGCGCGCGCATCGTCGCCCTCCCCGCACGGCTCGACGTCGATCGCCTCGGCGACCGAGCGGCGGACGGCGAGCCGAACGCCGCCCGCCTCCAACATAAAGCCGCCGCCGAACGGCGCCAAGCGGAGCATACGCACCCGCGCACCCGCGAAAACGTTGAGCATTTGCAGCCGTGCCGCCAATTTTTTTTGCGTGCGGACGGCGGTCACAACGCCGCACCTGCCCACAGACAGTTCAGATAATTTCATACCTCTATCTTATGAGCGCCGCGCGGCGATTATCCCTCCATCGCGCCCGCGTACCGCACTTTTGCGCAGAACGGCAGTTTCAATGGCAGAAATAATCATCCACGTGCAAAGCACGTGGTTTTTATTTTTCGGGCATAGCCCTTGTTCACTGGCGTAACGCAAATGCGTTTTTTAGTTGGCCTGCCAGCCATGCATTGGTTACTTGCTACCCGTCAACGGGTCTCTCGGGTCAAAGATGCTCAACTGGTCTGCTTCCTTGCCCGTCTTCAACTGGTTTGCTACATATTCTTGTATCGCTTTCGCATTCTTCCCTACCGTATCCACATAATATCCCTTGCACCAAAATTCGCGGTTTCGGTATGCGAATTTCATATTTCCCCATTTTTGAAATATGATCGTCGCGCTCTTTCCTTTCAGATATCCCATAAATACCGAAACGCTCATTTTGGGCGGGATACTTACCATCATATGTACATGATCCGGGCACACCTCTCCTTCTATGATTTCTACTCCTTTCCATTCACAGAGTTTTCTTAATATCTCTCGTACTTCCAGCCGGTGTTCTTCATAGAATACTTTCTTTCGATATTTCGGCGCAAACACGATATGATACTTGCGATTCCATTTTATATGTGCTAAACTGTTTATGGTATTAGATGAGTCTTTCATTTTAATATCCTCCGATTGTGTATTCCTTTTCTGACTGGCAGGTCAGTTCTTATTTTACACAATCGGAGTCTTTTTTTCAAGACTCATCGGTAAACCTCTTTTCAACCACGCGACTATCGCGTGGTTTTCTTTATACAAAAAGCCCCGCCGAAAATATTCGGCGGGGCAGCTTTTCCGTTATTATTATCGCGGAAAATTATTTGCGTTTTTC
>ERZ1643247.64-NODE-64-length-139834-cov-123.052540_pt1 | contig 139834 bp, 117 predicted proteins | sample MGYA00579264_ERZ1643247 | MGnify/ENA primary metagenome ERZ1643247 (study PRJEB29033, sample SAMEA4952262) | chicken gut metagenome | biome: Broiler Chicken; feature: Gastrointestinal Tract; material: Caecum | place: Ireland | collected 2018 | study: Broiler... | reverse complement strand
ATATGCAGCAGGGCTGCATGAGCAAACGACCAGCTGAGCTGGTCGTTTTGATTTTGGGTGATTTTTGTTGATTTTGTGTGTAGAGTGTTTAGATTGGATTGCGGGTGTGGCAGGGGAGTACACTTAACGTGTGCGGCACTTCTTGACGTCGAGGATGTATCCCTCCATCGTTTTGTCCTTCTTGAAGCCCTTGATAACACGCGCGCCGCCGCCTTTCTTGCCGTTGCACATGTCCACAAGCCCTTCCACGCTTTCCATGGAGAGCATGCCGCCAGTGAATCCCATCATCGAGCGCAGAGGCATATCCACCGCCGAGCGCACCATCATCTCGCGGTTGGTGGAGCTGCCGGCGACGATGCCGACGCCGAAGGAGATGAGGTTGTAGAGGAACTTGCCCGTCGCGGACACCGCGACGTCGCTAAGGCTGCAGTTCGCGTCGAATTCGCCTTTGGCGTATGGCACGTTCTCCACCACGGACGCACCGTACAGCGCGGCGAACTGTTCCACCGGGATAGTGCGCTTTTGTTCCGTCGTTTCGGTGAGGTCGTAGTAGTAGGGCGCGGTTTCGCGGTAGTCCGGTACGGGGGCGTTGGGATTCGCGGATGTGACGTTCACGGACGCTTCGAGGCGGATATCCTGAGAGGACGCGCCGACCATGATGTCGAAATCGCCGCTTTCGATGTGCCAATCCTTGATGAGCACGTTGTAGTAAGAGAACGCGCGGCTGTTGAGAGTAATGGACACTTCTTTTTCTTCGCCGGCCTGCAGGAAGACTTTGACAAAGCCTTTGAGCTCTTTCTTCGGGCGGAAGATCCTGCTTTCCTTGTCGGCGACGTACAGCTGGGCGACTTCGGCGCCGTCGCGTTCGCCGACGTTCTTGACCTTGAACGTGACGGTGAGCGACTCGCCCTCTTTGATGCCGTCTGCGGAAAGGCGCAGATCGGAATACTCGAACTTCGTGTACGAGAGTCCGTAGCCGAAGGGATAGAGCACAGGTTTCTCCGCAGCTTCGTAGTAGCGGTAGCCGACGTAGACGCTCTCGCGGTACTGCACGCTTCTGGGCCCCATGGGGAAGTAGCGTGCCACGATGTTGTCGCCGTTCTTGAGAGGGAACGTTTCGGCTAGCTTACCGGAAGGATTGACGTTGCCGTAGATGAGGTCGTACGCTGCCTTGCCGGAGGACTGTCCGCCGAGGTAGAGGTTGAGGATCGCACGGGCGTGAGGCTCCGCTTCGCCGAGCGCGACGGGCGAGCCGCAGGAGAGGACGAGGATGACGTTCTCGTTCACCTTGGCGATCTCCTCGATGAGCATGTAGTGCGAATCGGGCATATTGAGGTGCTTGCGGTCGAAACCTTCGGATTCGTACTCCGGGGTGAGCCCGACGAATACCAGCACCGCGTCCTTGCCTTTCGCCTTTTCCACGGCTTCCTTGATGAGGCGCGCGCTGTAGCCGTCGCCCCTCATTTTGTAGCCGGGCGCGTAGTCGTATTTCTGCCCCTCGGCGTCCATGGCGTCGAGGAAGGACGTGACTTTCGTGGGATTGATGAGGCTAGAGCCGGAACCCTGATAGCGCGGAGTCTTTGCGAGCGCGCCGATGACGGCGACCTTCTGCGCGGAGGAGAGGGGGAGGGCGAATCCTTCGTTCTTGAGGAGCACGGCGCCGTTTGCCGCGATCTTCGCCGCCAGCGCGTCGTGCGCGCGGAAGTCGGGCTTGACGTTCTTGTCCTCGCCCGCCTTGCGTTCGAGGGCGAACTTGATGAGCCTAAGTACGACTTTGTCCAGCTCTTCCTCGGTGAGGGTGCCGTCTTTCACCGCTTTGACGATATTCTTGTCGTTCGCGCCGCGGTTGCCGGGCATTTCGAGATCCATACCGGCTTTGATGCCAGCCACTCTGTCGTTCACCGCGCCCCAGTCGCTGACGACGATGCCCTCGAAGCCCCATTCGTCACGGAGCACATCGGTGAGCATGCGCTTGTTGTCGGAAAGATAGGTGCCGGCAAGACGGTTGTAGGAGCACATGACGGTCGCGGGCTGTTCCGTTTTGACAATGTGCTCGAACGCGGAAAGGTATATCTCTCTGAGCGCGCGTTCGTCCACGATGGTGTCGATGCTCATGCGGAGATGTTCCTGATTGTTGGCGCAGAAATGTTTGAGGGATACGCCGACGCCGTTTTTCTGAACGCCGTGCACCCACGCCGCGCCCATTCTGCCTGCGAGGAAAGGATCCTCGGAGAAGTACTCGAAGTTCCTGCCGCAGAGAGGGGAGCGCTTGATGTTGACGCCGGGGCCGAGCACGGTGGAAACTCCCAGTGCCTTCGCTTCCGCCGCGATCGCCGCGCCTTCCGCCTCGATGAGCTGCGCGTCCCATGTGCTTGCCGCGGTGACGGCAGGGGGGAAGCAGGTCGCGGGATAGGACTCCTTCATGATGTTGACCGCGCTGGCGGCGTCCTTTTCGCTTCTGAGTCCGTGGGGACCGTCGGTCATGCGCACGGACGGAACGCCGTGATTTTCCAGCGGAGTGGTGTTCCAGAAAGTGAGACCGGAGCAAAGCGCGGCTTTTTCGTTGAGGGTAAGATTTTTAAGTATGTCGGCAGCTTTTGCGCTGACGGCATCCTGAGTTACGCTTTTTTTGACTTCTTGTTCTGACATAATACCTCCCATCCTGTTGAAGCCTTACTTCGCGCCGCGCACATACGGAGCGCGCGTGCGCACTAATACAAATATACTAGCATTGCAAAGGAGAATAATCAACACTTTAACGGCAAAAAGCGGCGGATTTCAGCGTTTTAAGCGGTTCTGCCGCCGCAGAAAGAAGTTTTAAGGACGAAAAGCATCCGTTTCCGCGCGGCGGACGACGCTTTGCGGCGCTTCCGTGCGCGGTGCGGCGGCGATGTCCGGACGGAAGAGCGGTTTATGCGGTAAAACAGGGTTTATGGTACTGTATGACAATAATAAACGCGCGTTTGCGCGCATAACGCGCTGCCGCATACGCACGCGCCGTACCGGCGCGCACGCGGATATGCGGACGAATTTCGCGTTGATGTTGGCGGCGCGCAAAAAAAATGGTAATATGGGTGTAACCTCCGTGCGCGGCGGTCGTATATTTAGCGAGAGCAGGCAACAGATGAAGAACGACGCATTCGAAAGACTATTCAAAAAATACTACAACGAAGCGAAGCTGTACGTTACGGCGCTCAGCCGCAACGAAGCTCTTGCCGAGGATATAGTGTCGGAGTCTTTCGTAAAGGCGTTCAACCTCATCGACGAGGAGAAAGAGAGCTTCAAATTCTGGCTTCTCAAAGTGTGCAGGAACGCATACTTCGACTATCTCAAAAAGGCCAGGCGGCTCGCTCCCGTGCACGACAATATGCGCGGCGACGACGCGGATCTTGCCGAGAAAGTCATCGAGGACGAGGAATACCGCGCGCTTTACCGCGCCATAGCGCTGCTCAAGGACAACTACCGCGAAGTGATACTTCTCTACTACTTCGACGAGCTTTCCGTGTCTGAGATCGCCGGCATCACGGGGCAGACCGTGCAGAACGTGAAAGTGTTGATGTACAGAGCAAGAATGAAACTTAAAGAAATTCTGGAGGACTGATATGAACTACGAAGAAGCATTCAGGCATTACCGCGAAGGGACCGCCACCGAAGAAGAAAAGGCTTTCGTGCAGGAGGAGATCGCAAAGGCCAAAGCCCTTTCCAGTCTCATGGACGATCAGGGGCTTGCCGTCAAGCCGGCGCCCATAAAGGAGGCGGACGCAAAGGAAGTCAAGGACGCCAAGCAGCACCTCGTGTGGAAGCGCGTGCTTGCGGGACTGCTCGCCGTCATAGTGCTGCTTGTGGCACTCGGCGCGATCCTCGGCGGGGTATTCGGCTCGGCGGCGGCGTATGCGAATGACAACATCGCCGTGTCGAGAGCGGAAGCGCGCGACATCGCCGCGGAATTTGCGATGGAGGACGCAGCAAGACGTGGTTATACCGTCGAGGGCAACGGCTATTATGTCGAATCCGAAAGAGAGATCGACGAACGCTTCAATTTCGAAGGCGATCTCAAGAGCAGCTATTACAGCTACAAAGTGGACGTGACCTGCTACACGACGGACGGTTACGAACTGGAGTACGAGATCGAGGTCAACTCGCATACCGGCAGCGCGTGGGTGTACGAGTTCGATCTGGACAGAGAAGGCCGCAGATAAAACGTATAAGCATTACCGCCTGCCGGCGGCAAGACAAGGGGAAGACGCATGACGCGTCTTCCCCTTGTGCTGTTGCGGGTATTTCCGCCGCGCGGCAGGAAGCGCCGCGCCACAGAGCCGCACGTCGTCCGCGTCCCGGATTTTCCCTGCGGTATCAGGACAGTTTGTCGCGCCTTGGCGTAAAATTCCGTGCTTATTGCATAGAATATACCCGAGGTGTTTATGTGGTCTAACGTCATCAGCATCGACAAGGGGTTTCGGAGGGAAACGGAGTTCATACTCGGAAAGCTGCAGAACATCAGACATCTGTCCTATGCGGTGGAGGAAAGCCGGGACAGAGTGTTCATATACATTGCCTCGGTATGCGAGATGCAGGATGAGGTCGAAGCGCAGGTGCGCGACATCCTGCAGACCGTGTTCCTGGTGTTCATGAAGCTGCGTTTTTTTCTGCGATATTTGCAGAATATGGAGTTGAACCATGCAAATTGCGCGCTGATAAGCTCGCTTGTGCATTTTGACTCGGAGTACGAGAAGGGCATCGTCAACCGCGTCCTGTCCGAAACGGTGGACTACGCCGTGGACGGGCTCGTCAACTTCCGCCTGCGGCCGCTCACGGAAAACTGGGAGGAGCTCGCCGCCCTCGCCATGCGGCTCATATCCTCCGGAGGCAGGGGGGACATCTACGACATCGCCTCGTTTATTACGGGCACGGACGGTGCGAAAAACCGTATCGCCCTCACGCACGACGCTCTCTTCAACCTCACCGTGCGCCGTCCCGTCGAGGTGATAGATCTGTTCGACAAGCCGGAGCTCAATCTCATCTCCGCCATCATCCGCGAACGCCCCTGCGAGATACTCCTGCGCGGGGTGTCCCTTTCCGCTCCCATGAACAACACCCTGCGCCACATCGCCCGCGTGGTGGTGGAGCAGGCGTAGCCGAAGCCTGTGCCTCGTCGTCCGCCGTATTTCCGCGCCCGTCCGGGCGCGTTGTCATGTCTGCGGCGCGTGCAGACGTCAACCCGATTATGGGCAACGATGGTTAATCAAAGGCGCGCCGTTGTTTTTGTAGTGTAATATTATAAATCATTATATTACATTGCGGAAAAGCGGATCGCGGCGCGGTGCTTATCGTGAGGCGCATGCCGGCGGCTCGCTCCGCATGTTCCGGAGGGGAAGGATGAAGAAAAAACTTTTGCTGCTGGCAGTCGTTTTGCTCATAGCGGCACTTACCGCATGTATGCTTGCGGCGTGCAACGGGGATGACGGTACGCCCGGAGCGGACGATCCTTCGGCGGAAACGCCGGGTACTGGAGACGCCGGTGACACACCCGGTACGGGAGATACAGGCGACACGCCCGGTACGGGAGATACAGGCGACACGCCCGGAACGGATGACCCGCAGGAAGGGCAGTACATAAATGCGGATGTGCTCAACGCATATATGTCGCGGACCGCCGGTTATTTTGTAAGAGCGTTGGAAGAGGTCACCGATGTGTTGCGTGTATACGCCTATGCCGTCGATCCGAATGCTGCGGATTATCTTGCGGAAGAGTACGGCTATGGATCCGAGTCCGCTGGAATAATCGCATGGGGCGTCGTGGGTGAGATAGAGGGAAATGTCGTCTCCGGCACACCTGTCAATGAATATACGTGGTCGGATGGCACCGTCTTCTGGATGGCATATGAGAGCGCGGATATGGCGGAGGAAAAGGGACTTTCCGGTTTCGGCATCGGCGCGACCGCGGAGAGGGTCTTCCCGCCGGCATCTTACTTCGAAGGATTTGCCTTCACCGTCGTCGGCAATTGCGTCGTCACAGCGCGCACGCAGGACGTCGTCACGGCTTTTCTCAACGCCGAAACAGACACAGCATACGATGACTTGTTTGCGGATATGGAGGCACTTTTCCAACAGACGGAGGGATCCTATGCCGTGGCGTCGCTCGAACTTGATTACGGATATGACATGTATGACAATCCGGTGCCATACTGCAGCATACTCATAGAAAGAGATGATAATTACTCCAATGTGCTGACAAATCTTGTCATTCAGAAGGTTTCGTCGTCGCAGGAAGCGGAGGAGTATGCCGCCATGTACGAGGAAGTTTTCGCAAGCAGCACAGAATACGGCAAGGGCAGCTATGCGTATGCAATCGACGATTTGCTTGTCACTTATCTTGCGCCGCCTGAGCCAGGATTTGTGTTTGAATTGTCTGAGGACGGATTGTATGCAACCGCTAAAACGTACTACTACAACTCCCCGACGCCCGAAGTCGAAGTCCCCGCAGAGTGGAACGGCGTCCCTGTGACCAATCTCGATATGACGTTCATGAATGCCAAGGGAGTCCAACACGTCATTCTTCCGGACACTCTCACACGGATCGGCGGTGACGCTTTCTATGCCTCCGGAGTGAAGTCGATCACCATCCCCGCAAGCGTCACCGAGATCATGTACAGCGCGTTTATGGGGTGCGATGCTCTTGCCGAGATCCACATCGAAGAGGGAAGCGGACTTGACATAGATGATTTCAATCACGCTTCGTTCGGCAATGTTTTCTCAGAAACGGCTTGGTATGAGGCACAGCCCGACGGGCCGCTCTACATCGATGGTATTCTTGTCGGTTACAAAAACTATGTTCCCGGCGAGGAAGACGCGTACATAGACCGCACCGTCCTGGACGCTTTTACGGCAAGGATAAATGAAACTCTCACGTCCGAGGCGTCGGAACGCTCCGAGCAGTGGCGCGCGTATGCTTATTCGGTCGATATCGCCGCGGCTCCCGAATTCCTTGAAAATGTGGGGTACGGTACGGAGTCCGAGGGCATAGTTGCCTGGGGCGCTGTGGGCGAAAAGAGCGGCGAGGATACCGGTACGGGCGGTCATGCGGAATATGCGTGGTCGAATGACACGGTTTTCTGGGTGGCATACGAGAGCGCGGATATGGCGGAGGAGAGAAGTCTGGACGGTTTCGGGATCGGTGCGACCAACGCGACGATGTTCCCCTCCGCCGCATATTTCGAAGGATTCGCATTCACCGTCGTCGGCAACTGCGTTGTCGCGGCGCGCACGCAGGACGTCGTTACGGATTTTCTCGGCGAAACGTCCGAACCTTTCGCCGATGAACTTTCCGACGCCGTTTCTTTGTTGCAGTCAGCCGAAGACAACAATATGATAGTGTTTGTCGGCGGAGATTGTGCGATGGACAAAAGCCTCAACGAGGTGACGCCCGGATTTGAAGCATATACTGAAAGCGATTCGAACTATGCAAACACGTTCGAAGGGTACGAATTTGTATACTTTCCCGACGAAGTGACGGCGGCGGAAACGGCGGCGATTGCAGACGAAGGGCTTTCCGACACGGAGAGCTACGGAGAGGAGAGTTATGCCGCGGCTTACGGGAAGTGGCTGGTGCAGTACGTGAAATCGCCGGCGCCCGGCTTGCACTACGACCTTTCGGAGGACGGGACTTATGCGGGCGTCATAAGCTATGTGTACGACAGTCCCGCCGATACTGTCGAGATCCCGTCCGAGTGGAACGGCGTGCCTGTGACGAAGATATATACCGCATTCACCGATGCCGCCGTGAAAGAAGTGATCCTGCCCGATACGCTTGCGTCAATCGGCTACGGCGCTTTCGAACAGTCGGGGATCGAACGCATTACCATCCCTGCAAGCGTCACGTCAATAGACATGTTCGCCTTTGCCGCACCGAATCTTGCGGAGATACACATTGAGGAGGGAAGTCCGCTGACTGTCGATGACATAGATGTAAGTGCGTTTGTCGGTTCCGCGTGGTACGAAGCGCAGCCCGACGGCCCCCTCTACATCGACGGCATCCTCGTCGGCTACAAGAACTATGTCCCCACGCCCGACCCGGAGCCCGAACCTGCCGTCGATACGGTGCCGGACGAAGTGGCGGCGAACATGAAAAACTTCTTTCTTTCACAATATTCAGCCCGCGAAACGATGCCGGAAGGAATGTCCGTCGTGATTGAACTTGCCAGGCAGCAGGAAGCGTTCGACATTATGCAAACGAGAGGATTTGCCGTCGGAGCGGTCGCCGGAACGGAAGGCGGCGTCATGCAGCCGGTTTACGCATGGATTGCATATCCGACTCAGTCCGAGGCGGAAACATACGGTGCGCAGGAAGCGACAGAATTGTTCGGCACTCTTTGCGACGGGTTGACGGAGGAAGTGGTTGGGAACTGTTATGTGCTATCCTCCGCAAGCGCGGCCGAACAGACGGCGGACGACGGCTTTTCGCAATTCGTTGCCGACAGCATCATGCTTCTGTGCGGACCTGCGGAAACAGAGAATACTTCGTTGACGCCCGTAATCGAGCTTAATATCGTTTTTGAAAGCGGCCGTTGCCTTGTGTCGGCTGAAAGCCGGGACGATGTGAGCGGTTATATGTTGGCGGAGGTCTACGCGTCGGAAGAGGAGCGCGACGCCGCGCTTGCGAAGTGGGAGGCGGATCTGCTCAGCGGCAACGTGGAAGAAAAATACGCGGGCGGCACCGCCGCAAAAGCGGAGCTTGACGGAACCGAGGGCGTATATTGTCTGCAGGTCGTTGCGGCGGTCTGAGCGGAAGCGTACGTCAGCGATGTCTGCGCGCGTATGCGCAGGCTGATCGAACGGATACGGTTCAGGGAAGAGCGGAGCGGAAGAGCTCCGCTTTCCTTTTACGAAAAATTAACAAAACAAATACGGAAGATTTACGTTTCGGGAACAAATCGTAAACGATCGGCCTGTAGAATGCAGTCATCAAAGCGAAAAGGAGGCGGCAGATATGACAAACCGCGAAAAAGAAGAAAACTATGCGATCAGGATCAGGGAGAAATACTCCCCGAAGGGAGAGTCGGACATCGACGATATCGCGTCTTTCATCACGGGCACGGACGGTGCGAAAAACCGTATCGCCCTCACGCACGACGCTCTCTTCAACCTCACCGTGCGCCGTCCCGTCGAGGTGATCGACCTTTTCGACAAGCCGGAGCTGAATCTCATTTCAGCCATCATCCGCGAACGTCCGTGCGAGATACTTCTGCGGGGAGTGTCGCTGTCCGCGCCGATGAACAACACCCTGCGCCACATCGCCCGCGTGGTGGTGGAGTAGGCTTTTGCGGAAAAGGCATACGCGCATAAGCGCGGCTATATTTTATCTTTAAGAAGATTTATAATATATATATTGACTTTTATGGCTTTTGTTTTATAATGATTGAGTAAAGGAGGCTATTTCTAATGGAGGAAATGAAACCAGTGATGAAAAATGAAAAGAAATATAAGCTCGGAATAGGAAAGAAGATTGTTGCAGCTTTGCTTGCCATCGGCCTTGTTCTTGGCATAGGCGTAGGACTTGTTGCTTGTAATAAAGATCCAGTAGATCAAGATCAAAATCCAGGAATTGAACAGCCAGGAGATCCAACCGATCCAGAAAATCCAGGAGAGCCTGAGGGCCCTGAGAACCCAGGAGAGCCTGAGGATCCAGAGAATCCAGGAGAGCCTGAGGACCCTGAGAACCCAACTGATCCTGAAAATCCAGAGGAGCCACCAATAGAAGACGAAAAAGATCCTTTTGTTCTTGATACATTTGACGAACTTATGCAGTACCGTCAAAACACACTTTACAATACTTTAAATGAAAATTTCTTAGATGGCATAATTTATAGATGTACTTTATCTCATAATTATTCATACGAAGATGCAACTAATATAAAATGGTCAATTTTGGAATCATCTGACACGGATATAAGCAAAGCACAAGTTCGATTTAATTTGCGAAGGGGAGAGACTTATAGTTATTACATTGGAGAAGTTACATTTAATGAACCAATTTCGGTTCAAAATTTTGCCGATGAAGGCAAAATTACACAAGAAATGATTGAAAATGCAAGCAGCAAACGTATTTATAGTGCTAACACAATTGCCGATCAAATGGAACAAAATCAATCTCTTGCTGAGGCTATAGTAACCGAACTTGGCGGTACTTTAAATGATAGTGATCAATTATTAGTATCTATGGATAATACTTCAACAGATCCAGAATTACATGAAGTAAGGGTTGTGTATGTAAAACAAATTACTGAAACTGGTGTAAATGAATATACAATTACAATTGCTGCTCCAGGAGGACATGGGGATATTGAAACTCTATTAAATAGTCTTGAAAACAATCAGTACAGATATAATCAAGACGATATTAAGACAGCCATAACTTTTGCTGAAGGCATGGACGGCTCAGTTGCAGATATTCCAGAAGATGAGTGGCCAGAATTTGAAGAAGAAGAGGCCGCAAGCACAGCCAGCGAGACATATCGTTTATATGGAAAATGAAAGCAAAAGATGGTTCTTCGGTTAATACTTACTTGCCAGAAGATCTTATGAATGAGCTTGAATAGACCTCGGGTCACAATTTAATTATGTTTAAAATCAGTTTTACTGCATTTTAAAAGAAAGTCTACTTAAAGAATACCTTCCTCTTTAAGTAGATTTTTTATAATTATCATTTTAATTGTTTTGTCACAAAAAGAGTGTTTTTTGCGGAAGCAACAAAGGAAACGACGTCCGCGGCAGCCAAAAATAAGAATACGGCGGAGAACGGAAAGATTTGCAAAAGCGGGGCTTTGTGCCCCGCTTTTTCAGTGTTTAACATTATGTTGCGTCATTAGCTTATTTTATGACGCGGACTTTGATCACGCCGTCGATGCTTTCCAGAGCTGCGGCGTCGATGACGGAGTCGGTGTCGATGAGGGTATAGGTGTAGCCCTTTGCCGTGGAGGACAGTCCGTCCGTACCGAGCGCTGTGCCTTCCTTCGCCAGCACGGCGACGCGGTGCTTTGCTTTCAGCTCCGCTTTGAGGCAGGGCAGGTTGACGGAATTGACGATGTTGCCGTTCTCGATATAGTCCTTCAGCTCGTTCGCCGCCATGACCGCGCAGTTGTCCTCCGCTTCTTCCGTGGACGCGCCGAGGTGGGGCACCGCTATGATGCCGTCGCAGGAGTTGATATCCGCGGTGGGGAAGTCGCAGACGTACTTGTGCAGTTTGCCGCCGGCGAGCGCCGCCTTGATGTCGGACACCACGGCGAGTTCGCCGCGCGCGGCGTTGACCACCACCGCGCCGTCCGCCATTTTCGCTATCGCGGCGGAATTGATCATACCTTTGGTTTCCTCGGTGGCGGGCATGTGCAGGGACACGAAGTTCGCGTCCTCATATGCTTCTTCGGCGGTGGGGCACACTTCGACGAAGGGGATTTCCGCTTTCGCCGCGTCGGAGAGGTAGGGGTCGTAGCCCTTAACGGTCATGCCGAGCGCGTTCGCCGCGGCGGCGACCTTTCTGCCTATCGCGCCGAGCCCCAGCACCGCGAGCGTCTTGCCCGCGATCTCGTGTCCGACGAACTGTTTCTTGCCCTTTTCCACCTGTTTCGCCACATCGTCGCCGGTGAGAGAGGACGCCCACTTTATGCCTTCCGCAAGATTGCGCGCAGCGAGCATGAACTCGCATATCACCATTTCCTTGACCGCATTCGCGTTCGCGCCCGGCGTGTTGAAAACGACGACTCCGCGCTTTGCGTAATCGGCATGGGGGATATTGTTGACGCCCGCGCCGGCTCTTGCTACGGCAAGCACGGAGGAGGGCAGATCGTATTCCGCCATATTCGCGCTTCTGACGAGTATGCCCGCGGGGGACGCGCTCTCGTCGACCAGGTCGTATCCGCTCAGGATCTTGTCCGCAAGAGGAGAGACGGCGTTGAGTTTCAGAATGTCCATAACGCCCTCACTTGTTTTCCGTTTCGAACTTCTTCATGAAGCCGATGAGCGCTTTCACGCCTTCGACGGGCATCGCGTTGTAGATGGACGCGCGCATGCCGCCGGCAAGACGGTGCCCCTTGAGGGACACGAGTCCCGCGCCTTCCGCTTTCTTGACGAACTTCGCGTCGAGCTCGGCGGAGGGGGTGACGAAGGGGACGTTCATGATCGACCTGTCTTCGGGATTGACCTTGTTGGCGTAGAAGGAGGAGTTGTCGATGAAGTCGTACAGCATCGCCGCCTTTTCGCGGTTGATCTTCTCCATGGCCGCCACGCCGCCCATCTTCTTGAGATAGCGCATGTTGAGCATCATGACGTAGATCGCCCAGCAGGGAGGGGTGTTGTAGAGGCTGTTGTTGGCCGCGTGCACGGAATATTTGAACATCGTGGGGCAGATCGCCATCTCGCCGCCGAGCATATCCTTGCGGACGATGACGAGAGTGACGCCCGCGGGGGCGAGGTTCTTCTGCGCACCGGCGTAGATGAGCGCGTACTTGTTCACGTCCGCGACTTCGCTCATGATGCAGGAGGACATATCGGACACGAGCGGCGCGCCGCAGTCGGGCACATAGTTCCACTTGGTGCCGAAGATGGTGTTGTTCTCGGTGATGTGGACGTAGTCGATGTCATCGCGGAAGTCCGCGCGCGTGACCTTGGGTATGTAGGTGTAGCCCGCGTCTTCGGAGGACGCGACGAGGCAGATGTCGCCGTATTTCATCGCTTCCTTGTACGCCTTTTTGGAGAAGTTGCCCGTCACGACGTAATCCGCGCGTCCCTTCTTCAGCAGATTGAGAGGGACGGACTCGAACTGCGTCGACGCGCCGCCCTGGAGCAGCAGCACTTCGTATTCGTCGGAGATGTTCATCAGCTCGCGGACGAGGGCGATGCACTCGTTGTGTATGGGTTCGTACACCTTGCCGCGGTGGCTGAGCTCCATGACGCTCATACCCGAACCTTCGTAATCGGTGATCTGTCTGCCGGCCTCTTCGAGCACTTCCATGGGAAGCATGCTGGGACCTGCCGAAAAGTTGTAAACTCGCATAGTGCCTCCTTAAACGGTCAAACCGGAAATACGCGAATATTATACAACATTCCGCGCCGCCGTGTAAAGAATTTAACCGTGTAAATCATTCCGTGACGGAATTTTCCGTAAGGGGTTCGTGCGCTTGCATAAAGCGTTTATATTTTGTATAATAAAACTTAATTTGAGAAAAAATCGGATAAGCGCGCGGCATGAGCCGGCGCGCATGACAGGAGAAATATGGCAAAATCTGTGAAAGTTGTTTTTCTGGGCGGCGTGGGAGAGATAGGTAAGAACATGACCGCCATCGAGTACGGCGACGACATCGTCATCGTGGATTGCGGCGTGGAGTTCCCGCAGGGCGACAGTCCCGGCATCGACGCGATCATCCCCGACATCACTTACATCCGCGACAACCGCAGGAAACTGCGCGGCATACTCCTCACCCACGGGCACGAGGATCACATCGGCGCGCTGCCTTACTATGCGGACGAGCTGGACGTGCCCATCTACGGCACCGCGCTCACGCTCGGACTGCTGGAGCGCAAGCTCTCCGAAAGGGGAGTGAAAGCGGAGCTGTGCAAGGTGAAAGAGGGCGACACCGTGAAACTCGGCTGTTTCGAGGCGGAGTTCATCAAGGTCGCGCACTCCATGGCGGGCGCGTGCGCGCTGTCGCTGACCACTCCGATAGGCATAGTGTTCGTCACTGGCGATTTCAAGATCGACAACACGCCCATAGACGGCAAAAAGACGGATCTCCAGCGCATTGCGGAGATAGGCGCGAAAGGAGTGCTGCTCATGCTGGGCGAGTCCACCAATGTGGAACGCAAAGGCTCCTCCACCTCCGAAAAGATGGTGGGGCAGGGGCTGGAAAATATTTTCGTCGCCAACGCGGACAAGCGTATCGTCGTGGCGTGTTTCGCCTCATCCAACTACAGGGTGCAGCAGATACTCTGGCTAGCGGAGAAATACGGCAGGAAAGTCGTGCTTGCAGGCAGAAGCATGAAGGGCATAGTCGAAGTCGCCTCCCGCGTCGGGGAACTGCATGTGCCGAAGGGCATCATCGCGGACGGCGTGGGCAAACTTCCTCCCGAAAAACTCGTCGTCATCGCCACGGGTTCGCAGGGAGAGCCGACCAGCGCGCTCAACCGCATGAGCCGCGGCGATTTCAACAAAGTTTCGATAGGTCCCGACGACGTGGTCGTGCTGTCCTCGACGCCCATACCCGGCAACGAGAAGTCCGTCTACGACGTCATCAACAATCTGTTCCGCAAAGGCGCGAACGTCATCTACGAGGCAATGAACGAGGTGCACGTCTCCGGACACGCGTACGAGGAGGAGCTGAAGATCATGCTCTCTCTCGTGCGTCCTAAATATTTCATGCCCGTGCACGGCGAATACCGCCACCAGTTCAAGCATGCGGAGATCGCAAAATCGCTCGGCATCAAGGAGAGCAACATCGTCATACCCAACATCGGCGAAGCGTACGGCGTCAACGCGCATTCGCTCAAACAGCATTCCAACGTGCCGGCGGGCAACGTGTACGTCGACGGCGTGGTGCTCGAGGACGGCTCTTCCGTGGTGTCCGACCGCAGGTCGCTTGCCGAATACGGCATGCTGCTCGTGCTCGCGTCAGTCAACACCGAGAAGGGCGTGATAGCCGGAGAGCCCGACGTCATAGCGCGCGGTTTCAACCTCACCGACGAGATAGAGCAGGAGATTGCCGGCACCGTCCGCGACACCGTGAACGGCGCGGATTTCGACGAAAACGGGCTGGGCGAGCTTGCGCGCGCCGTCAAGAAAGCGGTGCGTAAACTGTTCTACCGCGACAGGCAGTTCCCCATCATAATCCCGATCATCGTAGAGGACTGACATGCAGCGCAAACCCGTCGTACTCATTCTCACATCTTCCGACGAACGCGGCGGCGCGGCGGAAAATTACGCCGCCGCCATAAGCGCGGACGGAAAATTCAACACTGTGGTGCTGGGTGAGGATAAGTACGGCGCGAAAGACATCTTCGGAAAGCACAGCAAAGCGGCATTCCGCGCGGACAAGCGCAGGCTGCTCATGAGCGGCGCGGCTTCCGCAGGCAGACTGCTGAGGGCGGGGACGCGCCGCGGCAGACTGCACGGCAGGAACAGGCGCGTCGCAAACGCAGTGAAACGCTATGCGCCGGAGTACGTCCTCACGGTCACGCCGTATGCGCAGGCGGCTTTTACGGAGGCGAAGCGCAGGGCGGGATTCGACGTGCCGTCCGTGCATGCGGTCACGTCCTTCGTGCTTCCCGGCACGGACTATCCGGCGTATGCCGCGGACGTCTATCTTGTGGAGAACGCCGACGTCAAGGAGGAGCTGGTGTCGAGGGGCATACCGTCCAGGCACGTTGCAGTCACGGGGCTTCCCTTCGACGCGCCGCGCGTCACCCCGGCGGAAACGGAGGACGGCAAGCAGGAACTCGGACTTCCGCGCACGCCCACCGTGTTCGTCAATGCCGGCGGCAGGGACGCGGTGGAGATACTCGGATTGCTGGCGGATCAGGGCGACATCATCAACATCGCGTGCTATGCCGAGGACGTGAAGCTCCTTGCCGCGCTGCGCACCAGGGCGGACAGGGCGGAAACGCGCAGCAACGTCGTGCTGATCACGCGCAAGGACATGTTCCGCGAATATCTGCTCATGAGCGACATCGTGATCACGCGGTTCGAGCCGTCCGTGGTCTACACCTGCTTCAAGGCGGGTAAACCCGTCGTCGCGTTCGGAAAGAACGCGGAGGAAGAAAAAAACGTCGCCTATCTTGCCGAAAGGAAGCTCGTCATGCCGGCGCGGTCGGACATCGACGTGGTTGCGCTGATATACAAATTCATGCAGACGGACACCGCTTCGGAGTACGTCGAAAACGGAGTGGAGAGGACGGAAATGTTCTCGCTCGAAAACACGGCGAATTATCTCGCCGCCTACTCGGAAAGGTGATATGGCAATCGTAAGATCTCTCGGAAAAGCCGCGCGCCGCGCGGGAATGCGCGTCGGCGACGACCTCGTTTCCCTCGGCGGAATACCCGTCCGGGACATTTTGGACTGCCTGTATTTCGACGGGGAAGAGAAGTTCGACGCCGAAGTCGTACGGGGCGGCAAACGCCGTGTGCTGCATGTGAGAAAGAGTGCCGACGAGCCGCTCGGCATCGAACTCGAAGAGGAAATGCGCCCCATGCGCTGCCGCAACAAATGCGTGTTCTGTTTCGTCGATCAGCTGCCGAAAGGAATGCGCGAAAGCCTCTACGTCAAGGACGACGACTACCGATACAGTTTCATCAGCGGAAGCTACGTCACTCTCACCAATCTTTCCGACGACGACATAGACAGGATAATACGCCTCGGACTCAGTCCGATATACATATCCGTGCACGCCTTCACCGACGAAGTGCGGAGGCGGCTGGTGACCAATCCCGGCACCGACACTCTCATCGCGAGGATGCGGAAACTGGGCGCCGCAGGTATAAAGATGCACACGCAGCTCGTCATTGTCCCCGGACTCAACGACGGGGAGGAGCTGACGAAGAGCATACGCGGACTGCACGGCGTGGAGGGCGTGGCGACCGTCGCCGTAGTACCCGTGGGGCTGACCGGACACCGCGAAGGGCTTGCGTCCATCCGTCCCGCCACGCGGGAAGAATCCGCCGCGACGGTGAAACAGGTGGAAGAGCTGAATGCGGAATTCGGCGGTTTCTGCTGGTGCTCGGACGAGTATTACGTCAAGGCGGGCATGCCGCCGCGCGAATACCCGTATTACGGCGATTTCGAGCAGATAGAGAACGGAGTCGGGCTTTTCGCTGAGTTTTACGACAACGTGGACTACGAACTCTCCTCCCTTCCCGACATGCGGCTGAACAAGAAGATCGCCCTCATCACGGGGGTGGACTTCGCGCCGTATCTCAGGGAGAAGATGAAAGAAGTTGACGCCAAAATCGGCATTTCAAGCACCGTTTTCGGCATAATAAACCGTTTCTTCGGAGAAACGATCACAGTCGCCGGGCTTGTGACGGCAGGAGACATAACAGCGCAGGCGGACTGCTCCGGCATGGACGCCGCCGTCATTCCCGACAATATGCTGAAGGAGTTCGGCGACGTATTTTTGGACAACGTAACGACGGACGAGGTGTCGCGCGCTCTCGGCGTGCCGCTCATCGTCGTGTCGCACAACGGCTCGGATCTGGTGAGCCGCATCGCGGACCGTTTCCGCGGGGAGGAGAGAAGATGAAGCCTCTTATTGCCATAGTGGGACGCCCCAATGTGGGCAAATCCACGCTTTTCAACCGCATAGCCGGAGGGCAGATCGCTATCGTTGAGGATACCCCCGGCGTGACGCGTGACAGGATATACGCCGACTGCGAGTGGTGCGGCCGCGCTTTCACGCTCATTGACACCGGCGGACTCGAACTCAAGAGCGAGGACGAAATGTGGATGCACATCCGCGCGCAGGTGGAGATAGCCGTCGAAGCGTCCGACGCCATCATTTACGTCGTGGACGGCAAGACGGGGCTTACGCTCGATGACGAAGCGATCGCGGCGTATCTGCGCAAGGCGAAAGTCCCGGTGATACTCGCCGTCAACAAGATAGACAACAACGAACTGCATGAAGCGTACGGCTTCTATTCGCTCGGTTTCGGGGAGCCTTACGCCGTTTCCGCCGCGCAGGGGAAGGGCATCGGCGAGCTTCTCGACGCGGTGACGGACGCCGTCCCCGCCGTCGCACCCGAAGAGGACGAGGACGTGATAAAGATCGCCATAGTCGGCAAGCCGAATGCGGGCAAGAGTTCCATCGTCAACAGGCTGCTCGGCTACGAGCGCGTGATAGTCAGCGACGTCGCCGGCACGACGCGCGACGCGATAGATACGCCCATCACCGTGGGAGGGGACAAATACGTCCTTATCGACACCGCCGGCATACGCAGAAAAAAGAGCGTCGGCGACGGATTGGAGCGTTACAGCGTTCTGCGCAGTCTGCTCGCGGTGCGCCGCGCGGACGTCGCGGTCATCGTGCTGGACTCCGCCGAGGGCGTCACGGAGCAGGACGTCAAGATCGCGGGTTACGTGGACGCGCAGGGCAAACCCTCCGTCGTGGTAATGAACAAGTGGGACCTTGTGGCGAAGGATACGCATACGATAGAGAAGTACGAGAAAAAGTTGCATGAAGACCTTAAATTCATGGACTACTTCAAGTCCGTGTATGTGTCGGCAATGACGGGAAAACGCGCGGACGCGATACTTCCCGCGTGCCGGAAGGTGCTCGCCAACAGCCGCAGGAGGATCGCTACGGGACTTCTCAACGAAGTGCTTGCGGACGCTACGCGCATCAGTGAACCGCCGTCCAAGCTCGGCAGACGTCTCAAACTGCTGTACATCACGGAGGCTTCCGTCGCGCCGCCCACTTTCGTGCTCAAGGTCAACGATCCCGACCTCATGCACTTCAGCTACAAGAGATATCTCGAAAATGCGCTCCGCCGCAGTTTCGACTTCTCGGGCACGCCCATACGCCTGCTTGTGCGCGGAGGAAAAGAGGAATAAAGCCGCTTGCGCTTCGGCGCAATGTGTGGTAGGATAATTGAAAACGTCCGCGGCAGGACCGCGGCGCGCCGTTCGGATCGGCGCGAGGAGGATTATGGATTATAAGTCTTTTTCCGCAAAGGAACTCGAAAATCTGCTCCGCGACGAGCAGAAACGCTTCAAGAAGCTCGTAAAAGAGGGCAGAAACGTGGATATGACGCGCGGCCGTCCCTCAAAGGAACAGCTTGAGATCGCAATGCCCATGCTGAAAGCCGCGGGCACTTACAACTATTCGGCAGAAACGTCCGACGCCCGCAATTACGGCGATCTCGGCGGTACGAAAGCGTGCAAGGCGCTCTTTGCCGAACTCTTCGGCGTGAAACCAGAGGAAGTATTCGTCGGCGACGGCAGCAGCCTCGATCTCATGTACACGCTTGTGCATTTCGCAAAGCAGTTCGGCGTGCTCGGCGCCGCGCCCTGGAACAGCCTGAAAAAGGTCAAGTTCATCTGTCCCGCGCCCGGCTACGACCGCCACTTCTCCATCTGCCAGCAGTTCGGCATCGAGATGATCACCGTGCGCATGAAAGAGGACGGCCCCGATATGGACGTCATTGAGTCCCTCGTCAGAGAGGACGATTCCATCAAGGGCATCTGGTGCGTGCCCAAGTATTCCAACCCCACGGGCATCACTTTCTCGGACAGCGTGGTCGAAAGACTCGCCACCATGAAGACGGCGGCAAGCGACTTCCGCATCTTCTGGGACAACGCATACATGGTGCACAGCCTCTACGACGAGGACGACAAACTTCGCAACATCTTCGACGTCGCGCGCAAGGCGGGCACGATGAACAGGATCTATTCCTTCGCGTCCACGTCCAAGATCACCTTCGCCGGCAGCGGCATCTCCGCTATTGCGGCGTCCGAGGAAAACATCAAGGACATCATGGGCAAGATGTTCTTCAAGTGCATCAACGCCAACAAGGTCAATCAGGTCATGCACGTCAATTTCCTGAAAAACGCCGACGGCGTCAGGGAAGTGATGAAGAAGCATGCCGCGCTGCTGCGTCCCAAGTTCGAGCTGTTCGATAAGAAGTTTACGGAAGCGTTCGACGGCGACGAGTTCGTCAAGTGGTCCAAGCCGCGCGGAGGTTACTTTATTTCCGTAGACGTCAAGTCCTGCGCGAAACGTATAGTCGAACTCGCTGCGACCGCGGGCGTCAAATTCACCGCCGCAGGCGCGACCTTCCCCTACAAACTCGACGACATGGACAGCAACATCCGCGTTGCACCCTCCGTTCCTTCCCTCGAAGAGATGGAGTTCGCCATCGACGTCATGATCTCCGCCATACGCCAGGCGCGCATGGAGCTCGTCCTCGCCAAAACCAAGTCCTAGCGGACGGCTGACTACGGTACCGAACGTTACATAAGTTATCGCAGAGTCCTGAGCGGACGGCTGACTACGGTACCGAACGTTAAATAAGTTATCGCAAAGTCCTGAGCGGACGGGTCCTGAGCGGACGGCTGACTACGGTATCGAGCGTTACATAAGTTATCGCAAAGTCCTAAGCGGACGGGTCCTGAGCGGACGGCTGGCTATGGTGCAGAGCGTTACATAAGTTATCGCAAAGTCCTGAGCGGCCTGCCGGCTATGCGGTAGAGAGTATAGCATGTTAAACAGCCGGCACACGCGTCGGACGGTCACCGACAAAGCAAAACCGCGGCATATGCCGCGGTTTTTGTGTAGTCGGTTATTGTTTTGCTGCTTTTAGTGCTGTATGCCGGAGCATACTTTCTTCTCTCCGCCGGACGGCGAAGTCATGCCTCGGCGGGGAAGATGTCAGCGAAGGTGGTGTCCGCGGAGAGTATAGAATACTGCGCGGAGGTAGCTACATTACCGCTTATTCTTATGCCGTCGGTGATGATCCCGGAGAAGTCGAGGGTGATAAGACCTGAAATGTCGATAGTCTTGTTCTCGATGAGGTTGAAGAGGATCATCGGGAAAAATTCTACGTTATATGCAAGGAATTCAGCGTCTTCATAAGGCATGAACGCCGTGATGTCCTGCGAGGTGGTCATTGCGGCGAAGTTGCCGTCCGAGAAGGTCACGGAGCCGGTCACGTCGCCGAAGTCGATCCAGTCGTAGATCATGGGCATGATGTCGTAGCCCGCGTCATATGCGAGTATGGGAGCGACCTGCTGCAGTATCCAGTCCAGCGCGCTCTCGCCGGGAATGGTGTAGTTCGATGCCGATCCGCCGATGAGTTCCGCGTCATAGAACGTGTTCATGCCGAAGTCCAGCACAGGAATGGTGTCATGCAGGGACTGCTCAGTGAACGTGACACCTTCGGCAAGGGGATAAAGTCCGCTGAGAGCGACGGCATCCAACGTGAATATACCGTCCGCGCTTTTGTGTACGGAAAGATCGACGTCGAGTCCGTTTTCGAGCGCGCCGGCGAAAAGCCCGCTTGCGATGTCGGCAAGACCGTCCACCTTGACGGTGTAATCCATGCGGAACTCGCCGCCGAGGTACACGCGCTTGCCCTCAAGGGTGATCGTGACGGGAAGAGCATTTTCGCCGCTGCCGAGAGTGGCGTCGATGACGCCCGTATCCGTGCTCATTTTGTATTCCGCGCCGTCCCATGCGGACTTCGCATTTGCATAGCTCGCGACGAAATTGTCTTTGTTGCACGCTGCGAGCGCAAGGGCGGAAACCAGAAGGCAGACGAGCAGTATAAGTGACACAATGATGGTTTTAGCAGTGCGTTTCATGTTCGAAAACCTCCTTATTCGCCGTAACCGACGATGCGTTCGGCCGCAGTGTCTCTAATGACGCGGAGCAGATTGAGATAGTTGTCGTCGTAATCCTTCGCTTCCCAGTCGCAGTCTGTGTCTTCGCGCCAAAGCATCATGCCGGCAAAGCCCTGTTCGATGACGTAAGCAGTTTTGTCTGCGACCATTGCGCCGCCGTTGACCCAGACTTGTATAAATTGAATGGTGTAGGTGACGGAGCCGTCAAGGTTTGTGCCCGTGTAATACAGCCACTGCGAGTTGTCCCAGTAGGTATAGGGCTTTTTGTCATAGGTCGCCCATGCCTCTATGTCATATTCGTATTCGCTGCCGCTGTGCTCACCGTTCTCGCCGGGAATTTCCTTGTAGCCATAATTCGTCCACACGGTGTCCCAGCTGTTGGGCCTTCCGTAGACGGGGAGTCCGAGCACAAGTTGGGAAGGCTTGAACCCGATGTTGACGAAGTAACGCATGGAGGAGTATGCTCCGCTGCGGAATGAGGCGTGGTTGCCGTCCTTGATGTCGAAGCGGTCGTACGCCATCATCTGCACGAAATCCACCGCGTCGATCTGTTCCTGCGTGAGGCGCACGTTGTCTGCAGAGAGAGCCAGGGAAATGTACTTGTCCTCGCCGGAGGAGTCGATTGCCTCGCTGACGCGGGTGATGAGGTCGCCGTAATACTTCCACTCAGTCACGCCGTTCGGATACTCCCAGTCGAAGTCGATGCCGTCAACGCGGTCGTCGTCGGCAATAAGGGAAGTAATGTTTTCCATCAGCGTATCCATGTTGCCGGGAAGTCCGTGTGCGGACAGGTCGGACGGGAAGAGATCCATGCATATGTTCACGTTGCGGTCGCCCACGATGGACACGATCCTGTCGAGCAGCTGATTGTAGAAAGTCGGGTCTGACGTGCGGTCCTCGGGGGCGAAACCGTTCTCGGACGCGTAGACAAGCGAGCCGTCCTCTTCCCAGAAAACAAAGGATATGAGGATCATGTCCGTGATCACGCCGCGGTCGAGTTCCTCCGCCAGTGCTGCCGCTTCTTCGTCCGTCATATTGTAAAAGTCATCCACTCTGTAATAGTTGAATACACGGAAATCGTTCTCGTATTCTTTGGGGGCGATGTTGTATATTTCGACCTCCGCGATCGATATATCTTTCCCTTCATCGCAGCGTTCGAAATAAATGCGGAAGGTGGTCACTTCCACCGCGTCGAAAGTGCAGTAGCGGTAACGCTCGATCCTGTCCTGCTGACGGTAAAAGAAATTCTCGAAATAGCCGTAGCCGTCTGTCGGATATTCCCCGTTCTCGTCGGGGGTGACGAAGCTGAAACCGGAGATGTAGTTGCCGTTTTCGCGCAGGACTACGGTGTTGATCTCCGTAGGCGAGGGAAGTGTGATCTCGATATACTGTCCGGTGGTGCTTTCCGCCGTCCATGCCGTCGAGGTGTCGCCGTCCGCGACGTTCCCCGCGCTGTCCGCCGCGCTCGATGCCGTGATCTGCTGCGCGCTTGCCGCGAGGTTTTCGGCGGCGGTGGTGTCGAGATCGTCGGTGAACACGTTCCCGAAATCCTCGACGCCCATCGAGCCGACTGACGGAGGATCGTTGTTGCAGGCGGCGAAGAGAACGCCGCATGCGACCGTAAGCACGAGCGCCGCGGCGATGATGACGGTAAATCTTCCTTTCTTCATAAAAAACTCCCTTAACGATTTGCCGTATATATACGGATCGCTAATATAATAACATGTCGTAAGACAAAATTCAACGGCGATCCGCACATTGGACCCGCGTTAATGAGTGCAGGTACGGACCGCCGTCTGGTGCTGTGCGCCGCGAAGGCGGCGCGTATGCAGGTTCGTCAGGCCTGAGCTTCCGCGCCGTAGACTGCCGCTACGCTTTCGAACGTCGCGTCGTCGTTGCAGGCAAACAGCATCGGAGTGAATGCAAGCATGGCGACAACAACCACCGAAAACAATGCGATTGTTTTCTTTTTGCTCATAATTACCCCCTGTCGGGAATTAAAAGTAGAAAGAGATCAAGACCCATTTCTGCGCCTTGATCCCTGCGATAGTATAACATTGACCATTTGTCAGTCAACAGCGTCTGCGCGCGGAAAAAATTTTTAATGTCGGGGCGTGCGGCGGCATTTTGTGCTTGCGGACGAACCGAAAGGATGTATAATTATTGTATAGGCGTGCGCAAGGGCGCAGTTGCGCGAGCGCGCGATAAGACGTGTGTGAAAGGCGGGATCCGGCTTTCCGAGGAGTGCGGCATGAAGAAAAACGGAAAAATCGTGTTTGTCGGCTGCGATATCGTGGACATGACCGCGGACTGCGCGGTGGTGAAGGGCAGGGATATTTTTACCGAAAACGGACTTATTGTAAAGATCGCTCCGACAGGCGGCGACACATCGGGCTATGCGGTGTACGACGCGGTCGGACTGTACGCCATGCCGGGGTTGGTAAATGCGCATGCGCATCTTTTCGGCACCGGCGCGCCGAGCAAGATCCTTTCCGGCGGCGGAGCGCAGAAACTCGTGCTGAAGCTCGTGCAAAGCGCCTTCGGTCCGGCAGTGCTGAAAAAGCTCGTCGCTTCGGCGTGCGCCCAGGAGCTCAATTCCGGCGTGACGACGCTTCGCGGACTGGGGGACTTCAGATTCTCCGACCTTGCGGTGCGCGACGCGATAAAGAAGGGCAAAGGAAAGGCGGCGGGACTCAATCTGCTGGTTTCCGGCCCCGCGCTTACGGCGCCCGGCGGACACGGCGACGGCACTTTCGCGGTGACGGCGTCCACTCCCGCGGAGTTTGCCGCGCTTGCGGAGCAGAACGTCAGAAACGGAGTGGATCTCGTGAAGATCTGCATCACGGGCGGCGTTACCGACGCGAAGAAGAAGGGCGAGCCCGGCGAAGTCAAGATGACGGAAGAGCAGGTGAAAGCCGTATGCGACAGAGCGCACGCGCTGGGCAAAAAGGTCGCCGCGCACGTGCAGAGTCCGAGAGGTGTGGAGATCGCCGCAAAATGCGGAGTGGACACCATAGAACACGGCGCGCACATGAGCGATGAGGCGGCCGCGGCGCTGAAGGCGCGCGGCGGCGCGGTCGTTGCGACGTATACGCCTGCATATCCCTATTTCAAACTTCCTCCCGAAGTGACCAAGCTCGACGAGGTCAGGGTGTTCAATTCCGGCATAGTGCTGGAGGGCATGACGCAGAGCGTGAAGGACGCGTACGCACACGGCATAACGGTCGCGATGGGGACGGACGCGTCGTGTCCGTTCTCGACGCAGACCGGCATGTGGCGCGAGGTGATATATTTTGCAAAACTCGGCGGATTCGGAACGAAAGCCGCGCTGTATGCGGCTACTATGGGCGGAGCGGCGGCGGTCGGACAGGCGGACAAAACAGGTTCGCTCGAAGCAGGCAAGCGCGCGGACATACTGCTGCTTTCCGACGATCCCGTCAGCAACCCGGAAACGTTGCGCAACCCCGTCGCCGTGGCGGCCGGCGGCAGGCTCATCGCACACCCCAGGCCGAAACGCAACAAGAAGATAGAAGCCGTGCTCGACGGACTCATGAAGGAGCTTTGATATGGAAAAGTACGCACTCGATTACAGCGAAAACATCGAAGTCAACGGCGACGTGCAGAACATCCGCGTACGCGCCGCGGAAAAGGGGCTGCCCGTAGTGCTCTTTCTGCACGGGGGCCCCGGCGTCTGCGACCGTCACCAGATAATGAAGAACCATTCCGCCCTTGCGGAGAAATACACCCTCGTGTGCTGGGATCAGCGCGGTTCGGGCAAGAGTTACACTCCCGCGATCCGCACGCAGAAACTTTCCGTTGCGACATTCGTCGACGACGTCGAGTTCATGCTCGAATATCTCACGGGCAAGTTCAGGGTGAGGAAAGTCGCCGTCGTCGGGCACAGCTGGGGGTCCATCATCGGCACTCTCGCGGTATCCCGCCGCCCCGATCTCGTGTCGGTGTACATAGGAGAGGGACAGTTCGTGGACGGCGACAGCAACGAAGCGGAATCCTACCGCTTCTGCCTGGAAGAGGCTGAAAAGAGAGGGGACAAAAAGGCCCTGAAAGCCCTGACGGGCAACGCGCCCGTCGACGGCGTGTACGCTTCGCACAAAGCGATGATGACGCAGCGCGACTGCCTGTCACGCTACGGCGGAGCGATATACCGCGGTGACGACGGACTGGTCAAAGGGCTGCTGATGCCGCTGCTGAAAAGTCCGGAATACACTCTCGGCGACATAGCGAAATACGCGCGCGGAGCGCTGTATCTCACCGACGTGATATGGAGCGACGTGGTAGGACAGAGGCTCGGCAAGATCACGCGGCTGGACGTGCCCGTGGCTATCACGCAGGGCAGGCACGACTTCAACACGCCGTCCGCGCTCGCGAAGAAGTGGTTCGACGCGCTGGAAGCTCCGTACAAGAAGTGGATATGGTTCGAGGATTCCGCGCATTCTCCCGATCAGGAAGAGCCGGACAAATGGCGCGCCGCGCTGGACGAGATCCTCTCCGAAACAGCGTCCGCAGGGAAATGAGAGAATGATCAAAATCACGTCATAGCAGCAAAAACCCGCCTTTAACGGCGGGTTTCGTTTTTTTATCCGCTTGTTCTGACATTTTGCGCCGCGGCGCGCGGTTGAACCGACTGGGTGCGGCGTGCGGCGTTCAGCTTGTAAAAATGTTGTGTACGAAGTCGTTGAGCGCGGGACGCCATACGGACGGGGAGTGTCCTATAACAGCGAATTTGACCTGGTAGACGTGTTCCACGCCTATCGCGTTCAGCTTCTCGTGGATGTTCGCGCTCACTCCCGCCAGGGTGTCGAACATGCTCACGGTTATCTGAACGTAACGGAAGCCGTCCGAGCCTTCGTCGAGGGTGAAGTCGGGCACATACTCGGACGAGGAAACGACGTCTTCGCCGAAGGACGCGGAGGAAAAGGCTCCCACCCAGCCGAATATATCCTGATAGGCGAACGCGGTCAGCAGCGCTTCGCGTCCGCCCATGGAAAATCCCGCTATGGCCGTATTGTCCTTGCCCGTAAGCACGGAGTAGTGCCCGTTGATGTGCGGCATAAGGCATTCGACGATATCACGTCCCGTGAGGTCGTAAGTGGCGGCGAGTTCCGGCGGTGCGGAGGGCGGGATCATCGTCCACTCCGGCTCGGTCTCCGTGGCGTTGACAAGACTGTTCACGCACACGACGATCATCTCCGGCACGCCGTCGAATATATGCGCGTTCCGCACCGTGTACTGCGCGCCCATGGGTATGCCCGACACACCTTCCGTCCACGCGTCCTCGTCGCACTGAAGTCCGTGGAGCAGATAGAGCACGGGGTAGCTTTTCGATTCGTCATAATCCGGAGGAAGTATTACGTTCGCATGCTTGTACGCGCCCGCGACGGTAGAGTAATACTCTATCTTGACGATCTCGTCACCTTCGGTGTAGTCGTACCCTTCGACGGGCTCGTAAAACAAATAACCTTCGGGTTTTTCGGGATAGTCCGGGACTTCGGGCTCTTCGGGCAGGGAAGGCTCGTCCTCTCCGCCGGGAGAAGAGCCGCCGTCGGAGGCGCCGGAATTGTCGCATGCGGCAAACGCGCACACGGAAAGCGCTAAAATCAAAATCAAGAGAAACGCAAGCAGTTTTTTCATATTCCACCTCGTTTTCCCCATATATGCCTCTTATATGATACGACGTGCCGCGCGAAAAATCAATATCAATGTGTTAGTTCTTGCCGCGTCTGCCTTTCGCGCCGTCGCACCGTTCCGTATGCGCGGCGATAGACGCGCTGTGCGACGAACTCTCCGCGCTGATTTTTGTGATCCGCAATGCGGACAAATGCGATGTGCTGCCCCGTAAATGAAATGCGCGCCGCATATGCGGCGCGTTCGCTTTTCAGTAATCCGTCCTGCCGACCAGATAGTCTATGTCGACGTTGAAATAGTCCGCAAGCAGCCACAGGCTGCGTATGCTCGGTTCCTTTTTGCCCAGCAGCCATGCGGAGATGGTGTTCTGACTTATCCCGGCGCGCGCGGCGAGCTGTACCTGGTTGAGAGAGTTCTCCCTCATCAGCTCCTTGATCCTTGCGGCGACCTGGATTTGTACGTTTCCGTGAAGTTCGCGGTATGCCATGCGTAAATTATAGCACCTTGGGAGTACCCGCGCAAGAACCTTTTTATTGCGAATGCGGTAAATATGTGTTAACATTACGGCAGGAGGAGCGATATGGCAAACGTTACGGCAGTTCCGGCGATCCGCACCGCAGTTGCGAAATGCGGCAACGTGCGGAGAAAGAACAGAGTATTCGCCGCAGTTATGAGCATTGCCGCGGCTATGATCGTCGCCGCTTTCGCCGCTTTCATCGCGCTCATGTGCGTGCGCGGCGAAGGAAGCACTGAGATAGAATTCTTTTGGAATTTCATTCCTTTCGCATGTTTTGCGGCGGCGGCGTTCGTCATGCCGTTCGCTATGGCGAAGAAAAACTTTTACAGGTTGCTTTGCGCCGTTGCGGACAGGATAGAGAGCGCGGACAGCACCGTGATAGCCTCTCTTGCCGTCGATTTGTCCCCCGCGGCGGAGGACGCCGCAAGGATAACCGTCGGAGCGATCATCGCGGGCGGCGCGCTGCCTGACTACGAGATAGTCGCGGATAAAGTGGTGGCAAAAAAGTCCCTGGCTCTTTCCGACAAAAAGGCGGAGGAAATGTACGGAGAGTTCGTCGCGCGCGCAAATTCCGTCGCGGCGGTGTCCGTTGCCGTGCGGGCGGAGGAAAAAGTCCCGACGCATTGTCCGTCCTGCGGCGCACCCGTCGTGCGCGACGGGGCGAAATTCTGCGAATCGTGCGGAGTGCGGCTCCCCGGCAGCGGCGCGGAGTGAGCCATGAGCGCGCGGCACGCCCGCGGGCGCGCCGCGCGCAAAATCTTTTCAAAAAGGGCGGTCAACTTTTTGACATCGCTTTTCGGATAGTGTATTATTAGACCATGCAAACTAAGTGCGGAACGGTTTTCGTATATGTACGCGGACTTTGCGCGCCGGCACGGGCGGCAGTCGTTCGCGGAGGAAAATTCGTACGCACATGCGAGAGTTGGTCATGACGGCAGTTTTGCGCGAGCAAACTGCCTTTTTTCAAACATCGGAGGTACTATGAAAAAAATTGCGGTCATCATGGGCAGCGACAGCGATCTGCCCGTAGTGCAGAAGGCAATAGACACCGTGAGATCTTTCGGTGTTGAGTGCGAAGCGCACGTTTATTCGGCGCACCGTACGCCCGCGGAAGCGAAAGCGTTTGCCGAAAACGCGGAGAAGAACGGATTCGGAGTAATTATAGCGGCGGCAGGGAAGGCGGCGCATCTTGCCGGCGCGCTTGCCGCTTCGACCACGCTTCCGGTCATCGGGATCCCTGTCAAGAGTTCCGCGTTGGACGGGCTTGACGCGCTGCTTTCCACCGTGCAGATGCCTCCCGGAATACCCGTCGCAACCGTCGGAATAGACGGCGCGCAGAACGCCGCGCTCCTCGCTCTCGAAATCCTTGCCGTGAGCGAACCCGCGCTTGCGGAGAAACTCAGGGCAAAGCGCGAAGCGGACAGACTCGCCGTCCTCGAAAAGGACAGAAAACTGAACGAAGACGTCAGGTGAATTATGGAGAAATCTTTCAGCGAAAGCTATAAGCAGGCAGGAGTGGACATCACCGCCGGTTACAGGGCGGTGGAGCTGATGAAGAAACATATCGCCCGCACGGTCACCCCCGGTGCGGCGAGCGACATCGGCGGCTTCGGCGGACTGTTCGAGCTCGATCTTACGGGAATGACGCGTCCCGTGCTCGTCAGCGGAACGGACGGCGTGGGCACGAAGCTCAAATACGCTTTCATGCTCGGCAAACACGATACCATAGGCATCGACTGCGTGGCGATGTGCGTGAACGACGTCGTATGCTGCGGCGCGAAACCCCTCTTTTTCCTGGACTATATCGCGTGCGGCAAAAACGTGCCCGAACGCATAGCGTCCATAGTGTCGGGCGTGGCGGAAGGCTGCGTTCAGGCGGGCGCGGCTCTCATCGGCGGCGAGACCGCGGAAATGCCGGGGTTTTATCCGGAGGACGAGTACGACCTCGCGGGTTTTGCTGTCGGTGCGGTGGACCGCGCGAAAGTGCTGGACAACTCAAAGGTTAAGGAGGGGGACGCGGTCATCGCGCTGCCGTCGTCCGGCGTGCATTCCAACGGCTTCTCCCTCGTGCGCAAGATCTTTGCGGAGAAGGATATTACATCACCGCGTGAAGAGTTCGGCGGAAGGAGCCTCGGAGAGGTGCTGCTCACTCCCACCAGGATATACGTAAAGCCCATGCTCGCGCTGTTTGAAAAGGTCACCGTCAAGGCGGTGTCGCACATCACCGGCGGCGGATTTTACGAGAACATACCGCGCAGTATTCCCAAGGGGCTCGGCGCAAAGATAGAAAAGAGCGCGCTGCGCGTGCTCCCGGTGTTCGACCTCATCGCAAAAGAGGGGAACGTCCCGGAAAGGGATATGTTCAACACCTTCAACATGGGCGTCGGCATGAGCGTCGTAGTCGCCGCGGAGGATGCGGACGAAGCGCTCGGCGTGCTGAAAGCCGCCGGGGAGGACGCCTACGTCATAGGGGAGATCGTGCGCTCCGACGACGGAGTGGTCATCTGCTGATATGGACAAGATAGCGGTGGCTGTGCTGGTGTCGGGCGGCGGCACCAATCTTCAGGCGATACTCGACGCGGAAAGAAGAGGAGAACTTCCGCATGCGGAAGTGAAAGTCGTCGTTTCCAGCCGCGCGGACGCATACGCTCTCGAACGCGCAAGGGCGGCGGGAGTCGAAGCGGTGGCGGTGGAGCGCGGAAAGTGCGCTTCGCAGGAGGAGTTCGAGGACGGGATAGAGCGCGCGATAAAGAACGCCGGCGCGGAGATAATCGTGCTCGCCGGGTTCATGAGCATATTGTCGGAGAGGTTCACTTCCCGTTATCCGGAGAGGATAATCAACGTGCACCCGTCGCTGATACCTAAATTCTGCGGAAAGGGATTCTACGGGCTGAAAGTGCACGAGGCGGTGCTCGCCGCCGGCGAAAAGACGACGGGCGCGACGGTGCATTACGTCAACGAGATCCCGGACGGCGGAGAGATCATTTTTCAGAAGGAAGTCGCGGTGAAAGAGGGCGATACGCCCGAAACGCTGCAGAAAAGAGTCATGCAGGAGGCGGAATGGCAGTTACTGCCGCGCGCCGTCGAGCTTACGGCGGAAAGGATCGCGGCGGAGCGCTCCGCGAAGTGAGGAGATACAAATGAGCATTTACGACATCAAAGACCTGAACGCCGTACTCGGCGCGAATTCCTACCCCGGCAGGGGTATTGTCATAGGTAAGACCGCGGACGGCAGGCATGCCGCTTTCGCGTACTTCATCATGGGCAGGAGCGAGAACAGCCGCAACCGCGTCTTTGTGGAAAAGGAGAACGAGCTTGTCATCTATCCTTTCGACGAGAGCAAGGTGGAAGATCCTTCCCTCATCATCTATTCGCCCGTCAAGCGCGTGTGGAACAAGTGGATAGTCACCAACGGCGACCAGACCGACACCGTAGAGGCGGCGCTGCTTGCCGGCGACAGCTTCGAAAGCGCGCTGGAAAAGCGCGAGTTCGAGCCGGACGCGCCCAATTTCACACCGCGCATAAGCGGACTCATCGACCTTGAAGGCAGGTTCCGCTACAAGCTCTCCATCCTCAAGAGTGCGGACGAAAAGGGGAGCGCGTGCAACCGCTTTTCGTTCTCTTACGAGCCTGTAGACGGACTCGGACATTTCATCCATACGTACGAGCATGACGGGACCCCCATCCCGACGTTCACGGGAGAACCGGAGAGAGTGGCGGTAGGCTCCGACCTCGCGGCGTTCGCCAACGATATATGGGACAGCCTTGACGCGGACAACAAGATCGCGCTTTACGCAGGCTTTATCGACCTCAAGACTTACAGAGTGAAAACGATGCTCTTCAACAAACACGTCAAATAAGGAGAGGATATGAAAGAATTCGAGCTGAAATACGGCTGCAACCCCAATCAGAAACCCGCGCGTATATATATGGAAAACGGCGGAGATCTGCCCGTGGAGATCCTGAACGGCAGACCGGGATACATCAATTTCCTCGACGCATTCAACAGCTGGCAGCTGGTCAAGGAACTTAAAGCGGCGACGGGGGAGTGCTGTGCGACTTCGTTCAAGCACGTCAGTCCGACTTCGGCTGCGCTCGGAAGAGTGCTGGACGAAAGGCTTAAGAAGGCGTGCTTCGTCGACGACATCGAAGGTCTGGACGACAGTCCCGTAGCCTCAGCGTACGCAAGGGCGCGCGGCACGGACAGGATGTCGTCGTTCGGCGACTGGATCGCGCTCTCCGACGAGTGCGACGCGACGTGCGCGAAGATCGTCGCGCGCGAAGTGTCCGACGGCATTATCGCCCCCGCGTACACTCCCGAAGCGCTCGAAATACTGAAAAGCAAGCGCAAGGGCGCATACAACATCGTCAAGGTGGATCCGCTCTACACCCCCGCGCCCGTGGAACACAAGCAGGTGTTCGGCGTGACCTTCGAGCAGGGCAGGAACGATTTCGAGATCAACCGCGCGCTGCTCGGCAACGTCGTGACAGAGAAGAAGATACCTCATTCTGCCGAAACGGACCTCATCGTCGCGCTCATCACCTTGAAATACACGCAGTCCAATTCGGTGGCGTTCGCCGCCGACGGACAGGCGATAGGCGTGGGCGCCGGACAGCAGTCAAGGATACACTGCACGCGCCTTGCCGGACAGAAAGCGGACCTGTGGCATCTCAGACAGCACGATAAAGTGCTCGGTCTGCAATTTGCCGAAGGAATAGGCAGACCGGAAAAGAACAATATCATAGACATCTACCTCTCCGACGAGTGCGGGGACGTCATAGGCGACGACGTGTGGCGGAAGTATTTCGCGGTGCGCCCGAAGGAGTTCACACGAGAGGAGAAGAGGGCGTACCTCGACACCCTCACGGGAGTGTCCCTCGGCTCGGACGCGTTCTTCCCCTTCGACGACAATATCGTTCGCGCGCGCAAGAGCGGCGTGTCCTATGTCGCCGAGCCGGGCGGCTCGGTGCGCGACGACATCGTCATCGACACATGCAACAAACTCGGCATAGCGATGGCGTTCACGGGCATGAGGCTGTTCCATCATTGAGAGGAGAGATATGAAGATCCTTGTCGTAGGTTCAGGCGGCAGAGAGCACGCCATCATCAAGGCGCTGAAGAAGAATCCGGCGGCGGAAGTCATCTACGCCCTTCCCGGCAACGGTGGCATCGCCGCGGACGCGGTGTGTGTGCCCGTAGGCGCGAAGGACATCGCCGGCATAACCGCGTTCGCAAAGGAAAACGGCATAGATTACGCCGTCGTCGCCCCCGACGATCCGCTCGTACTTGGCGCGGTGGACGCGTTGGAAGAGGTCGGCGTGCCGTGCTTCGGTCCGCGTAAAAACGCGGCGATAATCGAGGGCAGCAAAGCGTTTGCCAAAGAGCTGATGAAAAAATACGGTATTCCCACCGCCCGTTACGAAACTTTCGACAGCGCGGATAAGGCGGAGAGTTACATCGACTCGCTGCCGGAGGGGAACATCGTCGTCAAGGCGGACGGACTCGCGCTCGGCAAGGGCGTCATCATTGCCGAGAGCCGCGAAGAGGCAAAGACGGCGGTGCGCGAAATGATGCTGGACGGCAAGTTCGGCGCGAGCGGACGCCGCGTAGTCATAGAGGAGTTCCTCACAGGCCCCGAAGTATCCGTGCTGTCGTTTACGGACGGAGAGAGCGTTGTGCCCATGATTTCAAGCATGGATCACAAGCGCGCGCACGACGGCGACGAGGGGCTCAACACAGGCGGCATGGGAGTCGTCGCTCCCAATCCTTATTACACCCCCGACATCGCCGCGGAGTGCATGGAGAGGATATTCCTGCCCACCGTCCGCGCCATGAAAGCGGAGGGGCGCACTTTCAGGGGCTGTCTTTATTTCGGGCTGATGCTCACGCCGGACGGACCGAAGGTGATAGAGTACAACTGCCGTTTCGGCGATCCCGAAACACAGGCGGTGCTGCCGCTTCTCGAATCGGATCTGCTGGACATCATGCTCGCATGCACGGAGGGCAGGCTCAGGGACGCGGACGTGCGTTTCTCCGACAAGTGCTCCTGCTGCGTGGTGAAAGCGTCGCGCGGCTATCCCGAAAAGTACGACACGGGATACGAGATAACCGTTGACGGCAAGCCCGACGCGGAGATTTACATCGCCGGGGCGAAACTTGAGGACGGCAGACTCCTGACATCGGGCGGCAGAGTGCTCGGCGTGACCGCGGTGGCGGACACTCTCGCGGAGGCGGTGCAAAAGGCTTACCGCGAAGCTGCTAAGGCGCACTTCGGGAACGAGTTTTTCCGCCGCGACATAGGAGCGCGCGCACTTGCAGCAAACAAGCGGTAAGATATACTAAACGATAGATAAAACCCGTTTACGCGCATTGGGCGCGGCGGAGGTAATATGGTAAACAGACTGTTTGTCGAAAAGAAGGAGAGTCTTGCCTCGGAGGCGCGCGCGCTGTTCGGCGAGGCTGTGAACATGCTCGGCGTGCGCGGACTTACGCGCGTCAGAGTGATCAACCGCTACGACGTGGAGGGCGCGGAAGGCGGGCTCATGGAGTACGCGGAGCGCAACATTTTCTCCGAGCCGCAGCTGGACGACGTGAGCGGCACGCTGGAGTGCGAAGGCGCCGCGGCGGTGTTCGGCGTGGAGCCGCTGCCCGGTCAGTTCGATCAGCGCGCGGACTCGGCGGCACAGTGCATACAGCTCGTGTCGCAGGGCGAGAAGCCCGTCGTGCGCACGGCGAAGTTCTATGTGCTGTACGGCGACGTGAGCGCGGAAGACATCGCTAAGATAAAGAAATTCGTCATCAATCCCGTGGAATGCAGGGAGGCGGATTTCGCACTGCCGGACACTCTCCGCACGGAGTATCCCGAACCGCACGAAGTGGAGATCCTCACAGGGTTCATAAATATGGACGGGGAGGAACTCGCCGGATTCGTGAAGAAGTACGGGCTTGCCATGGACGCGGACGACGTGAGATTCTGCCGCGACTATTTCGCCTCCGAAAAGAGAGATCCCACGCTCACGGAAGTGCGCATGATAGACACTTACTGGTCGGATCACTGCCGACACACCACCTTCCTCACCACGATCGACAAGGCGGAGTTCGAGGACGCTGAAGTGCAGGTGGCATGGGAGGAATATCTCGCCGCGCGCAGGACGCTCGGACGAGAGCATAAGCCCGTCAACCTCATGGACATTGCGACGATCGCGGCGAAACTCCTGCGCAGACAGGGGAAACTTCCCGCGCTCGACGAGTCGGACGAGATCAACGCGTGCACGGTGAAGATCAAAGTGAACGTGGACGGGAAGGACGAGGACTGGCTCCTGCTGTTCAAGAACGAAACGCACAACCACCCCACGGAGATAGAGCCTTTCGGCGGCGCGGCTACCTGCATAGGCGGCGCGATACGCGATCCGCTCTCCGGCAGGGCGTACGTATATTCGGCCATGCGCGTGACGGGCGCGGGCGATCCTCTCACTCCCGTGGAGGACACTCTGCCAGGCAAACTGCCGCAGAAGAAGATCGTGACTACCGCGGCTGCGGGGTACAGCTCCTACGGCAACCAGATCGGGCTTGCCACCGGGATCGTGGACGAGATCTACCACCCCGGTTACGTCGCCAAGCGTCTTGAGATAGGCGCGGTGACGGGCGCGGCTCCCGCGCGCAACGTGGTGCGCGAAGTGCCTGCTCCCGGCGACGTGGTCATATTGCTGGGCGGCAGGACGGGACGCGACGGCTGCGGCGGTGCGACGGGATCATCCAAAGCGCACAGCGCCGAGTCGCTTTCGACATGCGGCGCGGAAGTGCAGAAGGGCAACGCTCCCGAGGAGCGCAAGCTGCAGAGGCTGTTCCGCAATCCCGAGGCGTCGCTCCTCATCAAACGGTGCAACGATTTCGGCGCGGGCGGCGTGTCCGTGGCGATAGGCGAGCTGGCGGACGGGCTGTTCATCGACCTCAACGCCGTGCCCAAGAAGTACGAAGGACTTGACGGCACGGAGCTTGCCATCAGCGAATCGCAGGAGAGAATGGCGGTGGTGGTCGCGCCTGAGAATGCGGAGAAATTCCGTGCGCTCGCAAGCGCGGAGAACCTCGAAGCGACCGTCGTCGCAAAAGTGACCGAAGAGCCGCGGCTCAGGATGCGGTGGAACGGGAAGATCATCGTGGACATCTCGCGCGAATTCCTCAACTCCAACGGCGCGGAAAAGCACGCCGAGGCGCGGCAGAAGAAGGCGGGCAGTCTGAAAAAAGAGATCCCGACAGACTTCGCGGAGGGTATGAAGCAACTCGTTGGCGATCTCAACGTGTGCTCCAAGCGCGGACTGTCCGAACGCTTTGACAGCACCATAGGCGCAGGTACGGTGATGATGCCGTTCGGCGGCAGAAATCAGCTCACTCCCATACAGTGCATGGTGAACAAGGTTTCGGTGGAAAAAGGCGAAACAGACACTTGTTCGCTCATGTCATGGGGTTTTAACCCCTATATCAGCGAAAAGAGCCCCTTCCACGGCGCGTATCTCGCGGTGGTAGAGAGCGTGGCGAAACTCGTGTGCGCCGGCGCTTCGACGGATGAAGTCTGGCTCACTTTCCAGGAATATTTCGAGAAGCCGATGGGTGTGCCGGAGCGCTGGGGCAAGCCGCTTGCGGCGCTGCTCGGCGCGTTCCGCGCGCAGCTTGATCTCGGCATGGGCGCGATAGGCGGCAAGGACAGCATGAGCGGCACATTCGAGCACATCGACGTGCCTCCCACGCTCGTGTCCTTCGCGGTTACGACGGAGAGAGCGTCGGACGCGGTGTCGGCGGAGTTCAAGCGCGCCGGTAGCGAGGTCAGACTGCTTGAATGCGAATACGGTGCCGACGGGCTTCCCGCAGCGGCGAGTTTTCTCGCAAACGCGGCGAAAGTGCACGCGCTCATGCGCGAAGGCAAGGTCGTTTCGGCATATACGCCCGGCTTCGGCGGAGTGGCGGAGGCGGTGTTCAAGTGCGCGATAGGCAACGGGTTCGGATTCGCGTTTGCGGACGGCGTTACGCTCGACGACGCTTTCGGATATAAGTACGGCGCGTTCGTGCTCGAATGCGCGGACGGAGTGAATGTCGGGAAAAAGATCGGTACCGTCACCGAGGAGCGCGCTTTCACCCTCGGCGGCGAAACGGTGGAAGCGGAGGAGCTTCTCGCCGTCTACGAAAACAAGCTGGAAAGCGTGTATTCCTGCAATATACGCCAGACCGGAACGGCGCACAAAGCGACATACACCGCGGGCAAGGCGCAGAGGAGCGCGGAGAAGTTCGCCGCTCCCAGAATGCTCATTCCCGTGTTCCCCGGTACGAACTGCGAATACGACACCGCAAAGGCGGCGCGCCGCGCGGGGATAGTGCCGGAGATCTTCGTCATCAACAATCTTACGCCTTCCGCCGTTGCGGAATCGGCGGAGAAATTCGCCGATCTCATACGCGGAGCGCAGATGATATTCATTCCCGGCGGCTTTTCGGGCGGCGACGAGCCGGACGGCAGCGGCAAGTTCATCACGTCTTTCTTCCGCGGAGCAAGAGTCGCGGACGCGGTGAGGGATCTGCTCAAACGCCGCGACGGACTCATGGCAGGCATATGCAACGGCTTCCAGGCGCTCATCAAGCTCGGTCTGGTCACGCACGGCGACATAGTGGACGCGGCGGCGGACTATCCCACGCTCACTTACAACACCATCGCGCGGCACCAGTCCATGATCGTGCGCACGCGCGTGTGTTCAAATCTTTCTCCGTGGCTGTCCGGCATGACGCCGGGCGACATCGTGAACGTGCCGGTGTCCCACGGCGAGGGCAGGTTCATGGCGAACAGGGAGTGGCTGGACAGGCTTGAGAAGAACGGGCAGATCGCGACGCAGTACGTCGATCTTTCCGGCGAGCCGACATTCGACGTCGCATTCAACCCCAACGGGAGCGATATGGCGATAGAGGGGATCACTTCGCCGGACGGCAGGGTGCTGGGCAAAATGGGACACAGCGAGCGCGTGGACGACGGACTTTACGTCAATGTGCCCGGCAACTACGACATCAGACTCTTCGAGTCGGCGGCGGCGTATTTCGCGTGAGCCGCGCAACAGAAAGGATAAATTTACGGAGATAAAATTATGGCAAAGTATTTCGAGGAACCGTCAAGAACATTCAGCGAATATCTTCTCATTCCCGGCTACACGGATGAGAACTGCATCCCCGCGAACGTGAGTCTGCGTACGCCGCTCGTCAAGCATGCGCGCGGCGAGGAGCCGGCGATCTCGCTCAACATCCCGCTCGTGTCCGCCATCATGCAGTCGGTGAGCAACGACACTCTTGCCATCGCGCTTGCGCGCGAAGGCGGTATGTCTTTCATCTACGGCTCGCAGAGCGTGGAGGACGAGGCGGAAATGGTGCGCCGCGTCAAGAATTACAAGGCGGGATTCGTGGTGTCGGACTCCAACCTCACTCCCGACAACACGCTCGCCGACGTGCTCGAACTCGTGCGCCGCAACGGGCACAATACCATCGCGGTCACGCACGACGGCAGCAGTTTCGGAAAGCTGCTCGGCATCGTCACCAGCCGCGATTACCGCGTCAGCCGCATGCCTCTCGAAACGCCGGTGAAAGACTTCATGACTCCGCTCGATAAGCTCGTCACCGCGCCCGCGTCCACGGGACTTGCGGAGGCGAACGACATCATATGGGAGCACAAGCTCAATTCCATCCCCATCGTGTCCGACGAAGGCAATCTGATGTACATGGTGTTCAGGAAGGACTACGCCCAGCACAAGGAGAATCCGCTCGAATTGCTGGATCCGCACAAACGCTATATGGTAGGCGCCGGCATAAACACTCTCGATTACGAAAAGCGCGTGCCCGCGCTCATCGACGCCGGCGTGGACGTACTGTGCATAGACTCTTCGGAGGGCTACACCGTATGGCAGAAGAGGACGCTGGAATTTATCCGCAAAAACTACGGCGACAGCGTGAAGGTCGGCGCGGGCAACGTCGTCGACCGCGACGGGTTCCTCTTCCTCGCGGAGTGCGGGGCGGATTTCGTCAAAGTCGGCATAGGCGGCGGATCCATATGTATTACGCGTGAACAGAAGGGCATAGGCCGCGGACAGGCGAGCGCGCTCATCGAAGTCGCCGAGGCGAGAAACGAGTATTACGAAAAGACGGGCATATACATTCCCATCTGCTCGGACGGCGGCATAGTGCACGACTACCACATGACTCTCGCGCTCGCAATGGGAGCGGATTTCCTCATGCTCGGCAGATATTTCGCGCGTTTCGACGAGAGCCCGACGGCAAAGCTCAACATCAACGGCAACTACGTCAAGGAATACTGGGGCGAGGGCAGCAACCGTGCGCGCAACTGGCAGCGTTACGACCTCGGCGGCAAGTCCGGGCTGTCTTTCGAGGAGGGCGTGGACAGCTACGTCCCGTACGCCGGCAGCCTCAAGGATAACGTGGAGAAGAGCCTTTACAAGGTGCGTTCAACCATGTGCAACTGCGGCGCGGTCACCATCAAGCAGCTGCAGCAGACCGCGAAGATGACCGTCGTTTCCGCCACCAGCATCACTGAGGGCGGCGCGCACGACGTCATTCAGAAGAACACCGGCTATTCCGGCAACAGATAAGGAGAGAGTATGCAGATCATAGACGGAAAACTCGTTGCAAAACTTACTCGTGAGAACATCGCGCGGCAGGTGCAGGCTCTGCCGCAGGATAAACTCGGAAAGATAGGGCTTGCGGTCATACTCGTGGGCGACGATCCGGCGAGCAAGGTGTATGTGCGCAACAAGATCAACGGCTGCGCCGAAGTGGGCATCGCCTCCACGCTCGAGGCAATGCCCGCGGACTCCACGTTCGAGCAGGTGGCGGCGAAGATAGAGCAGTTCAATGCGGATCCCGCCATCAGCGGCATACTCCTGCAGCTTCCCGTGCCGAAGCACCTCGACGAGGCGGCGCTCCTGCACCTCATCGATCCGTCCAAGGACGTGGACGGCTGCCATTACGTCCAGAAAGGCAAGCTGTGGACGGGCGAGCCGGAGCTTATCCCCTGCACGCCTTACGGTGTGATGAAACTGCTGGATCACTACTCCATTCCCCTCGAGGGGAAGAACGCCGTGGTGGTGGGACGCTCGAATCTTGTCGGCAAGCCGCTTGCGCAGCTGCTGCTCGACCGCAATGCGACCGTCACCGTCTGCCACAGCCGCACGAGGGACCTCGGCAGTATAACCTCGCGCGCGGATATCGTGTGCGTGGCGATAGGGAAGGCGAAGTTCCTCAAAGCCGATATGGTGAAAGAGGGAGCGGTGGTCATTGACGTCGGCATGGACCGCGACGAAAACGGCAAACTCTGCGGCGATGTGGACTTCGCCGAAGTCGCCCCCAAGTGCTCTTACATCACCCCCGTCCCCGGCGGAGTCGGACCGATGACAGTCACCATGCTCCTGCAAAACACAGTCACGGCATACAAACTCTCCCGCGGCATCGAGTAAAAACCCCAACACACTTAAGCGGCATTCGGGCGGTCACCGACAAAGCAAAACCGCGGCATATGCCGCGGTTGTTTTGTTTATCGAATGGCGGTCAGGTCGTGTCGGAGCAGGCGGTTTTTGCGGAATGCCAGGCGGTCAGTAGCCTTTTCGGCAGTCAACGATGTTGTCGGGGAGAGCTCCGTTGAGGTATCGCAAGACGTTGTTCAGCGTATCTTCTACATATCTTGCGTGTCCGTCGGATACCTGCATTGCTTTGTGGGATGAGAGCAGAATGTTGTCAAGCGTCTGGAACGGGACGTCAAACGGAAGAAGAAGTTCGTCCGCAGATGCCGGCTTTTCGCGCCATGTATCTATGGCGGCTCCTCTCATGCCGCCGTTGGCGAGGGCTTCGAAGAGAGCCGCTTCGTCTATGCAGTTGCTGCGTCCCACATTGACGATGTATTTACCTTTGAGCAGTCCGAAAAGTTCTTTGCCGAACAAGTTGTCGGTGGACGGAGTTTTGGGCAGAGAAACGAAGAGTATGTCGCTTGCTTCACATAATTCACGCAAGGAATTCACAAGCAGGATGTCGTCGGGATATTCCTTTCCGCGATCCGTCGTATAGCATTTGATCCCGTTTGCGGCAAGCAGAGAATAGATTTCTCTGCCTATATGTCCGAACCCTGCCAGTCCTGCTTTCATCGAAAACAGGCTGCGCCAGTAAGGATTGTCCGTTGCCCAGTTGCCGAGGCGCATCTTGCGGTCGAATTCCGCCGTTCGGCTGACAAGAGTGACCGCCAGGCTGAAAGCGTACTGAGCTATACTGCGTGAATTGACATGTGAATTCGCAAGAATTATGCCGCGCTTTGCAAATTCCCGTACGGGAAAATCGTCCACACCGGTTTTGTAGGCAAACACCGCTTTGAGGTCATCGGCGTCTTTGAGTTTATCTGCCGACATTTTTTTCCCGATGAATATATCAGTGTCGCGGAGAGAGTAGCCGTCAAGTCCGACGACGGCCACTTCGGCAATGCCGGAGAGTGCGGCGGCCATTTTTGCGAAAGACTCATCCATTGCCGATATGCTCAGACAAATACGGTATTTTTTTGTCACTGAATGTCCTCCGTCTTGTTCATAAAACTTATTATATCATTTTCGCTAGCTTTAAGCACATCGCCTTTCACCTGATGTTTCAACGCAAATGCCGCCGCGGCGAAACGCAGGATGTCGATATCGTTCATTCCGCACAGCATCGCATGCAGGAACGCCCCGTTGAATGCGTCGCCTCCGCCGATTTTTTCCGTTACAGGGAAAGAGAAAACGGGCAGTTCGCTGCGCCTTTCGCCGCGATGCAGCATGGCTATTCCGACTGAGTGTAAAGACGGCGAGACGATATTTCTGTCGCGCAGCACAAGGTATTTGCACGGATAGTCATCCAATGCGTTTTCTTCACCGGTTTGCAAGAACGCATCCAGATCCCGACTGCTTGCGAGCAAAATGTCCGCAATCCCGGCAGCGCGGCGGAGATGAGCGCGCGCGTTGTCTGCAGTCCACAATGCAGGACGGTAGTTGAAATCGAACGAAACCGTGATGTTTCTCTTTTTTGCTTCGTGCATAAGTCTGAACGCAAGATCGCGCGAAGAGGGAGAGAGAGCGAGAGATATTCCGCTGATATGGAAAAGGACGGCGCCGTCGAAGACTTTTTCGAAATCGAACGAGTCCTCCGTAAGAAGCGTGAATTGCGAGTGGCGGCGCGCATAGACCACGTTTGCGCCGCGGCTTGCGGAGCCTGATTCGGAAAAATACATTCCGATGGTGTCGCCGCCGGTCAGCACTCCCGATACGTCTATACCGAGTCCGATCAGATGATCGAGTGCGGCTTCTCCCAAAGGTCCTTCGGGCAGAGCGGAGAGGAAAGAAGTCCTGTGCCCCAATGCCGAAAGGCATGCAAGCACGTTTGATTCCGTGCCGCCGTAGCACGCGTTGAATGAGCGGCTGTCCCGTATCGTGCCGTCAGCCGCGGAAAGCCGCAGGAGCAATTCGCCGTAAGCAACTATTTTGCCGTTCATACAGTAGCCTCCGTCGCTTCGGACATTTTGAGTTCCTTTTCAATCCGTTCACTGCACAGGTCGGCATAATAAAGGCATGCCAGCAGAGCTTCGCCGCATTCTTTTTCGAAAGGCATACCCAACGCGCGCCTCACTCTGTATGCCGTGCCGTCGAAGTGCTGTCTCAGGCGCGTTACGCGGGGAGCAAATCTGCGCCGTACATAAATGATCCTGCGCGGATCGAGTTTCAGTTCGTATCCGAAGTTTATAGCGATATCGTCCAGTGGCACGAGATAAAGATCGCTGTCAAGTTTTGCGCCAAAGATCGCAGGCAAGTCGTCCTTTTCGGCTTTCTTTGCCGCGTCAACCGCTTTTTCCTGCAGTTTGTCTTTAAGTTCCGCGGCGGTCATGTCGGCGATCACATAGAAATACATGTTCGGCTTGCCGCCCTCTATAAGGTCGCGCGCGAGTCCCAAAAAATTGTTCTCTACGGAAAAAGGCTTCAGGCAACTTGCTTCGATGCCGTAGTTTTTGGAGAGCGTATCCAGTATGATTTCCTGCAGTGCGGCGGCGGTCCCGCTTGCTCCGGGAGTTTTGCATGAAGAAAAAGCCTTTTCTTTGAGAGCGAGCGATATCGGCTGCGCAAATTTATCCTTCCACGTGGTTTTTCTTTTGCCGCGCTTTTCTATTAGTACATATCCGTCCGTTGTGAATACCAGACCGTTTATACCCAGCTGGTTGCCGAGTCTGGATTCCGGCAGAGGAGAGACTTTGTCTTTGAATTCGTAAATGTCGCGTATTGTGATGTTGCCGTCGAATTTGTAATCCATACAGCGGTTTGTGACCAGCATATAAAAGTATTGCGACCGCTGCGTTTTGAGCGTAAGACGTTTTCCGTCGGATTCGACGTCCTGCAGTCTGACGGTGACGGTATTGCGTATGGATGAACCGCCGTGAGCTTTGAGAAGCTCCGTTGCATGTTCGCGGATGAAGGAGGGGAGTTCGGACATTTCTTTCGAATCGGCAAAGACCATACTTGTGTCGCCGTTTACGTTTGCATACACATTCAGCCCGGAGAGAAAGAGCCTGCCGTCCATGTATTCGTTGATGTCATTTTCGCGCCGCGCATATTCTTCCGAGTAAGTGTCTACGACCATATTCCGGGGCCTCTTGCGATCATGAGGCACTCGTTTCAGTTGCATGAATATGCCGTCGGGCGAAAACACGTTGCCGTTTGTTTCCTTGGTCGGATCCGGAACGGTATGTTTATAATATTTTGATATTATTTTATGATGGTCGTCTTCCAGTTTCAGCGACTCTTCCATCGTGTGCTTTATTTTCAATGCGATTTTTGCCACAATGAGGGAGAAAGCCGCGGCAAGGAAGATCGACAGCATATCTGTCCCGGTAATAAACTCCAGGATTTTGTTTTTGGCGTTTTCTCCTGAAGCGAACGCGCCGCCTAGTGCAAGCACCGCAAGAGCGAAAAGTATGAGTGCGATCAGCTGTACCCAAAAGTTTTTGAAGATTTTTTCGCAGATCTTAAAGAACTTTTTCATTTTCCCCACCTGTAGAAGATATTACTCAAATAATATATCACAAAATATCGCATGCGGTCAACAGCGGCGGACTTCGGCGGCTATGCGCGGCGGATCCGCTTCGGATGGCGGATTGTCATATTCGGCGGAAGGGGGGCATATGTTTCAGTAAACCGAAACGGAGGAGTTTATGGACAAATTCGACCTTTATCGAGACATTGCCACACGCACGGGAGGGGACGTTTACGTCGGCGTCGTCGGACCGGTCAGGACGGGCAAATCCACCATCATCAAGCAGTTTATGGAGAAGCTGGTGGTCGGCGGCATCGAAAACAAAGACGTGCGCGCACGCGCCGTCGACGAGATACCGCAGTCCGCCGACGGGAAAACCATCATGACGACTCAGCCCAAGTTCGTGCCGGCGGATGCGGTGAGGGTGGTTTTTCAGGACAATCTTGCCGTCAACATGAGGCTCATAGACTGCGTGGGCTACATGGTGAGCGGAGCTCTCGGCGGAGAGGAGGACGGCAGAGAACGCATGGTGCGCACACCGTGGTCCGACGAGGAGATGCCTTTTTCCGATGCGGCGGCGCTCGGCACGGACAAAGTCATCCGCGAACACAGCACGGTTGCGCTCGCCGTCACCACGGACGGCTCGTTCACGGACATTCCGCGCGAGGCGTACGAACCTGCCGAGGAGCGCGTCATCGAGGAACTTAAGCGTACAGGGAAGCCTTTTGCCATAGTGCTCAACACCGCGGATCCGGCGTCCGAGCAGGCGTACGCGCTTAAATGCGCGTTGGAAGAAAAGTACGGCGTGTCCGTATCTCTCGTCAATGCGCTGAACATGAGCGAGAGCGACATATCCGGTATAATGGAAAACATATTGCTCGAATTCGGGGTGAGGCTCATCGACTTCGATCTGCCCCGCTGGGTGCAGGCGCTTGCTCCCGATGACGACGTGGTGAAAGAGATCGTGAACGTCGTGCGCGAGATGGGCGAGAATGTGTCGAAGATGAAAGACTACACCCTGGTGGACGAATATTTTGCGGACAAAGAGTTCTGGAAAACGCCGGACAAGGTGGAGCTTGACGCCGGCAAGGGCAGGGTGTATGTCGCCGTTGCGCCGAAGGACGACGTGTTCTTCAAAGTGGCGAGCCGCGAATGCGGGCTTGAACTCGCCGACGACTTCGCCCTGCTTTCCCACCTCAAACAGCTCGCCCGTGCACGCAGACGGACGGAAAAACTCATCGACGCGATCGACCAGGTGGAAGCGACGGGCTACGGCATAGTGCTGCCCACCATGGAGGAGATGGTGCTCGAAGAGCCGGAGATCATCCGTCAGGGGCAGCAGTACGGCGTGAAACTCAAAGCGAGCGCGCCTTCGCTGCACATCATGAAAGTGGACGTGGAAACGGAAGTGCGTCCCATCGTGGGCAGCGAGCAGCAGAGCTCCGAACTCGTGGACGCGATGCTGGGCGATTTCGAGAACGACAAGCAGGCTATATGGGACACCAACATCTTCGGGCGCTCGCTCTCATCGCTGGTCGCGGACGGCATCAACAACAAGCTGATGAGCGTGCCCGTCGACGCGGAGCAAAAGCTGCGCAAGACTCTCGGCCGCATCGTCAACGAGGGCAAGGGCGGAGTGATCTGCATACTTCTGTGAGCGGTCTGCCGCAATAAGCACAAATCGCATAAAAAAGAGTTTATATCATCAAAACGTGATGTAAACGCAGCGTTGCGAAAAACCAAAGAAGCCGAAAATAAAAGAGAGGCGGAGAGCACAGGCTCTCCGTCTCCCGCCGTTTGCATAGTTTCCGTCTGTCGGCTTCCGTACTCCGACGGCGCCTGCCGCGTTTAGGCGGCGGAATTTCCGACGGAGAGAGAAAGCGTGTTCGGGATCAGTTCTTGAAGCTGTGTATGGGGGCGGGGATCCTGCCGCCGCGCGCTATGAACGCGTCCGCGTTTTCCTTGCCCACGGGCATGATGGGAGCGCGTCCGAGCAGGCCGCCGAACTCCACTTCGCCTTCCTCTTTGCCCGCGACGGGGATGACTCGCACCGCCGTGGTCTTGTTGTTGATGACGCCGATCGCCGCTTCGTCCGCTATGATGGCGGACACCGTCGCCGCGCTCGTGCTGCCGGGGATGGCGATCATGTCCAGCCCCACGCTGCACACCGAGGTCATCGCCTCTAGTTTGTCCAGCGAGAGCGCGCCGCTCCGCACCGCTTCGATCATGCCTATATCCTCGCTGACGGGGATGAATGCGCCGGAAAGTCCGCCGACGTGCGAGCTTGCCATTGTGCCGCCCTTTTTCACGGCGTCGTTGAGCATGGCAAGGCATGCGGTAGTGCCGTGCGCGCCGACGGAGGAGAGCCCCATCTCTTCGAGCACCTCTCCCACGCTGTCGTTGCGTATAGGGGTGGGGGCGAGGGAGAGATCGACTATGCCGAACTCCGCGCCGAGCGCTTTTGCCGCTTCACGGCCTATCAGTTCGCCCATTCTGGTGATCTTGAAAGAGGTGTTCTTTATGGTTTCGGACAGCACGTCGCAGCTCTCTCCGCGAATGTTTTCCAACGCCGCTTTCACCACACCGGGACCGGACACTCCCACGTTCACCACGCAGTCGCCCTCGCTCACACCGTTGAACGAGCCCGCCATGAAGGGGTTGTCCTCCACCGCGTTTGCGAACACTACCAGCTTGGCGCATCCTATACCGTCGCGGTCGGCGGTGAGCTCCGCCGTACGTTTCACCACCTCTCCCATGAGCTTCACCGCGTCCATGTTGATGCCCGCGCGGGTGGAGCCGACGTTCACGCTCGCACACACGCGGTCGGTGGCGGCGAGCACTTCGGGGATGGTGAGGATGAACTCTCTTTCCTCTTTGGTCATGGACTTTTGCACCAGGGCGGTGTAGCCCCCGATGAAGTCCACGTCCACCGTCTTTGCCGCTTCGTCCATGGCGAGCGCGATCTTGCGGTATCCGCCGCTCGCCGCGCCGATCAGGCTTACCGGACTCACGGACAGCCGTTTGTTGACGATGGGGATGCCGTATTTGGACTGTATCTCTTCCACCACCTCTTTCAGCCTGCCGGCACGGGAGAGCAGCTTGCGCTTCACGTTTTCGGCGGTCCTGTCCGCGTCGTCGGAGATGCAGTCGAAAAGACTCAGGTGCAGCGTGACGGTGCGGATGTCGAGGTGCTGATCCTTGATCATGGATATTGTTTGTATGATTTCCTGTTGGTTGAGCATAGTCCTCTCCGGTCAGATCCTGTGCATGGAGTTGAAGATGTCCTCGTGCTGTACGCGTATCTCGACGCCGAGCTCCGCGCCCACGGCGGCGAGAGCTTCGTTCACTGCGCCGACCGCCAGCCCCTCTTTCAGGGTGATGAGCATGATCATGGTGAAATAAGACCCCTGCATTACGGTCTGGGAGATGTCCTCGACGTTGCAGCCGAGCTCGTAAAGTCTTGTGGTGACTTTGGCAATTATACCTGTGCGGTCCTTGCCGATGACAGAAACTATGGCTTTCATAAGCCCTCCGCTTTGGATTTTTCGATTGATTATATCACACGCGCGCACGGAGCGCAAGGAAAGGAGGATGGCGTAAACGCTTTTGTGGAGGCAATTGCCGCCAAAACGGGCGGAACATCGTTGCGCGCGCCGTTTCCGCCCCGGCGGAGCGGAGAAAAGCGAACGGACGCAATGTTGCGTCCGTTCCCGCCGCGTGTCCGCGCGGAGTAAGTCCGTTTGCCGCGCCGCCGGGGCGGCGCGTACGTCACTGCCTGCTGGGCAGGCACTCTATCACGGTCATGTCACCCGATACGGTAAATCTCCCTCTCGCCGCATACGGCATGAACCAGTAGTCGCCTTTGCCGAGTATGCGCGAAAAGCCGTCGCCGCGGAGCTCTCCGCCGCCGTCCACGACTGCGAACACCGAAGGTCCGCTCTCCGGCACGAACGCGCCGCCGCGCAGGGTATATCTTTTTTCGCCGAAGCACGGAGTGTCGTCGTATCCTATCAGCTCCTCGACTTTCAGTTTGTTGTCGCGGTGCAGAACTTTCGTCGCGATTTTGCACTGTTCGACCGCATCTTTTCCGTATTTTGCGAAATCGAACACGCTCATTGCCGTGTCGCGGTCCAGACCGAGATACTTTTCCTGTTCGCTCACACGCGATTCGCCGCACCAGTTCTCTATCTGTATCGTGAAGTCGGTCGGTTCCTGCACTTCGAGCACGGTACAGCCTGCGCCTATGGCGTGGATGAGTCCGGCATTGATGAGATAAACGTCGCCGACGTTCACTTTGACGGGGTTGATGAGTTCGGTCAGGATGTCGCGCTCGTCCAGGCTGCGGTCGGCATACGCCTTCAGCGTGTCGAGGTCGATTTTGTCCTTGAAGCCAAAGTACAGGCACGCGTCCTCGCTGCGTTTTGCCAGCACGAGCCACGCTTCCGTCTTGCCGTAAGGGCTGCCGAAGTGCTTCAGCGAAAACTCCGGGGTAGGGTGCACCTGCACCGGCAGGCGTATCGCGCTGTCGAGATATTTGACAAGACAGTCGTACTTCGTGCCGCCGAGCATCTCGTCGGGGCGTGCGGCAATGAGATCGTCGAGATATATTCCGCAGCCCTCGACTACGGATACGCCGTCGCGCTCTCCGAAATATACGGGATTTATCGCTTTTACCTTGCTTGCTATCCATTCTTCGGGGAAGGAGTTGTCGCCTGTGCCGTCGTTCATGAGCGCGCGGAAACCTTCGCCGCCTATGTAATTGCGGTACACTCTGTTGCGCTCGAAGAATATCGGCGCGTTGACGATGCGGTCGAGTTCCTTGCCGTCCGCCGCGCATCCGGCTCCCGTGTTGTCTTTCATTTCAGTGCCTCCACCTCTTCGCGGGAGGGCATGGAAGGCGCACCTCCCTTTTTAGATATAACGCACGCGCACGCGCGCACTGCAAATTCCGTTGCCGCCGCAAGTCCCGCCGCGCTCAGCTCCGCATCGCCGTCCAGCAGGTGCGCGATTATGCTGCCGATAAAGCAGTCGCCTGCACCCGTCGTATCCGCGACTTCCGAGGGATACGCCGCGTAAGACCTGCCGTTCATAGCGCGGTCGTACACCGCGGATCCGTTCGCTCCGCGCGTGACGAAAACGACTTTTGCATTCGTTGCTTGACCGAACAGACGTTTTATACCTTCCTTTTCGTCGGATAAACCGGTGATAAATTCAAGTTCGTCGTCAGTCACCTTTACAATGTCCGCCAGCGGCAGAAACTCGGCTATCGCGCTCTTCAACGCGTTTTCGTCCTGCCAGAGGTTCAGCCGCACGTTCACGTCGAAGCTGACGAGCGCACCTCTTTTGCGCGCGTATTCCGCCGCGCGCTTTATCGCGTGACGGGTGGGGGATTCGGGCAGGGACACGGAGCAGAAGTGCAGTACGTCGCCGCGGGAGAACATCTCTTCCTTCACTTCGTCGGGGGAGAGGTTAGCGTCCGCCGGCATGTCGCGGTAGAAGAAAAATTCGCGGTCGCCGTTCCCGCTCAGCGTTACGACGGCAAGCCCCGTTTTGCACTTTTTGTCCATGACGGTGAGGGAAGTGTCTATGCCGAATGTCTGCAGCTCGTTCAGCAGAAATCTCCCGAAAGCGTCGCCGGCGAGTTTGCCGAGAAAGCACGCCTTTTTGCCGAGTTTCGCAACCGCCGCGCAGACGTTTACGGGTGCGCCGCCCGTCTTTGCCGTGTAGGTCATCGAGCCGGGTGCCGCCGGCAGAAAGTCTATGATGCAGTCGCCCATGCTTATCAGTTTGCCCATGTTTCCTCCTTGCGCGTTTTGCCGCGGGAATGCCGCCGCAGGCTTCGCCGCTGTCAAGCGTGAACATTATAACACGTTCTGTTCAAATGGCAACTATGGTTTGCCTTTTTATTTTGCGTATCGCCGCTATATCTTGTGCGCGCGCATTTTCGGCGCTGTTTATTGCGGGATCGGCAGCTGCAATTCGTACTTCCATTGCAATATGCCCGTCAGCACGACCATGCGCACCGTGTAAGGCGGCGTGATATTGCGCCGGACGGGCGGTCCTTCCGGCGCAGGCGTGCGCGCAGCGCCGCGACGTCCGCCGCGGAATTATACCGCGGCGGACGTTTGGAGGGAGAGGTGAGGTGGCGCACCGCGCCGCTTTTATTTTTTGCGGTTTTTTTCGGTGACCATTACGAAGTAGTCAAGGCAGTCCAGTTTGCGCTGGGTGCGGTGGAGATCGCAGAGCAATGTCTTTCTGTACGTTTCGATAAGCCGCAGTACCTCGCCTTTTCTGCCTGCGGCAAGCAGCCCCGCACAGCGTTCCGCTTCCTCCTCCGTCAGTCCCGCGTCCGTGAGATTGCGCCGTATTGCCGTTTCATTTTCCGTCATGATGCACCTGCCTTGCGTCACGATTATCCCATCCGCCGTCCATTATAGCAAATACTTATTTGTTATCGCGGTCCATAGTTGACGGGCATAGTAGCAGCGTTTATAATGTTCTCGTTCGGAGGGAGCGTATATGGAACTCAGAGTATTGCGGTATTTCATCGAAGTGGCCAGAGAGCAGAACATCACCGCCGCGGCGGAACGGCTGCACATCACTCAGCCCACGCTCTCAAAACAGCTCATCGACCTCGAAGGGGAACTGGGCAAGAAACTTTTCGTGCGCGGCAAGCGCAAGACCACCCTCACCGAGGACGGGATGTTCCTCTACCGTCGCGCGCAGGAGATCGTCGACCTCGCCGACAAGACGGAGGCCGCTTTCCGCTCCACCGACGATGCCGTGACGGGCGGTGTGTCCATCGGCTGCGGCGAAACGGAGGGTATGGAGGTGGTCATCAAAGCCATGCAGAAGCTGCATTCCGAACATCCGGACGTGCGCTTCCACCTCTACAGCGGCAACGGCGAGGACGTGTCCGAGCGGCTGGACAACGGGCTTGTGGATTTCGGCCTCTTCGTCGGCAATACCGACCTCGACAAATACGACTACATCCGTCTGCCGGCGTCAGATACGTGGGGATTGCTCATGCGCCGCGACAGCGAACTCGCTTCGCACGACTGCATCCGTCCCGCCGACCTCGCCCCGCTGCCGCTCCTGTGTTCGCGCCAGGCGATGCTCTCCAACGAGCTCTCCGGGTGGCTTGGGTACGATTTTGCCAAGCTCAACGTCATCTCCACCCACAACCTTCTCCACAACGCCGCGCTCATGGTGCGCGCAGGCATGGGTTATGCGATGACGATAGACAAACTGGTAGGGGACAATGATCCCGAACTCACCTTCCGCCCCCTTGAGCCGAAGATGGAAGCCGCTCTCTTCTTCGCCTGGAAGAAATACCAGGTCTTCTCCAAAGCAGCCGAAAAGTTCCTCGAAACCCTGCAAAAACTCATCTGACCGCGTTTGTTATTATATTTGACATTGCGAAAGAGCCGACGCGCGGGCGCAAATTTTGTGTGGGTTACAGAAAGTGAGCGGCACGCATCTCAGCAGGCGTCAGACCTATTGTTCATCAGCATAAATAATATCTATTTATGGTAAATGACTGAAAGAATGGTGCGCGGAAAATACGAACATTTACTTGGCGTTTTGGTTCGTATTATTCTTGTCTGGTGCAGTCGAAGGGACTCGTAAGGACGAGCGAAGCGAGGACGGAACAGCGAATTGCCGACATCTGATCTGCACGCGGCGTGCAGGTCGGCATAAGGGGTTTCCGGGTAAAATCATAGATTTTGGCTGGGGTATAAGAGCGTCAGCCACAGGGGGAGAGTCGCTTCGCGGCAAAGAAACCCCTCGCTTGCATTAAACGGCGGCGGAAGCCGCCCCGCGGAGCGAAAACGAGTGAACGAGCGACAGTTTTGCGGCGAAGCGGAAAACGAGGAGCGAGTGAACGTCTTGCATTTTTGCGACGCGAAGAGGAGACGTAAGGTGTAAAAGCAGACAGCTCCCCGATGTCCGGGGAGCTGTGGCGGAGTTCGCCTTACGGCGACGATGGTGCGGATTGCGGGAATATACACGAACCGAGCGATAAAGAAGAAGCAGATTGAGAAGCTTCCTCAACCTGCTTTTCCACTTCCGCTATATGCGTTTTATTCAGTTTTTCGGGAAATATATTCTCCTGGAAGTTATAGGTAATGACGAGCCTGTCACCGTACCATATGATTTCCCGGATAAAGGTATTTACAAGCAGTTTACGCGTCTTGATGTCGTCGGTATTTTCAAAGACTTTGGAAAGCAGATATTTCTCCACTTCTTCAACGGTCAGGTGCGCGTAAGATTTCTGCGATTCTCTGTTTATCTCGATGTCCAGTTTGTTCAATTCATCCTGCAATGCCGTAAGCCTGTCTTTTGTAAAATCCGTAATGATGCCTTTTTCTATGGCTTTTACGATATTATCGGCGGCTTTTTTCGTTTCGTCGCGTTTCTTCATAAGAATACGCAGACCCGAATCGTCTTTCATCATCTTTTCGTGTACCTTGCAGATTGTCTCAGCGATTTCGGTAATCACACTGTTTCGTCTCAACATGGAAACGGTCGCGTTTATCACATAATCTTCGAGCACCTGTTTTTTCACGGCTTTGCAATCGCAGTCCGCCTTCCCGCGCCGCTTGGAAAGACAGACGTAGTAATAGTGTATCTCTCCGTTTCGCGATGTGCCGCTTTCTCCGCTCATACGGTGTTTGCAGTTTCCGCAAATGAGCTTTCCCGAAAGTATGTAGTCAAAAATCTCTTTTTTGCGGCTGGGTGCTATCTTGTTTTCTTGATTGATGGCGTCCACTTGATTCCAGACCTCCTTTGCGATGATGGGCGGAAAGATGTTGTAGTAAGTCGTTCCCTGATGGGTGACTTCTCCGATATAGCGTTTATCGTGCAGGATGACATAGACGTATTTGTGATTTATATGCTTTCCGCATTTGCGACGGACATTCCGCTCTTTCAGGCCTTCGGCAATGGCGACGGCTTTATAACCCTGCGCGTATTTTATGAATATCTCGCGCACGATTTCCGCCTCGGCTTCGTCTATAACATATTTCTTGTCTTTAATGACGTACCCGTAAGGCGGATGGCCGCCCGTGGCGTTGCCTTTAAGCCAGCTTTCCCGCAAGCCGCGGTTGACTTTTTGTTTGAGGTCTTCCGAGAAGTATTCGTTGAAGCCCTCTATAACTGCGAGAAAGAGCTTTCCTTCCGGCGTGTCGGGAATATTCTCCATAGCGGAAACGAGTTCCACGCCGTTGTCTTTGAGTTTCTTGCGGTTGACGACGGATTCGTATTTGTTGCGGGCGAACCTATCTAATTTGTAAACGATGACCGCGCCCCATTGGGCTTTTTTGCTGTCTCGCAGCATTTGCTGGAATGCCGCTCGGTTGTCGTTTGTTCCTGTGGTCGCCCTGTCGATGTACTGATCGACGACGAGAAGATCGTTCTTTTCCGCGAACTGTTTGCAGACGCGGACTTGTCCTTCGATGGATTGTTCCGTCTGGCTGTCAGATGAATATCTGGCATAGATGACCGCTGTTTTCATTGGTGGTTATTCCTCCTGAATTTTTTGCTTACAGCATACGCCTTTACGGCAGGGGCGAACAGACACGAGGAGTGTAGTGTTTCCCATCCGTTTCCCAACGTGCCGGTACAAAATCCCAACTGAAGGGATATTGTTTCGGCACGTCTTTTCTGCCTTTCGGCGCGACCGAAACGGGAGAGCGAAGCGCGGTCTGTCAAAGGTCTGTCCGAAAGGGACGCGAGGGAATTTTGTTGGTGTTTCCCCTTTTGCTGTTTTCTCAAAATTGCCGCGCGCCTTTGACGGACAAAGCCGCTCTCCCAACATCCCGAAGACGAAAGGCAGAAGGTGCATTCATGCGATCGTTCGGCATGGTAGAAAAATTAAGCAAAAATTTTTTCTAATAGGAAAATAGTCCTCCTATTTGGCTGATAAAAATTTCTTGAAAGTCGCAAAAAGCTTGCGACATACCCTGATAGAGTAAAAGAAAAGATAGCGGGAGGAACGCCATGACGACGGAAGAGATCCGAAAAGAATTGAAAACCATTCGCCTGTACTATGCGGACAAGGCGAAGATTGACGCCGCCTTTCAAGTCCTTCCGCACAAGACGGCGGATCTCGTGAGGTCTTACGCAGAGGTCATCCGCGATGCCCCTCTCGACCTATATAGGATCTACTTCGAGCTGTACGTCATGGGGCTGACGCAGGAGGCCGCGGCGGAAGAACTCAATTACTCCTGTGAGTATGTCCGCATGAAAAACAAGAAACTTTTGGAGTATCTCCGAGAGAATATATCAAAAAGGAGGGAAGCGGCATGACAAACAAATGCTTTGCGCGGCTGAAAGAGCCGTAACGGACAAGGACAGACAAAACAAATTTTATCTGAAAGGAGGTGATGTGATTGGAAGAGATAGAGGTCAAAAGAAACCCACTCGGCATAAAAGTCTTTGTCGTGGGCAAGCCCGACATTGAGCACATGACCGAGGACGAGTACGGCCTCTTCGTTTCTTCTCTGGAAATGCGGATGAACGAATATTTGGAAAAGATAAATGAAAGCAAGTGAGACATGCGGACGGAACATAGCGCGTGGCAAGGCGGCTGCCGTAATTCCGTATGTGAAAATGAAGTTATAACTCATCCGCCTCGGAAGAAATGGAGAGCAGAAATTCATTTTATTCAAGGAGGATACAAACATGCCGTATGGCAAAGTAAAAGTCTATTCGGACGGAGGACATTATATCGGGACCCCGTACGAGCCTAATCCTTATGCGAAGAAACGCCGCAAGGCTCCCGAAGAAGTGATAGCCGTCAAGGGACAAGCCGAGGGATCGGCAACCGCCCCCGCAGAAAATGCGGACGGAAATAACACCGCCCTTGCGGAGCGGGAGAAAACCGATACGATACCCAAAGAACGGCGCATGACGCGCAAGGAACTGTTCGAGGAATTGTATCAAAAAAGCGCGGGCATGAAACGGCGCGAACGTAAAAAGTATATCTGTAAAGAGATGGCGCCCTACTTCAATAGCCAAGAATTTTGTGCGGAGTTTGTAGAGCAAAATCTCGATCGGAAACACCGCAACATGATCTGCCGCAAATCGCGGCTGTGGCGGAAGATCAACCAGCAGCAATTTAATTTTTTCGTGACTTTCACGTTCGATGACAAGCTGCACGACGAAGAAAGTTTCCGGAAGGCATTGAGCAGGTGTTTGCAGCATTTCAGTTCGCGCAAGGGTTGGCGGTACATAGGAGTATGGGAGAGGGCACCCGATACGCAACGGCTGCATTTTCACGGGATATTCTGTATTCCCGAAGGCGCGCTGCCCGGCAGGAATGAGGAAGTGCGGGACTTCGATACGAGAGCGCGGAAGATGCGTACGACGTATCATAACGACTTCTTCGGCAAGAGGTTCGGGAGGAATGATTTCAAGCCCATAGACCACGCCGCCGAAGTGCCGCAGGCGATACGGTATCTTACGAAGTATTTGGAGAAGACGGGCGAAAAACTCGTCTATTCCAGAGGGCTGTATCGCTACTTCGTGACGGACGTCATGGACGAGGACGTCATCTGTCCCTATGGAGAGAACGAAAAGAAGTTTATCCTCTCGGACGACTTCGGATGTTGGGAGGATGGAGAGTATATCGGCACGGTAAGTCCCGAAGTGATCGCAAGGCTCCCGAAAGTGACATAGCGGGATGCCCTGTAGCGGCTACAAACAGCAACATAAAGCCCGATGAAAGAAAGTAATACGCGGCGGAAAAGCGGAAGCCGATCCCGAGCGGATTAGCGGGGACGGCTCCGCGCCGCCGCGCTTTCGATCGGTTTTGTTCTGTTTATCCGTTCGTGCGTGCGCTTGGCTTCGGCGCCCGAGCGCGAAGCGCAAGGGTGACGATGCGGCGTCAGCCGCGCCGTCAGCGCAGCCGCCGACTTGTATATAAGCCAAGCGCACGCCTAACTGCCATTTGAGAAAAATAATCTGTTTTGGAGGGAATATGAAATACATAGACTGGCTCATTCAATGGCTGGAAAACTATATCCGCCCGTCCGTCAAAGTGCGGACTTACGAGCGGTACAGGCTTATAGTAGAGCAGCATATCAAAGACAAAACCGGCAGCATAGAGCTGAACGATTTGTCTCCGCTTGTCCTGCAATCGTTCATAACAGAGCTTTTGCAAAGCGGCAATAAAAAAACGGGGAAAGGCTTATCCGCCAATAGCGTCAATGCCGTTATCTCCGTAATTCAAAGTTCACTTAAAACGGCGCACTTGTTGGGGCTGACGAAAGAATACACGGCGGATAAACTCAAACGCCCGAAGCTCAAAGAAAAGCCTGTGGAATGCTTTTCGCTGAAAGAGCAAAAGCAAATCGAACAAGCCGTACTTAACAGTAAAAAGAACAAACTTTTCGGTATTTTACTATGCCTTTACAGCGGACTGCGTATCGGGGAATTGATTGCCTTGCAATGGTCGGATATTGATTTCGCGAAAGGTACTCTTACCGTTTCCAAATCCTGCCATGACGGCAAAAACGGACTTATAATTGACGAGCCCAAAACGGCGACGTCACGTAGAACGATACCTCTTCCCAAGCAATTGATGCCGCTTGTGAAAATGTTGAAGAAGAGAAGCGACTCTGATTTTGTGGTGTCAAGTCATGGTAAACCCGTTTCCGTGCGCTCTTACCAACGGAGTTTTGAACTTCTGCTTAAAAAGTTAGACATCCCGCACAGAGGTTTCCATTCGTTACGGCACACATTTGCCACACGCGCAATTGAGTGCGGAATGGACGTAAAAACTCTTTCCGAAATCCTCGGCCATAAAAACCCGACAGTCACGCTGAACCGCTACGCGCATTCTCTTATGGAACACAAACAGGATATGATGAATCGGCTCGGACGGCTGCTGTAAAATTAAAAGAAAAAGTACATCAATTTTTCCAATCGATGTACTTTTTCTTTATTTATTATAACGAACCTTTCGATTAAAAGCAAGGTATTTGTAGTAGCCTATTACCAATATATTGATTGTTATTTGTAATCAGTTGAGTTGCTCAAATGTCTTTGAGTATTTTGTTCATCGATTGGAAAAATTCATGAACAACTTATTTTTTGGGTTGTTCATGAAGCAAAACGCCGATGTAGATATAAAACGTCCCAAATTTTTGTTCTTTACAGGAGACAAATTCAAGTGTACATGATTGGCGAGACGCGGAAATGAAAGTCATCGACAACATCAACAACACTCTGCAATCTGATTTGCAAGCAGAGATACGTAAAGACAGCAAACTGTCCATAGCTGCCGCATGCTTTTCGATCTATGCCTATCGGGAGTTGAAAAAGCAGTTGGAGAGTATAGACGAGCTGCGTTTTATCTTCACTTCGCCTACTTTTTTAACGGAAAAAACGCCAAAGGCGCAGCGGGAATTTTACATTCCTCGCCTTACCAGAGAGCGCAGCTTGTACGGCACCGAATTTGAGGTGAAGCTCCGCAATGAGTTGACGCAAAAGGCTATTGCGAAGGAGTGCGCGGCTTGGATCAGAAAGAAAGTCACTTTCAAATCGAACGTGACACAGGAACAGATGATGGGTTTCATCACAGTCGATGAAAACACTTATATGCCGATCAACGGTTTTACAACCGTGGACCTCGGTTGCGAACGCGGCAATAATGCCTATTATTTTGTACAAAAGACGGAAAGCAACGAGAACTCACAATATTACATAAGGCTGTTCGATCAACTTTGGAACGATAAGAAAAAGCTCCGGGAAGTTACCGATATTGTGCTGGAAAATATAACCGCCGCTTATCGTGAGAATGCGCCGGAGTATATCTATTTTTTTGCTTTATACAACATCTTCCATGAGTTTTTGGACGACATCTCCGAAGACGAATTGCCGAATGAGGCGAATGGTTTCAAGGAAAGCAAAATCTGGGGGATGCTGTACGACTTTCAGCGCGATGCGGCGCTGGCGATCATCAATAAGCTGGAAAAATACAACGGCTGCATTTTGGCAGACAGCGTGGGTCTCGGCAAAACGTTCACCGCGCTTGCGGTGATCAAGTACTACGAGAACCGAAACAAATCCGTGCTGGTGCTGTGTCCCAAAAAGCTGTCCGAGAACTGGAACACCTACAAAAGCAACTATGACAACAATCCGATTGCGGAAGATCGGCTCGGCTACGACGTGCTGTATCACACCGATCTTTCGCGCGAACGGGGAAAGTCCAACGGGATTGATCTCGAGCGGCTGAATTGGGGCAATTATGACCTGGTTGTAATTGACGAAAGCCACAACTTCCGCAACGGAGGGGAAATCTCCGGAGAGGGGGCGAAAGAGAACAGATATCTGAGGCTGATGAACAAGGTGATAAGGACGGGTGTGCGCACGAAAGTTTTGATGCTTTCTGCAACTCCTGTCAACAACAAGTTCAAAGACCTTAAAAATCAGCTTGCGCTTGCCTATGAAGGGGACGCAAAACAAATCAACGAAAAGCTCGCGACCACCAAAAGCATAGACGAGATCTTCCGTCAGGCACAAAAGGCATACAACGCATGGTGCAATCAGACTGCCGAAAAACGGACGACGGAGGCATTGCTGCGCAAGCTCGACTTCGACTTTTTCGAATTGCTGGACAGCGTGACCATAGCGCGCTCAAGAAAACATATCGAGAAATATTACAACGCGTCCGCAATAGGGAAGTTCCCGGAGCGACTTGCTCCGATTTCGCTGCGACCGTGTCTGACCGACCTCAGCGGCGCAATCAATTACAACGACATTTACGGGCTGCTGATTTCGTTGAATCTGACGATCTACACCCCGTCCAACTTCATCATGCGGTCAAGGCTGGCAAAGTATGCCGCGCTCGCGCACAATGAAAGCAATACGCTTACGCAGCAAGGAAGAGAAGAGGGAATACGGCGGTTGATGAGCATCAACCTTCTCAAAAGGCTGGAAAGCTCGGTATATTCGTTCAGGCTCACCGTTGACCGAATCAAGGCACTTATAGACAGCACGATTGAAACGATAAACAATTACCGTGCCGGCGGCTGTGTTCTGAACTTGACGGAGATCTCCGACGGCGAAGACTTCGACTATGACGATCAGAACACGGACTATTTTTCGGTAGGGAAGAAAGTCAGGATCGATCTTGCCGACATGGACTATGTGTCGTGGAAACGGGGGCTTGAACAGGACGCCGAAACGCTTGAATTGTTGTCGAGCATGATCGCCGACATCACTCCCGAGCATGACACAAAACTCCGCACTCTTTTCGGATTGATCGAGAACAAGATTGCACACCCGATAAATCCCGGCAACCTCAAGATAATCATTTTCACCGCGTTCTCCGACACGGCGGATTATCTTTATGCAAACGTAAGTAAATTTGCAAAAGAGAAGTTCGGGCTAGAGACGGCAGAGATCACGGGCACGGTTGAGGGCAGAAGCACCATTCCTAAGCTGCGTTCCGACATGAACACCGTGTTGACGTGTTTTTCCCCAATCTCCAAAGGAAGAGCAGTGCTGCTCCCCGGCAGTGCGGCGGATCTCGACATCCTGATCGCCACGGATTGCATATCGGAAGGGCAGAACCTGCAGGACTGCGACTATCTGATCAACTATGACATCCACTGGAACCCCGTGCGGATCATACAGCGCTTTGGACGGATCGATCGCATAGGCAGCAAAAATGCGCGCATCCAACTCGTGAATTTCTGGCCCGATATGGACCTTGATGAGTATATAAATCTGAAGAGCCGCGTGGAAACCAGGATGAAGATATCCATCATGACGTCAACAGGCGACGATGACCTCATCAATGCGGAGGAAGAGGGCGACCTTGAATACCGCAGGGCGCAGCTTAAACGCTTGCAGGAGGAAGTCGTCGATATCGAGGATATGACGAATGGCATCTCCATTATGGATCTGGGGCTGAACGAGTTCCGCCTCGACCTTTTGGAATACATGAAGCAGCACGGCGATATCGAAACGGCACCCAAAGGTCTGCATACCGTCGTCGGGCAAACGGAAGACGCGCCCGCAGGCGTCATCTTCGTCCTTCGCAACATCAACGACAGCGTCAATATCGACGACCGTAACCGCATCCATCCCTTCTATATGGTCTATATCGGAGAGGATGGGGAGATCGTCTGCGATTATCTCAACCCCAAAAAGCTGCTGGATACCATGCGCCTTTTGTGCCGCGGCAAAAGCGAGCCGGTGATGGAACTTTGCCGAGCATTCAACGAGGAAACAGACGACGGGCGCAATATGGGCGCGGTCTCCGAACTGCTTTCCGAAGCCATCAATTCCATTATCGACGTAAAGGAAGAGAGCGACATCGACAGCCTGTTCAAAGCCGGCGGCACGTCGGCACTCCTTTCGGAAGTGACGGGCATTCAGGACTTCGAGCTGATATGCTTCATTGTCGTGAAATAGAGGTGCACGATGTTCGGTCTTCCCACACAGACAGAGTTCAACAAACGCGTGCCGAAACAAAAGTTTTACGACAACTCGGACGTCCCCGCCGCGCTGCGCCGCGTGTTCGCCGAACAGATCAAGGCGATATATTGGTGCAACAAGCTGGCTCCGTCCACCTTGCGCGTCGCTTCGGGGGAACGGGTGACAGAGGTCGAGGTTTTCGAATTGCGGCTCAACGCGCCCTCTCTCGACGAAACGGTGCTGCGGCAGATTGACAAAGCGATCCCATATCATCTGCTTTTCGTCCTGACTTGCGGTGGCAGAGCGCAGGCGTGGATAGGCTATAAGGAAGCGCCCGCGGCAAGCGGCAATGCCGTCAAAGTCAAGAGATACTACCACACAGAGTGGATGAGTGACAGCGACTTGTGGTTCGTCATCGATGGGCTTGACATGGACGCTGTGTATGAAAACCTTGTCAGGCAGATCGCGGGCGAGAGACTGCAATCGGATAATAACGAAAGCCTGCAAGACTCCGTCAAGCGTGACGAGAATCGCCGGCAGCTCGAGAAGCAGATCGCCGCACTTGAAAGCAAACTGCGCAAGGAAAAACAACTCAACCGCAGAATGGAGATCAACGTGGAAATAAAGAAACTGAGGAAAAAATTAGAGGAGGAGAGTTAATTTGCCTAAGAAGAATAATCCATATTCTGAACCTTTGCACAATGCGGCAAAGACGTTGAAAACTGTCAAAGACAGTGTTGATTCTATGTCCGAACTTTACAAGCAAGTGCATCAAAATATTACGCCTGCCGTGGAAGGACAAGAGACAACGAGCAAAGTCTGTGGCAGAAAAATGCAAGAAATTTTTGCTGATATTGCAAAAAGAACAGAATTCATAAATACTATAGCGGCGCAAATTCAAGAATTTACTTCTGCGATTTATAGTCGGTTGCAATCGATCGATTATGCGCCTCTGGTCGGTATTTTAAAAGATATATGCCACGTCAGAGACGACGTCGACTACAAAAGTCTTAATGATATTTTTCTAAAGGCAATGGCATCATCAAAATGGTTTCCGTATGCCGGTTGGATTGCTGATATTGAGATGGTAGAGCAATTCTTCGATATTTTAGATAGGAGTAAAAAGGAAAGAAGTAGGACAAAAAAAATCGATAAGTTGATTTTCTCTTATTATGACAAGAAGAACTTGGATGGATTAAAACGACGCTGGAGACGGCAAGGACTTTATTCATGGTTAGAGAGGATTCTAATTCAAGGTGTTCAGGCGTATTGCCGCAGGGAATATGCATTGACTGTCAGCGCGTTGGTACCATTGTGGGAATGCATAATTCAAGAAAAGGCCAATGGCAATGGCTACCGTACAGTAGGTAAAACACAAGAAAAACTCAAAAAGTTGATTAAGAAAAATGGTTATGATGAGATTTTTACGTCATTCAGCACAGAGTTTATATATTATACATGCGATAAAATTGAAGATGTAAAACCTGACGTTCCAGGACGACATGGAATCGTACATGGTTGGTACACCAATTATCCAACCAGAAAAGAGGCATTGAATGCCATTCTGTTTACAGATTTTCTGTTAAATATTAAGCCCTTAGAAAAAGAGGAGGAAAACAACAATGGACAAAATGAAATTTGAAACGCCGGATATGACGGCAGAGAATATAGAAAAAATTGCAGAACTGTTCCCGAACTGCGTGACCGAAATGCGGGATGAGGGCGGCAAAGTAAAGCGTGGGATCAATTTTGAAGTGCTCAAACAGATGCTTTCCCCCGACGTGGTGGACGGCGACGAGTGCTATGAGTTTACTTGGGTGGGCAAAAAGGCTTCCATTGCGGAGGCGAACAAACCCATCCGCAAAACGCTGCGCCCCTGCCCCGAGGAGAGCAAAGATTGGGACACGACCGAAAACCTCTATATCGAGGGCGACAATCTGGAAGTTTTGAAGCTTTTGCAGGAAAGTTATCTCGGCAAGGTAAAAATGATCTATATCGACCCACCCTATAATACGGGAAACGATTTCATCTATGCCGATGACTTCATGCGCTCGCAGGAAGAGGAAAACGAGCAGATGGGAATGTACGATGAGGAGGATAACCGACTGTTCAAAAATACCGATTCCAACGGACGTTTTCATTCCGATTGGTGTTCAATGATTTACTCGCGTTTGCTGGTGGCGAGAAATTTGCTTTCTGATGAAGGTATTATTTTTATTTCTATTGATGATAACGAGCAGGAAAATCTGAAGAAAATATGTGATGATGTATTTGGCGCTGGAAATTTTGTTGCTCAAATTGTGGTTGAAGGAACGCCAAAAAATGATCCGAAAATCATATCCACGGCGCACGAGTATTGTCTAGTTTATGTAAAAAACTTTGCAATTGCTAAAGATTGCCAATGGGGTATCGATAATCCCATCTACAAAGATTTATTATCGATTGTAAGCAATGCAAGCTCATATCAAGACGCCGAAAGAAGAGTGAAAGAATATTATAAAGCGAACGGTTTGGCGGATGACAATATATCTAATTACTGTCGTGTAGATGAAAGAGGTTTGTTTAGGATTGGGCCTATTGATGATCCACAGAGTGGAGGCCCAAAAGACATAAGATATAATCCTTTTACAGGACAAGCATTAAAAACGCCTAATCGAGGCTGGGGATGTCCTATTTCCACTTGGCATGAATGGGTAAAAAACGGTGAGGTGCTATTCCCAGAAGACAATACAAAACTTTGTTCAAGAAAGGTTTACATTAAGGAAGATAAACTTGACTTATTAAGAGCCTGTTTCAAAATTCAAACTCGTAAAGATACTGATATGCTTAAAACGATGTTTGGAAAAAAAGTCTTCTCATTTCCTAAGCCCGTAGAGTTGATTAAAGCATTTATTGATTCCAGCACACAAGAAAATGAAATCGTAATGGACTTTTTTTCAGGTTCAGCTACCACGGCTCATGCGGTAATGCAATTAAATGCGGATCGGATTGGCAAAGGAAAATTGTCAAAAGTAAGATTTATTTTAGTACAATTACAAGAGAACTTGTATGAAAATCTTGCACACGCCACAGGCAACCGCGAGAAAATGACTTGCCAAAACGCAATTGATTTTTGTTTGGAAAACGGTTTGGAACCGGTACTTACTTCTATTGGCAAAGAGCGCATCCGCCGCGCGGGAGAAAAAATCAAGGCGGAAGGCGGCTTGACGGCGCAAAATCTCGACGTCGGATTCCGCGTGCTGAAACTTGCGGACAGCAACATGAAGGACGTTTATTACGCGGCGGATGAATATACGCAAAGCAGTCTCATGGACATGATCTCCAACATCAAGGACGACCGCACCGACCTCGACCTTTTGTTCGGCTGTCTTATAGACTGGGGAGTTCCGCTGTCCATGCCGTACAAGTCCGAGCAGCTCGACGGGTGCACGGTGCATGTCTACAATGACGGAGATTTGGTCGCCTGCTTTGACGAGAACGTTCCCGAAAGTGTTGTCAGGAAAATTGCGGAACGCAAGCCGCTGCGCACTGTCTTCCGTGACAGCGGATTTGCCGACAGCCCTGCAAAGATCAACATGTATGAGATCTTCAAGATCTATATGCCGGAAGACGCGGATGATATTACCAAGCGTGTAAGAGTGATTTGAGGGCACATTATGTTAAAACTTCAATTCAAACATCAAAAATTCCAGGCGGACGCGGCGAAAGCCGTGGTGGATGTGTTCGCGGGGCAGCCGTATCTCACGCCTACTTATATGATAGACAGGGGCATTGACTATCAGATGTCCCTCACGGATGAGGAGGACTTCACCGGTTGGCGCAATGAACCGATCGTTCCCGGGCTCTCGGATGAGGTTATTTTGAGCAATCTGCAAAAGGTGCAGCGGGCGAACCAACTCAAGCCGTCCGAAAGGTTGGAAGGGTCGAAATCGTGCAAGTATAACCTCACTATCGAGATGGAAACGGGCGTGGGCAAGACGTACACTTACATCAAGACCATGTACGAGCTGAACAAGCACTACGGGTGGAGCAAGTTCATCATCGTTGTCCCGAGTGTAGCGATCAGAGAGGGGGTGTACAAGTCCTTTCAGGTGACGCAGGAGCATTTTGCCGAGGAATACGGAAAGAAGATCCGTTTTTTTATCTATAACTCCTCGCAGCTGACTGAAATTGATCGCTTTGCCTCCGACAGTTCCATCAATGTGATGATCATCAACATGCAGGCGTTCAATGCAAGGGGCAAGGACGCACGGCGCATTTATATGGAGCTGGACGAGTTCCGCTCCCGCCGCCCTATAGATATTATTGCCAAAACAAATCCGATCCTCATTATTGATGAACCACAATCGGTCGAAGGAGCGCAGACAAAAGAGAGGCTGAAAGATTTTTGTCCGCTCTTGACGCTGCGCTATTCCGCCACGCACAGAGCGGACAGCATCTACAACATGGTTTATCGCCTGGACGCGATGGAGGCATACAACAAGAGGCTTGTCAAGAAAATCGCCGTCAAGGGCATCACGGAGTCGGGAAGCACGGCAACGGACGGCTATGTCTATCTCGAGGGAATCAACCTCTCTAAAGCCGATCCTACGGCGACGATACAGTTCGACTATAAAGGCGCGACGGGTATTCGCAAAAAAACGACGAAGGTCGGCATCGGATTTAATCTTTACGATAATTCCGGCTATTTGGATGAGTACAAAAACAGCTTTGTTGTCAAATTTATCGACGGCCGTGACAACTCGGTGGAGTTCCTTAACGGCATCAAGATCTATGCCGGTGATGTCGTCGGGAAAGTCAGCGAAGAGCAGCTCCGCCGCATTCAGATCCGCGAGACGATCCTCTCGCACATCGAGCGGGAACGCCGGCTCTTCCGCAAGGGCATCAAGGTGCTGAGCCTGTTTTTCATTGACGAGGTGGCGAAATACAGGCGATATGACGGCGAAGGGCGTCCCTACAACGGCATTTACGCCGATATGTTCGAGGAGGAGTACAACGACATTGTCGGCAATATGCAACTCGAGCTCGGAGATGAAGAGTACATAAAATATCTGGACGCCATCTCCGCGCATGATACCCACGCAGGGTATTTTTCCGAGGATAAGCAAAAACGAATGATTGACAGCAAGGTCAAAAGAGGCGAGAGCAGCTCCGACGACGTCGACGCGTATGATCTCATTATGAAAGACAAAGAACTGCTGTTGGATCGCGATCCGAAGAGGTCGCCGGTGCGCTTCATCTTTTCGCACTCTGCGCTCCGCGAGGGTTGGGACAATCCGAACGTATTTCAGATATGCACCCTGAAGCAGAGCAGCAGCGATGTCCGCAAACGGCAGGAAGTCGGGCGTGGTCTGCGCCTCTGTGTCAATCAGGACGGCGAACGTATGGACGCCAATATTCTTGGCAGCGATGTTCACAACATCAATGTCCTTACGGTCATTGCCAGCGAGAGTTACGACAGCTTTGCAAAAGGGTTGCAAACGGAACTTGCCGAAGCAGTTGCAAATCGTCCCGTCGCAGTTTCCGCCGACCTTTTCAAGGGGAAGGTGCTGACGGATGCGAATGGCAACGAGCAAATCGTGGACGGAGAGTTGGCACAAGCGATTTGCTTTGACCTCATCGTCAACGGGTACATCGATAAAAAAGGCGCTTTGACTGATAAATATTATGCCGATAAGGCGAATGGCGAAATCAAAGTCGCCGAGGAAGTCGAAGGCAGCAGCGATTCTATTATCAATATTCTGGATTCTGTTTACGACAGCCGTGCCATGCAGCCCGAAAATGCTCGTGACAAGAATGTGGAATTGCAGGTAGATCCCGAAAAGCTTGCTATGCCGGAGTTTAAAGCGCTGTGGCAGCGGATTAGTCCCAAGTCCGTCTACGTCGTCGATTTTGACACAGATGAGCTGGTGAGGAAATCAATTGACGCCATCAACCGAAAACTCTTCATTCCGAAGGTGTTCTTCAAGGTGGAAACAGGCGTGATGGAGGAGATTAAGTCTAAAGACGAGCTGCTGGAAGGGGGCGCCTTCGAGAAGATCCGGTCTTCCACCTATGACAACAGCAAACGGATTCGTGTCAACAATAGCGTTAAATATGACCTTGTCGGCAAAATCGTCGGCGAAACGGGTCTGACGCGGAAGGCGGTGGTGGAAATTCTGGTCGGCATTGAGAAAACCGTATTTGACCAGTTCGCCTACAACCCGGAAGAGTTTATCATCAAAGCGTCAGATTTGATCAATGACGAAAAGGCCACGGCGATCGTTCAGCACATCACTTATAACATGCTGGATGAGCGCTATGACACCAAGATTTTCACCGAACCGATGATAAAGGGTCGGCTTGGCGTAAATGCCATGAAAGCGCAGCGGCACTTGTATGATCATATCATTTATGACTCTACCAATGAGCGCGATTTTGCCTCCGATATGGATACAAGCGCTGATGTTGCCGTGTATGTGAAGTTGCCCGACAGCTTTTACATCGCAACGCCGGTAGGCAAGTATAATCCCGACTGGGCAATAGCGTTTTACGAGGGAACGGTAAAGCATATCTACTTCGTGGCGGAAACAAAGGGCTCGATGTCCTCCCTGCAACTGCGGTTGATAGAAGAGTCCAAGATTCATTGCGCGAGAGAACACTTCAAAGCGATCAGTAGCGGCAATGTCGTCTATGATGTAGTTGACAGCTATCAAGCGCTTTTGGATAGGGTTATGAAATAAGAAAAAAGCCTCTTTCGTAACCTTCAAAGGTTCGATCGAGGCTTTTACGTTTGTATGAAGTCATAAGTCATATTACAATGTGCCGTAAAGGTTGTAGTATCTTTGACGAATGCTTGACTTGCGATGGTTTATTGTTCCGCGACCTATTCCGAGTTCGGCGCAGACTTCGGCTTGTCTCATTCCGTTCATGTAGCAGTTCAGTATGGCAATTTCCAGCGCGGATAACTTCAAAGCACTTACGAGTTCATCGTATTTGCTGTAATCCGTCTGTTCCTGTTCAAAGCAATTCACGGGATCCATTGGCAGAGCTTTATAGTCTGTAAAATCTATGGGTTCAACGATTGTTCCTCTCCGATCCGGTCTGTTACGAAGAAGATTGATGAAATGATCTACTTCGCGATAGCAGGCAAGTTTGATTGTGATTTCCTTTCCTTTGCGGTCTTTGCCGTAGATTTCATTGGCTGTATGACCAACGAATTGATACAGAAAGCAGATTGCCGTTTGTGCCACATCATAGCCGTCCGATACGATATAGTCTATCTCGCCCATATGGTGCAGGTCTTTGATGAGCCCGATATACAGCCTGTCTGCAACTTTCATATCGAACTTTTTAACGGTACGTAAAGCCTGCAAAGCAATCATTTCGCCCATAAGTTTGACGTTCTCGGCAGAAATAGGTTCATCGAACAATTCGCCTTCGTTGCGATACTTTCCTTTTGAGAACTTGGTTACCAACATTTCCATTTTGACACCTCTTGAATTTGTGTTTGCCTTTTTCGGGCAACAGGCGGAGGTGCACAGGACGGGTAAGAGTCCGTTACAATGGAAATGAAGTTTGCGGAAGTCAACGGGACAAAAACAAAATCGTTTCGTTACAGGCGCGCAAATTGCCTCATAGACAGCAAAAGAGCCGAGCGAGGAATAAAGATTTTCCTTACTCGGCACTAAAAGTCTATTATAGATGGTATTTTCAGCGACGATTTTGCGGCCGTTGACGTCCGCGAGGACCTATGCAAAACTAAGCCTCCCGAAAAAGCAAATTCGGAGGGGCTACTTCAATCGGACTATCATTCCGAAGAAATCGCGGGCAAAAAATAATCCGCACTTCAGATCTTCTCCGAGGTTCGGATTATTCTGGTTTGGTGACCCGAATGTTAATTATCCAAACACTGCGTATTTCATGAAAAGCGGTTTTGCGTTTATAATAATCGATTAAGACAATGCATGGCTCAATGTCTTTGATTTGCGTTTACTTTTATGATATAATTATTCGAATAAATAGTACAATGCTTAGCTTATTAATGGAGGTGTGTTATGGCTCCCGGTATGAAAACTCATTCTGATTCTTCGTTTAATGAATCTAAAGAAGTTTCTATTTTAAAATTACTTTTGGAAAGTAAAAAAAGTATCAAGACTTTTTTTGGCGAAAATGAAAAGACTCCCAATCAAGATGGTTTTTTTGAGTTAGTTAATACTGATACAAGACAACCTAAAAAACAGTTTATCGTTCAAATTAAAAAGGACGATACATTACAATTAAATAAAGATGGGAGTCGTAGTTTTTCTTTTGACACAGCTTTTCTGTTTTATGTTAAAGAAAAGGTAACAGAAAATCCCGCAATTGCCTTTGTTGTTGAATTAGATACCGGTAAGTGTTTTTATAAATACTTATCAGATGATTATTTAATGCAATTGGATTTTGAAAATCAAGACCATGTAACTTTAAGACTATATGATCAAGATCAAATTGTTGATATTGATACATTTTATAATGAACTATGTAAAATATCATCAGAACGAAATGCAAAATTTATAAACAAATCGCCCGAGCAAATTGAAGAGATAAAAGTAGCTGTTGAATGGCTTAATAAGGCGATGGAAGATATTCCTTTTCTAAAAGAACTTATACCAGATTTTTGGCGTTTTGGAATAGCTTCTTCTAATAATTTACCGATTGTAATTTCAGCCGTAGGCAAAGAACCAGCAGATTTATCGAATGGACACAACGCAAATGCGTTTGGGCTCTATTTGCAGTGTAAAAATGGCTTGGATTATGGGATTCAAGAATTTGTACAACAACACTATTTAAAAACGGCATTTGATTTTACTAATACGCTCACACCTTTTAAATATGTACAAAATGTATTTGTTTCGTTGTTGGAGGATTATTTTAATTCTTATATTCTTAATCCAAAGTATTTGTCTGATACCGTATTAAGTGAAATCGTATTTAGTATGTTGGACAAGATGGCATTTACGGAAAATTATGTTTTAAGTAAGCCTAATACTGTAAGGACATATTATAAAGATGAAGAAGATGTGGAAACCGCAAAAAACAACTTATTAAAATTTTTCTCATATTTTACACATATTGTAAATAACGTTATTGCAGATGAAGATGTGGCAAAAAGACAAATGTTTTTAAAGGCATTAAGAAGAACCCCATTGAATAATTCCGGAGTGGATTTAATTCAAACTATTTCAACCTTTGCAGGAAATGACTTTAAATCTTGGAATGGAAAGTGCTATCCTTTTAATATTTTAATGAATAATATTGGTCTATTTACAAAAGAATACTTTCAATTCTGTGTAACCATTATGGAGCTCGAAAGGCGCAAAATTAAAAATGTTAAAAGGATTTGGAACATTTGTAATGATGATTTTAAATCAAGTGGCGTTATAAAATTTACTGCAAATGGTATAGATACAAGTGACTATACTCCCATAAAACGTACTCACGGTAATTCAATATATTCATGGTATGATGACAATAAACTGGATTTGGCCATAAGAAAATGGATTTCTGATTTGCCTAATGAATATTCTTATTGCTATGAGCAAATATTCGGCAGAAATAGTCTATTCAAATATTATACAGATGCGAGGACAAAGGTAATCGCGCATGAAGATGAGGGATTCATGTCATATTGGTTGGAGTTGAGAGGTATTAAATTTTCTTCTCCTCAAGGTACTACTATATGTTATGACGATACTATCCCTAATAAATTTAGCGGTGCATTAGATGAAAAAATATATTCAAAAAAGATTATTTCTAATAGTTCAGGGATATTCCCCATTGAATTATTTGAAAGTCGTTTACCCCTATATAACGGGATAAAAATATTTTTATGGCAAGGAATTGTTTCGCACTACAATTTAGATGTACCTTCAAACGGAGTTATTGTTGGACACAGAAAGTGTAGTTTATTTTAATTAATAAATGATTTTCTATTGTAAAATTCATTATCTAATTTATGATTTTTATAAGAAAAAGGTCGATAGGATATTTTTGATCTATCGACCTTTGCCGTTGTTTAGGTTTATTATATTCGGCGCAACCATCTTTTTTCGATTTCTTTTCATTTATATACCGCTCGTTTTGGCGGTTTTCATTGTTCCGTGTATTTCAACGGCAATCCCTATACGATTTAACGGGATTCTTCTTGTCTTTTAAGTTTTGTATTCAGTTGTAGTTTTTGTCTTTCTGTCTTCCATTCTTCAAACTCTCTGTGTCTTTCTTCGGTTCCAAAGTAGGCTTCCGTGCTCGAAGATGTCAAGGCGCGTTTCGTGGAATATAGAAGATCTGCACCATTCATCTAAAGCGAATAGACTTCTGGAGATCGTTGAAGAGGCTGAATCGGAAGGCAGAAAGGTGCTGGTATTCTCCTATTTTCTCGATACTATAAGGAAGAAATATGACTTCCTCGGCGACAGGTGTCTTAACCCGATAAAAGGTTCTGTTATGCCGCAGAGGAGGCGGGAAATTATAGACGAGTTTAACGAAGCGCCTGCCGGTACGGTATTGATTTCGCAGATACAGTCAGGCGGGACGGAACTAAATATACAATCGGCAACCGTTGTCGTGATTTGTGAGCCACAGTTAAAGCCTTCCATCGAAAATCAGGCAATATAAAGAGCTTACCGCGCGGGGCAAGTGCGAAACGTACTGGTTTATCGCCTGCTTTGCCCTGAAACCATTGATAAAATAATTACGGCGATTTTGGAAGAGAAACAAGCAATTTTTGATGCGTTTGCCGATAAATCCGTTGTCGCAAAAGAGAGCCTTGAACTTGATAAAACCACATTTGGCGAACTTATTAAAGCGGAAATCGACAGCATCAATGCCAAAAATGGTACAAGCACGAATGTGTATCATATGAAGAAATTGCCGCTGCATTCAACGAATGACTTTTATTTTGAAAGACCACTATAGAATTTTTTACAAAATAGAAAGGAAACTTTCCTTACTCAGCTCTAAAGTTTTTCTATTGGTGTTTTAAGCGACGATTTTGCGACCGTTGATGTCCGCGATGAGCTATGCTACCATAGTCGACCGAAAAAGCGCAAATTCAAGAGGTGCTACTTCAATCGGACAATCATTCCGAAGAAATCGCATGCAAAAAATAATACGAACCTCGACTTGTCGTCTTGGTTCGTATTATTCTGGTCTGGTGCAGTCGAAGGGACTCGAACCCATACGGTTTCCCATCGGAACCTAAATCCGACGCGTCTGCCAATTTCGCCACGACTGCGCTAAATCATTATATCACACGAAGCCGATATGTAAAGCATTTGACTTTCTTCTGGAAAATTTGCAAAAATGCGTGCGAAACAGTTGCTTTTTGCCGCGTTGTTTGATATATTATAACTCGCTCGCGGGAGTGACTCAGTGGTAGAGTGTCACCTTGCCAAGGTGAAAGTCGCGGGTCCGAATCCCGTCTCCCGCTCCAATCGCAAAGGTTCGCCTTTGCACAAAGTTAGCGACGATGACCGCAAGATTGCGTACTCGTCGCATATGCGCCCTTAGCTCAGCTGGTAGAGCAACTGACTCTTAATCAGTGGGTCCCGGGTTCGAATCCCTGAGGGCGCACCAAAACACCGCAGAAAGCGGTGTTTTTTATTGCCCGCAGGGATTTCTTTTACAAAGTGCAATGCTTTGCATTGCAAACCCGGGACACGCCCCGGAGGCAGCCCCACGAAAAATCCTGCAGATTTTCCGCGGGGACCCCGATTTTGCAAACCGCAAGCTAAAGAAGAGGCGGTGCAATATGCAGAATAACAGGCGCAAATTCTCTATTACGGCAGCCGGCTGGGCTGCCTACGAATCCCTGAGGACGCTCGTCGCCGCAAGGAGAACTTCGCCACAGCGCTCTGTTTCCAGAGAGCTGTCTGCGTGTACACCTTGCGGCTCCTTTTCGCGTCGCAGAAAAATGCAAGGCGTTCGCCGCGCTCCTCGTTCCTGCAGGAACTATCGCGCAGCTCACTCATTTTTGCTCCGCGGGATGGTTGGCGCCGCCGGGGATGGAATGAGGCGAGTCAGTGCGGATTTAAGCTGGCGGGGAAAGCGTGAGCGCCAGTCTTGACGCCGCTGGAAAATGAAAATGATGTTTTATATTTTTGATGTGGTTATGTACCGAAAACGGGACGTGCGGTGCGGTATGATCATGTCATCAAAACGAAAGAGGTGGAGTATGAGTGCTTTTGACAAAGTCATCGGTTACGAGAATGAAAAGAAAGAGCTGTTTCAGCTGTGCGACATGGCGAAGAACCCGGAAAAGTATAAGAAACTCGGCGTCAGGCCGCCGCGGGGCGTTTTGCTGGTCGGCGTGCCCGGGATCGGGAAGACGCTCATGGCGGGCGCGCTTGTCGAGGAGATAGGGCGGAAGAGTTTCCTCGTTCGCAAGGACAGACCGGGGCAGGAGCTTGTGACGGAGATCTCGAACGTGTTTGCGGAGGCGATGGAAGCCGCGCCGTCCGTCATCTTTCTGGATGACATGGACAAATTCCCTGCGGACAGCGACAAGAGGAATCCCGACGAACTGGTCGCCGTGCAGAGCGGGATCGACCTCGTGAAAGACGCGGACGTTTTTGTTGTCGCTACGGCGAACGACATTAGGGACATACCGCGCTCGCTGTGCCGCCCGGGGAGATTCGACCGCATTATTGCGATGGGCGTCCCGAGTCTGAAGGAATCCGTCGAGATCGTCAGGCACTACCTTGCCGATAAGAAAATCGCAGACGACGTCGACCCCGAGTCGGTGGCTAGGATGATGGACGGAAAATCATGCGCGGAGCTGGAGTCCGTCCTCAACGAAGCCGGCATTTACGCGGGTTTTGATGGAAAGGAGCTGATTGGACGCGAACATATCATACGCGCCGTGCTTCATGTGATTTTCGGCACCGAAGAATCGCTTGGATGCACGAATGAGGCGGATAAGGAAGTGATTGCATTCCACGAGGCGGGACATGCCGCCGCCGCGCTCGGTTTTTCGCCGGGAAGTGTCGGGCTTGTGTCTGTGCGTGCGACGTCGCGTTCGTCGCGGGGCGTAATGCAGCATCTCCGCGGTGACAACGACATGAGAACATACGCAAAGCTGCACGAAAAAGTCGTCATCGATCTCGCCGGCAAAGCCGCTGTGGAGATGAAATTCGGTGTAACGGATGTAGGCGCGATGCGCGACCTCGAATCTGCGGCGAGGAGCGTGCAGGACTTCATTATTGACGGCGCGACGGCGGGATTCGGTCTGTTGCATACGGCGGAGCGTTGGGCGATCAGCGGCAACGGACAATACGAACGCGTGTCGGAAGAACGGGGTGCGGAGCTTGCGCGCTGTTTTAATGAGGCCAAGGCTATACTGATGAGGAATTGGGGATTTGTCGAGTGCCTGGCGGCGGAACTCGTAAAGAAAGACACGCTCATGTATGAGGAGATCAACGAGCTTTACGACAAGTTCGTGAAGTCCGACGGGGGCAAGTGATAGGCTCGTATTGATTTCGTCGGCGCGACGTGATATTCTTGCGGTGGGAGGCGCAAAGCCTTCGGCGGAGAACGAATATGAAAGAGTCGCTGGAACCCAAAAAACTCGCGCTTTTGCGCATACTGCAGATACTGGAGCAATACACCTGTCCCGATCACCCGTTGACGCAGGACGACATCGCGGCGCGCCTTGCAGGAGACTACGGCATCGAGTTGGAGCGCAAGGCGATCGGGCGCAATCTGTCCCTGCTGAAGGAGGCGGGATACGACATAGAGTCCGACCGCCGCGGCAGCTATCTCGCGTCGCGGGAGTTCGACGACTCGGAGCTCAGGATGCTCATCGACGGCGTGCTGGCGAGCAAATACATCACCGCGCGCCACTCGAAGGAGCTCATTGAAAAGCTGTGCTCGCTCTCGGACAGGCATTTCCGCGCGCACGTCAAGAACATCTGGTCCGTCAACGAATGGAGCAAGACGGACAACTGCGCCGTATTCTACAACATCGAAGTCGCGGACGCCGCCATCGAACGGGGCAGGCAGATCGAGTTCGTCTACAACAAGTACGGCGCGGACAAAAAACTTCACAGGACGGCAAAGCACCTTGTCTCGCCCTATCAGTTCATCCTGCACAATCAACGCTATTACCTCGTTGCTTGCAACGAAAAATGGAAAAATATCGGGCACTACAGGCTGGACAGGATAACGGACATCCGCATGATGGACGAGCCGGCGACGCCGCTGCGATCACTGCCGGGGTACGAAAAAGGGATCGATTACAAGCAATACGCGACGTCCCTGCCGTACATGTTCACGGATATGCCCGAAACGGTGGAGTTCGTCGCCGATCCCGGTATTGTGGATCAGATCGTCGACTGGTTCGGCGACAACGCGCACATCGCAAAAGCCGGCGACAGGTTGAAAGTCACCGTCAAGGTCAGTCCCTATGCCATGAAATATTGGGCAATGCAGTATCTCAACCACGTCGAGGTGCTGTCGCCGGCGTCGCTGCGCCGCGAGATTGCTGATGATCTGGCGCGTGCCGCGGATAGGTATTCCGGCGGCGGAAGTCAAGGAGTGCGGAAGGGGAAGATTTAAGAGGAACGGTTTATGCAAAAAGAAAACAACGGGCGGAAGGCCGCGTTGCAGCTCTCGTCAAAGGCGGACGCGGTGACGTTTTTCGGTGCGTTCGGCGGCAGGAAAACTTTCCTGCTGCGCTACCGAAACAGTGATAAATATTGCATGATCGAAGGGAATAAGTGTGTGGTGAACGGCACCAAACGTTTTTCTCTCACCGAGGACCAAGCGGCGCGGTTCAGGGCTGCGGAGGGAGACTTCCTGCGCGAGCTTGATGACGCGACAATGGGGAAAGGCGGTTTCAGCAGCGCGGAATACGGCGGCAACACTCTTTATTTCCGTAGGCTTGAGGGCAATGAGTACATGTTCATCGCAAGATACTATGGCGGCGACATCCGCGCCGACAAACGTGGCATCTACGATTATCTTTTTTCTTTCGGCTGCGCCGGTGCGGGAAAATTCGGCTGCGGAAAAGGCGACATAGGCTTCGGCGGCGTTCCCGTGCCGTTCGAGAGTATGACGAGCACTCCCGACGAATATCTCAACCGTGAAACACGCTATCTTTGCGGCGAAGCGACCGAAGATGATGTGCGCTTCCTTGCGCATGCGGACGGCGTCCCGCGTTTTGTCCCTGTGAAAGATGTGTACGGCACGGAAGATTTCACCGTGCTGAAAGCGGAGCATGTGCCGCGCACCTTCCTGAACCACGTCCTGCGCTACCGCCTCACCGTCTTATACGAAGGCGCGGAATATAAGGCGTGCTTTTATCCGTCCAGCACAAAGATCATGATTGAGGCGGACAATGTCGTGACTCCCTGCGCCGTCACCTCAGAGCTGCAGGATGAGATATATCGCGTGATCGCCGCCGGCGGCGGAGTGCATCCTCGTTGACGAACAGCCCCGCCACAAAAATCTCCGCTCGAAAAAACTCCGCAAAGTCATTGCTTTGCGGAGTTTTGTTTCTCCGGATCTGCCGGCACATTTTGCGCTCCCTGCGCGCGAAATTCCGTGCGTTTATTTTTTGTCGGAGTGGTCGCGTTTCCAGCGCTTTATCTCCTCCAGACGTGCCTTGAAACGTCCTTCGACTCCCTCTTCCGTGGGTGTGTAGTAGGTGCGGTCCTTGAGCGAGTCGGGCAGGCACTGCATGGCGGAGAGTTTGTCCTCCGTGTCGTGCGCGTAGATGTAGCCCTTGCCGTAGTCCAGCTCCTTCATGAGGCGCGTGGGCGCGTTGCGGATGACGAGGGGCACGGGCTCGGCGATGGTGTTAAGCGCGTCGCTCTTTGCGCGCATGTATGCCACGTCCATTGCGTTGGATTTCGGCGCAAGCGACATATAAACCACCGCTTCCGTCAGATGAACGCTGCATTCGGGCATTCCGATAAAGTGACACGCTTGATAGGCGGCGACGGCGATCTCCAGCGCTCTGGGGTCGGCGAGTCCGACATCCTCGCTGGCAAACCGCGTCACGCGACGTGCGATATAGAGCGGATCTTCCCCCGCCTCGAGCATGCGTGCGAGCCAGTAGACCGCGGCGTCGGGGTCGGAATTGCGCATGGATTTGTGCAAGGCGGAAATGATGTTGTAGTGTTCCTCGCCCGTCTTGTCGTAAAGGAGCGACTTTTTGGAAGTGCATTGTTCCAAAGTTTCGCGCGATACGGTGATGGTGCCGTCGTCGGACACATCGCCGTTGAGCACCGCCATCTCGAGGGTGGACAGCGCGGTGCGCGCGTCGCCGTTTGCGAATACGGCGATAGCTTCGATGAGATCGTCTGCGATCTTGACCTTCTGATTTCCGAACCCGCGCGGATCTCTCACCGCACGGTGCAACAGCCTGCACAAGTCGTCCTTGGAAAGCGCTTGCAGCACAAAGACTTTGCACCGCGAAAGCAACGCGCCGTTCACCTCAAAAGAGGGGTTTTCGGTGGTTGCGCCGATGAGGATTATGCTGCCTTTTTCCACAAACGGCAGGAAAGCGTCCTGCTGCGCCTTATTGAAACGGTGTATCTCGTCTACGAACAAAATCGTGCGTTCGCCGAAACGGCGGTTTTTCTCCGCCTGTGCCATGACTTGTTTTATCTCCTTTATGCCGCTGGTCACGGCGGAGAAGTCGATGAAGTTAGCCTTTGTCCTGTTGGCGATGATGCGCGCAAGGGTAGTCTTGCCCACACCTGGAGGGCCCCAGAATATCATCGAGCCGACATTGTCGCTCTCGATGAGCCGGCGCAGCACCTTGCCTTTGCCAAGCAAATGCTGCTGTCCGCAATATTCGTCCAGCGTCTGCGGACGCAGGCGCGCCGCAAGCGGCAGACTGACTTCGTTTTCGAAAAACGTAGGCTGTTCAAACATCATAACGCACTTCCGCCGGCATAATCCGACTTCACGCATAGTATAGTTTTCTTTTCCCCGCTTGTCAACCCGCGCACGCGTGTGTGCGCTCAAAAGGACGCTGCACACAACCGTCCGGCGGACGGGCGTTGCAGGCTGTGACCTATCCGAAACAACACAATACACGTATCGTATTTCGCTGCGTATCGCCTGTCCGGCGATGCCGCGTTATATTGTGTGTATGCGGACGTCGATCGCACAACAACCCGCTTCTACGCGCCTGCCGCCTGCCGTTCCGATACACGAAAAGAGTACGGAGACAACGGATTGCTTCTCGAAAACAACACGAATAGTGTTTTCATGCGTTTTGTAATACACGATAAGTATTTCGTTTGTTTTGCCGCGGCGTGAGGGCGACGGACCGAAGTGGTTTCCTGCGCTTTGCGCTGGCGGACGATGGGTCCGGCAGGATCCGCCCGCGAACAAACATTGCTCAAATCGTTGACATAAACACGCGCTTGTGCTAATATTTTCAAGCATCATTTGGATGCCTTGCCACATCTGCGAGTGTAGTTCAATGGTAGAATACCAGCCTTCCAAGCTGGCTACGTGGGTTCGATTCCCATCACTCGCTCCATAAGAGCCTGTAGCTCAGCAGGATAGAGCAACGGCCTTCTAAGCCGTGTGTCGGGAGTTCGAATCTCTTCAGGCTCGCCATTATGGTGGGTATGGCGCAGTTGGTTAGCGCGTCAGGTTGTGGCCCTGAAGGCCGTGGGTTCGAATCCCACTACTCACCCCACATCGCAAATATCTCGGCAGATGCCGAGCCGTAGGGGTATCGCCAAGCGGTAAGGCACCAGATTTTGATTCTGGCATTCGTTGGTTCGAATCCAGCTACCCCTGCCAGATATGACTCACTAGCTCAGCCGGTAGAGCACCGCACTTTTAATGCGATGGTCCGGGGTTCGAATCCCCGGTGGGTCACCAAAAAGAGAGGACTTGCTCCTCTCTTTTTTGTCCCGTCGGGGATGAGAACACCGCAGGGGTTCGGCGGCGGCGCAGCCGACGCTTGCGGAAACGCGAAACAAGAGCAAAAAGCGAACGCGCGTTGCGACGTAGACAATACAGTTGCCGTCCCTTAACCGCACACACCCGGTGGGTCACCAAAAAGAGAGGACTTGTTCCTCTCTTTTTTGTATTATAAAACCCCCGGATAGTCCGGGAGTTTTATAATACAATAAAACGCACCTTGCGGTGCGTGTGTGCGGCTCCGGCGTGAACGCGTGTTTCAGGGATAGACGGGGACGATCTTGGTGAAGGCGCGTCCTTCCGTTATACAGGTGTAGGCGTAGGTGGGCTGTCCGAATGCGGGGTAGGAGAGAGAGCCGGGGTTGACGAGGGTGACGGCGCCGCGCTCCGTGACTTCCGGGATATGGGTGTGCCCGTAAAATACGAGCCTGCACCCCAGCTCCTCCGCGCGGAGGGAGAGGGAGAGCAGGTCGCTTTTGACTCCGTACCTGTGCCCGTGCGTGAGAAGTATTTTCAATCCTTCGGTTTCGACCACGGTTTCCTCGGGCAGTGGGAGAAAGTCGCAGTTGCCGGCTACGCCGTAAAAGCCTTTGTGCAGCGCGAGATCTCCGATTCTCGCCGCGCCGTCGCCCAGGAAAAACACGAAATCGCTCTCTTGCGCTATCGCAAGAAGAGCCGGTGAAAGCTGCCGCTCGTGTATGTCGGAGAATGCGAATATTGTTTTCATCGTGTCGATACAATATGCCGAAAAACGCTGTTTATATGTCTGATTTTATAGATAAAGCGCGGATTATGCGTTCTTCAGCCCTTCGCGCTCGACGACGCTTTCCATGTTGCGCAGGGCGCGTCCGCGGTGGCTGACGGAGTTCTTTTCGTCGGGAGAGGCCTCCGCGAAAGTCTTGCCCAGCTCCGGCGAGAAGAAGAGGGGATCGTAGCCGAATCCGCCTTCACCGCGTTCCGCGTCGAGGATGACGCCGTCCACGCGTCCTTCCGCGGTGAACTCTCTGCCGTCGGGCAGACACAGCGCGATGACGGAGCAGAAGTGCGCGGATCTGTCCCTGCCGGCGAGGTTTTCGAGAAGCAGGGCGTTGTTGGCTTTGTCGTCGTGCCCTTCGCCCGCGTATCTTGCGGAGTACACTCCCGGCGCGCCGTCCAGCGCGTCGCACATCAGCCCGCTGTCGTCGGCGAGGGAGGCAAGCCCCGTCATGCCGAGTATGGTGCGCGCCTTGATGAGCGCGTTTTCTGTGAGCGTGGAGCCCGTTTCTTCTATCTCCACGGATATTCCGAGGTCGTCGAGGGAGTACATTTCCTCGAAAAAGCCGCCGAGGACGGTGCGGATCTCGGCGAGTTTCTTGCGGTTGTTGGTTGCGATAGCGATCTTCATATTCACCTCATCTTTTGAAGGGCAGGAAATCGTCGTCCTCATGCAGGTTGCCGGAAAGATCGTTCCCCAGCATGAGTCCGCGTTTTACCGCCTTGTATCCGTATTTGCCGCGTATGCGGTCAATGCTTTTTCCGAGATTGGTTTCTTTTTCGTCATTTTCCCCGTCGAACAGCGAAAGCTGCGTCACGCTTCCGTCCGTGAGCCGCGTCGCGGCGACGGTCACCGCGCGGAGCGGCTGTGGAAATGCGTGTATCTTGGGGAGCAGCGCGATGGCGCGCTCCGCGATTTCGGAGGCGGCGCACGTCGCCGACGGCAGGGTGCACTGCGCTGATTTGTGGTGCAGAGTGGTCGCTTCGCGCACGGAAAGACCTATGCCTTCCGCCGAGAGTCCGTAACGGCGCAGGCGCATGGCGACAAGCTCCGCGAGAGCGTACACCACGATCTTGAAATCCTCCTCCGAGGTGATGTCGCGCGGTGTGGTGGTGCCGTGGCTCACGCTTTTCGGAGTGCGCTTGTCGTAGTACAGCCGCACTTCCTCGCTCTCTATACCCCGCGCCGCGTCTGACATTTTGTCCGCGACGACGCCGAAATGTTCGCGCAGCATCCCTCTGTCGGCGGCGGCGAGAGCGCGTATGGTGCGTATGCCGAGGAGCTCCAGCTTCCGCGCCGTGCTTTTGCCTATCATGATAAGCTCGGACGGAGCCATTCCGCCGATGATGTCCATATAATGCGCGCGGTCGAGCACGACGGTGGCGTCGGGCTTCTTGAGATCGCTGCCGAGCTTTGCCAGCACTTTGGTGAAGGATACTCCGACGGAGATGGTGAGCCCCGTGCGTTCTTTCACCGTTTCGCGTATCCTGTCGGCAAGTCCTTTGCCGTCGCAGCCGAAGAGTTTGAGCGATCCCGTGACGTCCAGCCAGCATTCGTCCAGTCCGAAACTTTCCACGCGGTCGGTAAATTCAGTGTAAATGCCGAACACCTGTTTGCTGTACTTCACGTATTCGTCGTAGTGCGGCGGCACGAGAACTATGCCGGGACACTTTTTTTTCGATATCCACACGGCTTCGCCCGTGGCGACGCCGGCTTGTTTTGCGAGCATGTTCTTTGCCAGGACGATGCCGTGTCTGACTTCCGGATCGCCGCATACGGCAAGCGGCATCCCGTCGTATTCGGGATGCGCTTTCTGTTCCACCGATGCGTAGAAATTGTTCAGATCGCAGTGCAGGATCGTCCTGTCCATACGCGTATTATACACAATTTCCTGTTGCAAAACAATATGCCGGGGGATATAATTGTAAAAGAATAATTTCTGCATGCGCGCTTCGGTGCGCGCGAGGAGGCTATATGATACTCGTCACGGGAGGAGCAGGCTACATCGGGTCGCATACCGTAAGAGAACTGCGCTCAAGAGGCGCGGACGTCGTCGTCTACGACAACCTCGTTACGGGGCACATCGAAGCGGTCGGGGACGCGCCGTTCGTGAAAGGCGACATCTTCGACAAGGATCTGCTCGTGAAAACTTTTCAGGATTACAATGTGGATTCGGTGGTGCATTTCGCCGCCTATTCGCTCGTGGGAGAGAGCATGACCAATCCCGCCAAATATTACCGCAACAACGTCGCCGGCACGCTTTCGCTGCTGGACGCGATGCTGGAAGCCGGCGTGAAATATCTGGTGTTCTCTTCCTCCGCCGCCACCTACGGCGACACGGGGGACGGGCTCATCACCGAGGACAGCCCCCAGCGTCCCACCAGCGTATACGGTCAGACGAAACTCATGATGGAACAGCTCATGAGCGACTACGACAAGGCGTACGGCATGAAATACGTCGCTCTGCGCTACTTCAACGCGGCGGGCGCGCATGTCAGCGGCGAGATAGGAGAGGACCACCATCCGGAGTCCCACCTCATCCCGATCATTCTGCAGACTGCGCTCGGACTGCACAGCCACATAGGCATATTCGGCGACGACTATCCCACGCGCGACGGCACCTGCATCCGCGACTATATCCACATCACCGACCTCGCGGACGCGCACATCCGCGCTCTGGACTATCTGAAGAGCGGCGGAAAGTCCACCTACTACAACCTCGGCAACGGCAACGGATTTTCCGTGAAAGACGTCATTGAAACGGCGCGCCGCGTCACGGGCATTGACATTCCGGCGAAAGTCGAGGGCAGACGCGCCGGCGATCCCGCGACGCTCGTCGCTTCCAGCGAAAAGATAAAGAGGGAGCTGGGCTGGGATCCGCAGTTCGACACGCTGGAAGAGATCGTCGCCTCCGCATGGAAGTGGCACAGTTCCCATCCGCACGGATTTGCGAAATGAGCGTGATCTGCGACCTTTGCGGGCAGCGGCCCGGAGTGCTGACGGACAGGACGGTCGTCAACAACGGTATGGTGGAGTTCCACTTCTGCGAGCAGTGTTACGCCGGGATAAGGCGTTCCGGGCTGACCACCGTCGAGGTGATGAGCCGCGTGACGGCAAGGCTGGGAAAAGAGTGTCCCGTGTGCGGCACTGCGGCGGAGGATTTTGCGAAAAATTTCGAATTCGGCTGTCCCGAATGTTATGTGCATATGAGAAAAGTCGCGCTTTCGGCGGCTTCGGCGGCGCAGGGCGGCAAGGTGCGGCACACCGGCAAACGCCCGAACGACAGGAGAAGGAATGGATAGCGCGGCACGGGAACTCACACGCCACAACGTCATATCATCGCGCATAAGGCTCGCGCGCAACGTGCGCGGCATGTCTTTTCCGCACGTCGGCAGACGGACCGATCCGGCTGCGCTCGCCGCATTGGAAAGGGCGGCGGTGCGCGCGGCGCAGGGGGTATTCGACTGCGAACTCCTGCGCATGAGCGGGCTGGACTCCGTCAAAAAGACCGCGCTTGTCGAGCGGCACCTCATTTCTCCCGCGCTGACGGCGAACACCGCCTCCGGCGCGGTGCTTCTGGAGCGCAGCGAGAGCGTGTCCGTCATGCTCAACGAAGAGGACAGGATAAGAGAGCAGTGCATAGTGCACGGTTTCGATCTGCCGCACGCTTACGGACGGCTGAACGTCTACGACGACAGGCTGCTTGACGAGATACCCGTCGCGTACGATCCCGAACTGGGTTTTTTGACCGCGTGCCCCACCAATCTCGGCACGGGGATGCGCGCATCCGTCATGCTCTTTCTGCCCGCGCTCAAACTCGCCGGAGCGATAGAGGACGAAGTGAACAGGTTCGTGCGCGAGTACGGCATGACCGTGCGCGGAGTTTACGGCGAAGGGAGCGAGGCGAAAGGGGACATGTATCAGATCTCCAACACGCGCACCCTCGGCGTGACGGAAGAGGAGATCATCTCCTCCGTCGAACGCGCGGCGCTTGAAATGTGCCTGAGGGAGAGCGAGGCGAGAGAGAAGCTCGTGAGGCGCAAAGGCGCGGCTCTTTACGACAAAGTGGCTCGCAGCTACGGCATACTCACCAACGCCTACAAGCTCACTTCCGCAGAACTGATGAACATGATCTCCGACGTGAAACTCGGAGTCATTCTCGACATACTGCCGCTTAAAGACACCGAAACGCTGGATAAACTGCTTGTTTGGTGCTCGGCGGCAAATCTCACCGCCGTCACGGGAGAGTGCTCTCCGACAGAGAGGGACATCCGCCGCGCGGCGATAGTGAAAGGCATACTGCAAAAGGAGAAACTATGAATTATTCCGCAAATTTCAGCGGCGCGCTCGACAAGGCGGCGGGACTTGCCTCCAGAACGGGCGGGCTTGTGTGCACGGAGCATCTTCTTTACGGACTTGCGGCGCAGGGCGGCTGCAACGCTCAGCGCATACTCGCTTCGGTACGCGTTACGGCGGACGAGGTGCTGCAGCTTTTCCGCCTGGGCGATCAGGTGTCGCGCGTGACGATGTCCACCAGAGCGAACCGCGCGATAAACAATTCCACCGCTCTTGCAAGACAGACGGGCGCGGCGCAGGTGAACACGGAACATCTGCTTTTCGCCGTTCTGTACGACCGCGAGAGCGTGGCTGCGCAGGTGCTGGAAAAGCGTTGGGGAGTTGACGTCGGAGTCATGAGCTCCAAGCTGTGGCAGGAGATCACGGGAGAGAGCGAACGCGAAAGGCAGCCCCAACAGCAGACTGCCGATCTCAGCGACATAATAGACAGCTTTATAGGCAGTTTCTTCGGCGGCGCACAGCCGCAGAGGAACGAGAGCGCCGGGGCGGATTCCGGCGCGTTCCGTCCCTCTCAGCGCGACGGCGCGGAAGGCGGCGGAAGAGGGAGTTCCGCGCTTCCGGAGGAGCTGGCGCAGTTCGGCACCGATCTCACCGCAAAGGCGCGCGAGGGCAGGCTGGACCCCGTCATCGGGAGAGGCAAGGAGATAGAGCGCATCATCCAGATCCTTTGCCGCAGGACGAAGAACAATCCCGTCCTCATCGGCGAGCCCGGCGTGGGCAAGAGCGCGATAGTGGACGGGCTCGCGCAGGCGATAGTGAACGGGAGAGTGCCCGACATTCTCACGGGCAAGATAGTCTTTTCGCTGGACATCACGTCCATGGTGGCGGGCACGCGTTACCGCGGCGATTTCGAGGAACGGCTCAAGAAAGCCATCGACGGCATCAAGCGCGCGGGTAACATCATACTCTTCATCGACGAGATACACATGATCCTCGGCACCGGCTCGACAAGCGAGGGCGGCATAGACGTCGCAAACGTGCTCAAGCCCATGCTCGCGCGCGGCGAGCTGCAGACGATCGGCGCGACGACAATAGAGGAATACCGCAAATATTTCGAGAAAGACGCGGCACTGGAGCGCAGGTTCCAGCCCATTATGGTGGAGCAGCCCAGCGTGTCCGACACCATCGAGATACTCCAGGGGCTCAAAGAAAAATACGAACAGCACCACAAGGTGGAGATCACCGACGAGGCGATCTCGGCGGCGGCGATACTTTCCGACCGTTACATCACCGACCGTTTTCTGCCCGACAAGGCGATAGACCTTATCGACGAGGCGGCGAGCAGGAAAAAGATCCTGAATTTCACGACTCCTCCGGAGATCCGCAAACTCGACGAAAAGATAAAGGAAGTGGAGCTGCAGAAGTCCGAGGCGGCGCGGCACGAGCAGTACGAGCGTGCGGACAGGCTCAAACACGAGCGCGACAGCCTTGTGGAGCAGAAGGAGAAACTGCAGGCGGAGTGGAACAACCGCAGTCAGGACGCGAAACTCAGCATAGGCGAAGAGGAAGTGGCGGAGATCGTCGCGGAATGGACGGGGATACCCGTGCGCCGCATAACCGAGGGCGAGAGCGAGAAGCTGCAGCACCTCGAAGAGATACTACACAAGCGCGTTATAGGGCAGGACGAAGCGGTGTCCGCGGTCGCCAAGGCGATAAAGCGCGCAAGGGCGGGGCTGAAAGATCCCAAACGTCCCATAGGCTCGTTCATATTCCTCGGTCCTACGGGCGTGGGTAAGACGGAGCTTGCCAAGGCGCTCGCCGAGGCGATGTTCGGCGACGAAAATCTGCTCATCCGCGTGGATATGTCGGAGTATATGGAGAAGCACAACGTCTCCAAGCTCATCGGCTCCGCGCCGGGATACGTCGGCTACGACGAGGGCGGTCAGCTCACCGAAAAGGTGCGCAGAAAGCCCTATTCCGTCGTGCTTTTCGACGAGGTGGAGAAGGCTCACCCCGAAGTGTTCAACATCCTGCTGCAGATCCTTGAAGACGGCAGACTCACGGACAGCCACGGCAGGGTGGTGAGCTTCAAGAACACCATCGTCATCATGACGTCCAACATCGGCGCGCAGGAGATAGGCAGGATGCGCGCGCCGCTCGGATTCGGCACGTCGTCCTCGCGCGAAGAAGCCGAATACGAGAACATGAAAGAGAGACAGATGGAAGCCCTCAAAGAGGCGATGAAACCGGAGCTGATCAACCGCATAGACGAGATAATCTTCTTCCACCGCCTCACCAAAGACGACATCGAGAAGATCGCGGACATCATGTTTGCCTCTCTCGAAAAACGTCTGGAAGAGCGCAGCGTGACGGTGGAAATGTCCGAAGAAGCGAAGGACTACATCGTAGGAGAAGGCTACAACGAGGAGTACGGCGCAAGACCTCTCCGCCGTACAATACAGCGGCTCGTCGAGGACAGGCTCAGCGAGATGCTGCTCTCGGGCAGGATCTCCGACGGCGACAAAGTCGCTGTCACCATAAAAGACGGCACCCTCGACTTCGAGAAGAAGTGAGCTTCTTTAATTCGAAGACGGAATAACGCGCCGCTCAGCCAAGGGAGCCCCGCAAAAAATCTTTACGGATTTTTTGCGGGGCTTGTGATGTATGCTTGTTCCGTTTTGCTTTGAGAATGATGCAAGCTTGTTCAGGAACGGAACCACGCGCCGCTCACCCAAACTTGCACAGGCGGTGCAACCGCCTCTTGCAAGTCGCGGCGCGCCCCGCGAGCTCGCAAGCTAGACGGATAATTAAGTAGACACAGTCATCGTGCGCGTCGAGTCGCCTTCCTCCGCCCACGAGCGACGTTAAGTGAGTACTGTTCGCCGCTCGATTATGTAAGTGCGAGAAAAAAACTTCTTTCAAAAGGTCGTAAAGTCAGTCCCGCATGATAGGAGAAATGTCCTCTATTCCGAGTGGGGGAGGAAAGCCCGGAGGGAAGGAGGGGGAATTAGCATTCCCCGCGGGACGTGAAGTTTATTGCCCTGGCATAATTCCGCCGTCATTCGTTTGCGCTTTGCGCGCGTGTGTGATACAATGCATTAAGTCTTTATTTTCATATCGCTATTGAATCGGGCGGGGAAGTTTGGTATAATGTATATATCAAATCAGGAGGTCCGAGATATGAAATTCGAAATCTTCGGAAAAGACTACAACGTCAGCGATTCGCTGAAAGCGATCACCGAGAAAAAGTGCGCCAAGCTGGACAAGTATTTCCACGACGACGCGGACGCGACGGCGAAATTCATCGTCACGCTCGAGGGCGGCACTTACACCACGGATATGACGGTCGTCTATCGCAGTCAGACTTACAGGGCGGAGGCGTCCTCCGATTCGCCGTTTGACAACATCGACCTCGTCATTCCCAGGCTCCTCGGACAGATACGCAAGCAGAAGGACATCTGGGGCAAGACCAAACGCGGCTCCGAGAATGTCTACGAAGAGGAAGCAGACGAAGAATGATGAAAGTAGGCATCTCCACAGCGACGTTTTTTTCTAAAGTATTGACCGAGGATTCGTTCTCGGTCATTCAGCGTTGCGGGGGAGAATGCGCGGAAGTTTTTCTTACCACCAGATACGAATACGAACCTTCTTTCGGCGACTTGCTCGCCGAAAGAAGGGGCGGGCTTGACATCTATTCCGTCCACGCGCTCAACACCCAGTTCGAGCCGGAGCTTTTCAACGCCGTGCAGCGCACGCGCCGGGACGCGGAGGAGCTTTACCGCAAGGTCCTTGACGTCGGGCGCAGAATGGGCGCGCGGTTTTACACTTTCCACGGCAGGATGCGGCTGAAGCGCAATATGGTCGTCTCTCCGGAGGCGGCGGGCAGGCGCATGAGGGAGCTCGGCGACATCGCGCAGGAGTACGGCATAACCCTGTGTTTCGAGAACGTGCACTGGGCGATGTTCAACAGCCCGGAATTTTTTGCCGAAGCGAAAGAGTATTGCCCGAACGTAGGCGCGGTGCTGGACATCAAACAGGCGCGCCAGAGCGGCAGGGACTGGCGCGAGTACGTCGCCGTCATGGGGGACAGACTCATGAACGTGCACGTGTCGGACTGCGACGACACGGGCGCGATAAAACTCGTCGGCAGGGGGACTTTCCCCTTTGACGAACTTGTCCGCACGCTCGACGGCGTCGGGTACGGCGGACCTCTTATGATCGAACAATACGCGGACAACTACGGCGACGTCGCCGAAGTGGCGGACGCGGTCACATATCTCAAACACATTGTCGGAGGCATTTATGCTTAAATTCGATTTCAACAACATGATGGAAAAATACGTCGGAAAGGACGGTTTAACGGACGCGGAGCTTGCCGCGGCAGAGGCGGAAGCGCGCTCCGCATTCGATAAATTCGCAGCCGTGCGCGGCACGGGCATGACCGAATGGGCGGATCTTCCCTATACGCAGGACGCTGTCGTGGAAGACATTCTCGCCTGCGCGGAGGAAGTCAGAAACAATTTCGACAATTTTGTCGTGCTGGGCATCGGCGGCAGCGCGCTCGGTCCCATAGCGGTGTTCACGGCGCTCTGCCATTTCAGGTACAACGATCTGCCTGCGGAAAAACGCGGAGTGAAGTTCTTTGTGGAGGACAACGTCGATCCCGAACGCATGCTTGCGCTCCTCGACGTCATCGACGTGAAGCGTACGGTGTTCAACGTCATCACCAAGAGCGGCGCGACCAGCGAGACCATGAGCCAGTATCTCATCATCTCCGACATCCTGAAAAAGGCGGTGGGAGATGAGTGGAACAGGCACATCATCGCCACCACTTCCGAAAAGAAGGGCAATCTCATCAAACTTGCGAAGAAGGAAGGGTTCAGGACGTTCTACATTCCGGACGGCGTGGGCGGCAGATTCTCCGAGCTGTGCCCCGTGGGGCTTCTGCCGGCGGCGGTGCTCGGCATCGACATCAAGGGGCTGCTCGCGGGCGCGGCGGCTATGGACAAACGCTGCTCCGAGGGCGATATGCGCTCCAATCCCGCGCTCACGGCGGCGGTGCTGCAATACCTCGCGATGAAGAAGGGCAAGAACATCACGGTCATGATGCCGTATGCGGATTCTCTCAAATACATGGCGGACTGGTACTGCCAGCTGTGGGGAGAGAGCCTCGGCAAGGCAGTCGACCTCGACGGCAAAGTCGTGCATGCGGGACAGACGCCCGTCAAGTCCCTCGGCGTGACCGACCAGCATTCGCAGGTGCAGCTTTACACCGAAGGTCCGTTTGACAAAGTCATCACGCTCATCGGAGTGGAGAAGTTCCGCGGCGACGTCGCCATTGCGGAGGGTGCGGAGGAGTTCCCCGACGTGCATTTCCTCTCCGGACACACGATGGGCGAGCTCATCAACACCGAACGCGTGGCGACGGAATACGCTCTGACGCGCTCCGGACACATGAACAACACCGTCATGCTCCCGGAGGTGAACGCGGAGTCCGTGGGCGAACTGCTCATGTTCTTCCAGCTGCAGACCGCATACTGCGGCGCGCTGCTCAACGTGAACACGTTCGACCAGCCCGGCGTGGAGGAGGGCAAGAACGCGACTTACGCGCTCTTCGACCGCCGCGGGTACGAGGCAAAGAAGGCGGAGCTGGAAGCCGCGCCCAAAAAGGACGCGAAATACACGGTCTGAGCAAAGTCCGGCGGCGCACACGGCGCGGAGGTGAGGGATGTACACGTTTTACGCACTGCTCAACAGAATGAAACTCATTGCCAGGTGGAGCCTTATGCGCTCCACCACCAAGGAGGATCTCATGCAGCATGCGGCGCACGTCGCGATAGTCGGTCAGGCGCTGGGGATCATCCGCAACACCTATTTCGGCGGAAACGTCGACACCGACAAGATAGCGGCGCTCGCGCTGTATCACGATACGGCGGAAGTCGTCAGCGGCGACCTGCCCACGCCGATAAAGTATTACAGCCCGCGCATAAAGAGCGCGTACAGCGAGATAGAGGACGTCATCAACGGCAAACTGCTCGAATCTCTTCCTCCCGAAATGGCGGAAAAGTACGCCGAATACATACGTCCCGACACGGACACGATCGAGTACAAGCTCATGAAAGTCGCGGACAAGGTGTCCGCCTACATCAAGTGCATAGACGAACGCCTCAGCGGCAACAAGGAGTTCGACACCGCCTTCAGACGTCTGCAGAAACAGCTCGATACGCTGATGCCCGAATATCCGGAGCTGAAATTCTTCCTCGACAACTTCGGGGAAGGATACGGGCAGCAGCTTGACATACTGTGATGCTTTCTCTCGACGGATTTGCGGTGCAGTATCTCTACGGCGCGCGACTGTTCGGCGGCGTGGACGCGGAGTTCGGCGACGGCGAGATCGTCGCCGTTTACGGCGGCGAAGGCAGCGGAAAGACCTCTTTTCTCAAAGCGCTGTGCGGCGCGGAACGCGCGGAGGGCAGTGTGCTCCTCGACGGAGAGCCGGTCGTGCCGAAGACAGATAAAATCGTTATGGTGTTCGACGACGGCGCGGTGTTCGGGACGAAAAGCGTGTACGACAATCTCGCCTATCCTCTGAAGATAAGAGGTATTGAAAGAAATGAGATCGCCTTGCGCGTGACCGCGGCGGCGGAGGAGACGGGCATAAGCGCATGCCTGAATATGCGCGCGCGCACGCTCTCTCCGGCGGACAGGCGGCGGATGTCGCTGGCAAGACTGCTTGTGAGAAAGGCGCGGCTGTACCTTGTCGACGAGCCGGCGAAGGGATTGACGCGTGAGGACGCGGAGAGCGTGTTCGGCGATTTCATGTCCGCTGCGCGCAGACTTGCGCAAGAGGGCGCAACCGTGATATATTCCACGTCCGACCGCGCGGAAGCGCTTGCTGCCGGCGGCAGAATCGCGGTGCTTGTGGACGGAGAGGTCAAGCAGATAGGGACTTATTCGGACATACGCCGCGCTCCGGAGAGCATATGGGCGGCACAGGCGATAGATCCGTGCTACAACTTTCTGCCGTGCATCCTCGAAGAGCAAGACGGAGTGCCCCTCCTCGTGTTCGGAGAGGGCGACGCCGTTCGGGCGGATGCGCTCCGCGGCAGGACGGCGCCCGGATACATGCACCGCGAAGTGTATGCCGGGTGGTATCCCGGCGACGCGGACAGGAGCGGTAAGACTGCGCCGACAGACTGCGTGTCATGCGACGTGTCGGGCTATATACTGCGCTCCGCGGACGGGATATACGAGAGGTGCGGCGAGAGAAGGGAGCGCGTGTTCGTGCGGCCCGACGCGGCGAAGGTCACCCTTTTCGACCGCGCGAACGAGTGCAGTATAATGACGGACGGAGAAGTCGCGGAGGAGAAAGCATGATCATTCTCGGTATAGATCCGGGGCTTGCGACCATGGGCTACGGAGTGGTGGAGAGCGTGAAAGGCAGCGTGTCCGTCGTGGACTACGGCGTCGTCACCACGCCGAAGGATCTCACTCTGCCGCAGCGCCTCAGACGTATAGAAGAGGGCGTGACCGCGCTCATCGAAAAGTTCCGTCCCGAAAACATCGCCATAGAGGAGCTGTTCTTCTCCAAGAACATCACCAACGGCATCATGGTGGCGGAGGCGAGGGGAGTCATACTGCTCACCGCCGACAAACTCGTGGGCGAGGAAGTCTACGAATATACGCCCAACCAGATAAAGCAGGCTATCACGGGCTACGGCGGCGCGGACAAAATGCAGATGCAGCTCATGGTGCAGGCGCTTCTGCGCCTGAAAAAGGTGCCGCGTCCCGACGACGCGGCGGATGCGCTCGCAGTCGCCCTATGCCACGCTCACACGAGCAGACTGTCAACGCAATTTAAGGTAAGGTGATGAGCGGGGAAGATGTCGGAGTACGGTCGTCAGCGCGCGGCGGACGCGCTCGCAGTCGCCCTATGCCATGCCCATACGAGCAGACTGTCAATGCAGTTCAAGGTGAAGTGATGAGCGGGGAAGATGTCGGAGTACGGTCGTCAGCGCGCGGCGGACGCGCTCGCAGTCGCCCTATGCCACGCCCACACGAGCAGACTGTCAACGCAGTTCAAGGTGAGATGATCTGACCGAAACAGACGAACGGCGTGCGCCGGCACGCGGAAGTATCACCGCGTTTGCGCTGCGCGCATACAAGAAGAACGCGCCTGCGGAAGCGGAGCGCGGTCGGATACGAGAGGAGGAATATACGCCGCTTGCGCCGAATGTGATCGCGGTCATTCTCAATCTTTTGCTGCTTGCGCTTACCCTTCCGCTTGCTTTCCGTATGGTGCCGATCAACTATCTTTTCGGTTACAGGACGTCGGGAAGCACTGCGGACGAGAAGTCGTGGTACGCCGCAAACACCGCGTTCGGAAGGACGGCGGCGGTCATATCGGCAGCCGCGCTCGCCGCGGGAGCGGTGATGCTGGGAGTGCGCTACGGCACCGACCTTCCTTTCTGGGAATACGGGTTCGCGCTCCTGTACATTCCGGTCGCGCTTTGCGTGGTGTGCGGACACATCGCGGCGAAACGCGCGCTTGCGAAACTCGCGGCGGAGCGCGAAAGCGCGGAAAGCCAGGAGAAGAGCGAGGGCTGAGAACACAAACCGCTCGCAGACGATACTGCCGCCGGTCGTCGGGATTCGGATGACGGCGCGGAAAAACCGGGAAAGAAAGTATTCTGCCTTTAAGGCGGGAGGGAACATGTACAATTATATCAAGGGCACGCTTGTCGCGGCTGAGCCGGGCATGGTGGTGCTGGAGAACAACGGTATAGGTTACGAACTGGGCGTGAGCGGCAACACTCTCGCCGACGCGGACAAGATAGGCAAGGAGATGAAGCTCTACACCTATCTGTATGTGAGAGAGGACGTCTTTTCGCTTTACGGGTTTTCGCGCGCGGAGGAAAAGACGCTGTTCATGCGCCTCATCGACATCAGCGGCGTCGGACCGAAGCTCGCCATGCAGATCCTGGGCGGTTACGACCTCGGCACGCTCACCGTTGCCATCGCGACGGGGGACATCAAGACGCTGTCCAAGATAAAGGGACTGGGCAAAAAGACGGCGGAACTCATTGTGCTCAATCTCCGCGAGCAGGTGGCTGTCGATATGGCGGACGCGTCGACGGAGATAGGCGGCAGCATGGACGCGGACGTGTCCGACGCGGTTTTCGCGCTCGTGTCGCTAGGTGTGTCCAACACCGAAGCGGTGCGCGCGGTGCAGAAGGCGAAGGAGACCGCAAGCGGAGTGTCCGACCTCATCGCCACCGCGCTCAAATTCATAGGATAAAGCAAAATTTTGCAACAACGGCGGTTTATGCCGTCGAAATATGCCGTTGAAACGGCGATACGGTGATTATGGACGACGAAAGAATTGTCAGCAGTCTGACGCTGGAAGACGACGAATCCGAGGCGACTCTCCGCCCTAAGTGTATGGCGGACTATGTCGGGCAGGACAAGATCAAGCTCAACCTCGGCATATTCATTTCCGCGGCGAAAGCGAGGGGAGAGGCCCTTGACCACGTTTTGCTTTACGGACCTCCGGGGCTGGGCAAGACCACGCTCGCGCACGTCATCGCCAACGAGCTCGGCGCGCAGATAAGAGTGACGTCCGGTCCGGCGATAGAAAGGCCGGCGGATCTTGCCGCCATTCTCACCAATCTCGAAAAGGGCGACATACTTTTCATCGACGAGATACACCGTCTCAACCGCAGTATAGAAGAAGTGCTGTATCCCGCAATGGAGGACTACTCGCTGGACATCGTGTCCGGCAAGGGCCCCATGGCGCGCAGCATACGCATACCGCTCAAGAAGTTCACGCTCATCGGCGCGACGACGAGGGCGGGGATGCTGTCCAGCCCGCTCCGCGACCGGTTCGGCATGCTGATGAGGCTGGAAATGTACACGCCTGCCGAGCTGGCGAAGATAATAAGGCGGTCCGCCGGCATTCTCGGCGTGAGCGTTGACGCGGACGCGGCGGAAGAGATCGCGCGGCGCAGCCGCGGCACTCCGCGCGTGGCGAACAGACTGCTGCGCCGTGTGCGCGATTTCGCGCAGGTGGAGGGGCTTGACGCCATCCCTCTCGGAGTCACGCGCAAGGCTCTCGAACATCTCGACGTGGACGAACTCGGACTCGACGTCGTGGACAAGACGGTGCTCGAAACCATAGCCGGCAAATTCGGCGGCGGTCCCGTGGGACTGGATACGCTCGCCGCGGCGACGGGGGAGGAAGCCACCACCATAGAGGACGTGGTGGAGCCTTTCCTCATTCAGCTGGGATTTCTGAGCAGGACGCCGCGCGGCAGGATGTGCACGGACAGCGCATACAGACATCTCGGCATGCCGCTTCCTCCCGGAAGGGGCGGCAACGTCGTGCAGACGAGCATCTTCGACGGAGAGTGATATGGAACTGCTCACCCGTGACTTCTGGTACGATCTGCCGGAGGAACTCATCGCCCAGATCCCTGCCGAGCCGAGGGACTCCAGCCGGCTCATGGTGTACTCGCGTGCGGAGGACAAGGTCACGCACGCGCATTTTTACGATCTGCCGGACTTTCTGAAAAGCGGCGATCTGCTCGTCATCAACAACACCAAGGTCATTCCGGCGCGCATTTTCGCGCACATGGACGGACGGGAAACGACGTTCGAGATCCTGCTGCTCCGCAGGCTGGACTACTGCCGGTGGGAAACGATAATGCGTCCCGCGCGCAAGGCGAGGAAGGGGAGCGTGCTCCGCGTGTCCGACGAGCTTACCGCGACGGTGGAAGACGCGGGCGAGTACGGAGTGCGGACGGTGAAGTTCGACTTCGACGGCGTGTTCGAGGACATACTCGACAGGGTGGGCAACATGCCCCTGCCGCCGTATATCCACGAGAAACTCGAAGATAAGACACGGTACAACACCGTTTACAGCAAGACGGAAGGCTCCGCGGCGGCGCCTACGGCGGGGCTGCATTTCACGCCCGAACTCATGGAAAGGGTGAGGGAAAAGGGCGCGGATTTCGCGGAAGTGCTGCTGCATATAGGACTGGGCACTTTCCGTCCCGTCAAGGCGGAGAGGGTGACGGAGCACGAGATGCACTCCGAGCACTTCGAGCTTTCCCCGTCCGCGGCGGAAAAGATAAACGCCGCAAAGAGAGAAGGGCGGAGAGTCATCGCGGTGGGCACGACGGCGGTGCGCGTGCTGGAGTCCGCGGCGGGCGCGGACGGTACGGTGCAGCCTTGTACCGGAGAAACGAAGATATTCATTTACCCGCCGTACAAGTTCAAATGCGTGGACGCGCTCATCACCAATTTCCACCTGCCGGAGTCCACGCTCATCATGCTGGTGTCCGCGCTGGTAGGGCGCGAAAAGACGCTTGAGCTGTACAATACGGCGGTTAAAGAGCGGTATCGGTTCTTTTCCTTCGGGGACAGCTGCTTTTTCATGTAAGAACGCAGAGCGCGTGCCGCGCCACGCCGGCGCGCCGCGGGACAGCCGCGCCGACGGAGGAGGAGCCTCTTTACGGCGGGGCGGAGCAAAGGTATAAAATGAGATTCGAAGTCATACACACTTGCAAGCAATCCGGCGCGAGAGTCGGAAAACTTTACACCGACCACGGCGTCGTGGACACCCCGTGTTTCATGCCCGTCGGCACGAAAGCGACGGTGAAAGGGCTGTCGCCGGAAGAGGTGAAGGCGACTGGGGCGCAGATACTGCTGTCCAACACCTACCACCTCTATCTCCGTCCGGGCCACGAGCTGATCGAGCGCGCGGGCGGTCTGCACAAGTTCATGAACTGGGACGGCGCGATACTCACCGACAGCGGCGGCTTCCAGGTGTTTTCGCTCTCGTCGCTGAGGAAGATCTCGGACGAGGGGATGTATTTCAACAGTTTCATAGACGGTTCGAAGCATTTTTTCTCTCCCGAAAAGTCAATAGAGATACAGCGCGCGCTGGGGTCGGACATCGTGATGGCGTTCGACGAGCTCACCGCGCCCGACATCACGCACGAGAGGGCGGAAGAGGCGATGAACCGCACGTTGCAGTGGCTGGACAGGTGCTCGAACGTAAAACTCAAAAGTCATCAGACGCTTTTCCCGATCATTCAGGGCAATATGTACGCCGACCTCAGGGTGGAGAGCCTTAAACGCTCTATGCCGTATGCGACGTGCGGCATTGCGATAGGCGGGCTGTCGGTGGGCGAATCGCCGGAGACCATGTACGCCATGCTCGACGCGCTCGCGCCGCATCTTCCCAAGGATATGCCGCACTATCTGATGGGAGTCGGCACGGCGGATTACATCGTCGAGGGCGTGGCGAGAGGCGTGGATATGTTCGACTGCGTGCTCCCGACGCGCATCGCGCGCAACGGGACGGCAATGGTGCGCGAAGGCTTCCTCACCATACGCAACGCGCCTTTCGCGGAGGATTTTACGCCCGTAGACGACACCTGCGACTGTTATGCGTGCCGCAATTATACGCGCGCATACATACGCCATCTGATCAAGGCGGACGAGATCCTCGGCGGCAGACTGCTGTCCATACACAACATCCGTTTCCTCGAAAGGCTTGCCGCTGAGATACGCGAAGCCATAATGCAGGACAGATACCTCGATTTTAAGGAAGGTTTCATGAAGCAGTATAAAGGTTAATTAGGGTTGAAACGCTAATTCGTGCCTTGATTCGGTTGATTTTGTCAACAAATCGTGTATAATCGTTAGTATAACCCGAAAACAAACCCGTCCTATACGGAAAAAGGAGAAACAAATTTATGGGCAACTGGTGGATTTATATAGTTATCGGCGTCATCCTCGTGGCGATGATCCTGCTCACCATCATTCCGCAGAAGAAGAGGCAGAAACAGCAGCAGGAGATGATGAACAGCCTTGCCGTCGGCACCAAGATCATGACGATCGGCAGACTCGTCGGCAAGATCACGCAGGTCAACCCCGACAACACTCTCTATGTCAACGTCGGTACGGACGAAAACCCCACCATCATCGTCATTGACAGGAACGCGGTCGGTCTTGTGCTTGAGAACGTAGCCGCTCCCGCCGCTCCCGTTGCGGAGTCCGCCGCTCCCGCCGAAGAACCCAAGGCGGAGGAAGTTTTCACCGAAGAGAACGTGTCCGCACCCGAAGAGTCCGCCGGAGACTCCGAGGAAAAGAAAGACTGAACGTTACACCCGTGAAAGAAAGAACCGCTCGAAAGAGCGGTTTTTCGTTTTAACGGCGCGTTCGGGCATGATAAACCCGCGGAAAAGCGGCGCGTTTTACGCGGGTGCGGTAAATTCCGGCAGAGCGGGACGCCGTCCGCGGAACGGGAGCATCCCCGTCACCTGTTCCCGCGTTCGCGGCGGGGGAGATTGACGGCGATGATGCCCGCGATGATCCCCGTGACGACGGTGGTGAGGAAATCCGCGAAATTGAAGTTCGCGCTCCTGAAGCCGTCCGCCGCGGCGAATACGAACACGCACAGCAGAGTGTAGAGTATGCCCGTGATCGCGCCTTTGACCGCGCCGCCCGTCTTTGAACGGAAGCCGACGGTCACGCCGACGAGCACGGAGACGGCTTTGATGACATAGTTGCCCACGGTGAGTGCCGTGCCGTCCAAAGACGCCCATCTCACGATGAGCGCGAATACGAGCACCAGCAGGAGAGAGAGGATGAGAGCGATGAGCGAGGCGCGCAGAATGTCGGCGGCGTCTTTTTTGAGCAGTTCGGAGTTCTTCATACCGAATTTTATGCCCGGAGGCGCGGAGATATGAGCGTGTGCGCGCGGAGAGTGCGGACGCTTTCCGCGAGCATAAAAAACGCCGGAACACCGTGAAGAAAGTTGACTTAAGTGCATTATACGGCTATAATAAACAAAGCTGTGCACGCGCGTAGCCGCGCGTGGGCGCGTTATCAAGACCAATTTATTGCGCTTCGGCGCAGGAGTAAGCAAAGTGAATCTGAAGAAATCGATTGTGATTCTGACCGTGATCGCCGTGTTTATCATTCTGATGTCGGTGTTTGCGCTCGTGTCTTTCCCGGTGGCGGGCACGGTGTACGACTATCACGGTTATGCAACGACCATTGACCTCGGTCTGGATCTGTCGGGCGGAATTTCCGCCGTGTTCGGAGTGCAGGACGACGGACTCGGCAACCTCGAGTCCAGAGTGGACGGCGCGGTGTCGACGCTGCAGAGCATGCTGGCGTCCGAAGGGTTTGCCGAAGCGACGGTGGCAAAGACGTCGAGCGACGGCAGCTATGCCATCCGTGTGGAGACAGCCGACGTGAGCGGCGCGGAAGACATGCTCGATCTGCTCGGACCCGCAAGGCTGCAGTTTGTCGGTTCGTCCTCGCAGGGGACTTCCGGCAGCACGCTTCCTTCCGACGCGGAGGTGGCTCTCGAAGGCAGCCAGCACCTTGCGGACGCGTACGTCACCATGCAGAACACCGGCACGGGCAACTCATACGCGATCGTTCTCCAATTCAACGAGGCGGGCACGCAGGCGTTCTCGGATCTTACGGGCGACTCCAGTTACGTCAACATTTACTTCAACGGTTCGCTGCTCACTTCCGTTAAGATCAGTTCCCAGATCACCAACGGCGTTGCCGTCATATCGGGCAGCTGGGATTACAATACCGCCAACGATTACGCGATGCGTTTCAGACTCTCCACCCTCGGCGTCACGCTTGACGACGGCGAGGTGGTGTCCGTATCTCCCACCTTCGGCGACGGAGCGGTGCTTGCCGCGATAATCGCCGTCGCGGTGTGCGTGGGCGTCGCGTTTATCGTGCTCGCGGTCATGTACAGAGGGCTCGGACTTGCGGCGATCATTTCCGTCGCCGTGGACGCGCTCGTGCTGATATGGTTCTGCGCGGTGCTCCCGTGGGTGCAGCTCACCATCGCGGGCATTGCGGGACTTATCCTTTCCGTATTCTTTGCGGCGGACGCGAACATCGTGATCCTCGAAAGGATCCGCGGCGAATACCGCAACAGCCTGAAGCCCATTCCTTCCGCGGTGAAGGCGGGGTTCAAACGCTCTCTCGGCGCGGTCATAGACAGCTGCGTCGCGGTGCTCGTGTTTGCGATCATGCTTTGGGCGATAGGCTCCGCGGCGTCGGTCGGACTTGCGGTCACGCTGCTTGTGGGCATCATTCTCGCGGCGGTTTCGTCGCTCCTGCTCACCCGCGTCATCATCAACTGCTTCCTGCCCGTTAACAGCACCAGCGAGAAGTTCTACGGTCTGAAGAGAGCGGAGGAGGAAGAGCATGAACAGGAAAGCGATTTCCTTAAAAACGACGTTGTTACGGGAGGTGAGGTGAAATGAAAAATGCCGCATTTTCCGCAGGAATGAAACATTTCAAGGTCAGCAGACTCGCAAAGTTCGCGGCGGTATTCTCCGTACTCATCGTGCTTGTCGCGGTGGCGGTCATCATCGGCGTGGGTGAAACGACGGGCAATTACACTTCCGCCGTCGGCATAGGCATCGACTTCCGGGGCGGCACCATCCTCACCGTAAACGATCTAGCCGACGACGAAAATCTCGCCGACAGGATAGACGCTATCGAGAACGCGATCGAGAGCGTGCGTGACGTCAACGGCAGCACCGTCACGATCAGCTATGTGCAGCGTCTCGGCGGCAGCGGCGGAGTGGACGTGATCTTCCGCTATCAGAACGTATCCGGCGACGAGAGCGCGATCGACGGGCTCAACGCGGACATCGTTTCCGCCGTGAACGGACTGCTTTATCCCGACGGGGAAGCCCCGGCGGACGCGGTCACGACCGAGTTTATCGGCGCGACGGCGGCGGACGACCTTATCATGAGGACGGGAGTCGCATTCGCGGTGGCGGCGGTGATAGTAGCACTCTATGTGCTCATCCGCTTCAAACCCGCGGCTGCAGTGTCCGTACTCATAGTGCTCATCCACGATATCGCGGTAATGTTTGCGCTCACCGTCATTTGCAGAGTGCAGATCAACACCCAGTTCATTGTCGCGCTGCTTGCGATGATGGTGTTCTCGGTCGCAAGTGCGCTCGTCCTCTACGACCGTTGCCGCGGGCACGTTAAACCCCTCAAGGGCATGAAGAACATTGATTACGCAGCCGTAGGCGACGCCGCGGTGCGCGAAAATATGCGCAAGAGCGTCATTGCGGCGGTCATCCTGCTGGTTGCGGCGGTGCTTCTCTCCGCGCTCGGAAGCGCGTCCATGAGAGAGTTCAGCATCCCGTTCATGCTGGGAGTGCTCACCGTGCTCTATTCCTCGGTGTTCGTGTCCGCGCCTCTCTGGGCGGCTCTGTCCGACGCGTTCGACAAGCTGAATGCCAAGCGTACCGCCGGAGCCGTTTACGCAGGTGCGTCCTCCGACGATGACAAAGAGCAGGTCGTCGACGTCAGGAAATCCGACGACGATGACGGGGACGGCTTCGCCCCCCAAAAGACTCGGAAGAGCAGCGGGTCCGACGGAAGCAAACCCGACGGAAACAAACCCAAGGGCAAGCCGATCTACAAATATTCGAAGAAGAACACGACGTTCAAGAAGAAGTAAGACGAAAACGCCTCCCCACGGAGGCGTTATTCGCAAGCTATACGGTATGCCGTGAAGAGGCTGTGCGCAGACGCACAGACGCACATCGGCGGAAAACATCGGAGGAAAGAGATGACAGACGGAAAGTTCGGTGCGGAAGAAAGGGAGGCGGCGAAGAAACTCGGCATTTCGGCGCGTTTTCTCCGGCTGCTCAGAAGCCGCGGGCTTTCGGACGGGGAGATACCCTCGTTCCTGCATCCGTCCCTCGACGCGCTGACTTCGCCGTACGACATACGCGGCATGAAAGAGGCGGCTGAACGCGTTCGCCGCGCGGTAGACCGGAAAGAAAAGATACTCATATTCGGCGACTATGACTGCGACGGCATATGCGCCATATCCATTCTCATGCTCGCCCTCAAGGGCAGGGCGGACGTTGATTTCTTCATTCCCAACCGCGCCACCGACGGCTACGGAATGAACATTGCCGCACTGGAGCGTATAATCGCGCACCGCCGTCCCGATCTCGTGATAACGGTGGACTGCGGCATCACCGCCGTGAAGGAAGCGGAATATCTGAAAGCGCAGGGCATAGATCTCGTCGTCACCGACCACCACGAACCGCAGGACGAACTTCCGGACTGCATCGTCGCCGACGCGAAGATAGACAGACAAGGTTTCAGCGATCTTTGCGGAGCGGGCGTCGCGCTCAAACTCGTCGCCGCGCTGTTCGGGAAAGAGTACGAAAAATATCTTGACATATGCGCCATCGCCACCATCGCGGACGTCGTGCCGCTTGTCGGCGACAACAGGATCATAGCTTATTACGGACTGCGGCAGTGCGCCAACTCGCCGCGCCGCGGTATAAAGATGCTCGCGGGTACGGAGAAGCTCTCGTCCCAGGACGTGATGTTCCGCCTTGCGCCGCGCATCAACGCCGCGGGCAGGCTGGGATCCGCCATGAAAGCGGTGGGGCTTTTCCTCGACGAGGACTATTTCATGCTCAAAAGCCTTGCGGAAGAGCTCGAACGCGACAACGCGCGCAGGCAGGAGATCTGCGAGCAGGTGGTCGCGGACGCGAAGCGCGCGCTCAAAGGCATAGACTTCGATACCACGCGGATCATCGTACTTCACGATCCGACGTGGGAGGCGGGAGTGCTGGGTATCGCCGCCGCGAGGCTTGCGGAGGATTTCAAGTGCCCGGCTATACTTTTCTCCGGAGAGGGGGACGAGTATAAAGGCTCGGCGCGCTCGGTGAAGAGCGTGAACATATTCGAGCTGCTGTCGCGGCACACGGAGCTGTACACCACCTTCGGCGGACACGCGCAGGCTGCCGGCGTGGGACTGAAAGCGGACAATTTCGCCGCTTTCCGCAAAGCGCTCGTCAGGGATGTGGAGGAGAGTTATCCCGCCGGGGACTTTCTGCCGCAGGAGCCCGCGGCGCAGCGGCTCGCCGCCGATGAGGATTTCCTCGCCCTCGCGCAGGAACTTGAGATGCTCGAACCCACCGGTTACGGCAATCCCAAGCCGGAGTTCGTGCTGGAGGAGAGCGGCATGCGCTTCGAGCGCATAGGGTTCGGTTCGCACGTCAAGTTCACGGGGAAGGGACTCGAACTCATGGGGTTCTCGCGTTTTTCGGGGCTTGTCGGCACGACGAAGGGAAGGACTTCGTTCGAGTTTTCCCTGGGAGTCGGCTGCTTCCGCAACAGGCTTTACGCGCAGGGGATACTGCGTTCCGTCACGGCGCGCACGATAGACATCGCCGACTCCGACGCGCGCATGATGTGTCTGCATCAGCTGGGGCGCACCGGGAGCGGAAAAGTCGGACGGATGACGTTGGAGCAGGCGCGCGGTTTTGCGGCGCGACCTTTCGGGACGGCGTTCGTCGTCTATTCGCAGGCGGAGTACGAAAGGCTCGTTGCCGACGTGCCGGAATGCGCGGCTCTTCCGGTGTCTGTCGGAGCGCAGAAGTGGCTCAATCCCGCAAGCTGTGTGGTGTTCGCGCCGAACGGAAAGTTCGATTTCTCTTATTTCAAACGCGTGATCTCCGCCGGCAGACCGCTGTCGGGCAGCTATCTCCCGTACATCGCGGAGAGCATGTGCGAGTGCTTCGACCTGTACGGCGAGGAAGCCGATCCGCCGCTCGTGTCGGACGGGAAGGTCCGTGCCGCTTTTGTGGCGTTCGACATGATGGCGAGGCGCAACGAGCATGCGCGTACGCCGCACGATCTCGCCGCCGCGGTGCGCGCCCAGGCTAAACTCACCGCCGAGGAATACGAACTCGCCAGACTCATTCTGGAAAATTTGGGATTGATTTCGGTGTCGGATAGGGGTATCATTACCGTATCCAGACAAAAGACCGAGCTTTCGCGCTCGGCGTATTACGTAAATGCGAGGCATGTGAAGTGAACGAATTGCTCGTCAAACTCCGTAAGGCCTATCCGGATAAGTATGCGGATCTCAAAAAGGCTTACGAATTCGCCGAAAAGGCGCACGCGGGACAGAAGCGCAGCTCAGGGGAGGACTATTTCATCCACCCCTGCGCCGTCGTGGATATTCTTGCGAATTACGGGTTTGACAGCTCTACGCTCATAGCCGCGTTTCTTCACGATGTGCTGGAGGATACTTCCGTTACGCCCGAGGAGCTTGCCGCCGAGTTCGGCCAGGAGATCCTCGAACTTGTGCAGGGGGTGACAAAGCTCGACAAACTGCAGTTCCACAACCGGGAGGACGCGCAGGCGGAGAACTTCCGCAAGTTCTTCATGGCAATGGCTAAGGATCTGCGCGTCATCATAATCAAACTTGCGGACAGGCTGCACAACATGCGGTCGCTCGGCTACCTTCCGCCGGAGAAACAACAGCGAATCGCGCGCGAAACCCTGGATATATATGCGCCGCTCGCAGGCAGGCTCGGCATATCCTTCTTCAAGTGCGAACTCGAAGACCTCGCCATGCAGTATCTCTATCCCGACGAGTACAAGTACATCACGGAGTGCATCAAGAAAAAGAGCGGTGAAAGGCAGGCTCTTCTGGACGGGATAATGGCGCAGATACGCGAAAAAATGGGGGAACTGGGCATCGAAGGCGAGGTGAACGGGCGTCCGAAGCACTACTATTCCGTCTACAAGAAGATGCATCAGCTCCATATCGACGTGGATCAGATCTACGATCTGCTCGCGGTAAGGATAATAGTGCATACGGTCAAGGACTGCTATACTATGCTCGGCGAAGTGCACACCATGTGGAAGCCCATTCCCGGCAGGTTCAAGGACTACATCGCCATGCCGAAGGCCAACAACTACCAGTCCCTGCACACCACCGTGGTCGCGGACGGCGAAACGTTCGAGATACAGATCCGCACCTACGAAATGCACCGCATAGCGGAGTACGGCATAGCGGCGCACTGGAAGTACAAAGAGGGCACAACCGGCGTGGACACCGACCTCGACAACAAGGTCAGGTGGCTAAGGGAGGTAATGGACGCGGAAAAGAACGTCGGCGACGCAAAGGAGTTCATGGACGCGATCAAGATCAACGTCTTTGACGACGAGGTGTTCGTGTTCACTCCCAAGGGCGACGTCTACGACCTGCCCGTAGGTTCGACTCCCGTCGACCTGGCCTACAAGATACATTCCGCGATAGGCAACAAGTGCACGGGCGCGAAGGTCAACCGCAAGATTGTGCCGCTTTCCACCAAACTTCAGACCGGCGACATTGTCGAGATTCTCACCCAGAACGGGAAAGGTCCCAGCCTCGACTGGCTCAAATTCGTCAAGACGTCTTCCGCGCGTGCGCGCATACGTCAATATTTCAAAAGAGAACAGCGCGAGGAAAACGTCCGCCGCGGCAAGGAAATGCTGGAGCGCGAAGCGCGCAGGAGAGGGTACAGTCTCAGCGACCTTTTGCAGACGGATTCGCTTGAGGCGATACTCCAGCGCATGTCCCTCGCCGGCGAAGAGGACATGTACGCGAACGTCGGTTTCGGCGGCGTATCCACCGCGCAGGTGCTGACCAAACTCGTCGACGCGTTCAGAAAACAGCACCCCGAAGAACATGCCGAAGTAGTCGTGCAGAGCGGCGCGGGCAAGCGCGAGCACTCGAAAAGCGGCGTGCTCATCAACGGCAACGCGAACTTCACCGTGCGTATGGCGCATTGCTGCACACCGGTCCCCGGCGACGAGATCATAGGCTACATTTCACGCGGCAGGGGAGTGTCCGTACACCGCAGGGACTGCCCCAACGTGAAGTCCATGGAGCCGGAAAGGCTCATCGAAGCCGTATGGGACACCGGCGGCGACGAGAGTTTCAACGCCACGCTGTACATCACGGCGGAGAACTCCGGCGGCATGCTTGCGAGCGTCACCGCCTATATTGCGGCGGCGAAGATGCAGATCACGGGCGCGAACGTCAAGGTGGATCAGAAGGAGCACATCGCGGATATGACCATCAGCGTAATGATAAAGAACGCGGACGATCTCGAGGACCTCGTGAAGAAGATCAAGAGCATCCACGGCGTCATAGACGTGAGGAGATAAACTGACAAAACGCACGGTTGATCATACCGAAAAGCTAAGATAAAACACGGAATATGTTATGAAAATACTCACTTTCCACACCACCGAACTCGAAACCGACACCTATCTCGTCACCAACGGCAGCGAGGCTTTCGTCGTGGATCCCGGCGACGGCGCGGACATGCTGACCGCGGCGGCGGAAGCGGAGGGCGCGAAGATAGGCTGGGTGCTGCTCACGCACGCGCACTTCGACCATATAGGAGCCGCGGCGGAATTGCAGCGCGGCGGCGCGCTGATCGTCATGCACCGTGACGACGTGCCGCTGGTGGGTTCTTTCAAGAATCTCGCGTTTTATGCGGGGAAGAAGGTGGAGCATTTCACTCCCGACGTCACGGTGTCCGGCGGCGAAACGCTGGACGTCGCGGGCATCGCGGTGAAAGTCATGCACACCCCTGGGCACACCGCGGGCGGAGTGTGCTACATCGCGGAGGACTGCATCTTCTCGGGCGACACTCTCTTCGAACTGTCCTACGGCAGGACGGATTTCCCGACGGGGAGTTTCAAGGAGCTCAAGAATTCGATCGTCAACAAACTTTTCGCCCTCAAAGGGGACTACAAGGTTTTCCCCGGGCACGGCGCGCCCACGACGCTGCAGTTTGAGCGGGAACACAATCCCGTCCTCACGGACTGAGCGGAGGAGTGCGCGCGGATGATAAACTTTTCCTGCAACGACGCCGCCTATCTCAACGACCTCATGGAGCTCGTCCGCGCCTTCGAACAGCGTACGGACGAGGACGTCGCGCTATCTCTTTCCTATTCCCGTCTGCCCGGCGAGTTCAGGGCGGAACTGCATTCGGACAAGTTGGGCGGTTTTGTGAAATTCCGCCGCTTTCCGTACGCTCCCACGGACGGCATGGAGGCGAAGCGGCTGGAAAAACGCTTTCTCAAGACGGCGATTTATGACGCGCTGGTGTTTCTCACCGGAGCGCAGCTGCCTTACGGGTGCCTTACGGGCATACGTCCGACAAAACTCTATGCCGAGCTCGGCGATGCGGCGCACGACACTTTCCTCAAAGACTTTTCCGTCCGTCCCGAGAAGGTGGAGCTCATCGAACGCATCGTGAAAGAGCAGCGCGGAGTGCGCAATCCCGATCCGGAGAAGGCGGCGGATCTTTTCGTGTTCATACCTTTCTGTCCCACGCGGTGCGCTTATTGTTCGTTTGTATCCATGCCCGTGGACAGACAGCGGAAACTCCTGCGCCCTTACACGGACGATTTGAAGGAAGAGATACTTTATCTGCGCGAAACGGCGCGTAAAAAGGGTTTTTCGGTGAGAGCGGTGTATATCGGCGGCGGTACGCCGACCGCATTGCCGCTTGAGATGCTGGACGAAGTCCTCGCCGCATGCGGCGGCACGGGGGCGGAAGAGTTCACCGTTGAGGCAGGGCGTCCCGACACCATCACGCGCGACGCGCTCGCGCTTTTCAAGGAAAGGGGAGTCACGCGCGTTTCCGTCAATCCGCAGACTTTCAGCGACGAAACTCTCGTGCGCATAGGCAGACGTCACACGTCCGCGGACGTCGTGAAGGCGTACGCCGCAGCGAAGAAAGCAGGCTTCGATGTGAATATGGACCTCATTGCCATGCTCCCCGGTGAGAGCGCGGAGGATTTCTTCCGTTCCGTAGACCGTGCGTCGGAGCTTTCGCCGGCAAACGTCACCGTGCACACTCTCTATCTCAAGAAAGGTTCCGACCTCCGCACGGGCGGCTACCGCAGCACGGAGAACGCGGAGGCGGAACGTATGGTGGATTACGCTCTCGCAAAGCTCTCCGCGGAGGGTTACGAGCCGTACTACATGTACAGGCAGAAGTACACCAGCGGCAATCTCGAGAACGTAGGCTACACCAAACCCGGCAAAGCGTGCCTCTACAACATGGACATCATGGAGGAGGATACGACCATATTTGCCGCGGGCGCGGCGGCGATAAGCAAGCGCGTCACCCCCTCAAAGAACCTCATCGAACGCTGCGCGAATTATAAAGAACCTCTCGAATACGTCAAGCACTTCGACGCCGTCATGGCGCGTCAGCGCGCCTTTTGGGGAGAGGAATAATCCCGCGCCCGTGCTCCCGGGTGTGCGTGCGTAAAAGCAGGGACTTCGATCCGGCGGCGTACGCTCGTCGGCGCGGGAACGCGATACGCCCGTGCACGGGGCGGAGAGCGGCGCAGGGCGCGCGGAACGGTTTGTCTTTCTTCCGCGTAATACGAAAATTATCCGAAAGTCGTGGGTGAAAACGTTTTACTTTGTTTTTTATTTGTGATAATATAGGCAAGGTACTTCTCACGAGGTCCGTCCGAAACTCCGTGGTCGGACTTGGTCTGAAGCGAATCATTTATCCAACGAAGGAGGCTAAACAATGGATAAACTTCAAAAACAGGAAATCATCGCAAAGTACGGTCGCAAAGAAGGCGACACCGGTTCCCCCGAAGTGCAGATCGCGCTTCTCACCGGCAGGATCCAGGAGCTCACCGAGCACCTCAAGGTCCACACCAAGGACCACCATTCCAGAAGAGGTCTGCTCATGATGGTCGGTCAGAGAAGAAGTCTGCTGGACTATCTCAAGAAGACGGACATCGAGCGTTACCGTGCCATAGTTGCGGCGCTGGGTATCAGAAAGTAAAAAGGTCGGGTGCGTTTTGCGCACCCGATTTTTATAAAAACGGGGCATGACGGAATGCCCGGAAGGAGTTAATATGGAAAGAAAAATTTTCAAGACGACAGTCGGCGGCAGAGAGATGAGCGTTGAAGTCGGCGCTTACTGCGGTCAGGCGAACGGCAGCTGCATAGTGCGCTGCGGCGACACGGTGGTCATGGTCAACGCCACCATGGCGAAAGAGCCCCGCGAGGGAATGGACTACTTCCCCCTCAGCGTGGATTACGAAGAGAAGATGTACGCCGTGGGCAAGATCCCCGGCGGCTTCAAGAAGAGAGAGGGCAGAGCGAGCGACAAGGCGATCCTCACGGCACGTCTTATCGACCGTCCCATACGTCCTCTGTTCCCCAAGGGAATGTACAATGACGTGTCCGTGGTGGCGACGGTGCTCTCCGTGGACACCAACATACCTCCCGAAGTGTTCGGAATGATCGGTTCGTCGATCGCGCTGTCCATATCGGACATTCCCTTTGCCGGTCCCACCGGCTCCGTGGTGGTCGGACTCGTTGACGGGCAGTACGTCATCAACCCCGACAGCGCGCAGAGAGCGAAATCCAAGCTGCACCTTAGCCTTTCCGGCACGCGCGACGCGATCATGATGGTCGAGGCGGGCGCGGACGTCGTCACCGAGCAGGAAATGCTGGGCGCCATCCTCTTCGGGCACGAAGAGATCAAGAAGATCGTTTCCTTCATCGACGGCATTGTCGCGGAAGTCGGCAAGCCCAAGGTGGAGATCGAGCTGGAGACCATCCCCGCGGACATCGACGCGGCGGTGCGCGCGTATGCGGACAAGAAAATGGACTATGTTCTCGAGAGCTTCGACCGCACCGAGAGAGATCAGCGCGAGGACGCGCTCAACGAGGACGTGCTGGCGCACTTTGCGGACGAGTTCAACGACGTCGCCAAAAAGACGAAATTCATTCTCGACAGCCTTTACTACCTCAAGAAGGAGAAGGTCCGCGCCAAGATCCTCGACGGCGGCGTGCGTCCCGACGGCAGAAGCCTTACGGACATCCGTCCCATTTGGTGCGAAGTCGGTCTGCTCCCCAGAGCCCACGGCTCCGCGGTGTTCACCAGAGGCCAGACTCAGGCGATGACCGTCGCCACCCTCGGCACCATCTCCGAAGTGCAGAAACTCGAAGGTCTTGACGACGAGTATTACAAGAGGTACATGCACCAGTACAACATGCCCGGCTATTCCACGGGCGAGGCGAAGCCTCTCCGCAGCCCCGGCAGACGCGAGATCGGCCACGGCGCACTCGCCGAGCGCGCTCTCGAACCCGTGCTCCCCAGCGAGGAAGAGTTCCCGTACGCGATCCGCACGGTCAGCGAGATCCTGAGCTCCAACGGCTCCACCTCACAGGCTTCCGTGTGCGGCAGCACCCTGTCGCTTATGGACGCCGGCGTGCCCATCAAGGCGCCCGTCGCGGGCATTGCAATGGGACTCATCAAGGATGCGGACCATCACAGAGTCGCGGTGCTCAGCGACATCCAGGGGCTTGAGGACTTCCTCGGCGACATGGACTTCAAGGTCGCAGGCACAGCCGAAGGCATCACCGCCATCCAGATGGACATCAAGATCAAGGGCATCGACGAGGAGATCCTCACCAAGGCGCTCGAACAGGCGCGCAAGGGCAGACTCTTCATCCTCGACAAGATGCTCAGCGTGCTTCCCGAACCCCGTAAGGAACTCAGCAAGTGGGCGCCCAAGATCGTGTCCTTCTCCATCGATCCCGACAAGATCCGCGACGTCATCGGCAGCGGCGGCAAGACCATCAACAAGATCATCGACGAGACCGGCGTCAAGATCGACATCAACGACGAGGGACAGATCTTCATCGCTTCCAACGATATGGACGCGATCGCGCAGGCGCGTAAGATCGTCGAGAACATCGTCCGCGACGTCGAAGTCGGCGACGTGTACGAGGGCAAGGTCGTCAAGATCATGGAGAACGACAAGGGACAGTTCGGCGCGAGCGTCAACTTCGCTCCCGGCAAGGACGGCATGATCCACATCTCCAAGCTCTCAAAAGAGAGAGTGGACAAGGTCACCGACGTCGTCAACGTGGGCGACATCGTCCTCGTCAAGGTCATCAAGATCGACGAGAAACACCGCGTGGATCTGCGCCTGAAAGAAATCATCAAAAAAGCCTGAGGGCACTATTCGGCGAATAACTGCGTCAAAGCCCATTCCGCGCAGGGGTCCCCGCGGAAAATCCGTAAGGATTTTGCGCGGGGTAAAAATGCGGTCACGTACGACCAAGTACGCTCCCTTTTGCGGAAGGGGCTTTTCCTTGTTCTTCATCCGAATATTGCCCTCAGGAGAGGGTGCGTCGGGGCCCCCGCCGAAAGTATTTTCGGTGGGGCAGATCGGCGAGTAACTGCGTCAAAGCCTATTCCGCGCAGGGGTCCCCGCGGAAAATCCGTAAGGATTTTGCGTGGGGGCAAAAATTCGGTATATATTGACTTGTCTGTACGGAACGGGTAGACTGAACGTATGGGAGAGGACGTCAGACTGTATATAGTGCTCGCCGTCAGCATTGTGTTTGCGGTGCTGTATGCCGTGGGTATACTGATTTTTTTCGGACGCGCGGGAACGCTTGTCGCAGGATATAACTTCGAACCCGAATGCCCCGATGCGAAAAAGCTGCACAAAAAAATCATGCGCCGATTCGGTTGCGGTCTGCTTTTGATTTTTCTTTTTCTGCACGGGACTGCAATGGCTTTTGTGTTCGGTGAGAATATTGCAGGCTGCGTTCTGGCAGGGGTATCCGTCATCGTCATTGTGCTTGTTTTGACGTACGTTAATACGGGTAAAGTAAAGCGATGGACGATTGAAGAACGCAGGATTGAGGAGAATTACCGCAATAATTCCGGTCAAGACGGAAACGCCGGATAAAGGCGTTTGCGCCGGCATACACGTTTTGTTGTCACGCCGTTCGGAACGCCTGTGGACGGGGTAAATTTATTCCGATTCGGAATTTCCCCACCGTCCTCGGACATTTCATGCCCCCGAACATTCCCGAAATTGTTTTCGGTTTCAGTTCGGGAATGTGGCTCAATGTTCCCCGACTGCGGAAATTTGAAATTACAGGCTATAAAGCGTTGTTCCGTTTCACGGTTCGGTCGAGGTGGAGGCGAGGACGGCGGTGACGGTGTCGGCAGAGAGTCCTGCGGCGGCGATGCCGTCGAGTATGGCGGGGAGTGCTTCCGCCGTCTTTTCCGTGGGATGCAGGAGGATGAGATCGCCGGCTTTTATGCCGTTCAATGCGCGCTCCGTGATGAGCGCCGCGTCGCGGTCGCGCCAGTCTATAGTGTCGCGCGTCCACATGACCACGGTGTATCCTAGCTCCGCGCACACCCTGAACATTGCGTCGCCCATGCTTCCTGACGGCGGAGCGAAGAGTTTTGGCACTGCGGCGTCCGCTGCGGCGTCGCCGAGGCCGGCGAGCGTCGCTCGCAGGAGCCTGTCCGTGACGACGATCTCCGAGCGGTTGCGCTCTTCGGAGAGCGACGCGTGATCGCGGTGCAGATAGCCGTGGTTGCCCAGCTCGAAGCCGTCCGCCGCAAGACGGACGAGAGCGTCGCCGTTGCGTTCCGCCCATTTGCCGCCTATGAAAAAGGTGGTGTTCCAGCCGCGCTCCGCAATGAGCCGTGCGATCTCTTCCACATATTCCGTCCCTTCGTAGACGTTGAACATCAATGCGACTTTTCCGCTCTCCGGGTTGCCTTCGTAGACGGCGTTGCCTGCGGGAAGCGAATCCGGTACGCTGCCGGGCAGCGCGAGAAGCGCGGTCGCGAGCACCGCGCCGAGTACGGCGCATATGATGATGTTCGAGGTGACGGTGCGGAATCTGCGTTCTTTCATACTGTAAAATATGTTTGCGCGCCCGATGATATGTGGTATAATAACGCCATGAACGAAATGATAGTATTCGACAGTGGGCTGAGGCTCATTGTTTCTCCCAATCCTGCGGTGCGTTCGGTCGCCGCAGGGGTTTTTGTGGGCGCGGGATCTGCGTACGAAACGCCTGAACAGTCGGGTATATCCCATTTCATCGAGCACATGATGTTCAAAGGTACGGCAAACCGTTCCGCTTTCGACATCGTTAACGAGATCGACTCGCTCGGCGCGCAGATCAACGCCTATACCACAAAGAGCAGCACGTGTTACTATACGCTGTCGCGCGACGTGCATGCGGCGGAGTGCCTCGACGTGCTCTCCGACATGTATTTCAACGCTTCCTTCGACAGTGGGGAGCTGAAAAAGGAGCGGAAAGTCGTGCTGGAGGAGCTGAACGAGAGCGAGGACACCCCGGACGACCTGTGCATGGAGAAACTGTCCGCGGCGTTTTTCAAGGGACATCCGCTGGAGAAGCCGATCCTCGGCACGCGTAAAAGCCTGCACGCCATGAATGCGGAGGATCTGCACGCGTATAAGGACAAATTCTACGTTCCGGGCGGCACCGTGATCTCGCTTGCCGGGAATCTTACCGTGTCCGAAGGCGTGCGCCTTGCGGAAAGATATTTCGAGGACAAGTTCGCGGAGGCGAAGGAAAGTCCCCGTCAGCCTCTTGCCGCGGCACCCGTGAAGGGAGCTTTCGCACAGGCGAAAAAAGAGATTGAACAAGCGCATATCGCGTTTGCTTTCCCCGGCGCCGCATACGATACTCCGGACGCTGTTGCGGCACGGCTGCTTGCCGCGGTGTTCGGCACGGAGATGTCGTCACGCCTTTTCCAGAGCGTGAGGGAGAGGCTGGGGCTTTGTTACAGCATAGTGGGTTATCCAACCGCGTACGAGAACAACGGCGCGTTCATCATCTACACCTCCACAAGCCCGGAGAATGTAGAGCTCGCAGTCACTGCCATCAGGAAGGAGATAGACCTCCTCCTGAAGGAAGGTATAACCGCTGAGGAGCTGCGGAAGGGCAAGGAACAGATCGTCACCGGCATGGTGCTGGGGCAGGAGAGTATGTCCGCGGTAATGCGCGGTATGGGCAGGCATGCGGTGGCGACGGGGAAACTCTACGACATCGACGAACAGATCGCAAAAGCGGAAGCGGTGACTTGCTCCGACGTCGCGGACGTCGCTGCCGGGATATTCGACTTCGGGAGGGTGTCCGCAAGCTGTGTGTCGCCTTCTCCCGTCGATGTAAGGAAAATGATAAGGGAAGCGTAGGCGGAAGGGGGGGGACTCCCGTCCGCGAAAATACGGCGCGGCGCGCGCCGAAAGACCGCGTATGCGGAAGGAAAACGAGGAGAATGCAACCATGGCAGACGAAATAAAGAGGGTGGACAACGAGTTTTTCAAGGACGAGGCGTTCGATGGCATGGACAAGCTGGACATCATCTTTTCCATGCAGGAGAAGTTCGATCAGGACGTGATCAAAAACCGCGGACTGCAGGACGTCACTCCGGAGCAGTGGATACAGAAACAGACTCTCGCCATGCTCAGCGAACTGGCCGAGCTCATCGCTGAAGTCAACTTCAAGTGGTGGAAGAACCCGAAGCCCGTGGACAGCGGCAACGTGAAGGAAGAACTTGTGGACATACTCCACTTTTTCGTGGGGATGTGCAACCGCGCCGGAATGGGCAGCGGAGAGCTTTTCGCACGTTACATAAAGAAGAACGAAGAGAATTTCAAACGTCAATACGGCACCTCGAACAAGCCGGGGTATTCTCTTTTTGACGACAAAGTATAATACTTTTCGCCCGAAACGATAATACTTGAGTGGATTTTAATGATGATTTGGGTTTCGCATTTCCCCATTCGAAGGCGGGATTACGCGCCGCTCACCCAAGGGAGCCCCACAAAAAATCTCTGCGGATTTTTTGCGGGGTCCCCAAGCGTTCACAGGCGGTATAGACGCCGCTTGAACGCCGCGGCGCGCTTTGCGACCTCGCAAGCTAGGCGTAACATTAACTAGGCACGGGCGCAGTGCGCGTCGAGTCGCCTTCCTCCGCCCGTGCAGGGATTTCAGTGAGTACCGTTCTCCGCTCGATTATGTGAGTGCGATATTAAAAACTTTTGGTATTCGTATAACGTAAGTCCCGCATTTTGGGAGTACGGTAGCCTAGACTGCACGGGGGAGGAAAGCCCGAAGGGAAGGAGGGGGATTAATATTCCCCGCGAGACGTACAGCCGGTTGACAGGATTTTCCTCTGCTTTACCCGTCGGATCTTTACGGAATTTGTCGGGGTAAAAGCCGGGTATATTTTGCTTGTTTTTACATATATAGTGTGGTATAATTGTCAAGAATAGAAAATACAGGGACGGTTGTGTATGAGCGATACCAGAAGAATGCGGGCCAATACGGGCAACAGGATAGCTTTGGGCGTCCTCATTCTGCTTGTCGCTCTTTTCATTTTCATATGCACCTGCGGCGCGTTCGGCGGCGTGGGCGATATGGTGTCTTCGGTGTTCGTCGGCTTCTTCGGGCTGGCGGACTACGCCTATTCGCTCGTCGCGGCGGCGGCAGGCGTCGCGGTCATTTTCAATTTCAAAGTCAAGGCTTCTCCGTCGCGGATAGTCAAACTCGCGCTCATGTTCTTCTGCGGAGTATGGGCGCTCAACGTTTATTCTTCGTCCGGGCACATCGCGGGTAACGATTACGGCGGTTATCTCGTCGCGTGCTACGAAGGCGCGAATACCGCCGGCGGTATGCTTTTCGGCATCATTTCCTATCCGCTCATGAAGATCATCACCACGGTGGGCGCGCTCGTCGTGGTGTGCGTGCTGTTCTTCGTGCTGGCGTTCATCGCGCTTTTCCCGACGGTGAGGAAGGACATCACGTACGTCACCGCGGCGGAAGTGCCGAAGAACAGACGGGCGAAAGGGGCGCGCATCGACAGGCAGAAAGCGCCGGTGATCACCGATTTTTCTTCTCCCGACGGCGGCAGTTCGCTCTACGTCGTGGACGTCGAGGGTGATCCGCTTTCCAAAGCCGGCCGCAGGAACAAGGGCGCGTCCGGGTACGATCCGCTTTACCCCAACTCCAACGCGAGATACGAGGACGAACTCCGTTCGGGAGGGGAACAGCCCCGCCGCACGGACAGGTTCTCCACGCGCAGTCTGGCAAAGGATATTCTTTTCAATCCCGAACCGGCGGAGGAGAGCTTTTCCGCATACAGGACGATCACCAATCCCGACGAAGCGCTTTCCAACCCGTCCGCGCCCTACAGCGCGATGCGCCGCAACGAACTCAAACGCAGGCTCGGTGTGGATGACACGGGTTCGATGGCGCGCGATATAGTGCGCGAGCGCTATTTCGGCGAAGAGAAACCGCGCGGCGCGCAGGATGACAAGGACGACGGACGTACGGGCAACGTCATCGATCCGAACGCGCGGGGCGCTTCCGCGTTGGGATATTCCTCCTTCGACGAGCTGAAGGCGGACAGAATGAAACAGTTCGGGCAGATGTTCGGCACGCAGTCCGACGCTCCGGAAAAATCTTCCGGAGGTTACGGACCGGCGCCTTCTTCCGGTTACGGCGCAAGCGCTACGACAGGCGGCGGCAACCCCTCTTTCGGCATGACGCAGTCGGGCTCTTCTACCGTGAGAAGGGAAGTGCCGAAGCCCACAAGACAGATACAGAAGCCCCAGTCCGTTTCTCCGAAACCGCCTCAGGAACAGTCTTCCGCCTCCAATATGGCGGGACTGCACGGCAGCGTGTCGAGGGCGATCACGGGAGAGGAGAAGCCTTCCGTTCCCGAAGCGCATGCGATCCCGGATGCGGTGGCTTACGAACGCGCGGCGGAGCCGGGCAGGTCGAGGGCGGCGGATTTCGACTCCGCGGTGGAAGCCGCACAGCGCGCCATACGGGAGAAGGGTACCGACTCGGCAAGAGCCGCGGCGGAGAACGTCCGCACGGACGGCGTGCCCAGGGCGTTCAGAGGGACCGCGGCAGGCAGGGAGGAGGCTCCCGCCGAGAAACCGGCGTCCTCCGGTACCGTCGGAAAAGACAGGATATTCGGCGGCGGATACGCGCCCGCCGAGAGGATAGAGGAACAGCCCGCAAGGCCCTCTGCGTCCGTCCCGGAGAGGAAGGACCGCGGCGTTGCGGCGCCGCAGTCCGCGCAGCCCGTCAAAGAGCCGAAGCCGGCGGCTCCCGAAGCGTCTTCCGTTTCCGCGGCGGACGCAGCGAAAGAGAGGAGCGCCGTCAATCCGTTTGCCAGTGCCGGCAGTCAGGGCAGCGCGGAGGCCAGAAAACGCGTGGACGAGGCTATCGAGAGGGGCGTGCCCAAGGAAGAGAGCGTGGCTTTCGACAGCGGCAGCGGTCCCGTGATACAGCAGTCCATGTTCGCAAAACAGCAGATGGAGAACATCGCCAAGGCGCGCGCCGAAGCTCCGCCGCTCGCGAGCTACGAGCGCATTGCGGAAGAGAGGCAGAAGAGAGTGTATTCTCCGCGCGAGCCGCGCGAAAACAAGGAAAAGAGCCTGCAGAAGACGGAAAATCTCGCAAAGAAAGTGGCAAAGGAAAAGGGTGAGCGCATGACGCAGGTCAATATCGACCAGGCTATCTCGCAGGTCACGCCCAAAAAGCCTTACGTAGCGCCGCCCGTCAGTCTGTTGCTGCCTCCGGAAAAGGAAGTGGAGCAGGACGAGGATTACGAGAAGAAGAAAACCGCCATTTGCAACGCGCTGGAATTTTTCGGCGTGGGCGCGGAAGTGACGGAGATCAAAGTCGGTCCCACTTTCTCGCTGTACACTTGCCGCGTGGACATGCCCAAAGGCAAGTCCGTCAACACTTTGCAGAACTACGAAAGCGACCTCGCCATGAAAATGGAGGAGAAGAGTGTGCACATCCTCGCGCCCATACCCGGCATGAACGCGGTCGGCATCGAGGTGCCCAACAAGCACCGCCGCAAGGTGCGCATGAGCGAGCTTCTGCTTTCTCCGGCGTACAACGGCGCGCCGACTCCCACGACGTGCGCTCTCGGCGAGGACCTTTACGGCACGATCTACACCTCCGATATAAAGGAGTTCCCGCACATCCTCATCGCCGGCACGACGGGTTCGGGCAAGAGTATATTCGTGCATTCCATCATCATGAGTATGCTTTTCCGTGCCTCTCCCGACGAAGTGAGGTTCATAATGATCGACCCCAAAATGGTGGAATTCACCAAGTACGAAGGCATTCCGCACCTCATGCTGGACGAGATCATTTTCGCCGCGGACAAGGCCATACGGGCGCTCAACTGGGCGATCGCCGAGATGCAGCGCAGGATAGAGTATTTCGCGCAGCTGCACTTCCGCGACATCGACGAGTACAACCGCAACTGCGAACAGATAGGCTCCGAGAAGATGCCGCGCATAGTCATCATCGTCGACGAACTCGCCGACCTCATGTCGACGGGCAAAAAGGCGGTGGAAGAGGCTATCAACAGACTCGCGCGTCTGGCGCGCGCCGCAGGCATACACCTCGTGCTCGCAACGCAGCGTCCTTCCGTGGACGTCATCAGCGGCACTATCAAGAACAATCTCCCCACGCGTATCGCGCTTACGCTTTCTTCCATTGCCGACTCGCGTACGGTCATCGACGCCGGCGGCGCGGAGAAACTGCTCGGTTACGGCGACCTGCTGTATATGACGCCGAAGTCATCGCAGCTCATCCGTATGCAGGGCGCGCTCATCACGGATCAGGAGATAAAGGCGGTTGTGGATTTCATCAAAGACCACAACGAGGCGTACTTCGATCAGAGCGTCAAGGACGCCATATTCAAGGAGGAAGAAGAGGCCCCCGCGGAAGCGCCGTCCGGCGGCAAGAAAGCGAAGGACAGCGGCGGACTGCCGCCCGAAGTGTTCAAGGCGCTGAGAATGGGGCTTGACGGTTCTCCGATAACGATCTCCGGCATGCAGCGCAAGCTCAGCCTGGGCTTCCCGAAAGCGGCGAAGATATTCGACATCATGGTCGACATGCACCTTATAGCGCCGTCGGGCGACGACAAGAAGAACAGGGTGTGCGTGACGGAGGCGGAGATCGACGCGCTGGAGTTCGGCGACGGCGGCGGAGAAGGAGAAGACGCGGAGTGACCGGCGGCTCACGGCAGGCTGACGCGGGAGCTTACGCAGCTGCGGACAGCCGCGGCGGAAAACACCGGAGAAAGACCGTTATTCGAAAGATATGAAGATAGGCGTTGTGTCGCTCGGATGCGACAAGAACAGAGTAGACAGCGAAAAGATGATCGCGCGGCTGGTAGCCGCGGGACATACCGTCGTGTCCTCGGAAGAGGAGGCGGACGTCATCATCGTCAACACGTGCGCGTTCACCGAGGACGCCAAAAACGAGGCTATAGACGAGATCCTTTCCGCGGCGGAAGCCAAAAAGAAAGGGGGCAAGAAACTCATCGTCACCGGATGTCTGCCGGAGCGGTATATGGAGAGCCTGGAAGACGAACTGCCGGAAGTGGATGCGTTTTTCGGCGTGGCGGACTACGACGAAGTGGCGGGAGCCATAGAAAAAATCGAGAAAGGCGACCGCATATTCTGCCGCGGCGGCGGCGACGGCTATTACAGCGAAAGGGTGCTCACCACGCCGTATCATTACGCCTATCTCAAGATCGCGGAAGGATGCGGCAATCATTGTACATACTGCGCCATTCCCTCGATACGCGGAGGCTACCGCTCCGAAAAGCCGGAGAACCTCATCGCCGAAGCGAAGAAGCTCTCCGACGACGGAGTGAAGGAGCTTATACTCGTGGCGCAGGACGTGACGCGTTACGGCACGGACTTCGACGGCAAGTCCCATCTCATCGAGCTCGTCCGCGAGCTGGAAAAGCTGGATTTCGAGTGGATAAGACTGCTTTATCTCGAACCGGAAGTCGTAACGGACGAACTTATCTCTTTCGTTGCCAACGAACCCAAAGTGTGCAAGTATATGGACGTGCCGCTGCAGCATGTGGACAGCGGAGTGCTCAGACGCATGAACCGCCATACCACGGAGGAGAGCACCCGCGAACTTGTCGGCAAAATCAAGGCGGCGGGTATCACCATGCGCACTTCTTTCATATCCGGGTTCCCCGGCGAGAGCGCGGAGGCGCATGCGAAACTCGCCGCGTTCATCAAAGAGGCGGAGATAGACTTCGCCGGAGTGTTCGCGTATTCGCGCGAGGAGGGGACTGCCGCCGACAGGATGCGAGGACATCTTCCCGAGGACGTGAAACTCGCGCGTGCGGACGAGCTGCGCGCATTGGAAACGGCGGTCATCGAGGCGAACTCCGAAAAGCGCATAGGACGCGAGCTTAAAGTGCTCGCGGACGGCATAGATTACGACAGACAATGTTTCGTCGGGCACACCGAAAGGCAGACTCCCGACGTGGACAACGCGGTGTATTTCACGTCCGACGGCGAAGTCCGCGCCGGAGAGTTTTACAACGTGCTGATCACTGCGCGCGACGGGATAGACCTCATCGGGAGAACTGTATGACGCTTGCAACAAAAATCACGGTAGCAAGAATATTCCTTATCGTTCCTACGGTAGTGTTCTATATCGTGGGAATGCTCGAAGAAGCGGTTCAACTGCCGTTTTTGATCGTATCGTGTGTGCTTTTTGCGATTTTGTGTTCCACGGACTTCGTGGACGGGCACATCGCGCGCAAGACCAACACAGTATCGGCGCTGGGCAAATTCCTCGATCCGCTGGCGGACAAGATAGTCATCGTCGTGATGCTTTTCCTCATAGTGTATTTCCACCGTTTCGAGCTTTTCCCCTATGACGGGCTCGTCATCGCGCTGCTCGGAGGACTCATCCTCACGCGCGAGCTGACGGTCAGCGTGTTCAGGGCGGTGGCCGCCTCGAAGGGGCTGGTGCTCGCCGCCGACATCTACGGCAAGATAAAGACCGTACTGCTTGACATCGGCACGGCGTTCCTCATCCTTGCCGGCGTGAATACGGTCATCATGTGGATAGGCGAGATAGTGTTCTATGCCGGCGCGGTGCTTACCGTATGGTCGGGGGTGCGGTATCTTGTCAAGAACAAGCACGTGCTTGCGGACGTGACGGCGCGGAATGCCGCAAAAGAATCCGACGCCGCGGACGGCGGTGCCGCGGAAGCCGCGGCGGACGGCGGCGGGAAGGAAGAGCGATGAGCGAAGTCATCAAGGAAAACGGCACGTTTTTCGAAATAGCGGCGCGCGCGGCGGAATATGCGGCCGAGAAGGGCAAAGTGTCCGAAAAGAAGCTCGCCAAGGCGCTCGGCATACGCATGCCGACAGCGTCCAAGACGGTGTGCGCGCTTGCGCTCATGGGCGTTTTGGGCAAAAAGGACGGCAGATATTATCCTTATACGGGCAACGGCGCCGAGGCGGCGGAAGTGAGGGCGCGCGCGGCGGAATATCCGCAGGATTATCTCCCGCTCGTCGAAGACGCCGCCGCTTTCGGGAAGATAGGTGCGGACGGGTACATGACGGGGACGCTGCTGCCGGCGGTGAAGATAGGCGTCATGTACGGCAGCGTGAGCGTCATATTCCTGCAAAGGAAAATGTCCGTCGTTTTCGAGCGCGCGCACGAGATATACGATATAATGGCGGCGTGCGGAATGTTCGGCGGTGAGGACGAGTTCAATCCGGGCAGGAAAAAGTTCATACCGGGTTCGGCCGATTACGACGCGCTGTACGCTCGTTTCGGGGCAGGCGTATGATCAGGGAAGTGATGAAAATATGCGGTCTCGACTGCGACGAGATCTGCGCCGCGCTTGCCGAATTCGCGGACAGAGGGGTTGACTTCACGGTGGAGGAAAACTGCCTCGACGCGAAGATAGTCATGACCTCGGAGCTGGACGCGAAGAGTTTCGACGCGGTCAAGAGCGCGGTGTACAACCTCTTTGCCGAGCAGGTGTATTCGGCGGAGGACAGAGAGCTTCACGAGCTTGCGGCGCAGCTGCTTTCCATCAACGGCAAGACCCTTGCCGTCGCCGAAAGCCTGACGGGAGGAGAGATATGTTCCCGCCTAACGTCGGTGCCGGGGATAAGCGCAAATTTCTACGAGGGAGTGGTGTGCTACAACCGCGGCGCGAAGATGTCGCGGCTGCATATCCCGAAGGCGCTGCTCGGCGCATACGGCGCCGTCAGCCGCGAAACGGCATACGCCATGGTACGCGGACTGCTGGAGCCGCCGGTGGATCTCGGTCTTGCCACCACGGGACTTGCCGGGCCGCAGGGCGACGAGGGGAAACCCGTCGGGCTTGTCTATATAGGAGTCGGCGCGGGGGATTTCATCACCGTGTTCGAGAAGCGTTTTACGGGCGACCGCAACCGCATCCGCAACTCGGCGGCCAACACCGCGCTGTTCTACCTTGTGCGGTATCTTCGCGGCGATATACTGCAACTCTGACCGAAACGCGGGTTTATCAATGCGTTCCGGTCGTTAAACACCGAATAATATAATTTGCGATCCGGGTGCGTCGTAACGGTCGGCGCGCTGCGGCAAAAGCGAAAGGAGAAAGATTATGGCAGAAAAAGAGAAACCGAAGGGAAATTCCCTGGAACTGGCGCTTGCCCAGATCGAGAAGCAATTCGGCAAAGGCGCGATCATGCGTCTGGGCGACAACGAGGTTCAGAAAGTCGAGGCGGTGTCCACGGGCTGTCTTACCCTCGATATCGCACTCGGCATAGGCGGCATCCCCAAGGGCAGGATAATCGAGATATACGGTCCGGAATCCTCCGGCAAGACCACCGTCGCGCTGCACATCGTGGCGGAAGTGCAGAAGACGGGCGGCACTGCCGCGTTCATCGACGCGGAGCATGCGCTGGATCCCTCTTACGCCGCAAGACTGGGCGTGCAGCTTGAGAACCTGTACATATCCCAGCCGGACAACGGCGAGCAGGCTCTCGACATAGTGGAGACGCTCGTCCGCAGCGGCGCCATCGACGTGGTGGTGGTGGACTCCGTGGCGGCGCTCACCCCCCAGGCGGAGATCGACGGCGAAATGGGCGACAGTCACGTCGGTCTGCAGGCGCGTCTGATGTCACAGGCGCTTCGCAAGCTGACCGCCGTCACTTCCAAGAGCAAATGCTCCATCATATTCATCAACCAGCTCCGTGAGAAAGTCGGCGTGATGTACGGCAGCGCGGAGACCACCACCGGCGGCAAGGCGCTCAAATTCTACGCGTCCGTCCGCATAGACATCAGGCGTACGGAGTCCATCAAGGACGGCAGCGACATCATCGGCAACCATGTCAAGGCAAAGATAGTGAAGAACAAGGTCGCGCCCCCGTTCAAGGTGGCAGAGTTCGACATCATGTACGGCACGGGCATCTCCGCGCTGGGCTGCCTTATCGATCTCGGCGTGCAGAACGGTTTCGTGCAAAAGAGCGGAAGCTGGTTCAGCTACAACGACGAGAAGATCGGTCAGGGCAGGGAGAAGGCGATAGAGTTCCTGCGCACCAATCCCGACATCGCCGCTGATCTCGACCGCAAGATCCGCGAAAAGTACGAGCTTCTCTGATACCTTTGCGGGCGCATTCTTACCTGCAGATATGCCGCCGCACCCGTCGGTGCGGCGGTTTTTGATGCCTCCGGACTGTGCGTACGTCCGCGGCGCGGCGTTTTCGTGCGGACGTCGGCGCAGATTTTCCGCCGTTATACTACATAATGCGCCCGTCTTTTCCGCCACCGCAATATTTGCGCGGCATTTAACTATTAAACTTGACTCTTGTATAGTTATAGTTTATAATATTCCCGACAAGGTGTGCGCGCGTCCGCGTCGGTGTACGCGCAGCGCTTTGATTATATAAACGGAGAGGTCATTCGATGACAGGCAGTATGAATTTATTGCTTGCCGCACTCGAAGCCGGACCTGTTGCTGGAATTGCTATTGCAGCCTTAGTCGTCGGCGCGGCGATCGGGCTGATTGCATACAGATTGTATTCGCAGAACAAAATCGGCTTGGCAAAAAGAGAAGCGGCAAGGATCCTGGAAGAAGCCGGACTGGAAGCGAAAGCCATTCGCAAAGACGGCCTTCTGGAAGCCAAGGAACAGCAAAACAAACTCCGCGCGGAATTTGAGCGCGAAACCAAGGAACGCAGGGCGGACTGGCAGCGGACGGAGAACCGCTTGCTGCAGAAAGAGAACGCCATCGACCGCAAGGAGGACAACCTCAACAAGAAAGAGGACGCCCTCGACAAGAAGCTCGCGGAAGTCGAAAAGGCGCAGAAGAGCGTCGAGGAACACCGCGAGAGGCTGAAAGCCATCGAGGCGGAACTGAACAATTCGCAGGAGATCATGCAGCGCGAGCTGGAAAGAGTCGCCGGCATGACCAGAGAAGAAGCGTCGGCGGAACTCAAGGACGCCCTCCTCGACGAAGTCAAGCGCGGTGCCGCCGCAGAGGCGAAGGCGATCGAAGCCGAAGCCAAGGAAAACGCGGTGCGGGAAGCGCAGAACATCATTGCGACCGCGATACAGCGCTGCGCCGCGGACCACGCGACGGAGAACACTGTCAGCGTAGTCGCGCTCCCCAACGACGAAATGAAGGGCAGGATCATCGGACGCATGGGCAGGAACATCCGTGCACTGGAGTCCGCGACGGGCGTCGACCTCATCATCGACGACACCCCCGACGTTATCACGCTCTCCAGCTTCGATCCCGTGCGCAGGGAAGTGGCGCGCATCACGCTCGAAAAGCTCATTGCCGACGGACGCATCCATCCGGCGCGCATCGAGGAAGTGGTGGACAAGGTCCGCAAAGAGGTCAACGCGTCCATCAAGGAAGCCGGCGAAGAGGCGGTATTCGAAGCGGGCGTACACGGCTTGCATCCCGAACTCGTCAAGATCCTCGGCAGGCTGAAATACCGCACCAGTTACGGACAGAACGTGCTCAAGCATTCTCTCGAGGTCAGCTTCCTCGCGTCGCTCATGGCGCAGGAACTCGGCGTGGATCCCAAGGTGGCGAAAAGAGCGGGGCTTCTGCACGACATCGGCAAGGCGGTCGACCACGAAGTGGAAGGCACGCACATCCAGATCGGTGTGGAACTTGCCAAGAAGTATAAAGAACACGGCGACGTGATACACGCCATCGCCGCCCATCACAACGATATAGAGCCGGAGACCGTCGCCGCGGTGCTCGTACAGGCGGCGGACGCGATCTCTTCGGCACGTCCGGGCGCAAGGCGCGAGTCTCTCGAAAACTATGTCAAGCGCATAGAAAAGCTCGAGGACATCGCAAAGTCCTTCGACGGAGTGGAGCAGACGTTTGCGGTGCAGGCAGGGCGCGAGATCCGCGTCATGGTCAAGCCCGAACAGGTGGACGACGCGGCGACGGTGTTCCTCGCGCACGAGATCGCAGAGAAGCTCGAAAACGAGCTTGAGTATCCCGGACAGATCAAGGTCAACGTCATCCGCGAAGTGAGAAGCGTGGACTATGCAAAATGATCATATCAAGAGCGAGGAAGAGATCGCGCTCATGCGCCGCGCGGCGGCGATAACCGACGACGTATACGAGTATATCCTCGGCATCGTGTCGGAGGGTGTGACGGAGACCGCGCTTGCCGACGCGATATACCGTAAGACGGTGGAGCTGGGGGCAAGCGGCGTGTCATTCGACACCATAGTCGCCTTCGGCGAAAGCGGCGCGGAACCGCACCACGTCCCGACGGACAAGAGGCTGCAAGAGGGCATGTTCGTCACTATCGACATGGGTGCGGTGGTGGAAGGGCTTTGCTCCGACTTTACACGCACGTTTGCTTTCGGCGACATCGACGAGGAGCAGCGGCGCGTCTACGACACCGTGTACGAGGCGCAGAAACTCGCGCTTTCAGCGGTCGCCGACGGTACGGCGTGCAGAGCCGCGGACGCGGCGGCGAGAGATCACATCGCGCGGTGCGGCTACGGTGAGTTCTACATCCACGGCACGGGGCACGGCGTTGGCACCGAGATCCACGAGCCGCCCACTCTCAACGCGAGGAGCGAAGAGACTCTTGCGGCAGGGCAGGTGGTCACCGTCGAGCCGGGCATATATCTTCCCGGACGCATGGGCGTGCGGATAGAGGATATGGTGCTGGTGGGCGAGGGCAGACCTTTCAGCAGACACACGACGGAGCTTATCACGCTCCGGCAGTAAGAAATCAACGACAGGAGATAAATTTATGGCACAAGTTATGGCAGGCGACCTCCGCAAGGGAGTCACGTTCCTTTATGAGAACAACATTATGACGGTTGTGGATTTCCAGCACGTCAAGCCCGGCAAAGGCGCGGCTTTTGTCCGCACCAAGATGAAGAACGTCGTCACGGGCAGCGTCCTCGAAAAGACCTTCAACCCCACCGAAAAGTTCGACCTCGCTCACATCGAGACCAAGAGCATGGAATATCTCTACAACGACGGCGAGTTCTACTACTTCATGGACACCGAAACGTATGAGCAGATCCCTTTGAACCACAGCCAGGTCGAGGACGCGCTCAACTTCGTCAAGGAGAATATGAACGTCACCATGAAGTTCTTCCAGGGCGCGCCCTTCTCCGTCGAGCCCCCCAACTTCGTCGAGCTCAAGATCACCGTCTGCGAGCCCGCCGTCGTCGGCAACACCGCCACCAACGCGACCAAGCCCGCCACTCTCGAAACGGGTTACTCCCTGCAAGTCCCCATGTTCGTCAACGAAGGCGATACGATACGCATTGATACCCGCACCGGCGAGTACATGTCCCGCGTCTGAGCGCGCTATTCGGCGAATAACTACGTCAAAGCCCCTTCCGCAATGCGGTCACGTACGGTTTAGTACGCTCCCTTTTGCGAAAGGGGCTTTTCCTTGTTCTTCATCCGAATATCGCGCTCAGACTTCGTGAGTATGATGAGAACACCACGCGTCCTGAATATATTGCTGTGTCAAAGGCATCCTAAGCAGGGGTCCCCGCCGAAAGCATTTTCGGTGGGGCAGAACTGCGGGTTACGTACAATTTAGTACGCGCCCCTTGAAAAGGATGCCTTTTCCTTGCACTTCATCTAAATATTGCCCTCAGACTTAGTGCGTGTGCTTACGCACCTTTTTGCGGAAATGGAAGGACTTTTCCTTGTTCTTCATCCTAATATCGCGCGCAGATAATATGCGCTTATTTTGAGCGCATTCGAACATGACGAAAACTCTTTCGAAGACGGAATAAAATCATTTTTCAAATGTTTGCTCGTTTGAAGACAGAATACGCGCCGCTCAGCCAAGGGAGCCCCGCAAAAAATCTCTGCGGATTTTTTGCGGGGACCCCAAGCGTTCGCAGGCGACGCAGTCGCCGCTTGAACGCCGCGGCGCGCTATCTGAGTGCCGAGCACTAGACGGCTATTAAGTAGACACAGACGTAAGTGTGCGAGCGCCGAATTCCTCCACCCGTGCAGGGATTTCAGTTAGTACCGTTTTCCGCATGGTTATATAAGTGCGATATTAAAAACTCTTGCAGAGGAAAAACGTTAGTCCCGCATTTTGGGAGTACGGCACTCCATTCCGGGGTCCCCGCCGAAAGCATTTTCGGTGGGGTAAGCTCACGGGGGAGGAAAACCCGAAGGGAAGGAGGGGGGTATAAAACTTCCATGTTAGGGAACGCGCGGTTTATTTACTTTGTATTCTCTACTCACTCGTGAAAAGGCGGAATTATAGTGAAATTCTTACGTCAAATCGCTTCTGCCGAGGAGCCAGTCGGCGGAGCAGCGGAGATATTCGGACAGAAGAATGAGCGTTTCGGGTTTGGGAAGTTTACCGCGCTTCCATTTAGAGATCGCGGACTGTTCGAGCCCGCAGTCCGCCGCAAGGCGATATTGTGTGACGCCGCGAGTGCGGAGCAGAGCAAACAGCCTTTCGGGAAAAAAGGTCGGGGCGGATGTCGGCGTATATTCGGGAGAGTCGGCAAGTCCCAACAGATAGTCCGCAGAGCAGTGCATTGCGTCGGCACATTTTATGACTGTTGCAAGAGAAGGCTCGGTCTTGCCGGCAAGCACCGCAAGCAGTCCCGAAACGGAAATACCTGCCGTTTTACAAAAAGCCGATGCACTTATTTCGTTTGTCGCAAGATGATCGTTCAGACAATCGACAAAATTTGACAAAAAGTCCATAAAACACAGCTCCTTTTATGGAAATTATTGCATTTCGGGACAGCGTTAATCTTGACTTTACGTTTCGGGACAGTATATGATTGATGCATAAAAATAAGGAGGTGTTATATGAGTGTTGAGGAACTGACATTGTATCTCAAAATATTGTTGCTCGATGAAACGGTTTGCACGTTGTTTGCGGGTGAGTCGTTCATAAGAGTCAGGTTTTCAAACGGCATTGAACGGCAAATTGAAATTTGTTGAGAAAAAAGTAGTATCGAGCGACAACGGCATGTGAAGGCGGAACTTATTTTTCCGCCTTTTGTTTTTTTTACGTTTCTAATTTTCTCTTTTTGTCGAATAGTGCGCGGGAGGGCTTGCGGGAGAGGGCGGCTCATATCTTTTAGTATGTTCGACGGATTGGTGACGGGTATGATGGCGGGCGCGGTTGCCGCCGCGGCGGACGAGGGGGCGGTGACTGAGCTTAGGCTGCGCGTCGGACGTCCTCTCGTCGTGCTGACGGCGGAGGGCAGGCGCGTTGCCAGACTTCCGTCGGGCGCACCTTTTGTGGTGAAACGCGAGGACGTGGAGCGCGTACTTGCGGTGGCGTCTGACTATTCCGTCTATGCCGTCAACGATCAGATCGTGCGCGGATACATGGCGCGGCGCGGCATACGCATAGGCGTTGCGGGCGAGGGAGTGTCGGAGGGCGGAAAGGCGCTGACGATGAAGCACATCGCCTGTCTTACCGTACGCATACCGCACGAGGTCAAGGGAGTCGCGGACAAGGTGCGCGGCGCGGTGCTCGGCGGAGGAGTGAAGAACACTCTCGTCATTTCGCCGCCGTACGGCGGCAAAACCACGATGCTCCGCGAGCTTGCACGGTTGTGCTCGCACGAGCGCAATACGCTCATCATAGACGAGCGGTTCGAGATCGCGGCGGCGGAGCGCGGAGTCCCCGTGCTGGACGTCGGCGACTGCGATGTGGTGAGCGGAGTGAGCAAGCTCACGGCGTACGAGAACACGATCAGGGCGATGAATCCCGAAGTCATAGTGACGGACGAGCTCTTCCGCGAGAGCGAAGCCGACGCGGTGTGCGACATAGCGCGCAGCGGCGTGAAAGTGATCGCATCTCTGCACGGGGAGGGGGTGGAGAGTGTATTCCGTTCTCCCGTGTTCGGAAAACTCGGCGGAGTCATTGAGGCGTACGTTGTGCTGTCGCCGCATCCGCGCGTGGGGACGGTGACAGCCGTACTGACGGCGGAGGAGGCAAGGGGGAGCGCGTCGTGACGGCGGACATACTTCGTCTTATAGCCGGCGGACTGCTGGCGCTGATCTGCTGTTACGCCGGCGTGCTCGTCAAACGGCATTACGCCGACCGCGAGAGATTCTACACCGACGCGGAAGCGTTTGCCGCATATGTCGGGGCGGAGCTCGGCTTTCGCAAGACTCCGCTGCCGGCGGTCATAGGCGGTTTCACGGAGGGAAAGAAGGGCGCGTTTGCGGAAGTGCTTAAGAAGTTCGGCGCGGGGCTCTCCTTCGGAGGAGTGCAGGACGGCGCGGCGAGATCGGCTGCCGAGGACGCCAGACTCAAACCCGACGAGAAAAAGAAATTGTGCGAATTCCTTTCCTCTCTCGGCAAAACCGCGCTTTCCGATCAGCTGGAGGGTGCCGCTTACTGGAAGAACGAATTCGCGGCAAAGCGCGCGAAGTGCGCGGAGGAAACCAAGCGCCTCGGCGGAATGTACTTCAAACTCGCCGTACTTGCCGGTATCGCGCTTATGGTGCTGCTCGCATGACGGCGCGGGCGCAAATGCCGTCGGCGTGCGGCATACGGATACGGCGCACAGGCGGCAGCAAGCCGGGTACGGCCGTTGCGGACTGCCGCGCCGCGTGAGGAGGTGACAGCGGAAAAATGGGCACTGACATAATCATCAAAATCGCAGGCGTCGGATTGCTGACCGCCATTGTCTGCATCATTCTCAAACGCAGCGACCGCGACGATATGGCGACGTTTGCGACGCTTGCCGGACTTATCGTCGTCATAGTGCTCGTCATGGATATGGTGGGCGGACTTTTCGACACCATAAAGAACATACTTTCGCTCTGATATGATCGTCAAACTCATAGGCATAGCCCTGATAGGGATCGTAGCGGTGAGTCTGCTGCGCAGCGCGAAGCCGGAATTCGCGGTGTTTGCCGTGATCGGCACCGGGATAGTCATGGTGATCACCATGATAAGTTCGCTGCAATCCGCCATTCTCGCGTTCGACGACCTCGTGGAGAAGAGCGGAATGGACGACCGCGTATTTTCCGCCGTGCTCAAGATCATCGGCATAGGATATCTCACGGAATACAGTGCGTCGATTGCTACCGACGCCGGCTGCGCTTCCATCGCGCAGAAACTGCAGTTCGGCGGAAAGATAGTCATCTTTCTCATGAGCATATCGATCGTTACCGCGCTCGTCGATGTGGTGACGGGACTGTTGGAACTGACATGAACACGCGTCTTGCACCTTCGCTGGCGGAAGTCGCCGCAAAACGGCGCAAGAGATCGCGCATTTTCGTGATGTGCGTGTTTATATGCGCATTTTTACTGTTTATCCTGCTGTTTTGCGCAAATCAAAGCATTGCGTACGCCGCGTCGGACGCACAGGAAAACATCGCCGAAGATCTTGCCGACAGCGTGGACGGCGCAATAGACAGGCTGGATTCCGACCTCTTTCAGGACTTCGTGGACTCCCTCGGCGGCGATCAGGCGGCGGCGGTCGGGATAGGCGACCTCAGAGAGGCGTTGAAGAGTATAACGGAAGGGGAGCCGTCCGACTTTTTCGGCTCGTTTATGTCCGCGCTTGCATCCGCGCTCGGCGGTTATTTTCTCGGTTTCATGCCGGGGCTGGTCGCGGTGGTGATAGTTTGCCTGCTCAAAAGCATGCTCGCGGGATTGTCGTCCGGCTTCAAGCGCGCGTCCACGGGAGAGGTGGTGCACATCGTATGCTATTCGGCGGTCATAGTCATTCTCTCCGCCGGGGCGGTCAGCGTCATAGTCACCGTCACGGATACCGTAAACGCTCTGGCGGCGTTCTCCGACGCGGTGTTTCCCGTGCTGCTCACTTTGCTTGCGGCGGTAGGCGGCAGTACGGGAGTCGCGCTCTATCAGCCGTTCATGGCGGTGCTGTCGGGCACGATAATCAAACTCGTGCAGACCGTGATAGTGCCGGCTTTCATTGCGACGATAGTATTTTCGGTGGTGGGCAACGTGTCCAAAAACGTGAAACTCGATAAACTCGCCAAACTGTTCAAATCGGGAGCGGGATGGCTCGTCGGCATAGTATTCGGGCTGTTTGCCGCATTCCTCACCGCGCAGGGGATCACGGGCGGAGTGCTGGACAGGTTGAGTTTCAACGCTGCGAAATTCGCTGTGTCGAGCTATGTGCCCATTCTCGGCGGTTATGTATCGGACGGCTTCGACCTGCTCACCGCTTCACTCGTGCTCGTCAAAAATGCGGTGGGACTTACGGGAGTGGTCGTGCTGCTTGCCGTGGTGCTGTTTCCGCTGCTTCAGATAGCGGTATATATCCTTTCGCTGCGCCTTACGGCGGCGCTGACGGAGCCGATGGGCGACGCCCGCACGTCCTCCGTTCTGGCGTCGCTTGCCGACAGCGCGAGTCTGCTCGTGACGGCGCTTGTGGGAGTCGGATTCATGTTCTTTGTGGTGCTGATGCTGGTCATCGGCAGTTTCAATCCGGGGGTGTGAAATGCTTGACGCTTGGATGATAGGGATAGTCGGAGTGATCGCGCTCGGCGTTTTGCTGGAGATCCTGCTGCCGGAAGGGCAGACGGGCAAGTATGTCAAGGGCGCTTTTTCCCTTCTGGTGGTATTCGTCATCGCGGCGCCGCTGCCGTCCCTTTTCGGCGCGCTTAAGGACTGGGATCCCGACTACTCGGACGTCGCGCCGGACTACGGTTTCGTGGCGGAAACGGCGGAGGAATACGCGCGCGGATGCGAGGAGCGCCTTGAGGAGGCGCTCGGACACAACGGATACGAATCCGAGGTTAAAGTTGTCATAAAAGAAGGTTCAGTGTCGGAAATAGGCGAAATCGAGGTGATTTTGTATCTGCCGGTTCTCACTCCCGAAGAGGTGAATAAACATATATCGAGCGCGGCGGAGATCGCCTCGCGGACACTCGGTACCGCTGCGGACACCGTGTCGGTGGCGGCAAAAACGGAGGGCGGCAATGGAAGTGCATGACGAAAGAAAACCCGACGTTTTCGAGAAGATAAAAGGTTCTGCGCTGCTCAAAAAAATCAAGGGCATAAAAAATATCCGCCTTATTGCGGCGATATTCATAATCGCGGTGGCGCTGCTCATATATTCTAGCGTGGCGACGAACAACGCCGTCCGCGATACGTCGGGAACGGAGAGCGGTTCGTCGATGGATTCGGAAGAGAGCAGGCTCGCTTCCGTGCTCGAAGGGCTGGAAGGCGTGGGCAGAGTGCAGACCATGATCACGCGCGGCGAGAACGACGAGATAGTCGGCGTGATCGTCATTGCCGAGGGAGCGGAAGACATCGGCGTCAGACTCAGGCTCCTCTCGGCAGTGACTACGGCAATGGGCGTGGACAAGCAGATCGTCAACGTCTATACAATGAAATGAGTTATGGAGGACAGTATGAAAATAAAACCCAGAACCAAGAAGATCCTAGTGTTGTCCGTGATGGTTGCGCTGCTCGTGGCTACCGGCGTGCTCAACTGGGCGCTCAACGACAGACTGACGTCCGGCGATCCCGTCGACGTGAACGCGGTGACCGAAACCTTCTTCGCCGCTTACCGCAGCGACAGAGAGGCTACGCGTGAGTCCGAGTTCCTCTATCTTGACGCGATCATCACCTCCGAGACCAGCTCCGAAGCAGCTAAGACCGCGGCGGAAGAACAGAAACTCGACCTCGTCGAACGCATGGAGACCGAGATGCAGCTCGAAACGCTGGTCAAGGCAAAGGGCTTCGACGACGCGATCGTCACCCTCAGCGACGAAGGTGTGAACGTGGTGGTCGGCACGGCGGAGCTCACCGCAGAGCAGACCGCGCAGATCTACGACATCATCCGCTCCGAAACGGACTACTCCCTTGCGGACGTGAAGGTCATCCCCTACAACTAAACGGCAGCACGATCCGGGCTTTGACCTGAATATCAATGCCGAACGGCGCGTATTCTTGCGATAATACGCGCCGTTCCTTTTTCTTGTCGTCCGAATAGGGATCCTGTCCGTACGGACGGACGCATTCATGAATGTGTGGATTCGTCTTTTGCGGCGCGAAAGGAACGGTGTATTCCGCGGCTCAGGCTCAGCCGCCGCTCCGTTCAAGTCCCGTTTCAGGCTGACACGTTACAAAAACAAAACCTCGGCACAGCCGATGCTGTACCGAGACTTTGTGGTGCAGAGCGCCGGAATTTGTACGAACACAAAGGGAATGAAAAAGCAGATTGAGTCGATTCTTCAATCTGCTTTTCTACTGTTTCAATATGCGATTTTGTGAGACTTTTTGGAATATTATTTTTTTGGAAGTTATACGTTATTACAATTCTATCGCCATACCAAATAATTTCACGAATAAATGTATTTACGATGAGTTTGCGAATCTTGATATCGTCAGGATTTTCAATAACATTAGAGAGGAGATACTGTTCGACTTCTTTAATCGTAAGATGAGAGTAGGTTTTCTGCTTTTCTTGGTTGATTGCGACATCTAATTCATTGAGTTCATTTTGCAAGGCTGATAGTCTGTCTTTCGTAAAATCATTGATAATGCCTTGTTCAATTGCTTTTACTATGTTATCAGCAACACGTTTTACCTCGGTGCGTTTTTTGATAAGTATCTGCAACCCGGAATCATTCTTCATCATGTTTTTGTGCACATTAATTATTGCTTCTGCTATACTTCTAATCGTATCATTTTGTCGAAGCAATGCTGTAGTGGCATTAATAACACAATCTTCCAGTTCCTGTTTTCTTATAGATTTGCAACTGCAGTTGGTTTTTCCACGGCGATTAGAAAGGCATACATAATAGTAGTGAACATCTCCGTTTCTCGAGGTACCGCTTTCTCCGCTCATGCGGTGTTTGCAATTTCCGCAGATGAGCTTTCCCGAAAGTATGTAGTCGAAGATATCTTTCTTGCGGCTGGGTGAGATTTTGTTTTCCTGATTGATGGCGTCTACTTTGTTCCATATCTCCTTTGTAATGATGGGTAGGAAAATGTTGTAATACACTGTTCCTTGATGCGTTACTTCGCCGATATAGCGTTTGTCATGCAGGATGACATAGACGTATTTGTGGTTGATATACTTCCCGCATTTGCGGCGGATATTCCGGACTTTAAGGTCGTCGGCAATGGCGACGGCTTTATAGCCTTGTGCATATTTTATGAAAATTTCGCGCACAATGTCCGCTTCTGCTTCATCTACAACATATTTCTTGTCCTTGATCACATACCCGTAAGGCGGATGCCCGCCCGTAGCGTTGCCTTTGAGCCAACTTTCTCGCAAGCCACGGTTAACTTTTTGTTTTAATCTTCGGAAAAATATTCATTAAACCCTTCGATAACTGCAAGGAACAGCTTTCCTTCGGGCGTGCCCGGAATATTCTCCATAGCGGAAATGAGTTGCACACCGTTATCCGATAACTTTTTGCGATTGACGACCGATTCGTACTTGTTGCGGGCAAATCTATCGAGTTTGTAAACGATAACAACGCTCCATTGTGCCTTTTTGCTGTCTTTGAGCATTTGCTGGAACGCCGCCCGGTTGTCGTTTGTTCCCGTGGTAGCTCTGTCAATGTATTGATCCACAACTAGAAGGTCGTTCTTTTCCGCGAACTGTTTACAGACGCGGACTTGTCCTTCGATTGACTGTTCTGTTTGGCTATCACTGGAATAACGGGCATAGATTACTGCTGGTTTCATATTAGGTCTCCTTTTTTTGAAGGTAACGAAAAATGTCGCAATGTACCTTGCGATATTATTCCGTAAGTTTCTGGCATTAGGAGATGCTACTGTTTGTTTATAAATTGTCTTTCGACAAACAAGAGAAGATCGTTAAAAATTGCAGTCGTCAAGGAAACCGGACAAATATTGTCGTTGATGAAATTTCAAAGTATAAAATAAGTGTGACAATATTTTCCCCTTGACAACTGCAATTTTTAACGATACAAACAACAGGCGAAAGACAAAGCTATTTTATTTGATAGTCATTGCTAGGCCGGATATGTAGTGTTGATTATGAGCAAATGTTGTGCTACAATCAGTAATATTGGTGGAAACATGAACCCATTATGGTTTAATGAATTACTTAAGCGCATAAGAAAAGATGCCACGGCGTTGGATACCCTATTTAATTACTATTATCCACGTATAATTTTGCATATAAATAGAGTCTATCCAACTGCAAGTGCAGAGGACATAGCACAAGAGTTCTTCTTCAAATTGCTGAAAACAGAGATCAGCGGATATATAAGCAAGCCAACATCGTGGGTGTTCACTATATGCGAAAATATTGCGAAAGCAAAGCATAATAAAGAATCAAGAGAATTACCTGCAAGCGATTTATTGGAATCGATTGCGACTCCTGTGAATACGACCGAAGACATCATAAATAAGATTCAGGCACAACAGATATTCAAGTCCGTAAACGACGATATGACAAAAGAAATAATTTATTTGCATTATTGGGAGGGTTATTCATTAAAAGAAATAGCTGTGATAACAGGATTGTCGGCAGTGAACGTAAGGAAAAAGCATTCTAGAGCAATAAAAATTTTAAAAAAAATCAGTAATAATGTGTCACAAAAGGGTTACATAAGGCACTCGTAATAAACAGAAGGAGGCTAAAATGAAAGCACTAAAATCCATTTTAATTAATGTAGCAACATTTGTAGCTTTTGTTCTGTTCGGAGTGGTTCTGTGTTCCTCGTTCGATAACGTCGCCGCAGCCGAGCAGGTAGACGGTATGTTGGTAGAGAGTGATGAGCTGTTTGAACAGACCATGAATGAGGTAGCGCAGCCTTTGGAAAAAAATATTATAGTTAATAAAAGATTAATTTATGACTTGGAACTACGCCCCTTAGGTTTTTCTTATGAGTTTGAGTACGATGGAGCAAACGGTTATGCAATTATCATAGGAACAGAAAGCGGTGTAGTGGTAACTGAACTCAGTTTGAGCGCCGCGAGTCCGTACGTAGATTGTCAGGGTAAGCCGGTTTACATCAGAGAATTCTGTTACTGGACCGAAGATAGTGGGGTTTACCATGCGCTTAACAGTAGCGATATAGTAGTTAGTGCAAAAATGCTTTCGGAGATTTATGAAACAAGATACGGAGCGGTAGGCGATGATCTGCAAGAGGGGAGTAGAACAATAAACTATATTTCAAAAAATGAGAATGAAAAGAGCCTTGCTATGACGATTCCTGCTTACATATATGATAAAAAACCCAGTGCATGCGGACCGACCGCGGCGGCAAATGTCATAGCGTATTATGACAGGAACAATACAAATTTGATTCCTAACTATAATCCCGGAAGCGGTATAGGTCCGTTTTATAGGTATTCAGCCCAAAACAGCATAATAGACGGCGTTATTGAGCAGCTTTATGAAGATATGGAAACAAACTCTTCAGGCATCGGCGTAACATTGAATCAATTTAAAGACGGATTCACCAAATATTGTTTAAGGGCGGGGTATAATGTGCAATTCGAGAGTAATATGACCGGCGCACAATTGGATTTTGATGAGGCAAAGAGCGTGCTCGATGAGCAAATTCCTCTGTTACTTTTTGTGTCGGGATTAGAGATTGTGGACATACAAGAGGGGAGTGGTGTGGATAGCTATGGCACATTATATGGCTCAATTCAGCATGTGTTGGCTGCATTCGGATACAAGGAAATAACATACACTTTACAGGGCGGACAAATCGAACAGCATGAATTTCTCCTTGTGGCGACAGGAATACACAGAATGCCGACGGCATATCTGAACATCAATAATATGTTGCAGACATATGAGGCATTGTCTGTAAATATCGGAGAATGAGAATATGAGACGTGACAAGCGATTGCAGATGATTGCAGATGAAAGCATACAACCTCTTGTTGACGAGAAGGTTCGTTCAGAATTGCATGCAAAGCAAGCGGGTGTGAAGGGATATAAGAAACGGAGTATTTTGTCGCGCTCGCGCATTGTTATGGCAACAATATGTATGGCAATCGTCATTGCCGTTGTTGTCCCTTGCGCAGTATTGCTGCCTCCGAATCAAGGGGGGAACGAGTTGAATTTCGGATGGAGCGGTGATAGCATCAGAGTTCCGGCGACAATTGATGATGTAAATGCGCTGTTCAATGAGTATGTAATGGATCCGGAAAATGTAAAGTTGATAAGTTTAGAGCAGGATGCTCAGACGGGAATGCCGCTAAATTACAGGATAACATGGGAAAGTGCGGACGCTCTCCAGGGGTGTAACATATGGATCATTGTAAACCCTATCCCCGACGATTCAATTCTTGAATTGAATCCAAAAGAAGAAATGTACGTCAATGGCATCAAGGTCAAGTACTATATTGAAAGCGAGCATGATGAGGCGAGTGGGGCATACGCCTTCTCAGGTTATGCGGATTTTTCTCTGGAAGGGTATCAAATATATATTCGCGAATACAGCATTATTACGCTTGAGAACAATAACGGACTGGCCAATATGATAACATCTGTGTTTAAAATGAAATAAGTATCTGCATGCGAAAGGCGAATTAGCTTATAGACCGCTGCATTTTTTGAAAATGGTGCAGCTTTAATGGTATAATATAGTTGCGAATTGCTGAAATGGTCGCGAGAGTTCGCCGCGATGTCTTTTGGGAGAGTGGTTATGTCGGAAAATAAAATCAAGGTGTTTGAGAGTAAACAGATAAGAACGCTCTGGAATGCGGAAGAAGAGGAATGGTATTTTTCGGTCGTGGATATAGTCGCCGTACTGACGGACAGTAAGGATCCGAATGCGTATTGGCGTAAGCTCAAACAAAGATTACGAGCGGAAGGAAATGAAACCGTGACAAATTGTCACGCTTTGAAAATGCTGGCTTCTGACGGCAAGATGCGCCTAACGGACTGCCTCGATACGAAAGGTGTATTACGTCTTGTGCAGTCTATTCCATCACCTAAAGCCGAGCCGTTCAAGATGTGGCTGGCGCAAGTGGGAAGCGAGCGCCTTGACGAAATAGCTGATCCGGAAAAAGCAATCCTGCGCGGAGCAGACTTTTATCGTTCGAAAGGATATACGGAAGGATGGATCAATCAGCGTTTGCAGACGATTGAAATGCGCAAAGAGCTTACAGATGAATGGAAAGCGCGGGGGATAGAGCGCGAAAAGGATTATGCCATTTTGACGAACGAAATGACGAAGGCTTGGAGCGGATTGTCCGTGCGCGAGTATAAAGACCTTAAAGGGTTGAAAAAGGAAAACCTCCGTGACAACATGACCAACATAGAGTTGGTTTTGAATATGCTGGCAGAAGTTACGACAACGGCTATTTCAAGACAGGAACAGCCTGGAACTTTTGATGAAAATAAGGATGTTGCCCGTCGCGGCGGAAAAGTAGCAAAGAATGCGCGCCAGGATATTGAAACGCAACTTGGGCAAACAGTTATATCGCCGTTGAATGCAAGCGATAAGCCGGCATTGGAGATCAGTGCAGACAAGGATACGGACAACGAATAACGACTGAACTTTGAATGGTAAAATACGGGCTGAAAACGGAAAATGTATGACGGTTAAAGCGGAGGATCGCCCAAGCGGGTCAGCGGGCGCCTCCGCTTCCGTCATCACTCCGCTTTTCCGTATTTCAGTCAAGTTCAGAGAAGTGGCGTGTGCTTGTCGCGGCGGCGCTCAGCGCCGGCGCTCTCGTATCAAGACTGTCACATAATTTTATGGATACTAAACTAAATTTACTTCACGTTTAATGTTGAAAGTTTAACTATACTATTTTATACGAATTTATATTGACACGTTGGAATATATATGGTATAATACAGTCAAATTACGGCAGTGAGGCGCTAAAATGTATACAAAGCTTTTTGAACGCTTGGTGACGAAATTTTCCATCAAAGTTACAGATCTGATAAAGTATTTGGAGATTTCCAAAGCTACGATTTATAACTATCGTAACTTAGAGAATTTTTCCGATATCCCTAAGGACAAGCAATACAAAATATTTTATCTTTTTGGTAAGGATAACGAAGACGAGCTGGAACTTGTCCTTGATGAAGCTGATCCTGATATTTTGGCTCAGTATGTGAATAGAATTTCAAGCATCTTAAAGGATAGCATACAGAGTAAAAAACAAGCGATTTCTTCTGTGGAAGATTTGATGAATGAGGTAGAACGACTAAGAGTCGAAAATGAGACGCTCAAGCAACAACAGCTTGCCGGGCAGGCGTTGAATAGTCTTGATCCTTTTACAAAAAGCGTTATTTTAGATAAGGTTGGAGCAATAATAAACGGAGCATCGGCTGCCGAAATAAAAGAGTTTTTAGATTACATTGATATATTCGAAAAATACCGTAAGTTTACAAAAGGGGAGTAAAATGTCTTACTTGTATTTGAATTTCGTAGACAACTTGGATAAGGGGTTGGGCGATAAGGCTTGGGGGAAAAACGATTTCTTTACTCAATCGTTGACTGACCAATACGAAATGCTTAAAAGAAAACTCGGAGGATATGCTCCGGAGACTCTTCAGGAGTTGATTGGGTATATCTTCCCGACGACAACAAAGTATTATAATATTTCCTTGCCGTCGTTTGACAGAACGCCGGAGGAGAATAAGAGAGGCAATAAGGTTTTACGGAATATCGTTATTCGCCCCGAGGCAGACGTGTATACAAGAGGTGTTTTACCGAGTACATATGATTTGATAATCATAGGCGACGTAACTTTTGGGAGCGTTATAGATGTAGCTGTAAAAGGAATAGAGCTCATCGATTCTAAAATTGCCAAGTTCGGGGAAAAGCGTGTTGCATGTGTAGCTGCATGTGCATTTGCGAAAAAAACATTTGTAAGTCAAGGCCGTACGATTACGGTTGCTGACTATGGCGTTCGGGAAATGCACAACGCTGTTCTTACAAATGATTTTGTAAATGAAATCGCAACGCAGTTATATCCTGTTCCGAATCCCACAGAGGCAATTCGGACTTTCGATAAATGGCAGCGCTATGTAGATTTTCGCAGATATTATTTAGGAAAACAGTCCGAGCGGAGTGAAGAGATCACGGACGTTACCGTCTGCGACGCATATATGATCACAAAGGAGGCGTACCGCCGAAATGAGGAGGCTTTTTCCGCTCTTCTGCTTGACGGTATCAAAGAGTTTGGGAAAGGTGAACAGGTAGTATTATCGAAAGAGGTAGCGGGGGCAGAAGGTTTTCCGCTTATTTGCGTTACAATCGAAAAAAACAGGAAAGCGGTATTGTCGGATACAATGGGGAAAAACGGAAACGGAAAGCCCAAATTTGAGGCCAGATTAAACCGCTATACTCGTGATGCTATGGGGCTTTCGCCTACCCCGCCAAAATCGGACGAAAAGGGCAACATCAGAGGGCTCAGATCCTATTTGCTCGGCGAGAGGTATTTGTTTGCTCACGTTGACATTGAACCTGAATTAACAGCGCTTGATAAAAAATTCGAGAAAGAGTTGGCGTCAGAATACAGCGCAATTGAAAGCAGATATAACGGCATTATCAGCACCGAATTAGACCGTTATATGAATGGCATTACCGCAGAAATATTGGCTAAATACGAAAGACAGCTTACAGATTATAAAAAAGAACTTGCCGAAAAACTTGATCAAGACGTCAAAAACGATACGGATAGAGAAGTAAGCAAAGCATATCAAAGTGAAATCAAGAGACTTTTGACTCCACTCGATGAAGAGAAAAAGAAAAAACACGCTGCTATTCGTGCGGAAAGGGAAAAGCTCGAAAAAAGTAAACTGTCACGCGAAGAAATAGATGAAAAGCGAGAGTTTTTACGGAGCGAAGAAGAACGAATCGATCGTGAATATGCCGAAAGAGTAGAAAAAATAAAAGCGGGTGTGTCTTTACGGGAGTATTATGTTCGCCGCAATGAAATGCTTATTGAGAGAAAGCAAAAGAGCTTGTCCATCCGCGCTCAGGAGGAGCTTGAAAATCTTAAAAAGCAAAAGAGAAGTCAATTGGAAGTTCAGTATTCCGGTAATATTGCTTCTGAAAAAAATGCGATCAAAGAGGAGCTGTCCCAAAAACTGAATGAAGAAAAAGCGGAAAAGATTGAAAACGAGACCGTTCGCCGCTATCAAATTTATTTCAGACCTGAGGATGTGACGGATAAAGTTAAAGATATAGAAAAGCGCATTGCTGAGATGGCACCGCACTATCTTACGTATGATAATCGCGCCGAAAAAGCAAAGATAGACAGACAGGAAAAAGCGCTTGCTTCTATTTTGGGCGGATACGTGAAAAATCCGTTTTTGCCAACCTATTTGTTCTCACCGCAAACGCTTGCACAGTCCTCAAACGAAGAATTAAAAGATCCCGAGTGGTGTCTTGAAAGTTTGAACGACAGACAAAAGCTTGCCGTAAAGCGTGCGCTTGCCAGCGAGAGTATGTTCCTTTTGCAGGGCCCTCCCGGAACAGGTAAAACGCAGGTTATCGCCGAGATTACTGCACAGCTTGCAAAGCAAGGCAAAAAAATACTCATATCTTCCGAAACACATAAGGCAATCGACAATGTGTTTGAGCGTTTGCCGAAAATCCCGGAGATCAGACCGCTTCGTCTTATTCCTTCACAAAACGGCAAGGAAACCAACTACAGTCCCGAAAGGCTCGTGGACAACTTCTATCTAAATATCCAAGAGAGTCTTCGCCGTCAGGTAGATAGATTCGAACATTTCTACGAGATGAAGGAAAACTTCTCGGAGGAAATGCGTTTACTTCGCCTTGACTATGATAAAATACTTCATCTGCAAAGAGAATGCTCATGTACGGTAAGGAAGCAAGCAACCGAAAACAAGAGATAGACCGCCA
>ERZ1643247.63-NODE-63-length-140013-cov-49.777476_pt1 | contig 140013 bp, 117 predicted proteins | sample MGYA00579264_ERZ1643247 | MGnify/ENA primary metagenome ERZ1643247 (study PRJEB29033, sample SAMEA4952262) | chicken gut metagenome | biome: Broiler Chicken; feature: Gastrointestinal Tract; material: Caecum | place: Ireland | collected 2018 | study: Broiler... | reverse complement strand
GTAATCAAAAGGAGAGTAACTCAAAGGTGTTACCTTATGAGTTACTCTCCTTTTTGGTGAAAGATAATGTGCCGGTCTTTTCTTCTTCCGATACTTCCGTTTTGCCTGATACGGGGAATAAAGGCTTGTCCGAACCGGTGAGCGAGCGTAAGGTATCCAGAGTGATGGAATCGGCGGCGAGTTTGAGAACGGTCGCCGCGAGATCGCTCTGGTCGGAGTCGGTATTCTTTATAAACCGTAACAGGTCAGTGAGTTGTTGCTGCTGCATATACCTCCCGTTTCGTGATGGCATGATTATACCACACAATCACGAAAAAAACAAGTCTGATTGAAAAATAGAATAGAACTGCAATACGCAAATATCTGCGCATTGAAAAAGTCAAAATCTTTTGATTATTCCCATACCCCTCCGTTTTTGCTTTTTCGGTCGGCTATGGTAGCATAGTTCCTCGCGGACGTCAACGTCCGTAAAATCGTTGCTTAAAACACCTACAAAGCGGGATAGGAACGGAAACGAGAAAGGAATTGAGTCTGCCGTATAAAAGGCTCTACAAGCCCAAATACGGGCTTAAAACGCAACGATTTTTCTTTCCCCGTTGACTTCCACAGACCGATAGAAAAGATGCTTTCCTTCCACCGTCCTATGCTACCCGGCCTCTTGCCCGAAAAAGGCAAAATCAAATTCGGAGGTGTATCTGAAAATGGAAATGTTGGTAACGAAGTTCTCGAAAGGAAGGTATCGTAACGAGGGAGAATTGTTCTCCGAACCTATCTCAAAAGAGAACGTAAAACTCATGGGCGAGATGATCGCGTTACAGGCACTGCGCACCGTAAAGCAGTTCGACCTGAAAATCGCGGACAAACTCTATATCGGCTTGATAAAGGACCTGCACCACATGGGAGAAATAGACTATATCGTATCGGACGGTTACGATTGCGCGCAGACGGCTATGTGCTTTCTGTATCAATTCATAGGCAGAAACGTGTATGATATCTACGGGAAAGATAAAAAGGGAAAAGAAATCACCATTAAACTTGCATGCTACCGTGAAGTAGACCGTTTTATTGACAATTTGCGCAACAGACCGGGCAGACACGTGCAAATCGAATACATAGACTTTACGGATTATAAGGCTCTGCCGATGGATCCCGTGAACTGTTTTGAGAAAGAGCAGACCGATTACAGCAAATACGACGAACTTGTAGCGGCGTTACAGTTATCCGCTCTGGAACTCGCCATACTCAACTGCTATATGAACGGGATGAGGCAAGCCGAAGTCTGTGCCGAACTCGGTATCGGCAGAGGTACGATAAATCACAGAAAAGCGAGCATCAGGCAAAGGTACTATTCTCTGTACGGCGAATTCTGATATTCCGTTTAACTTCATATCCCACTGAAAAGGCAGGTTTTTATTCGGGAAACTTGCCTTTTTTCATGGCGCTTTGAAAGAGAGAAAAACAGCCGCTGAAAAGCACAGATACTTTTGTGTACCATTGAATACCTTAATGTACTATGAGAATACCGTGTGGGCTTGCGACGTGTGCCTGTATATATATACAAGCGGCGACGCTCCAGCCCCAAAAAATCGCTCGCTGCGCTCGCGCTTTTTCGGGGAACCCCGTCGGCGCGCCGCCGATACAGGCACACGTCGCAACAAACGAACCGACCGAAAAACACGGGAAAACGGGGCGCGGCGGAGCGCGGCATCGCGCTGAACCGCTTGCGATTGCCGCGCGCATACCGCCGCGCAGGTTTCCGATTTTCTCTCCGCGTTTCAGTTCGCTTTCGGCATCTTCGCTATCGTTTCTTTGCTCACCTGCCCCATGTATTCGCCCTCGTCCCAGCAGCCGAAAGAGTCCGCGAGGATAAACTTTCTCCCGTCTTCCCCGTAGGGGCAGATGATGTCGTCTTCCATTACGTCGGAGACGAAGTATTGCGGAAGGTCGCCGTAATACACGATCCGCTCCCCGCTCTTTTCTATGTACTTTATGAGATAGTTCATGGCGTACTGTAAGTCATAGTCGTTTTCTATCTTTTCAAAATCCGAACGCCCGAAGTGTTCGTTGAAATAGGTGTTTTGGTGAGTGATCTTCCTTCGTTTAGATTTGAAGTTAAAATCGTTGACGTCCATCATCTGCCCGGGCATGGTGCCGTCCGGAATATAAAAGATGCCGTGGAAATGCAGCCTGACCAATTTCCCGTCAAAACCAAACCAAAACCCGACCTGAACCCGACACCTTTCTGCGGATTGCCCAAAATAGCGGGAAGGAGTGTCTGGAAGTTCTTATTCGCCGTATAGCGGATAAACAGGATAAATCCTGTCCCTGTTTCAAAATTTTTTGTCTTTCAGTATAAAGGTTAAATATGCAGAAAACCTGCACATTCAAAAATTTTTACTGGGGTTCAGGACAATAAAAAAAAAGACCGTGACCGCAGACAAAACACAGGCGATTTCTCGCCCGTTCTGTCTGACAGTCACGGTCAACCCGGTTTTTCGTCGTATTTCTCTCGTCACATACGGCGCGGCATCATTTGCACCCGACTACTTCCGCGGTCTTTATTCCCACAGTCAGAAAACTTTCCGTTCTCCGTGAATTAAAACCTTATCGGTTTGTTTGTGTTTCTAGTTTACCATATTTACAAGCCTTTTTCAAGCAAATCTGCCGTATATAAACCGAACCAAAACCGCAACTTTTGTTGACAAAACCGAAACTAAATGTGTCTTCATGGGATAAAAAGTTACCTGAAGCGGATATAAATTTGCTCCGTCAGGATATTTCACTTGTAGGGAAAAGAACTTGTTAAGTATAACATAAGTTTTTAGCTGTTTTTCACCATTTTGCTGAGCTTCGCAATGTTTTCTGTATAAAAACCTTTAATGTTGAGAGTGCCATCAAGGTCAACTGTGAGAATCGCTGCCGTTGTACCGTCTTGAACCTGATAATGCTTATACTTTCCCTTGCGGCGAATGATACGCTGATTGGTCGAGCCGCGGAATTGTAGATATACATTGCGTTTTTTCAAATCAAATCTGCCGCATACAACAATGTCGGATAAATTCCAAACACGCTTTTGGCTTATGTTCAACTCCCTTTTTGTATAACCGGTAAAAAGAATAACGGTAAACTGTTCTTTTTTAAGCGCTTTGACGATGGGGTATAGCCCCTTTGGTTGATCCAAAGGCTCCCCGCCGTGCAAGGTGATGCCTTCCACATGATTATCTCGGCAGAATGAAATGATTTCTTCTGATGTCGCATTTTTGCCTTTGCCGAAATCCCAAAGGTGCCGGTTCACACACCCTTCGCAATGTATCGAGCACCCTTGCAAAAACAGCAGAACACGTTTTCCCGGTCCGTAAAGATGTTCATTCTCAACAACGCAATATTCGTAATAGTTAATCATGCTTATTTTGTACGGTATGAGCAGCCGTTGTCTTCTGCTCATAAAATTCCGATTTTTTATGGTGCGTTCCTGCTCGGGCAATATCTTTCATAAGTTTATCGATCTCATCAATGCATTCCGTTCCATACATGCCGAAAGTTTCGGCATTCAAGTTTCCGTCTTCATCGATCTGAATAACAATTTTTTTCTCATCCATTATTCTGCCCTCACCAACACAAGCTGGACCTGTGTTCCCTTACGTTCTTCTTTAACAGCATATCCCATTTGCCTTGCCCGATGATGGAGCAATTTAACAGTACCGTTTTGCAAATCGGTATTTGCTCTTTTAAGGATGTTTTGCATCGTTTGAGAATAATTTTGGAGTTCTCCGACAACAAGGTCACAGTCAGAGACAATCTTGCCGACATCTCTATTGATTTCACGCCCATCTTCGTAAGTTGTAACAATTTTTTGCGTGCCCTTGACGGTATAGTAGTCATTTTGTAGAATCGTTTGTAAAATTACTTGCAGTTCAGGACTCACAACAGCATTATGTTTTACTTTCTCCAAAACGGATAAGATCTCATCGTTTACTTGTTTGTTGGCGAATTTCAATATATCAAACAAGGGATCCAGTACACGGATCAGCTCAAACAGGGGATCGTAAACAAGGTAGCTCTTTCCTTTCAAACTGCAAACAGCTGCCTCTGTCGTAAAACCGAATGCCGCGGCAATTTCGGGGAACTCTTTACAGATACCGTATCTGTCGTTAACCAATAAAACGCCGTCTTTGCAGTAAACATCTAAATTTTTCAAAACCACATTGAGTTTTTCAAGTTTACTTAATAGACACTGCTTTTCACTTTCTTCGATTTTTATCAGGTCTTCTCTTTTAAGAGTATCTATATTAAGTGTTACTTCTTCGATTTTAACTTCTTCCCAAATTTGTACATCATAATCGTCACTCATACATTACCTCCTTACAACGCATTGTAAATGATATTTTTCTTGAATTTGCAATGTTTGCCGATACTCATTCTCGTTCTCGATCACAATATACCTTTTATCTGCATGATCATAAATTATGTATTTTTCCGGAACGTCAATCGTCTCCATTTTTGCAAGCAAATCAACGAGCCTATCTATCAGCTCTCTAATGGGTTTCAACCATGTTTGCAAAAATTCATTCAATTGCTCCTGTATAGATTGCTCTCTGCCGTGTACAATAGAAGAAACGCTGTCTTCGTTCGTTTTTACACTATTGCCTTTCAGAAGTTGTTTACAGTAAGCAATAAACGATTGTTGATTATTTGCTGTATTGGACGTTTGAATAGGGGTAAGGCGTCCTTTGATTTTTTGCAATTCCTCGATTTTACGTTTTAGGATTTCTATACGGCGTTTGCTTTGCAAAACATCAATATTTTGCTCAATACAAGCCTCTTTTTCTTGAATCGTTTTTTCATATCCCCGGATCTCATCATCAATGCCAGAAGTTTGTGTGCTTTTGATTTCATCTAAAATCGGTGCATTTAATGCACAACAACTATCAATAAGCTTATCCCTGTCTTGAACCAAACTGTTTTTGCATGTTTGGAAGACGAATCGGTAATCCTGATAATGATATCCACCGATGATATTTTTGACTGCGATATCGCTATCTTCGATATGCTGCAACATCGCCAAAAAATCTTGATTTCCTTGAAAACGTTCCAATTCACCCAAAACTTTTTGAATGGGAATCGTGCAGTATGCGTTCCATTGCACTAATAACTCCTGCGCCTTATCGTAAACAGAAGAAAAGGTGCTTTGAGCAGGAAGATGTGGAGGGATGAGCTTAAAACGGTATTCAACACATTTTGCTATCGCGGAAAACTCATTATGGTTCTCCGTGTCGCTTTGATCAAACTGTTCCGCAACAAAATCCGCCATTGTATCGATTGGTACAGTTTTTTCTACAATGTGCCATTCTTTCAGCGCGAGAGGACGAACTACGCCCTGATATAATACATACGCATTTTGTGGTATTTCATTGCCCTTTAAAATTGCTTTTGCTTTCAAATTGCAGTAAATATTGCCCACAATCCATTTGCTGATGGTCTCTGCCTCTACAAGGATAAACTGTCCGTTCATGAGTGACGCATGAAACAATTTCCCATTCTTTTGGACGCAAATCCCTGTTCCGACATGATCTGCGACGAGCAGATCGATTGTACGGTTCTTATAAGTATCGTAATCAGATCTACAAAAAGTATCAATACTTTTTGCGAAAAATGCGGGGATTCGATTCTTTTCGCAATATTCAAAAAGTTGAGAAAGATACGGCGCGTCATCCCCTAAAACAATCAATTTGTCGGCATCTACAAAAGGAGAAAAGTCAAGAGCGCCTTTCTTCAAGGATGAAAACAAACTCTCGACAGTCTCGTCTGTGCGCTGAAAACCGTCCGAGATAAAATATCCGACGTTTCCGTCTTTGCTCTCGATTCCGATATAATTCAGCGAAAGCGAAGGTTTGATCTTGACAGAGGAAAACCGAAGATCTTTGTAAAAAGTTGCAACATCATTTGACTTTGCGAGCAAAGTGATTCCCGCATATGGCTGTACCCATTTTAGCTCATCAATTATTTTGCGTGACAGGCACGGCTCCGCGAGCAACAAAGTAACCGCTTTTGAAAACGTAATCTGTTTGACGATTTCAGACACACCGACAGCATTGTAATACTTGTTTCTTTGCGGAAAATCATGCCACGGAGTAAATAATGCCCAACCATATTCAAAAGTATTTTCCTTTCGGATTGTAACAAGTTTATCTGCAATCATATTTACTTCTTCTTTTGAATAAACGGGTTAGAATATTCCTGCTGCAGTTTAGGTACATCTTCGCCGAGCGGTTTCACCTCGTCCGGTTTATCTTTGCTCGCCATTCTCGCGCGTTGCTCTGCCCATTTGCGAAGATTTGCAATCGTCTCCGCCATTGTGCGGGAAAGCGGAGATGTCGCGGAAATGCAATCGAGCAGATTTTGCATTTCCAAATCTTTTTGTCCGTTTGCATATGCATTGAACAGCGCCTCGTTGACAACTTCCTCAATCTCGGCGCCCGAGAACCCTTCCGTCTTTTTGACGAGCTCCGCCATACTAAGCCCCAACGCTTCGGCATCCCGGTGCTTGTTTTTCAAATGGATTTGGAAGATGTTTTCCCTTTCTTTCGCCGAAGGTAAATCAACAAAAAAAATCTCGTCAAATCTCCCTTTGCGAAGAAGCTCCGGGGGAAGAGAACTGATATCGTTTGCTGTTGCGACGACAAAAACCGGCTCCGTCTTTTCCTGCATCCAGGTAAGGAAAGTGCCAAAGACGCGGGCGCTTGTACCGCCGTCTGTCCTGCCGCTGCTCTGTGAACCGGAAAGCCCTTTCTCGATTTCGTCGATCCATAATACGCAGGGGGAAATTGTTTTAGCGACATCAAGTGCATAGCGGATATTCCGCTCCGATTCGCCAACGATACCGCCGAATACCTTGCCCAAATCAAAGCGGAGCAAAGGGAATTTCCATTCGTTTGCGATTGCCTTTGCGGTTAAACTTTTACCGCATCCGGGAATGCCTAATAGCAATACGCCTCGCGGGATATTCAATCCGAAATTCCTCGCATCATCGCTGTAAGCCTGTCCGCGCTTATGGATCCACTCTTTCAGGTTATCAAGGCCGCCGACATTCGTCAGATATTCCTTCGGATGGAAATATTCGAGCAAGCCGCTTTTTTTGATGATTTGCTCTTTTTCGGCAATAATCAGCGGTATTTCTTCTTCGGTCAGTTTGCGGTTTTGAATGATCGCCTTTGCAAATGCAAGCCGAGCCTCCATCACGGTAAGACCAAGTGCCGATTCCAATAATTTCGGCGTGATATTGTTTTCTAAGCAATATGATTGATACTCTCGGACGACGCTGTCCGCAATCACCTCAATGGTTTCTCTGTCCGGAAGGTCAACTTCAATAACGGGAAGTTCTTTGGATAACTCTTCCGGAATAAACTTGTTTGGCGAGCTCAAAATGATTGCCTTTGTGTAGTTCCCCGTAAAATTCTGCTGGCGCATCATTTCACGCAAATAACGGATATTCACGGGACTGTTGGCTTCACTGTAAGGGTGGAAGTCTTCCAAAACAAGCAGCATATCGCTTTCAGCCTTTGTATAGTAATCGAGTACAGCAGGCAATGTGACGCAATCGGGGTTGATGGTCTTAAAACCGTTCCCTTCCCAAACTTTCAGTCCGGAAACGCTGCTCCATGAATACCAGTCAATATTTAAATCTTCGGCAACATAATTAGCAAACCCATGGACGCGTTGCCATTCAAAGGAAACGATTTCTACGACTTTTGCGCCCGCTTTGATCAAAGTTTCCAATTCTTCTTCATAATATCTCATTGTTGTTTCTCCTGATAATGTTACCAATCTCTGGGATTGCCTTGATCCAATATTCCTCTTGATTTTGCAATTAAATTCCCTTCCCGATTTTCCGCCGCTATTTGAATAATAAATCCGTTATCGATCAAATCAGAGATTGCCCAAAAACATTTGTTGCGCTCGATTCTATATTCCGCCATAAAATACAATGTAGATGCGCCGATAAGAGATTTGTACAAAGTAATAATATATTCGGCAGCCTCCGGTATCGGTTTCCAATGGATGTTCATGACAGAACCTTTTCGCAAAACAAAGGGTTTCAGTTGGGATTCATTCAAAGCCGTATTGAATGCTTGAAAAAGCGGATTTCCGACGCTGATTTGCGGAATGTCCGGAATCGATTCTTTTATCGTAATAGGTTCGGTTATGGTGACCGGTCCTTTTATCGAGACCGTCCCGCCAACTGTTCGATATCCATTATCAAATACAACGCTCATTTTAAACCTCCCTTACCGTACTTTTAATTTTGTCACTTTCGGCAATTATTTCGCCGTTTCTGTTTTCGGCCTTTACTTTGATGAAGTAATCCAAGCCACTATGAGGAGAAGATCCTCTTATATGCACATGAGAAGCCGCAAGGGAGATGGAGGATGCTGCACCCCGAGTTTGACCGTCGATTGCCGCTAATCCCGTAAAAGAATAATATTTTTCCGTTCTTTCAACAATTTTTTCCGAAATCGGTGCATCGTTGATATAAAGCGTAACTATATAACGTGCCGCATCTTCTACCGAACTCCACCAAGCCATGATGCCGTTTAAAATCGGATAGCTCTTCAATTTAATCATTTGCATAACCGAGTCTCCTATTTCCAAAATTGAGGGTAGCTCTTATTTCCTGACGCGGCAATACCCCTGGACTGCGCTATAATTTCGCCGGAACGATCTTCTGCTTTTACAACGGCAATATAATCACTGCCCAATAAATCTTTTATCGTGAGAAATCCTTCGCCCCGTTCGACGATATAATCTTTCAAAGGATAGATTTGCTGCAAATAGGGGCGATTATCGCGCTTATAAAGCGATATGATATATCTTGCCGCATTCGGGATTTGTTGCCAATATATGTTTAGCTGCTTATCTGCGTTCAACATGTACGGGCTTAATTGGAGTTCGTTTTTACACACATTGAATTGTTCCGATTCATTCGTGAGCGGAGATTGATACGGAATTTTATAAACGTCGGTTTCTGAACCGTTGAACTTAACTGTTCTGATTTCTTGATTTGCCGCTTGAATATCGATCATTCGATCTCCCATATCGGGTTGTTCATATATTTTTACGATAGTGCTTTTTCCTAAATTTTTATGAAATATGGATTGCCCGACTTGTAGATCCAAAAATAACGGTCTTTGATAAAGTTTAAGGATTTCTTGCAGCGGCAAATTTTGAATTTCCTCGCAGAACCATGTATGCAGAGGAAGCACTGATAGATTCTCTCGGCCTATTTGGACTGCAGCGGAACTTTCATGGCTTCCGTAAGGAGAATTAGCAATGGGTATAAACCATTTTTTAATGATCAATGAATGGACATTCATTTTTCTCGGAGGATTTGTCTCAATATAAATGTCTTGCGAAAATAATTCTGTAATATTATTTTGATCCAATCTAACTTTGTCATCGGATTTGCTAATATAAAAACAATTTGATAGTCTAATTGAACTGCCCGGAAAATCCGGACTTATGACCTCAAAGGTCGTTCTTTTAGTTTGTACCCGTACAAATCCGAAAGTGTCGTCAAATACGATTTTACCGTCAGCCTCGAACCAATCAATTTGTTTCCATTCAAAATTTTTCATACATCCCTCTTATTTTGTTTTCTATATGTTTCAAATATTGTCAGATAATCGATAAATTCCTTTATTTCAGCAGTAGAGGAGCCGTTGATGATTTTAGCTACTTTATCCAACACCACAGATTTTGAAAATTCGTCAACGGAATCAAACTTCAGCAAAATGGCTTGCTGTCGCTTTAAATCGGTGTTTTCCTGTATTAAATTTTCGACTTCTGTTTTTAATTCCTCTACAGAAGATTGCAGGGTTTTCTGCTTTTCACTTGTGCTGTCCTTTAAAATGTTTGAGATGCGTGTAACATACTTTGCAAGAATATCATTATCCGATTCGTCCAATACAAGTTCAAGTTCTTCTTCCGTTTCCTTACCGAACAGATATAGAATTTTGTATTTTTTATCGCTCGGTATATCGGAAAACTTTTCTAAATTACGATAGTTATAAATCGTTGCTTTTGAAATTTCAAGGTATTTTGCCAAATCGTTGACCTTGATCGAAAATTTTGTTACCAATCGTTCAAATAGTTTTGTGGTCATATAAATTCTCCGCTTTTTTATGATTTTATTATATCATTTAATTTCTATATCGTCAATAGTTTTGAATAAAAATAGTCTAAAATAGTAAAAAAAAATCAAATTATACAAAGCTAAACTATTTGGCAACAACGAGAAGGTATAGGGAAATCGGGTGTCATATTTTATATAAAACCGCCCCGATTATATTTTTAGTGCATATAGCTTGACGTAAAGAAAAAGTTTTGCTATACTTTTTATTGAAAATTTTTCGGGTTTACAGAAAAAATGTTCAATAGGAGATTTGACGATGGAAATCAAACGCGACTTGTACCTGAATAAATTGATCCGCCATAAACATAACGGATTGGTAAAGGTCATCACCGGGCTTCGTCGTTGCGGAAAGTCGTACCTTTTGTTCAAGCTGTTTTATAAGCATCTTTTAGACGACGGAGTGGCTGACGATCATATTATTAAAATCGCTTTGGACGATCGGGTTAATAAAAAATACCGTGATCCCGATTTATTATGCGGGTATGTCAATTCCTTGATAAAAGATAAAGGAATGTACTACATTTTGCTCGACGAAGTGCAGCTTGTGAATGAATTTGAAGACGTACTCAACAGTTTTCTGCACATTCCGAACGCCGACACGTATGTTACGGGCAGCAATGCGAAATTTTTATCCAAAGATATTATTACCGAATTTCGCGGCAGGGGAGATCAAATACACATAGCACCCCTTTCGTTCGGCGAGTTTATGTCTGCTTTCAACGGAACGCCGGAGCAAGGGTGGAAACAGTATTGCAATTTCGGGGGATTGCCGAAACTGTTTGACTTCAAGAGCGATGAAGATAAATTCGGATACCTGAAAAATATTTTTGCGGAAACGTATCTGAAAGATATTATAGACAGGAATAAGGTGCGGAATGACGCGGAACTGGGGGAATTGCTGGATATCCTCGCATCGTCCATCGGATCACTTACCAATCCGAAAAAATTGTCGGATACTTTTAAAAGCATGAAACAGGTATCTGTACATCCAGACACGCTGAAAAAGTATCTCGACTACTTTGCCGACGCATTTCTAATTGAACAGGTAAAGCGATACGATATCAAAGGAAAAAGATATATCAATACCCCTGCGAAATATTACTTTACGGATATCGGGTTGCGCAACGCGCGGTTAAATTTCCGGCAAGAGGAAGAGACGCATATTCTTGAAAATATAATATACAATGAGTTAAAGATACGGGGATTCAATGTCGATGCGGGAACAGTCGATTACTATGCCCCGAACGAGGCGGGCAAGAGCGTTTTGAAACAATCGGAGGTTGACTTTGTCTGCAATTTGGTGGATAAAAGATATTATATACAGGTTGCGCTTTCGATCCCCACGAAAGAAAAATTGGCGCAGGAACAAAATTCACTTCTGCATATCAACGACTCTTTCAAAAAAATTATTATAGTGAAAGATCTGTCGCGCACGCATTATTCGGAAGACGGTATATTATTGCTCGATTTGTTTGAATTTCTTTTGCAACCGGACAGGCTTAACACTTGACAGAAAATCACGCAGGGGTAATCTCCTGCGTGATGTTGCATTAAAGATAAATTGGGAAGTTTTTGGGAAGTAGACGGTTTCAAAGACGATTTTTCGGAAGAAGAAAAAACCTTAAAAAATAGTAGTTTTTAATAGGTTTTTACCTGTTTTTCTGCTCAAACGGCAGTTTTTTGACAATTTTTCCGGGCGCAAAAATTACCCGATTTTCCCTCTCCTTGACTTCCTCTGACTCCGTCATTCGTTGGTTCGAATCCAGCTACCCCAGCCACAGATACCATATATTGTATAAGGAATGTGCTTCCAAATACAATATATGGTTTTTATTTTATATGGCTATTTTCACTCTTCCCCAAATTGGGGAAAGAAATGGGGAAACTTTTCGGATCGAATTTTGATTTTTGTTCCGCTTTTCAGCCTATACTGCCCGCAATAGCGGGCAGTTTTGTTTTATTTTCGCTTCTTCAAAAATGTGGTTTGGGGAAAGTTTTGTCAGTAAACGACCTTCTCCGCCTCTTTGAGCTGAAATTCCTCCGAGTAGTGCGTGTAAACGGTGGAGGTGATCGTGCCGCTCAAAGAGTGCCCCGCCCAGATGCTGACGACCTCGCTCGCAACACCTGCCTCTTTGCAACGGCTGATGAACGTGTGCCGAAGTTCATGCGGGTGGCGTTCGGGCAGCAGCCGCTTCATGCGCGTGGAAATGGTGTTGAGGTTGGTGTTCTTTGCCCGCTCGAAGTCGATATAGGGCAGCACCTTCTTCACCATCGGCGTGAAGGGGATTTTCCGAAGCACGACATTTTGTCCCAGCCGTTCCTTGCTCGTCTCGCATTGTAGCCATTGATTGTCAATTATTTCAATGCTTTTTAGCTCCGATTTTCGCAGGCCGAAATAGAGCAAAACGAGAAGCGCGTCCGTGCCTTCCACATTCTTATGTGTTTTGCAGTAGTTGACGAGCCGCGCCTCTTCGTCCTTCGTGAGCGCCTGCCCGTGCCGCGTCTGATAGGCGGGCAGCACCACTTTTTTCATGGGGGAGAGGAGGTTGAAGTCCTCCGCCGCCATGTCGAAGATGCAGTTCAGCATGAGCGCGAGTTTCTCCGCTTTGCGGTGCTTGTTTTCGCCCACGATGCCGAAGAGATAGTTTTGCAGATCGTTCCTTGTGATCTCTGCAAGCGGCTTGCTGCCGAACATGGGCTCCAGGTCCACACGGAAGGAGCGTTCGTATTCCTTGAAGGTGGAAGGTTTCGTCGTCTGCTCCTTGATCTTCAGCCATTCGCGGGCGTAGTCCGCAAAGAAGACGGTCTTGGCGGTGCGCTCCTCTTTGGCGGGCTCTTCGGGCGCGGCAGTCGCCGTATAGCAGGCGGAGAGCCTGTCCAGAAAGCGGCGGCGCATGGTCTCGAAGTCTCGGCCGGAGGCCTCGATGTACATTCCCTTGCGGCGGATGCGCGCCTCAAAGTAGCCGTTCGAGGTGATGCGGTAGTTGACAATGTAATTGTTTGCGATGAAAATCTTTCTGATATGTTCGGGCATGGTTTTAATCTCCTGTTTGGTGAGTTTGAAACCGTTTTTGTCTTTTTCAGAAAGTTTCCCGTTTTCCCTGTTCAGGGCGATGGCGTCCATCGCTTGACGGATGGCGCGCATCTGCCCGTAGAGCGCCGCGAGCGGGTCTTCCGCTGCGGCAAGTGCGGTGTTGGTTACAGTTTGTTTTCTCAATGTTCGATGTTGTTGCGTGAGCTACTATGTTCTCTCGCTCATCGGATACAATGTTCTCTTTCCTTGCGCAGTGTTCCTCCTGTTTGATTTTTTTCTCGCCAATTTTATTTTCAGGTGATGAAAATAAAATTGGCGATTTTGAGGGTGTTGCCCTCTTTGCGCGAATTTTTGCTCTCCGTCATAACTCGCGCAAATTCACCCACTGAGGCGCAGGTATGCGCAAATTGAGTTGAGCTACGCAAAAGCACGGTTTTGCTTGCGCCGTTATCGGTGAGAGCGGTTGCGTTGTATTAGCTTCCCTGTTCGGGAAGTTGATACGATGATAGCGGACCTTTTCCAAAAAGTCAAGGCCCGGGGCTGAAGTTTTCGGCTGTTCGCCGAAAATATTGTGCTGCGTTTTGTGGGTGCAGCAGTTTTCCGTCAGTTGGCGATAAATTTTGCAGTCAGTTGGCGGAATGACGCTTTGCCTAATAAGGCATGTCGTCAAAGGGCGGGGGTTCGTCGTAGAGATCGCCGTTTATGCGAGCAAAGCGCTGCGCCTGTTCGGCATTGGTGTTTTTGAGGAGCGATTTGCTCTCGCCGCGCACCGCGCCGTACTTGCAGGAAATTTTGTTGAAGAAGTCTTCCTGTAAATCGGAATAGGACGTGAGTCCTCCGCGGGCTTTCCAGAATGCGGACGAACTCAAACGCGGCTCGTCGATCTCGCAGCGGTGACAATAGACGGGCTCGCCGTATTCGTCATACTGCTGCAATCGATGCCCGCGTTCGCTCTTATTCTCGCTCATGACTTTGCTCGTCCATGTCTCCGTGATCGGCAGATACCATACAAACAGGTTGCGCCGCACCTGTTCGGTGATTATCGCCGCACAGAGGATATTCTCATGCGTGTGCAGAAATCCGATTTTGTCGATGGCATAGTGATAACAGTCGGAAAAATAGCGACGGATCGTTTCGCTGCTCGCAAAGCTATCCCAAAACTCTCTGTTTCCGCCGAATTGCAGGCATTCCAACACCGTGTTCTTTCCGCGCGGGAAATACTGCGCATTGGTGCTGTCCATGACGCGGTTCCAAGCCCGTTCGGCGGGAAGGGGCATACGTTTCAGATACTCCACAGAAAACCGCTGTTCGCAGTTGCCTAAATAGGCATCCACGGCGGGGAGCTCGTCTGCTTTGAATTTGAGCACTGAAATGGTGGCGTGCTTATCGCGTGGGGCTCTCTGTTCGTCGCCTTTCGGATATGCATACCATGTGGGTTTGCTTGTGTAAAACTTCGTTGCTATTACCTCCTTTTTATTGTTTTGCCGAAGGGCAGGGGCGCGCGGTCTAACCGACCGCGCGCCCTTCGACTTTTATATTGATGTGAGCGGCTTGTCCAGCTGCCTCTATTGATCAAGCAAATGAAAGGCGGCAAATATTCCATTTTACAGATCATTTCACACACTTTTCATTTAAGAGCCCTTCTTGCCGTCTTTATCCTCAAATTCAGGATTGCAGAAGCGGGGCTCGGGGCCTTCGCCGAAGATGGAGACGATCTGTTCGCGGACAGGACGCAGGTCGTCCTCCTCGATGACGGCGACGTTCTGATACTTGCGGCGAAAGTCCTCATACCGCTTTCCCAGCCGTTCGTATAGTTTGGGGAGAAAGCGCCCGTTGACGTATTCCTCCGCCGTCGTCCCCAGCCGCCGTGCAATGCGTTCCGCTTCCTTTTGCACCTTCTCCTCATCGGGGTGAGAGGGCAGCGTTCTGAGTTTTTCTCTCCGCTCGTTCATCTTCTCGCAGAGGGCAATATACAGCCAGCGTACTTCATCGAGCTGTTTTGCAAACTGTAACCGATAGGTAAGCTGCTGCCATTCGGAAAGCCTATTTAGGCGTTGCTTGAATTGCTCGTCGGAAGCGTTATCAAAGGGGCGCAGGATGAGATATTGCAGGCAGAATTTGCTGTACTCGCGGTAGCTGTAAAACCATTCGAGGAACGCTTCCTGTAAATCGGGACCGCAGACGCAGCGGAAGAGATCGAACAGGATGTCCTCGTCGTTTTCTGTGCGGAACTTCTCGAGAAACTGCTCCCATTGCTGCTCGGCATAGGCTTCCTTCTTGCTGCGGTCGTGCTGCAGTGCTTTGCTCTCCAACGTCTCTTTGATCTTTGCAAGGCGTTTGGAGACGTAGCTCTGCGATCTGTTTAGGGCTGCGGCGATCTCCTCCTGCGTTAGCTTTTCGAGGAAGTGCATACGGTAGATGCGCTTGTCATCGCCGCGGAAGAGGGCGCGGGCGTCGAGCAGGTCGGCGCTGTCCTCTTGCTGCTGCAAGACGTCCGCCATCTTCTTGTCGGGGAGATCTTCGATCTTGCGGGGGCAGAAGACGTGATTGTGCGGCGAAGGCTTGAGATGTCTGACGTTGTGATATTCCTCGCGGCGTTCTAAGGCATAGAACTTCTCGTCCATGTCTAAGAGGGCGTCAAAGAGTTCTTCCGTGACTTCCTGCGAGGTGAGGATGCCGTCGGGGCCGTAATAGTGGTAGATGAGCGTGCCGGGGCGGCTCCCCGGCTGCCGCTGTTCGTTCAGTTTATAAGCTCTGGTTTCGGGCATGGGTATCCTCCTTTGCCTCTATTATAGCACAGAATACATGACAGATATTGTCACCTTTCCAAAAATTTTTCGGAGAAATTTTTTGGGGGAGCGGTGCGGAGGAACGGCGGCGCTTTTTGACGGTTTTTGGCGGCGAAAAGGGATATTGATAGAATGCAGAACAACCGTTAGAAGGTGGGACGAATTTGTACCAAAAACCGATGCCTAAGCAGGATAAGGGCGGTGGGATAATTCCCGCCGCCGAGGGCGCTCGCGTGCAGACTTGAAGACGACGCGGCGGGGCGGCATTTGCCGCCCCGCCGCATTCCGTTTCCTGCCTTACGCTCGTTTGCAACACGCGGGAAACCCGCGTTTAAGGGGGAAAGGGAAATGTGGAAAGGAATTTGGTGTAACCCCTTGCAAGCAGACCATAAATATGTTATAATTCTGTTATAAGTTTACTGGAGTGGCGTTTTTATGGAAATCGGACAGAAGATCAAAGCCGTCAGACTGAAACTGCACATGAGCCAGACGGAGTTCGCGCAGCTTTTCGGCGTGAGTTTTGCTACCGTCAACAGATGGGAGAACGGCAGGACGACGCCTAACTACCGCGCCCAACGCACCTTTGAGCAGCTTTGCAAAGAAAAAAATTTTTCAGAAGAAATTTTATATATATGACAATTTGTGTCATATATATTGTGGTAGAATAAGGACGCGCTTTTAGGTGATTGAATGATACAATACGAAGGTTCCATTGTCATGGACGAATTTTATACCGAATTGGTAAGTTTTTGCGATCGGTATCTGTGGTGTATAGAACAAGTTTATATAGCCGTAAAAAGCAAATTGCAAAATTACAGCCAAACGGTTTCGATTTCATCCATTCCTGAGGCAGAAAGTAAAACAGCAGATGAAATTTTTGAAATTTTGTGTAAAAACGGTACACTGAATGAATTTTACAAACAAAATCTTTTTTGCCGTCTGTTAAGCGATTTTCTTTTGTATATGCAGGAATCGATCAGCAATGTAAAACGTCTGAATCCACAGGTAGCACTGACGTTGGCGAGAAAACCTCTTATCGATGATGTTTACTATTTGCAGCATTTGTTAGTCAATACTGATAATGCTATTGCTCTTGTTTTCAGTGATAAGGCAGAAGAAAAAGATTGGGCGCGTGTAAAAGATGAAACAATCAGCGATCAGGCTTTTCGGCAATTAGGATATCCAGGGAAGAGAAATATCTTTTTTGAAATGCGCTGTGGAGACGGCGACATCAGTCTGCTCACTTTTTGCAATAAGGCAAGCCATATCGTAACGAGCAGAGGCTCAAAGCAAAACCACTCAATAAGTGGCGAATTAAACTTTGTTTTTATCAAGGATGAAGAGATCTTAAACTATACGCAATATTATTGCAAAACCGTGCCATGTGTTCTATCCTATGCCACGCGTGTTATTTGCAAAATCTATGAAAATTTGTTAATAGCGCCGTCATTTGATGATTTGCTAGATTCGCTTGATGAAAAGTTGGCAGAAGCTTTAAAGGAATCATCGGAGGGGACTGAATGATAATCAATATCGGGGATGATATTTTGCGGCTGCAGTCCCTGAAACTGCTTAAAAAATTGCTCGTCGATAAGACGACGAAGAAGAACATCATGTGGGCGACGGACGCCTACAAAGGAAAGAGCGGCGACTATGAGCGCAACAAGGAAATGACCGAGGCGCTCATCACGGGACGCAACGCCGACGTCATCAAGACGCGGGCACGCAAGGCGATGGAGCAGCAATCGGAACGCACCAAGCAGCACGCCGAGGTGTTCACGCCGCTGCGGATCGTGCAGAAGATGAACGACCATGCCGATGAAGTCTGGTTCGGCTGTCCGAACGTATTCTTCCAAGACGGAACCCCGACGGAACGGGTCAGCTTCCCCAAAGAAAAGACATGGCAAAGTTACGTCGATTCCCGTCGGTTAGAGATCACCTGCGGCGAGGCGCCCTATCTTGTGACGCGATACGACGTGGAGACGGGCGAAGCCATCCCCATCGAACAGCGCGTGGGGATCTTAGACAGGAAGCTGCGCGTGGTGACGGAGAATGCGCTTTCGGAGAGCGAATGGCTGAAATGGGCATATCGTGCGCAGGAGGCGACGTACGGCTATGAATTCCAGGGCGACAATGTACTCATCGCGCGCGTAAATCTTTTGATGACCTTTGAAGAGCACCTTCGTGCGCGATGGAACAGAAAGCCGACGGCTTCGGAATATTTTCGGGCGGCGAATATCATTGCCTGGAATGTCTGGCAGATGGACGGGCTTGCGGGGACCATTCCCTATTGCAAGGCGGAAGAGAGCAAGCAGCTTTCCATGTTTGAATGGCTGGAATTGGAGGAGCGTATCCGCGAAGCCGCCGATACGCAGCCGCATTGCCAAATTTACAACTGGCGGGCGCGGGAACCGTTGGAATACTTATCATTGCAGCAAGGGAGGAATGAGAAAATGAAGTTTGATTATATCATCGGCAATCCGCCGTATCAGGAAGAAACCGAAAGTGACAGCACAAGAATGCCGCCTATTTATAATTTGTTCCTTGAAGAGGCATATAAAATTTCCGATCGCGTGGAGATGATACATCCAGCACGTTTTTTGTTTAATGCAGGATTTACACCCAAGGCATGGAATGAAAAAATGTTACATGATGAACACTTCAAGGTGCTGTATTACGAGGCAAAAAGTGGAACTGTCTTTTCAAACACAGATATTAAGGGTGGCATAGTAATTTCATATAGAGATGCAACTCAAGATTTTGGGGCAATCGGAACATTTACAGTCTATTCAGAACTAAATGATATTTTGCAAAAAGTCCTCGTCCATAGCAATCAATTTTTAGATGCAATTTGTTATCCCGCATTGAGTTATGGATTAACTCCTCTTATGCAAAAAGAACACCCCGATTCTGTCGGACGGTTGAGGACTAGTGCGTTTACAAAGTTGGAAGAAATTTTCTTCGATGAAAGACAACATGATGGATATGAGTACATTCAAATGATCGGTTTGGTAGGAACAAAACGTGTCACCAAATATGTTAGAAGGGATTATATAAAAACCCCAGATAATTTTGAGTACTATAAAATTATTTTGCCCGCGTCAAACGGTTCAGGGGCACTTGGTGAAGTGTTAAGTACGCCCTTGATCGGGCAGCCCTTGATCGGGCATACACAAACCTTTATCAGTATAGGTAAATTTGATAATAAGAATGAAGCTGAAGCTGCTTTTAAGTATATAAAGAGTAAGTTTGCACGTGCTTTATTAGGAATATTGAAAATCACTCAACATAACCCGCCGGAAAAATGGAAGTATGTTCCTCTTCAAGATTTTACGGTCAATTCCGACATTGACTGGTCACAGTCAGTGGCGGGAATTGACCGTCAGTTATACGCCAAATACGGGCTGGATGAGCGGGAGATCGAATTTATCGAGACACACGTCAAGGAGATGAGGTGATGGCACCGAATATTCAATCGTTCCGCCGCGTCATCCCCATGGTGTATGCCTACAATACGCCCGGCGTTTCCTATAACGACGGCTGGACGAAGATCGGCTACACCGAAAAGCAGACGGTGGAGGAGCGCATCCGCCAACAGACGCATACAGCGGGCATTCAAGCCGTACTTGCGTGGAAAGACAACGCCATGTATAAAGACGGGTCGGGGAAATATTTCACCGATCACGATTTCCATGCCTATCTCGAAACGGAGGCGCACAGTACCCGCCGCCCCGGTACGGAATGGTTTCAACTGGACGGACCTACTTCCTTGCAATATTTCAACAATTTTGCGTGGCGCGTGGGCGTTGACCCCCAACAGGAGCACGCAACATACGAACTGCGCCGAGAACAGGAAGAGGCGGTCGAAATGACCAAAGCCTATTTTGAACAGGGTGGCAAGGAATTTTTGTGGAATGCCAAACCGCGTTTCGGCAAGACGCTTTCGGCATACGACCTGGTGCGGCGGATGGGGCTTATGAAGGTGCTCATCGTCACCAACCGCCCCAGCATCTCCAATTCCTGGGCGGATGATTTCCGTAAATTCATCGGTTGGCAGACGAATTATAAGTTTGTCTCCGAAAACGATGCCTTGCAGGGGAAGCCGGGCGTCCTTACGCGGGATGAGTATGTCAGAGGCGTTCTGTTACAAGAAGAAGGCGAAGAGAGCGGCATGGTCGCCTTTGAATCGCTGCAGGGGCTGAAAGGTTCCGTCTATTTCGGTGGACAGTACGATAAACTGAGATGGATCAAGGACTTCGAGTTCGACCTTCTCATCGTGGATGAGTCGCAGGAGGGCGTGGATACTATCCGTACCGACCGCGCGTTCGACAACATCACCCGCAAGCATACGCTCTACCTTTCGGGAACGCCCTTCAAACAGCTGGCAAGTGCACAGTTTTCCGAAAAACAGATCTTCAACTGGTCGTATGCCGATGAACAGGAAGCAAAACAAAATTGGGACAGTGATGATTATAACCCCTATGAGCCGCTGCCCCGTCTTGCCATGTTCACCTATCAGCTTTCCCCGATGATCCGCGGCAAGATCGAAAAGGGGCTTGTTTTGCCCGAAGAGGACGAGAGCGTCGATTATGCCTTCGATCTCAACGAGTTCTTTGCGACGGACGAGGGCGGAAGGTTTTTGCATGAAGCGGACATCAAAAACTTCTTGCACGCACTGACGACGCAGGAAAAATATCCCTTCTCGACCCCGGAGCTTCGCGACGAACTCAAACATACCATGTGGTATCTGAATCGCGTAGCAAGCGCCAAAGCGCTCGCGAAATTGCTTCGGGAAGATCCTGTATTTTCAGAATACGAGGTCGTTATCGCCGCAGGTGATGGTCGCGAAAAAGATGACGACGAAGTGGCGGGCAAAGCCTTCGACCGCGTGAAGAAAGCCATTGCCGAAAACGATAAGACGATCACGCTTACCGTCGGGCAGCTGACTGTCGGTATCACCATTCCCGAATGGAGCGGCGTGTTGATGCTCTGCAATCTGAAAAGCCCTTCTTCTTATATGCAGGCGGCGTTCCGCGCGCAAAATCCCTGCATTCTGACGCGTGAAGGCAGGCGTTTCCGCAAAGAGACGGCGTATGTGTTTGACTTCGATCCCGCAAGAACGCTGATCGTCTTCGATGATTTCGCAAACAATCTCTCCAAACGTACGGTGGACGGGCGCGGTACAACGGAGGACCGGAAAGAAAATATCAAGCGGCTTTTGAACCTCTTCCCCGTTCTCGGCGAGGACGACGAGGGCAAGATGGTGGAGCTGGATGCGACGCAGGTGCTCTCCATCCCCCGCAAACTCAAGAGCCAGGAAGTCGTGCGCCGCGGCTTTATGTCCAATTTTCTCTTTCAGAATATCAGCAATATCTTCGGCGCGCCGAGCATCGTGCGGGATATTATGGAAAAATTGGTTCCCGCGCAGGAGGAGGGCGGCAAGAGCAACCGTCAGGCGCTCGACAATATGGACAAGGTCAACGTCGATGCGGACGGTGAGGCGGAGGTGCCGAACGAGATCGTCATCGGCAAAACGCAGGATCTGTTCGGCGATAAGGTCTATGAAGTGATCACAAAAGACGTGGAAGAGAGTGTCGCTGCTGTGGGGACAAGCGGTGACTTTGCCGACGTCGACGCGCAGATCAAAACGTTGACGAACGCCTTTGCCGATAAGCTGAAGCAGGATATCGTGGCGCCGCTTGCCGATTCTTATGATATGACGAAGGGCGCGCAGGGGCGCATGGAACGGCAGGTGGAGCAGGAAGTCAAGGCAAAGTTCGATAAGCTGCAGGGCGATTTTCAGCAGCAGTCGCGCATCGCCAAAGCGGAATTGGCGCGGAAACAAAGAGAAGCGGAGAGCGAAGAGGCTTTGCAGCAGGCGGAGCAGGAGTATCGCTCTACCATGGATGACGCGCTTAAAGCGCTCAACGATACCGTGCGCGCTGCTGTTCAGCAGACGATCGAGAACAAGCCTCAAGAGCTTGTGGAGCAGCTCGAAAAGAAGAAGGCGGAGCAGGAGAAGCATTCCGTCGAAGATGAAGTGCGCGCGCATCTGCGCGGCTTTGCGCGTACCATCCCAAGCTTTATCATGGCTTACGGGGATGAAAATTTGAGACTTTCAAACTTCGATGAGTACACGGAAGACGATGTGTTTTTAGAGGTGACGGGCATCACCGAGGATGATTTCCGTTTCTTGCGCGACGGCGGCGATTATACCGATCCCGAAACAGGGGAAACGGAGCATTTTGCGGGGCATCTCTTCGATGAGGTCGTCTTTAACGATTCCGTCGCCGAATTCCTGAAAAAGAAGAACGAGCTTGCCGATTACTTTGACGAATCGCACGAAGAGGACATCTTCGATTACATCCCGCCGCAAAAGACCAATCAGATCTTTACCCCGCGTTGGGTGGTGAAGAAGATGGTCGATCTGTTGGAAGAGAACAACCCCGGGTGTTTTGACGACCCGAACAGGACGTTTGCCGATCTTTATATGAAATCCGGATTGTATATCACGGAGATCGTCAAGCGTTTGTACCGCAGTGAAGCGATCAAAGCGGTTTTCCCCGACGATAAGGAGCGCATCCGTCATATTTTGCGCAAACAGGTCTACGGCATGGCGCCTACAAGGATCATTTATCTGATCGCGACGAATTATATTTTGGGCTTTGACCCCGAATTGAAGTCAGAAACGAAGAACTTCGTCCAAGCCGATGCCGCCGAAGCCGCCAAGCAAGGCAAACTGCAGCAGCTTGTCGATGAAAAGTTCGGGGAGTGAAAAATGACTGTTAATTCTTTGGAAATTGTATTATTGACTTGTATTTTTGTCGCTCCAGGGTTTATTATTGATGGGATAGTAAATTCATTTTGTCCAATTGGAGAGAGGAAAGAGGGGGTACATTTTTTATACTGTATAATTTATAGTGTACTACAATGCGCATTATTTAGTTGGGCCTATGTGCTAATTTGGAAATTAAGAGAATCTAATTTTATAACATTCATTGTATTGATGTGCGTGGTAACTTTAATAGGTTCATGTGTTTTAGGTGCCCTTATTGGGTTATTTAAATCCAAACAGTGGATAGGTAATTTAGCAAGAAAAATGGGGCTTAATATAAGCCATCCAATACCAACAGCGTGGGACTATTATTTTTCGAAACAAGATGTAACATATGTGATTGTCACATTAATTGATGGAACGATGCTTTATGGGTATTTTGGCGGAGATTCGTATTGCTCGTCGTCAAAAGAAGGGCGTGATATTTACATAGAAAAACTATATCAATATGATGACGATACCGGGTGGACAGAAAATAAAGAAAGCCAAGGTGTTATTGTCAATCAGGGGCAGATTAGATTTATAGAATTCGTAAGAAAAGGAGAAAACAATGAGTAAAAAAAGCTTAAATGAAGGATATCAGCCCAATAAACATAGCGGCGGTAAATCAGAGCAAAGGAATAACGGTTATCAACCCAAGAAGGTACCTATTCCCCCAACTCCAACTAGAGGGAGTAGTGCTGTTCCGCCTAAGACACCTAAAAAATAGATGATAATAAGGTGAGTAAGCAATGTTACAAGAAAGCAATCGCGTAGAACTGAAAGAAAAACTCAATGAAAAGCTGGAGAGGGAGATCTGCGCCTTTCTGAACAACCGCGAGGGCGGAGTGCTGTATATCGGTGTTGCGGATGACGGCGCAATCATCGGAGTTTCGGATGCGGATACCCTGCAAAAGAAGGTCGCGGAGCGCATTCGGGACAATCTCCTGCCGTCTGCGCTCGGCTTGTACGATGTCACCTCCGAAGAGATGGACGGCAAAACGGTCATCAAAGTCATCGTCTCCAGCGGCACCGAAAAGCCCTATTATATCAAAGAGAAGGGCATGTCGTCGGCGGGCTGCTTTATCCGTGTGGGAACGACCGTGCAGCCCATGAGCACTTCTATGATTGACGAGCTCTATTCCAAGCGCCTGCGCAATCAGACACTGCGCAATATCCCGTCTCCCAGGCAGGACCTTACCTTCTCGCAACTGAAAATTTATTATGAAGAGCGCGGGCTTGCCCTTAATGATAAGTTTGCAAGCACGCTTGAATTGCTCACGCCCGACGGCAAGTATAACTATGTGGCTTACCTTCTTGCCGACGAGAACGGCGTTTCCATCAAAGTCGCCAAGTATGCGGGCAGGGATAAGGTCGATCTCATTGAGAACGAGGAATATGGCTATTGTTCGCTCATCAAGGCGGCGCACCGCGTTTTGGATAAGTTCGAGATCGAGAACGTCACCCGCACCAAGATCACGGGCAAGGAGCGCATTGACCGCACTCTTGTCGGGCGCGTGCCGCTGCGTGAGGCGATCATCAACGCCATCGTTCACAACGATTACACGCGCGAGATCCCGCCCGTGTTTGAGATCTTTTCGGACAGGATCGAGATCACATCGGACGGCGGCCTCATCTACGGGCAGAGCGAGGAGGACTTTTTCAGCCTTGCGAGCATGCCGCGCAACCGCGAGCTCATGCGCGTATTCAAGGATGTGGGCCTGGTGGAGCAGCTCGGCTCCGGCATGAGCAGGATTTTGAAGGTGTACGATAAAAATATATTCCACATTTCACCGCGCAGCATCAAGGTGGTGTTCCCGTATCCCGAGGAACAGAAAGTTGAGGGTAAGGTAACCAGTAAAGTGGACAGTAAAGTAGACAGTAAGGAGCCTGTAAAACTGAACTCTACGCAGCGGCGCATTGTGGAGTTGATGAAGACGGATCCCGAGATCACCATAGCAAGTTTGTCCGAGGCGATCGGCATCGGACATAGCGGGATCAAGAAAAACATCGCGAAACTCAAAGAGGCGGGAGTGATCGAACGCCTCGGCTCCGATAAGACGGGAAGTTGGAAAGTAAACGAGTAGAGTGCAGCCCTCCATTGAGTATTCAGCGGAGGGCTGTTTCAAAATTGTTTGCCATGATTCAACAAAAAAATTCAAAAACCACTTGACAAAGAGATTGTTATGTCATATAATAAAACCGTCCTAGAGAAAACACCATATGTTGTGATTGAAATGCGGGCGATTTCCCAAAATATTGATAAGCATTTCATAACATAAGACTGATTTATGCTTTGTATTACAGAGTAGAACGATCCGTCCTTCGGTGTTTTCGAAGGACGGATATTTTTATTTCGGGAGAAAAGTGATGCAAATTGACATGGCTGAATTTGAGAGAATGTTTGCTTGTATTGCATTCGGTTTACAAAGCAAATTCAAGGCAGAAGATTCGGAACATTACAAGGCGGGATTGTTGTTCAGACAAGGGGTGAATTTATTTACTTTATTGGCGTTTCGTTATTACAGTAAAAATGAGGTGCGCATAGCGTATATCAATTCTATCAATGAAAGCAAAATGATTCGCGTAAACTGCACGAACCCTGTAAAAGAGTGGTTTGTTGGTTGGGATCATGATGTTCTTGAGAAGCTGGAAGAAATGCCCTTTTATCATTTGGGCGCGCTTGTGATATGTTCAGAAAAGGGTAATACCTATCAACTTACGGGTGAATGCGAAGATTATCTCAATGCATCGGAGAATGATTTATGTTCCATCGACGAACACATTGTATATCACAAAATGAAAGAATTATCGCAAGAGCTGTATGTGGATATGAGGCGCTTTTTGATCGAGCACCCGCTTCTTTCAAGTTTGGATAGAAAAGAGTTTCTTTTATCTCATGAAAACGACAGTAATTGCCGCGAAATTATAGGAGATGCGTATGAGCCGCTCCCGGCAGATTCTTACGTTTGTCCGAATTGCGGGTGGACGCTTTCTTTGATCGGTCAGCAACCGGTTTGTTGTCACCGTGATTGCGAAAAAAGTTATTTCACTTCGCGTGAAGAGATCAAATCGGTCGGTTTGCAGTATGAATATCGCCTGAAAAAGGGTGTTATGAGATATATCAGCTATCCGGGAAGGGCGGAACTTGAGATAAAAGTTATCTGTGATCGGCTGGCTTTGAAAAGCGAACTTTGGCCGGAACGCGATCGGTATGATATTAAAATTATCTTCTCTAACGGAACATGTTGGGGCATCGATGCGAAAACATATGGTAATCCGTATTTATTAAGCCAGTCAATAAAAAATGATTATGACTTTCAGTCAGTACATATCGATCGGAAGTTCTATGTGATACCGGACAGTATTGTGGCGAATAAAAAAGGCTATCTCAAAGTATGTAATGATGCGTTAAAAAATAGTCCGGTCGGATGTGTTTCGATGAAGGCATTTTATAGAAAATTAAAAGAGGAGGCGGGAAAACGTGAAAGAAATTAAAACGTTGAAGCAGAAACTTGGCTGCTATTTCCCCGCTGGGAACGATCTTGACGTTAGTACGTTTATCAATGTTGAAACGGTGCTGTATCTCCTTCGAAAGATCTCTCCTTTCCTTGATCCGGCCTGTGCTTACGTCCTTTTGCGAGGATATCAGTTGACGAACCACAGTCGCGCAGGAGAAGATCTGTATTTAATGCAGCAAGCAAGACGGAAGCTGATTTGCTATGCATCCAGAATGAAGTGGGAGGACGACTTTGCGAAGTATTGTGATGAAAAATATGCCATGATCAGATTATATGATATACAAAACGGCAAGCTCGTCAAAATGGACAAAAATCTGCCCGCCGATGATCGTGAAAATATATACGACCAATTTTTAAGGGAAGAGGTGAAATCCAGATCCTATACGAAGATCGCTTCGGCGGGGAAATATGTTTTTCGTCTCATAAATAAAGAAAGCGTAACGGTAGATATTCCGTCTTGGTTTGCCGATCTTGGTGCCCAAGAGGAGACTGTCTCCGCAACAAAAAAGACGTGCAGAGATAAAATCCAATTATCCTTTGAGGATCTTTTGCAGGCAGCAGAGGAAATGAAGCAAATCGTTCCTGACGATTACTGTCATACTGTTTTAAAGGCAAATAAGTTACATAATGTACTCGACACGGTGAGCGATTTAACAATTGATAAAATTGTCAATATCCTGGGCATGGTGGGGGCAGGAAAGAGTACTCTCATGAAAGTGTTGTCATATTATCTTAGCAAGCATGGGTACCGCGTTGTCATTGTATTGAATACAGTGAGCGAAGTCATGAAGATGACACTTGATTTGAAACAATATAAGCTGGATATTTCACCGCTGATTGGAAAATCCAATCAAGAAAAATATGTGTGCGCATTAAAAAGAGAAGGAGATGCATATATCGATGAAGATATAGCACAGTACCTCAGTGCGCCATGTGCATTAAACGGACTTGTAAATTCTTCTGCACAAGAGGCTTGGGAATACGGGGAAAGGCCTTGTTATAATCTTAGATCTCGCAGTGAAACCTCAAGCGTGAACATATTCCGTTGTCCGCTTTTTCATGTTTGCCCGGGGGCGGTGATGTTGCGCAAGGCTGAAACTTCTTCCATTGTCGTTACAACCGTTGCCGGATTGTCTGCATCTTATATCGGATGCTCTCGCCATCTGTTTCTGGATGAAGTTCTCTCGTCAGTTGATGTGGTGATGTTCGACGAATGTGACCGCGTTCAAAGCACATTAGACGATTTTTTCGCTCCGAATACTGCATTTAACGATTTTATCTACGCACAGGCAGACGGCTGCGCGGAAGATATGCGAAAACCGTATTCAAAAATACAACAAGATAAAAACGAAAGGGCGTATTATCAATATGCGCGGATGACCAGCGATATATATGAGAGCATTGTGGAAAGCATAAGCAATATAGAGATAAATGAAAAAGGGAAGTGGTATAAGCTGGTAACATCTACTTTTTCGGCATTGACGATACTGGAGCATTTGAAGGAGGAGGGAATCGATGAACGCTTGGAGATCGGATTGCGAGAGTGTGCAATTATGCGCAGATTTGAGCCTTCGGACGATAATTTCGTAGCGCAGTTGTCGGAAATTGTCGATAATATTTGTATGGTATCTGCTCATGCGGACACGCGGTTAAAGCGCCTATTGAACAACAACGGGTTTTCATTAGACGAAAAAACATTCTTCCATGTTGTATTACTTCTAAAAGTAATCGCATTTGATCGTATCATGCGTCATATCGATGATGCTGCAAAGTCGGTCGATATGGAGATCCTTCGGAGCAATAACATTTCCGACTTTTTGCAGGCAAGGTTTATTGCTCAACAAAAATATCTTCCAGCGGCGCCGATGGGGAATATGTTCGGAATGATGTATTCAAAATCCGATGAAAAACTCAAAGTTTATCGTCAATACGCAAACGGAAGATTTTTAATGCTTTCCATGCCGTGGTTGCGCGTCAATGAACAGGGAGAGCCGATCGGGCCTCATGCAATTTTGATGTCCGGTTCAAGCTATGCGCCCGGATCGTTGCAGTACAACGTGAATGTGCCGGTCAATTTCATTCTTGAATCGCCTAAAGCAACGCACGAATACCTGAAAAATTCTATATTCAGGACTTGCGGGGCGCAAACGGTAGTTTCCGGTGGCGGTATATACAGGAGAGAAGAAAATTTGCACATGTTGATTTCGGAAATCCGGGAGCATATCGAAAGCGAATGCGATCGTGAGGGGAAGCTCTTGTTTATTGTAAACAGCTATGATGAGGCGCGCATTGCCTGGAATCGCATCAAAGAGCTGCTTTTACAGGCGGGGCGTCAGGAGCGTTGTGCGGTTCTGGTCCGTGACGATGAAAAGAAAACCGGCGACATGATCAAGAAAAATGAGATAGAGCATTTTGGCAAACACCCGGCAAAGATGTTGATTGCACCCGCATCTGTTATTTGCAGGGGATATAATATTGTGGATGATTATGGAAACTCGGCGATCCGTAGCGTGTTTTTCCTTGTTCGTCCGATGTCCGTTCCTGACGATATTTCCTTAAAAATCGGTAAATTGAACGGATATATCACGGAGAAATTTTTGCAGCGGTCCATGGGCGACCCCGGAGTTTATGCCAATGATCTAAAAAATGAAGCCGGGAAATTCTGGGGAATTTTAGAGCAAGACAGTGGTGTAGGTGCCTTGAAATATTTGTCGGATGAAAGTAAGAGAGATGTTGTTGCAACTGTATTTATCACTCTGATACAAATTTTCGGGCGTGCGGCGCGGGTGAAAGATATGGGGCGAATCGGTGAAGCGCCAAGAATTTACTTTGCCGACGGCGCATTTAACAGCGGGAGAGGAGAGTATTCTTTTGACATTATTGCGGGGATCTTGGAATATCTGGAACAGTTATTTCAAACGGATAAACGCATAGCAGAAACATTATACGGCGCGTTTTATTGCGCATTGAAGGAGGGACATAATGAAACAGAAACAATTGCAGTTGATGGCATATATTCCGAAAACTACTACGATTAAATTACATTACGTCGGGTTTCCTGCGCATTGGAAGGAAAAACTGGCACAGCTTGCGAGCGCCGCAAAAGCCGATTATGATTATGAAAGGTTTAACTTACCGTTGTGTGCAGCATTCAGGAAAATCTGTATAAACTGGATACATGGGCTTGTCGAAATTGCAAGTATGCGGAAGGGAAGCGACGATTCCAAATGGATAATTTGTTTGAATGAAATTGATGAGAAAATGTGCAAAGAAATCTGCGTCAATCTCAAAATTGCGGCATGGTCCTTTTATTCAGCAAAAATCTTGAATGAAACGGTAAAGAAGGCGTATGATGCGTTTATAGCCGTCATCAATGACAGGGAACTGCTCCAATATGTTAGAAACGAAGAAGTAGAACTCATTGATCAGTTCGGTAAAATTGCAAGCCCGTACTCGTACAGCGGATTTTGCCTGAACATCATGGAAAAATTATGCAGTCAAGAGATCAATTACGAGGGTTTGGCTTTAAAACTTTACCCTTCCGGGCAGAAAGAACTAATGTCTCAGATTCTAAATGGACCTAAAGGGGACCTCTATGCTTATGTATTTCAATTGAGTTTGCAAACGATTCCGCCCAATAGCAAGCCGATGCTTTTGCTTCATTGCAGCAGACGTAGCTTTAAGAATACGACAAAAAAATCGCAAAAGTATTTTAGAAACGATATGACTGTCTTTGTAAAGCATAAGTCAGATCGTAGCTATTATCGTTTGAGTATCACCAACAACGGGAAAGAGTGGGATGCCACGGACAAAAGGTGTTATGATTCCGTTCGTTTGTCTGCTTTGCCGGAAGCGACGGAATTAATGAATAGCATTGAGCACTATAACAGCGAATCTTGCGATCCGCGCATTTTATGTACGATATCTTCAGTGAACAGTTTTGGTGGCGGAAGAAAAGAAAGCCGTATCGGAAAAGGGATTTCTAATAAAGATCGTCAGTTGTTCTATCATGAATTCTATCGTTTAATGCAAGATAGCGTTAATATGATAGATCCGATCGACAAAATAAAACCTTCTAGTGCCAATTTGTCCTTGAAAAAGGATTTGGTTGATTTTAGTAAAGTGATTTCGGCAATCGGATATCGGGGTGTAAAAATTGAGATTTGCTCGTATGATGCAAATCGGCGGTTTGCCAATAAGATTAAAGAGGAATTGGATAAAATGCTTTCCGTTTGTAAAAGAGATAACGATTTCTCAATTGAAACGGAATGGATGCCGTTGGGGAGCTATGCGGACCCCATACCGGCGAGCGAATATTTGAAAGCGGATAAAAGAAAAGAGCGGATTTTTGCGATATCGGAAAAAATTGAGCCTGCAAAAAGCGGAATTATGACGGGGAGTATCGTTGTTTTACCGCGAGAGGAGGCGGGAAAGGGAAGAAAGAGTGCAGACACATCTTTGCGTGATGTGAAAGATTTGCTCAGGTGCGGTTTCGCGCTTGCTGGGAAGGTGACGCAATTTATTAATCCGGATGAATGTACAGAAGGATCGCTTGACTGTTTGGACAATTCAGAGGATGAGGCAGGGGGACTGCATGAAAAGATAAAAAATACAATTTACGATCTTTTGCGTCAATTTGGCTATAGCCGTAGCTTGGAAAAGGAAACAAAAGCACTGCCGACTTATCCCGTTGTTGCCATCGGCGCATACTCAAGCTTTAATACGATTTTAAATAAAAGAGTGAGGGCGCTTCCCATCGTTATCACATATGATGTCGTCAGCGGGTCGATTAAAATAGAATGTCCTATAATTAGGCATGGTGCACCTGTTTCCTATTACGAGGCATGTCTTGAATTTGTAAGGCTTTCTATGGAAAATGACTTTGAAAGGATGTGCGGAGATGGCGTGAGAAGATTTACCGAAATGAAGTTGAAGGCTTTGGAAAATTATTATCGGGATAAAGATGCGATCGTTCTTGTGTCGGGAGATGGTTTTATGCGAAATGAACTTTGGCCCGGAATATCCAACAAGAGAATAGAAGGATACTCTTTCAATGAAAATGGGACAGATAGAATAGACATCGGGAGTTCTAAATTGTCGATAATGTTTGATTTTGGGAGATCGAAACTCAGGATCGTGCGAATGCGTTTTAACGACGAAGTCCCTGATTACTATTTGGACGATGGCAACTCAACAAATGCGGGGAAGGGCTATTATATGTATGACGACGTGTATTATGTAAGTGTCCCGATAGAAAAAAAAGATCTGCGATATGCTTTAGGCGGGAAAAATTATAGTAAGGATACTCCTCATACAGATTATTGCAGCAAAAAGCTTATCGAATATTTTCCGTTGCGATTGTGCGGCGGGGATGATGCCTTCAGGCTTGTTAATTACTTGAACGAATTAAGGAAGTGTTCTATACAGTATCAATGGAGTACAAACCGTCCTTTGCCGCTGCATTATATCGAAACGCTCAAAGAGTATGTTGATTTTGACTGAGGGGCGAGGTGAAAATGCAAGATATTCAATTGTCAGAAGAACAACAGCATTTTATTGATGCGGCAAAGAGTGGGAAGAATGTACTTGTCGATGCCTGTATCGGGAGCGGAAAGACAACTGCAATTCAAAAGCTGTGCGAACAGCTTCCTTTGAGCAAAAAGGTTTTATACCTTACATATAACAGATTGCTTAAAATCGATGCGCGAGATAAAATTCATCGGCGGAATGTAACGGTCACGAATTATCACGGATATGCATATATGCTTCTCAAACGCAATGGGATCAGTTCCGGTATACGTGATCTGATTCAGAACCTTCTTCGTTCGGACATTAGGTTTCCCCTTGTGGACGTACTTATCATTGACGAGTATCAGGATATAGAGCAGGAATTTGCGGAGATGCTTTGGAAAATCAAAGAAGCGAATCCCTTGATGCAGATCGTTGCGGTGGGGGATATGCAACAGAAGATCTACGACAAGACGACGCTCAATGTTTCTGAATTTATTGACGAATTTTTAGGTGTCCACGAGCGCCTCACGTTTACCCTTTGTTTTCGTCTTTCCTCAACACACGCTGCTATGCTCGCGCGCATTTGGAAGAAGGAAATTATTGGGATCAATTCGAATTGTGTTGTTGAAAAGATGAGAGCGGAGCAGGTCGTTGATTTTTTAAGTCAACAAGAGCCGAAAGATATTTTATGTTTAGGGGCGCGAACGGGCGATCTCGCCGACACATTAAATATCCTTGAAGAGAAGTATCCGGATAAGTTTAATAAAACTACCGTGTATGCTTCTATAACGGACGATGATGGTAATCGAGGAGTTGTGCCTGATAATAATTGCGCTATTTTTACTACATTTGACAGCAGTAAAGGGTTGGAGCGCAGGATTTGTGTAATTTTTGATTTTACGGAAAGCTATTGGTCGGTAAGAGTCCGAAAACCACAACAATCATATGAAATCTTACGCAACATTTTTTGTGTGGCGGCAAGCCGTGGTAAGGAGAGGATTATCTTTGTGACGAATGGTGAGGCGTTGCTTTCGGAAGAAACATTGTCCGCCAAACCGGAGGATGTGAATCAGCTCGATATTGTTGATATCTCTGGGATGTTTGATTTCAAGTATATCGAATCGGTGGAAGCGTGTTACCGTCTTTTGGATGTTCGGACTATTAGTGCGGACGACCTTCATTCAATAAAAATCCGTACGAGAGATGCGCTTATCGACTTATCGCCGTGCATCGGTATTTATCAGGAAGCAGTCTATTTCGATGGCTATAATATTGATACTGAGCTTGAATTTTATTTTCTTACACATCCACAGGACAAGGGCAGATACAAGGCGGAAGAGTATAAATCGTTGGAACGCAAAATTTTGTTTTTGACTGCTCTTGAAACCAGACAACAGAGATATATTACGCAAGTGGAGAAACCGCTTGTAAAAAGAGTGGAGAAAAAAGATTTGATTGCGCGCTTGAAAAAAAGATTATCGAGTAAAGAAAAAGTTCAGGTGCGCGGTAATATCGTGTTTGGAACGGAAGGTGGCAAACGTGCATTTACTGCAATGGGACAGGCTGATGTTGTGAAAGGGGATACCGTGTACGAACTGAAATTTGTCTCTGAATTATCTCATGTCCATGTTTTACAGTGTGCATGTTATATGATTGCACTCGATCTTCCGCGCGGCATCCTTTGGAATACAAAAAATAATCAATCGGTGGAAATCTCTATTCCGGATAGAAAAAAGTTCCTCGATGCAGTCGCATACGCTGTGACGAAGGGTGCATTGAAGAGGTACTATCCGATAAAGGAATAAAATGAGCAAATTTATAGTAATTGATACGGAAACGACATGGTATGATGAGGTCATGTCCATCGGCGCGGTGGTCGCGGACAGCGATACCATGTCCTTGGTTGAAACGAAGTATTATATTATCGACCCAGAGTTCAGGCGTGGAGGTATGTACTCTTATGTTCTCAGACATCCAAAAGCGGGCAAGCCACTCATTTGTAAGCGTTCAAAGGCTATAGAAGATCTTCTGGATTGTGGTGCAAGGCATGGAGTATCCGATTGCTTCGCATATAATGCGAAGTTCGACATGGGGCATTTGCCCGAACTTTCAGAGTTTCGTTGGCACGACATCATGAAACTTGCCGCATATCGGCAATACAATTGCGCTATCCCTGCAAACGCATCTTTATGTTCGACGGGACGGCTAAAGTCGGGTTACGGTGTGGAGTCGATTCTTCGGTTGCTCTCAGGTGATTGCGGTTATTACGAGACGCACAATGCCCTGCTCGATGCAATCGACGAGCTTAGAATTATGGTATTGCTGGGGCACTCGATCGAGAAATACATATAAACAAAAATGAATATTGATTTGCGTTTCATTATGTTTTCTTGTAAGTTGTATTGACTTTTCTCGTAAAAATGGCTATAATTTACGAGAAAAGTCTTTTTTAAAAGAAAAAGATGCGCGCATTCGACTATGTTGCCCTGAAAAATCAAAAATGGGATTCGGAGACCGTCGCCTATATCGCCGCCATTCATGAGGCAAAGGGCAAGCAGGAACTCTATTTGAAATACGCGCCGCAGGAGCTTGAATAACTTGTCGAGATCGCTAAAGTGCAGAGCGCGGAAACGTCCAATGCCATTGAAGGGATCTGCACGCCAATACGCGGCTGAAACAGCTGCTGTCTGATAAGACCACACCGCGTACGCGCGACGAGGAGGAGATCGCCGGCTATCGGGATGCCTTGCGCATCATTCATGAAAATTATGAATACATTTCCCTTACGCCCAACTATATCCTGTAGCTCCATAAGATCTTGTACTCTCATTCGGCAAAGTCCATCAGCGGAAACTCAAAAACGTTCAGAACTACATCAACGCGACGGACGCAGACGGAAAGACATGTACCTTGTTCACTCCTCTTGCGCCTTATGAGACGCCGCTTGCGATGGAGGAGATCTGCAGGCAATTTCGCCTTGCGCTCGGGGCAGGGGAAGTCGATCCGCTCATTCCCATCCCCGTATTCATTCATGATTTTTTGTGCATTCATCCGTTTTCGGACGGTAACGGGCGTATGAGCCGATTGCTGACGGCGCTCTTACTGTATCAAAACGGGTATATGGCTGGAAAATACATTTCTCTGGAGGCGAAGATCGCGAACAACAAAGAGCTGTATTACGACGCTCTGGCGGCAGCGCAGCACGGCTGGCGGGAAGGGCAAGAGGACGCCGTGCCGTTTATCAAATACCTTTTGAGCACGGTCATCGCGGCATATCGTGATTTTGAAGAGCGGATGGAACTCGTTTCCGACAAGCTGCCCGCGCTGGAAACGGTGCGCAAAGCGGTGCAGACGAGGCTCGGAAAATTCACGAAAGCGGAGATCTGCGGGCTGTGCCCGTCGTTGAGCGCAAGCTCTTTGGAGGCCTCTCTTCGCAAACTCGTAGCGAACGGAGAGATAGTAAAACAGGGCGCAGGCAGGAGCGCGGTGTATATTCGGGTCAAATAAAAGGCAGCGGCGCGGCGGAATGTTCCGACGCGCCGCTTGCTTCGCTCAGTGTTCATTTTAGGGAAACAAAATTGGGGAAAATTGGGGAAACTTTTTGATATAAAGCGCAAAAAACGGTGTTTTTGGGCTCAAAAACGGGCAAAAATAGCGATTTTTCGAGAAGTCAATTTGCCTCTGACTCCGTCATTCGTTGGTTCGAATCCAGCTACCCCAGCCACGGGCGCTATATATTGTGTAATATTGTAGAGATATACACAAAATATAGTGCCTTATTTTTTGTTCGGAAACTTTTATGCAAATAATTGTGGGGCAGTTTGTGGGGTAAATTGTGGGGTAAAATCAGTAGAAAAATAAGCCGCGGGAATGCGGCTTATTTCTTTTACCTTTCGGCAGATCTTGAGATTGTTAAAGTTCGTAATGTATCTTCTGAGCCTCGTTGTAGAGGTATTCGTCGGAGTAGTCGGTATAGCCTCTGTCCACGGCGGAGGTCTTGACGTCTTTGTCAAAGGAATGCCCCGCCCAGAGCATGACCGCTTCGAGATTGCACCCTGCTTCTTTCGCCCGGGTAATGAAGGTATAGCGGAGTTCATGGGGATGATGCTCGGGAAACAGCCTCTTGAACGTCGTCTGTATCGTACTCAGATTAACGGACTTTGCTTTTTCGAAATCGACGTATGGAAGAACTTTTCTAAGCATCGGGGAGAAGGGGGTCTTGCGTTCGACTTCCACTCTGCCCTGTCGTTGTTTGCTCGTGGTACAGACGAGGAAGTTCTCTTCCGCGCGTATGGATTTGAGTTCGCTCCTGCGCAAGCCGCAATAGAGCATGACGAGCAAAGCACTCGAAGCGGCATTGTCTTTGTGGGAAACACAGAACTCCACGAGAGTCTTTTCTTCGGGTTTTGTGAGTGCCGAGCCTTTCTTGCTCTCGTGGTAGGGCAGGACGATCTTCTTCATGGGAGAGATAAAGCCCAAATCATCGGCGGCGAGGTCGAAGATACAGGAGAAAGCGAGGTGCAGTTTCTCAGCCGTCCTGAATTTACCCTCGTCTATGTAACGGAACAGGTATTCCTGTATTCTGTTTCTCGTCATGTCTTTAAGGGGAACGCCGGAAAAGTCTTTTTGAAAGTGGCATTTGCTCATGCGTTCGTATTCCTGATAAGTGCGCGGCTTGACCGTCTGCTTTTTGAGGGCAAGCCATTGAGAAACGTAGTCGGTGAAGAGAACGGACTGCAATGCCTCCTGCTGCGGGGACGGCGGCGGTACAGATTGAGCCGCAGGTTGAGGTTGGAAAGAATAATTCGGTAAAGGATCATAGCGTGACTTGGGAGAGCGGGGACAGTCGGGGTGAAGCAGGAGATACTGCTCCATTTCGTAGCGGAAGCGCGCTTTCAAAGTATCGAGGTCTTTTGCGGCGACGTAGAGTTTAATGCCGTCTCTGCGGAATTGGACTTCGTAGACGCCTTTATGGAAACGGTAAGAAACGAGCCTGTCTTTGCAGACGAAATAGTTTTTGAGTTTATCGGACATGGAATTCAGCTCCCGATTGGAAAATTTGAGGAAGCCGCCCGTCTTTTTCTTTTTGGGTTTGTCGGATAAGACGGAACGGACTGCGGCGAGAGCAGCGGAAGAAGCCGCTTTGGCAATGATGTCCGAAAGCAGCTGCTGTGCGTCCCCGCCGGGTATGGAATTGGGAAGGTCGAATTGTTCCATCTTTCTCCTGAGCCGAAAACAGAAAATTACATTGCGCAAACCGCGCTTTGCAATTTCAATGATACTCGTTTTCGTAGGAAAAAGATAGCGCATTTTCTGACCCAAAACCGCAACTAATGTTGACAAAACCGAAACTTTATGTACCCAAAGCGGATAAAAACTTACCCTGATTGTCGGTTGACGGTATAACGGAAAAGCAACCGTCCGGAAACGATTGCTTTTCAATGGGGATATGAAGTTAAACGGCATATCAGAGTTCGCCGTACAGAGAATAGTACCTTTGGCGGATGCTCGCTTTCCTATGGTTTATCGTGCCTCTGCCGATTCCGAGTTCCGAGCACACTTCTGCTTGCCGCATACCGTTCATATAGCAGTTCAGTATGGCAAGTTCCAAAGCGGATAACTGTAGCGCCGCTACGAGTTCGTCGTACTTGCAGTAATCGGTCTGTTTTTTCTCAAAGCAGTTCACGGGATCCATCGGCAGAGCCTTATAGTCCGTAAAGTCTATGTATTCCGTCTGTTCCGCTTTTCTGCGATACCGCATCAGTTCTTTGTCTATCTCCCGGTAGCAGGCAAGCTTTATCGTAATGTCTATACCTTTTCTGTCTTTCCCGTAGATATCATAGACATTTCTGCCTATGAATTGGCACAAGAAGCAAATGGCGGTCTGTGCGACGTCGTAACCGTCCGATACGATATAACCGACTTCTCCCATATGGTGCAAGTCTTTGATGAGCCCGATGTAATATTTATCCGCGATTTTCATATCAAACTTTTTCACGGTACGCAATGCCTGTAACGCGATCATCTCGCCCATGAGCTTTACATTCTCGGCAGAGATAGGCTCTTCAAATAATTCCAGCTCATTTTTGTACTTTCCTTTTGAGAACTTTGTTACCAACATTTCCATTTTTGATACACCTCCAAATTTGATTTTGCCTTTTTCGGGCAAAAGGCGAAGGTGCATAGGACGGTAGAAGGAAAGTATCTTTTCTGTCAATTTGCGGAAGTCAACGGGAAAAGACAAAATCGTTGCGTACGTATAGAGGAAAATAGAGCTAAATCATGAGAAAAGCCGGGCAAGGCAACATCCTTGCTCGGCTTAAAATTTTAGTATTGAAAGTTTTCAGCAACGATTTTGCGACCGTTGACTTCCGCGAAGGCCTATGCTACCATAGCCGACCGAAAAAGCAAAAGCGGAGGGGTATGCTACAAAAGAGAGAAACGGAAGAGTTATATGGAGGAGAGAATTTATAACACGATAAGCCCGTAAAAAGAAAGCGCACGAGGCGGGGAAAAGCGGCAGCCGATTCCGAGCGGGTTAGCGGGGACGGCTCCGCTCCCCGCCGCGCTTTTCGTCCCGCAAACGGGTTTCAGGATTTTGGTGCTTTTGAGCAATGAGATTTGAGCGGTTAAGCGGTGATTTGTTCGTGAAAGTGTGTGCGCTTGGTCGGCGCCCGCGAGCGAAGCGAGCGGGTGACGTTGCGGCGTCAGCCGCAACGGCAGCCGAAGGCCGCCGCTTGTTAATAACCAAGCGCACACACTGCAGCCATTTGCATTTTTGAGGGACATTTTCGGTACATAAAAACGGCATGATTTTCGGGCGAAAAACATGTCTTTGAGAGGGGTGTTTGGTGATGTTCTTCGCCGGACTTTGGGGTGTAATGGTGGTGAAGGACGCTGTGTCTTGGTGCGGAAATCAAAATAAGCCCGTAAAAGGCTCTTAAAAGGCAAACAAATGTTCGTCGATAAGTTTATCGAGAAGAAAGTTCTCGTGGCGGGAAAGGGCGAAAGAGGGCGGATTTCGGGCATTCCGACGGCATGGCGCAGAATTGCGGCGCGGTTCTGACCTTTCGTGTCGGGGAGGAGACGCCATGAAAAAGGGCAAGCCTTCCGAGGCAAAGCTTGCCTTTTCAATGGAATATGAAGTTAAACGGCATACCAGAACTCACAGTACAGAGAATCAGAGAATAGCCCTAAACTGTCGAAATTTTGGTATAAATCCACAACCGTTACAAATCAAGACTATCGGGATTGAGGAGGAAATCTAATACGTTGATGATAGGATAGTCCTTTTCGTTGGATCAATCTTTTCCATAAAATAAATTTACTGAATAAGGAAGTTCAGAAGCAGATTCAAAAGATGTGAGTCGTTGAATTTGTTACGCTGTACGATGTCCATTTTGCAAAGTGATTTGCTTTGCCTCGGCCTATGTAAACGGATAGATGTACCACCGTACCGGCTGTGCTTGTCTTATAGCTGCACTGTCAAACCGTCATGCGCTACAATCAAGCCGTCTTTGGCGACGTCTGCCTGAATTTCGTCGTGCGGTTTGTGCAGCGAAGGAGCGATGTGCGAAAGATAGATTTTTGTATCATCATTTATTATCCCGTTTTTTTTGAACGAGGGCAGCATCAGGCGGATCATCGGTATGCTGTTGTGTTCGGCGATCCTGTAATCTCCTTCATAATCTCCGCACGTGGCATCTAAGACGAGCATGTCGAGTTCGGCTTTTTTTAGGCGGTTGTAAGAACGTGTGAGCACCCAGCCTCCGTCGCAGGCGTACATCAGTTTTTTGCCGTGCAGGTCAAAAACATAGTGCTGCGGAAAGGACGTTTCATCGTGATTGGCGTCTACGGCGAATACGGAATCTCCCTCGCCGACGGCGTATTCTTTGCCGAAATCCATATGAATGATTTTTGTGTTCGGGATCGGCGGCAATGTGCAATCTCTTCTGCACCATACATTCAAGGGCCGCGCTTTTTTTTCGGCAAGCATTTCGGCATGCTGGGCGATGAAATGGTCGGCATGGGTATGTGTAAGAAAAAGATCAGTGATCGCATCGGTGTTTACGCCGGCGATGGCGATGGATTCCATGCAATGGATCCCGCAATCGATCAGATATCTGCCGTTTATAAGCACGCAGGAAGACCTGCGTGCATTTTTATCGAAACAGTTTTTGAAACGGTTTTGCAGTAGCGGCGAAAAATTGGCCGCGCAAGTTCCTAAAAATAAAATGGAGTTGGCTGGGTTCATAATATTGATTTTTCCTGTTTGGATTGTTTCAGACGTTTGCGCCATTGCCCGGGCGTCGTTTTATAAATTTGTTTGAATGTATTTATGTAATTGCTTTCATCGGGAAAACTGAGCCTGTATGCGATTTCCGCAATGGGCGTGTTTCCGTCGGTGAGGAGGGAAAGAGAGTAAAGGCATTTTGTTTGCTGAATATACTTGCTCAGGGTGGTGCCAATGTATTTTTTGAATTGGCGGCAGATATAACTCTGGGTATAGCCTACCGAAGAGATGATCTGTTCCATGCGCTGCGTCATAAAGTCTTCGTTGTTAAGGTCTGTAATCAGTTTGTTGATCCATTCCGGCATATCGTGCCGTAAATAATTTTTTTGTTCAATAATGAGAGAAAGGATATGCGAAACGATCACGGTGTGCATGAATTCAAAGTTTTCATCGTTCAAACTGTAATAATTGATGGTTGACTCTAAACTCTTGAGCGATGCGAGAGGGATCATCCCGAAAAGCGGCGCCTTTGCGTTCAGGAGATTTTCGTAAAGAGAGGGATCGAGCGCATCCAGAAGACGCTTGAGTTTCTCTTCCTTTACATAAATGTCTCTGTGCGCGTAAGAAGACGTCTTATCATTTTGCGTCGAGCCGATCGGCTGTATGCGGTGGATATCCGACGGCCGCAACAGCCACACAGCGCCGGGCACCATTTCTTCAACGTGATCGACAAAATAATGTTTCCCGCTCCCCTTGAGCATGATGCAGATTTCCCAAAATTTGTGCTTGTGGAAGTCGTTGTGCGTCGTCCAAATAAGCCGCGTATACTTTGAATTTTTTACGGCAACGGATAAATCGTAACTCGAATCTTTGTTGGGCTGGCAGAGAGAGGAGGGTATATCCCTCGCCAAAGTCGAATTCGGGTTCAAACAGCCCTTGTATTCTTCGGTGTCTTTTTGCATGATAATCAAAAATCAATATAATTATATTTATTGGATTTCAAAAAGAAAGCTGCGTTTTCAAGCCTTTGATCCTTATTTTAGATATCAAATAAAATGTTATTTGTCAACATTGTAAAGGCAAAAAAGTTGCAAAAATATTGTATATTAATTGTAATAAATTAAAAATAATTTTCACTATTTTAATATAAATACGGAAAAAAATCAAGCAGATACAAAATAAAGTCAATATTTATATATTTTTATAATGCGGGGAGGAGTATAATTGTAATCAGAAAAAACAAAAAAATTTAATTCAGAGGAGTCAAAATGAAAAGTATCCGGAAAATGTTTTCATTTCTTGTGGCGGTATTGCTCATGGCGGCGTGCGTCGCTTGCAGCGATGATGTGGTGAACACGGGCGGCGGCTCCGGCAGTTTTTATATCGATGAAGAAATATATAATAAACTGCCTGCGGAATATCAGTTCGATGTGGATGCATTGAAAGAGAACAAAAGCAAATATTCGGGCACGCTATATATGGCCAGGGCGTATGCCGACGAACTTTCCGGCTGGGAATATGTTTACGACGCTTACGAGAAGATGTATCCGAACGTTACCATCGTAAATGCGGAATATTCATCGGGGCAGTCCATGAAAAGTGCGCTCACCGTGCAGATGTCGTCCTCTTCTACGGAAGTCGGACTTATGCAGGGTAATTACGTTGATGATCTACTCAAACAATACGGTTATAATTTCCAGGGCGGCTTTGTGGATACGGTAAACCCGTACGCGAGCCCCGCCGGAGAAGGGAATGAAGTACTGGTCGGCGATCTTCTGGACGATTATACATACGAAAATCTTGCGGCGACGCGCATAACGTTCCAAAAAACATCCACCTGCTTTTTTGTGAATACGACGGCTTTGGCCGAGGTCGGACTGACTGCCGAAGATATTCAAACATGGGATGATATCATCGACGCCTGCGCGCTTTTGCAGGCGAAAGGGTATACGGCGCCGTTCGGCATCGGCGGGGCAAACGATTCGGTTACGTCGAAAGACTTCAAGTGGATGTACAGGATATACCTCGATCAGTATTACAGGGATCTGATCGACGATATTCAGGTGCAGCCCGAAGATTACAATTATAATAAGAACAAGGCGGAGGCGTTTGAGTTTTCGTTCGAGAAAAACGATTACGAAACAGATCCAAACTATGCCGTGAACAGCATGCGCGGTTACAATCTGCTCTTGAACACCGAGGCGGACAACCCTTATTATGTAGGGGCGGCGAGCGATAAGTTCAAATGTTTTCTCTCCAACCTGTTCCGGATCGGGTCCTATGTATCCAAAGGGTTCGCAACGAACAACATTACGGAGATCCAGCAGTCATTTTTGCGCGGCGGAAAAGACGATGCGGTATTTATGGTCAATTATGTTGGATACGGGATCGCCCTGGAAAACTACAAAAACCGCGGAGAGATCGATTTTGACTGGGCATGTTTCGATTATGTGCCGATGGTCTGCCACTGCGATGTGGCATGCAATGATGCAGACGGCAATCATACCTGCAGCCATGTAGACAACGCGGAAACGGAGGATCAGTGCACGCTGCATTGCAGAACGACTTCTACAAGGGACGAGGGCGGCGTCGGCGGATTTATAGGTTTTTATACAGAGGGTAAAACTTCGGAAGAGATCGACCTGTATCTCGATTTTATCCGGTTCTTCCTTTCTCCCTACGGCCAGTCGCTGTTTTATAAGGGCCTGGAAGAAAACGCGGGTTGGCCGAAAGCCCTTTCCGTGATCGACGGGGCGGTCTTTCCTGAAAGTTGGGATAACTTTAATACCTATTCGGCCGGGATAGAGTTCAACGGTCTCTGCGCGAATTGGTTTACCGATTTTCTTACGGGCTGCGCCAATGCAACGGGATCGGAGTACTCCATTTGCAAAACCGCTCTTCAGAACAATATTCCGGGCGGTGCGGCGAACGTAAATACCGTATCCGGAGTGTTTGACGCGCAGATCCGTATTTATACGGCGGAAGAAAAACTTGCGCAGTATGTGAACGAATGTTATAAGAACTATACGCAAAAGCCGGCTAGCAAATAAGCGGGGATAAACGATACGCCGTGCTTCATTTACGAATTACGGCGCATTGTTCGGAGATTGACTGGAAATGAAACTGATCAGAAAAAAATGGAAACCGATTTTGGCCTGTCTGATCGCCGCGTTCGTCTGCGCGGGCTGCCTGGCGGTGTTGTTTACGGTGGCTGATGTCGAAACAGGAGGCGCGGATCTTGAATTCGTATCGCAGAGCGGAACAAAAGAAAGTATAGAAGCCATCGGCGAAACGTACGACGACAGCGGATTTTTCGTATCCTCTTTCTATGATACGGAAGAGGGAAGAAAATACAATGTCCGCAAGATCGGAAGCAACAATGCGGTAGAATTTGTAACGGAACTCGAGCAGGCGGAAGACCAGGACGGCATGACGGACGGCGGTAATTTCCGGTCGGTATTCAGCGTCGGCAAAAACCGCGCGTTGGCTTTTACGACAAACTGGTACTATCTTTATGAACTGAATCAGGACGGGCTGGAGCTTTTGGACGTATACAGTGCCGCTTTGGATGTGGAGCAGTACACATATACGGTGCATGAAGACGGCAGCATCGATATATACAATTTGGAAACGCGCGGGTCGTCGAGCACGGCAAGGGTGTACATTGAAAAGATAAGCATCACAAACGATCGGTTTGTCGGCTCAACTTACGGGGAGATCATGCGGAAAAGCGGCCGGCGGCTCACAGGCATGGGCGCTATAGCAATGGGAGTGAGCGTTACGCCGGATCGGGAAAACGTAATGGCGGTATTTTCATCGGGAACGGCGGTTTTGCTGGATTCTTCGCTTGCGGCGCTGGAAATAACCGATGCGGAAGAATATGCCGAACTGGTCAAAAGCATTTTTGTAGGGCCGAGCGGATCGCGCGTGACGGTGGCCAAAGATTATCGGGGCAAAGGGGAATTGTACGTCGCTTTGCAAGACCGTTCGCTGTATCGGGTAACGGAAAACAGTTTTGCGGCCGACGGCGAGATCGCGCGGGTCGCTGAAACCGGAGAATATGGCAGCTACGCCTTTTTAGACTGCGGCAGCGGCATCTTGTATCTTACCAACGAAGACGGCAATACCGTGTACGCCGTCGATACAGAAAACGGCGAAGTGCTGTACGGCGTAGCGCTGCAGTTCAAAATACAGAACATGGTCGCCTCCGAGGGAACGAATCTCTTTGTCTGCCAGTGGATAGACAGCGTTACCGAAATACAAAAGGTAACCGTTTACAGTTACGACGGGCTGAGAATGATCGGCTTTGCCTCTGCGCTGCGGATAGTTCTGATCGTTGCGGCGGTGCTGGCGGGGCTTGTTGCACTGTTCTTTCTGGTTTCGGTTTTCTGGCAGGCGTTTGCCGATGCCGGCAAGGTAAAAGCAAAGTGGTTTTTCGGCAACGTTTGGAAATCAAAGGGGGTCTATCTTGCGATCGCGCCCTCGTTTATCCTGCTCTGCCTGTTCAGCATATATCCGTCGATTTCCGCCATCATCAATTCGTTTTTCGATTATGAACTCGGAAAACCGAAAATTTTTGTCGGCTTGGAAAACTATCGCGAACTGTTTGTTTTGAACGGCGGCCTGTTCCTGGAAATAGGCAGAAACACCGTGTTGATGGTCGTAACGTATCTGTTCACGCAGATCGTTCCGCCGATCCTCTATGCGTATCTGATTATGCTGCTGCGCAATCAGAATTCTGTAAAATACATCAGGTTGCTGCTGTATATTCCGGGCGTTTTGCCGACGATCGCCACCATGCTGATGTGGAGGTACGGCATATACGGCATCAATCCGAACGGCGCGCTGAACGCGATTATTTCAAACTTCGGCGGAACGCCCATTCCGTTTTTGGGAAGTTCGGATTACGCGATATGGTCGATCCTTCTGATCGGATTCCCGTGGGTGGGCGGGTTCCTTCTCTTTTACGGCGCACTGATGAACGTGCCGGGGGAAGTGTACGATGCCTGTGAATTGGACGGCTGCGGTTTGCTGCGGCGATTTATCTCCATCGATCTCCCGTTCATCATGGGGCAGGTCAAGTATGTATCGGTAGGCGCGGTGATCGCCGGCGTTAAATCCGTAGGGCGCGTAATGGCCACCACAGAGGGGCAGATGGGCACGATGACGATGATGTATAAACTTTACGATTATCTGAATCAGAACCGTTACGGTATGGCCTCGGCAGTGGCGGTGGTCATGGTTCTCATCCTGGCCGGTATTTCCATCGTCAGAGTGAGGAAAATGCTGAAGAGGGAGCAGGCGTATGATTAACGGAGTTCGCAAAAAAAAGCGCGTCTTTTTAAGGCGCAGCGAGCGGTGGCGAGTACAGATACCTGTCATAATCTGTTTGGCAATCGTCATCGTCATATCGTTGCTGCCCTTTCTGCTCACCATCCTGAACAGTCTGAAAACAAATATCGCCGTGCAGAAAAGCATCTTTTCTTTTCCGTCGCTCACGGATATACAGTGGTGGAATTACGAGAGTGCTTTCGGATATGTCGGCAAAAACATCGTCAACAGTATTATCCTTGCATTTGTACAATCGGCAGTACTGGTAATGCTGAGCGCGGTGATGGCGTATATCTTTACGGAGATCAAGTTTTTCGGCAGCAATTTGATTTTTTACATCTACATTCTGGTCATGCTCATCCCCGGGGAACTCAATACGCCCATCAATTACGCTACGGTCTACAACGCAAATCTGATGAACAGTTATTGGGCGGTTTGGCTGCCGGGCTGGTCGGGCGCACAGGCGAGCGGTATATTCCTTTTCCGTATTTTCTTTATGGGACAGCCGAAGTCGCTGAAAGAGGCGGCACGCATCGACGGGGCCAACAATCTGGAACTGTTTTTGCAGATCGTTCTGCCGCTTACGATCCCCATAGTCATCTATCGCTTTTTGGTCGGCTTTGACGGCGCGTACAACTCCTATCTTTGGAACACCCTCGTTTTGCAGGATCAGAGTAAAATGTCCGTCATAACGCTGCTCATGCTGAAATCGGGCGTGGTAAAAGACAATGCGGATCAGGGATATGGCGTTTTGTATGCGATGTATGTCGTTTCGGGTATCCCGCTGATGATCGTCAGCGCGATCTCTCTGAAATTTTTTAAGGGAACAGAGTTTTCCGCGGCGCTGAAAATGTAAAAGACGGTGCTTCCGAGGTAGATACGATGAAAAAAACAGTTGCCTTTTTGATGACGATTCTGCTGGCTGTTGCCGTATCGGGGTTGGCGGGCTGCAGCGAGCCGCAGGATGAAACGCTGGAAGTGTACGTGCCTGCGGCCGATGCGGCGGCATCTTTCGATGTTATGACGATCAATATGCTGTATGAGATACGTCCGGAAGACGATTACATTCAGTACAAAGGGCAGAGCGGAGCCGATTACACCATGGAAAAGCGGTTTGCGCGGCTGTGCGCGCTCGTCGACTACTCTTCGCCGGACGTCCTGATGTTGCAGGAGATCAACGGCAGGGGTGGCTGGTGGGATTATCTCATTGACGGCAGCGATTCGTTTTTAGAGAAATACAGCCAATATGCCTATGTGGGCAGCATCAACAATGTCGGCGGAACGAACGGCAGCGGCGGAGAAGATGTCTTTTACAACCAGATCTATTACAACAAGAACAAATTCGATCTCGTCGCCGGCGGCACTTTTTTCTGCCGCGATGACAAAACCAAGCCGGAAAATCAATACACCGGCGACTACGAGGGGCAGTACAGCATCCACCATACAACGACGTGTACCTACGCGGTGCTGCGCGAAAAAAAGACAAACGTAACCGTCGTTTTCGGTACAACGCATTTATGCACGCGTTCAGGCATGGCCGATAATTTCCGCAGCTACGGGCAGGCTCGCAATCTTACCGAGGGGCTGTACGACATAGCGGTGCAGTACAAATGGGGGAATGATCCGCTGCCCATCGTTGTAGGCGGCGATTTCAACGGGCCCGAAGCCGACCGGAATTTTTTGGCTTATACGCATATGACGGAAGAAGCCGGCTACGACGATTCGCAGAAGATCGCATCCGAAACAGATAATTCCGGTACAGCGAGGATCTTCGGGGCGGCGGTCGGCGGCGCACACGGTAGCAGCGCGAACGGGTCGAGGATCGATTATATCTTTACACAGGGCGCAAGCGTCGAACAGTACCGGGTCATGAGCGGAACTTTTGCGGAAGATGCCGGGCAGACTTATTGCGATTATTATCCGGATGCCTCATTGGACGGCTCGCAATACGATCTTACGGATCACCTGCCCGTATTTATAAAAGCGGAAGTAAAGGCGGATGGCAAAAGCGAAGCGCCGCAGGTATATGTGAACGAGCGTTCTCTGCAAGATGCGTCGGTCACCGAAGACTCGCCTCTGCATGTAACGCAGACAAAACTGACGTGCGACTCCGTCCGATTGCTGGAATATACAGGGAGCAATCTGGAAAAAGGTTTTTCCGCTGCTGTCGTGGAGGACGGCGCGGAGGACAAATGCCTGCGGATCATGGCGGAAAAGAGCCGCGTCGATTTCGGTTTATCCATAGATTATGCCGCGCTGATGCGGGATTCAGGATTGCAGCCTGTCAGCGCAGACAATTATACAAAAGTCAGGATCGAATACTCGTATTCCCTAACGAACGGCAGGTCGCGGCTTTATTTCGGCGGCTCTACTTCCTTGATGGTACCTCTTTCCGTAGGGATCAACGCTTACGAAGTGACGCCTGCCGACGGCTTGTGGACGGTACAGACTTTTGATTTCAGCGATAACGATTTTTGGTCGGGGGAGATCGCTTACCTCGGCGTGATCACGGATATCGGCCTCTATGCAGGGGATGCGATCTATATCCGTTCAATCGAACTTCTGCCGTAAACAGCATTTGTGTATTTCATTGAAATTTTTATAAAAAGGAGTAGAGGAATGAAAAAATCCAAAGCAAAGAGGTTTTTATCTGTGTTGGTTTGCCTTATTCTCGCGCTGTCCGTGATGGTGCTGCCGTACGGCTGTTCCGATAGCGGCGGACCTGCCGAGGGAGAGTATACCATTACGTTCGACTCAATGGGCGGTACGGAGATCGCTCCGATCACGGTCGCGGCGGGCGCTTATGCGGAAAAGCCGGATAACCCCACAAAAGACGGACATATTTTTAAGGGCTGGTACCTCGATCTTTCCGATACGGAGAGCGGCTCGTTCCTGTTTGACGAAACGCCCATAACGCAAAACATTCAGTTGTACGCACTCTGGCAGATCAGAACGTTTAAGGTAAGTTTTCTCGACGACAGCGGCAACGAGATTATTCCTTCCGCTACGTACGACTGGGGTTCTCTGCTGGAAGAGCCGGATACGGATTCGCTTGAAAAGGACGGATTTGTGATCAAATGGTATAAAGAAAACGGCGATCTATGGGATTTTGCCACATCAAAAGTGATTTCCAACACTACGCTCACTCTCCGTTATATCTCCAATAAGGATTCTTATATCGGGAAAGAAGTCGCCGATAATTTCTATCCTACGTACGATAAGATCATCACCGATCCGGAAATGTGCAGCGAAACGTACAATGAAGATACGGATACCGTGAGTTATACATACGATGGGCTGAATCTGCAGCAAGTGGCGCTCTATCTGGAGCTGGATACGCTTGAATACAGTTCCGTGTCTGTCGTCGCCAGGGCGGCGGATTCCGAAGGGGTCTACGATCCGAACGGAACTTTCAGCCAACTCCGTGCCTATATCAAAACAGACGCCGGCGGAAACATCTCTTACAACGACGAGCCGAGTTCCGGGTATCCTCCCGCCTATTATTATATTCAGTCTACAGGCGTGAACGCAGGTCTGTTCTCCTCTTCCACGGAAGGCGAGTGGACTACGTTCACATTCGATCTCGCTTCGCTGAAATACTGGCAGGATGCCGTACGGCTTGACGCCTTTGCGTTCGGTTTTGTGAGCCAATCGCTCGGGATCGAGATCAAATCGATCGTATTCAACAAAGTCGACAAAGAAGAAGTGTTTGATGTAACGTTTGCAGACAGCCTCGGCCGGCCGATCTCCGGCATCGCGGCGCAGCAGGTAAAATGGGGAGGCACGGCCGAAAGGCCCGCGGCGCCGGCAGATGAAACGGGGCGCAGATATACGGGGAACTGGCTGGACGAATCGGGCAACGTGTTTGATTTTTCTACGGCGATCCGCAGGGATACCGTGCTTACGCCCGAATATGTGATCGAGGGCGTTTACAGCTGGGCGGGCGAAAACGTTGCCAAAGATTTTTATCCGGTGTTCAATAATTCGGTCAGCAACCCCGCGACAAAAACATTGCACAACGGCAATGCCGTATTCTCTTACAACAACGGAACGGCCAGTACGGGATTGGAGCAGATCGCGGTCGATAACCTTAGTCTCACGATCTCCGATTACAGGTATCTTACGCTGCGTATCCGCCTTGTCAACGCGGATGGGTTCGGTTACAACGCTTCCGATGTTTTAGGGAGGGTGAGGATCTACCTCGTCACCGATGCCGGCGGCGATCTGGTCGACCATGTCAGCGGCGCATATTACGAGTTTACGTCGATCGATTACACGGCCGTAACATCGCCCGTAGACGTCAGCGCAAAGACGCCCGAGGGCTGGTTCACCGTAACGGTCGACCTGTGCGCGGCAGACGATACCGGAACGCCCGTATTTTCGCATTATGTGAACGGCACAACGCTGAAAGGTTTTGCGTTCGGCACCACAACGTCCGTCAAGGCATTGGAAGTTGCGGAAATTTCTCTGTCTGAGCAGTTGCCGCAGAGCGGAACCGTTACCGTTTCGTTCACCGATGAAAACGGTTCTCCGATTGATGCTATCGCCGCGCAGAATGTTCCTTACGGCAAAGCGCCCGTGCAGCCGGGCCTGGATCTCGTGCCGCAGAAAGACGGGTACGATTTCGACCATTGGGCCGATTCCGACGGCAATGCGTTCAGTTTTGCATACGGAGTCACGCAAAACACGGTGCTGCATCCCGTATACGTAATGCAGGATTGGGAAGCGACCACCGTCACGTACAGCGGCCAGCAGATCGTAGATAATTTTACGGCGTCGAGAGAGCGTTACGGCAACACGATTTCCGGTACGGAACCGAACGTGCAATACGATTTGACGCTCGTCGACGGAGCCGCGTCTTTCACTTATACGACGGCTATGAAAGCGGCAAACAAATGCATTACAGGTCTCGGGCTCGGCATGCGCATCCGCGACGGTTCGCTCCTGCAGATCAGTTTCCGCTCCGATGTGTTCGATGCCGGTACGCATTATTTCAGCGCCTTTAAGATCGGCGTTGCGTTCCGCGGCGAAGATCCCGCCACAACTATACTCAACACTGCCGCCAATGCGCATTATTTCCAATACACGAAGATCGATTCCGGTCTTACGGAGGGAGACAACGGTGCCGGCATTTCTTTCAATATCGGCGATGACGGCCTGATCGTCTTAACATTCGATCTGTACCAGCTGTCAAAGGCGTCCGAATCGACACTGCCGCCCGGGGCAGACGGAAATTATTTTGAGGGCTTCACTTTCCTGGCGGTCGAATCTTTGATCGGTTCCACTGCGGCGGTCACGGACGAAGATACCATCGTATTTGAAAAGATCGAGTTTGTAAACGTAGCGCAGGACGCGGCTGCATAGTTTTCAGACCCACGCGCGGCTTCGGCCGGATCCGGCCGAAACCGCGCCGATAAGTATGGAAACAAAGAGGAGTAAATATGAACAAAAAGGTCAAATTTCCCGGCGGTAAACACGAAAATACGGACGGACGGAAAAAGGCAAAAACATATATGCGCCGTTTTTTCCTGCTGCCGGTCTGCCTGTTTATGGCCGCGGTTATTCTTTTCGGTGCGGCGGGCTGCGGCCCGGCGGAGGGCGGAGCAGAGCCGTCGCAGACGGCGGCTTCCGCCGATGTAAAGATGATCACGCTCAACATTGCGGCGCAGGATATGACGACGAAAGATTATTTCTATACCGTAAAGTATCCCGGGCAGGACGGAAACGACTATTCGTATGCTCTGCGGCGGCAGAGACTTGACGCCCTGATCGAAGCGTATATGCCCGATGTTCTGATGCTGCAGGAAGTAAACGGCAGCAATTTCTGGTGGCCGTACCTGGTTTCCGACGTCGATTCTTTTTTGAATACGTTCGATATGTACGAACTGGTGGGCAGAACAAACCGCATCGGCGGAGCCGACGGCGCGGGCGATAACTGGTACGACCTTTACAACCAGATCTATTACAATAAAAACAAATTCGATGCCGTCGCCACCGGAATGTTTTATCTGAACAGCAAAAGGACGCAGCCGTTTACGGAGGAGTGGCACGAATCTGCCTATTACGATTCCGATGACAACAATACCTGCGTTTGGGCCGTTCTCAAAGACAAAAAGACGGGCATATCCGCCGTGTATGCGTCTACGCATCTGAAAACAGCGCCTTACCTGGCGCGTGCCATCACCAACTACCGGCAGGCGGTTAATCTGGCGGACGGGCTTTATGAGATTTCCGTGCAGTATGCCGATGCGTCGGGGGCGCTTCCCATTGTCGTGGCGGGCGATTTCAATATGACCACAGACCAAAATTACAACAAGACCTATCCGTACCTCACGGAAGACGCTTTTTACAGTGACGCGCGCGTGATTTCCGGTACGGACGACACGCGGGGGACGGCAAGGGTTTGGGGAAAGAACATAGCGGCAACAAAAAACGACGGATGCACTTCCGACGGGTACCGCATCGATTATTTCTTTACGCAGGCAATGAAAATCGAAGAATACGAATGTCTGAACGGCGTGTTTATAGAGGACAGCGAGGGCTTTTTCTACGACGAACAATTCGTTGCAGACGGCAGCGGTTACGATTTGAGCGACCATCTGCCCGTCTATGTCGAAGCGAAGATCGCACAATCGGGCAGAAACATCCGCGAACCTCTTTCCCCGTACAGGAACACGACGGCCGACGGAGATGAGACTGCTACGGCGGCGGAATCGGAAGTTTCCTCTTCGAAAATTGTTTTCGGCGGGGATGATCTTTTGGAATATTTCGGCGAGTCCGGTCAGTATATGCACGCAGACGCCGTGCGTGTTCCCGGTGAGGGGAACGTACTGCGCCTGATGGCGGAAGAATCGTGCGCCAACGTGTACACTCTCTTCGATTACGCCGCGCTGATGCAGAGCCGCGGATTGACGCCGGCGGAGATAAGCGATTACAGCAGAATCCGCATCCGCTATAAAACATGCCTTACGGTAGCAGAGAGCGAGTGGATGCTGGGGATCCTGTGCGAGGGAGCCGGCGGAATGGATTATACCGAAAACGCCACCAAAATGACCAATTCAAACAACGGGTTTACCGAACAGGTGTACGAGATCGCACTGTCGCCTGACGCCTCGGGCAAAATAACGGGGGTCGTGTTCGGAACGATGGCTTACATGAGCGACTATGCCGGCACGTGCGGCATGTACGCCGGTGACTGTTTTTATATTTCATCCATCGAATTTTTGGAGTAAAAGATGATTTACACTAGTAAGACTACGGGCAGCATGAGCATTGGATACTCAAAAGATGAGTTGTTGAATTTGATAGATGACCACGAATTGATCAGTTTCGATATTTTCGATACTTTGGTCATGCGCAACGTATATTTCAATAAAGACGTGTTTCAGATCGTTTCTCAAAAGTGCAGCGAAATGGGGATTCCCGGTTTTTATGAGGCGCGTATCGAGGCGGAAAATTATTTTATGGGCAGCCATTATCCGTTTGTGGAAGAGATCTATGCGTATCTTGAAGAAAAACTTAAAATTTCGCCGGGCATTTCCCGCGAAATAATGGAGTACGAAATAGATACGGAAAAAAAAGTTATTCTTCCGCGGAATACGGTTTCCGAAATTTTTGAATACTGCGTAAAGTGCAAAAAAAAGGTCTATATCGTTTCCGATATGTATATCCACCGCAGGGATCTTGAAAAAATTTTAAGCGGCCTCGGGATAAAGGGATATGAAAAGATGTTTGTTTCCTGCGAATACGGCGTTGCGAAAAACCGCGGCTTGTTCAACTGTTATTTGAAAGAGGTGCCGGCCGGTTCGTGCCTGCATGTGGGGGACAGTATCGAGTGTGACATTTTGCCGGCAGCCCAATGCAATATAGATACTTTTCGCTTGAAAACGGCGGCGGAAATGTGGGAAAAACAGGGCGGGCGCGTTCCGCAGGATCTGTCTGAAAGAACACAGATCGCTCATATGATCGCCAAAGACTACAACGATCCTTTTCGGGAAACGGTTTTCAGGAGGTCCGATGAATAAGATACTGCGCGGTTTACTGTCCTTACTTTTGATTTTCTGTTGTATTTTTGCCGTATGCGCGTGCGATTCGCCCGCCGCCCCGACAGAAGAAAACAATGGCTTGGAGGAACCTGCCGAGTTGAGCACCGTATGTCTGAATGTGGCTGAAAATTTGTCTTCTTCTGACCAGAGCAAGAAGGTTTTCCGTACCCGTAACAGAACATTTGTGCGGAATAACGGTCTCGCGTGCGATCTGACGTGCTCGGGCATCGCTTTTAATGTGCTCTGTAAAGGGGAAATGAGAGTGAAATTTACGACCGACGCAGATGTGTATTTTACCGTCTATATTGACGGCGTACGCCGGCAAGAACGTTTGTTGGTCGAAAAAGAAAAAAGCGGAACGTTCATTGCGGTCGCGCAGTTTGACTCGTATGGCGCGCGTGAAATTGCAATCATAAAGCAATCGCAATACCCCATGGCGCTTTGCGAAATCAACGAGGTAGAAATTTCAGGCTCGTTCGGGCAGCGTCCCGCACAGAGCGAAAGATTCCTTGAATTTTATGGCGACAGTGTTTTGAACGGTTCCAATATCTATACGGGCGGAACGAGCGTAAAAACTTCCGACGGAACTTTGGCGTTCGGGTATCTGGCGGCTCTCTCTTTGCAGGCAGACTGCAACATAGTAGGGCGCGGCGGAATGGGGCTTTATCCCAAAGATACGTCTACCGAAGGGATGAACGAGATCTGGGACCGCTGCGGCACTGCCAGGGGAAACGGCTCTCCGTATTACGATTTCGGAAGGATGCCGGATGCGGTCGTGGTGGAACTGGGGAACAATGACTACCTGTCGGATAGTTACACCGATGAACGGTATACGCAATCCATCAAAGAAATGGTGCTTAATTTGCGGAGCGTGTACGGAGAGGACGTAAAAATTATTTGGTGTTACGGCTATCACAGCCTGGTCAATGCGAAATGGGGTGTCGCGAAAAAGGCTTTGGACGGGCTGAACGAAAATGGTTCGATTTTATACTGTCCGCTGCCGAATTGTGCGCTATCCAAAGAGGATGGCGGCGACGGATATCATCCGAATGTAGAGATGTCTGCCGATATTGCGGCGGCGTTGGCGGAATTTATAGGGAAAAACATCTACGGTGATCAATGAACTGAAATATTTGATCAGCATATTGGTTTCGGTCGTGTTGGGGTTTGCGATCGGATATGAACGAAAACTGCGGTATAAAGAGGCGGGCATCCGTACGCATACGATCGTATGTGTCGGCTCGGCGCTCATTATGGTTGTTTCAAAGTACGGATTCGGCGATTCGGCGGATGCAGATGTCGCCCGCGTTGCGGCGCAAATCGTTTCCGGCATCGGATTTCTCGGCGCGGGCATTATCGTTTACCGCAAACACGAGATCCACGGCCTCACAACGGCCGCCGGCGTATGGGCGACGTCTGGCGTAGGTATGGCGGCGGGGGCGGGATTGTATATCGTTGCGGCGGGCGCCGCGGCGATCATAATTGCCGCGCAGTGCCTGTTTCATGTAAAGTGCAGATTTTTCCGTACAAAAAAATATTTTCAGATTAAAATATGTTTTTTGAACGGCGGGGAGGAGTGCGGCAGGGTCAAAGAACTTTTTCAGACCGATCGGTTCAACCGGCTGGTTATCGAGCGCAAAGGAAAAGTAACTCTCTACCATGCTACGCTGAACACAGACGAAGAATATTCATCGTCAAGGCTGAACGAGATCATGCGCGAAAATCCGTTTATCCGATCCATTGAACGCTGCGATGAGGCCTGAAAGGTGTTCCCTATGGGAAAGAGTGCTCAGGTTATATTTGGACACTGTGTGGATTTCTGAACGAGCAAAGGCGTATAGATATGGCGAACGGTTTATGGCACAAATATATAATTTATATTTTATCAAAATGGCGTAATATTCTTGCAATTTATATGCCAATATGGTAAAATGAAATCATGGAGGATATGCCATGACTTTGAAAGAGTTGCGTAAAGAAAAGGGATTAACGCAGGAAGCTTGTGCCAAAGCAGTTGGGGTTCCGTTACGAACTTATATCCGTTATGAGTCGGACGAGGGAAGAAGAGATAACATTAAATACCGCTATATCTTTGAAATGCTGCAAAAGTACGGAGTTATTGACGAGGAGCACGGGCTTTTGACGGTGGAGAAAATCAAGGAAACTTGTGCGCCTTTGTTTGAACAATACGGGGTGAAGTATGCCTACCTCTTTGGTTCATATGCAAAGAAGAGGGCAACAGAGCAGAGTGATGTCGATTTGCTTATTTCCATGCCGGTCAACGGGTTGTTGTTTTACGAACTTGTGGAAGCGTTGCGTGAGGCGCTTAAAAAGAGAGTCGATTTGTTGGATGAAACACAACTTGACAACAATCATGCGCTCGTAAAGGAAATTTTACAGGACGGGATAAAAATTTATGGATAATGTGAAGAATGACTGGTTTTATTTGGAGAAGATTATTGCGGACTTAAAATTTATTGTTGACCACACGCAGGGTATGACGCAGGCGGAAATACAGGAGAATGATTTGCTTATTGATTCTGTAATGTTTCGAATTGTGCAGGTCGCGGAGAACGGTGCAAAGTTGACCGATGTTTTCCGGGTGGCACATCCTGATATTCCGTGGGCGGCTATTCGCGGAATGCGTAATCGCATCGTTCATAATTATGGTGTCGTAAGTATGACTATTATTTATGATACGGTCGTTAACCACATTCCCAAAATGTATGCGATGTTGAAAGAGATATACGATGCTAAGTGATATTACGGCTTTATTGTGGGGTACTTGTGGGGAAGATTGTGGGGTAAGTGTATAGAAAATTGCATAAATATTAAAAAAGAGCCAAAAATAGGCTAAAAATCACATATTTATGCAAAATATGAATAAAGCTGCCTTCCTCTGACTCCGTCATTCGTTGGTTCGAATCCAGCTACCCCAGTCATTTTGAGAGTCGCTATCATTATTTGATTGCAACTCTCATTTTTTCTATATTTTTGTTATAACAAAATGTAAAAATTGTTCTAAAATTTGGTCAAAAAAGTGGCATTTGGGACTAATTTGGGACTAAATCGGCTGTTTCAAAAGGGTTTTTTATAACTCATAATTAAATTTTTCTGCTTCGGCAAGCGCGTACTTTTCCGAATAGTCGGTATAGCCTCTGTCGACGACGGAAGTTTTCACGTCTTTGTCGAAAGAATGTCCGTCCCAAAGCATGACAAGTTCGTGGTTGATGCCGCATTCCTTGCACCGGGTAATGAAGGTATAGCGCAGTTCGTGCGTGTGGTGGTTCGGGAACAGCCTTTTAATAGTCGTGTTAATGGTATTGACGTTGGTCTGTTTCGCTTTTTCAAAGTCTATGTACGGCAATACTTTGCGCATCATAGGGGTAATCGGTATTCTGCGGGGAACGACGTCGTTTCCCATCTTCTCTTTGCTCGTATCGCATTCCAGCCAGTTCTCGTCAATGATACGCAGCGTTTGCAGTTCGCTGCGGCGCATCCCCGTATAGAGCAAAACTAATAAAGCACTTGAAGCTGTCAGTTCGGTATGAGCGATGCAGTAATCGACGAGCTGTTTTTCTTCCTCGTAAGTAAAGGCGCTGCCCTTTTTGCTCCGGTGTTTGGGAAGTACGATCTTTGCCATAGGGGAATCGAATTTATAGTCGCTTGCAGCTAAATCGAAGATACAGCGCAGGATAAGCTGTAATTTTTCTGCAGTACGCAGTTTCCCGTTTTCCACATAGCGGAACAGGAAAGTTTGTATATATTCTCTGTCAATATCGGCGAGCGTTTTGCCGGCGAAAGCAGGGGAAATATCGTGCTCGAACAGCCGCCTGTATTCTTTGACAGTGAGCGGCTTTGTCGTTTTCTCTTTGAGGGTGAGCCAGTTCTTCGCAAAGTCGTTGAAGAAGACGGTATGCCTGCTCTTTGCTTTTACGCTGCCGGTTGCGGCATAGTTGTTGAGCGCTTCTATAAATTTCTGTTTCAAGGTGTTTAAGTCTTTGGAAGAAACTTCGATGTCGATACCCTGACGATGGAACCGGGCTTCGAAGACGCCGTTCTTCTTTTGGCGGTAGGTGACGATCTTGTCGCCGTGGGCAAAGATGTGTTTGTATTTGCTTTTAATATTTTTTGTGGTATATTATTTATGTAAGAAATTTAGGGCAAAAAGGTTAAAAAGGCAAAAATGACCTATTACAGGGAGATTTTATATTTTTATAGTAAAGGAAATACGACGACGTAAATCGCCAAGCTTTTCGAATGTTCTCGTACAACCGTTTTGAAAACGATTAAAAGAGCGAAAGAGTGTGGTATTCAATTGCCTTTAACTTCTGAAATGTCTGATCTTAAATTGCTTATGATGCTTTATCCGAAACGCGTGCACAGAGAGGGGTACACGCAACCTGACTTTTACTCGTTAGAGAAGGATAAAAAGAAGAGAAAACTTACAATTTTCGTAATGTGGCGCAGATATCATAAAAGAACGTTGGCGGCAGAGGGAAATCCCTACGGAAAATCGCAGTTTTTCAAGATATTTCAAATATTCAGAGATCCTTTTAATAGGGGATTCCGTTCTCAAACGATTGAGACGATTAAAAGCTTATTCGTTTTTTTGCCTGCCACTTATTTTACGAATGAGAGCAGAATACTTACAAGAAGGAAGCTTGGGGAAAGCTTGTTTTGTGGTGCAAAAAATGCGCCTAGACCTCAAAAAGTTGTAGCAAGAGAATAAAACAGTAGAAGAATTGAGTGAAAGATTATTTGTAAGAAAAACCAAAGGAGAAAAAGTATGGCTAAATCATTTAGAAGTTTAGCATGATTCGGTAAAAGAATGGAATATAAGTTGGTTGGGGAGATTTTAGTAGATTTCATTAATGCTACATAATAAAAGTCGTCAACACTACGGACAAAAAATGATATAACATTTATGCAAATGAATATGCAAAAGGTTTAATTAAACTAAATTCTTGTGTATAAAATGACGATATTTGTTCATTGTTATGAAAGTAACAAGTTTCAAATGTGGTTAGTTTAAATATTAGAATTTTATTGGTTAAGCCTGATTTCAAAGGTATAGTCTTTAATTGCTATATTTTGTTTTCGGGTATTTTTATGTCCTTTTGCAATGTTTTGATAACTTTAAGGCTCGGTTTTTACTATGAGTAACATTCCACAACGTGTTCACTGTGTTCATACTAAATTGCAACTATAAGATTGGTTTTTAATAATCTTTTTTCATATATTTGACTGATCTATAGCTAATACACAAAGTTTTTTAAAAGTATTGACAAAATAAAAATTTGTGTTTATAATTAGGCAACAGCAGAATAAATGCAAAAGTTAATCATACAATATGAAAAAAATTAAACATCTAATTGATAGATTACAAGATAGAATGGTAAGTAATGAGTAGTTGTGATGTCCTTAAAAAAAGGCTATAAGAAGAATTTCAATAGTTAAAAATATTAATATACAGTTAAAATAAGACAGAATATTGTGTAGCATCACGAGAAAAAGACAATGTTGCTTTATTTACATAATTAATAAAAAGTATAGAAGTCGATGTGTGTGTTTTTCTTAGACGTTAGAGTATTAGTAAATACGAAACCTGACTTCTGTGGCTATTCAATTATACCATGATAGATAATTATTTTGAAAAATATAATTTAAGTAATGTTGATGATCTGAATAAGATGGTCAAATTTAAGCAACATTATTATGTAAATGTAAAATATGTTTGTTGTCGGATTTGATATTGGTGGAACAAAATCAGCGGTTTTAATTGCGGATGTGCATGATTCAAAGATTGATTTTCTTTCAAGAATTCAAATAAAAACAGAGAATTCATGGCAATGGGTATTAAATGAATTGTGTGCAATATATCAAAGAGAGTGTAAATTGTTAAAAATTGATACTAAAGATGTTGTCGCCTGCGGAGTCTCATGTGGTGGGCCACTAGATAGTGAAAAAGGTATAATATGCTCTCCTCCGAATTTGCCAGAATGGAAAGAGGTTCATATAGTAAAATACTTAGAAGAAAAACTTTCAATACCAGTAAAGTTAATGAATGACGCAGATGCTTGTGCGGTTGCAGAATGGAAGTATGGAGCCGGTATTGGTAAAAAGAATATAATTTTTCTTACATTTGGGACGGGCCTTGGGGCAGGACTTATATTGAATGGTGCTTTGTATACAGGAACTAATAATCTTGCGGGAGAAGTTGGACATATACGTTTAGAAAAAGATGGTCCTTTTGGGCATAATAAAAAAGGGTCGTTTGAAGGTTTCTGTAGTGGTGCCGGAATTAAGCAGATAGCTCAAAATTTTGCGCTTAAAAATTTATCCAAAGGCATAAGTGTTAGTTTTTGTGATGATCTAAATAATTTGGATAGAATTACGGCAAAAGATGTTATACAATGTGCTGAACATGGGGCAGAAGATGCTATTTTATTGCTTAAGGAAACAGGGAAGTATTTTGGACGAGGTTTGGCTATACTTGTTGATGTTTTAAATCCTGAAATGATAATTGCCGGGAGTATTTTTACAAGAGCTTATAAATTTTTATATGAAGCGACATTAGAAGTTTTAAAACAAGAGGCTTTAACTGATTCAATGAATGTTTGCCAGTTGGTGCCTTCAAAGTTAGGTGAAAAAATAGGTGATTATGCTACGATTGTATCAGCTTTAAGATATTAATGTAAAATATTGATGGTTTATAAAGCAATTAAGTAAAGTGATGCTGAAATTATAAAACTGATCACAGAATTTTGTTTTAGAGTTTAGGGGTTTGAATTTATGATAGAATTGGAAAATTTGTTAAAGCATTATCCGGAATTAGAGTGTTGTAGACAGTCGTTAATAAATGCTGTTGATATGTTATGTAAGGCTTTTAGAGAAGGTCATAAGCTTTTACTTATAGGAAATGGAGGAAGTGCAGCTGATTGTGAACACATTGTTGGAGAGTTGCAAAAAAATTTCAAAATAGTACATAAAAGAAATGAAAATTTCGATAAATTATTTTTGCAATATTATCCTCACGATGAAGAATTGTTATCTAAATTAACACCAGCTATTCCTGTTATATCTTTGGTTTCAGGGGTTTCTATAAATACAGCATTGATCAACGATACAGGGGCTGATGTTTTATATGCCCAACGAGCATATGCATTGTGCCAAAAAGGGGATGTGTTACTAGGTATCAGTACGTCAGGGAATTCAGAGTTGGTTATATCTGCGATGAAAGTAGCTAAAACTTTAGGTTGTAATAATATTGCACTTACAGGTTCTGGCGGCGGTAAAATGGGTGCTTATGCCGATATCCTTATTGATGTACCAGAGAAACAAACATATAGAGTTCAGGAATTACATTTACCGGTCTATCATTTTCTATGTGCTCAGATTGAACATGAATTATTTGGAAACTAATTTTTATATAATTCAAAGATATAAGGTTTAGTTCATATATTAAATATTTTGAATAAAATTAAAAAATCAATTTCAAGGAATGATTTTAAGTGATTTTATTAAGAAATTGTTGTAGTGGTGAAAAATTAAATAAAAAGGAAAGTATAGCAAAGTGTGTAAGATTTTAATTAAATTTTCATACTTTTGTAAGTTGACTCGAAAGCGGCCGTTGATTGCAAGTTAGTTTCTTACCATAGCCCGGTATTGGGCGATCGTATCGTCCGTTTTGAATACAATTGAATAAATCTCAAATAAAAAAATTTAAGCAAGGCGTTTTCGCTCGTGAAAATGCCTTGCTTTTTTTGTATAACGAAAACCACGCGATAGTCGCGTGGTTGAAAAGAGGTTTACCGATGAGTCTTGAAAAAAAGACTCCGATTGTGTAAAATAAGAACTGACCTGCCAGTCAGAAAAAAGAAACACAATCGGAGGATATTAAAATGAAAGACTCATCTAATATCATAAACAGTTTACCACATACAAAGTGGAATTGCAAGTATCATATCGTATTTGCGCCGAAATATCGAAGAAAAGTGTTTTGCGATGAACACAGGCTGGAAGTACGAGAGATATTAAGAAAACTTTGTGAATGGGAAGGCGAGGAGATCATAGAGAGAGAAGTGTGTCTGGATCATGTGCATATTCTTGTATCGATCCCGCCCAAAATGATTGTTTCGGTATTTATGGGATATCTGAAAGGAAAGAGCGCGACGATCATATTTCAAAAATGGGGAAATATGAAATTCGCATACCGAAACCGCGAATTTTGGTGTAAGGGATACTATGTAGATACTGTAGGAAAGAATGCGAAAGCGATACAAGAATATGTGGCAAACCAGCTAAAAACGGACAAGGAAACAGACCAGTTAAGCATCTTTGACCCGAGAGACCCGTTGACGGGTAGCAAGTAACCAATGCATGGCTGGCAGGCCAACTAAAAAACGCATTTGCGTTACGCCAGTGAACAAGGGCTATGCCCGAAAAATAAAAACCACGTGCTACGCACGTGGATGATTATTTGATATAAAGAAAAACCACGCATATGCAAATGGTTGATTGATAAAAAGCAGATGAAAATTTTTAATTAGGGTATTGACAAAGCAAAAGTGCAGTGTTATAATTTAGAAAAAATGTTAGCGCTAACATTTTTTGTTAATGAATAAATTTCCTGTATTTTGAAAGAGAAATGCGGGTAAAAAAGATTAAAAGAAGCGAGGAACGAGGTAATGAACGGACGCGACAGATTTTTGATTGCGTTAAAGAACGGCAAGCCGGACAGATTGCCCTGTCAGATACACAATTGGATGCAATATTATTTGAATACCTATTTAAAAGGTATGGATGTATATCAGGCATACGAATATTTCGGCATGGATCCCGTGATTTATACATTTCCGAATCTGATATTTGATGAGAAAGATTTGAAGAATTGGGCATATGAATATAAGTCGTTGGGAGTGGATAAAGACGGTGTAGAAAGCTTTATTCAAACATATCATACGCCGGAAGGGGATCTGACGGTTAAGGGCGCAAGAAACCAGTTTACCTCTTGGGAAACGGAGCATATGATCAAAAATGAAGATGATTTTGAAATCTTCAGAAAATACTATCCGGTTCCCATTAAAGCGGATTGGAGTCCGATTCTGGAAGCGAAGAAAAAAATCGGAGATAAAGGAATCGTAAGAACATGGTGTCAGTGCTACGGGCAGCCGGGGGTATGGCAGAGTCTGACCTGTCTGATCGGAACAGAGCCTGCAATCATGAAAGCGATAGACGATCCGGATTGGACGCATTATGCATTGAAGGTGATCAGCGATAAAGCAATACGCGGAATAGAGAATATGGGTAAGATCGAAGCTGACCTTGTAGAGAATGGCGGCGGAGCGGCGTCGAGCACGGTAATCAGTCCGGCTATGCATGAGGAATTCTGCTTGCCTTATGATAAGATTCAGCATGATGCATTGCATCGTCAGGGGGCTTTGGTCGTTTACCATCTTTGCGGCGGACTGATGCCGCTTTTGGAAATTGCGCAGAAAAACGGTATGGATGCTTTAGAGACAATGACACCCGCTTCCATGGGCGGAGACTGCAGGATGGAGGAAGCTGCAAAACGTATAGGTGATTCGGTAGCATTTATCGGCGGTTTTGATCAGAACGAAGGTTTTGAAAGAGGAAATAAGAAGTTCATAGAGGAAGAAGTACAAAGGTTGTTTCGTGCAAAACCGAACGGTGGATATATTTGTTCACCTTCTGATCATTTCTTCTTCGGTGATCCGGAAAATCTGCGTCTTTTTGTGAAAGTCTGTTCTGAGTGTAAATATTAAAAATATAAAATTCTTGAAGATTAAAAACTTATTCTTTTATACTAAAACAGAGTATTATATTATAAATTGTCAAAAACAGCTTGTTTATTTCTTCTGGTTTAAAAAAACCTGTATTGACAAATGCCTCCTGTGGTGATATAATCTAATTGATGTTAGCGTTAACACTTTGTGAAAACAGTGTTGGCAAAAAGGTGTAGAGGTAGGAGATAAGTTATGGTTAATAGCAGAGATGTTGCCAGCAAAGCGGGTGTTAGCATGATGACGGTTTCCCGTGTTGTAAATGAAAGCGGTTCTGTAAGCGAAAAAACAAAGAAAAAAGTTCAGGCGGCTATACGCGAGTTGGATTATATTCCCAATCAGTTGGCAAAAAGTTTAGTAAATTCTACTTCCAGAACGATAGGAGTATTGTTTTCAAATATTTTTAACCCTGTATATTCTAGCATTATATCGGGAATAGAACGCAAAGCGCACGAAATTGGATATAACATAATTATAAGTAATGCTACAGACTATACTTCATCGGTGCAGGCGCTGAATATGCTTGTAAGTAAAATGGTGGACGGACTGATAGTTCTTCCCATAGAGCCGGACGGAATGAATGATGATGAATCTTCACTGCATGCATTAGGCGAAATGTGGCAGTTTTATGAAGATTTAAAAAACCTTTTGGCAAAGCGGAAATTGCCTTGTGTTGTTATCGATATAGATATAGACAGTGATTTGGTCGAATATGTATGCCATGATTATGTAAAGGCGGCCAAGATAGGCATTGATTATCTGATAAATAAAGGTTTTAAAAATATACAATACATAAACAGTGAGCTTAAGCAAGGTCTTTGGAAAGACAGAGAAGATGAATACTTGTTTGCAATGAAGCAAGCGGGGCTGGAAAAATATATCTGTACGCATTATTGTACCAACTCTACAAAATCGTCTTTTGATTTGGTATCGGGGCTATTGAAAAAAGGCGAGCGTCCTCAAGCGTTTTATTGTGGTAACGATATTCTGGCAATTGGTGCGATGCAGGCAATATCTTCATTTTCGCTGAGAATTCCGCAGGACATATCGGTTATGGGAAACGACGGTATCAACGTCGGGCAGATGATTATCCCGTCGCTTACTTCGGTAGACATCAATAGTTTGGAGCTTGGAATCCGCTCTATGGAGTGTTGTCATAATTTTATAGAAGGCAGAAGGAACGGCAGCAAAATATTTATAGAACCACATTTGTTGTGTGGCAAATCAGTGTAGTTATAAACGTCGGGTTAAAAAGGAAAAATAATCTATGAAAAGACTGCATTTATTGTGTAATGCGCATCTGGATCCTGTTTGGCAGTGGCAATGGCAGGAAGGTGTAGGTGCGGCTATTACGACGTTTTCCGCGGCGGCGGACTTTTGTGAAGAATTCGGAGATTTTATTTTCTGTCATAATGAAGCGGTGCTTTATCAATGGATAGAAGAGAACGATCCGGCACTTTTTGAGCGTATAAAGAAGCTTGTAGAGCAGAAAAAATGGTTTATTATGGGCGGTTGGTACTTACAGCCGGATTGCAATATGCCTAGCGGAGAGAGCATAGTCAGGCAGATTTTAGCCGGAGAAGAGTACTTCAAGGCAAAATTTCCGGATTATAAACGTCCGGATGTTGCTATCAATTTTGACAGTTTCGGTCATAGCCGCGGGCTTGTGCAGATTTTAAAAGATGCAGGGTATAAAGGTTATGTATGTATGCGTCCGGAAAGCGGTTCTGCGGACAGAAATTTTATATGGAAAGGTTTTGCTGACAGTGAAATTGCGCTTTATAAAGTATATGGCGCGTATAACACGCTATTAGGTCAAGTAGAAAAGAAGCTGGAGCCTTTTATAACTAAGTTTGAGCATATGGACACAGGTATGTTCCTGTGGGGAGTAGGAAATCACGGGGGTGGTCCTTCCCGTCAGGATTATCATACGATTGAAGAACTGAAAAAGAAGTATCCTCAGATTGAGATTATTCATTCCACACCTGATGCATATTTTTCGGAAATTCTTGCGAAGGGAGAAAATCTTCCCGCCAGCGGCGAGTTGAATTTTGTCAATATGGGGTGCTACAGCTCGATGATACGCATTAAACAGCTGCATCAGAAGCTTGAAAACCTTTTATATGGAGCGGAAAAGATGGCGCAGCATGCGCGTATCAGCGGCGCGAAGTTTGATGAACAGGCATTCAAAAGAGCGCAAGAAGATTTGTTGTTCAACGAATTTCATGATATATTGCCGGGCAGTTGCATAAAGGCATCGGAAGACGATGCAATAGCGCAGCTTTCGCACGGAATTTATGAAACCGAAAAATTGCGATTAAAAGCGTTTTTATCTTTAGCAGGCGGTCAGCCGCGCGCAACACAAGGAGAATATCCGGTACTTGTTTATAATCCTCATCCTTTTGTCGTGGAAACAACGGTGGAATGCGAATTCATGCTTGCGGATCAAAATTGGAGCACAGAAGAGTATTTTGCGGTAGACGCTTACTTTAACGGCGAAAAGCTTGATTCTCAACTGGAAAAAGAAGGAAGTAATCTGCCTTTGGATTGGCGCAAAAGACTGGTATTCAATATAAAAATGCAGCCTTTCTCCATGAACCGCGTGAGTGTTTTCACTCGTCTTGAACCGGTATGCAAAAAACAAATGCGTGCAGTGGAAAAAGACATAGAATTTGATAACGGAAAACTGTATGTAAAAATAGACGCGAAGAGCGGGCGTATTGCACAGCTGAAAGTAGACGGAGTTTCCTATCTAATAGACGCATGCGGATTGAGGGTCATAGAAAACAGCTGCGATCCTTGGGGCTTCTTTTATGACAGCTATACAAAGGTTTTAGGAGAATTTTCTTTGCTCGACGAAAAGGAAAGCGCACGTTTTGCCGCGGTTGCGCGCGAAACACTGCCTCCCGTTCGTGTGATTGAAGACGGTTCTGTTCGCACGGTAGTGGAAGTTCTGTTCGGTTATGGAAATTCCCGTGCGGTAATGCAGTACATACTTCCTAAAAAAGGTACACAGGTAAAAGTACATATAGATTTATTTAACAGTGAAAAAGACGTTAAATTGAAATTAACTTTGCCGCATACGCTTAAAGACGCTTCTTTGCTGGGCAGAACTGCTTTCGGTATGAACAAACTGCCTTTGAACGGCGGGGAAGTTGTTGCGCAGGATTATGTGGTAACTTCCGATCAGGAAAAGGCGATATCGGTAATACATTTCGGAACATACGGACTCAGCGCAACACCTTCGGAAACGGACATTACACTTTTGAACGGTTCGGCATATGCTGCTCATCCTATAGACGCTCGCATTATCATGCGAGATGACAGATATGGCGCAAGAATCGACCAGGGTGAGCGTCATTATGATTTTGTAATTAATTGCTCAACAGCAAAGGAACGTATGGAAGAAATAGAATCGGAAAGTCAGATTGCACACCAGCCGCCGTATGCTTTGAATTATTTTCCGACCGGAAACGGCGAAAAGTGTAAGCAGTTCATGACTATATCCGACAGTGCAGTGGTTTTATCCGCCGTGAAACGCGCCGAAAACGGCGATGGTCTTATTTTACGTCTTTATAACTCCAAACAAAAAAATGTCAGTGCTAAACTGGATTTGATCTGGTGCGGTATTCAAAAAGATGTGGAGTTTTTGCCTTATCAGTTTAAAACATTTCTGCTTAAAGACGGAAAGTTAACGAAATGTAATTGCTTGGAAGAAAAAATTTAATAAGCTTGCTGGGAATTGAACGGAAACTTTTTAATATAAAATTTTTCCGTTTCTTTTGGCAAAATATGTTAGCGTTAACAATAAAAATTATTGTAATCAACAATAATTCAAAATAATATAAAATCTGCATAAGACATTTACTGAAAAATGGAATCGGACAGGAAAAAGTGTATTTTAATTGGAAAAGAAAGATGTTAAAAAGAGGAGGAAAGTTATGAAAAAAATAGCAATTCTCTGTCTGTCGCTGATATTTTTTATGTTTCCTTTAAGCGGCTGCAGCAAAGACGGAGATAAGATCGAGTATGGAGAAAAGGAAATGGCAACACCGTTTTGGACGGTAAACACTATGTACAATGAGTCGGTATTGATGATAAAGAAACCGGACGGCACTCTTGCGAGCGGGAATCTTATTTTCGAACCGACAGGCAAAGTTACGGTAATGAATTCTACTATGGATGTTGTATATGAAGAAGGAAAAGATTATACAATTTCCGGGCGTACGATTACAGTAACGGAGAACACGCAGATGCCTTGGATCGATGAAGAGGTGCTCTACGGCGTGAATATGCCTGCAAATAAAGGACTTTCGACGCAGCCTGCATCTGCAGCGGGAAAAGAAAAGGGGTATGAAAATGTTTTATACACCGAAGGTACTTATTTGATAGAAAATCAGCTTTTGGTCACATATGAATACGACAAAACGCAGTTTGATACGAGTATGATTCCGCAGTATCAGGGCGATAAGCTGCCGAATACGCTTTCTAAATTGAAAAATAAGGAAAGTGTCAATATAATTGCTTTCGGAGACAGTATATCAACGGGCTGTAACTCTACCGGCGGCGGTTTAGAGACGGTCTATGACGATAATGGAGCTTATTATACGCCGTTTAACCGTGCGCCTTATACGCCTACATTCCCCGAAATGTTTGCAACACAGCTTGCAAAGCATTATGATGCGGAAACTACGATTTTTGGTGCGGCTGTAGGTGGACAAATTAGCACTTGGGGTGCAAAAGTGGCGGCAGACAGAGTAGTAAATTTAGATATGGGGTACGATCCTGATCTGGTCACGATAGGGTTCGGTATGAACGATGCGACTTTAGGCGTATCTTTGGAGCTTTTTAAAAGCAATATACTTGAAATTATCGACAGTATTCGCGAAAAGAGCGGCAAGACGGTTGAATTTATATTGATAGGAACTATGCTTGCAAATCCGGATGCAATACAGTGTACAAATCAGGAAGATTATTGGCCGGTACTCGAAAGTGTAGCATCACAAAGAGAAGGAGTTGTTGCCGTAGACATGGGAGCAATGCATAAATTCTTCCTTGAGAATAAAAATTATTCGGATATGATAGCGAACAATATAAATCATCCGAACGATTTTATTATCAGAATGTATGCGATGAATTTATTGGCAACTTTGATTGAGTATTAATTATGGCAAGGGTAAACGAAAACACAAATTATAAACCTACGGTATTTTGGGCTTGGAACGGAGATATGCGCGATGATGTGATAAAGCGCAGCATAGCAGAATTTGACGAGGCGGGAATAGGCGGGCTGCATCTTCATGCGAGAGCCGGACTGACGCTGGAATACATGGGTAAGGAATGGATGCGCGCGTATAAAACAACAATTGAAGAATGTAAGGCGCGCGGCATGGATATCTGGATATACGACGAGCAAGGCTGGCCGAGTGGTTTTGCGGGCGGAAAGGTCAACGCTTTCGGGGAAAAATATCTTCTGAAATTTCTTTGTAAAAGCGAAAAATATGACAAGAGCTTTGAGTCAAGACTGTTGGTTGCGTATAAAAAAGATGCAAGAGGTTATGTAAGGACTAAAAGTATTGATTCGGCAGATTTATATGTTTACTACTCCATACAGGAACACTATGTGGATTTACTGAATCCGAATGTATGTAAAGAATTTATCAACTGTACCCACGAAGAATACAAAAAATTGTTTCAAAACGAATTCGGAAAAACCATCAAAGGCGTATTTACCGATGAGCCGCAGATCCATGTATCCTCTAAAGCGTGGAGTGTGGCAATACCTGCGGCATTCAAAGAACGTTTCAATGAAGATGTATTGGATAAATTGTATCTTCTCTTTGAATCGGAGGGAGAGGCTTACGAAGAATTTCGTTATAAATACTATTCGGTTGTTCGTGATTTGTTTATCCGTAATTACACGAAGAAACTGTATGAATGGTGTGAAGAAAATAATCTGATTCTGACGGGACACTTTGCCGGAGAAGAGGGGTTGTGTGTACAGGTGGCTTCCAATACGGGTGTAATGCCGCACTATGAATTTATGCATCAGCCGGGAATCGACCATTTAGGCAGAAGATTGAATCCGGTACTTTTAATGAAACAGATTCAGAGCGTTGCGAATCAGTTTTCCAAAAAGCGCATATTGAGCGAAACATTTGCTTGTACAGGTAACGGAGTCAATTTCAAAGATTTGGCATGGATATGGAATTATCAGTCGGCTTTCGGCGTGAACTGCCCGTGTATGTCAATATCTATGTACCGACTCGGCGGAGTGAGAAAGCGCGATTATCCTGTGTTCTTATCTTCGCAGCAGCCTTGGTGGAAAGAGTTTTCCGCTTTTAATACGTTCTTAACCAACACCTGCGAGTTTGAGGCGGAAGGAGAATTTAAGTCGGACATAATGGTGCTTTCCGCGATAAATGGAACGCTTTGCGAGCCTATATTTTCTTTAAAACAAAGAATTATTTCCTCAGCATACAGGCGCCTTGTGGAAAGCATGGTATCGCTGCAGCTTCCTTTTGATATCGGTGACGAGACTTTGCTTTCCCGGCATGGTGAGATCAAAGACGGGAAGTTAAAGCTTGGTAAATGCAGTTATTCGTATTTAGTTTTACCGCAGACAAGCAATATAACGGCTAAAACGCTTGATTTGATTTGTGAATTTGTTAGAGCCGGCGGGAAAGTTTTATGCATGAGTGAATATCCTCAGCGATTAGAAGGAAAAGAAACGGACGAGGCAGCAAAGCGACTCAGACAATGCGGTGTAGAACGTATTCAGCAACGTAAGGGTATTATAGAAAAATACTTCCGTAACATGGGCTATAAACGTTCGGTATTTGCAACGGATGCAGTGGGAAAACTCAGCGAAGATCTGATACTGACTTATAAAGAGACACATACAGGAAAGAATATAGTTTTAATGAATCCTTCCGCGGATGCGACGAAGTCGGTATGGCTGAGAGTGGCAGAGCAAGGCGCGTTTAAAAAAGCGGATGTCAATAGCGGTGAACGAAAAAATACAGAGTCCGTAAATTTTGCCAATGACACTGCAACATTTGTGACATTACAGCCCAAGCAATGCGTAAGATTCAGTTTTTATAAAGGCGCGCAAAGTGAAGAGGCGCAAGAAAAATCACAGGCGACATTGGATCTTGAGGTGAAGAAAGTTACACTTTCGGACAATGCCTTGACGTTGGATAAAGCGAGATACCGTTTAGGTGAGCATCCTTATTCGGAAGAAATGCCGCTTGTTAAAGCGATAGATCTTATTTACAAAGAGGCAGAAGATTTCGGGGAAACAACTTCTCTGAGTCTGAAGTATTCTTTTGAGTGTATCGACGTACCTTTGAAAATTTCGCTTGCGGCTGAAACTGAAAATGCAAAAGCTATTTTTATCAACGGAAATGAAATTGAATGTAAAACGCAAAGCAGATTTTTAGATAAGGATTTCTGGCTTTACGATATAAGTCGGAAAGTCAGAAAAGGTTTAAATGAAATTGAATTACGGTATGAAATCAAACCTTTGAACTTAGGTTTTGATTTAAACAGTGTGCATGATTCGGTAAGAAATAAATTCAGTTATCCTGTGGCAATAGAAAGTGTATACCTAACCGGAGATTTTTCAGTGAAATCTGCATCTGCGGTAGAAAAGTATCCGGGATTTATTCGAACAGCCGGTGGATTTAAAATATGTAAGCGTGTAAAAGCTTCAGCTTCGTCAGATATCACGGAGCAGGGGAATTGGTTTTATCCGGGCAATGCTGTGTATGAAACTCAGTTTAAAGTGAAGAAGGGTGAAAAAATTTCATTGCATTTGGAATATGACGGAACGATCGCTAAAATCATAGTGAACGGAGAAAATGCGGGAACAGATTTTCTTGCCGGAGAAGATACGGATATAACACCGTATCTGAAAAATGGTAAGAATGAATTGCAGATAAAAATATTCGGAAGCATCCGAAACCTGATGGGGCCGCATCATCACTGTAAAGGTGAGCCGGAATATACAGGCGTACATACATTTACGGGCGAATACGGGAACGGTGCCGTCGAAGATTTATCCGCAGAGGAAATGCCGGATGCCGTATGGAATGATTCTTACGCATTTATAAGGCTTGGATTGAATAAGGTAAAACTTATCTATAAAAAATAAATTGAATTGGAGGAAACAATGAAGAAATCTTTAATAGTATGTCTGGCATTGGTGATGTCATTTGCCGCATTCTTCAGCGGCTGTGGTAAGGGTGATGGTAAGATTGAAATTTTGGTCGATGGCGGCGGTGTCGCAGGGAATTATAACAGTTCTATCAGTATGACTCCTACGGCGGCAAACCCGAATCCTTATAATTATCTGGAGCAGCTGGCAGAAGAGTGGAGCGCCAACAACGATAAATATACAATCAAAATCAACCGTAACTCTTTGAACGGCGGCCGTGATGCAATTTTAAGTTATTTATCTACAAGCTCGGGTCCGGATATTATTTATCAGACCGGAACAACGATAGCGGAAGACATGGATAAAAATTATTTTGTGGACATGACCGATTATCTCAACGAGCCGAACCCTTATGTTGAAGGGAATGAAAAGTGGTCGGATTTATATGATCCGCAAGAACTGGAAGCATCCAGAGCCCCCAATGGTAACTTCTACTCCATCGGAATCGACAGGAATGTTGCCGGGATCATGTATAACAAGGATATTTTGACTGCAGCCGGTATTACGGAGCCGATAGAAACATACGGTGACTTTATCGAAGCACAAGAAAAAATCAAAACATATTCAGATTTGAACGGATTGGATATTATTCCTTATTCTTATGTAGACAACTGGTATGACATCGTTTTGGAAAGCGCGTTGTACGGAAGTCAGATTGATGAGATCGATGTGATCCGTCAGAACGGAATCGTAGATACAGAAGAACTTTGTCGTGCGTCTTACCTGGATCTGTATAAAATTATGAACGGAAGTAATATGGATGCAAGATATGCAGCATATTTGCAGCTGATTTACAAAGCACAGGAAGGGATGCCCGCTGGTTCGAAAGGCAATACGGCTGTAACAGAATTTATGAACGGCAAAATTGCGATGGTATCCTGCCTTGGTAAGAGCATGGTGCAGGTTCAGCGTCAAAATAAAGTAAATATGGGTGTAATGGGCTATCCTATTCTGACGCAGGAAGATGTGGACAAGTATTCCGGACAGAGCGGAGTTGCAATTGATGAGCGCGGCGTGCGTCGTGGTATATCGGGAATTGGAACAGGTTGGTGGATAACAAATGCTGCAATGAAGAAAGAAACCGTAGAGGCATGTGTAGACTTTTTGCAGTTTGTAACCGCACCTCAAAATAACGTGCCTATGGTAAATAAACTCGGATATGCTATACCTTTGGACACGGAAGCTGCTGCAACCGATACGGAAATGAATGAGCTTTTTAAAGATTTGATTACGACGTTCAATGAAGACGTTGAAAATGACTTTTTTGAATTCCACGTATTTAACTCATGGGGAATCATGGGCTTTGAGGTATGGAGTAACTTTGTCGTACAAACTACCAATCTTTATGCGGGAACAGATGCGCTGACGGTAGCAACGAGTATAAACAATAAATTTTTATCTTCAAGAGATAGCTTAATCGATCAAAACAAAGCAAGCGGAGCGTGGAATGTAGACGGCTGGAGCGAGCTTTAAAAAAAGGAGGGGGTATGTCAAGCAAGTATCGTAAAAGCGATCTGCTCGGATACGTGTGGATGATGCCGGCATTTGTGCTGATATGTATATTCAGTGTGTACCCGGCATTGTCCGCGCTCTTTCATTCTTTTACGGAATGGGATCTGGTCAGTTCGAAATTTATCTGGTTTGATAATTTTACCAGACTATTTGCAGATAAAATTTTTTGGAAATCCTGTGTGAATTTAATCATATTGCTTGTAACGGGTATGATTTTCGGAAATATTGCTCCGCTTTGTCTCGCGGAATTATTACATAATCTGCGCAGTACAAGGGCAAGCAATGTTTACAGATTCCTGTTTATTCTGCCTGCATTAGTGCCTGGAATGGTAAATATGCTTATCTGGACGAAGATTGTATTCAGTCCATTTTCGAGCGGACTTGTCAATTCGTTTTTAGAGAATTTCGGAGTAGAGGCACAAAGTTGGTATTTTGAAGAAGACACAGCGCTTCTTTCGATGATACTGACAGGTTTTCCTTGGGTAGCGGGAACATCTTTCTTGATTTATCTTGCGGGCCTTAACAATATTCCCGAGTCGGTTTATGAAGCAATCAAACTGGACGGCGCCAGCACGTGGGTGAGAATATTCTATATTGATCTGCCGCTTTTAAAGAGTCAGATAAAGTATTTTGTAATGATGGGAATCATCGGCGGTATGCAGAGTTTTTCCATGCAGTTGGTATTTACATCGGGCGGACCGAATTATGCTACAACTGTTCCGGGCTATTATATGTATGAAAAAGCATTTTATACTGGCGAATTCGGCTATGCTGCTTCAATCGGTTTCTTCCTGTTTGTAGTTACATTGATAGTGACCATCATCAATAACAAATTCATGAAATCCACAGAGGAGGTGGCGTAGTGATGGAAGTAAGTTCTCTTACAGTCGAAGAAATAAAAACCAATCGCCACTCCAAATTTATGGGTATATTCAGGCAGATAGTCGTTCACATAATGATTTTGATTCTTATGTTTTTTGTAATACTTCCGATATATCTGCTGATTGTAAAAAGTTTCAAGACTCCTGAGCAAGAGACCGAGTTTCCTTTTTCGATTACATTCCCTTTTTTCTGGGAAAATTATAAATTAGCCTGGCTTTTTGTGAAAGACTATATATTAAATACAGTATTTATAGCTTTTTTCCAGACATTCGGGACCTTGGTAGTTTGCTCAGCTGCATCATACGCATTTGTGAGGTATAAGTTTCCGTTCAAAACGGTGTTATTTATGATAATTCTTTCATTCATGATGGTGCCGGGAATTTTAACACTTATACCACAGTATCAGATGGTGCTGAACGTGTTCAACCTGAAGAATGACTATTTTGGAGTTATATTGCCTTCCATAACGGGCGCAATTCCGATGGGAATATTTTTGTTGAATACATTTTTCGGCGGACTTCCCAAAGACTTGTTTGAGGCGGCGGAACTGGACGGAGCGTCTAAATTTAAACAGTACGTTATGATAGCAGTACCGCTTTCCGTTCCGATTCTGGCAACGCTCGGAATAATGCAGTTGCTCTCGGCTTGGAACGACTTGTTATGGCCTCAGCTAATTTTGCAGGACGAATCTATGCACACTATAACTGTTGGGCTCGCGCCTTTTACGGAATCTTATTATAACGACTTTTTGAGTTTGGGCGTACCTTTCGCAGGATATGTAATTGTAAGTATACCGCTACTTGTAATTTTCTTCTTTGCGTCCAAACAGTTCATACGCGGACTTACGAGCGGAGCATTCAAAATGTAAAAATAAGGAGGAAAAGATTTGAAGAAATTATTTAGAATATTGGCAATCTGTATAGCTGCGCTGTTTTGTTTTGTCGGCTGTGCGGATGACGGAGGTGCGAATGAAGAATATCCCGGAGAAGAAGCCATACTTGATGTGACGATGTCCAGGGGTGTCGGCGTATTGGGAACGGAATCCATATCCGATTTGTCCGCAATTACCTATAACTTCAATTATCTCAATACTGTACCGGAAGACACGGTGAGTATGTGGAGACTTGGACAATGGGGTACAAAATTTCCCTTGGCGGAAGGGGAAGAAACGCAGGATGGCGATAACTACATTCTTAAAGATGAGACGAAAGAATTTATTGTGAATCCTAAAACGGGCCAATACAGTCTCAATTGCAATACGACATTGGAGTACCCTGAACCGAAACCTTATGGAGATGCTTGGTTGCACCTTATAACGATACAAAATCTTGCGGATATTTCGAGAATATCGGAAATGGAGAATATCTATGTGGATTTGGATGTTTCCATTGATTATTGTGAAAATCTGATGGGCAACGAATTTAATCCTGATTTGCACACGGCATTGTTCCAGTGGGTTTTCATTGTACAGAACGTAAATGTGGATTCGCCCGATTATAACCAGTATTTCTGGCTGAATATACCCTATTATGACGGCAGAGGACTTACGATGGAAGAGTGGCGTTCTTTCGAGGAATATGCGGTTTTGGACTACGGTAAAGAAGATAAATCCAATTCGTTTATCTATTCTGCTTCGTCAGAAGGCTACCTGCCGGAAGGCGGAATGCAACTTGGTGAGCGTTATCGTTTTGTGATAGATCTGGTACCGTATATAGAACGTGCGCTTTCCACAATTCAGAATTTGCCTGAAAATCTCAACAGTGATTATCCTATGCTACTCAATACAACAACGGACGATTTAAGAATAAGTCAGTTCTACATCGGTTGGGAAGTACCGGGAACGTTTAATTGCGGTGCTACGATTTATAAGAACAGTCTCAAGTACAATAAGATTGAAATGTAAAATAATCAATCGCGAATGATATAAGGCAAATTCGCGTCGAAAACAGCGGCGCAACAGACAGGAGACAAAAAATGAAAAAACTGGCGGCTATTATATTATCCATCATAATTTGTATGTTTGCAGGCTGCGCAACAGAAAACGGAGGTCAGAAAGGAGTGAAAGAAGAGCAGATAATTCCCGACATTCATTTTGAAGAGGGGTTTGTATTAACAGGGTTCGATTCTCGTCCCGAGTATAATCAAAGGGATATAGGCAGAATAGATTACGGACAAGATAATTTAAGTCCTGTATGGAGAATTGGTCAATGGGGGTGTTTGAGTAATCTCGCTTATGAGAACGCGACTTATACGGTTGAAAACGGAGTGGACGTATTTCGTGACGGAGGCAAAGAATTAAAAATCAACCGACAAACAGGTGCGTACAGTTTAAACGTAAACGCAGCAGCGGACGGTGTGTATGCGGACGGAGTCAGACAGGAAAATGAACCTTGGATACATTTTATTCTGGAAATTCCGCAATTCCCTGAATTTGTAAAATTGAAGGATTTGGAGTATCTGACTTATTATCTGGAATTCCAATTGACGAAAGGAGAGAATCAGTGTGGGGCTGATTATGATCCGAATCTGCATTCATCCATGTTTTTATGGTATATTACGGTATCGGATTTAACGGATACGTCACAATATCTATGGTTTGGTCTCCCCATATACGATAACCGACATGACTATTCGTTGGAATTTGCGGCACAAGACGGTGGTAAAGAAGATTCGACAGATGCTTTTATCTACAATCCCGGCGGAGAGATTTTTTTGGATATGCCGGTAAAAGTAGGGGTAAATAATGTGCTGTCGCGCGATATGCTGCCGACAATCAAGTATGCTTTTGAATTGGCTCAAGAACGTGGTTTTATGAAAAATACCAAGTTCGAAAATCTCGGTATAACGAGTATGTATATCGGATGGGAATTACCAGGTACGTTCAATGTCGGGATGGATGTTTATAACATGCAGCTCTTAGCGGGCAAAAAGTGAAACTACAGGAGATGACACAAAAGTGTCGGGAGTGAAAGATGAGCATTAGAAAAAATTTAAGTGTAGGATTATTGGCTGTATTCTTTGCGATAATAAGCTGTTTATCCGTCATGTTTCTCCCTGCGAAGGCAGAATCCGCAGTGATTACCAATAGCGACTTTGTCGGTTTATCTTCAAAAGAGAGCGGAGGAGTAAGCGAATCCAACTCGGATAATACGAATATTGTTTTGCCGTATGAAAAGGGCAGCGCGGTTTATTACGGAGATTCGCAAGAGTCATATAAAGTAGATATGTCGATATTTGATTGGTCTTTGACCATTCAAAACTTTGCGGTAGGTCAAAGTTTCACCGTATCGTTTATTGCGGACACAACCGCAATGCCTTTTGACGGCAATGCGGTCGGTGTATCTTATGTTTTCCACCGCGTGGAAGACGCGATCAACGTATATGTTCTGGATGCAAAAGACGGAAAGCTTTTAGAAGAGATGAAAGATGAAAGTCTGATGTGGGCATATTACAAAGACGGGGAATTTCCCGAATATCCCGCGCATGCAGAAGGAGAAGCAGAAGGCTTTTGCGGCGGAATGATTGGGAAACTCGGCGGTACCGATTTCACTGGAAAGACTTTAAAAATTGTAAATATGGTCGACTCTGCAAGTTTTAACGGAACGACGTTCAGACCTGTTTTGGATGGGATTTCATTAGGAAGAACAATTCCCGGTACGATTTTTGACAACCGTGAAATTGACAAACAAAACATGGTTCTGGTATTGTCTGCGGGCGGTCAGAATGAAATAAGTGAAGAAGAGCCGAAAGATGCGATTACTTTTACCGTAAGCACACCGAACGATAAGAATACGAAAGCTTACAGGAGCGAAAAAAATCGTCTGCAACTGGTGACAAAGTTCGGCAGTTATGTAACAAAATCGGAAGTGGCGATAAAAGGCGAATTAAGCGGGGAAGAATATGCCCAGATAATTGCGGATATTGAAAATCCGGATTTGAGCATTCTCCGCACGCGTGATAAATATCTTCAAGAACAGAATTTGATCAAAATCCGTGCGAATATCGAGTTAGTAAACGAAAAACTTGAGACAATTCCGGATACGGTCAATGCCTACAAAACGGCATTGGACGCATTGAGCGAGTTGGATGCGGTGACGGATGAAAATGTTGCGACGGCACAGCAGGCTAAAATTGAATTTGATAAACAGAAAGCGTATGTCGCATATCTGCAGGGTGAACAGGCTGAAAGTATCAACCAAATGATCGCGGCTTTGAATGAAACTTTATTGACAAGAGGAGAGGTTCACCTGCAGATAAAAAAGTACGAAACGAAAGTTTCGGAAATGATTGCGGATGCAACGCCTGCCAAAATCGTAGCAGCTCAATTCGCCAGGGAAAATATTGAATTTGACAAACTGGATTTATTGGACGATACAAATAAAGCGGCTTTTGAGAGCAGAATAGCTGTTTGCGACGACGAAGTAGAAGATGCGATACTCGGAAAAGCATACGCGGTAGAAGAGTATAAAATCAATCTTTATAAGGATGCAATTTCTGATTTATCCGCTTCTAGTTCAGTTACTGATTTCCAGACAGCATACGCAAAACGTCCGTCATTAAATCTGGACGGAATTATATCTTCCGATCAGGGGACGTTAAAAAATCTTCTTGAGCAAGCGGACGCTGCACTCGGCGATAAAATAGCAGTTGTATTGGATAGCTGGGCGGATATTTATTATGAAAAAGTGTATGAGCTCACAGATTTGGCTTCGCTTTCACAGCAAAAAATAGATGCGGCGGTAGCGGCGGCTTATAATAGTAAATCGTTTGAAGCTCTTTGCGAAATAGCGGACGGAATTGGATATGATTTGACTTCGCAGATAAATGTACTTACGGAATATGACCGTATAGTAAAAGCGGCGTCTGTTCGTTTGCTTTTGGTGAAATTTAACTCTTTGGCTATTACTGAAATTGCAGACGTTACGTCGTTGAATACTGTTTTTGAAGCATATCTCGAGGTAGCGAACAGCGATACAACCATTCTCAGCGAAACAGAGCTGAACGCGTATATGGCGATGCTCGAAAGAGCGACAGCGGTTTATGAAGGTAAAGCGATCGCAATTATCAATCCTAAACTCGAAGAGTTTGAAAAAGCGGTGGAGGTGGAAAACATCCATCAGATAGAGGCATTGCAGGCAGCAAAAGATGCTCGCTCCCAAGTCCCTGATTTAAAATATCTGATAGTAGAAACTGATTTTGACGATTATACAGCGCGTTATACAAATGCGGACGAGATTCTCAGAGCGCAGACGTTGTACTATGTAACAACGAGCGGTACATGTTGGACGGCAAGCGAAACTGAAACAGGTCTTCGTCTTGATAACCAGTTGAATGATTCAAATCAAAGCGATGGTTTGGCCATCATAGAAGATCCTCTTGATATCAACGGATTTGATTTTGCGTTTGAATTTACGGAAATCGGTAGAATCTGGAAAGGTGAAGATCCTGTAGGTTCCGGCAAATATCCTCAAAGCATTTATGTAATGAATATTCTTGCCGAAAAAGGCATGAATAAGGATCAGGCGCAGGGTTTCTCTCTTTATTTCTACTGTAACCAATTAGACCAACTCGAAGTTATGATTTATGGTGCGGCTAACAGCAGCGGCGAGGTGTTACTGGCGCAAGGTGTTGTTGATGGGTGCGGCTTCATGGCAGATCCGTACGTGCCTTACACAGTTCGCGTACGTATTACTATGGAAAGCAACTGCTATCGTATTTGGGTAAATTCCTTGCAAATGACTGTTTATTTCCGTGATATAATCAATCCTTCGGAAGATAAGGCTACGCACATACCCGGTTATGCGGAAGGCGATGAAATCGGCGGCGTTATATTTGAAGATGGTAAGGCATATGTGACGTTTGTAGTATTCGCAGACTCATTACAGGCTGAAGAGCGTCATTCGGCAATTACAATCCGTATGATCGGCGATAAGACGTTCGGCGGATATGTGCCGCCTCTGTATATGGTATCGTTAGAGCTTGTTTCCGGACCTACGAAAACTACTTATCAGAAGGGCGAGAGTTTCGATAAATCCGGAATTCAGATGAAAGCGATCATGTCAGATGGTTCGGTTGTGGACGTACCTTTAAATGATATTAAAGTATTAGGATTTACTTCCACTTCCAAAGGCACAAAGAACGTATCTTTGAGTTACACGGATGCAAGTGGAGTAACTTTAACGAAGGTTATCAAAGTTACGATAGTGGATGCGGGAGAAGAACCCGAAGATGAACCCGGAGCATTCCCCGTATGGGCAATCATTGTGATAGTTGTAGGAGTTCTCGTGGTTGCAGGTGCAGTCGTAACAATTATTGTTCTGAAGAAAAAGAAGAGCGGCGGTAATAATAACATCGAAGATATAGATATTTTCACCGATGACAATGGTGATGATAATATGAACTAAATCGGCAGAGCCGAAATAAATTATATGAAAGGTGAGTTTATGGTTAAGAAAGTAACACAAAAAAGTTTGATGTTGTTGTTGACATTTGTGTTGGCGATTTCACTGCTTGGTTCTATAAGTTTCTTTCAGTCCAACGCGGCGGTTGTCGAATCTGTGCCGTTTTACGACAATCCGTATGATCCTACGCATTCAACTGTGGAAAAGGCGGAAAGCGGCGAATATAAGATATCTCAAAATGCTGCAGGCGGAAACACGCGTTTGTTTTACGGCGATTATACATCCGGCGTGTCGGAAAATCCGTATTACGTTGATTTAACGGATTTTAAAATGGATTTTTCAGTAGATAAATTGGCTGCCGGAGGAAAAGTTGTTATAGGCTTCATGGCGTATGTGCAAAATGGTGCCTATACCATGCAAGGTTACGGTCAAGGTCTTGCAATTAATCTCAATGACGACGGCGGCGGCAATACCGGTTTTACGCCTACGGTAACAACTTTTGCTTATGGCGATACAGGATATACTCCTATAACTGAACAAGGAAATCAATATCTTGTTTATAACAATGCGAGTCCCCGTACATCGTATCTCGGTAAAAAAATGAAGGTACACGTCTATGTTTCAGGAGAAAATCTGAATATTCATATTGAGTGGGTAAGAGACGATGTAAATTCGAATACAGCGTATGATTATAGTGCATCGATTGCGCTGTCATCTCTTCCCACAAGCGGTGCAAACGCGTTTGATTACACGAAAGCCCATATGATATTCACAAATGATAACAGTGCAGATGGAGCCGACTTTACGGTGTACAGCATTTCGGATAAAAACTCGGATGCTTATTATGCGTCTATGGGCGGAATGCTGAATAACTCCATAAAGTATACCGCAGAATATGTGTCAGCAGTCAAAGCTTTTTCTTTGGAAGAAACAACGGGAAAACAAGTAAAAGACTATTACGGCTCGAGATATAATTTTGACAGCTTGAATGCATCTCAAATGCGCAAACCTGATAAATATGAATATGAAGCAGCGAAAGCTCTTTCCACAGAAGGTTTTGACGAGGCAGCGCTTGCGGTTGCGGAGCAGGTCTTTGCAGGATACGGTGCAGATACAGAAATTTCAGACATGGAAGATGCTTTTAAAGTTTACACTTATTATGTGAATTTCGAAGAAGAGCTTGTATCTTATGCAGATACGGCTGCCAATATTCGTGAAGCACTCGCGCAAGAAGATTTCGGTCAGCTTGCTGTTGCACAAGAAATAGATGAAATTTTAAGTGTGTATGCAGAATTTGATGCGTCGAAATATTTTGAGGCAAAAGCTCGTTATGATGCGGCTGTAGGAAACTATAACCAGTTGTCTGCTTTTGCAAAGAGTCTCATTTCAGATAAATACGAAGAGTTGACGGCCTGGTTCCAAAATCAGTATGATTCTTTCTATGTAACAGACGGCAGCTATTTCACTTCTCAGTTTGAATATGACGCAGAAAGCGATAATGTCAATCAGAATAAAGTATATGCGCATAGAAACGGAGACGGAACGACAACTATTCGTTTGCCGGATGATACCGGTTTGAGACTGGTTTACGGTACAGATATTATAGAAGGAACATGGGAAGATTATACGATCAATCCCGCAGATTTTTCGATGACATTTTCCCTTGATTCTTTTGCGCAAAGCGGAAGATTTTCTATTAACTTTACGTCCCATCGTTCCGCATTGCCTTGGGGAAATGAAACCAATCCGGGACTTTCTATATTCTTCCGTGCAGATTTTTCAGGAGCAAATACCTTAAACGTATCTCTTGCAAAAACGGCAGGGGGCTCTTATCCTACAAAGGAAGAAGTTCCTGAAATTCAGAATGAGTTTGGCACAATCGGTACCCTTTTCAGCACAATCGGAAGATTTGCGGAAGACATAACGATCCGTTTTAAACAGACGGAAACAGGTTATGAAATGACTGTATCTATGGGTTCTACTTCCGCGATGGCGACGCTTTCCAATGAATTCATGAAGACTTTATTTACAAAAGATGCAGAAGAATTGGATTATACTTCTTTGGTTGTAAACATGACGGTTGGTGAAGGCGTAACATCTTTCAATGGCGGAGAAGATACGGTTTTAACTATCAAGAGTATTAATGATGACTATGCTCGCAATGTGGAGGAGATCAAGCGTGAGGCGAACGCGTTTGTTTCAACAGTGACGACTCTTGCTGCAAAAGATGCATTTACATTTGAAGAAATTCGTTCTTTCAATTCGACGAAATCTCAGCTTACTGCAAAGATAGCTGAACTTCGAATCTATGAAAAAGTAGAATGTGAGGCATTGCTCGCTGTAATTTCGGAAGATGATCTTGAAACTATTGATACAAAGGCAGTAGCATTTGTTCGCAGTGAATTGGAGGCGGTGAGTGTTACAATAGATAATTTTGAGCAGGCTGAAAGCACACTTGCGACGATTGCGCAGTATTGGAATGTTTTAAGCGAAGAGCAGAAAGCATTATATGCAGAGTATCAGAATAAGTTTGATGCTTTGGCTGCTGATGTAGAGGGATGCGGTGCTGCGAAAGCTGTAATCGACAGCATTGAGACTCTGGCGGCAAAAGTGATTTTGCCTTCGACAGTAGATGCTTTGCGCTTGGAAAGAGATACTGTAAAGAGTGCTTATGAAGCGTTGGATGAGAAATATGCGGCTATGGTAAGCAACTATGATAAATTTACTGAGTATTCCGCAAAACTGGATTCATATTATCCCGCGGACGCTGTAGTGGATGCTATCGATAAGCTGTTTGAAGAATATGCAACCTTGACAAACAGCAATCTTTCGGCAGCTAAAACGGCTCTTGCAGACGTGAAAGCCGCCTATGAAGAGTTGACGGAGGGTCAAAAAGCCGAGGTAAGTAATTACGCCCGTATAGCAGAATTTGAACAGAAAATAGCGGACTTTGAGCAGTATAATCTGGATTATGCTATTGCATTTAGATTTGACAAAGAAGTTTCAGAAGCAAATACTGCTTATGCGACAATAACGGCTGAAAACCGTGCGGAATGTCTTGCTGAAGTTGAAAGATTAAAGGCGGAATACGAAGAATTGACGCAGGCTCAGAAGGAAATGCTTGCAAATTACGGTATGATAGCCGACATAGAAGCTCGTGTGGCTGCTTATGACGCGGATGTGCAGGCGCAGACTGAAGCGCAAGCTGTGATTGACAAGATTAATGCAATCGGAACGGTAGTATATACAGATGATTGCAAGGCAAAAATTGATGCGGCAGGTGCGGCATATGACGCACTGAGTGATGCGGCAAAAGCAAAAGTGACGAACCTTGAAACGCTGACAAATGCGCAAAGCACATATGCGCAGCTGAAAGCGGATGCTGAGAAAGGAGATGCAGAGGGTGAAAAAGGCTGCAAAGGCTCACTTGCTGCTACTTCATTATTTGCTGCAGCAATGCTTGTGGCGGGTGCTGTAGTGATTCTCTGCAAAAAGAAGGCATAAAAAATTGGCAATACCTATTCTGCCACGGTAAAATCCGTGGCAGAGTAAATTTATCGAGGAGTAAATGAGTCGATGAAAAAAATAATTTTATTTTTAGCCATCATTATAGGTTTGACTGGTATGCTGGGAGGATGCAGAGATAATAAAGAGGCTTCTGAAAATAATTCCATTTTTAATTTTGAAGAACTATCAAAAGTGACTCCGACTGTAGAAGACGCGGGATATTGTTATAACAATAATGAAAATATCAAAGCGATTTATTTCGACGGTGCGGAATATAACGGAGCGGCAACGAAAATATTTGCTTATATTGGTGTTCCCGAAACAGAGAAACCTGCAAACGGGTATCCTGCAATGGTACTCGTTCACGGCGGATTGGGGAGAGCGTTCCCTGATTGGGTAAAACTTTGGACAGACCGCGGCTACGTTGCAATTGCGCTGTCTGTGGATGCGAACATTACTGATTCCACGAATAGTAATAATAAAGTTACGGTTAACCCGCAAGGTGGGCCGAACATTTCGATTACGCCTACGGATATGAGAAATCCGAAAAATTCCTGGGAATATATCAGCGTTGCAAATATCATTGCATGCCATAACATACTTCGTTCTATGGAGGAAGTAGACGATTCGAATATCGGTATAACAGGAATTTCGTGGGGCTCTTATCTCACTTGTGTAACGATTGGCGTTGATGACCGTTTTAAATTCGCAGTTCCCGTGTACGGTGCCGGATTTATGGATGAAGATGTAACCAGTTCAATAAAGGACAGCTTTGTGATGGATGATGAAAATCTGGAAATCTATCGTAAAAGCTTTGATCCTTCTGCTTATATGAGCAATTGCAGTATTCCTACGCTTTGGATTTGCGGCGCAAACGACCATGCTTTTTCTCTGGATTGTAATCAGCGTTGTGCGGATTTAAGTAAGGGGAAGACATATTTTTCCTGGAGAGCAAGCCTTACACACGGACAGCAGCCCGGAGACGGCAGCGGACTTCCCGAAATTTTTATGTTTGCAGACTACATTGTAAAAGGTGAGGATGAATTGCTGCGAGTTGAGGAAGGTACTGCGGAAAACGGAAAAATTATTCTCAGAACTGAAAACGATGTTCAGGTAAAGAAGGCACAACTTTTTTATTCCAATTATCCTTTGGAGTACTGGCACGATTCCGGTAATATGTGGACTTGTGTAGATGCAACCGTTACGGGCAATACGATAGAAGTGGACGTTCCTTCGGATGCTTTGTTTGCGTTCGTTCAGATTACGGATGAAAATGACAAGATTGTTTCCAGTCGGTTGTTCTCGTTTTGATATAAAAAACAAACGTTGTAAAAATAAGAAAATTCAATATTTTATAGAGAAAGTCCGCTCGAAATTTTCGAGCGGACTTTCTCTATAAAATATTTTGAACGCGTCAGTATAATTTTTATTGGCTTTCTAATAAATGTTGGGGTGAAAGATTTACTTCAAGATTTTTTGTAATTGTGCAAAAAAGAAGCAAGGAAAGAAAAAATCCTGTAAAATGAATTTACCCAAAATAAATAGGAAGATTTCATCTATATTTAATAAAAATTATATCACAGATCTTATAAAATCTTGCAAACGTTGATATTGCAGTTTGGAAACATGTACACCATATTAAGAATATAAAGAAGCAAAGCGGAGCGGCATAGTAGATGAGTTTTCTCCGTCTGAATGTCCGGATGAAAAAGCCGTAGAGGAAGCAGAGAATATAACAGCTACGGCAGGGGAAAAGCGAATCAGCACGAGGTCGGAGGAGTTTTTGCGGTGGTATCGTGAATCGTTGGATTTGAAGAAAAAAGCCAGGTATTCGTTTATCGCATCAAAGATGGCGCCGTACTTTTCGGACAAGGAAGAACTGCATCGGTTTTTGCATCGGAAGTTGGCTTGCCGGGAACGTGCAAAGATGACGAAACGGCTGCGATGTATCAGGCGTGCGGCATTGCACGATATGAATTATTTTTGCACGTTTACATACGACAGCAAGAAGATGAACGAAGAAGAGTTTGAAAAGAAACTGTTGAACACGCTCAGTCATTTTGCGAGCAGGAAGGGCTGGAAATATATGGGAACATGGGAGCGCGGTAAGGATACGGACAGGCTGCATTTTCACGCAATCATGCACATTCCGGAAGGCGCGATGTCCGGGGAACTTGTAAAGAAAAAGGAATACGACGTAAAGAAGAAGCGGATGGTCGAGCGTATAGAGAATACGTTTTTTGAAAAGAAGTACGGAAGGAACACGTTTGAATTTGTGGACGGAACGGCTTTGACTATCAATACCGCAATAGAGTATATCATAAAGTATCTGGAAAAGGACGGAGGTCGGATCATTTGTTCGAAAGGGCTGCATACGTTTTTGGAAACGTGCTCGTTTGTCAATGACTTTTTAATAATTTCTACAAAATTTTTTAATAATACTGTCCTTATGCTTCAATAATTCCGTCCTTGCGAGGGAGCGGAGCGACCGAGCGACGGCAAAAGAGGGCAAGCCCCACAGGGTTTACCCTCTTTTTCTGTTTCCGTGTACGCCGAAAAAGCCGTCTATTCGGCGGCTTCTCCGTTTCCGTGCTTTGACGGCTATTCAATTACGCCCCAATCAAGCAGGAGCAGTTCCCGCCGCTTCTCTTTCGGCGTAAGCCACTTCCTTTTTCCGTCCTTGCTTTTGAGTACGCTCATCGGGATATTGTTTGACCGCCGCAGATACGCTTTCATTTGCGTTTTCAAATCGTCAAAGGAATGAAACCGCAGAAACTTGTAAAAGCGTTCGTTGTCCGACCGGTGGGAACGTTCGACTTTCCCGTTATGTCGCGGCGTTCGCGGCTTTATCGTTTTGTGTTCAATGCCTTGTTCCTCGCAGAACTTATCAAAGGTATGCTGCCGCCCGCCTTTCACTTTCTGCGTAAAAGTAAACTCCGAGCCGTTGTCCGTCTGTATGATTTGCGGCTTATAGCCGAAATACAGAATTGCACGCCGTATGCAATCGACTGAATTATCCGCTATCTGTTCCCGGTACGGATATATAAACCGCTCGCGCGTGGCTTCGTCTATCACGGTGTATTGATAAAAATATTCATCTTCGAGTATAGAACTTGCCGCGCACTCTTTCGGAACGTGTTTCACGTCGAATTGCCATTTTACGCCGATATGTTCGGGCGTGTCATACGGCTTCGGCTTGTACGGTATGTACTTCCGCTTATGCTCGTAAAAGCCGGTACGCCGCAAATAGCGGTAGAGCGTTACGGGGTTGCGCTTATATGCGTAATGCAGCCGCAATTTTCCGTAAAGCTCGTTCAGCCCGATATTCGGGTTACGCCGGACTAAATCGGCAATATGCTTTTTTTCCTCGTCCGTCTGCGCGTTCGGGTGCATAGTATGCGGACGGTGAGAACCGTTCGCAAGGCTTTCCAACGTGCCGTTGTATTTCCGTTTCCAACGATAGACCGTCTGAACGGTGCAATGATACCTGTGCGCAACGAAACGCACGTCTGAACGCTGTAACAGTTTCAACGCCTTTTCTTTCTCTTTCGGGGAATACGGGTTGTTCCACCGCCTTATTAAACTTCTTTCGTGCATTGATTTTTCCCTCCTTCGTGTAATGTATATCACCCCTGCGGGGAGCTTTTAGGCTGATAAAAGGAACGGCTTTCCGCTTTTATCGCCATGCGATCTGTTGCGACGTCGCAACAGACTTTTTTTCAACTCTCTATTATAAGGGTTTTTACCGTTAAAAATCGTTCAAATTTATATCTGCTCGGAGAAAAAGAGCATTGCGCGCCCCCTTGTCTATACGAGCGCCGCGCTCCGCGCGGCGGACAAGGGGGCGCGCAATGCGGAACGCCCGAACCGCCCGAAACGGACGAAAAGAACCGCAATTCGCCCACCGAAAAAGGCGGTTTCCGCGCTAAATCGCTTCGGAAAACCGCCTTATTCTTTCGGGTTTGCGGCTGCGAAAAGCGACTTTCGGGGCGTTTTTCCCTTGTCATTCACTTTTCGGCAATATTGCGCCGTATGCTGTTCCATAGGCGCAAGACTTCGTTTTTATTCGTGCTATATTATTGTAACGCTGCTACGCCGCTATCGGCTCTCGCTGCCGCGTAAGCGGGTATATATCCCGCCGCCATTCGATTACATTGTCGAACAGCACTTGGCGACCTGCGTTATCGTTTTCAAACGCTGCCGCAAATACGCTTTCATCGAGCCGTTTTTCAATTTCCGTGGGTATGCCACGGCTGTATATAACACGTTCCCCCGTCTTGCGCAAATATTTCAGCAAATAGCCAACCGCTTCGCCGCTCTTCATTTCCATAACGTTCAACTCCTCAAAATCGTTTCTTCCGAATTTCCGCTCGAAAAAGCTGTTGGAAAAGGTTTCTTCCAACTTTCCCGTTTTCAAGCTGTAATCTCTCTTTTTCGTAAGCACTCCGACCATTTCCCCGTTCGGAATATATACGAGGAAATGATAGTGCAGGCGGTTTGTTTTTGCCCCGCGTTCGGGTACGCCCATAAACCGCCAACCGCGCCGCGTTGCCAGATTTGCAAGGCATTTCCGCAGCTTCCGTTTGAATGTTTCTTCCGTATGCTTCCGGTTGCTGTATGTAAACGTGACAAAGTAATTCCAACGGTTCAGATACGCTTTTTTGCGGAACCGTTTTTCCCGCTGCCAAGCGTTCCGCTCTTTCCGTTCCACGTTCTCGCGGACATACTTTTCCAAATCGGGATAATACGGGAAGTAATCTTCCAGCCCCGTCTGAATGAACGGCACGAGCTTTGCGGCGCGGGCTTGCATTGATTTGTCGCTGTCGTCCAACACGCTGCGCACGCCGACCTTGTAAAGTTCGTCGAAAAGCACGTCTATTTCCGTCTGCGAACGTTTCTTATATCGCCGCGCTATACCTTTTACCCGCGGACGGGCAATATAATGGCTGCCGTCACTGTATATCTTATAAGCCTTATCGAAAGGACAATCGTTGCCGTAATAGGGCTGTAATGCTGCCGCTACGTTCATCTTGCCGTTCTCCTTATCTTTTTTTATCACCCCTGCGGGGAGCTTGTTTGCTTGTAAAGGATAGTTTTTCCTTTCGTTCGTTTGCTTTATCGCGGTAGCCGCACATAACGCCTTTGGAAAACTGCTGCCCCTCGCGGGCATATGTCGAAGAAAGATTGATAAATGCCGTAGTCAGCATTTTTCCCTCGTCGTCCTGCTTCGGATAATCGCGGTAAAGCGATACGCCGTAACAATACCCCGACGAAAACAAACCCTTGCGGCGTTTGTTGTATTCGTACTTTTCCTGCACCGTCCGCTTCATAAAATTTTCCTCCCGTATAGTTGACTTTCGTTCCGAAATAGCATATAATAAAGACAGATAAAGCGTTCAACGCTTTACCCCGCAGTTAAAGGGCTGCGGGGTTTTCTTTTTACCGTTCCTTTTTGCGGGCAAACTGCCGTATTTTCTTTGCCTGATACGTCGGCACATATACCGCTTTTTCCCCGCCGAAATTGATTGCGTTGACCGCTTTCAAGTCTAACGGGTTGCCGTTTATATCCGTCGTTACATACCCGTTGCGTATGCCGGACGGATATTTTATTTTCGGCAGCTTTACCACCATTAAGCCGCCTTTTTCGAGCAACTTTTCTTTCTGCGGCTCGTACATATGCGTTGTACGTATTGCCCGCACTTCGCCCGAACGCTTGTCCTTATAGACGAGATAGGTATGTACCCCGTTCGGGTTATATTTTGCTTTCTGCGCGGGCGTTATCGGCTTATACATATATTTATCCCGTATTTTAACAAGTTTCATAAACACCTCCTTTACAGCCCCGGAATATTTTTTATATCATAATCGAGCGGTTCCGGTTTTACCCGTTCGGCGGGCGGGGCAAATTCCTGCCGGCATTCCGCTTGTCCGTTCTGCTCGTTTACCTTGTTCAAATCGTCTTGGAAAAAGCTATGCTGCTCCTGCAATTCTTCCCACGTTGCGCGGGTGTCGGCATATTCGCGGAGGTCGTCCAGCCCCACGGCGTTCTGCTCCGCCCGCTTCTCAAAGATACCCGAAAGACAGTCCGTAGAATAGCGGTTCGCATATACCTTTTTCGGCATTTTGTACCACTTCCGCGCGAGCTGCTCGCCGTCCTGCTTTCCGCTCTCCACCGTCAGCGCCAACACCCCGCAGCCGAACGTATTGCATACGCCCGTATAATGCCGCTGCATTGCCGCCGTTATGCTTTTCAAAACATACAGAAACAACGTATTGTCCGCACGGTTAAAACGGTACTGCACATAGTAATTTGAAAACTTTCCGAATACCCAATCATAAAGCGCCCCGAACACCCAAAACGGCGAAAAGAACGGCAGCACGGGTTTCATTTCGCTTTGCCCCTCAATGGTAACGACTTCTCCAAGCTCCCGCACGTCGCCGCCCAAACTCCCGAACCGCTGCAAATCGGCGATGACCTTTACAAACACGCGGTTTGCAATCACGCAGGGCAGGCGTGCGAGCAAAGGCAGCGTAACGTATATGTACGACAGCCAGAGCCGGCTGATAGAGCAGAGCAACGGGCTGGAGTACTACTATGACCACAGCGGCGTGTGCGGCGTGAAGTATAACGGGAACACCTATGTATACAGAAAGGATATACAGGGGAATATTTGCGCGATACTTGACAGTACGGGAAATGTGGTGGTAGAATATAAGTACGATGCGTGGGGGAACCATGCGGTGCTGAATGCGAGCGGAGGTGATATAGAGGAAGGAATGCATCTTGATTTGTGGAGAAAATGTCGCTCTTGTAAAAGTAGAAGCCTCTTATGGTACACCATTTGATAATAATCCGAACCTTGTAGTGCCAATAGGCGACGGGTTCGGATTTATCATTCAAATTTGAAAAAACTTAACAAAGGCTTGCGGAATATCCGCAAGCCTCAAGCTTTTATAATATGCTAAATTTAATTCCTATTCAGTGCGATTTGGAAAAAATATAAAAACATTAAAAACTCCGTCAAATTTTGAAGTAAACCCCAAATTTTGGAAAAGATTTAAATTAGTTTGTTTGGTAATGAGTTCGGTATTGTACCGGGCTCATAACTTTTAGTTTGATAGATTCTCTTGTTGTTTCAATACTTAATAATTTTTTGATATTGTGATGACTTTTAAATCAATTAACATTTTGTTTTAAGCTATCATGCTATATTGGGTTAAAACAAAAAAATATTTAGAAAATTTTTTGCTATTCAAGTGTCCAAGACAGTGCTGTAAGTTTTTTATCAATATTAATTTCTTAATATTTTCATTGAAGGGGTTATTTATTTCATTAAAAATGTTAAAAAATTCGTTATATTTGCTATTCCTTAATAAGTTTAAATGGGTTATTATATTAATTGAAGGAGGGGTTTTGATATGAAAAAATTTATCAGCTCTATTTTTTTGATTATAATGTCAGTTTTGTTATGTGTAGCAGGCCTTAGTGGTTGTGCAAAACCAAATAATGAAGATTCCGGTAAAGGTCCTTCCGGAGAAGAAACACAAGAAGAAAAGTGGAAAGAAGACGGGATATTGAAAATATTAACTGTCGGTAACAGCTTTTCAGATGATACTATGGAGTATGTTTGGCAGATAGCCAATGACTTGGGAGTAGAAAATATTTATTTGGGGAATCTATTTATTGGTGGGTGTACTTTGGATACCCATGCATTAAATGCAAAAAATAATAATATTGCATATGATTATCGGGTAAATTCAAACGGTTCATGGAAAACGGAGCGTTATAGGATGGGGGATGCTCTTTCTGAACAAAATTGGGATTTTGTTTCTCTTCAACAAGCTAGTGGAAGCAGCGGAATGAAAGATACATATAAGGAGCTAGGCTATTTGGTAGATTACGTCAAAGAAAAGGCTCCGAATGCCCAAATCGTTTGGAATATGACATGGGCTTACCAACAAAACAGCAATCATTCTGAATTTTATAAATATGACTATAATCAAGAAACAATGTACGAAATGATTGTAGATTCAGTAAAATCATGTGTGATCACAAATGATAACATAAAAATTGTTATTCCGAATGGGACCGCAATTCAAAATGCACGTAGTTCATACATAGGGGATACGTTGACCCGTGACGGTTATCATTTAACGCTTGATTTTGGTCGGTACATTGCAGGCTTGACATTATTCCGGGCATTGACAGGTATTTCAGTAAAAGAAATTGAGTTTGTTCCCTCTGGAGTGAGTGGAGAATATCGTAAAATCGCGGTAGAAGCGGCAGAAAATGCTGTAAAAAATCCTTTTAAGGTTACACAATCAGAATTTTCTACAAAACCTTCTTTTGATCCTCAAGGTTATACGCTTTTAGATTTAGAGCTTACAAAGTTTGCATATTATAATTCTGATTCTCCAGACTGGGATAATTTAATTACGGGAGCAAGCAATGGAGATCGTTACTATGCATCCAAAAAATTTACAAGAGAAGATATTCCGGTCGGAAGCGTAATCATCATTGAAGAAGGATGGCAATATAGACCTGAAGGCTGGGAAGAAAATAAGGATATTACTACGCATGTTCGTCCAAACAATGTTTCTGTGTATCGTGTTGATGTAACTGAAGAATGGTGGGGGAATTATGTAACCAGAGCTTTTAATGTATCGAAACAGTCAGCAGAGAGTTTGGAAGGAAAAGATACGGAAGTGAAGAACGCATTAAAAATATATATTCCAAACTGAAAAAGCATTTATTCTAATTAGAAAAAATGAGTCAGGTATTTTACCTGGCTCATTTTTTAAGGAAAATTTTATAAATCACAGCTTATTTGTTGATTTTTATTTTCAGCTATACGTCTTCGGGATGTATGAGATAATTCCTTTATTAATTTGTTGTTGATAATTATGGGGGGATTGTCCAACTTCTCTTTTAAAATAGCGAGAAAAATCAGAAACTGCTTCAAACCCTAAAACGTCCGATATTTCTGTTACAGAAAGGTTTTTTTGTGCAAGATAGCTTTTTGCTTTTTCGATTTTTAAAAGCACATGATATCTTACGGGAGTTATACCAAATTTATTTTTATAAAGATGGGAAAGATGGTTTGGAGAATATCCGATTTCCGCAGCTATTTTTTTCAAATCAAATTTTTGAGTTACTTGCTTTTCGATCATTATATTAACGAGGGAAAATAATGTGTCGTCTGATGTTATTTTTTCATTTTTAGGCAGGTATTCCGAAAGAATTATTTTAAAAATATCGATCATGCATTTCTTTTTTTCAAAAACGGATAAAAAGTTTGTCGATGTTTGTAATTCGATTATATTGTAAATTAATTCTTTTACAGTTTGTGAATGCATTGTATCCAAATGAAGTTTATAGGGCAATTTTAGTCGATCGTAAATATTTTCTTGAAAAGTAAGTTGGTTTTTTCCTTTTTCAGGATTTTTGTTTGAATCGGGGATTATGCCAAATGAAATGATAGTGTTGGGAGATTGGCTGTTATAAAAAAAATCAAAATGGATATGGGTTTGAATCAATCGCTTGCCGATTGTTGTAAAATAATGGATTTTTTTAGGAGGAAGAAGAAGTATTTCATTTTCTTCGACAGTATAAACTGTATTTTCAATAGTGCAAATTATTTTTCCTTGCTCTACAAAAAGGAGTTCATGATCATATAAGTTTCTTTTTTCCAAAAACCAATTTTGAGGCATTACTTCTGAAGCTGCTTTTCGTACGTAAAAAGAAAAGCCATTTAGCAGATCAAGAAATTCATTACTATTCATGCGCTTGTCTCCCAGTCAGGTAAAATTGAATTTTTATTTTAATCAATAATAAAAGTTAAATCACATTTGGTCAATGCGATAATGACAATTTCGTTAAAAATGCCAAATAATTCGTTAGGTTTGCTATTCCTTTTCTGCGGTTTTACAGGTAAAATACAAATATACAGATAATTAAAGAGAGGATACAAATGTTGTTCAAAGATTTGGCCAAATTAAAAAATTCCAGTAGTTTTTCTATTAGTCCGGAAAATTTTACGGGAGAAAAGAGCGGCGGTGCACGCGCTAAAAACGGTACTGGTGAAAATGCATCCAGAGAATTAGGTATCGGCTGGAAAGTTTCCCCTTCAGTGAGGATTCAACCTAAATCAGATTTTGTTATGGGTGAAATACAGGGGCAGGGAATTATTAATCATATTTGGTTAACATGTTCGCCAAATCAGTGGAGAACAGGGATCTTTAAAATTTATTGGGATGGAGAATCGGAGCCGTCAATATATTGCCCGGTGGGGGATTTTTTCTGTAACGGATGGTGTACACGTTCAAATGTTAATTCGCTTGCGGTGACGGTAAATCCTGCGGGAGGGTTTAACTGTTATTTTCCTATGCCTTTCCGTAAAGGGGCTAAAATCGTGATGCAGAATCTATCGGATGAAGATATGATTTTATATTATCAGATAGATTTTGAGAGGACAGAAGTTTCAAAAGATATGGCTTATTTGCATGCTCAATTTCGAAGTTCGTCTCCTTTAAAATACAAAGAAGTTCACACTATTTTAGATGGGGTAAGCGGCAAAGGTCAATATGTAGGAACTTATATTGCATGGCAGGTGAATAGTAACGGATGGTGGGGAGAAGGAGAGGTAAAATTTTATATTGACGGCGATGATGAATATCCAACTATTTGCGGTACGGGGACTGAAGATTATTTTGGGGGAGCTTGGAATTTTGAGCACCCGCAAGGTGAATACGGTTTATATTCAACTGCATATCAGGGGCTTACTCAGGTAATCAAACCAGACGGGCTGTATCGTGCGAATACCCGTTTTTCAATGTATCGCTGGCATATTACGGATCCTATATATTTTGATAAAGATCTACGTGTCACGATACAAGCTCTCGGTTGGCGTTCTAAAGACCGTTATCTGCCTTTGCAGGACAATATTTATTCTGTCGCTTATTGGTACCAAAGCGAACCGCATAAATCGTTTTTCAAAGAGTTTGATTATGATGAACTTGAAGTGAATTAGGAGAAAAAATGAAAAAGAACAGTCATAGCCGAACAATATTACTATTGTTGCTTATTTCTTTTATAGTTTCGCTTTTCGGCGGATGCGGGAAAACTGAAATGCGTTATGAAGGTCCTGGTTATGGAGTTGGGGCTTATCAAAGTATTGATGAATTGGCTGCGCTAAAAAACGATATTATCTTTGAACAGCAGTCCAGCTATGACAGGGACGGCGGAAATGCAGATGGATTTGGGCTTGTACTGCCTGATGGTTCAAATGATAGCGGGGAGCCTACCGGTGAAGAAAGCGCTATACGGAGAGTTCTTCTTGACGTGCAGTCCCCAGGCGTTGTTTACAGAATGTGGTTTACAAATTTCGGAGAAGTGCCGAATTTGCGGATTTATGTCGATGGAGATAAAGTTGTCGACATGGATGTGGCTGAGCTTACATCGGGGAAACATTATCCATTTGTTGCGCCTTTTGTACAAGACAAAACACAATCCAGTGGAGGCATGGTATGCTATCTTCCTATAGTGTTTTCAAAGTCGATAAAAATAATAGGCAGCGGGAATTTTTATTATAATATAGGTTATCATCTTTATCCGGCGGATGCAGAGCTTGAACCTTTTAAAATGGATATGGATATTTCCAAAGCCAGTAAAATTTTGGAAGAGGTTTCAGCCGATCCAAAATACAAAAGCGATAATAAATATCTTAAAGATTCCTTTTCTTTGGCTCCTCAAAGCAAAAAAGAAATTATGCTGAGCGGCAAAAGAAGCATTTCATCGATTGAAATGAAGATTTCAGATATTGAAGCGGTGTGTTCGGATCGGACAGAATACGAAGACGGTGGGATTAAAATGTCGGCCGGAAGTAGCGTATCTTTTGTTATGAAAGCAAAAGACGCCAAATTTCTTACCGGAAGATTTGCACTGTTAAGCGAAACGCAACGAGCAAAGGTCTATGTAAACGGAAAAAAGGTATCCGATCTCAGTGTGAGAAAGAGGAGAGCGGATGGGTTTGAGTGGAAAGATAATATTTATTTTGAGAATTTTAACATTGAATTGCCTGCCGCGTCAACATCTGGAAGGGATGAGATAACCGTTCAATTCGTTGCAGAAAGTGATATTTATTTGTATAGATTTTGGACAAAAAACGGTGATTTGATAATTGATGATTACGATTTGGGCGATAGTAATGCAGACAAAGTACATAATTTAACGAAAAAAGGATTAGTAGCATCCAGTGTGCAGACAGCGGAGTATGATCCGAATTCTCTTTTAAGCGATGCAGAAAAAGAGAGCATATTCAAAGATGAAGATTTTTTGAACAATATTTATATAAAAATTTATTTTGATAAGAAAGAAAAGCCGAATGTTGAGGCGCCGATTTCGTCTTTCTTTGGTTTCGGTAACTTTGGACCTTATAAAACGCTTACATTAATGACAGGTTTGAAAGAAGACGGAACAATGTACTGTTATTATCCGATGCCTTTTATATCAGATTGCAGGATAGAGATTGAAAACAGAAACCTTTCTGCGGCAGATTCCGTAGAGATTACAGTCGGGCATAAACCGTTTGAAGGGGATATGGACGATTATGGTTATTTTTCAACACAATATAGCGAATATATAAGCGGAACTGATAGCATGTTACGTCCGAAAGAGTATTTTAATATTCTTACGACCAAAGGGGCGGGACATCTTGTTGGTGTAACTCTATCAATGACAGGAGATTATTTTGGGGATACATCCCGATATTATTTAGAAGGTGATGAGGTCGGCTATATTGACGGAAAAATGTCGCATACCCTTCATGGCACAGGGACTGAAGATTTCTTTAACGGAGGTTGGTATTTTAATAACGGAACACAAGTAAATGCCTTATACGGAAATCCTGTACATAATTATCGTGATGGGATGGATCGTACCGTAATGGTTCGTTCGCTTGTAGCTGATTATATTACTTTCCGTGACGGTATTGAATTAGTGATGGAACACGGAGGGGCAAATAATCGTACGGATAGCAATGTGTATGTTCTTTCTTATTATTATCACAACGATCGAGCGCAGATGAAAGAAACGGATTCATTTTCTGTTGTAGACAGCAATGAAGTAAATACTCACAACTACGTAATGTCATCAGGTGAAACGTTACCTTTTACAGGAACATTGGAAGCTTTATATAGCAAGCGTTCCTATTCCACTAATTTTAATTATGTTAAAGATTATTCACAGTTTGAGATTACGATAGATAGTTCGAACAAAGGTGTGATTCTTCGAAGGTTTATGGATGCTTCGCTGTTAGAGCAGGCGGCTTTAGTCTATGTTGACGGACAAGAAGTCGGGATATGGAATGAAAGGCAGCGTGCGGCACTGGGGTTTGTGCGATGGGAAGATTATTTTATACCGGCAAAATATACGCAAGGGAAAAATAAAATCACCATAAAGTTAAAAAACTTGATGAATGAAAACGGTAATTTGGTTGCTTGGTCTGAAAATGAATATACCGTATTTAGTCTTTGCTGATTTATTAATTCTTTGCGCAAAAAAATTAATTTAAAAAATGGAGGGAACAAAAAGAATGAAAAAATCGATTTTCGCAGTAATCGCGGCATTTCTTATGAGTTTTACTTTATTTGCTGCGGGCTGTGACGGTGGAGTATTTGGGGACGGTGTCGGTGATGACGATTTAGTGATTTGGGCAAACAGCACTTATTGGGGCGGAGCCAACGAGTTACTGGTTCAGCAGATGATGGATAAGTATGAACAGGCAACAGGGAAAGAAGTGTATTTTGTACCCCAATCCGACTTGGATACGAAGCTGAAGTCTGTTGCTAACGGAGCGGAAAGCCCAGATGTTGTTATTTGGGATAGATGGGAAACGGTTCGTTATATTAATGAAGATCGTTTTGTGTGTATAGACGATTACATGCAAGAGAGCGGAGTAAATGCTGCGGATTATCAAAGCGAGGCAATGGAAGAAATGATGTTAGACGGTAAACATTATGGAATTCCGCTCGATATCGACGTGTGGGGGCTTTGGGTTAATGTAACTGCTCTCAACGCGGCGGGAATTGAAAAATTGCCGACGACATGGGATGAATTGCGTACAGCAGCCAATGCCTTGACGGTTTATTCAGATCCCGTAAATAAGACCGGTATGACTCGTGCCGGTATGAATATGAAAATGGCTGGCTCATTTTATCCGTTTTTAATGACGGCAGGGGGCCAAATTCTCAGCGATGATGAAACAAAATTAACCGTAGACAACGATTATGGGCGTGCAGTACTAAAATATTTTTGGCAATTGAATAATGAAGATAAAGTATTTAACGAAGCGCTTGCGACAGGCGGCGGCCCCAATGATCCTTTCTTGACGCAAAAAATTGCAATTCAAGTAAATTCATTGCTGAACGGAACTAATTTTTACGATCAATATTCTGATGGAACATTCGAGTATGAATTTATACCTTTCCCGAAGGGGCCTTCGGCAGAACTTGCTCCGGAAGGAGTTACTCCAAATTCACAACTCGGCGGGTTAATGGGCGGATTTGGTTTAGCAATTCCTACCACCTCAATAAAGCAGGATGCGGCATGGGATCTTATTAATTGGTGGGTCTGCACTACAGAAAATGCGGTCGAATGGAGTAAAATATCGGGTTTAATACCGGCAAAATTAGAAATTATCAATGATGAATCGATGAAGGAAGTTCCAAATGTGCGCAATGCGATAGAAGTGTTACCTTATTTAAAAGCGCGTCCTAAAACGCTTGGCTATACGTCGATTGAAACATCTGTCATTATGTCAAAAGTCGATGGCTTACTTTTTTCTAATGCATATCGTGGTGAAACAGCAGATGACAAAATAGCGGCATGCTTGAAAGACATGGAAAAAGCAGGCAACGAAATTCTTGAATTTTATAGAGAGTAAAGCCATGGTGAATGAAACAGCGAATAAAGAATCAGTACGGCGGAAGTGGAAATTTACACAAAAAGACTATTTGGGTTATTTATTTGTAATACCCTGTACGATCATATTTATAATGTTTACGCTGGTTCCGATTGTTTTGGTATTTGTTCTAGCTTTCACTGATTTTAACGGTATCAGCTTTGAAGGAATTCAGTTTAAAGAGTTCAATAATTTTAAATATATTTTTACAACAGGCATTGAATTTTGGAACGGAATGCTCAATATCGTTATTTACACGTTTACGACAGTGCCGTATACAATTGTAATGAGTCTTGTATTGGCATTGATCGTATTTAAAAAACTTCCGTTAACAAAAGTATTTCGCGGTATTTTCTATATTCCTGGTATAACTTCTGTTATTGCGAGTGCTACCGTCTGGAGATATCTGTTAGACGGGAATGGCATAATAAATAATTTTATTGAATTCTTAAACGGCTCGTTTGGTGCGGACTTTAGTAAAATATTACTGAACAACAGTGCTACGGCTTTGTGGGGTCCTATACTGATGGCATGTTGGGGTTCGCTTGGCGGAAACATGGTATTATTTATAGCAGCTTTGGGTAACGTGCCTGAAAGCGTGCAGGAAGCGGCGAAAGTTGACGGGGCTTCTGCGTGGAGAACGTTTTTTTCCATTACCTTACCTTGTATTTGGCCCGCAATATTTTTTGCATCAACTTTAGCTTTGATCGGGGCCCCGCAAATGTTTGAGCCAATTTTGGCATTGGATGCGAACACCACAACGCCGGTTTACGAAATTTATAAAACAGCTGTAAAAGGAACTTCGGTGGGATTAGGATGTGCTCAGTCTGTACTTTTATTTATCTTTATTATGATAATCACGTTTTTCTTTCAGCGGTTTAACAAAGAATCTTATTTTTAAGGCGGTGAAGGAATGGAAACGACAGAAAATTTAGAAAAAAATTTACTGCACCGAAGAAAGCTATATAAGACAATTTTGTTGGACGCAATTCTTTGGATATTAAGAATCGGGTTTGGGTTTATATTTTTGTTCCCGCTGATATGGGCGCTTTCTACTTCTTTAAAACCTCTTTCAGAGATTGTATCGGCTGAGATCAAGTTATGGATTAATAATCCAACGCTTGAACATTACAAGTATGTTTTTTCTTATCGTAATGCGTACAAAGCAAATGCTTTTATTGTCGCTTTGATAAATACGAGTTTTTTGACGGGAATAAGTATGCTGACGAACTTGGTTTTTTGTACGTTAGCGGCTTATGCCTTTGCAAAATTACGGTTTAAGGGACATAAAGCGTTATTTAAAGTATTTTTGTCTTCGATGATGATTCCCGGAATCATCACCATGGTTCCTACTTTTGTGGTAATACGGGTATTGAATTTATGGGGCAGTTATTGGGGTGTTATATTACCGGGTGCTACAGGCGTATTTAATATCTTTTTTATGCGGCAATTTTTTATCGGATTACCGGATGAACTTGGAGAAAGCGCTGCTCTTGACGGAGCAAATGAACTGATAATTTGTTTTCGCATCTATGTACCGTTGGTAAAACCCGCGATTGCGACAATGGCGGTGCTCTGTTTTCAGGGCGGATGGAATAACTTCTTGATGCCTTATGTAGTATTACCAGACAGACAATTAGTACTTTCGACGTTTATAAGAACGTTCCCTGCGGATAACTATGCAGTGTCTATGGCAGCATCAATGGTGGCAACGTTACCTGTATTGGTTTTGTTTATCTTTTTCCAAAAGTATTTTATGAACAGCATAACCTTTTCAGGTATCAAAGAATAATTTTAAAAGGAGGGAATTATGAGCAAAAAAAAGTTTAATGGGCTTATCGGCCTAGGATTAGCTTTTTTGATGTCAGTTTCGATAAGCGGTGTTATCGCTTTTGCCGATACGCAAGCTGTCGGAGTGATGGATGAGGTGCCCGCATATGCCGAGGCACATAAGGTGCACATTCAACAGGAAATGGAGGAGGCTTCTAAAGATTTGGGCAATTCCAAAGGAGCTATGTCTGTTTATGTTGACGACGACGACAGGGTTTTGATCGGCCAAGAATTCGATTCCGGTGCAATTTTCATGAACGAAATGAAGGGCAGGGCTTTGTCTGTAGCGGATGAAAATTTATTATCTTATTGGAAAGGCGATGGCGAACCGAACGGCGTGATTCTTACAGATATTATAGAAAGGGATGGCGCAAAGTATCTGATCACAGACAAAGTAATATTTGAGAATAAGGCAGGCACTGTCAATAACTATACATTTACAGTCGGTCAATTACCGGAAGATTATGCGAATTCGGAAGTTGAGGCGGAAAGATTGACAGATCGTTTTGCAGATGCTTATAAATTTGCAGTCAATTATAACGCAGATGAATATGAACTTGGTTTGCCTGTATCTGCGGTTAAGGCAAAAACTTATACGATTGCAAATCTTAAGACGAACGGTAAATATGACACTGGCACTTCAGAAAAAACCTATTATGAACAAGAGTTTGAAGGCGGCTATATTATTCAAGCGCGTTTAGATAGAAGTCCTCATTATGCTGCGGCTCCGATTTCGAAAGAAATGTATCAGAAAGTCGTAGCGGTACAGGATAATTCCGCTTTGAATGTAACGGGTGCGCCTGTTACACGTCAGTTTACGGTTGAGAATACTATCTATCAAAATTTTGAATACGGCTACATAAAAGTGGTTGACGACGGTGCCGCAGAATTCGTGGTTGATAAGGCAGTATCTCCGAAAGGAACAGAAATGTCCCGAATTATAGCGTCTTTTGAAGATAATTGGGAGACGAAGATCTACAATACTACATATTTGCATATTCAAGACGAACAAGTTCGTAAAACGGAAGAACGCCTCGCTGCAGTCGGTGAATTTATTGATGATGGTGGTACTCCTTATAAAGGGTTTGGAGGTCCTATAGCTGATCAAAAAATTAATCATCCCATGCATGAATTCATGGGACGGGGTGCAATACTGAAATTTAATTCAGACGAGTGCGGACCGTACGCTGGTGGCTATAACCTTTTTGTAATTGTAGGAAATTGGTATGATGATGTATATATCGTCAATAATGCTGATTTTTCTTCTACAGCCAGTGGATATATAGGAGCCTATTTCAAAGAAGGGGAAAATAAAGTAAATGCAGATGATACATTTTCGGGAGTAGGTTTCCCTGTAAGTAAAACGACAGTTTATAAAAATGTAAAGTATCAAACATATTCAGCGGCTATAATTTATCAAGAAAATCTTGCGGATAATTATACCTGTATAAAAGGAAATGATTACATTGCATGGATGGCGGGTTATAACTCTGTAGAAGAAGCGTTGGTCGGGCATGGAATCGCAGAAGATCCGCCTGTTAATCCTGAAACGCCTATTTTAAACGGAGAAGGTACCTATAAGGCGGCGACGTATAGCGCAAAAGATGGCGTAGTCGAAGTATATTACGATGACGAAGCGGATGCATTCGAATTTAAAGATAAATTATACGAAGCATGGGTTGGAGCAAACGAAACTTTTGAGGCGGCTTGTAAAGAGAACGGCGTTCCGGTGTATGCCGAGAAAGATTATTTGATTACAACAAAGTATTATTTTGATGCGTCCGGAGAAGAAGTTGTTCGAAATAATGGCCTTGGTTCATTGGAAGAGGGCACCGAAACGGTTTTCGGCTCAACCGCTTATAGTAAGACTGTGGCGGCGCTCATAACCGACGGTTTTGCTGACGCGTATCAGATGGCGAATACACGTAACGGTTATAATTTGGGCAAACCTACAAAGAATGCCGCAATAGGTTCCTTTAAGGATGAATTGGGGGACGGGTCGGACATTTATTATGTAATTCAAGAGTTCGAAAAGGGTGTCATTATACAGAGTTCTTATGATAATCCTGCCGTCGCTATTTTTGGCAATGTACTCACTGCTATTGAAGATTTGGGCGGATATAAAAAGACAGGACTTCCTATTGCACGTCAATATACATATGAAAATAAAACGTATTGCAACTTTACTTTCGGATATGTAATGATCGATGAGGCCGGTACAGCTACGATCGAATATGATAAGGCGGTCGGAAGTAAAGGAAATGAAATTGACAGAAATATTGGCCGCATGGAAAGCCGTTCGAATGTTGCAAAAGGCGGAGCTGATTTTGAACATGAGATTTTGCGAATTTATGAAAGCTATTTGGCTGAGTACGAGAGAGTAACGGATACCGGCTTTAAGCTGTATACAGGAGCGGTAGCGCAGGGGCATGAATGGAATGCAAACGGTATAACGCAAAGTTATATTGCGGGCAGTTCTACTTCTACCGCTTGGGGACAGCAAAAGTTAACCGTTATGGTAATGTCAAATCCGTTTGAAAAAGCTTACATTGTACGCAACATGATTTTGGATACGTATGCGACGAAAGGTGGAAATAACCAATCTGGCAATTTTGGTATGCCGATAAGTGACGAGTTCGAAGTTACGGTTGAGCGTGAGAAAAACGGTGAACCGGTTGAAATCGTTGTTACTTTCCAAAATTTCCAAAAAGGAACGATTTATAGCTATGTCAATACAGTAGGTGATGCCTATGTTAATGGCGTGGCAGGCGGATTTGCCGACAGTGATGGCACGATCGTAAATGGTGATGAAAGCGTTGATCTTGATATAGTTGTAGGGGAAGATCCCAAACCGGAACCCAACCCTGGTGATAATGATCAAGATAAAGAGCCGGGTGACGGTGATACGGAAGAGCCTGGCGGATGCAGTTCTTTTGTGGGCGGAACGACAATGGCTTTTGCAGTTGTTGCAATTTTGGTAGTAGTGGCTGTTCTTTGCTTGCGCAAAAAAAGAAGGGGATAAAAAGTACTTGAAGTACAGATAAAGGTGAAGGGAATGAAATAAGAATATTTCATTCCCTTCAATAATTATAGGGTTATGAAAAAAATTGTAAGTATTTTATTAAGTATATTTTTATTTGGGATAGTGGGGTGTGCACCTGAAAACCCCGAACAAAAGCCGGAAGAAAAACCTTTTCCGAATCATTATGCGGAGCAATCATTTGATCAAATACAGGCAATAGAGAAAAATTGCCGAATGGATAATGAAAGCTTAGCGGACAATACCAATAGGAATAGTCGGGCAACTTTATGGACGTATGGAGCTTATTTTACAGCTGTAGCAAAGCTTGTTAAGGTCAGCCCGCGAAATGAAAATGTAAAAATGCTTGCCCGTAATGCATTGGAAGAGTTAGAGTGGTATTCTTGTAGCGGAATAAACGCCTATGCTTCCGATAACGGCAAAGAAAGGCCGATATTTTTTGATGACAACGCATGGTTAGTATTCGGGCTTTTAGAAATGTATGCTGCATTCGGCGAACAAGATTTGTTAAATAAGGCTATTGAAATTCAAGAATTTATTTATACCGGTTGGCAGGAAGATTTGGGGGGCGGATTGCTTTGGCGGCAATTTGATCCTAAAACGACAGAAGATAAAGATTACGTCCGCAATACTTGTATCAATGCGCCCAGTGCTATGAATGCCGCTTTGCTTTATAAATATACAAAAAATACGAGTCATTTGGATTGGGCGAAAAAAATTTTTGCATGGACTCGTAGTACGCTAAAAAATGAAGCGTTGGGTACATATTTTGACTGTATTGATCGTGCGGGAAATATTCAAACAGCTCAATTTACGTACAATAGCGGATGTATGCTTTCAGCGGCAGCATTGTTATATGATATAACAAAAGAGGAAGATTATCTTGCGGAAGCAATATCGATTGCTGAAGGAAGCAGGGCACTTTTCGCGTATGAACATCTTTCTTCTTCAGTCGAAGGCGAATTTTATAGCGATAATGCGTGGTTTCGCGTATATCTTTTTCAAGGATATCTTGACGCTTATCGTTATTGCGGAGAATCGTTTAAAAGTTTTATGGATGGTTGTTTGAAAGGTTACGATTATGCCGTAACCAAGAATTATTATGATCGTTTTGGTTTTATTTTTGATCGTTGGGATGGTTCAATGAAACCTGATGATGATCCGGTATACCAAACGGGGTGCCGCGAAGCCTGCGGAAACGCACAAAGTATGGCGGTCTTTGCGGAATACTTTGAGGAAAGTTCCAAAAATAATCAAACTGCAGAGGAGGTATTGAATTGAAAAAAGTTTTTGCCATCTTGGTTGCAATAGTGTTGTCGCTTTCGATCGTTGCTTGCGGAGAAACGGGAAATGAAGGTGATAATGATAATAATTCAAAGGTTGAAAATCCGTATTATAGTAAGAGTTTAAATATTAGTGAAAAAATATTTGAGGATTTTTGGTTGCCTTCCAATCGGATGATGGCATATGTACCGGAATATATTTCGGGTGATATAGATTCAGATCTGAGCGGTACTGCAGCATTATGGTCATACGGAGCAGTATTGACAATGGTGGGAACAATGGCCAAGCTTGATCCGGAATATAGCTTAAACCGAGAACGTATGAGCATGATGTTAAAAGGTTTGGAGGAGTACCGTTTACCTCGTAAAGCACGTGTCTATTCAGCCACTGTGGGATTGTCTGAACCGTATTATGATGATAATGCATGGGTTGCTTTGGGTATGTATGATTTTGTTGAAGTTGAAGGTGAAGATTCTGAGTGTCGGACTATTGCAAAGGAAATTACAGATTATGTTCTCAGCGGCGAGTCGGTAGATGGGGGAATATTCTGGAAAGAATCTGTTGCAAGTCGCAATACATGCAGCAGTGGGCCTGCAATCGTTGCGGCATTAAAAGAATATAAACTTAGCGAAGATAAAAAATATCTTGAGGCGGCGGAGAGGATTTATGATTGGACGCATGATACTCTATGCGATCCGCTTGATAACGTATATTGGGATAACGCAACGTATGATGAAAATACTGGTACTGAAATAATATCGAAACCAAAGTTTACGTACAATAGCGGTACTATGATTTGGGCAGGTACTATGCTTTATGAAATTACCGGAAACGCTGAGTATTTGGAGGACGCGAAAAAAACAGCTGAAGGTTCTTTTGCCTATTTTACGATGCAAAACTCAAACGGAGTATCGTATTTTCCTGCTACGCCTTGGTTTAATCTATATTTGTTACAGGGATATCTTTCTCTGTATAACATCGATGGAAACAACGAATATATAGAGGCATTTGCAAAAAATTTAGATATTGCTTGGGAAAACGGTCGCGACGAAAACGGATACGTTATGCCGAATTGGGGTGTTGGCGCAGTATTAGATGAATATAAATATGTTTCGCTTTTGCAAGAGGCCGCAACTGCTGAATGTTATGCTTTGATCGCGGGATATCAGATTAAGAAAGGAGAGCAACAAATTTGAAATACAAAAAAACATACGAATGGTTAGATTTTTTTTGCGCAAAGCTGAAAAGTAAAGAACTTGCAACTCTTTTTCGAAATTGTTTTTTGAGTACCCTAACTACTACAGTACGCGAAAAGGAAGACGGAAGTACGTATGTATTTACAGGTGACATTCCGGCTATGTGGTTACGCGATTCTTCCGCGCAAGTAAACACTTATATCGGTTTATGTGGCGTTGATGATGATATGTCGCGGATGATTCGTGGCGTCATTAAAAGGCAGTTTTTTTACATATCCATTGATCCCTACGCCAATGCTTTTAACGAAGAGAAAAACGGTCATGGCCATAAAGATCTAACCTTGAATAATGATTGGGTTTGGGAACGAAAATTTGAAATTGATAGTCTGTGTTATCCCCTTTGGCTGACGGATAAATATTTTTCGATAACAGGTGATACAACTATTTTTGATCAGGAATTTTGTAAGACGGTCGAAATAATTTTAACTGTATTCGAAACAGAACAAAAGCATTTTAAAAAGTCAAATTATACATTTATACGCGAGAATTCTGCCTGCGATTCTTTGGAAAATAACGGGCGAGGTTCAAATTGTAAAGAGAACGGCTTGGTTTGGTCTGCGTTTCGTCCGAGTGACGATAAAAACACATATGGCTATCTTATTCCATCCAATATGTTCATAGTAGTGGTAATGCGCTTTTTAATTCACGTATTTACGGAAATTATTCCAAATAACGTTATGGCTGAGCGGTGCATTCAACTCAAATCAGACATAGAGAAAGGTCTTAGCGAATGTGCTTATGTTGAAACTAATAACGGTCGCATTTTCGCTTACGAAACAGATGGCTATGGTAACCATTTTATCGCTGACGATGCAAATGTCCCTTCACTTTTATCGTTGCCGTATTTGGGCTATTGTAAGGCGGATGATCCGATATATTCTAATACGCGAAATTATTTGATTTCAAAAGCAAATCGGTATTTTTATAAAGGTTTAATTGCGGAGGGTATAGGGTCTCCGCATACGCCTGAAAATTATATTTGGCCTTTAGGGTTGATCATACAAGGTTTGACTTCTGTGAGTGAAGAAGAAAAAGTTTCTCTTTTAAGGATGCTCATTAATACGCATGCGGGAACATATCACATGCATGAAAGCTTTCATAAAGATGACCCTACTAAATTTACGAGAAGTTGGTTTGGGTGGGCTGATTCACTTTTTGCAGAATTTGTTATGAGTAATTTTGAATTGTTTAAAAATATCGAGTTTTAGGCGGTACATAAAATGTTAAAAGAATACATCATAGCCGAAAGAGATGCATTGAACGTAATGTTGGAAGAATTAGACGAAAATTATGAAGAAGTAATAACTTTACTGGAAAAATGTAAAGGTAAAATCGTATTTATGGGCATAGGGAAAAGCGGACATATTGCCAGGAAATTGTCTGCAACCTTTTCCTCTTTAGGAATTACATCAATTTTCGTTCATTCTTCCGAAGCGATGCATGGAGATTTGGGGATGCTTGTCAAGGGAGACATAGCAATTCTTATTTCGAACAGCGGGAATACTCAAGAAGTTTGTCAAAATATAGCGCCTTTACGACACAATGGAATCATTACTGTAGCGCTAACTTCAGGTAAAGATAGCCAACTTGTAAAAGAATGTGATTATACTTTATTATATCCTCATATGCAAGAGGCAGATCATCTTAAATTAGCACCTACAGTTTCTACTACCTTAGCATTGGTTCTCGGTGATGCAATTGCTTGCGAAATAGCGGCACGACATAAATTTACACGAGAACAATTTTATTCGTTTCATCCAAATGGTGCGATAGGGGAGTCATTGAAAAAAGAGTTTATGAGGAAGAATTAACCATGTCTGATATAGTAGTAATAGGTTCATTTGTTGCAGATAATGTTGTTACTGTAAAAGAATTCCCAAAAGAAGGACAAACAGTTTTAGGAGATACTTTTCATGTATATTTAGGCGGTAAAGGCATAAATCAGGCCGTCGCAGCTCGTAGAGCAGGGTGTAGCGTAGATATGTTTGGTTGTATCGGTAACGATTCGAACGGGGATGCTTTTCTGAAATTGCTTGAAGAGGAAAAAATCGGTTTAAAGGGAGTAAAAATTTGTTCGGATATTGCTACTTCTGTGGCACAGATTCAAATCAATGCCGCCGGGGAAAATAAAATAATTGTTATACCGGCAGCAAATCATGCTTACGACAAAAAAGATTTACATGACGCGGAATCGTATCTTAAAAAAGCTAAAATGGTGTTAATACAAATGGAGCTTCCGCAAAGTATAAATTTTGAAACAATTGAAATGTGTGCTGATTTAGGGATACCTGTTTTGCTGAATCCGGCTCCGGCTTGTCCGATTCCAAATTCAATTTTAAATAAAATAGATTATCTTACCCCCAATGAAAGCGAGTTGGAAAATTTAACAGGGAAAAAATCAAGTACCCTTGAAAGTGTTGAGGAAGCGGCGCAAAAGTTATTGGATTGTGGTGTAAAATCTGTTTTGGTAACACTTGGTAAGCGAGGGGTGTATTTATCAACTAACTCACAAAAAAAATTATTTAAAGGACATTCTGTTAATGCGGTAGATACTGTTGGTGCAGGCGATTGTTTTAACGGTGTATTTGCCTCGTATCTAGTACGTGGAAAAACTATAGAAGAGGCAATAATGGCAGCGAATGCAGCTGCAGCGCTATCTGTAACAAAACACGGTTCAACACCTTCTTTCCCTTACGAAGAACAAATAAACAAATACATCGTAAAGTCAAGTAAATTTATAGAATTTTTTTGAATTTTCAAAAAAAATTTTTTCGGCGTGGTATAATGAGGGCGAAATTGCCCGTTTCAGACAGAAAAACAGGCTTATTCCAAACAGGAATAAGCCTTTACCGATTTTCCGTGTACGCCAAAACAGCCGTCTTTCGGCGGCTTCTTGAAAGTGTACTTTCAAATTTACTGTAAAGCGGCTATTTGTTTGTCAAACACTTCGGCAGACGTGGCATAGCCGAATATCTCGCGCGGATAAGCATTTACCCAATCTTCGACAGCCTGTATTTCCTCGTCGGTAAACTTCGAGATGTCCGAACCTTTCGGAATACGCCGCCGTATTTCGCGGTTGAGCCGTTCGTTTGAACCGCGCTCGCACGACGTGTACGGGTGACAATAATATACCCGAACCCGCTTGCCGCGATAGGACGATTTTTCCATGCCGCCAAAATCGGAGAACTCCGAGCCGTTATCGACCGTTATCGTCTTAAAGACTTTACGGAACAGTTTTCCGTACCGCCGTTCCAACACGTTCAGACAGCGGATAACGCTTTCCGTCTTTCTGTTCGGCATACGGAATATCACTTCTTTGCGCGTGAGCCGTTCGGTCAGAACCAAAAGGACATAGCGGGTACTTTGCTTTCCGACCACACAGTCCATTTCCCAATGCCCGAACTCTTTGCGTTCGGCTACTTTGTTCGGACGCTTTTCAATGCTCGTACCTTTCGGCGGTCGCTTCGCCTGCGCTTTTCGGTAATGTTTCTTCCGCAAACCGACGGGCAAGTCTTTCATCGTGATATTCATAAAAATGCCGTCCGCTATGTACCGATACAGCGTCGCTTTGCTTATATCGGTGCGGAACATCTTATTGCGCTTGATTTCACCCAATACGGCGCAGGGAGAAAGACCGTCCGCAAGCACCCGTTTTTCGACGTAACGGACAAAAGCGTAATCGTTGCCGAGTTTCAGCGGGCGACCTTTCGCCGTCATCGCCAAATCGTATTTGTCCTGCGCAATCTGCGCGCTATATGCGGGTACTTGCTTATAATGAACGTCACCGTAATACCCGTGCCAACTGCGCACCTTTTTGTAATACAGTCCACGCTGTATCTCTTTATACACCGTGGAAAGACAAACGCCGAGTTTTTCGGCAATCACCTTTTTGCTCAAACCCGCGTTCACGCAATCTTCGAGCATAAGCCTTTGCGTCCGTGTTAGGTTTTTCGTTCCTTTTCGTTTCATTTCCTTACCTTCCTTTCGTTCAAAACTAAATCATTTTATCACAAAATCGTTCTTGATACTTACAGCGACTTGACACACAACCCGAATTAAAGTAAAATTATTACGCTACACAAACGAATATATCAAACGAGGAATACCGTCAAAACTGTATTCTTTTTTTTGCCATATCGTTTGATATGTTTGTGTAGCAACAAGCAAAAAGAGTACGTTTTGGGAGAGGTACGCTTTTTGCGTATCTCTTTTTTTATGGAGGTGTAATATGAACTGTCAAATCTGCGGTAAACCGAGCGGCTTTTTCCCTTTATGCAAAGAATGTAACGCCCTAAAAGAGAAAGGGAAAATCATCAAATGCGAAAACTGCGGCAAATGGCACTACGCAAACAGACCTTGCCCCGACTGCAAAAAACCAACGGCAGAACAAACCGACGAGTTAACTTGCATAATCTGCGGAGAAAACTCCAACGGGAAACATTTTTGCAAAAAATGCTATGCAAAATACAAAGACAGGTCAGTAGATATTCGTATCACCCATTGCACCGAAACAGAAATACTTGACGAATACGGCAACCTTCAATATAAATGTGACGACGGACGAAAAGTCAGAAGCCGCGCAGAAAAAATCATAAGCGACTTTTTCTTCAAAGAACGTGTCCGCGCCGTTTATGAGGAAACCATTTACTACTCCGAAAACGGAGAAGATAAAACGCTACACCCCGACTTTTTTCTGCCCGATTACGATATGTACATAGAATACAACGAACTAAAAAACAAACCGTATCTTAACAGCAAAGACTACACGCAAAACATCTATAAGAAACTGAATAAAAAAGTTTTGATTATAGATGACAGCGACTTACGCGACATTGCCGCTTGCTTAAAGCCAAAATTAGGGTTACATTAACCCCCAAATTGTTTACAGAGAGCAATACGCGCCACCTTGTACTATACGAGTGCCGCGCTTCGCGCGGCAGTACAAGGTGGCGCGTATTGCCGAACCCACAACCGCCTTTTTGCACCGCAAAAAGGGCGGGTTTCGCGCTAAATCGCTTGCGAAACGCCGCCCTTTTATTTTTGCGCTACTAAAAAGCGGGGTTTCCGTGGGGCAAAAGCCACCTCGTTTCCGTTTTTCGGCAACGCCAAAATGCGCCGTATGTAAAGCCACAGGCGCAAAACAGGTCAACTACATTGTATCACCGCAAACCGCGTATGTTTACGCGGTCTGCGGAGTTCGGCTCAATAAGTCAAGCATTGACATCTGCTTCGGCTTATAGTGCATTATATCCCGTTCCCAACTCACGGTATCGTCGAACAATACGAACTTGCGCACAAAATCGACAAAATGCGTGACGATTTCCCGTGCGGGCAATTTCATGCAGATTTCAGACGGAATACCGCGGCTGTAAACAATGCGCTCTCCCGTTTTGCTTATGTACTTTAACAGATAATCGACGGCGTTGCCGCTTTTCAGTTCCATAACGTCTAATTCCTCAAAATCGTTTCTTCCGAACGCTTCTTCAAAAAACGTGTTCGGGTATGTTACTTGCATTTTTTCCTGCGCGGTACTGTAATCTTCCCGCCTGTAAACCTTTCCTATCATCTCCCCGTCGGGGATATAGGCAAGTCCGTGAAAGTGCAATCTTCCCGTTTCGGGCGCACGCTCAAAGACACCCATATACTTCCACCCGCGGCGGGTATGCAGGTTAGAAAGACACTTGCGGAGTTTCTTTCGGAACGTTTCTTCCGTGTGCTTTTTATCGTCATAGGTAATCGTCAAAAACCTGTTCCAACGATTGAGATATGCTTTGCGGCAGAACCGTTTTTTACGGTGTTGCCAATTATTCCGCTTGCGCTTGATACGCTCGTCGATACTGTCGTCGAGTTCTTCGTATTCGGGAAAGACTTTCACCATTCCCGCCTTAATATACGCCGTCATTGCCTTATCGTTCTTCGTATTACGCACGCCCTCGCGGACAGCCGCGGCGTACAGGCTGTCAAACAGAATATCGGACGCTTCCTTTGTGTGCGCCGTCGCTTGCGGCTTCATCTGACTGCGGTACACGCGCGTGGCGACATAATGCCCGCCGTCGTTATAAACCTTGTACCACGCTTCGTCCGCAACCTCGTCAAAGAAAACAATCGGCATATCGTCGCCGTAATAAGGAGTTAAAAGAGCCGTATTCATTTTTATGTACCTCTCCGATAGTCTGTCTGAAATCACCCCATACGGGGAGTGAGCCGTTAAAAGAAGATTTTACCGCTTATATCGGGTTTTGCTTTTCCGCTCGTTCGCCATATCGCGGTAGCCGCACATAACGCCTTTTGAAAAAACTTGTCCTTCACGGGCATACACGCTCGCAATATTAACGGTCGCTTGCGTCAGCATTTTTCCCTCGTCGTCCAACTTCGGATAATCGCGGTAAAGCGATACACCGTAACAGTACCCCGACGGGAACAAACCTTTACGACGCTTGTTGTATTCGTACTTTTCCTGCACCGTGCGTTTCATCTTTTCACCTCGTTTTTGAAAGTGTACTTTCAATTTTGATTATTTTCTGAAAAGCCGTTGACTTTTTCGGAATTTTGCATATAATAAATAATAGAGCGTAGCCATTAAAGGCAAGCGCAAATAATGCCACCTTTTGGGGCGCGTGACCTGTTGAAATACAGGTCACTTTTTCTTTGTAAACTTCCCAACAAAAAACTTATGCCGCCGCTTCATTGACTTCGAACCGATATTAAAAATATCGGTTATTTTCACGCCCTTAATATTCCCGTCTAAATTGATAGCCGACCAAAGAGGAAAGTCCGCGTCATTTTTTGGAATAGGGTATAAATACCCGCGCTTCACCTTCGTCAACTTATCCACTTGATACCACCCGTCGCGGGTTTCAAGCGAGGTAATCACATTTACATCGCAACGATCGCCTTTTACTTCGCGGATATAAACATAATGCCACCCACGCTTTATCCTGCCAAACTTATCCCGCAAACCGAGAACGGCGTTATTACACGCGCCGATTTTGCCGACATAGCGCCTTTTATCTTTGTTCATCTTGTTTACCTCTCAAATCGTTAAAGAAATAACTGTGTTGCATATCCATTTCATCAAAGGTCGCTTTCTCCGTTCGGTATTCGGGCAAATCGTCCAACCCGACGGGGGAACGCAACGCTTTCTGCGTGAAGAAATCGGAAAAACAGTCCGTCGAAAAACGCTTGCTATAAATCTTTTTGTTTGCCAAATAATACTTGTTTTCGTCCAATTCGCCGTCCTGCGTTCCGCTCTCAATCTGAACGCGGAGCAGGCAATACCCGAACGTATTATAAATGCCCGTGTAATAGTGCTGTATCTTCGCCGTTACCGTTTTGAGAATGTGCATGGAAAGCGTATTGTCGCCCCGCGTAAAGCGGTAGTTATAATACAGGCTCACGAACTTTCCGAATACCGCGGAATAGAGCAATTCCCCGATAAAGAAGAACGGCATGGCAAGCCGCGTTTCGCCGCTCTCGCGGATATGCACAATCTCGCACAAATCGCGTGCGTCCGCGCCCCAACTTTCGGGGCGTTGTTCGTCCGTGATAACTTTCACGAACGGGAAATTATCCACCGTCGCGCTATGTCGTATCATTTTCAGCCAATCGTTGAAACCGTCGTTCTTTTGGTTTGTCGTTTCTTCCCGCTTTTTCATCTCTTTGAGTTCGAGCATATTTTTGCGCTCTTTCCCGACTTCGGTAATATCGACAACGCCGAACTCAAAACTATCTGCAAAGGCATTGTTTTCGACCATTTTCCGACCGAGCCGCAAAGCGTCGAAATCAATAATATGCGAATGGCGGGAATAACTGTCTATCAGACGGCTGTCACGCTTGAAAAAGTCCGTGTTCCAAAGCGGGAAATTACCTATATCCGATATAAGACTGTCCGTCCGAACGGAATAGTTCGATATGATAAGCGACGACTGCATGATATAAATGAAATACAACTGTGCGTATGTTTCGATAACTTCCCACACATTCACGACTTTCAGTTTATCGTCGTATGTAAAGCCATATCGGTCGTAATCGTACCCGAAACAGAAGTTATCATAATCGAGGGCAAACGCCTTTTTCAAGTGACGGCGAATTGACTTTCGGTATTCGGGAAATTGCGCCGCCGCAAAGCAAGCGGACAAATGCCCGATATACTTGCGGCAAGTGGCGAGATTGTACACCTCGTGCCGCGACATGGCAAAGCGGAGCGCGTTTTCGAGGTTTACCCACGGAAAATACGGGAACTTCAAATCGTTTTCGAGTATCTTTTCAAAGGCTTTGTCCTTGAACATCACCGCTTGCGACAGGGCAATATCCGTCAGCATGGTCGTTTTCTTTTTGCCCATTGTGCCGCAGACCATAAGCACGATAGGGCGGGCGTTGATGAACCCGCGGTTTTTCATCTCGTTGTGATTGAGAACGGCGTAGCCGATTTTCCTGCGCCAACGGTCGATAAGGAACAATGCAAGCAATACCCACCCCCAAACGGGAATAAAGGATATTGCCGTCCACAAATCGAGAATGAGTTTATAGACCTGTCTGTAAATGTTGACGAAATCAAACGTCACGACGAAATACAGATAAAAGGCGATGAACTCCAAAACGATTGTGAACACGTTGAAGTAAAAGAGCCACAGCGCAAGCCATATCTTCCAATAAACACCGCTATCGCGGAGAAAGCCGATAAAGGAAAGAACCCATTGCTTTGCGGGGGCATAAAACGCCGTAATGCGCTTGAATACCCGCAAAGGCTTCGTATCTTTGCCCCAATCGTTGTTTTCTGCCTTTGCAAACTTTTTCAAAAGCAAATACGCCACAAGCACCACGGGCAAAAGGCAAAGCACCGCCATTGAAAGGACATACAGAAAACTGCCGAGGAAAGAGAGATACGCGAGAAAGTTTTCGCCCGTCGCCCAAGTGCGCCAATAGAGCGACCATTTTTCCGTAAAGCCTTGCCAATCTTCGGGAATAGGAATTACAGGCGTTTCCGTATCGCCACCGAAATCGAAAAACGGTATCTTCGGGAAATCGTTGACCGTCGGCGTAATGTTGTGAGGTATCTGAAAGAGTTCGCAAAAATAATACGCCGCCGACAAGCCTATATCCCGCCCGCTTTCGATGAGCCGACCGACCGCGCCAAAGAACTCAAACACGCCGAGGGCGACAAAGCCGATAGTGATTGCGATACAAATGAAGTAGCGGTAATCAATGCGTTTCATTATCGTTCCGTTCCGTCTTTCGCCAACCCGCGCGGTAAATCTCGCGGGCAATAGATATACTCGTCTGCGGCGATATGCCCCAAATGCGAATTATATCCGCAATTTCCTGTATCTGCCGTTCCCGTTCCTGTATAAACTGTTCCCAACCTTTCACAAAATCTTTTACGTTCATATCTGAAACCCCGTAAAAATAAAATATCCGACAACTGCCAAAATCAACAACAAAAGCAATAACTTCAACACCCGCTTAATCGTTTTCATGCGTCACCCTCAACAATTATTCCCGCTATTTCCGAAAGGTTTTCCGAGATAAAACCCAACACGGAAAACATAACCTCGCTCACGCTTTGCTGTTTATGCGACAGGCGGGTATCGTGCGGGCGACCAAGTTCCCAAAAGTCTAAAAACCTATTGCTTTTGTAATACATAAAAACGTAACACTTTCCATTCTTAAAACTTATCTGTACTTTCACTTCCTTTACCGTCCTTTTTGAATATACACTTTCAATTTTTCTTTTCCACTCAAAATCGTTTGACATTATCAACGGCTTTGCCGTATAATAGACGCATAAGTAGGCATAAAGCATTTAGTGCTTTTACTCGGTGGTACTCACTTTGATGAGTTACTTACGAAGTCTACTTATTTTTTTTGCCATATTTCCTTTTCAAAACATACCAATTCTTCTTTTTGCGATTAGTGCGTTTTTTATATGCCTTAATCGTATGACGAACAATGGGCATATCCTCTTTTGCAAAACTCCAACCTTTTTCGGGCGTTTCATCTAAATACTTCTTATTTGTACTCCGAACACCTAATTTCAGATATGATTTCCGCCTATCGTTCGGGTTAGGGTTTTTATGTAACGGATAATATTTATATCCCTCTGCGGGGTGCGTCGTTAAACCCAAAGACTTATAATGCGTTTCCGTTTCCCCGAAAACATAATCATAATGCCCCTGTGCAGACGCACTTTTATTCCGTCGAAACTCATTGCGCGGCTTATACTTCCGCGTTTGCTTATTCTTTCTTCTTGCCAAAAATAATCACCTCGCAAATTATTTCAATGCCGAAAGGGGCGATTGCCCCAATCGGCATTTTCATTTATCACCCCTTACGGGGAGAGAGCCATTAAAGAAACATTTTAATACTTCCGCTTGTTTGCTTTCGGCGGTTTTGCCTGTACCGCTTTCGGCGGGGAAACGTCCGCTTGTTTCGGCTTTTTCTTTACTGCCTTTTGTACGCCTTTCACGATTGCCGCTATCAACTTAAACGGGAGCATGATAACCCATACGACCGCTTTTATGATATAGGGCAAAATCGGCATAAGAACAACAAGCAGAACGATTAAACCGAGAACAAGCAAAACAATTTTCCACCAATCGGGATATTCGGGTTCAATGGACGGCGTATAGCCTGTGATATGGTCGATAGGCGACGAAACAACAGGAATTACGGTATATTCGCCGTCCTTATTGAACGTAAATTCCAAAATGTCAAAATCAAAAATCTGCGTTCCCTGTCGAATTTCGCCAACGCCCGTATGGTGTTCGCCGCCGTAATCGTTTTGGTCGATTTCAAACACCGTCAAATCTTCCGCCCAATAATCGGTAACGGCATAACGGAACATAAAAACCTCGTAATCTTTTTTTACGGAATTATAATAATCTTTGAACGTATCCACGTCATCGGGGTTGATAAACAACTTATTCGCCAAGTCAGATTGCGCCATAAGTTCGGGCGTTACCATTTCAATCGGCTTTATATCCCTGTAACTGTCGTCCGTCGTGATACTGCCGAAACCGTAGTCCCAAAGTTTATCCCACCAACCGTGCGTATCATCATAAGACTTTATATCCCACATATCGTCGGGGTTGCTTATATCAAATTCCCGCAAGTTATAACCGTGCGTGCGCCCTTCATCAACGGTATCATCAAACAAATCGGCACTGTAATCTTTATTCTTAAACTGCAAATGTCCTTTCTCGTAACTCTTATAATACGTTTCGAAGTACGCTTGCAGAGTTTCGGGGAGCAGGACATAATCATTCACGTCAACGCCGTTTGTAGGGAACAACAAGGGCAAAAGCGTGTCTATATCTTCCGAAAACCAAGAATTTACGCCTGTACTCAATTCAGCGTTCCAAGACCATTGATAAGTAACAGTTTGTCCGCCGCCTAAAACTCCGCCGACAATATCAAAATCGGAATTATAGAGCGTCCAGCCGCGCGTTCTGTCATAATCTTCGGAAATCTTAACGCCGTTCCACTTCAAAAGCTCGTTGTAAATACGATTATCACTAATAACGACAGCAGGGCGGGTTTTATATTCCCACCATTCCGCCTTTATCCGTTGCAGGGTATAACCGTACTTTTTCAACGTATCTTTGTCAATGGCGAAAAACACGGAGTTAATTTGATTTTGGTGATGCGCGCCTGTTGCAGACGAATTACTGCGCCAATATGTACGCTTATCCACGCCGTCCGTTACACCCGCCAAATCAAGCGTAATCGTTTCCAAATTACGGACATCGCAAGCAAGATTGCTTTCAGCGTTTACGTCCGCGCCATAACCTTTTGCATAGCCTGTAAACAGGTATGTACCGCCGACCTTATATTCCGTGGCATTGCTGTCGCCGCGCGTTACAAGTTCAACGCCCGCAATATCATAACGGCGTTCGTTACTGTTCACACGTTCGGCAATCGTCTTTCCGTCCTCGCCAACGTGGTCAATCACACGGAATTTATAGAACAGCCGCGCGTAACTTGCGCCCTCCGACACGGAACAGAACTTCAAATCAAAGTAATCGTACTTTGACGGTACGATTTCGCCCTCTTTATTTGTCGTCCATTCGACCGCGATATGAACTCTGTTCGCCGCGCTGTCGGTATCAATATCCAACGCCTGCGGGTTATAAAAATACAGATACAGACCGTAATTGCCGCGGGCATTTGCTTGAAACGAATAGCAGTATTCGACGACATTCATAATTTCGGGGTGTTTTACAACGCCCGTACTGTCAAACGGATAGTTCAGCAGATTGAACGGCTCGCCGTTCACCGTTGCGCCTGTCAAGTCTTCCATTACGTTTGTTTTGTCGAACTCCAAATCGCGGTTGCTTGCGGCGTGAACAACAGGGGCGGTAAATTGCCCGCCCAAAAACATTGTTACACAAAGCACGGCAAGAACAACGAACACGATTACACGCCTAATACCGTCTTTTAATCTCGTTCGCATATCTCACCCCTCAAAAGACTATCTGCGGCGGGTCAAGCGTTACACCCGTGACTTTTGCACCGAACACGAACCATAAATCAACAGAACTTTCGTCCGCGACAACGGAAATCACAAAATACGCCTTGTCGCTTTGCAATTCTTCGTCAAACAGAACCTCGCCGCCGAACTTTTCTTCAACTGCTTGTTCAACGGTAAAGCCGTCGGGAAACGACAGCGAAAAACCGTCCGCGGCTTTCTCCAAGCTGAATATATCCGAATAATCGTTCAAATCTTCGTCCGTACCGCAAAATGACTGCGGCTTGCCGTCGCAAACAAACGTAAAATTATTCGCGCTGTTCGATACGACCTTCACGTCGTAATTCACTTCGCCGCCCGTCAAAGACTTCACGGAAAATTCGTGCGTTTCGCCTGTTCGCAACGTAATATTGCCGCCGTCGCCATTTGCCAAATACACTTCGCCGCCATACTCAATATAATAAGTCACGCCCTGTGACCTCAAAGCAAAATATGCGATACCGCCCGCAATGCCGAGTACAAGCAATACGACAAGGATATAGGTTATAACTTTTCCGACTGCGCCCAATGCGCCGTTTGCTTTACTCATTTTTATTGCTTACCCCCAAATCACAATACAACGGCGGATTGGTCGAGTGTGACATCCGCCGCCGACACTCCGACATCCACCGTGCCTACACCTATATCAAACTCTTGCGCATAATACAGAATAGAAACGCTTTCGTCGCAATAGAAATCTCCGAGCACCTCTTCTGCCTCTCCGCCGTCGACAAAATATGCTTTCACATAAATTTTAAGGTAGAACAAAGCGCCGTCCCACGAAGATAATTTCTCAAAGAACTGATCGCGGCTTGCCGTATCAACGCCGTAGAAGCGAGTCAAAGGCGAATAGCCTATACTGTACTTATACGCGCCGTTGTCAGGATCGTTAAACGGCTGATGATCAACTTGATTCGACGGCAAAGGACGCATTGAGATTCCTTCCGCGTCAAAAGCTTCCACAAGGTCGGAATTAGAAAGTATATCGATATAATAATAAGTGCTATCGTATTCGATAGTTCCCTCGCTCCATTGAACCGTCGGGATAAAGGAATACGAAGTCAGTGTACGGTAAATATCGAATGCCGTTACGACCTCTTCGCCCTTCTTCAAAGTCAATTCCATACCGTTGACCTTTTTAACATAATCAACCGTACAAGTCGCCGTTACGCCTTCATTGTCACGGCTCGCGACCGTCACGACGACTTGTTCGCCAAAGGCTTGCAGACATTCGACTGTTGCCGTCAATGCGCCGTTGCTCGTGGGCGTTACGGTTACATAGTCCGTAACGGTCTTGCCCGTCGCCCATTCGCTTGCGGGGTTGACGAACGCAACCGACCAATCGACGGTTTTATCGTCCGCATTGTCGGGGGTAATCGTTGCCGTCAACGTATATGCCGTTTCCGCCATAGGGGATATATCGTTTGCGGCAAAATCTTCGGGCGCAATCTTTGCGCTCATAAGCGCAACGCCGTTGCCCGTACTTTCGCCGATAATCGCACCGCCACTTGCCGTGTAATTTTGTTTGGGGTTTTCCAACGTGGAGAAGTCCACGCCGCCTTTGCTATACAGAAAACCGAAGAACACCCACGAAAGGGCAAGCAATGCCGCAAACACGATACACAACGGTTTCCATACATTTTTTACCTGTTCATTGTTCTTTTCCATTCTCTTTTATCTCCTTTCCCTTTCGGGGAGAGAGCGGGCATTCCCGCTCTCCGCTATGCGATTAGAAAATAATAGACGTGTCGCCAAGTTCGATACCCTCGACGCGGATATTCAAACCGTCCGACGCGACGTTGATTGTATAAGTGTCCGTCTTATTGCCGTATTCGCCCGCCGTGGAAACTTCCACTTCAAAGAGCGTTACGCCAGCCGACAGAGCCGACACAAGTTTGTTGTACTGCGTGGGGTTCGACGACACCGCGCCGCTCTCCGTTACAAAAACTTTGTCAAAGAAAGTTTTATCAAAAGAGGGCATACCGCTCGTAATCGTTTCGCCCGTCCAAGTAAACTCAACGCCGACCGCGCTTTCAACCGCCGACACGCCGTCCGCAAAGGAGATTTTCACCGTAGTGGCGTATTCGTCCGCAATCGTATGTGCAGAAGTGGTGTAATCAAACTTCCACACTTCGGCGGGTTGACCGCTTGCGTCCAAATCGAACGATTTTGTCATACCGTCCGTAAGAACAGTAGAGCCGAACGTCGCTTTTACGCTCGACAGTTTTTCCGTGTAGTCGACGGTTGCTGTTGCTTTTACCGACGTATTGTCGCGGCTCGTGACCGTAATTTTTACTTGCGCCCCAAAGGCTTGCAGACATTCGACATTCGCGGTCAATGCGCCGTCGCTCGTGGGCGTTACGGTCACATAGTCCGTAACAGTCTTGCCGTCTACCCAACTTTCAGACGAAGCTGTTACAGCTCTCAATTCGGGAACAATAATTCCACCGCCCTCGTTCGAATCACCGCCATGACCATACCCCGCCCAAGCAATCGTCCAATCGACTGCCTTATTCGTGGCGTTTTCGGGCGTGATCGTCGCCGTCAACTGATATGCCGTTTCTGCCATAGGGGAAATGCCGTACTCGTCATAGTTTTCGGGGGAAATCTTTGCCGACATAAGTTTTATGCCGTTGCTTTCGCCCTCGGTAATAATTGCCCCGCCTTCCTGCGTTTGTTCTTCGTCGGGTTTGAATTTATCCCAATTCTTGAACCCGTCCGAAAGCACGCCGACCAATGCCGCCGCGCCCGCTATTACAAGCACGAGCAAAACGGCAAGGAAACCCGTCCAAAATTTACTCGAATTATTTCTGTACGCCATTGTTGCACCTCATTACCTGTTTACCGTTACCGTCACTTGCCCCGCATAGCCGAGAACTTCCGTCAAATCGACTTTGCCGTCCTCGTCTGCGGTGGGGGTGATAACGATTTTCGCCGTTTCCGCATTTTCGGGAATTGCGCTTCCGTCATAATCAGCCGAAAGTGCTTCCGTTTTGGAGATGAACTCATCTTCCGAGCCATAGAAATAAATCGTGTACGTCACGTCCGCGTCGTCCGCGATTTCAACTTTCAGACCGTCCGTCGTCACCGCATTGCGCGTCACAATGGAAGTGTCGCCGTCCGTTTCCGCACCCTCGTCGTCAAGCGTGCCGATTATGTACGCTTCCGCGCCGATTTCCGTTACCGTCGTCTGCCTGTCCAACTTCACGAACAACGTTACCGTAGTAGCGATAAGTCCGATGATGAGCAGAAACACGATAACCCACTTAATCATATCCGACGTTTTATGCCGTTTCAGTTCATAGTTCGCCATTTTTCCGTTTTTCACCTCTTAAAATAATATTTTTCTCCGAAACCGTAATGAAACTCACGGCTCGTAATTGCAGAGTTCATCTGCACATCGACCGTATCTCCGACGGGCGATTTTACCACGCGCCCGTCTTTGACCGTGCCGTTCGGATAAAAGGCTACATATTGCCCGTTATACCCGCCGTAATTATAAACCACGTCGCGCATACGCTTTTCTGCATACGCGCGTGAAGTCGCAACTACTTTCACCCGTTGCGGCAACATACGATAGCCGCACTTGCGCCAAATGTCGAACTCCAATTCATAACGCTTCGGCATTTCCGTTACCTCGCGTTTTTACGCTTACGGCGTTGCCAACCTAATTTTGCCGCATAACTGCGCCGCGCCGCCCGTATGTAGTTTTCGTGACCTGTATTCCAATCGACGTACCATTCAGACTTTTGCTGTCCGTCGGGGGATATGGACGAAAACGTATCATACGGCTCGTTGTGTCTGTACTTGTCACGCTTTTCCAAACGATGAGAACGCTCAAACGGCAAACCGTGCTTGTCGAGAACGTACCCCGCCTGTTTGCGCGAAATCATCTCTTGCTCCCGCGAAACGGGAAACCAACGGCTTCCGCGCTTCACATATTCCGTTTTCGTCATCGGGAACAACTTGCGGTCGTTGCTGTAATAGGGAACTTTCTTTGCCATTACGTCACCTCAATTACACCGCAGATAATCGCGGAGATATTCACGCCGCCCGTTATGCTTGAAGTACGGCTCGCCTTTTGCGTTATAGCGAACCTTTGCACCGTGCGCCCGTCGCGGCGTACCGTAGTTATCCCGTGCAATCACTTTGTCGCTGTCGGCGTACATAATCTCAATGCCGCCCCAATTCGACATAGGCTTGCACGCAATCGGTTTTCTGCTCTTTGCCATTGCCGTCACCTCACCTTAAAATTTCGGCGTATAGCCGTCTTTGCAAATCTTTTTACTGCCGCTTCCGTACACAATACCCGTACGGCATTGATTTTCGCGTTTATACGCGGGCGAACTGCCATAAGATATACAGTAGCTGTCGCCGTTCCGCGTGTTCCGCTTAATCATCTGTTTTGCTTCCGTCAGCGTTCGCGCCTTTCCAAGATAGAAGTCTGCCGCTCCGTACTCTTTCGGGCGATACTTGTTGACATATACCGAATACTTCGCCATTGCCTTTTTTGTTACACCTCGTTTTGAATTTTTTTCTTGACTTCCTCGAAAGTACCGTCCACAAAATCACCGACAGGCTCGTCTTTCTTCGACGTTCCCGTTTGTATAAAGACCTCGCCGCCGGGTGATTGCAGAACGCAAACGATACTTTCAACCGCGCGTAACACGCGCAAACCCTCGTCACGTTCCTTGTACTCGATAAAACCTTTCACTTCCTTTCCGTTCCTTTTCGTTATTTTTGACTTGTAACCATTCCGAATAAATCAATAAAGCCGCCCGCGAACGACACCTCGCGCCGTCCACAGGCGGCTTGTCGCTTTCTTCGGAAAACCGCTCGCTTTCAAAAGGGGATATAACCGCGCTTTTGAAAGTGTACATTCAATTTCCGTTACGCCGTAGCACCACCCCCGTGCGCGTTGTTGAGCAACATCAACAACAGAGATTTATCGCTATCGCGCGACGGCTTTACGCCGCACTCCCAAACCGTGCCGTCCTCGTCCACGTTCCGCGCGACATACGTCAAATATTTTGTACGCTTGCCCGTCTTGTCATCGGTCATCGTTCCCTCACCGATAACAAGGTCGGCATCGTTTTTCGTGTCATACACAATATCCAAAACGCGGTAGCCGCCTTTGTCTTTCGGGTCAAACGCAACTTCCACATCACGACCGCGAACACGACCGAAAACAAAATAATTGCGGTACTCTTTGCCGTCCGTTCCTTTGCGCTTCACCCGCTTCAAAAGCAGAGTGGGGAACTTGCTTTCGTCCACAACTTCATCTTCCGCAACTTCCGCTTCCGCCGCTTCGTTCATCATCGTTTCGCTTTCCGTGCTTTCCAACATTTCCTTTTCAACCTTTGCCATTTTGATACTTTCCTTTACGTTTCCGCTCGCCAGCACTTAATTTCCGATACTATCGGTGACGATAACGGGAAAAGTGGGAGGTACATTCTTTTCCCGTCAGAGCGTTTCGCCGTACTTTCAACGGCTCATCAGACCGACTTTCCTTTCGGGGGTAAACTTACTTTTCTTTCGGCGGCTGAATATCGCCATTGCAAATCAAATCGCAAAGAGCGACAAGCACAACACCGTCGCAAGCGATTTTCCCAAACTGTATTTGGTCAACCGCCCGCTTCAACTCTTCGTCCGTTATTCCGTACTTTTCTTTCAGATTGTCCTGCATTTTCCTTTACCGTCCTTTTCATTTCTTTTCGCTTTGTCAGCCAAAAGCCGCTTTTTACGCGGACTAAATTGTAATAGGTATCTGCCGCGCTTTCCGTCGTTGTGCCTGTCCGATAGACCGTCGGAGCAACCGTCTGCAAACCCAACGACTTGCAACGCGCCCGTGCGGTTTCAATGTCCTGCGCCCGTAAATGCACATTCTCAAAGAACCCCGCACGCGCCATTTTTTCAAACTCATCGGGGCGAATATCAATCAGCATTGCTATTCGTCCTCGACCAAGAGTGCGTCACAATCGGCGCACATTATCCGTACTTGCTTCGTCGCACGAACGCTCATTCCGCATATAGGGCATATGTACTTGCGCGTAGAAGAACTGCGCACCTTTGCGCCTTTCTTTTCGGGCAAGCGGTAGATGAACTTGTGTTCCGTCGCAAACTCATCAATGATTTCGCGGCTTATGGTCGTCAACCGCGTTTCCGACCAACCCGTTTTTTCCGCTTTTTCGACTTCAAGTCCGTGTTCCCGTGCAAGTTTCGCATACAGTTTGTTGTGATAATTCCCGCCGCGGGAGCAATCTTGCATTTGATTGCTGTACGCGTACTGATGTACCATTTCATGGAGCATTGTTTCGGCAACGTCCGCGAAAGGACGATTGAGGAATTGCGCCGATACATTGATTTCCGTCGCGCCCGTTTCCTCGCCGTCCTCGCGCCATACCTCGCCGCAGACGAACCAACCCAAAGCCTTATTCTTTCCGTCGGGGCAAATCGTTATTACAGGTTTTTCCAACTCATCGGCGAAAAACCGCTTATTCAAGAAGTCATACAGTTCGCCGAGATACTTGACCGCTTCGATATACTTCTCGCTTCCGTTCTTCATCTCGCACCTCACGCCTTATAACACTCACGCGCAAACGCTTCCGCTTCTGACATACTGTCAAACCAATCAATGTAAATATCGCAACGCCGCCCCGCCTTAAAATCGCTTGCAGGCTTTTCATCTGCTTCTTTACTGTCAACCACGTTTGCTACCACACGTCCGTCATCATAGTACGACGAACAAACACAGTAAAAAGTTTTCTTAACTTTCGGGAACAAGTCCGCGCCAACAGCGGGAGCGCATTTCCCGTCTGCCGTCTGAAACACGCAACCGCCTTTATTCAGACACACTTCGCCGTTCTTCAACCCACAGGGGATAGGTACTAACTTCTTTTCGTTCATCTCACACCTCGCATACAAGCCGCCCACAAAACGCAATCTTGCGCCAATGCCCAACGCTTACCGTCAAGCCAAACGATACCCTCGTGCATATAGCCGATTAAATCGTCGAGCCGTTCTTCGAGGTTTTCCAACGCCGCATATTCTTCGTCGCTGATTTTACATTCCCAACGTTCGCCGTTAAACGATACCGCTTCACAAAGTTCGTTCTTCACTCTCGCACGGCGAAACTCAATATCGTGGGCGTGCTTCGTACCGCTGAACGGGTACAACTTTACTTTCCTTTCGTTACCTGTCATTTCCTTACCTCTCGCGTAATGCCGCCGCAAAATAAAAAAAACTTGTACCGAAAACCCCATAAGGAATTTTCGATACAAGTATAAAACTTTATATTTTAAATTCATGATCAATTTTTTTCATGAAAGGTATTGACAACTCACAATTTTTGTGATAATATAACTGTGTCTACGAAGACACATGATCGCGAGGCGATCGCGTTTTGCGGTAAATCGATGTTTTATCACAAACAAAAAGATTTGCCGCGCCGCAGGGAAAACGGTTCGCCGAGCGAAAGGGCGCTTTCGTGAGGCAGCGTAAGAATAGGCGTCAAAGTGCTCCGCGCCGTCCGTATCTTCGCTCCGGGCAAAGAAGGGCGGTTCATATTTTGGGGAATGTGTCCAGGTGGACATATAAGGGAGAAATAATATGGTTACAAAGCAAGAAGTTGCCGAGCGCGCGGGGGTATCCACCGCAACGGTGGGGCGAGTCATCAGCGGAAAGGGCTATGTTTCCGCGGAGGCGCGCGTAAAAGTAAAGGCGGCCATCGAGGAGTTGAATTATCATACCAACAAGCTTGCGTCCAATCTGCGGAAGAGCAAGAGCAACATTATAGCGGTCCTCGTCGAAGACCTGCTCAATCCTTATTATATGCATCTCGTCGAGGCGATGGTGGAACGCGCGGAGGAAAAGGACTGCATCATTTCCATGTTTGCCATCAAGGACAGAGATGTACGCAAAATTTTGGATGACCTTTTGTCCTATCGCGTGTGCGGGATCGTCAATTTGGCCATGTTCACCTGCGATTTTTCTTGGTACGACATCTTTCGGGAAGAGGGAATCCGTCTTATCAACTGTACAAAATCGGGGCCGAAGGTGATCGTCGATTATACGGAGGGGATGCGGCAGGCGATGGAGTGCTTTCGCCGCGCGGGCAGAACGCGCCCCGCATTCGTGGCGGGTATCGAGGAGTGGCTGATGCCTACGGATATACGCATCAATTATTTTCAGCAGAATGCCGAAAAATGCGGTTTTGAATACGACAGCCGCCGCATCCTCTGCGGGAATTACCCCATGGCTAAGGCGCACAACGTCGGCTACGAGCTGTGCCAAAAGCTTATCCGTTCGGGAGTGCCCTTCGATTCTGTGTTCTGCCTTACCGACATGATGGCGCTCGGCGCGCTCAAAGCGCTGTTCGAACACGGTTACAGCGTGCCGCGCGATGTGTCGGTGATCGGCTGCGACGATCTGGATTTTACCGGGTTTTTTCTCCCTGCGCTCACCACCATACAGGTGGACAAAAAGGCGGAAGGGTATGCCTACGTCGACTTTATCCTCGACGACGACGTTTCTGAAAACGCCGTCTGCAAAATCGGCACAAAACTCGTCGAGCGCAGCAGCGTATAGCCGCTGCGGGTATACTCCGTACAGTTACTATTTCGAAGGGGTACCCCTTCTTCGTGTGCAACACGAAGAACAGTTTTATCGGAAAAAACAGCCGAAAGGCTGAACATACGTTAATTTTAAGGGAGGTTTCTATGAGGAAAGTATTACTTTTTGTGCTGGCTTTTATGATGGCCGCATCACTCTCCGTAGGCGTTGCGTTCGCCGCCACAGGCAACGGATTCGACGAAAACGGGTGGTATCAGAACGCCAATATGGATACGATCACCATCAACGACGAGGGTGCGTCCGTTCTCAACTTCACTTCGGGCAGCATCGTTTCCTACAACCGGACGGAACTCGACCTTACCAAGGTCAACTACTTCTATGCGAAGACCACGCCGACGAATTGGGCGTTCTTTCACCTCTTCGACGACGTGAGCGAGGTCCCCGATAAGTCGGTCAGCCTGTATCCCGCCGGCTCTTCCTACGCTTATGTCAAGGTTTCCATGCTCATGGGCGATGGGGGTATGCAGCTAGGCAACGGCTACGCGGCCAGCAATGTCATCGGCATCAAACAGGGCAAACCCGCAGACCTCACCTCCTACTTCAAGGTCGAGATCTATATCGGCGAGGGCGGCGAGGATAAGTCGTACATCAAGCTCGACGACGTGGAGGTCATCGGCCAAAACGGCGAAACGCTGAACGTTACGCGCAGCGATTTCAGGAACGGCAAATGCTATGTCGCATGGCAGACGGCGGACGCAAACCTGCCGATGGCGGTTACTGGCATCAATAAGGAGCTGAAGGGGCTGCCCGCAGCCGAATTTTTGCCGCTCGGCAGCGGTACGGCGATAAACGCCGGGTTCATGCTCGACGGAAACATCGACATGACGGGCGTAACGGACGTGCCGGACGTCGGCAAAGTGCTGTTTTACACGCAGGAAAACGCGTTGAACAACGTTACCATCAACGGAGCGGCGATCTCCGAATTCGGGGCGCAGCTCGCCGTCGTGGAGAGCGGCGGCGTACAGGCTCTCGGCTTTTTGCCCGAAGACGGCAAAACTTTCGCCTGGGCGGTGGGAGACGTCGTCCTCTTCAAGAGCGGCTTTACCGTCTACAACGCGGACGGCAGCGGCGCCTATAAGCTGACCAAAGACTTCGAGTTCCGCGTCGCCTCCGTGGCGGACGGGAACGTCGTATTCGCCGTACCCATCGGGTTGAAGAACGTCGGGGCTGCCGGCAATTACGTCAATCTCGACCTCACCTCGAGCGTCGCATTCGATACCGCCGTTACAAATCCCGTTCCCGCGGGCATCACGCTCAACGGCGAGCCGTATTCCGCGGTCGGCAATTTCAACCTCGCGACCGACTCCATCGTCCAACTGTTGAAAAACGACGGCGAATGGGCATGGCAGGAGGGAGATACGATCGAGATCCCGAAGGGCTTTACCTTCTTTGCGAAACAATATGCGCCCGGCCTTTCCGCCGCATATTGCCTGGACGAGGCGTATAAACTCGTCTATTCGAACGGCGCGTTCACCCTGACCAAGGTGTATTCCGACTACCGCGAAGTGGTCGTGGCGAGAATGGCTCTCGGACACTATGCTGCGGATACGAACCTGTACGGTATGCAGATCCATTTCTCCGAGAACGTGTTTGAAGGGTATGCCCCGGCCGACGATATCGCCGGCGAGGCGTGGTTCAACGAATATATCAAGGTGAACGGCAAAACGCTCGCCGAGATCCGTCAGGAAAACGTCGGCTCGGCGGAAGAACCCGTCAATGCGACCGTGCGCGCAAATACGGAGGGCGTGAATTTCGTTACCCTATGGATCGACGCGCGCTCGCAAAGCATCATCCGCGGCGACGGCAAGCTGGGCAACGATAACGTCGTTACCATCATGCAGGGGCTGAAATTTACAAAAACGGGATTTGAGGTCAAAGAGGAGCAATCCTTTAAGTACATCGATCCGAACTGGAATGCGATCGTCGTTCTAAAACCCATCGAGATGAACGTGCAGAAGGGCGACAAGGTCGACGGCGGCGTGCAGGGCGAGCCGGCCAAAGCGTTTGTCAATATCAGCATCAATCTTTCTTCGCTGACGAGCGTCGAGTCTTTCCCGACGCAGGACTCGATGGATGTGGCCGATTTTGTCATGCTCAACGGTACCTACTTCTCGCAGATGCAGGGGGTAAGGATCCTTCAATTCAACACCGCGAACACTTTGCAGATCGAAGTTCCGCAGGCGGCCTGGCAGGACGGCGACGTGCTGGTCCTCTTCAAGGGCCTGCCCTTCTATACGGATATCCCCAGCTCGCCCAACGCGCAGAAGGCGGCAGAGCTCGCGCATTACTATATTCTCACATATAGTGCGGAAGAAGGCAAATTTACCGTCGATGTAACCGATTCTTATGACGCGGACGACGACATCGAGCTGAAATATACGGGCATGAGCGGTTTCCGTTACGATTCCGCGGCGGATGCGTATGTATTCGAACTGCACTTCTCCAAGAACGTGCGCGGCGACGCGTATGAAAATTTGGTCAACATCGCGAACGAAAGTTGGGTGAAGGATTTCTTCGTCATCAACGGAAAAACGATCGAGGAACTGCTCGCGGCGAAGGGCGCGGATGGCGCGACCATTGCGGACGCAGTCAAGGTCATGTTCACCGATAAAGACGTGATTTCCATCTACGTCAGCGCAAAGATCCCGCAGGCGGCGGGCGGCGTGGTAGACGCAGACGGCAACGTCATTTCCAAGGTAACTTTCTCCGTTTTGGACGAATTTACGCCTCCCCGCGGCGGTACGATCGCCGTCGGCGCGGAATATAAGTACGAATTCGGCGGCTGGGGCAAAGATATCGACCTGAGCCAGGTGGAGTATCACGACATCAAAGTTACCTCCGTTTCCAACCCCGTTTCCGTCGATACGGACGGCAACATCGCTTTCAAGGTGTATTTCGATCAGCCCATTACCGATGTGCAGTACAGGCATATCAATGCCACGGTAGCATGGCTGCAAACCTCCGAGAATATCGGCTACAACGATTCTACCATTGAATTCCTCCTCTCCTACGGGTTCCTCCAGGATTGCCAGACGAAGATCCTGTTCAACGGAAAAACGATACAAGAGTGGATGAATATGGAGGAGACCGAAGATTACAGGTCGATGAACGTCGTCATGGTCCATTACGACAAGAACGAGCTGCAGATCGTGTTCCGTACCAACTCCATCGACGAGCAAGACGGTACATACGGTCAGCGCACCCCGTACGCCATCGATCTGAGCGATCCCGATCCCGATTGGACGATCAAGTTCCTCGCCGGTTTCACCGTGCCTTCTATGGGCAAGCTCGCAAAGGACGTAACCTTTACTTACGACAAGGATACGCAGGGCTTTGTCGAGGTCGAGGAGCAGGAAGTCATCTCTTCCGTCGAGTTCGACGAAGTGTATTACGACGGCGTGAAGATCGAGCAGGGCGGAACCCTTGCCCTCAAGGACGTTACCGCTTTGGATAAGAACTTGTTCACCGTCTATTTCAAGGACGGCGTAAACGCGCCTTGGAGCATCGAGGGCGGCGAACTCAAAGCCGGCGACAATTCCGTCAAGCTCATCGCGACGACGACGGACGGCAGCGGTAAGACCGTGGAGTTCTCTTTTACGGTCAAGGTGGAAAACAGCGGAGGCGAGAGCGGCGGCTGCAACTCTTCCGCATCGTTTGCGTTCGGAGCGCTCGCTGTATGCGCGCTCGCAGCCGGGGCAGTTTTAACCATTAAAAAAGGAAGGAAAGCATGAAAATAAAAGGTATTCTCGCGGCGGGGATCGCCGCAACCCTGTTTCTTCTCTGCGGATGCGGAGGAGGCGGCAACACTCCGGGCTATGAGTACGGAAGGGAGCAGGGCAGCTCGAATATGCTGCTCTTCTCCTCCTCCGACGAGGGATTAGACGATTTTTTGAACGACTATCTGCACAGGCATCTGCGCTATGATAACCTGCGCATCGGCGACGGCGCGCTCGGCTCCTCCGTCATGTTCAACAAGGAGTGGGAGGCGATGAGCCTCATGTACTTCGATTCCGAAACCTCCGTCCCTGACGACAGGTACGCGATGATCGAGGATTGGACGAGCAACGTTCCCGTCGATAAATACGGTTATACATGGTCAAACAAGGAGTCTTTGCAGCCGGAAATCGGCCTCCCGACCACCTATTTCGGGCAGGGATGGCCGTTCCCCGACTATGCGCTCGTGGAGGGCGACAGCCAGGGCTGGGAGTGGAACGACGACGGCATGGCGGAGAATTGGACGGTCAAGGTCAACGACAGAGATACCGTGCCCTCCGTGGGCGGCGGGCTCATCTCCGTTTCCAATTCGCGCATGAAATCCGTTTCCTTTACCTCGGGAGACGACACGCACATCGTGCCCAAGTATTCTCCCTTCCTCGAAGTGGATATCCGCATGAGCGACAACGACTCCATCGGCGCGGAGAGCAATTTTACCGACATTCTCGTCGAGTGGCAAAACAAAAAAACGGGCGACGTGTGGCACAAGGTCAAATACAGCGAGTTTGCCACGATCCCGGATCCTATTTCGGCAAAGTTCAACAAATGCCTGTACTTCCCCATGTATCAGAATGAGGCTTGGGGCCGGTCAGACGACAGCGACGATGCGATCACCCGCATCCGCATCACTCCCGTCATCCGTGAGGGTGCGTCTATCAATGCGGATGTCAAGTTCAATTATGTGCGCGGGCAGTTCGATACCCGCCAAACCAACAACAATGCGCTGCTGCTCCGCGCGGCGAAGATGTATTACGAGTTCACGGGCGACAAAGAATATCTCCAAGAGAATTTGCCGAGGTTCAGAAAGGCGGCGGAGTTCCTCATCGACGTGTGCAACGGAAAGAGCGGGCTGATCACGATGGAAAACTTCTTCGTCGGGCACGAAGGGGCGACCAACGACGACTACACGGGCAGCATCGGCAACGGATATTGGGACATCATCTCCTGCGCACCCGACGGTTTCTACACGAATATCTATTACTATAAGGCGATCGAATCCATGCTCTACCTCGAAAAGATGGCGAAAGAGGCGGGGATCGTGGCGGAAATGCCCACCGTAAAGACGGGAGATTTTTCGAGCGGCACGGAGGGAACGGCGACCTATACGCAGACGGTCGAATCGCTCACCGCTTTGCTCGATACCATCCGCACCAAGTTGCAGGCGCCCCTCAACGTCGAGGAGCAGACCGGTTTTTGGGATGCGGAAAAGGGCAGGTTCGTCGAGGGATTCAACGCGTACGGCGATGTCATCGACTACGGTTTCATCATGTTCAACCTCGAGGCGGTCGCCGCGGGCATCGCGACGGACGAGCAGGCGAAGAGCATCATGGATTGGGTGAGCGGCGCGCGCATCGTCGAGCAGGACAAGGCGGCTGCGCCCGGGTATGACGATGCGGACAAGGAGAAAAATTACGCGGCGGGATTCAAAGGTACCCGCGTGCAGGAAGACGGCTCTTTCGCAGACAGCGGCACGCTCGGCATTTACGACTACGAGTTCGCGCCCCGCTCGACGACGGTGCGCAACCAAAATCAATATGTCTTCAACTGGGGCGCGTCCAATGAATTCGGCGGACAGGTGCAGGACGGCGGCGCCATCATGTATTTGAGCTATTACGACCTGATGAGCCGCATCGATGTGTACGGCGCAGACAACGGATTTGAACGGCTCAAAGGCATTCAAAGCTGGTATGAAAAAGTCAAAAAAGTTGCAGACGATGCGGGCATCGACGCGACCAATCCCAAAAACTTTTACCGTGAATATTACGCCCAGATCGGCGTGAGTATGCAGGGCGGCGGCACGGCGGGCGGCATCGGATTGGATGAGGAGTTCCTCGAATCGGCGCTCCTGCTCGCGGCTATTCCCTATGGGTTCTTCGGCATCGAAAGCGGTGCGGACGGAGTGCTCTCCGTGGCGCCTTCTCTTCCCTCGCAGTTGGATTGGTGGAAGATGGAGAATCTGCGGTTCCGCAGCGTGAATTACGACCTGAGCGTAGGGGAAAATTTCGTGCAGATCTCCTATGTCCGCGGCAAGACGACGGGATTGAAGATCCAGATCACGCTCGGCAAAGCAAGCGGTCAGAAGGTCTATATCGACGGCGTTGAAACGAATGACTTTACGGAAAAAGACGGGCAGGTTACCGTAACCGTGCCGTTCAAGGGCTGCAAGGTCGAAGTGCGCTGACCTGAAAGGAGTGTATCATATGATGAAAAAATTTATAACTGTTTTGCTCGCGCTCGTCATGAGCGCCGCAGTGTTCGTCGGCTGTTCCGATCCATTCAAAGAAGAGGAAGAAAACACAGAGGGCAAAGTAACCATTCAAGTGGGCGTGCTCGGCACCGCTACCGAGCAGGAGGCGTTCCGCAAGTACAAGAACGGATTTCAGGAGAAGTATACGAACGTCGTCGTTCAGCAGGTGCAGCTCCCCGGCGGGTACAGCACGGCGATGGACAATTTCGTCGCCACGGGGAACTTCCCCGACGTCGTATTCACCCCCGGCGATCAACATGCGGCGTACTCTTCGCGCGGACACTTTTTAGACCTGCGCACCTTCGACGAGGCGGACGACACCTTCTCTTTCGACGGCATTTATCCCGAACTCATCGACACGACGCATTACAACGAAACGGACGAGGGGATCTGGTTTATGCCCCGCGATTATAACAAGGTGGTTACCTTTGTGAATAAGGATATGCTCGCGCTCGTCCCCGGCGAAAACGGGCAGATGTATGCAGGCTACGGCAGTTTCGAGGAATTGAAAAAGGCGTGGAACACCGAAACTTTTTACGAGGTCTGCGCGGCGGTGCTCAAAAAGATCGAGGCGAACGAGGAAAATCCCGACGCCGTTACCGACGCCGAGAAGAAGGCGGGGCTGACCAAGGGCACCAACGTCGTCGACGCGCGCTATAATTGGTCGCCCGTTTACGAGGCGATGATCCGTCATTACGGCGGCAAGATGATCGATACTTCCAATCTCGCCGGCGACGCGACGGAGTGGTCGAAAGTTTTGAGCGTGGATACGCCCGAAACGGTCGCCGCATACAGAGATCTGTATAAAGATCTGTCCAAACCCGGCTATATCCGTCAGTCCCTCGCATCGGGCGGCGCGTCGGCGTTCCCCAACAAAAAGGCGGCGTTCTGGTTCACCACCCGCCCTTCGCTCGGCGACGTAAAGGCGGCAAACGCAACTTTTACCGTGGAATTTTTGCCTTTCCCGTATGACTATGTGGGGGTAGGGTGCAGCGGCTATGCTATCACCAAAAAGGCGGCGGAGCGCGTTTCCGAAAACGCCGAGGTCAAGGCCGGCACGTCGGAAAAGATGACCAATGCCGACTACGCGTGGGAGTTTGTCAAGTACATCGCGAGCGAAGACGGGCAGAACGCGTTCGGCGAGCTCGGCATGGGCGTTCCCTCTTTGATGTCCATGAAGGAGAGCGGCGAATGGCTCAAATACGGCGGAAAAGAGCTCAATCACAAGGCGTTCGTTGATGAGGTGGAGGGGCAGCAAACCATGGCGGTCAACGATATTTTCTGTTTCCCCGCGACCGCGCAAAAAACGGTTTCCGAAAACTCCATCTCCATCATGACATATGTCGTAAAGGACGGTTTTTGGCCGGACGACCTGACGGTGGATGCAGGGAACAGGACTCACTACGATAAGATCTACGCCAAAATCGACCAATATAAAAATGTCATGATGACGAGGATCGAAGGCTCTTTGAACGTATAATCTGAACTGTACATACCGGGTGCGCGGAAGAAACGGATTCGTCGTTTCTTCCGTTTGCCTGCAAGAGGTCAAATATGGAAAAAAACACGCATACGGCGCTAAAAAGAAAAATTTTGGAATGGGTAAGCTCGTTTGCATTCGTGCTGCCCGTCGTCATCGGCATCGCCGTTTTTACGCTCGCGCCGATGATCTCCTCCCTGTGCTATTCCTTTACGCGCACCTATACGACGGTTGCGGGGATGGGGGAGTTCGTGGGCTTTCAGAACTATCAGAACCTCTTCGGGGTGTATTCCGAACAGATCTGGCAGTCCATCGGCAGTACCTTTTTATTCACAGTCATCTCTTTGCCCCTCAATCTCGTTTTGTCTTTCGTGCTCGCTCTCTTTCTCGCAAAGGATTTCAAGTGCGTCAAGGTGTTCCGCGTCATCTATTATCTTCCGGTCATGCTCCCCGCCGTCGTCAGCGGTATTTTGTGGTCTTCGCTTGCGAACGGCTCGGAAACGAGCGCGTTCAACGTTGTCCTCGCTGCATTCGGCGCCGAACCGTTTCCCTTTTACGACTCGGAAAATACGGCGTTTTTTACCTTCATTCTTATGGGATTGTTCACCATCGGCAGCAATATGATCCTATGGATCGCGCAGATCAAGGCGATCCCCGATTCCATGTTCGAAGTGGCGGATCTGGAGGGCGCGAATTATTTCGTGCGGCTGTTTAGGATCATCATTCCCATGTGCACGCCGATGATCTTTTACAACCTTATCATGGGCATCATCAACTCCTTGCAGATCTTCTCCAACGTCGTTACCCTCAATATTGAGCCGGCGGGCAAAGAACAGCTCAATTTTATCGTTGTGCGCATCTATGACTTTTACAACAGCACCGATCTTTCGACGGCGTGTGCGCTGAGCTGGGTGCTCTTTGTCATCATTGCAGTCATCAGCGCGGTAACGTTCAAGTTCAACAAGTGGGTTTACTACGGGGAGGAAGTGTGATGCAAACGATCAAATCGAAACGCGCCGTCGGGTTGGCCGTCCGCTATGCGGTGCTGGTGCTCTTTGCGGTGATTTTTCTGTTCCCCGTCGTCGAACTTATCTTAAAGGCATTCATGACGGACGAGGATATTGCCTCGGGCCTGCTCTTTCCTTCGGCGTTTACCTTTGCCGCATTCCCCAAGGCGATCGACAGCGGATATTTTTGGTGGCTGAAAAATACCCTCATTATTGGCGTGGTCAATATGGTGGGCATCACGCTCTCTTCCAGCCTCTGCGCCTACGGGTTCGCAAAGCTTAAATTCAAGGGCAGAGAGGCGGTGTTCTCCGTTGTCATCGCAACGCTCATGCTCCCCGCTATCTGTATGCAGATCCCCCTGTATAAGCTGTATTTCGGCATGGGCTGGACAAATACCTGGCTCCCGCTGATCGTTCCCGGTTTTTGCGGCGGCGGCGCCATCAACATTTTTTTGATGCGGCAGTACATGAAGGGGATCCCCGATTCGGTGTGCGAGGCGGCAAAAGTAGACGGAGCGAATAAATTCGTCATTTATCTGGTTATCGTCATGCCTATGTGCCTGCCTATCGCGGGTTACGTCATGCTCATGTCTTTTTTGGGCTGTTGGAACGACTTTATGACGCCGCTGCTGTACATCAACGAGCAGTCGCTGTACAATCTTTCGCTGGGCTTGTATTACAGATATGTCAACAACGCCGGTTCTATCCCGCCCGCCAATGTGCAGATGGCTGCGGCAACGGTCATGCTGTTGCCTTGCATTGTGCTGTTCTTCCTGTTTCAGAAGGTGCTCATCAACGGCGTTTCTGTGGGTGCCGTCAAGGGCTGATATAAATTTGTGTTAGTTTTCGCTGTCATATGCGGCGGAGTTTTTCTGCCGCATACGGAAAAGCGTTTTGCCCGTTCAACCGTGAAAACGCTTTTGCGGAAATGTGCCGTTTTTTCGGGCAAAAGTTTTGAAATAAACGCAAGCGGTATTATAAAGATCCTGCCGATGCGTCGTCGGGATCGCTTTTTGGGTTTGGTTTGTGTTTCCCTTGACGTGGCGTACATTCTGCGGTGTGATTGAACTGAAACAATAAAAAACGCGCATATTCATATGCGCGTTTTTTGTTGCTGCAAAAAGGACGCCGAACCCAAAGGCAGTGCCAAATCGCCGTTGCTGTGCTTTTCGCAATTTTCCATTATTCTGCCTCCTCAAAATCGTCGATGTGGATGTGTTCCTTTCCGGCAACGCCGTACTCAAAGTACAGACCGTTTTTATCGGTATGCAGTTCATAATCCGAAACGCTGATTTTGCCGCATTTGGTGACGGCGACGGTGATCTTGTCACCGTCTACCGACAGAATGTTGAAAACGACGGAATCTTCTCCGTCGAAGAACTGAAACTCTTTGAGATAAAATTTGTTTTTCATGTCGAGCCTCCTTTTCAAACCAGCTTATACCATACGGAATATTCGATTTCGATTTCGCGTGTATCGTAAGAACCGTTTTTCTCAACTTCGACCTCGCGTATCTCGTAGTGTGCTCCTTTGAACTCGCCGTCGCGGTTCGGTATCGCATGGCAGTTTTTAACGCAATCTTCAAACACGCGGATATACGGATTGCCTTTCTGACTGACGCAGGCGATAACCAGGTCTTCATCGGTGATGAAACCGACACCGGTCATCTTGTTGTTTCCAAACTTATTCAATTTGGAAATGCTGTAAACTACTTTTTTCATTGGTTCTATTCCTCCGATTTTTTTATTTTTGCCTTTCAGCAGGGAAACAAAAGGCACTGCGTGAGTTGGAAAGCAAGCATCATTAAAATCTATTTCGGAAGTCAACGGAAACAAGGAAAATTATTGCGTATGAATTAAGAAAAACTTTTAAGAAAATAAAAAAGCCGAGCCGGTCTGATCGACCGACTCGGCTTTCCGATCAGGTATTTTCGTATTTTCAGCAATAATTTTCCCCCTTGACTTCCGCGAACGTTGTGCCAAACTCCCTGCCTGAAACGGCAAAAAAATCGGAATGAAAGAATTTGTGTTTTGTTAAAATGTTTCAACCGTCGAAATTTTGGTATAAATCCGAAAAATATTCGATAGTTTACGCTGAATTTACTTTCAGTTAAATGGATTTGACTAAAATGTAATTCTATTCGTGGGTTATACCCGAATTGCTTTTTTAGCCGCAATATGGTATAATACAGAAAAATGTTGCGGAGAGATTTATGGACATTCTGAAAAAGATTGCCGGGGGCGAAAGCATTACAACAGAATTTAAGGAGTGCAGAAATAAACTGCCCAAAAATCTCTTTGAAACGATTTGCGCGTTCCTGAACCGTATGGGCGGAGATATTTTCCTCGGCGTTGCCGATGACGGTACTATTACGGGCGTTGAGGAGAGTTGCGTGCCGCAGCTTAAGAAAGATATAAGTTCGCTTTGCAATAATGCCAATAAAATCGCGCCTACGGTCTACTTGCATACCGATGAATGTGAGGTTGAGGGCAAGACCGTTCTTCATATTTATGTGCCGGAGAGTTCACGGGTACACAGTACGGCAGGGAAGATTTACGACCGCAATGAAGACGGTGACTTTGATATTACGGGAAATTCTCATCTCGTAGCGCAGATGTATATTCGTAAACAGCGTGAGTTTACGGAGAATACCATTTATCCGTATGCAACGCTGAATGATTTGGAAACCGAAACCATTCGTGAAGTGCGGATCATGGCGGTCAATCGTCAGCCGAATCATCCGTGGGAGAAACTGACCGACGAAGAACTCTTGAAAAGCTGCGGGCTATATAAGCGCGATTTACAGACAGGGGAGTCCGGTTATACTCTTGCGTGTATTCTTCTTTTCGGCAAGGATGAGGCTATTCTTTCTGCGATTCCGTATTTTAAGACGGATGCCGTTTACCGTAAAGAAAATCTCGACCGCTATGACGATAGGGACGAGATAAAATGCAATTTAATTAAAAGTTATGGTCGGTTGATGGATTTTATAGAAAAGCATCTTGACGATAAATTCTATATGGACGGAGACCGGCGCATAGATGTCCGCAACAGGCTGTTTCGGGAGGTTGTGGCGAATTTGCTGATCCACAGAGAATATTCCAGCGCATTTCCTGCAAAGCTTATTATAACGGCAGATCGTGTAACGACGGAAAACGGAAACAATGCCCGAAGCTATGGTATTATAGATCTGGATGATTTCAGCCCTTATCCGAAGAATCCCGTGATAGCGGGAGTATTCAAAGAGATTGGCTGGGCGGAGGAACTTGGCTCCGGCGTGCGGAATATGAAAAATATTCTCAAATCTATTCCGGCAAACTTCCTGAATTTGAGGACGGGGATATTTTCAGGACGACGATCTTTTTGAATAATGGGGAAGAAAACCTCAAAATTGGGGAAGTAACTGGGGAAGTAACTGGGGAAGTAACCGGGGAAGAAAGATTGTTGGAAAAAGAAAAGAAAGTGTATGTCCTTATCAAAGATAATCCGCAAATTTTACGGAGAGACATTATAAAGCAATCTGGTTATTCTAAAAATACAGTAGACGGAATTATTAAATCATTGAAGGAAAAAGGTTATATTAAAGGTAGGACATCCGATAGGGGAGGTAGTTGGATATTATAAGAAAAAGGACGACGTAAAAAAAGTCGTCCATTTACCGAAATTATAGAATGATAGCTTTTCGGTAAATGGAGTATAGCATGATATCAATATAAAATCAAGTCAATTGCATAAAGTTTATTTGCTGAATTTATGGTATGACAGTAATTCGGTAAATAGAGATACGGGGCAGTAAAGAAAACACCATAATAATGATAGAAATTCACTTGGGACTAATTTGGGACTAAAGCGAAAGGACAATAAAAATACACAATATATAGTGTTTTAATAAAAATATAAACACTATATATTGTGTATAATGTAGTGTCGGACGGACTCTGACTCCGTCATTCGTTGGTTCGAATCCAGCTACCCCAGCCACGGAT